>Ga0315314_1000004_pt1 | contig 619464 bp, 628 predicted proteins | sample TDP9_MG_FD_203631 | JGI IMG/M metagenome (GOLD analysis project Ga0315314, IMG submission 203631) | Freshwater sediment microbial communities from Lake Towuti, South Sulawesi, Indonesia - TDP9 | ecosystem: Environmental > Aquatic > Freshwater > Lake > Sediment | place: Indonesia: South...
GGCTTTTGGTAGAGGAATGTTTGAATTTATTACAGCCACAAAATGAAGCAAAATTTAATCGTCAACCAGAATACTCCCTTATTTGGCTAACGAAAATTACAGAACTCATAAATAAACTCTTTACTCATAGGAATTCAGAGGAATGGTTAAAATGAGCAAAAAAACCCTACGCGTATCAAAAATCAAAGACGGCACCGTAATAGACCACATTACAAGCGGCCACGCCCTAGACATAATAAAAATCTTGGGAATCACAGGCCGTGTAGACGGAGTTGTAACAGTCGCCATGAACGTTCCCAGCAAAACCCTAGGCGTGAAAGACATGGTTAAAATCGAAGGGAGAGAACTAAAATCCGAAGAAGTGGATAAAATAGCTTTGTTGGCTCCCCACGCCACCATCAACATTATCAGAAACTACAAAGTTGCTGAGAAGCAACGGGTTAAGCTGCCTACTAACATACGTGGAATAGTAAAATGTGCAAATCCCGCCTGCATTTCAAACAGCAAAGAACCAGTGCAACCCAAATTCTACGTAGACGGCGAAGAACCCCTACGCCTAAGGTGTCATTACTGCGGATACATCATGGAAAAACAAGATGTGCTCAAACAATTCTAAATTTGCGTCACGTGCCAGTCATGCCTATGTATATTACTCATACCTTTCCAAATAGACCGAATCTTCTTGGAAAGCAACTTCATTCTTTCTTGATGCGTCTAATGTTCGTGCTCTTAGGTCGCGTTGCGTGACAAGGCGTTTTGACAGGTATTTGTAGCCACAACCACATCTAAATCCCACCAACTTGTTCCTACGTCTGATTGTTTCGAATTTCGTGGAAAAACAGTTGCTTCTTCTTTTATGCATCGTCCAAAGAAGCGTGGTTTCTCTGCCAGTAAGAGGCACATAGTCTTTCGCCAAACCCAAAAACCAGATAATGTATACAACAAGGAGAAGCCATAGAGCAAGTGCGAGTTCGCCTATCATTTTTCATTTCTCTTGTATTCTTGTTCCACAATTTTTCTGTTGTACATGGATACAATATGTCTTTTTTCAGACATATCTATACATACATCGACATAATCATATAAAAACATTATGTAAAAATCCGAATAATCAGAATTGAAACACATGCATTATACATCATGCGTAATGGACAAAATATTTTAGCAGAAACCATGCCATAGAAGTTTAATTTGAACGCGGGACAAAGGACTTGGGATACATTTACTTATATACTGGAACAGGCGGAGGAAAAACAACAAACGCTTTAGGCTTAGCCTTAAGGTCTGTGGGGCACGGTCACAAAGTAGTCATTATCCAGTTTTTGAAATGGTGGAAGAATACTGGCGAATACAAGATAAGGAAAAAACTTCAGCCCTACTATGAAATTTATCAGTTTGGCAGAAGGGGCTGGATTGGACTATCTAATCTGGGTGAAGAAGACAAGAAACTCGCAAAAAAGGGCTTAGAATTTGCCAAAAAAGTTGTTAAAGAGAAGAAACCTCATCTGCTGATCTTGGACGAAATAAACTTGGCTCTCTACTGCAAGCTTTTGGAACCGACAGTAGTGCTAGAATTTTTGAATAAGATTCCGAAGAAAACTGATGTCGTTTTAACTGGAAGATACGCCCCAAAAGAACTCATAGAAAGGGCTGACTTCGTCAATGAAGTCAAAGACGTAAAACATCCGAAGGAAATACCGACAACGAAGGGCATCCAGTACTAATCAACCCTTCGTCTGAAGAAGAAGTATTGCCTTAGCTAGGTCACCTTCAGTTTCTTCTAGGGCTCTCTTCGCCTCTTCCATGCTTTTCCCAGTCTGATCCGCAACAAGCCTCACGTCTTCTTCTGGAATAGTTATCTTAGCTTCCTCCTTTTCAACAGCCCTCTCAGTGATTCTTTCTCCAGTCACCTGAAAGATTTTTTGTCCATGGAGGTCAAGTATCGCCACCTGAGGATTTTCAACAACCACTTCTTTCTTGCTGGTTTTGAAGATAACCTCTTGAACGTCGGGCATTTCTCCCATGCCTAAGCCCATACGTTGCATCATCCTTTTTGCTTCCCTTGGACTCATTCTTCTCCGCAATCCTGTTTCCTCCATCCACAATAATTCTATTGTACCTTCTTAACTTTCTTCCGCTATGCCTCTCCTCACCCGCACCGCCACTCCCCTCCTAAACACCTTCATTTCCTCCCCAGAAAGCATCGCTTTTCCCACAGCCAAAACCTCGCCCTTTTCGTTCACAACAATCACTTCCTCTTGAGGCCTTATCTCTTCGTCAGCGTCGATGACGTGTTTGGCGAAGACGCTCTTTCCCTCGGCAACAAAAGGTTCGGCCTCCTCCTGAATTCTAACCCACAGTCGTTGAGGCTTTGCGTTCTCTATTATTCGTTTGGCTCCTGTAATGGTTAGGGAAAAAAGGCCGTCTGTGGGGCGTAGGGTAGCTAACATTTTCTCTCCCAAGTATACGTGGCGTATTCTCCCAGTTCTCTTGGAGTAAATGATTCTAACTTCCCTTGGGAAAAGTTTTCTTCCCACTCCTCTTCTAAACTGATAATCTGCTATGCTCCTTATTTTCTGGAGAGCGTTAGGTTTATTGCCCATGATTTCACCGTAAAATTCGGCAAAGATGTGTGATTGGTCCTTTTTTCCGGCTATGATTCTTGTAGGTACCTCCTAATGATTTCATCTTGAACGTCCTTGGTCAAATCAACGAAGTAAGCGCTATACCCTGCAACCCTTACTAGTAAGTCCTTGTACTTCCCAGGGTTCTTTTGAGCGTCAAGAAGCGTATTTACGTCTACAACGTTAAAGTGAATGTGCATGCCTCCAAGTTTTATGTAAGCTTCGATTAAAGAAACGAGCTTTTCCATACCCTCTTTTTCTGAGAAGAGCGCTGGAGAGAGGGAAACAGTGTAGGCTAGGCCATTTGGGTAAAGGGGATGATCTATTTTTGTTACGGACCTCACTGACGCTGTGAGCCCTTTTCTGTTCAAACCAGTGTAAGGTGAGATTCCGTTGCTTAAAGGGTCGTTAAGTTTCCTTCCGCTGGGAAGGGCTCCTGTTAAAAATCCGAAGCCTATGTACGTGGTCATGGAGTACATGCCGGGAATAAACCAGCCGTTTCTCACGTTTCTGTGTTTTTCTACCTCCTCGCTGTAGATCCTTGCCACCAATTGGGCATACTTATCCACGAGGTCGTCGTCATTCCCATACTTGGGAACCCTGTTAATGAGTAATTGTCTCATCGCTTCTTGGCCCTCAAAGTTCGTCCTTAATGCCTCCAGCAACCCTTTCATGTCTATCCTTTTTTCCCTAAATACGAGTTGATCTAAAATGGCTAGGGAATCCGCTACGTCGGCTAATCCGACGCCTTGAACGCCCGTAAAATTGTATTTAGCAGAGCCTGTTGTGATGTCCTTCCCGGTTTCGAAGCATCCTTCTACACATAGAGAGAGGAGAGGCGTTGGCTTAATTACCTGATTTGCGATTTCAGAGCAATTTGACCCCACGATCATGTGCTTAACAAGATGTGAAACTTGTTTTCTGAAGGCTTCTATCACGTCGTCTATGCCTTTAAATTCTAGTGGGTCACCAGTTTCTAGTCCAACCTTTTCTCCGAGAACCGAGCCTATACCATTATTCAGGGCTAATTCCAAGCAAATGGCTAGGTTGAACAGGGCTGCGTCCGAAGATGTGAAGCTTGTTCCGAAGGGACCGGGTTCAACGCATCCTATAGTTGAGTAGTTTCTAGCCTCTCTTAACGGAATCTTCTTCCTAACCCAAGCCTTGATGATGGTTTCGTCATTAAAGATAGCCACACTATTTATTCCCGAAATTATGGTTTCCACAACGGCCTCCAGAAGTTTTCTTGGAGATTTTCTGTGAAGCCTTATGTGGAAATTTGGTTGCCTTAAGGCTGCTCCTTTTATTGCCTCGAGCATTACGTAGGTTAATTCGTTTGTTGCATCCTCTCCTTCCTCATTAACACCGCCGATTGTTACTGCTTGATTGGTGGGCAAGCCACTGAAATACAATGTTACTGCAGCGTCGAAAAAGGGGATAATTTCGTTTGTCTTGATCCAGAGGCATTCCACCAATTCTACAGCCTTTTCTAAGTTTAGAATGTCTGCCTCAACATCTTTTTTGTAGTATGGATACAGATATTGGTCTATTCTACCCATGGATATGGCTTGCTCATAGTTTTCCTGATGCAACGCCACTTGGGTGAACCATACGAACTGTAATGCTTCTTGGAAGTTTCTGGGAGGCTTAGCTGGAACCCACCTACAAATTTCAGCTATCTTCATTAGCTCTTCTTTTCTGGCATGGTTCTTTTCTTCCTTAGCTGTTTCCATGGCTTTTTCGGCGTACCTATGGGCGAACCTAATCACCGCTTCAGCCACGACCTTGGTAGCTCTATAGAACAGGGCTTTGTCAGTTGCCTCTGGGTCAGCCGACCTTAGCTCCTCATATTCTTGGATTTTTTCTTCAGCCATTTCTTTAATTTTTTCGAATCCGATGGAGAGTAGGTAAGGGTAGTTTATGCTTACATGGGATATCCCCGCTATTTCGGTGAGAATGAAGTAGGCTCCTCCGTAGAGGAGGTCGTTAACTTTCTTGGGTGTAATTTGTTCGGCGTAGGCTCCAAGGTTTCTGTTGGACCAGTAGGGATCAATTTCTTCTTTGAGAATTTCTATTTCTCCATCAGAGATGTCAAGAGGATTGATTTCTCTTGTTCTTACTCCTTCGAGTTCTGGGACTATTCTTAATCCCACACCCTCCGGGTATACCATAGCGCTTGGAGGTTTACTCACGAGTGCTCCAACAATGAGTTCTTCTGGAAAAATTTTTACTGGAATGTTTTCCAGTATATGCGCCAAGGCTTTAGCTTGCCTTATTATCATGGGTTCTGTTTCAGTTTGCTTCATGGATTCCGTGTAGTATTTCGCTCTTTCAACGGATATGCTTGGTTTGGCTCTTAGAATTCTGTCTCTCAAGGACTTAATTCTGGGGTTTATGGAAATCGTCGTATCCAACCTCATATCGGGTTAGGTTCTTCTAGGGCTAAAAGTTTTCGAAAGGACATGTGCCATGAGGCTGGAATCCGGCAATTACAGAGTTACGTATAGCCCACTTTCTCTTGATGTTTTTTCTTCTTTTTAATATTCTTCTTTCTCAAGGCTTTCATACATTTCCCTCCGTTTCGACTAATATGCGGGTTCTACCATATAACTTATGGTTACTCAAAAAGTATAAGGAACAGTTTATATGATAAAATAGTTTAGGTGATGGCTTTTCCGTGCAGTGCGAGGTATGTGGCCGACAAATACTAGGTAAACCCAATATGACAATAATTGAAGGAGCAAAAATGATAGCTTGCAGCGAATGTGCCAAACTAGGCTCTGGCTATTGGGAAGACAAACCTAAACGCCGCCCAAAAACGATCACGAAACCTCAGGTGAAGATTTCTATCCCTAGAAAAAAACAGGTCCCCACGGTATCAGAAGCCCTAGAGCTTGTAAGCGACTTTGGCTTACGAATAAGGCGAGCGAGAGAAGGACTGGGGCTCAGCCATGAGGATTTTGGTAGAAAAATTGGAGAAAAAGTTTCGGTTCTTCGGAAAATTGAAAGCGGCAAAATGACCCCTGCCCTTATGCTTGCGGAAAAGCTGGAACACTCGCTTAAGATAAAGCTGCTTGTTCCGTCCTCAGAACCTAAGGCTCCATCAGCTGCTTTGTCTAAGCCCCGCGAAATCACCTTGGGGGATGTAGTTCGCCTAAAAGAGAGGAAAACGGAGGTAACCAAAGAACGAAGGCAATCATAGTTCAACGGCGACTTTCCTCCGAACGTTCCAGCCTAGATGAACTTCAAAGCCTAGCCCAGTCAGCAGGATACACGGTTGCGGGTTCCCTTGAACAAGTCAGAAATCGAGATCCGCGTTACCAAATTGGAAGCGGAAAAACAAAGGAACTCGCTGAGTTGGTTAGAAAAAACGGTGTCGAGAAAACCATATTCGACAACGAACTAACACCCGTTCAAGCCTACAACGTGGCTAAAGCAACGGGTGTGGAGACAATTGACCGTTTTCAACTTATCCTCGAAATTTTTGCTAGACGAGCTTCAACCGCCGAAGCGAATCTCCAGATTCAACTAGCCAAACTACGTTACGAGTTGTCCCGAGCAAAAGAGAGGGTAAGATTAGCGAAGATGGAGGAGCAGCCGGGTTTTATGGGACTAGGGGCCTATGAAGTGGACGTTTACTACGAAGCTGTAAAGCGACAGACCCATTCCATACAAGACAAACTAAAGAAAATACGAGAAAAGCGACGCTTACACCGCATTCGAAGACTTGAACTGGGATTTTCTTCAGTTTCCCTAGCTGGATATACAAACGCAGGGAAAAGTTCATTGTTTAATACGCTCGCAGAAGAGATGGTTCCAGTAGACCCAAGCCTATTCACCACTCTTTCCACAACAACCAGGGCTGTACGTCTTTCTAAGAGAAGGGTATTGTTAACAGACACCGTTGGTTTTATCGATCGTTTGCCCTTAACGCTCATCCAAGCCTTTCGCTCCACCCTAGAAGAAACCATCTTCTCAGATTTGATTCTCCTCGTTGTTGATGTAAGCGAACCCGACGAAGACATTGAAAGAAAACTCTCTTGCTGTCTCGACACCATTCAAAAAATAGGCGCAACGGGAATACCCATCATAACCGCGCTTAACAAAATCGATTTGTTGCAAGAAGATGAAATACAACGTAAGGTTGAGGCTTTGAAGGATGTTGCGCCAAACCCTGTTTCTATCTCCGCCTTACATGGAACCAACGTAGGTTTGCTTAGACAGGAGGTTATGGGGCACCTTGAAAGTTACATTCAAGCGTCATTTTCTCTTCCAATAACAGACGAAACCATGTCCTTCGCTTCATGGCTTTTCGATCGCGTTGAAACGCACAATGTAGAATACGAAGGCGACAGCATGAAAATCCTTTTTGAATCTGTTCCCTGGTTTGCAGACAAAGTCAAGGGACGTGTAGAACAACTCGGTGGAACCTTTAACACCTCTGGCTAGGAAAGCTAGGAGACAGAAGCAAAATTGCCCATGGTTGTTGTTTTGCGATGGGGTCATCGGGACAGAGATAAGAGACTCACCTCCCATGTGGCCTTGACTGCTCGGGCACTAGGCGCTTCCAGCTTCATCTTGGTAGATGTTAGAGACGAAAAAGTCAAAGCAACAGTTGAAAAAGTGACGAAACAGTGGGGCGGGTTCTTTCACTTTGAAATGGGAACCCCTTGGAGAAGGGTTGTCAAAGAATGGAGAGCGAAAAATGGTCTAGTGGTTCATCTCACCGCCTACGGAGAAAACATTCAAACAAGCGATGTCCTACAAAGGATTAGGGCTACAAGAAAAGACTTGTTACTGATAGTGGGCAGCCGGAAAGTTCCATCAGAATTCTTCTCCAAAACGGTTTCAGATTTCAACGTCGCTGTTGGAAATCAACCGCATTCAGAATGCTCAAGTCTGGCTGTTTTTCTCGATAGATTTTTTGAAGGCCAAGAACTGTCAAAGGAATTTGAGGACGCGAAAATAAAGATAGTTCCTCGGGCGAGAGGAAAGAAAGTGGTTAAAGCTTAGTCTGTTAAGCTCGGTTCGGTAAGAGATTTAAGTTTTGTTTTTCATATATGTATTAGAGTGTGTGAGATAGAGGCGTTCCGATGTTATCCTTCGTGGATGATCAAACACTGGAAAAGGTTGCTGAAGCCTTTGGTAATGAAGAGGCTGTCAGAATTATTGATGTCCTCAAAGAAGTTGGTGAAACCACGGATGATCAGATCGCAAACCAAACTGGAATACGACTCAACTCTGTCCGCAAAATCCTCTACAAATTCTACGACCACTCTCTCGTGGCCCTAAGGAGGTCTCGCGATGAAACCACAGGATGGTTCATTTTTCACTGGAGGCTCCAACTAGATCAGCTTGAAGGTTTCATTTTGAACCAAAAACATCGTGTTCTCGAAAAACTGGAGGCCAGGCTTAGGTACGAGCAAAACCACGATTTTTATTATTGCTACACGATAGGGTGTAAGCGAATTCCCTTTGAAGATGCCATGGAACTTGTTTTTCGATGTCCTACATGCAACAAACCCTTGATGCACTTTGAGAATGGTAAAATCGTTAGCGCCTTAGACAAAAAAGTTGAGCAGTTGAGGAAGGAGTTGGGTGAGTGAAGAGCTGCCGTCCCCACAGATGGCGTTAAAGCTTCTTTCTCAGAGTGGATGTTCCAGCAAGGTTATAGCCCATGGCAAAGCGGTCGCAGCCCTCGCAGTGCAAATTGCTAAAGCCTGCAAGAAGAAGGGACTAAACGTTGACATCAAACTTGTCGAAGTTGGCGCCCTCCTACACGACATTGGCCGCTCAAAAACACATAAAGTTGACCACGTGATTAAAGGTGCGGAAATCGCTAACTCCTTAGACTTACCAGAATCTGTTGTGTCCATTATTGAGCATCATGCTGGTGGTGGCATACCCCTTGATGAAGCCAAAAAACTTGGATGGCCGATTAAAAGTTATCTTCCAAACACTTTAGAAGAGAGAATTGTGACTTACGCAGACAAGTTAATTGAGGGGTTGCGAAGAGTACCGATTGAGCGAACCCTCAAAAAGCTTTCGAGAGAGTTGGGGGAGAATCATTCTGCGGTTGCAAGAGTGAAAAAACTACACGAAGAGTTTTCATCTGTGATAGGAGATTCAGATGCCGACAGTAACGCTGCTTGAAAAGGTTTACGGTTCCCTTCCCCCCGAAACCTTTGAACAAAAATTTTCTTCCTTGTGTAAAGGGCTTAAAGTTAAGTTGAAGGTTGTCGGCAAAACGAACCGTGGATGGGTCCAGATAGAAGCTTCTGGCGAAGATGAAATTGTAGCGTTGCGTTTCCTTGAACAGGAAATGGGGTTGGCGCCAGTTTCTGCGGATAACCTAAAAAAGTTTTCTGTTGTAAGAGGGAGGGTTGTTTTTTCGGGAAAAAGTAAAAAGGAAATTTATGTGGACATAGGGGTTTTCTCTCCGGAAATCTATGATGCTATTCTTCCTTTGCAGAAGTTGCAAGTTCAGCTAGCTGACGGAAAAAAGCTTCCACTTCAAAGGCTGATTGAGCTTTTTTGCTTTTATGATAATCTGCCGCTCAAAGTGAAGATTGTCGAGGATATTGATGTCCAAAAGAATTGGGTTGAAGCTGAACTGTCGGAAGCCCAGCTTTCTCAGATCACCAGTTGGATTCGCTCTAGTTTCGATCGATTAGTTGTTTTGGGCGCATTTTTCTCTGATGTGGATGGTGCTGTAAAGATGTCGAAGCACTTTCGTGATGTCATCAGAATCGAATCTTTAGGGATGCTTGAACAAGTTGTTCTTTGTAAATTGGGAACCGATGCTGTGGGGCTCATACCGAAGCTTGGGCGTTTTCTTCCAGATGCTGTTCTTGTTCCGTTTTCCCCGAGGAAAATTAGGCAACTTGTTGATCGACCGTTTCTTTGAGTGGCAACTCACGGTAGGCGGAGATGTAGAGCGTCGTTTAGTGATTTCCAGTCTACGATGGTGTTAACGCAGCCGTCTCGAAGGAGGGCGACGCCTTGGGCCGCGACCCCTAGTTTCTCGCAGAGAAAGCTTCCGAGGACTAGTTCTTTGAAGCAGGCGACGCCGAGACAGGCTTTGGGTTTTACTTTCAGGAAGATATTTTTGGCTATGCTGCCTCCGGGTAGGATGAATGTGCCTTTGTATCCTAGTGTTTTCGCTAGGTGAATCATGTTTTTTAGGTTGCATTTTCCGCATTCTTGGCATTCATAGCCGTATTCTCCTATTTCTGCGGGGCATTCTCTGGAGCGTAAGCATTGAGGCAGCAGCAGTATTCTGTCATTGTAGGATGTGGATGCGAATTTTTCTCTAGAGGCACTGTTCTTTGTCTTTACATAAAGTTGGAACAGTTCTTTTTCGTCTACTCCCATCTTGGCTGCGAATTGTTCTAGTTTCTGGATTGCGATGCCGCTGAATTTTGTTTCGGCGAGTTTTCCTATTACACGCATGGCGGAGCCGCTTTCCCTTCTTTTCATGTGTTCAGGGCATCTCCAGTCCATAGATTAGTTGTTGAACTTTTTTATGTAGCCTTCTTACAGTTTTCATTAGTTGGATATAAATGTTAAGTGAAGATGGTGGTGGGCCGGGCAGGACTTGAACCTGCGACCTCAGCCTCGTAAAGGCCGTTTTAGGTCTTGTACGCGATGTCCTACCATGCTAGACGACCGGCCCCATTGTTCCCAAAATTATGGTATTAGATGTTTTATAAAGAGTATGCGTGAGTTAAAGGCATGGGAGATATGTGTGAAGAGTTTTTGTGGGCAAGGTGTTTTTTGGAAAAATTACTGTTTTCAACATTCTGCTGTTATTAGGATCCAAATAGGATGAAACAAAAAGTTACGTTTATATCGACCGTTGACCATGAAAATATTGACAAAAACATGGCAAAACCGAAGAACAACGCGGGGCGCAAAGGACACGAGTTTGAATACAACATGGAAGAATACCGCAAATGGTTCACAACTGGAAGCGTTAGAACGTGCTACCGCAACGCAACCAAACTAAAGAAATATTGCGATTGGATAGGTAAAGCACCACAACAACTAATCGACGAATACGCGGAAGCTAGAAAAGACGTAACCGCATACAACGAATGGAAACGCGAGACACGCAAAAGAATAACGGAATTCTATAACTGGTTAAGAGCAAGCGGTTACAGTGTCAATACAGCGCGAAGCACACCATTAGGAATTTTACGATTCTACTCTGACAACTGCGAAACCGTCAAAGGAGCAACAAAAGAATTCGAAGCGGTTCAAATACCACAAAACGAATACATTTTCGCGCAAGATGACTTACGAAAAGTCTTCTATTATGCAGACACGGAAGGCAAGGCGTTAATTTCGCTTGCTGTTGCGCTTGGATATAGCGCCATTGACTTTCTAGAACTTGAATCCCAAAAAATGAAAGACTTGGTTACGGAAGCCAAAGACAAACACTTAGACTTCATAATGTTCATAGGAAAAAGCCGCGCAAAAACAAGTGTTCAACCAAGAAGTCTTTTAACACTCGAAGCAACCGACAGCCTAAGCGATTATTTGGAAATACTCGAAAAGAAACACGGAAAATTACCGAAATATCTATGGACTAGCAACGGGGGAGACGCGCACTTAACGAACCAAGGGCTTAACAAGAAACTAAAGACGCTTCTAGAAAAGGCTAACATTAACACCTATGGCAAGCAAGTTAAGTTTCATGGATAGGAACTTTTTTAGGATACTCGTTCTCAAAAAATATTATGGGCGGGGTTGCCCTAGTCTGGTAGAAGGTTGAAGCCTGCCGAAGGGGCAGAACTGTTTAGCCTAAGCCTGCTAAGCCTGTGGTCAGTAATGGCCGCGCGGGTTCAAATCCCGCACCCCGCGCCAAAAATGAGGTTTTGGCTAAATAACTTATCAAAAGGGTACTATTAATCGAATGGCAATCAGTAGCGAAAATATTCCTAACACGTCGGAGATACTGGTGCTTATCGGTATTGTTACGTTGTCTGGATCGAGTCCTCTACGCCAAGACATAAACGCAACGCCTATCGAAATTAGAGATACGAGAAAGGTTAAGATGGTCACTGCCGCGACGCAGACTGCCAAGAAAGGCAATATTTGAATGGATCCTAAGCCTGTTCTGTTGGCTATGACGAAATTTATGGCTCCCAAATATAGAGAGGAAAGTACGCCAATAATCATGATTGCGACGAGATTTTCTTCGAGCGCCGTATTCCTTTTCAATTTTGCCTCAACAATGCCTAACGCTAGAAGCGTGGTAATTCTAGAAGAAACTATGCATGCCACATCGTTGCCAAGATCGCTTATTGGAGGCACTAACATCAGAAAAACGGGAATCGCCACCCAGATTTCCATGTTAAGTTGCATTGCAGTGCCAGCGGTAACGTGAATAAACGCTGCTAAAATAAGCGCGGGAATGCTTTCGTTTATTATTCGCTTAAATAATTGCTTTTGCATTTTCATCCCGCCCATAAAATCAGTTGTGTTGCAATAAAGAGGCAGACCAATGCTGTTATGTCGCCGACGCTGGTGACGAGGGGTCCCATAACACTGTCTGGATCTATGCCCCTTCGATAAACTAGAATCGTAAGCATTATTGTGAAGGGACCTACCATAATTGAGGCTAATGCACCACTTAATGCACCCACCAGCGCAAGTTTCCATAATATGGCTTCAAATCCCAAAATAAAGCTTACGAAGTAAGCGAGAACTCCGATCACCGTGTTAACGAAAGTGCTCAAAAATAGAGATGCCAAAAAATTTGTAGCTGTTATTCCTTTGAAGGTCATTTTAGGTTCTATTACCCCTGTGTGGAGTCCTGTTCCAATACGTGCACTTACAGCGCCTAAAATGTTGCCTCGTAGCCCCATGAATCCAGGAACCATTATAATCAAGCCGGGGAAAGTCTCAATAACATCCATTGTTTTAACTAAGAATAAGCCTGCTAAGGTGCCGCCACTTATGGAGAGTACTTCCGCAACGAAGCTTTCCTTGACCATTTTCTGGATACGAGTCATCTTGACCTCCCCGCGGCGGGTCCAACATCCCCTTCACCTAAATGTTGACTCATCCTCTCTGCGTTTCATTTATAAAATTGTTTTGATGCTAGTCTGAGTTTCCTATGGAAATAGGACAAAAATTATCTATGACTGAACGTTTATCTTAGTTATACCAAGCAGTTAAGCTGTTCCCTAAATTTGGGAGTTTTAATTAAATGGTTCGATTAGAAAAAATAAAGTATAAACCCATACCCGTTAGAGACCTATTAGTAGAAATGAAAGACCTCTCAGAATTAATGATAGACCTAGCCTACTCCGCCGCCCTCTTTGACAGTCGCGCGTTGGCTGAAGAAGTTATTGAAATGGAGAAGCGGGTGGACACCCTCGCTTACATTTTAGACATGAACGCCATGATAGCTGCCAGAGATGCAAAGGATGCGGAGGCTCTTGTCGGCGTTTCTGCTGTGGCCACAGCCGCCGATAAAATATCTGATGCTGCAGGAGACATAGCCACAATAGTACTGCGGGGAATAGGTATCCATCCAATCGTTCGAGAAGCCTTTGAAAAGGTGGAGGAACGACTAACCCGTGCCGAAGTTAAACCCGGTTCTGTTTTGATTAAGAAGCAAGTGGGAGAACTAGAGTTAGCTGCAAAGATGGGAGTCGACATAATTGCAATCCGCCGAAACGAAGAATGGATAATCAACCCGAAGGATGATGAAAGAATCGAGAAGGGAGATGTCCTCATTGCGAGAGGCGCCCCTTTAGGTATAGAGGAACTTGAGGGTCTCGCTGAAGGAACCATTCAAGTGTTGGAGGGTTGAAGGCGATGAGTGGTCAAGAATCGTTTAAGAAAATTGTTGACATGCTGGTAGAACTAAAGGATACGTCTGAGCTAATGATGGACCTCGCGTACTCTTCAATTCTTCTTAACAGTAAAGAATTAGCTGAGGAAGTGCAGGCACTTGAAGACCGTATGGATAGCCTGCACACCGAGTTTGAACTTCTCGTGCTGTCAAAGTGTATTAAACCCGAAGAATCCAAAGACTTCCTAGGATTGATTAGGCTCGGAGTAGTAACAGAAAAGATAGCAGACGCCGCTGCACAGATTGCGGAAGTTGTCCTCAGAGGATTAGAACCCCACCAAGTTCTGAGGCTAGCGATCAAGGAGGCAGAGGAAACAGTAATCCATGTGCAAGTTTCCGAAAAATCTCCGTTAGTGGGCAAGAGCTTGAGGGAAGCGCAGATCCATGAGGAAACAGGGATGTGGGTTTTAGCCATTAAGAGGGAAGATCGGTGGGAACGCCCCAAACCCGAAACCGTGATCAACGCTGGCGACGTGTTGATTGCCTCTGGCTATACTGATGGAGAAGAAGATTTGAAGAAGCTGGCTTCCCCGGAGGAGCATTCGTCTGAGTAGAGAGAAAAAAGAGAGGCTTGGCAGCGGTTTTCTGTTCCTTCACAATGCTAGAGAAAAGGCTAAACGAGGAGGGTTATGTCTGCATCTGAGGCAAGGTCGAGGAAGGCTGCCGCGCCGGCGATCTCGTCTACCTCAGGGATTAGGTCTTCTTTCTTTATACCGAACATCTCCATGGTTGGACTGCAGGCGTAGATTTTCAGCAGTCCTGAAGCTTTCATTCTCTTGAGCAATTCGTAAGGCGTGGGATATTTCATTTCTTTCAGCTTCTTTTTCAGTTGCTCTTCCATGTGTTTGTAGGTGGCTGGTAGTCCAGCTTTTTCTAGGCCTCCCTTTACGAGCATGTTGAGGCCCCAGAAAGTGAAGTACATGTGAGTTTCCATGTCCATGGCTGTTGCGGTGGAACCAAGTATGAAGGCGCAGTAGAGCCTGTCTAAGGTGCCGCTGTGAACTATTATCGCCAGTTTTTTCTTTTTTTTGGGCATAAATTTTTCACTTCTTTTCTGGATTTTCAAAATTTTACATGTATAAGCTATGTTATAACAGTGTTATAAATCTTTTTGAGGCCCGAATAGAAAAAACGCCAAAACAGACACGCAACGTAAAGTTTTAAAATCCCTTATGCGTTGAATAAGGACTAAGTCGAGGTTAAATAAATGCCAAAGGTTACGGTTGACTGGAACAAGTGCAACGGCGACGGCGTCTGCGTGGATGTTTGTCCTGTCGATGTCTTCGAACTTCAAAATCTTGCTGACTATCCAGACACTCAGAGATCTGTTCCTGTCAGAGCAGATGATTGCATTCTTTGCATGGCCTGCGTGACTTCCTGTCCCACCGAAGCCATAACCGTGGAAGAAGAATAGAAAATCGACAACAGAAAACCAAACCGCACTGCTGCCCATCATCTTGGCCCCAACTTTTATTTCCAATCTTGTCCGATGTCTATTTGTGTAGCTGGAAAGCCAGAAGTTGGTTAGCTTCATAAAAATCGAAGGAAAAACCGTTACAGGCATTTTCCAAGAGAGACCAAACCGTTTCTCAACCCTCGTAAGAGTCGAAAATAGGATTTTGCCAAGTTTTTTACCTAACCCCGGAAGAATGCACGAACTTTTAACTCCGGGAACCGAAGTCGTTCTCAGAGAGGTGTTGAAACAAAACAGAAAAACCGATTACGATTTGATCGGAGTTTTCTATAACGGTCAACCGGTGTCCGTTGATTCCCGGCTGCCCAACAAACTGGTCTTAGAAGCCCTAAGAAACAGGGACATAAAAGAACTTTCAGAATACAACATAATAAAACCTGAATATGGTTATGGGCACACCAGATTTGACTTCTTTTTAGCCAACGAACACGAGAGTTGTTTGTTGGAAGTAAAGTCGTCTACGCTGGTGAAAGACGGCGTAGCCATGTTTCCCGATGCCGAAACTGAAAGAGGGAGAAGACACGTCATGGATTTGGTGAAAGCCAAAAAAGAGGGATACAGAGCATGTCTGCTATTTATTGTTCAGAGAACCGATGCTCACGTGTTCGCTCCCAACGACGAAACCGACCCTGAGTTTGGAAAAGCCCTTCGAGACGCCGCCAAAGAGGGAGTCGAGATATACGCCTATAAAATGGAGATATCCTCAGCATTTTCTCTTTTTTCTCTTTCTTCTGAACTGAATGTTTGTCTTTAAAGATTAGCTGAAACTTTAAAATCCACTAACTAAGTGTATAATATGTGCAACTGAAGAAGCGTTTCCGAGATATATTCGCTGACGTCAAAGAAGCGTATCCTATTGTCCGTGAGGTAGCTCATCACACCCCTCTAGACCGCTCCAACACCTTCAGCCGTATGACAGGAGGAGAAGTATACCTAAAGCTGGAGTGTCTACAGCGGACAGGTTCCTTCAAAATAAGAGGAGCCTACTACACAATATCGAAATTGAAGGATAGAATAAAAGCCAGGGGCTGTGTAACTGCGTCGGCTGGAAATCACGCTCAAGGCGTCGCCTACGCAGCTTCCTCAGCGGGAGTAAAAGCCACCATCGTCATGCCTGAGTTTTCTCCAGCGGCTAAAATCCAGGCAACTCTCGGGTACGGTGCCGAACTGGTGCTCCACGGAAGAACATACGATGAAGCTGTAAAAAGAGCTTCGGAAATATGTGAAGAGAGAAAATCTGTGTTCATACATTCATTTGACGATCCCAGGATCATCGCGGGTCAAGGGACCATCGGTCTTGAAATGCAGGAAGACATGCCTGACCTAGATGTAATTGTTGTGCCTGTAGGCGGTGGGGGACTGATATCAGGAATAAGTATTGCTATGAAGAACATAAGGCCGAATGTCAAAATTTATGGCGTTCAAGCCTCAGGTGCACCCTCCATGGCTCACTCATTGAAAGAGGGCAAGGTTGTTGAATTACCGGCAGTTGATACCATAGCTGACGGAATTGCCGTTAAACGCCCTGGCGACCTCACCTTTGACATAACCAGAGAGCTGGTTGACGATGTTGTCGTTGTAGATGATGATGAAATCGCTTACGCCATTTTTCTGTTACTTGAGCGGTGTAAGCAGGTTGTTGAACCAGCAGGGGCGGTAGGACTTGCGGCATTGTTAAGTGGAAAAATCGATGTGAAGGGAAAGAAGGTTGGGGTAATAATCAGTGGAGGAAACATTAACATGTCCCTGCTGACCAGGATAATAGAGACGTCCCTCTACCGAGAAAGCAGGTTTGTAAAGATTTCTGGACTCCTACCCGACAAACCAGGCATGTTAAGGGATGTTTTAACAATAGTTGCAAAGGCTAGGGCTAATGTGGTAACCATAGAACATGACAGAGCCAGCCCCAATTTGAGTCCAGGTAGGGCTAAGGTAACCATAACCTTAGAGATACCGGAGATGCGCTATCTAGACGAATTGATGAGGATGCTGAAGGAAGCTGGCTACCATTTTTCTAAAGATTAAAAAAATGAGGATTGTGCGGGGCATCCGTGGTCTCAGAGTTCTATTTGGTTGATTTCGCTTAAGGTCTCTAGGTCATGCATCATAACTTTCTTTTCAGAGATTGTGTAGAGAACATTGTCTATGTAGAGCGCCCTCTTCACGTAGTAGGGGTTCGGATAATAGTAGTAGTACCCAATATCACTGGCATTCTCTATATGCGTAATCTGACCCCTCAGCGCAATTCCTTCTTGTAAGGTTATGTTGAAGACGTAGGCGCCTTGCCAGACGCTGTAATCAGATGTGATTATGGGCATTACAAGAAGATTCTTTGAGCTATTGAACAGCAATGCCTTATGGTCGCTTAAAACCGGCGAGTCAGACCACCCGCCGCTTACTGTATAATTACCTATTTCCTTTGGATCTGTAACATCGGTAACATCAAATAGCGATATCTTCACGACGCTTCCGTCTTTACCTATGCCTACAATGTGACTTTCATCGTAGGGATGCAGGTAACTCGAGTATCCAGGGATCTTTAAGACTCCAAGCACTTTGGGACTGTAGGGATCGTGGAGGTCTATTGCAAAGAAAGGATCAACTTGCCTGAAGGTTACGACGTAGCCCCTATCACCCATGAACCTAACAGAGTAAATTGTTTCCCCAGAGGCGATATTTTCCAATTTTCCAACCATGGTTAAGTTCATGTCTAGCACATACACGTTGTTCTGGGATGTCCCGTTTGTCCATGCTGTGGTTGCTAATCGGAAATAGCCGTTGTATTCGTCCATGGAAAACTGGTTCAGAACGCTGCCAGCTACTTCGCCACTTGCTTCACATTTTATCATTTCGTCTTCTATGTTTATTCTGTATATTAGCGTCTTTCCGTCTTGTACCCAGAAGGTTATGTAGATGTTGTTTAGGGAGACGTACATGCAACTCGTTGCGCCAAGTAAGAAGGTTTCATGCGTCGGTTCCTGTGTGTCATTCTGGATGTTTATTGCAACCACTGTTGTGAATGCGTAGGAGTAGTCGGAAACATTGGCATAATAGATTTGGGTGGCTTCTATTTCCTCAATTCCTCCAGAGTAGATTTTCGGAAGAACCAGTGTGTCGTAGATTAGGTAGGCTGGCTGGCTTACAACGAGGTAGGCATATTCATTTATCACTCTTGAATCAAAGTAGTTGCCGCTAATTGAGAAATTTCTTGAAAGCACCGGGTTGCTTCTGTCTGAGATATCGTAGACCTTAACAATAGTCTTGTCGTCAATAATTATCGATGGTTTGTAATAGTAAAGTTCATGAGGATAGGAGGCAGAGCTTCCCAACATCACCAGTTTATTTCCGTTTAGAAAGATTTCTCCCAGAGTTCCGTTGAAACTAATTCTGGAGAGGACTTCTGCTTCTCCTGGTGGATACGCCTTCAAAATGACGATGCTGTTGTTTGAAGCGACGTACAAGTATGTGCCATCTGTCTTCACAATATCTGCTTCGTCTACGCCCGCCACCTGAATATTTGTTTTCGAATACTCCGGGACGTCTGTAGCCACAAAAGAAACCACGCCAAGGGCAAGCTCTGCTGGCAGAATTTCCCAAGCGACTCTCCACGGACTGTTGTAATATGCATAGGGCGACGGGGTTTTCAAGCTTGCTTCAATGAAACTTACCAACTCCGCGTAGGAAGAGAATCTTTGCAAGAAAGGCGAAGGTTGTTCAGATGATGGAGGTTTGACTACGGCGAAATTGTAGCAAACTACGCTTAACAATAGTGCCGAAAGAACTGCTGCAACCCCATACACTGCTGTTTTCCTCTTAATTCCATTCTGCACTTTAAGCACCTGTTAATAGGAAAAATACAGACCCTTATTTTATGCTAATTTTTAGTACAGTGCGTTCTAGAAACTAGACAGGCTTTAACAACCACACCCTAATGGCTTCGTACCAAAAAATTATGGAGACAACAGCACCAAAAAGCGCGATGAACAGGTTTTCTCGGCTGAAGCCTTGCATGAATATTGCTAGGTAGATTATGTATAGGGTTGTGGAAAAAACAGCGTAGAAGAAATACCTCGGAAACAGAAGCCTCCCAAACTTCACAAAGTGCTGAAGTACTCCAACCTTAACCTTGCTGACCAACACATAGCATCCGCCAGCAGTTTGCTTTTGAACCAAACCTAACTCGCATAGCCGTTCAAGATGATGCTGCGCCACGCTTGGACTGCTGAAACGTAAGGCTCTTTGAACCTCTCTAACGCTCATTGGACAGCCCTGTTTTAAGAGAAGCCAATAAACTTTCCAAGCCTTTCCACGAAGTTCGAATTCCAGCCTAGTCTCATCCTCGATAGACAACAGCAAGCGCACCAGTAATATATTTATGGAAACTAGGCTTATATGTCCATTTTCTGGAACGAACAGAAAACGATTTCTAGTGTACGCGATCAAAAACGATAAATAATAATTGGTTTATAAGCCGATAGTCGGGTTGATAGATATGGAAACAAGTAATCTTTACGTTTTGCCAAAACTGCCGTACGAGTACAAGGATTTACAGCCATACATGTCAGAGGAACAGTTAAGGATTCATCACAGCAAGCATCATCAAGCATATGTAAATGGCGCAAACGCAATATTTCAGAAGCTAGATAAAGCACGGAAAGAAGGCGCTGATATAGACGTTAAAGCTACCTTAAAAGAACTATCATTTAACATGGGAGGGCACATACTCCATTCGCTGTTCTGGGGCAATTTAGCACCAGCAAGCAAAGGTGGCGGAAAGCCGGGCGGAGCTTTAGGCGACGCCTTAGATAAGGAATTTGGGAGTTTTGAAAGGTTCAAAAAAGAATTCACAGCGGCTGCAGTTAGTGTAGAAGGCTCTGGATGGGCTGCCCTAACACTATGCAAGCAAACCAGTAGACTGGTAATAATGCAGATAGAAAAGCACAACACTAACGTTTATCCTGCGTTCAGAATTCTAATGGTTCTTGACGTCTTTGAGCATGCATACTACATTGATTATAAGAATGAAAGAGCCAAATTTGTTGATGCCTTCTGGAGCATCGTTAACTGGGACGAAGTGAACAAAAGGCTCAAAGAAGCATTGAAGTAGGTGTGGATCGGCGAACTCGAAAGTTTTTTATTCATACCAACTAGAATTAGGTGCAGGTGTTTGTTATGGGAAAGAAAGGAAGAGAAATAGTGAAAGTTGACATCAAGGAATTGCTGAAAGATCTGAATAGCGCCTACGCTGACGAATGGATAGCCTTTTTCTACTATACTTGGGCAGCAGACTTCATTGAGGGACCAGACTACCCAACAGTAGCCAGCGAATTGGACAGAATTGCAAAAGAAGAGTTCGAGCACATGTCAGAATTAGCTGATAGAATCCTCGAATTGGGCGGAGAACCAGAAAGAGATCTTGAAGATTTACAGAAAATAGCAAACTGCAAGAAAGTTGTGTTTCCAAAGAACGAAAGAGACCTTGAAGGTGTGCTCAACGCTGTTGCCGAGGCGGAGGGATGCGCAATCGACGTATACAATAAACTCATCCAGAAGCTAGCGCACTGCTATAAAACGGACATAAGAACCTTCCACCTAATACAGCACATACTTTCAGAAGAAATAGAACACGAAGAAGCCTTTGAAAATCTGCTGGAGAAAAAGAGAAAATAGCTATTGAAGATAGTCCCAAACTCCATTCCCTCATTTCCCCTTCATTTAGACGGCATCTAAGCTGGAAATCGACATAGAGTAGATTCTTTGCATTTTTAGCAGCAGTCAGACAACTTCTGACGCAGGCAGTGCGTGCTCATTTATATAGGCACTAAGTAACCATTTTAATGAAAGCTAAAATGTTGGATGAAGAAACAAAAAAGACGATTTTAACTGCTCAAAGGAATGAAATCACGGAACATTTTATCTATGATAAACTGTCTCAATCAATAAAAGATCCTCATGATAGAAATATTTTGAAACGCATCTCAAATGATGAGCTGAAACATTATGATTTCTGGAAAAAATACACAGATGAGGATGTAAAGCCGGATAAGTTGAAGATTTGGAAGTACTTCTTAATTTCCAGAATATTCGGGATAACCTTTGGAATAAAGCTGATGGAGAGGGGAGAAGAACAAGCCCAAGCAACATACGAAAAGATATCCAAATTTGTGCCAAATGCCAAGAGTGTTGTAAAAGAAGAAGATGAACATGAAAAACAACTCATAGATTTGATAGATGAAGAGCGGCTTAGATATGTTGGTTCCATGGTTCTCGGCTTGAATGACGCCCTTGTAGAACTTACTGGCGCTCTTGCAGGATTAACTCTTGTTCTCCAAAATACACGCCTAATCGCAATGACAGGCTTAATTACTGGAATTGCTGCGTCATTGTCAATGGCTGCGTCGGAGTATCTGTCAACTAAATCAGAAGAGAGTGCCAAAAATCCCTTCAAGGCATCAGTTTATACTGGTTCCATTTATGTCATTACAGTTTTATTTCTAATCTTTCCTTATCTAATCTTCACGAACTTCTATTTCTGCCTAGGCTTCACAATCCTGAACGCGATCATAGTGATTTTCATATTCACTTTTTATGTCTCTGTTGCCAAAGACCTTTCTTTTAGAGATAGGTTTTTTGAAATGGCGCTAATTAGCCTTGGAATAGCGGCTTTAACATTTTGCATCGGTTTTCTTGTAAGGATGTTCTTGAATGTAGAAATATAGGAATTCGTGTAGGCGCATTTTTTCTTAAGATTTTTTCATTCTTTTTACGTATGTTGAAGCTTTAATAGCTGCTGTAGCGCCTTCACCAGCAGCTGTGACTATTTGCATGCCGCCACAAGTGCAGTCCCCAGCAGCAAAAACGCCTTCTACATTTGTTCTTTGCTGGCGGTCAACCTTTATGCAACCTATCTGGTCTACTTCGATTCCAGCCTTTTGCACTATCTGTGTCATTGGCACCCTCCCCATGGAAATAAAAACAGCGTCTGTTGGGATTTTCTGTTGTTTGTTGGTTTTTGTGGCAACTAGTTTTATGGCTTTGACAGAAATGTCTCCTTCAATTGCCTCAACCCTTGAATTCGACATGACACCAAAATTCTTCTTTTCTTCCAGTTTTTCCCTTAACGCCCCTGACACTTCCACTTCTTCGTTACCCGAAATCATGGTAACTTTCCTCGCGATTTTCGTTAGGAATAAGGCGTCATTTGCGGCTTCGTCGCCTGATCCAACTATTGTCACTGCTAAGCCTTTGAAGAAGGGGCCGTCGCAGATGGGGCAGTAGGAAACACCCTGCCCCAAGAATTCCATTTCTCCGGGAACTAGAAGCTTTTTTCGTTGGGCTCCTGTTGAAAGGATAAGTGCTCGAGCTTGATACATTTCTTTCTTTGTGTTTACTGTCTTTGTTTCGCTGCTTAAGTTTATGTTAACGACTTCTTCTGGAAATTTTAGTTCTGCTCCGAATTTTTTAGCTTGGTCTATCATTCTCTGTGTCAGTTCTGCCCCTGTTATTCCGTCTGGGAATCCTGGAAAGTTTTCCACCATGGCGGCGTCTATGGCTCGACCGCCAAGCATATTTCCTTCAAGAATTAAAGTTTTGAGCCCGATTCTTGCGGCGTAGATTCCAGCGGTTAGTCCAGCGGGGCCGGCTCCAACAATGATTATGTCGTGGGTTTTTTGGGTCATAGACATCAACTATCCAATTAAAGGGCGTACGCTAAAAAGACTTTTGAACTTTAGATTTCACTGAAAGTGAAGCCAAAAATACTCATTAGAGTTATTTGGTTTTGGTTACTTTCTTTGCGAATTCTTTTCCAAACTCGAAGCATTTCTGGATTTCATTTTTGTCAGGAACCCAGTTAACCGTCAGGGCAGGGGCAACTATTTCCATACCCGCCTTCTCCAGACTCTCCTCAATGGTTTTAACTGCTCCGCCTCCCCAACCATAGGAGCCAAAGGCAGCAGCAATTTTGTTTCTCGGTCTTAAACCTTGCATTTCTTCTAGGAATGGCGCTACGGTTGGTAGAACACCGTTGTTAATGGTTGACGATCCAACAAGTATGCCTTTTGCTTCGAGAAGTTCTTTAATGATGTCCCCTCGATCTGAAAATGGAAGCCTAAACAACATCGCCTCAACACCCTCGCTGCTTATGCCCTCAACCATAGCCTTAGCCATTTTTTCTGTGCTACCCCACATAGTATCGTAAACAACCAGAACCTTTCTTCCAGCCTCCCCCTTCGCCCACTTAAGATAAGCCTCAACTATTTTCATTGGATTGCCACGCCAAATGATGCCATGGCTCGGCGCAATCATACTAATCTTCAAGCCTAACTTCTGAATTTCCTCAATCTTCCTTATCACCAACTGACTGAACGGCCAGAGGATATTGGCGTAGTATTTGGATGCTTCTTCCATGAGTATTTTCTCATCAACTTCATCATCAAATCTTTTTGAGGTTGCCAAGTGTTGTCCGAAGGCGTCGTTGGGCAAGAGCAGAGCATCCTTCTCTATGTAGGTGAACATGCTGTCTGGCCAGTGAAGCATAGGCGCTTCAATGAACCTTAAACTTCTCTTGCCTAGGCTTATCTCGTCTCCGGTTTTCACAACCTGGAAATCCCAGTTGCCAAAGTAGTGTTTTTCCAGTCCCTCTTTGCATTTGGCAGTGCCCAATACCTTTGCTTTAGGGGTTAGTTTCAGAATTTTGGAGATGGCTCCAGAATGGTCTGTTTCAACATGGTTAGCCACCATATAGTCTATCTTGGAGGGGTCAATGACCTCCCTAACCTTTTCCATCATCTCTCCCGCAAAGGGACCATAAACGCTGTCGATTAGGGCTGTTTTTTCGTCGACAATTAGATAGGCGTTGTATGTTGTTCCACGGTGGGTTGAGTAGGTGAAGCCGTGGAAGTTTCTAACATTCCAGTCGACAGCTCCAACCCAGAAAATGTTTTCTAAAACTTTAACGGAAGGCATATTAGTTTTCACCTGATGGGAACTGATAACTCATCAAATATTAATCTTCCCTATTTTTAGGAAGAATACCAAACCGAACTCAGTTGAGTTGAACTCATTTGTTAGGGACTTAGACTTGACTTCATAATCCTCTCAGCAACGGTTTTTCCCAATTTTCGGCATCCTTCTAAGCTCTTTTTGTCTGGGTTGTATCTTGCTAATAGAGGGGGCTCTATGGTTTCCATCTCAAACTTGTTTTTCATGACCTCTAACAGCATGCGAGGAGCCTCCCCACTCCAGCCATAGGAACCAAAGGCTGCCCCTACCTTACCTTTTAGATCGACTCCCTTAATTGCCACTTCTTCTAGAAGTCTCTTCATTTCTATGCCTGCGTCATGGTGATAAGTTGGCGTTCCAAGAATTATGCCGTCTGCTTCCGCCAAATCTTCCGGTCTCGCAAAGTACTTTAATTCAACATTTACGCCTGCTACCGACTTCGCTCCCTCTGCAACTGCTCTAGCCATTTTCTCGGTGTTCCCGGTTTGGCTGTAGTAAAGTATAAGCAGTTTTAGCAACTTCGGCATGTTTGAAACCTCAATTCTATAGTGAGGTGAAGAAGAAATAACTTTTTTGCGTGCACTATTCAGGAAAGATTAGTCCCAAAGACCAAATAAGGAATATTCCTAGGATGAACAAGAGAAACTGGATTATAGATTTTCTAATGTTCTCTTCCTTTTGTATCTCAGGGATCAATTCGGAGGCTGCGAGATATATGAAACCTCCCGCACCAAAAGCGACGAGTAAACCCACAAAGTTTTCCATGTGGATTGAAAAGTAATTTGAAATGAGGATTCCGGCAAAAGCTGTCAACGCAGATAAGAAGTTAACGAACAGAGCCCTATACCGCGAAAAGCCGCCATAGACCAGGACTCCAAAATCTCCAATCTCCTGTGGAAGTTCATGGAAAATTACGGCGACGGTGGTGGCTAACCCAACTGGAATGGTTATGAAAAAACTGGCGGTAATGACCATTCCATCGACAAGGTTGTGGATTCCGTCTCCAAGCACATTTAGATAAACAAACCTCTTAACAGTCATTTTTTCTTCAACGTTAGATTCGTATCCGTGTACGTGTCCGTGATACCAGTAGATGAATCGTTCAAGGAAGAAGAATCCGAGAAAACCTAGGGTGATGTAAAGGGCGGTAATTGAAAGTTGTTCTTCTTCAAGGAATTCTACAGCTTCTGGGAGTAAATCCAGAAAAGCAGCGCCTAAGATGGAACCTGCCGAAAAGCTGAGGAGAATAAATAGGATTCTGTCTAACGTGTTTTCTTTTAGAGATATGGCAAAGATTCCGACTAGTGATAAGAGGCTGACTATGGCAACAGCCAAGATCGCGTAAAGCAGACTAGACAAAGCATCTTCTCCTTATTTTATGTAAGTATATCCACCATATCAATTAGGAAAACGCCGGGGGAATTTAAGTTTAATAGCAACGGACAGAAATTTTATATTGTGAGAGCGAGGTTCCAATGCGCGAACATCTCCGTCCACTAAGAGGCATGAGGTATCTTGGAATAGCCTTGGGCATTACCATATCTTTCTTCATTATCGAGTTAGTTGGAGGAATTCTAACAAATAGTTTGGCCCTCTTAACAGACGCTTGGCACATGCTAAACGACGTCTTTGCCCTAGTCTTCGCCCTCGTAGCCTCTTGGCTTGCCCTTCGCCCCATCTCGGTGAAAAGAACCTACGGCTATTATCGTGCAGAGATTCTGGCTGCCTTTTTGAATGGCATCTTCTTGTGGGCAGTCGTAGTTTTCATCTTCTACGAGGCTATCCAGCGGATCCAACACCCAACTGAGGTGGAAAGCCTAAACATGCTCATCATTGCTTTTTCGGGTCTCATAGCCAACGGGCTGTCTGCATTAGCTCTTTCAAGGTCAAAGGATGAGAGTTTAAACGTTAAAGGCGCTTTTCTTCACGTAGTCGCCGACACCTTAGGCTCCATAGGAGCAATTTCCGCTGGGCTAATCATGTTTTTCACTGGATGGTATCAAGCAGATGCTTTAATCAGCATGATGATAGGCGTACTGATTTTCTATAGTTCCGGAAAACTCGTTCGAGACTCCTTGAATGTTCTTCTTGAAGGTGTTCCTTCCCATATCGATGTGAGTGCACTAGAGCGGAGAATAGTTGAAGTGAAAGGTGTAAGGGGAGTTCATGACCTTCACGTGTGGTGTATTACCCCCACTAAGATGTGTTGTATGAGTGGTCATGTGGTGGTGGAAGAGGGAACAAATAGAAAGAAGTTAATCACGACTTTGATCAGTATGTTAAAGGAAGAGTTTGGAATCGACCACACGACCATTCAACTAGAGGACGAAGGCTACCCAAAAGCGGTTGGCGAACACTAAAAAACCTAGATACCGCTTAAAAAAGCTCGTAAACCCTAACATACTCTCAGCTTATCTTTGCTGTAAAGCCCGCGTGATGCCCATTCTCGAGGCTTTGAGAGCGGGATAAATGGCACCAGTCAAAGAGGCTATGATGGCTAGGGCTAAAGCCTGCGCTATTGTAAACCATGGAATTATGTAGGGTATCCAGAATCCCGTGATTGTTGTTGTGCCAGTGGCACTTTTAAGCAGTAAGAGGCCGCTAGGTAAGCCTACTAGGAATCCTATGATGCCCATGAAGCAAGCTTCAGCTAGGAGCATGGTGAGGATTTGGCGTCGGCTCATTCCCTGAGACCTTAAGAGACCTATTTCTCTTCGCCGCTCGGTTACGTTCACGATCATGATTATGGCTATTCCGATGGTTGAGATGAATATGACGAAGTAGAGGAGGAGGTAGAATATGGCAAAGATTCTGTCTACTTGTGTTCTGACTGTGGCGAGTAAATCTCGGAGGGTTAATGAATTCTTGGCAAAGTCATATTGGGGATAGGCTGAGTTAATCAACTCAACTAACTCAGAAGCTTGCTGTTTGTGTTCTTCTTTCAAGTTAACAAAAAATATTATGGCTTTGCTCTCACCCTGAAAGTATACGCTTTCACTTTTGAAAGAAATTATTATTGACTCAGACATGGGATGGCCGCCAAACGAAATAAACTGCAAAGCGGATCCGGTGAAGATGCCCTCAACCATGAAGTTTTTCTTTTCATACATTGGAGTTACAACCGTAAGGTTGCTGCCAACTGAAACGTCTAATTTATGTGCGAGGCCGTCTGGAAGAATGAGGGTTTCATTGCTGGATGAAAGTCTAGAGAAAACTTCTGTGGGCTCGGGTGAATCAACAAATTGATATTTTATGATGTCATAGAAAGTTTCTGGTTCAATAACAGTCACCCCAACGCTTGATTCATTTTCTCCGCTGGCAATTTTTGTTCCGGGCCAGTAGATGCTCATTGGAGTCACCGTCTGAATTCTTTCAAGGTCTAAACTTGTTATATTGTCCCTAAAGCTGAGAGGCAATCCCCCGAACGCACTTTGATTCGAAATGAGCATGATATCAGCGCCTAAAGCTTCTTTGACGCCACCCTCTACCGCGTCTACAATTCCAGCTTGTATGCCTCCTACCGTAATTGTGAATGCGAGGCTTATGCCTATCATGCCGAAGCTTACGGCGTTTCTCAGCAGTTTCTTTGTTACGCTTTTCGACAAAAGCAAGCCGATACTGCTTGTTAAAAACATGATGGGGTTAACTAAAACCTTCGATGCCTTCTTTACCGAAATGGCTGCAACTATTACAAGTCCTATTGGTACAAGGAACATGTCGACGAAGGGCAGCGAAAATGGAAGAATGCCTAAGGCTAAAGCAACTCCGAAAAAGAAGAGGAGCAAACCAGCAACAAACAAGATGGAATCTGGAATTTTTCGTTTTACACGCATTTCTGGTCTCAAAGCTTGAAGTATGTTAACTCTTGAAGCAGAAATTGCTGGATAAACGGCTCCGCCAACGACCGCTAGTAACCCTCCTACAAGCCCAATTATCACCGAGTCTTGAGTTAAAGTAAGACCAGTAATTTTAGGCATTTGGAAGGCTCGCTCTAGCACGAAAACAAATAGGTTAGACAATGCTAAACCAGCAAATATTCCAATAATTGTTCCCACAACCCCGAAAAGAAGACTTTCTTCAAGAAAAACAAGGAAAACATGTCTTCGCGATGTGCCTAGAGCCCTTAACACACCTATCTCATAGGTTCTTTCTTTCACAGCCATAAACATCGTGTTAAAAACCAAAAAGCCGCAAACCAGCAAAGCAACAGTCATCACAATGTTTAATCCAATCCTAAAGCCCGCTAGCTGGCTTTGAATACGCTGTTGCGCCTCAATTTTCGGCGCCAAAACTTCAAATTCCACTCCCAACCTCTCTTGGAGCAAATCTCGTGTTTCCATTACTTTCGTTGGGTCTTTAATCTTCACCAATATTAAGCTGACTTTTCCTTCTAGCCCAGTCAAGTTTTGGGCTTTCTCGAAGTCCATGAAAACGTCAATGGAAGTTGTAGGTGGAGTAGGATAGTATACGCCGATTGCCTCCAGCGTGTAATTTTCAACCCAAAATTCTGTTGCTATGGTCAGATGGAAGACGTCATCTATTTCAACGCCATAATCTTCTGCGATTTTGTCTCCTATAACAACATTTAGACTATCAACAGTGCGCGATCCTGTGATGTTGTATGCTTCATATTCAAAGTCATCTTTGGCGATTCCTACAATTCCAACGGTCTTCGCTGCATCGTTGTTTATGAATATCGATGTGTCCCTAGGCATAGACCATGAACCAACTCTTGCAGTAACGTTTTCGATCATTTCAGAAGCTTCACGGACAGTTGTTACATCACCTTCGTCGAAGGGGGCGTTTCCTACGTATCGAACAAATATGTCTGTTTCCCCCCAGAAACGATCCAGGTAGCGCGTGAACTCTGCCATGGCGCTGGTTGTTGCTATATTTACGCCTACCAGAAGGGCTGTGCCCAAAACTATGGCGAGTATGGTTAGGATGTTTCGGGACTTTCTTCTTGAGATGTTTCGGGCAGCCATTCGGAGAGAAATCAACTAAACTAGCTCCTTCAGCCTTTTCTCTCCAATTATATTGCCGTCTCTCATCTGGAGGATTCTATCAGCCTTTTCAGTTATCATAGGATCATGGGTTACAACAACAACCGTGGCATTTTCCTCCTTTGAAGTATCGTACAGAACCTGAACAACTTCCATGCCAGTTTTCGTGTCTAAATCTCCTGTAGGCTCATCGGCAAGTATGACGCTAGGCTTGTTAGCGAGAGCCCTTGCTATGGCTACTCTTTGCTGTTCTCCGCCGCTCAACTCGTCTGGAAGATGACCTACCCGTTCCGCCAGTCCAACTGTTTCAAGGAGTTGAAGGGCGCGTTTTGAAGCGGTCTTTCGAGAGACACTCGCTGTCAACATTGGCAATTCAACGTTCTCCAAGGCTGTTAATGCCGGTATAAGGTTGTAGAATTGAAAGATGAATCCAATTTTGTGTCTTCGCAGTTTGGTTAGTTCGCCTTCCCCTAGGGTTGTAATGTCTCTTCCGTCAATAGAGATTCTGCCGCTTGTGGGCTTGTCTATGGCTCCAATCAAGTTTAGAAGAGTTGTCTTCCCCGAACCCGAAGGACCCATAACAACCAGAAACTCACCTTTTGCCACATCAAAACTTATTCCACGTAGGGCTGGAATTGAAACCTTGCCAAGCTGATAGGTTTTCACCAAATTTTCAACTTGAATAACCGTTTTATCGCCCATCTGGTTTAACTCCTTAACTCCGTCTCTTACGCAAAAGGCGTCTCTTGAAATTTATAAGGATTTACACTCTAGATAGGCTCAATCAATCTAATTATATTTGAATCCTAATAACAGCAGAATGTTGAAAACAATAATTTTTCCAAAAAACTCAAAGTCGCAAAAAAAAGAGAAACATGAAATATCCTTTTCTCGTTCTTTTTAAAATTTTCAAAAATATCTCGCCTTAAGTCACGAGTTTGTGCGCAAAAAAAGTGGGGTGGGGGGAATTTGGGGAGAAGTTTTTCACTCCACTTCAATTTTTATTGGAGGACTGCGTTTCTCTTTTACTGGCACTTTCACTTGTAATAGGCCGTTGCTAAATTTGGCTTCTGCTTTCTTTGGGTCGACCTTTATGGGGAAATGTAGATGCCCATGGAATGCTAAGTCTTCTCTTTCTGCTAGGACATGGATAATGTCCTCGTGCATGCTCAAGTCTATGTCCTTCTTGTTTACTCCTGGCAAATCCACCTCGACAATGTAGTTCTCACCTTTGGCATCGAGGCACGCAAACATGTGTGGAGGCATCACAACTTTTTCAGCCAAGATTCATCACCTCATCATACATTTTTTCTATTCACTCTGTTCTTCTACGGATTGTTCCATTTTTCTGCAAAAGTGAACAATTCCGTATCGGGTCGATAGCCAATTATTCTGCTATGCGATCCGAAAGATATAATATGACATACGTCATATTTATATTTTGCCCCAACCAATTATATAAAATAGGCGCTATCTAGTGAAGGTAGCCATCAAATCAGATTTGAAGCAGTCTTGTGCTTAGTGATTTGGAGTCGTTCGCATGAATTCTTACTATGAGGAGTGGGATCAAATCTACAGAAGATATCCCCTAGAAGCCCTACCTTGGGAACTTGGCAGACCGAGAAAAGTTTTAGTTGAGCTTGTTGAGAAAGGGCTGATAAAAAAGGGAAAAGCCTTAGACATATGTTGCGGGGCTGGAACCAACGCATTTTACTTGACTAAAAAAGGCTTTCAAGTCACGGGAATAGATATCTCTTCAAAAGCCATAGAATATGCAAAGGAAAAAGCAAGAAAAGCAAACGCAAGAATCCAGTTCCAAGTACAGAATTTCCTAAACCTTCCCTTCAGTGATGAAGAGTTCGATTTTGTCTTTGACATGGGCTGCTTTCATCACGTACAAGTAAGAGACAGAGGCGCCTTCATAATGGGCGTTCACCGAATCCTGAAAAAGAATGGCTCCTACCTCATGATCTGCTTCAGCGATAAGAACGGTCCCGCGTGGAATCACTTCACCAAAGAACAAATAATCCAACTTTTCTCAGATCATTTCAAAATCAAAAATATTGAGCATGTTGCTTCTGTTGAAGGAGACGGTTATACGCGATACTTCTATTCAGTTTTGATGGAAAAGAAGTGAACGGAACTTCTGCTTTGGAGTCGTATAGCTTAGCTGATTTCCTCTGCCCATAAAACTGACATTTGTTAGCTTAGTTGAAGGTGAAGGCTGAGGGACAGAGTTTATTCAAGACGCACATTCCACATTTTGGTTTCCTTGCCACACAGATTCTTCTACCATGAAATATTAGCAGGTCCGTGAACCTCATCCATTTGTCCTTTGGAACTATCCTCATCAAATCACTCTCTATTTTATTCGGATCTTCATGCTCTGTAAGTCCCAATCTTCTGGCAAGTCTGCGAACATGGGTGTCCACGGCTATTCCTTCCATTATATCGTAGGCATTTGACAAGACAATGTTAGCCGTTTTTCTGGCGACACCTGGCAATTCAAGCATTTCTTCCATTGTTTTCGGGACTTGCGAGTTGAACTTTTCAACTAGGATCTGGCAACACTTCTTTATGTTTCTGGCTTTGTTTCTGTAGAAGCCTGTGGGTCTTATGTCCTCTTCTAGTTCCTCTAGATTCGCGTTGGCGTAGTCTTCTGCCTTTCTATACTTTTTGAAGAGAGTCTCCGTGACAATGTTTACCCTTCTGTCAGTACATTGCGCTGAAAGAATGGTGGCCACCAAGAGCTCCAGAGGACTCGTGTAGTTTAGGGCTATTTTTGCGTCTGGATGTTCCTTTTCTAACAGCTCGATGATCTTTAGCGCTCTAGTTTTGTCGTTATGTTTCATGTTGACACGTTCCGATTTCTCTTGTTATATCTTTTAACAAGTCCTCAGCCCTTTTTCTAGCATCTAGAAAAAGTTTTTCCTTCCTCTTCTCTTTCTTCAGAAATTCAGTCAGTTCTTTGCGTATTTCAAGCAAGTCCTTTCTTCTGTTTTCCTCGTTTAAGGGCTTGTTGCCTTGAAGTTTTATATCTCCCTCCCAGAAGCCCTCAGCGAAGTACCAGTCCTTGAACCACGTGCATCCTGACTTCCATAACAAATATCCGATGGGAGTGGCTGGGGCTGGAACACCCTGCTCCAAGCCCTTTCTCGTTTCTTCATGGTTTAGATAAATCACCATTATGTGGGCGCCTAGAGGGAGAAGGCCTAAAAGATGCTTGAACAATTTCTCGCCCAGTCCCGTCTCAGAGAGGTCTATGATCTTTGATGATTTGAATCTCACATGGTTATCGTAGTATATTTCCAACCAAGGCTTGTAGAATTCTCCCCTTCCAGAAAAATATTTGCCTTTCATCGCCGGGTTTTCAGAAATTTCTCCATCCACAGTTTTCAAGTACAATTCAAAGTTGGTTTCTTCTACGAAACGTCCCCGGGACAGATTGTCAACATGGAGGACATATCCGTTCAATTGTTTTCCTTCGATAGAAGAGATGAGATTTTTCTTCGACATCCACGTCATCTTGGCATGATAGATATGCTGGGTCTATCTAGCCTTTTCCCCTTCTTCTTGGGTCGTCAACAGAATGAGAAAGCCTTTACGTTTGTAATGGAACAATATTTTGGGGTGATGCTATTGGACGTTAAACTTTTCGTTGATGATGAGGAAATCGATTTGAACGAGTTTGTCGTAAAAATATTAAGTGGAACTATTGATGGGGCTGTGACTTCCTTACGCGGAATAAAGAAGAACTGGAAGGAGATCAAGATAACGGTAGTAAGGTAAAAGATCAGGGTGATGCGCTACCTTTTTTCTAGCAGCTTTAGGGCTTCACGGCAGAAATCGGGAAGGTCTGCTGGGAAACGGGATGTCACTAGGTTTCCATCCACCACAACTGACTTGTCCAAGTAAATTCCACCAGCGTTCTTCAGGTCGGTGGACACAGAAACGTAACAGGTAGCCTTTTTTCCTTTCACTACCCCCGCCTCTATGAGAAGCTGTGGTCCATGGCAGATGGCTGCTATAACTTTTCCCTTTCGGGAGGCTTCCTTCGCTAAATCGACCAGCCCCTTATTTGTTCGCATACGATCTGGGGCACGTCCTCCCGGGATGATTATTGCCACGTAGTCGTCAATGTTAACGTCTTTGGGGGAAAGATCAGATTCTATGGTGAGGCCATGCTCGCCGTTGTAGGTAACTTTGGCTTTAGGTCCCACTATGTCCACTTTGTATCCCGCTTCTTGGAAGCGGTAGTAAGGATACATTAACTCTCGATCTTCAAAGCCGTTATCCACTAGAAGTAATACTTTTTTCATAAGGCTTCACTTTCACCTTATCGATCAGATTTCTGGAATATTTTGCCTCGAAATAAATTAAAACTTTGTGATCAGACGTGTTTTATCTTCGGTGGTCGATTTCTACACCACAAGGCTTATAAGAGTGATATGAAAAATCATTCATATGAATATTGTCTCATTTAACTGGTGGCTCATATGAAACAGAATGTATGCGAGACTTGTTATCAATTCTTTTCAACTTTGGCAAATCCGACACGACTAGCGATCCTGGAACTCCTTCGCGACGGGCCAAAGAATGTCACTGAAATTTCTGGAACTCTAAACCAAGAGCAAAGCATGATCTCGCACAATCTTAAATCCCTAGAGAGGTGTAAGTTTGTCTTTTCAGAGAGAAGGAAGAAGGAACGATTCTATTCTTTAAACAAAGAGACAATGGAAAAAATATTCAAAATATTTTCCTATCATGCCGAAAAATACTGTCCAACAAAAGGAAAATGTCTAACTGGCAAGGGTCTGGAAGAACAGAAGAAGAAAGACGCTTCGAGCCCATTATACCTCACCCGTCATTGAGGAGCTGTGAAAGATAAATGGTTTCAAGAAACATAGTTAGAATCGATGAAGAAAAGTGCACAGGCTGTGGATTATGCATACTCGCTTGTGCAGAAGGAGCTCTCAAGATTATTGATGGAAAAGCCAGACTGATCAGCGATAAATACTGCGACGGTTTAGGAGCCTGTATAGGAGAATGTCCACAAGGAGCCATAACCATTGAGAAGAGAGAAGCAGAAGATTTCAATGAAGAAGCAGTAAAAGAACATTTGAAAGGGAAACCAGCAGTTCCCGCAGTTCATCACATCCATTCAAGTCATCAATCATGTCCATCAGCGCAAGTAATGCGTTTTGAAAGAAATCTGACAGAGAAAGAAACTGTAAACATACCAGAGAAGAGAAAGTCCATGCTCTCCCAGTGGCCTGTGCAACTAACACTGTTACCAACCGACGCTCCATTCTTTGAAAATGCGGATCTGCTAATAGCCGCTGACTGTGTGCCCTTTGCCCACGCCAACTTTCACAGCGAATTCCTGAGGGGCAAAACCCTCATGGTTGGATGCCCTAAACTTGATGATGCCAACTTCTACAAGGAGAAACTAACTGAAATATTCAAGCGAAACAACATCAGAAGCGTCACCATAGTCAACATGGAAGTTCCATGCTGTTTCGGCTTATACCGCCTCGTCAAAGAAGCCCTAGATTCTTCAGGAAAGGTCATTCCTTTGAGGCAAGAAACAATCAGTTTAAAGGGCGAAAAGATTTCCGCGCCCATGCATAGGCACCCATAATTAAGTCCGTTGGAGAGGTGGAGAAATCTTGTTCAGATCAAACTCCGAAACTTGTCCAGGTCTAAAGAAGTTTGTTAGACCCTTCCCTGAATATTTTAAATGTCCCAACTGCGGTGGAAAGGTAGAGATTTGGAGCGACGAGGATGTCGGAATATGCACCATTTGCAACAAAAAAGTTAGCAGACCCGAAAAGGAAAAGTCGTGCCTAGACTGGTGTGAGTACGCGGATCAATGCAGAGAAATACTCAAACGTATGAAACGTTAACAAGAAGGGTGGGAGATGAAGGAAAATGGTTAGGGAGATGACTGAAACCAACCTCAAAAGCGCCTATGCAGGTGAAAGCCAAGCCAACATGAGATATACCATCTACGCCAAAAAGGCGACGGAAGAGGGGTATCGCAATGTTGCCAGACTGTTCACGGCAGTGGCCTTCGCTGAACAAGTTCACGCATCTAACCACTATAGAAACATAATGAGCAAGGGAGGTTCAATCACTGTTTCCTCAGCAGTCTTCGGATCTAGAACCACCTCAGAAAACCTTCAAGCAGGCATAGACGGAGAAACCTTCGAAATCAACGAGATGTATCCAGCTTACAGAGCGGTTGCTGAGTTTCAAGGAGAAAAAGGAGCGGAGATCAGCTTCACATGGGCTCTCGAAACAGAGAAGATTCATGCCAGCTTATATCAGAAGGCTAAGCAGGCGGTAGATGGAGAAGAAGACGTAGATTTAGGTCCAATCCAAATCTGCCAAGTCTGCGGATACACTGTTGAAGGCGATGCGCCGGAAAGATGTCCCATTTGCAAGGCTCTAAAAGATAAGTTCAAGACTTTCTAGCTAATTTACGCGTGCATTCAGAATACCAATAGCAGTTAAATAGGGGGTGATATAATGAAAGAAAGAAAACCAAAGATTCTCGTTCTCTTCTACTCCATGTATGGTCATATCTTTAGGATGGCCAATGCAGTAGTCGAAGGTGTTCGAGAGGCTGGTGGCGAACCAATTCTTAAACAAGTTGCCGAACTTATCCCAGAAAAGTTTTGGAACGAGGATGTAAAAAAGGCAAAAGAATCGATGAAGAACATTCCGGTCGCTGATCCTCGGAAAGATCTCAAAGGAATTGACGGAATTATTATTGGCACTCCAACCCGCTTCGGCAATATGTGTGCCCAAATGAGAAACTTCTGGGATCAAACAGGAGGCGACTGGGCGAATGGTACTCTCATCGGCAAACCGGCGGCGGTGTTCACCAGCACCGGCACTCAACATGGCGGACAGGAAACCACCATTATCTCGACCCATATTACGCTTTTACACCATGGTTGTGTTGTGGTTGGTTTGCCATACTCTTTCACGGAGCAGACGACGATTGAAGAAATAGCCGGGGGCTCACCATACGGAGCCTCAACAATTACTGGCCCAATGGGCGAGCGCACGCCATCAGTCACTGAGCTTAAAATGGCAAAAGATTTAGGCAAACACCTAACAACAATTGCTAAAAAGTTAGCTTCATAATTGAATACTTCATCTAAGAAGGTTCGTTGTTTATGAGCCTAAAGAAACTCGGTGAAAAGGAAGCTGTCGAGCTTGTTATCTCCATATTGAAGGAGGCAGGAAAGCCTCTTACAACGCGAGAAATTGAAGAAGAAACCCGAAAACACATGGTTTCTTGTCCAGATAAGACTCCTGTATTTCTAAACAAGCTACGCATAAAAGGAATAGTTGAGGGCCAGCTATCCGCAGAAAGGAGAGGCTGGATCTGGTGGATCAAAAGGGAAGGTTAGGTCCAAGAAACTATTCTATCATGTTCGTCCATTACAAGTTTTACCCAGTCTTTGTAGTCAATTATTTTGACTACTTTCTTTATCTTTTTCAGTAAGCCTCGAGCTTCGCAGTCAGCTTTTAGAGCGTAGACATTAAGTCCGGCGTCCACAAGCCTACTGGAATACTCGTCTGAGGTTAGCGCGGTACATGCGTTGTGAATGTGCAGTACGCCAACTTTCTCTCCTTTTTGTACCGCTCTAAGGGCTATGTCTAGAATAGACGCATAATCGCCAACGAAGAGTGATTTACTTAAAATTATTAACATGGTGCTGTCTCTCCTAAAACGCAATTACGGTTTCGTTTTCCATGATGAGTTTTGCAGTCTCATCCATGGACAATAATTTCACGTTGAAGCTTTCGTCAAGGTCGATGGCTTCTAAGTGCCGCTTAGCCATGGAATCCTTTACAGCATACAATCCAACTAAGTCTGCGAGAGTTTTTAATCGTTCATAGTGGGAGTTCAGTTCAACGGCTTCTGGCTTTTGATTCTTTAGTAGACAATATACTCCATCGTCTATGAAAAGCAGTTGTGGAAGAACGTCCATGGCGATCATGGCGGTGGCTATTCGAAAACCTTCAGTCGCCATTAAACTTCCATAGGGGGAACTTTTCATAACCAAAAGGATTTTTCTCGGCATACATGACCCCTCAAATACCGAACGCTACAACTCTGTCAGACTGATCCATTAATAGAGCCAATTCGCCTAGACTGCTTTCTATAGCGCCTTCAATCAAGGCCTTCTTAGAGTCCATACCTCTAAGCCTCACACTTTCCCTACACGCCAGAAAATGCACTCCCTTAGTGATCAACTCTGCAAGCTTTTTTGTAGGTGTTTTCTGATCAGGCAAAATCTGGCTTGCCATCAAATTGTAAACAGCATCCACGTCACAGAAAACCATGACTTCATGGCCTTCTTCCACCGCAGCCTTAGCAAACTCGTAAACAGTGTCTGTATTCTGGAATTGCATCGGTGAAGAAAACAAGATTATGAGCAGTTTTCCCAAATTTTTCACCTTGCACTATTAACCATTTGGCAGAATTCTACTTAAAGACCTACGGTTTCCTTAAAGCAAATTAGATTAATGTGGATGAAGGAATATGACTAATTCGATGGCAAGGTGAATGGAATGAAAGGTGAATCCTATTTCAAAAAGATACTTGTGCCAGTTGATGGTTCCCATTCTTGTCTTCATGCAGAAGAACTTGCTGCTGCAATTGCCAAGAATTTCAAATCTAAAGTCACCGTGATTCATGTGTTCTCTCACGACCTCTTGCGTCCAGGGTTGGAGTTACATTATCGGGTGCCCTCTTCAGTTCGCACCGAGATTACAAATTGGCTTTTGCAAGCAGGAAGGAAGATTGTTTGGGACGCCGAGGCCTTATTCAAAGAAGAAGGTATAGATGTTGATGCCAGAGTTGTTGAATATGAAGATCCAGCCGAAACAGTTCTACGGGTAGCTAAAGACGAAGAATATGATTTGATAGTGATGGGTAATCGCGGAGAAACAGAAGTTGAAGTCTTCTCTCTAGGAACTATTGCCGAGAAGGTCTCTCGCCACGCTGAGTGTCCAGTTCTCGTAGTTAAACAAAAGACTAAACTGTCAAAAATCCTTGTAGCCATTGACGGTTCTGAAAGTGCAAAGAAAGCTCTTGAATGTGCTGTTCAACTGGCTGAGAAGCATAAAGCGAAAGTAACGTTGCTAAATGTTGGGGAATCCAAACTGTTTGATTTTGAACCTGAAGTGGCAAGGAAAGTTGGCGAGCACATTTTGTCTGACGCAGCTGCCAAAGTTAAAGGGTTAAAGTTGAACACGCAGTTAGAATTTGGTAACCCTCCGGAAACCATAATTGAAGTTGCAGAAAAGGGAAATTATGACCTTATAGTTGTTGGAAGCAGAGGAATAAGCAGCGTAAAACGGTTCTTTCTAGGCAGCGTAAGCGATGACGTTAGCCATCATGCAAAATGTTCTGTGTTGATAGTGAGATAAGGATAAAGAAAGTTTAAGCCTCAAGTATTTCGATGGCGGCTGTCGGGCAACTCTTAACGCAGGCAACGCATCCCAGGCACTTTTCCGCCATCTCATGGCATTCTGAACAAAGCCGTTTTGCCCTGATGCCCAAACAGGCTTCAGGATTTGCAACCTTCACTTTTCCTTCACGAAGTTCTAAGACGAATGCTGGACAGAGGGCAACGCATGCTCCACAGCCATCGCACAATTCTAGGTCAATTTGTATCTTGGGCATTTCTTCTTCCATAACTACCTACGGAGACAACTCTAAAAAGCATTTCCTCGCTAATTTAACCTGTTCATGAGATGGTATGAGCCATGAAGAAAGTCTTGTTTGTGTGTGTTGAAAATGCTCGCAGAAGCCAGATGGCGGAAGCCCTTTTCAATAAGTTAGCTAAGGGCCAAGCTGTCGCAATTAGTGCAGGCGATAAACCAGCGTCAAAGATTGATGAAAAGACTGTGGAAGTGATGAAAGAAATTGGGATCGACATAACCAAGCAGAGACCCAAAGCGCTGACCATGAAAATGGTGGAAGAAGCCGACATAGCGATAACCATGGGTTGTGGAGCCGATGTATGCCCAGTAGTTCCAAAACAGGTAGAGGAATGGAAAATAGAGGACCCAGCAGGAAAACCTATTGCAAAATTCAGAGAGGTAAGAGCTGAGATTAAGAGAAGAGTTGAAAAACTGGTTAGGATTTTAAAAAACGCGGATAAATAATTTTCAACAAATTTAAACCGAGTTGCGTCTTGGGAGCATAATCATTTTTGGGCATCAAGTTTCATCCATTCAGCTGCCTCTCGCAAAATAGGGTTTGGACTCACGTCAATCACCGGAATATCCATTGTACCTACTTTAATAGAAGGTTTGTATTCGGGCATGAGGGCAAATACTACGTCTGTCCAGTAGATGCGGCCTTCCAAAAAGTCTTTCATTAGACTGTCTGTTGTAGGGGGTAAAAGTGAGTATGAGAATGTCACGCCTTCAGCCCATTTTAGGACGATTGGTTGCCCAACGCTGATGATGGTGGCTACGGTTTTTGACAGAGCTTCTATTGAAGGATATTGGGTGCACTCTAAAATGACCAGCTGCTTTGGAGGGCTGCAAACAATTCCAACCATAATAAAGTCACCGAACTAGAATTTCTTTTGTTCTAATTAAAACATTTTACGCTCCAAAAACGTAAACCATCCGAAGCCTACCCTTCACTTTTCGATGTCTGCTACACAAAACGGGGATCTGAATGACAAACAAAGCATTGTTGAACATCTATTGTTGGATCAGAGAGTTTACATAGCTCGCACATCAACCTTTTTCGTCTGATGATTTCGCAGGCTACGCAAAGCTTTGTCACAAGTTCGTATTTAGATATGCCTCCATTAGCCAATGAGACAGCAATTTCCTTAAGTGTGGGCTGAACTTCTTCTACCTCCTCAATTTTGAGGACTGTGCCTCTAACGTGTCGAGTGTACTTACTAACAGCAGTCTGAGTGACGCCTAAAAGCCTTGCCACATCCTTTTGCTTCAACCTATATGTTTGTGTTAGTTCTCTTGCAATGGCAGATCGAATGGCTGGAACCAGTGATTTTACGGCAACTTCACATGGCAACAACATGGTTGTTTCACCGAACCATAGTATTTGTGTAGAAAGGTATATAAGCATGACGTATGTCATTTTTATATGACGTATGTCATAAAGAGACTTGCGAGGGGATGGTTTGCCTTTCTTCATTCTTCCGTTCTCCTTTCTCTCCTTCAGCGGGGCTAGAACTGATGATCTCCCATGGCCTCTTTACGGCATACGTCGTTGAGGGCCTCAACTGTGGTTCTTGAAATAAACTCCCGTCAATGGCTATCTAAGATAGTAAATAATAGTGCAGAACTAGCAGAAATTCTAAAACAAGCAGACAGCATTTGCCGATACTGCGGGCCTATTTCTCCCATGATTTGCATTGAACAATGTGAAATATGGAGCACAAAAAACGAATTCGTTGAAATGAATGGAATGTTATGCAAAGACGATCACATACATAACCTGCTTAACGCTATCAAAAACGATAGACGACAAAAAGTTATGGAGGCGCTTTCCGAACGTTCCCGCGGCATAAAGGGATTACAGGAATACTTGAGAAACAAAGGATACTACCACAGCCAACACACCATCGCCAGCGAATATGTTGAACCACTGGCAAAAGCCGGCCTTGTCAAAAGAGTTGGCGCCAAGTATAGATTAACATTGTATGGGCAGAAATTTCGCGACGTATTGAACAAATTCAATGTTGAAAATCTGCTACCACCCCATTCGCGTTGCTATGAAGAAATAGTGCTGAAAAAATTGAAGGATGGACCTAAATCCTACGCGGGTCTTGTTGAATCGCTAACCCAAAAAAGTTTGTCGAGGTCTCTAAAAAGGCTTATAGAAAATGGACTGGTGGCAAAGAGCAAAATCCCAGAGTATATCTTCTATTTCAGAACAAAGAAAGTGCCGAAAAAGCCCTTTTCACTAACAGAGAAAAAAGTCTATGAAACAATTCCAGAGACTGGTATATCTGCCCGCGAGCTTTCTAAGAAAATTGGTATAACTCTCCGAAGAACCTACAAATATCTACGGAGGCTACGGAAGAGACGCCTTGTTTTCACTCGAAAAAAGCCTAGAACCTATGAATTAACGCCCTCTGGAATGGAGCTCGCCAACTTCCTAGAAGAAACAGCAAACCTTGTCTTAGACGCCTCAAAGGCATCAAGCTTTTTGCTTGAACGGTCTAGGCAGACCACGGAGGCCCCTACGCCTTTACTCACGGAGTTCTCTCCAAGACCGCTTCGACAATCCACCTCTTAGAATTTCGAAGAATCAGTATTTCCACCTTTTCTCCAGCCTTCCTTTTTTGAATCTCTTCCACCAATTCTTCTATGCTATTTGTGGTCTTACCAGCGAATTGGAGAACTATATCGCCAGGAACTATTCCAGCGTTTTCTGCAGGGCTACCCTCTATCACTCTTGTGACAAGGACTCCCCTATCAATGGGTAAACCGTAGTAGGATGCAACTTCTCTGGTAACAGTTAATCCACTTACGCCAAGCCAAGGTCTAATCATACTTCCATGAACAATAATTTCATTGGTGCATGTCTTAGCTGAATTTATGGGAATGGCGAAGCCTATGCCTTGGGCGAAGGGAATGATCGCTGTATTGATGGCAACCACTCTTCCCTTTATATCAACCAGCGGTCCGCCACTATTTCCAGGGTTTATGGCGGCGTCGGTTTGAACGAGGTTTTCTATCATACCCCGTGGAGATTCTATTGATCTGTTTACAGCACTTATCACCCCGGAGGTGACTGTTGGACCGCCAGCAAGTCCGAAAGGATTACCAATCGCAAACACCCTCTGACCTACCCTTAATTTATCAGAGTCACCCAGCTCTGCAGCTGGGAGTTTTTCCTCCTTTACTTTGATAATAGCCATATCATGGGTTGAGCATGTTCCTACGACTCTGCCTTCTAATACACGTCCATCAGCTAACGTCACTCCGATTTTCTCTGCTCCCGCAACCACATGGTTGTTTGTTAAAACCTGGCCTTTTGGATCAATGATTGTTCCTGATCCCATTCCTTTAACAGGAACTGCTCTATAGAAAACATGGTGAAGAAGTTTGACGGTGCTTACGTTGACTACGCTACGACTTACCTTATCTAGCACTTCTAGAACTGGAGTCTCATCATAATTTGACAAGTTATCTCCCACCAGAATTTGTTATGATTAAGATCAGAAAAGATTTTTTTGTTTTTCGACTTGATGTTTATTCTTGTTATTAACAAAGGGTTCACAGAGCCTTAAGAATCATTCTGCTAGTGCCATGTCTTGTCCGCAGCAAACTAAGGTTCCAGCGCCCGCCTCCAACACTTGCACCTCGTTCCCACATATCTCACAAACGTACACTTCACCTTTTTTGGTCATGTTTTTTCCTTTTTCTTCTTATACACCTTAAACGTACATGCTGGGCGATCTCTGGGCAACCATCACCTGTTGAACAAAAAGCTCTTCGGGAACAGCGCCCACAAACTCCGTTTTCTCGTTGATGACAGTTTTTGGTACACCCATGACACTATACTTTTGTGCTAAATGCAGAAACTCACTCGCATCAATCATGTCTGCCCTTACGAGATCGCTTTCCATGGCAAATTGATGAGCCAAGGAAGTCACGAGTGGGCAGTGTGGACATGTTAACGAGACAAAAACTTGAATGTGCACAGGTTTTTCAATGGCTGCAAGCTTCTTCTTCGTTTCCTCAGAAAGATTCGTGATTCCTCTAGAGACGTTGATTATGCTTTCGGTAAAGGGTCTAAACTCATACCCATAAGGCAGTCCGTAGAATCTTATTCCATAGTCCTTTTTTCCGAGAACAGCTATTGCTGGCACCTTGTCTATTTGATATGCTTTAGCCTTCTCGTTGTCCTTTACGAAATCGTATACTTCCACCTTGATCTTGTTTGAGAGGGCGCCAACTTCTTCTGTGAGTTCTCTAGCTTGTTTACAGAGGGGGCATTCGGTCTCTTGGGTGAACATGATGATCCTCACTTCGCCTTTCAGATTTTTTTCAAACTCTTCCTTCAAATGCTGTTTGTGTTCCTCCGGAATAAGTGCCATCCTCAAACCTCCACATTTTTTATGTTTTTATGTAAACTTAAGTTTGATGCAATAGTTGTACCTGAAGATATCAATGACTGATGAAGTAACGTTGAGTCCAAATTAAGAAAACATAAAAAGAATCAAATAACTCCAATCATAAGAGGACGTTGTGATTTTATGGATAAAGAGGAGATAATTGAGAAGGTTAAGCGTGAAAAAATAGAATTCATAGACTTAATGTTCTCTGATTTGTCTGGCCGCTTAAAAAGCGTCACGATATCCCCAAGAGAACTGAAAGACTGTCTCGACAACGGAAAATGGTTTGATGGCTCTTCCGTAGAAGGCTTTACTAGAATACATGAAAGCGACATGATGCTAATCCCTGACCTATCAACGTACATCCTTCTACCCTGGCTACGTGACGAGAAGAAGGTTTCAAGAATGATCTGTGACGTTTATGACCCAGATAAAACTCCCTTCCTTGGCGATCCGAGGTATGCTCTTAAAAGAGTTCAAGAGAAGGCGAAGAAAAAAGGATATTTCTACTATGTTGGACCAGAAATCGAGTTCTTTCTGTTTAGATCGAAAGAAAATAGAACTTACCACGATACAGCTGGGTACTTTGATTTTTCTCCGCGGGATATGGCCACAGACATACGGGCTGTCATAGTGTCTACCCTTGAAGGGCTGGGCATAAACGTTGAAATGACTCATCATGAAGTCGCGCCAAGCCAACACGAAATCGACATAGAATACGGTGAAGCTCTAAACACTGCAGACAAAGTAATGATTCTCAAGCAAGCCATCAAAACCGTAGCCAACAACCGAGGTCTTCATGCAAGCTTCATGCCAAAACCCATCTTGGGTATCAACGGAAGCGGAATGCACACCCACCAGTCCCTATTTGACAAAAATGGCAAGAATCTCTTCTATGACAGAAATGATAAGTACAAACTCTCTTCTCTTGCATACTACTTCATGGGCGGCCAACTTAAACACATTAGGGAAATGGCAGCCTTAGTATGCCCCACCGTGAACAGCTACAAACGTCTAGTGCGTGGATACGAAGCGCCGATATACATTTGTTGGGGTCAAAGAAACCGATCTGCCTTAATTAGAGTTCCAAGATATAGCGAAGGCAGGGAGAAATCAACCCGACTTGAATTAAGATGCCCTGACCCAAGCTGTAACCCATATCTAGCCTTCGCCGCTATGCTGGCCGCTGGTCTCAAAGGAATCGAAGAAAAAATCGAGCCCCCAAACCCTGTAGAAGAGGACGTATATGGATTTGACGACAGAAAACTCGCAAAGTTCTACATAAAAACTCTTCCGGAGAATCTAGGGGAAGCAATAGCGGAATTCAAGAGAAGCAAATTGATGAAAGAAACTTTAGGAGAACATGTATTCAATAAGTATCTTGAAACCAAAACTGCAGAATGGAGTGATTTCCAAAAAAGTATTACAGACTGGGAACTTGAAAGATACAGAGACTTATAAGGGTCATGAAGGTTTGTAGGCTCGCACTTTGATGCTTGAGACTGTTCCCATGAAATCGCTTTTCGCTATAACTTCCACTTTTTTGAATCCAGCATTCCTAATCTTTTGAAGGTACTCTCTTTCATCTAGCGCTCCGGCTATGCAAGCAGCCCACATTTCCAGGTTTTCACGGATTTTACTGGGAAGTTCGCCTTGCGTAACTATGTCGGAAATTACCATGCGCCCTTTAGGTTTTAGCACTCTAAAGGCTTCGCTGAAGACTTTGTCTTTGTCAGGTGATAGGTTGATGACGCAATTGCTGATTATAACATCAAGCGTTTCGTCTTCCAAGGGCAAGCTTTCTATTTCACCTAGCCGAAACTCCGCATTTTTAACTTTCATTTTATTGGCGTTTTCCTTGGCAAGTTGAACCATTTCTTCAGTCATGTCCACCCCTATTACCTTCCCCTTAGGACCAACTTTCTTGGCTGCCAAAAATGCGTCTATGCCTCCTCCAGAGCCGAGGTCAAGGACCACTTCTCCTTCCCTGAGATCCGCCAGAGCGGTCGGGTTGCCACAGCCTGCTACTGATCTTAACGCAGAATCCGGTAAACCTTTTAGTTCTTCGTCTGAATAACCAATCATCTTGGCAAATGACGTTCTTGCACTTGGACCGCAACAGGTCGCTTCATCGCAGCACGAGGTTCCCTTTGCCACTTCCGCATAGTGTTTTTTCACGTGCTGTTTTATTTTCTCGTTTTTCTTTGCCATACCTAATCAAGTCCTATATTGGATGCCCAATAATATCTGGCTAGGAATATTTAAATGTATTGGATGCCCAATAATTAATGACCTAACATGTCCAAGGAAAACCACGACATATGTCCCCCTGAATGCTGCGACATGAGAGGAATGCTCTCCTTCTTGATACTGTGGTTGCTGTCAAAGAAGCCCATGTACGGACAAGAACTCGCAAAAGAGATCGGCAAGAGAAAGGGAACTAAACCCAATCCTGGAACCATTTATCCAGCGCTTAAGGAATTAAAGAAACGAGGTCTAATAAAATCAAAGAAAGAAGGAAAAGTAACCAACTACCACATAACCGAGAAAGGACGAAAAGGGATTCAGACAGCCTGCGAATATTTCTGCAGAGCCTTTAGAGAAATTTTTACAGAGCATATGAAAGTTGAGAAAAGCAAGTAACAATATTTGCAGCTCAGGGCTCCAAATGAACTTGACAAAGCCCCAACGCCCACAATACCATAGCTTTCTTTCATTCACTGCGCTGTCGAGCCGCCATCAACCACCAAAACGGAACCAGTCACGAAGGAAGATTCCTCAGAGGCTAAGTAGAGTGCAGCATAGGCGATGTCTATGGGCTTGCCCAAGCGACGCAGCGGTATTTCCCGCTCCACTTCTCGTAATCTTCTCTCCTTTTCACCTACAAATCGGACTAGTAAAGGGGTCTCGGTTGCTCCGGGACAAATGCAGTTAACCCGAATTCCATAGGGAGCACATTGCAATGCCAGTGATCTCGTTAACGCGATTATCCCTCCTTTCGAGGCAGAATAAGCTGGACGACTCGTAGAACCTACCAGTCCCAACTCTGACGCCGTGTTTACGATTGAACCCTTAGTCCTCTTCATATAGGGAATGGCATATTTGCAACCTAAAAAGACGCTTTTCAAATTTACATCTATGACGCGGTTCCAGTCGTCCTCTTTCATTTCCCAAAGTAATCCTCCCGGGCCTTCAATTCCAGCATTGTTAAACAAAACGTCAAGCTTTCCGAAGCTAGTTATGCAAGCCTTGATCATTGCTCTCACTTCATCGGCCTTAGAAACGTCGGCCACCACCTGAACCGCCGTTCCTCCGTTCTTTGAAATTCCTTCAACGGTCTCTTTTCCCAAATTTGATTCGATGTCAGCAACCACAACTCTTGCCCCTTCTTTAGCGAAGAGATTCGCTGTGGCACGCCCTATACCCGAACCAGCTCCCGTCACTATAGCCACTTTATCGCCCAATCGCATGGAAACCACATCTCCCAGCAAGTTCATGCTATGGTCTAACGAATTCTCTTTAAGTTCTTTGCTAAAAGGAGTCTCAATTCATTCTCAAAAATGCCACTTTGAGTTGGTGGGCCGGGAGAGATTTGAACTCTCGACCTTTCGGTTATCAGCCGAACGCTCTTTCTGGCCATCCAAAGATGGAAACCATGCTGAGCTACCGGCCCACAAACAATCATAAATGCTACATTTATTAAAGGATTTTCTCACTCTAACCTAACCATTACATGTATCTGAAATAGTATCTGAAATACATTGAAAATGTCGAAAACTATGTTGAAAAATTAGAAAACCCTTTAATCGTTTGTCCAGCAACTTATTTCGGGGCCCGTAGCCCAGACAGGATTAAGGCGCCGAACAATCCTGATAGGACAGTGCGCAAGCCTCCGGAGCCGGAGAACCGGGGTTCAAATCCCCGCGGGCCCGCCAAATGGAGAAAACTAAAAATGGTTTCCACTAACCCCTTCACCGAATTTCGTGCAGGATGCGAAACTGCCTTAAAGGAAGCTTTGAATAGGTTGCTCCCTCAAGTTTCTATCGTCTCCATCCTTCTCGAATCTCCGCCGAGTCCCGAGTTTGGAGAATTAGCATCTTCGGTATGCTTTGAACTTGCCAAGCAAACTGAAAAGAAGCCTCTGAAAATAGCGGAGCGAATCGCACAGAACATTGATGTATCAAGGTTTCCATTAATTCAAACAGTTAAGGCGGCTGGAGAGGGATACATCAATTTTTACGTTAAATTTGAAGAGTTCTCGCCTTTGACCATTGAGTCGGTCAGGGCTCTTAGCGATGAGTACGGATACGTTAAAACTCCTAAGCCAAAAAAAATTATTGTTGAACATACCAGCGTTAATCCCATCCATCCAATTCATATTGGGCAAGCAAGGAACCCCATGCTAGGCGATGCCCTCGCACGCATCTTAAAGGCTCACGGACACACGGTTTTTAGGCACTATTACGTTGACGATGTTGGCCGTCAGAGCGCGGTCATTGCGTATGGATATGAAAAGCTTGGCAAGCCGAAGCCTGAAGGAAGACCTGACAGCTTCATAGGCGCAATTTATGCCATAACAAGTTGTATAATGGAGATCCAACGTCTCAAAAAAGAGGTTGAAAGGGCGAAGGAACTTTCGATAAACGAAGAAGTTTCGAGGTTGCAGCGGGAACTAGACGACTGGGCTTCGGTTGCTGCTGATCTTGAGGGAAGATTCCCCAAACTCTTTGCTCGCCTCCTAGACGAAATCAGTAAAGATGAAGACCCCGAGAAGCAGGTGAGCAATCTAATCCGTGGATACGAAGCTGGCAAGAAAGAAGCGAAACAATTGATCAGGGAGGTCTGTCAACTATGCCTCCAAGGCTTTAGAGAAACTCTCAGCAGAGCGGGAATTTCTCATGATTCATGGGATTGGGAGAGCGACTTCATTTGGAACGGCGACGTTGTGCGCGTCCTCAACAAATTGAAGGCAACTCCCTACGTTTTTCAGGTGGCAGGAGTCCTAGAGTTCGACGCTGAAAAGGTTGCCCGAGACCTAGACCTCAAGGCAACTCTGAACTTGAAGGAAGATTATGAACTGTCTTCCCTGACTTTGGTGAGAGCTGACGGCACCACCTTATACACGACACGGGACATCCCCTACCATCTATGGAAGTTTCAGAAGGCTGAGAAGGTAATCAATGTGATTGGAATGGAACAAACTCTGCCCCAGTTACAGTTGAAAGTAGCCTTGAGTGCGCTAGGATACGTGGATTACGCAAAAAACTTGTTTCACTTTGCCTACAATCTGGTAAGCCTCCCGGGCTATCGAATGTCAAGCCGCAGAGGTCGCTACATAACCCTCGACGAAGTCATGGATGGAGCCATCAAAAGAGCCTACGAAGAAGTTTCCAAGCGTTCTCCACACCTATCTGATGGAGAGAAGCAACGGATTTCAGAGTTTGTGGGCATAGGAGCCGTGAAATACGCTCTTGTTGAGGTAGATCCAACAAAGCCTGTGGTCTTTACTTGGGATAGGGTGCTTGACTTTGAGAAGAACAGCGCTCCTTACATTCAGTATTCCCATGCCAGAGCTTGCAGCATCAGGAGAAAAGCGTCTAGAGAACCGGAAAAGCCTGACTATTCCCTGCTGACAGACGTAACAGAACGTGAAACGATCTTGGCGTTAGCCCGCTTTCCCGAAGTTTTCATGGATGCAGCGGAGAACCTTAGACCCAACGCCATAGCAGACTTCGCCAACGCCCTAGCCGATAAGTTCAACACGTTTTACACGAAACTTCCCGTCATAAAGGCTAAGCCACCTGAGTTAAGCGACGCCAGGCTTGCGCTCGTTGACGCTACAAGAATGGTGCTCAGGAATGCCCTAAACCTTCTTGGGATAGAAGCCCCCGAGAAAATGTAATTTCCTTTTTGCATGTTGTATAGTTTACCTGGGAAACTCTTCGATTATGGTAGGTCCAGTGCTGGTTCCAATTCTGTTGGCGCCAGCTTCAATCATAGCCAAAGCTTCTTTGAAGGTTCGTATGCCTCCAGCTGCCTTGACACCCATATTTTTGCCTACGGTTTCGCGCATCAACCTAACGTCTTCTACGGTGGCTCCCCCAACAAGTCCAGTGGAGGTTTTTACAAAATCTGCCCCTGCTTCTTTGGCGAGCTTGCATGCCATAACCTTTTCCTGGGCGGTCAAGTAGCCTGTTTCGATGATAACTTTGACCACTAAGCCGCTGTGTAAACGTTTAATATTGACCACAGTCTCTATGTCTTTTTTCACTGTTTCGTAATCCCCAGATTTTAATGCGCCAATGTTGATGACCATGTCTATTTCACGAGCGCCCCTTTCCACAACCCTCTCTGCCTCAAAAGCCTTCACTTCGGGGAGGGTAGCCCCAAAGGGGAAGCCAACGGTGGAACAAACCTTTACACCGGTTCCTTTCAACAGTTGATTAGCCAAAGACACATACATGGAATTGACGCAAACACATCCAAAACCACATCTTTCTGCCTCTTTACATAGTTTTTCAACATCATTTCTGGTTGCTGTGGGTTTTATCAGTGTGTGGTCAATCATTTTTGCTAATTGTTTCTTTGAAATTTCCATAATTCACACCTGGGAAGCCGCTTGACTCTAGGTTGAAGTATATAACTCAAACGTATAGGCTTATTCTGGATAGAAGCTGATCATTTAACTTTCAGATTCTTCCTCGTGTTTCGGCGGCCAGCACATTGGAGCCTTTGGAATTTTCTCCTCGAAGCCCATCGCCCTATACAGGGGGTAAAGGTAGCTTTCTTCTCCTATCAAATGCATTCCACCATCAACGTATATCGTGGAGCCGGTGACCCAACTAGCGTATTGTGAAGCCAAAAACACCGCTACTTTGGCTATATCTTCGGGTTTCCCGATTCTCCCCAATGGTATTTGGTGTAGAACCGCGTTTTTGAGTTCAGGTATCACAAGAATCTCTTCGGTCAGGGCGGTTTCTGTCATGCCCGGCGCTATGGCGTTTACCCTAATATTGTAGGGAGCTAATTCGAGGGCAACGGTTCTGGTCAGCATTTTCACCCCGCCTTTCGAAACGCAGTAGTGGATTTCTCCTGCCAGAGGAATTTCCTCATTTATTGATGAGATGTTTATTATGCATCCTTCTTCTTGTTCGATCATAACTCTTGCGGCTTCCCTTGTAAGTAGGAACATTCCCTTAAGGTTTACATCAAGTACGTAGTCCCATTCTTCTTCAGTCATCTCGATCAGCGAAGATATTGTTCCGACTCCAGCGTTATTGACGAGAATATCTATCTTCTTCCACTTTTTGACGGTTTCATCCACAGCCTTTTCAACATCCCTAATTTTGGTTATATCGCCTTTGATCAGCAAAACCTTTTCCTTAAACTTTGCTAACTCTCTCTCTATCTCTTGAAGTCCCTCCTCATCAACATCCATTATAGCGACCTTAGCTCCGTGGTCTAGATAGCTCTTCGCAATTGCTTTTCCGATACCGGAAGAACCTCCGGTCACAATTGCAACCTTACCATTTAGCATAGCCTACTCCTCTTCTCCCTTAATATTGTACTTAGAATATTCCCCGTGGAACTCTGTTGGTATGGTTCTTAAAATTTCAAGCCACCTTAATGTGGGCTTTGTGTATTTCATTAACTTCAGAAGATTCCCTTTGACCTTCAACTTCCTCATCATAAGCGCCTTCGTTGCACCAAGTTTACCGAGTAGCACATTAACCCAAACCTCATATTTCCCTGTGATAGTGAAGTCTGTTTTGCGCTCGCCAAGCCAAATATCCGCAATTTTGCCGTCCTCAGCCGCGTATCCAATGACTATATCCTTTTTCACACCCTTCTCAGGTTCAGCCTTTATCACAAAAGTGTAGCTAGCATCCTCGCCCTTAGCAAGCTCTAAATACTGTTCATCTGAATTAGTTCTCTTTTTAGCTTCCTCTAAATATTTAGAAGAACAAAATTCCACTGCCATCACCTCAGACTCTAAAATGTTTTCGCTTCCCTTATCAGCATTACCCTAAACCTTAAGACTAACAAGCAAAAGCCTAGCCTGGCTAACCTTAGAAGTGGTAATATAGCAACTCTAAGTGGTAGACTTAAGGCTTAAATGCTGAATATCGGATAATAAAGTTCTGCGTATGAGCTAGGTGTTGGAGGTGAAGATATGGCAAAGTTCCCATCAGAAGAATGGATCAAACTGTTCAAAGAAGAGGTTAACAAGAACAAAGCCTACGAAGACGCGGCGAAGGACTGGGAAGGCGACTTCCTGTTCATAGCAAACTCAGACGAGAAACTAGACAAGGAAGTAGTTTTCTACGTGGACCTCTGGCATGGAAAATGCAGAGACGCCTACCAAGTGCCCAGCAGAGACACAAAGAAGACAGAATTCATTTATGAAGGCCCCTACGGAAACTGGGTGAAACTGATTAAGGGAGAAATAGGACCCATTCGAGGACTACTAACGCGCAAATTCAAGCTTACAGGAAGCATGGCGAAGATTATGAGATACACCAGAGCCGCCTCAGAGCTAGTGAGCACAGCGGCCAAAGTTCCCACAGAATTCCTCTAAACTCCCATTTTTATTTTTGACATTTCTTTCGAGGTAAATACCATGTGGGAGCTTACATTCCCCAGAACCGTCGTAATAGGTGAAGAGGCGCTAGAGCACTTAAAAGTGATCAAGGGGAAGCGGGTGCTCATAGTCACGGACAAGGTGATATGCAAACTGGATTTTGTGGAGAAAGTGGCAAATCACCTAAAAGAGGCTGGGCTGGATATAAAGGTCTTCGATGAAGTTGAACCTGAACCTGCCATAGAGACTATAGTAAAGGGGGCTGAGTTTGCCAGGAAATATGGCCCAGACTGGTTTATCGGGCTGGGTGGTGGTAGCTGTATGGACGCGGCAAAAGCCATATGGGCTCTCTATGAGAACCCCGACATCGAAGTCGGCGATATCAGCCCAATGACGGAGCTAGGGCTAAGGAGAAAAGCGAGGCTAATCTGCATCCCAACAACGAGCGGAACCGGATCTGATGCGACTTGGGCCACCGTAATCACCGACGTGAAGGATGAAAGAAAGCTGGAACTCGCCTCTCGGGAGGTGGTATCTGATATAATTATACTCGATCCTGAACTCCCAAAATCCATGCCTCCTAGACTAGTGGCAGACACAGGCCTAGATGCACTCACCCACGCAATAGAGGGTTACGTCTCCCAATGGAGAAATGACTTTTCAGACGCCTTGGCAATCAAAGCAATACAGTTCATTTTCAAGTACCTTCCAAGGGCGTATAGAAATCCAGAGGATAAAGAAGCCAAAGAGAAGATGCATAACGCGGCTACTATGGCTGGGATGTCCTTCGGCAACTCACAGGCAGGCATCGCCCACGCCATGGGCCACTCCCTTGGCGCCATCTTCAAAGTCCCTCACGGCAGAACTGTAGACCTTTTCCTCTCATATTCAATTGAGTACAGCGCAAGAGACGCCATGGAAAGATATGCTGATATTGCTAGAGCAATCGGCATTGAAGCCAAAACAGACGAGGAAGCAGTGAAAAAGCTGGTTGAAGCTGTCAGGAGGCTTGATCGTGAGGTGGGAGAACCCGCTTCCATCAAGGAAATGGGGATAAGTAAAAAGGATTTTGAGAAGAGACTAGATGATTTGGTGACTAGAGCAGCAAATTCATCTTGTACCTTTATGAACCCACGGGTTCCAGATGTGGAGGACACCAGGAAGCTTTTCATCTATGCATATGAAGGAAAGAAGATAGACTTCTAGTCGCAGAAGTAAACCTTACAGTTAACTGGCTATTTCCCCTTTTTCTTTCATCTTAGCTAGTTCTTCTTCCTTAAGTTTTCTTTTGAAAATTTTCATGGCAAGAGTTAATGGCAAATTCTTCCTAAACTCAACGGACTTCGGTACAGCGTATGGTGGAAGTTTTTCGCTACAGTATTTGATTATGTCATCAGCAGTAACTTTACCTTCATACTCATCCTTCAACGTTATGAAGGCCTTTACCCTTTCACTACCCGGACGCTCTGGATCTGGAATTCCAATAACTCCAGCCAAACTAACTGCTGGATGCTCATACAAAACATCGTCAACCACCCTTGAATAGACCTTCATCCCTGACACGTTAACCATGTCCTTGATTCGGTCAACAACGTAGAAGTAGCCATCTTCATCCATTTTTGCAATATCGCCCGTAGCAAGCCAGCCATCTTTTAAACCTTTGCCTGGAGTTGGCCAATAGCCTTTCATAATTTGGGGACCACGAATGTAGAGTTCACCAGTTTCACCAAATGGAACTTCTTCGCCGGTCTCTGGATTAACAATTTTAACTTCCGTATCAGGGGTTGGTATTCCAATAGATCTTTTTACATTTGCCATGAATCCGGTGACTTTTGAAAGTGCTGAAAGATTTAAATGAGTACCAGCAGTTGCTTCTGTTAGACCGTAGCCTTCACCCATTGGAACACCAATTTTCTTTTCAATTTTTTCAGCAACGTCTGGAGGAAGAGCGGCTGCAGCAGAATAGAGAAAAATCGGCATCCTCGGGAGGTCCTTAGAAAGCAGTAGCATAAAGTGGGTGGGAACACCCAGAACCATAAAAGGACGATATTTTCTTATTATTTCTACGATTCTATCAAGATCTCTTGGATCCACCAAAAACCCGCGAAGACCCCAAGAAATGCCAGCGTGTACGGCCCAGTGTCCAAATTGATGGAAAACAGGAACACATATCAGCGCAGAGGCTTTTCCTTTAACTCCCGGTGCTAAAGGTTTCATCATCCAATGTAATGTCTGAATCACGTTAGATGTTATGTTGTAATGAGTTAACATAGTGCCTTTCGGGACTCCAGTTGTGCCTCCAGTGAAAGGCAGTAGTGCCAAGTCTTCTGTGGGGTTTATTTCAACTTTTGGAGGGTTAGGTTCGTATTTTTCTATTAAGTCTTCTAGTCGTTGAGCGCCAAGCACTTCTTTTATTTCAGGCAAGGAATAATCAGGCCATATGGGTACAGGGGTAAAGATTATGTTCTTAAGTTTTGTTTTATCTTTTATTGAATTAACACGCTCAAGACGTTCATAAGAGCAGATTACTGTTTCAGCTCCAGATTCGCCTATCTCATACAGCACATCGGGAGCCTTGTGCAATATACTGATTGGAACATGTACTGCTCCTAATCTCATTATTGCATAATCGCTTATGATGAACTGCGGACAATTTGGAAGAATTGTTGCAACTTTGTCGCCTTTTTTCACACCTAAATCCGCAAGGGCGGTCGCTAGCTTATCCACACGGAGCTTTAACTCCGGGTAAGTCATTTCCTCCTCTAAATAGACGCATGCAATTTGCTCAGGATAATTAGTTGCAGAATCCTCCAAAAATTTGTAAACCGGTATTTTTGGGTATGGTTCCATGGTCTTTGGGAGTTTGAACGGTCCCACGAAATAGCTTTTCACCCAAGGCTTGTCAGCATAAGTCATTTTCTCAGTCAATGCCCTTACCTACCTTACACTAGGTAGTAAAATCATAATAAGGGTATTTGAGGTTTAAGTTTTATCGCTAGTAAATCTCTTTAATCACCCAATCTAACCCAAGTTCTTTAAGCTTCTCAGGAGTTGGTTTACCGTTCTTATCCCATCCTCGAAACTCATAATAAGCGTCTAAGAGTGGTTTTAGATTGACTACCTGTCCTTTAGCTGGGCCTTCGGGCAATGGTTCCTCTAATAAACGCTTTGGAAGGGTATCATCGGCTTTGGTTAATCCCTCTCTTATGCTAAAGGCTCTTTCAAGATTGTGGATTCTTTCGCCGGTTCTTCTAAAGTCGCTTGCAGTGAATTTCCAACCTGTAAGATTCGCTATCAAAGTTGCCCAGTCCTCTGCGGTCAAAACAATTCCCATAAATTTGCATCCCCCAATCGCATCAAGAACGGCAAGCGCGTCTTCCATATCCTTGACAACCTTAGCAGTCTCCGGAATTTCCTGAAGTATATCTCCAATATCGCTTTGTTCGATGATGAGAAAAGGCACTGAATAGAAAGTCGGACCCCACATGCTTGACGGGCAATGATCACCTCCTCGATTTGAAATGGCAAATGCTAGCCCCATTATCTTAGCAGCTCTGGGATCATAGCAGGGCATCTCTAACCCTTTAACATGCATGGCAAATCTTTCAGTTCCCTTCCCCAGCTTTTCTGACATTGTTTTTGTTCCCTCAGCCAGTAAATCGCCAATGCCTTCCCTTTTAGCTATCTTGTGCACAAGTTCTATCATGACATTGGGATCGCCAAATTTAAGCTCTAATCCGTCGGTGTCTTTTTTGGTCAATATTCCTTTCTCATAGCATTCCATGGCAAAAGCTATTGTACTTCCAGCAGAAATTGTGTCGAGGCCATACTCATTGCAGAGAAAATGGGCCAACGTAATTGGTTCTAAATTGCCGATTTCGCACATGGCACCTAAAGCTCCAATAGATTCGTATTCTGGCCCCTCTCCTTTGCTTGCATACAGCCCTGTTCTGATCTCACTTATTCTTCCGCAGGCGATTGGGCACGCAAAGCAAGCTTTTCTATCTGCAAGAATCTTTTCATTAATTGCAGTTCCGTTTACATCCTCTGAAGCTGAAAAGAAGCCAGTTTGCCAATTTCTGGTGGGAAATCCACCCCGCATATTCGTCATATCAACCATAGCAGCGGTTCCATACGTTTCCAAGGTCATTTTCAGTAAGCCCTCATTAACCCAGTCGTATCTCTTTTTTGCCTCTTCTCTGTAAGCATCTTCATTTGCCACTTTGATCTTCATTGTCCCTCTTGAAGCGATGGCTTTCAAGCGCTTCGAACCCATTACGGTTCCCATACCGCATCTTCCAGCAGCTCGACCCCAATTTGGTCGATCAGCGTCATTTATGACAGCAGCATATCTAACCAGATTCTCTCCAGCAAGGCCTATACAAGCGACATTAAACTTTTCTCCAAGCTTCTCTCGGATCAATCTCGTGGTTTCTGAAGTGTTTTTACCCCAGATGTCCTTGGCATCTCTAAGCTCAGCTTTCCCATCGTCTGTAACAAGGTAGACTGGTTTCGGTGAGATACCCTCGAATATGACTCCGTCAAAACCCGACCTTTTGAAGGTTGTTCCCCAATAACCAGCTGAGTTTGCCTGTCCCCAGAAACCAGTGAGGGGAGATTTGGCGACTACTATGTATCTTCCGGTACTCGGAGACGGAGTCCCTGTTAAAGGGCCTGTCATGAATATTAGCTTGTTTTCTGGACCCAATGGGTCTATTCCCTTTTTAACTTCGTCAAAGAGATATTTGGTTGCCAGCCCACTTCCACCTAGAAACATTTTGAGAGTATTTTCGTCAGGAAATTCTTCAGTTATCTTGGATTTTGACAAGTTAACTCTTAGAATTTTTCCCATATATCCAAACATCTTTAACACTCCGTAGAAGCAAGATTTGTCAAAACCATACTTTTATTTTTTTTTGTTTTTTGTAACAAAAGCCTGTGTTTTGAACAACACACTTACTAATTCGAGTTCACTGCTTTTGCTACTCGGAGTTTTCAACGTTTCGAAAGGCTCATTTTATGATTCTAGATTTTTGAACAACATGAATTTTAGCGAAAAATACAAATTGCAAGAGCGCGAAAACTATATGTTTTGAGGATAGATACATGCCTACCTATATTCTCCTTTCAACCCTCACAGCCGAGGGAAGGAAGACAATTAAGGAAAAGCCGTCAAGGATCAAAGAGGTTAACAAGGAAATCGAAGCCTTCGGCGCCAAGGTTGTCGCCCAATACGCAGTGCTAGGACCTTACGACTTCGTAAACGTCGTCGAGGCACCTGACAACGAAGCAATTACCCGGGTTTCTGTAGAACTTGGATCTCGCGGAACCGTGCAAATCATGAGTTTGCCAGCCATACCAATAGACAAATTCATCACCATGGCAAAAAAGTAAAAGCAAATTCTCCATAACTCCCCCTCTTTTTATTTTTTTAAAAACACCTCAAGATACTCACACGACATAGAAGAGATAAAACCATCCGAAAGCGAGTAGACTCAGTAACATCTATGTTTAAAAGAAAAGTATGCAAAACATTATGCTTTGAACATCCATATTTCATGTATCCGTGACAAAAGCGATGGAGGTATTAAACTTTGAAGTTGATTTACGTAGTCATAGATGGTATGGGCGACTTACCAATCGAAGAATTAGGAAACAAAACGCCGCTAGAAGCTGCAGAAACTCCTAACATGGACTTCCTTGCAAAAAAGGGAAAAACTGGACTAATGTACACTGTAAGAAAGGGAATAGCGCCCGAAAGCGATATAGCTGTTATCTCAATTCTAGGATACGACCCCTTCAAATATGGCACAGGCAGAGGAATTCTCGAAGCCTTCGGTGCGGGCCTAACCGTGAAGAATGGCGACCTCGCTTTAAGATGCAACTTCGCAACAGTGGATCAGAAAAACAAAATCATCGATCGGAGGGCAGGAAGAGACCTAACCATGGAAGAAGCTGCCAATCTAAGTAAAGCCATAAATGATGAAGTCAAATTAAAGGCGCACCCTGCGAGTTTTAAATTTAGAAACACTATAGGCCATAGAGCAGTCTTAGTCATGCGAAGTAAGGAAAAACCTCTTTCAAGCAAAATTACAAACACAGATCCAGCCTACCTTAAGGTAGAGGGCCTCGGCATAGCAAACGCTGAAGCAAAAATGATCCTAAAGAAATGTAAGCCCATGGACGAAACTGAAGAAGCGAAAATTTCCGCAAAACTCGTGAATGAATTTGTTCGAAAAAGTCATGTGGCTCTGGATAAACATGAAATAAACAAAAAACGCCTTACTAATGGAAAACTGAAAGCAAACATCGTGCTGACCAGAGATGCAGGGCATCTTCTACCTAATTTCTTCGACATAAACGATAGGTACGGCCTTCGTTTCGTCTGTCTCGCTGACATGCCTATCGAAAGAGGCATATCTAAACTAGCTGGCATGCATCTAGTTGACCTTCCTCCTCCATCCCATAAACTCGAAAAAGACTGCATACTCAGAGTAAAGAAGCTACTCGACGTGATGCCTCTTTTTGATTGTTTTTACGTACACATCAAGGGTCCAGATGAGCCGGCTCATGATGGAAAAGCCGACCTCAAAACAAAACTCATCGCCATCGTCGATGAGTACTTCTTGGGAAAACTCCTACCAAAAATTAAGCTAGAAGACTATATCCTTTGCGTTACAGCGGATCATTCAACACCATGCAAACTAAAGGCTCACAGCGACGATCCAGTTCCACTACTCGTATCGGGTAACAAAATTAAGGGCGACGGAGCTGTTAGATTTTCTGAGAGAGAATGTAGAAAAGGCAGCTTAGGTACGTTGGACAGCGGCACCAAACTTATGCCGAAACTTATTGCCTTCCTCAAGAACTAGCTTTTCCTCTATTCTTTGGCGGGCCCGCGGGGATTTGAACCCCGGTTCTCCGGCTCCGAAGGCTTGCGCACAGTCCTATCAGAATTGTTCGGCGCCTTAATCCTAGCTGGGCTACGGGCCCCCTTTTCATTCATCACAACCACTTTGATGCAAATTAAGGTTGTTGCCTTAGCGCTTTCATGAAACCGTGTTTAGGTAGAATTTTAAGCGCCGATAAGTGTGCTGGTTTGTTCAATTTCTTCAATTTGTCTTATGTCGGTAATAATTTTGTCAAGATGCCCTAGGCTTTTCGCTTCAATGCGGGCGATTATGTCCCAGAGTCCGTAAGTAACAAGGACTTCTGTAACTTCTTTCATCTTTCGAATTTTTTCAGCAACCATATGTTCGGTTCCCCGCTTTACGGTGGCGACAACATACGCTTTTATAAGTTCTGGCATGCTGTTTCATCCTCACAGCCTACTATCATCGATGAATAAAATTAAAATATTTCTTAAGGGAGTCACGTCTCGACGAGTTCTTCCCTTATCCACCAAGCCTTTTTCTTACCTGCCTTTTCTCCCGGATAGTATTCGATGATGGATTTTCCAAGTTGCTTCTTGGATGACCTTTCAATTTTCCTAAGGCGGTTGAGAACCAACCATCGGTTTGTTTTCAGGAAATCCGCAAGCTCGGTGGTTGTGGCCCGCCTATAATCGAGAAGGTAATCTATGATTTTGTGGTCGGTTTCGTCGATGCAAAAAGTATGGGGATTCGCTTTTCCCCGTTCATAGGTGAGAACCTCTAGTTCGGTTAGGTACTTCTTTATTTCGGAGAGTTCTGTTTCCAGCTTGCTGATTTTCTGTTCCAGTTCAAAGATTTTGTCGGGGCGGGGAGTTTTTTCCAGTTTCTCCATTATGGCTTCTCGAATGAAGTTGCTTCTTTCCCCTTCGGGGATGCGGAGGACAAGCTCCTTGTAGACTTCGTCAGGTATTTTGGCAGATATAACTGCAAGTTTATTCATGATTTTCCCACATTAGTTTGGTTGGAACAAGCTAAAAACGTTTAACTCTTCATTTATGTTGTCAGAGGGACATCTCGACCAAATCTTCTGCGCGCACGTAAAGAGATTCATCAATTCCTAAGCCCTGTTTTACAAGCTCTAGGACCTCAGTCTTTTCCTCTGGAAACTTGTACCCGTCATATTCTTGTTTTAATAACCAAACGTAGCCTGACCCTACCCTATAAGCTGGATTAATAAAATGGTCAAAACAAACTCTACCTGTAATATCTAAATTCTCAACCATCATTCCAATTTCTCTTAACTCTTCATGAGGCGAAAGCAGCTGAAATTCACCCTTCTTCCATTCCTCGAATAGTGGCGTTGCCTTACGAGGCACAAAGCGCCTTGACCTAACAAAATCTGGATTTATAGCGTTTAAAACTCGGGCAGTGTTTCTTGCATGTTGTTCTGACCAAGTTTTTCCGCCCAACCCCGGCATCCAATACTCTGAAAGTTCAAAGCCTGCTTCCTTAGCCTTCCTACCTGCTAAAACATGTTCTTCGCTGGTAACGCCTTTATTAACATATTTCAGTAATTCGTCGTCGCCGGTTTCCAAACCAACATGGAGTCTCGAGAGGCCGGCTTTACGCAGTTCCTTCAATTCTTCTAAAGTTTTGGTTTTCTCGACAAGGGTCTTCGCCCTAGCATAAGACGTTATCCTTTCTAGGCTTGGAAAGGTTTGCTTCAGATACCTCATTACTTCTAAAAGATCGGCGGTGTGCATGACTAGGCTGTTTGCGTCTTGTAAAAATGCGCTTCTTGCGCCTGAATGGAGCCAGTTGAACACGTTTGTAACGCTTTGAAAATTTTCCAGTTCGTTTTGATCTAGTTCCGTGAAGTCCTTGTTGTATAAAAAGTAGGGGTCCATCAATCTAGCTGCCCAGTCTAAGCCTCCAAGTCTTTTGGCTATAACTTCTATTAGTTCACTGATTGCCTTCGCTGCGTCTATATCCCTCTTTATCTTCTCCACGCTTCTCAGTTGGAACTGTTCTCGATTGTAAGGGGTGCCGTAGCAGAATTTACATTGGTTCCATGGGCAGTTGCGGGTTGCCCTTATGAGCAGGGAGCGGCTTCCACCTTCTGATGGCGGTCTTATGGGGCCTATTTCGAAAGAATATTTTTTCAATTTTTCAAGCTCTGGTAGGCTCATGGTTCATGTTTGCGCTCCGCTATTTCCCTTCTAGTCCTTGGATGAGTTCATGTAAATCTCTGCTTATGTTTTCTCCTATGTAACCGCCTTCTAATACGCCGAAGGTTGGCTTTTCTAAAGTGCCTATCTTTCTACCAATTTCTCGGTAACCCTCAGAACTTAAACTTAACGAGGCTAAGTCTCCTTGGTGGGCGTCGAAGCCAGCTGAAATTCCAATCACTTCAACACCAGTCATATCCACTTGACTTAATGCCTTGTCCAAAGTTTTCAGGTATAAAGAATCTCCAGCTGGATAGGGCAATGGAAAATTCAAACAATTGCCCTGAGACCTGAGACCTGTTCCTGGATAATGGGGATATCTATGTAAAGAGATGTATGTAACTTTGGGGTCTCCCAAGAAAATCTCTTGGGTTCCGTTTCCGTGATGCCCGTCAATGTCCAAAATCAACGTTGGTAAATCTAGGCTTCTTACGGCTATGGCAATGTTGTTGAAGTAACAGAAGCCTAAGGTAGCTGCGCCCAAGGCTCTACCATTTCTACCAGCATGATGCCCCGGAGGTCTCATGAGAGAAAAACCTTTTTCTCGGCCAGCCAATATAGCTCCGCCAGCAGAAAGCCTAGCGTATTCATAAATGTTTTCAGGAATCGGTGTGTCTCCATCCAAATAGCTTCCCGCCCTCGCGTTCTTGATTAAGTCAACGTATTCTTTGCTGTGAACTGCCAATAGATTTTCAATTGAGGCTGGCTTCGGCTCCAAAAACTCGTATTTTTTCTTCTCAAGAAACTCAAAGGCTTTTCTAACCCTCTCCGGCCCTTCTATGTGTTCAGGCCAACTGTACTCCAAACATTTCTCTGAAAATATGATTTTCATTCGCACATCCCCTGTTGAGAAACTCAATTTTCACCCACGAAATATGTAAGTCTTATGTTTCGTTTGGAAGTGTGTCTTAAACTCCTTTATACACATGCTTTTATGTGCGGCACCTTTTGAACGGTTACTGGGCGTTTAATGCTAACTCTCTGGTTGTTGTGGTAGGAGTAAATAGAAATGAGGTTCGACCTAGTGTGCCTCGGGCATGTTCTTTATGATATCCGATGTTACGTGGACGGTTTTCCGTTGCCAGATAAACTAAGCATTATGGCTGGCAGATTGAAGCATAGCGGGGGAGGATCCGCTGCCAACGTTGCGGTAAACTCAACAAAACTGGGTTTAAAAACGGGTATGATCGGAAAGGTTGGTTTCGATGAATACGGTTGGTTCGTCGTTCAGAACTTCCGCAACCATGGAGTCGACACAGACCACATACTCGTAGACTTTAAAAACCCGACCGGAGTGGCCCTCATCATAGTTAACGGGCAGGGCATTCCGGAATTCATCCAAATGGTCGGAGCAAGCGAACCCATCCTTCCCCAAGAAATCCAAGCAGAGTACATACAGAAGGCTCGACATCTCCACATGAGCGGCACAAACCTAGAAGCCTTAATCCACGCCTCCAACCTAGCTAAGGACTCGGGAGTTACTGTCTCCTTTGACTCAGGACGAAAGAAGTCCGAGTTAGGATTCAAGAAGTTAAAACCAATTTTGGTAAATGTTGACACTTTGATTATCAACAGCCACGAAGCGAAAGTCATGTTAGGTCTCGAAGGTAACGCCAAAACTTTAGAAGCAGCCAAAGTGTTGAAGAAAAAAATAGGAGAGGACAAGACTTACGTGATTAAGGGTGGCAAAGAAAACATCGTAGTGTGCTCACCGAATGGTAATTTTGTGGTCCCTTCCTTCAAGGTAGCGGTTAAAGACACCATCGGTGCAGGAGACGCCTTCGATGCCGGTTTCCTCGCAGCCTTCCTCCGAGGAAAAACCTTGGAAGACGCTGTTGTGTATGGCGCTGCGTGTGGTTCCTTAAAATGCACAGAAGAGGGCGCTCAATCTGCCCCTGACAAGTCCACTCTTGAAACTTTTCTGAAGGAAAATAAAGATAAAATTGAAATATGGAATCTGCGGGAAAGCTAACAAAGGATATCTGCTCCTTCTTCATTCGAAAATATTAGGAAATCTTTTAAGAAGAACACTATAGAGAAACTACACTCCGAAAAACTAATTGAGAGGTAACAAAATGCTAGAAAAAACAACTGTGTCGGTTATTAAATGTGACGTTGGTTCCCTAGCTGGACACCACACAGTACCTAAACCCCTCCTAGACATTGGAGAAAAACGTTTGAAAGAAGCCCAAAAAAGCAGACTCATCAACAGTCATTACGTGTTTCACGCCGGGGACGATCTTGAACTCCTTATGGTTCACAACAAGGGAGAAAACAACCCCAAAATTCACGAACTGGCTTGGAACATTTTCCAAGAAGCCGCCAGAAAAGCCACAGACCTCAAACTATATGGTGCAGGGCAAGACCTTTTAAAAACGGCCTTCAGCGGAAACGTTCGTGGAATGGGTCCGGGCGTAGCTGAAATGGAAATCGAGGAGCGGGGCTCGGATCCCATGGTTGTCTTTGCCGCCGACAAGACAGAGCCTGGAGCCTTCAATTATCCTATGTTCAAAATATTTGGCGATCCCTCCAACACTGCGGGGCTTGTAATTGATCCAGGCATGATGGAGGGCTTCAAATTTGAAGTTCTGGATGTAATGGAAAACGAGAAGGTTGTTTTGAAGTGCCCCGAAGAAATGTACGAGTTAATTGCACTGATAGGGACGCCTGGACGTTACGTGGTTTCGCATGTGTGGCGAGCCAGAGACAATCTCATATGCGCCGCAACCAGCACGACCAGACTGTCATTGATTGCAGGCAAATACGTGGGGAAAGATGATCCTGTTTCGATTGTGAGGGCACAACATGGCTTACCAGCACTTGGGGAGATTCTAGTACCCTTTATGCACACCTATTTTGTCGAGGGGTGGATGCGCGGCAGTCACTGGGGCCCACTAATGCCCGTGGGTTTGAAGGACAGCAGATGCACCGTCTTTGATGGTCCTCCGAGGATCGTGGCTCTAGGCTTTCAGGTCAGTCATGGTAAGATTGCCAGCGATGACGATGGCAATCCGTTGATAAGCGATTTATTTGATGATTCAGCCTTTGATTTGGCTCGTCGTGAGGCTGTTGAATATGCGGCTGTTCTTCGGCGGATGGGGGAGTTTGAGCCCGCTCGTCTAAGCGCTCAGACTATGGAATACACTACTTTGCCTAAGGTCTTAGAAAAGTTGAAGGACAAGTTCGTGAAAGCGGAATCCTAACCTATTTTCCTCTTTTTTGAGGAAACATCTAATATAGTCGCCGCGAAGATTGCGTTTCTAGAGCATAGACTCTGCTAGATTTGATGCTCTTGCAAGGCTAATTTCGTCAATTCTTCGTATCTGAACTTGACGGTTTCGTAGACTTCTTTTCTAAGGTTCTCTCCGGACAGGCTTCTCCCACGGATTAGGCTTATCTTTTTTGACAATTCTGGATCTCCTATATCGTGAACCCAAAGTTCGAAGTCTTTCCGTGGCAGATGAAACTCAATGGATTTCAAGTCAATTTTTTGGATTTTCTCAGCGAAGTCTTTGAGGCTATTTGCGTAAACGCCCAGGTACTGGTTGACTCCTATGTAGAAATGGAAGGCTTTTTCTAGAGGGAGGGAACTTAAAATGTTTAAAGCCAGTTTTTTATCCATCTTCGGCAAACCTAACGCTTGTTTGCCAAGATTTGTTATGGCATAGTAGTGCTTCTGTGGTACAGAAACATATTTAGCTTTAATGAGCCCTAACAAGTATCCCATCGTCGAGGAAGCGTCTATTCCCATTTTTTTACCTATCTCCTCGAGGCTCATTGGCTTTCCAGCTGCCCATAATACTTCCAGAATTTTTTCCCCAATTTTACTTGTGCTCATTACTAATGCACCTCCAAAGAATACTTACCTATTTAGTTTCTTCAGACTATTATATTTTGAGGAAAAATATTAAAGTTTTAGCGCACGCGTATAGTATCTTTCGAATGTAAATCGTTTATTAATCTTTTAGAGACCAAGTAACGTAGAAGATGTGGCTTACCATGGGTGAGGAGAAGCAACGGAAAAAGAAGAAGAAACAGAAGCAGATTGTTCTTCTCGAACAGAAGACAGTTGAAAGTCAGAAGTTTTTTGGAGTTACTCGAAGTCTTGGGAGAGTTGGAAATGGAAGAGAAGTATGTGGACGTTCAGATTTGCCCCCGTTGCAAAAGTCCAAGAGTTCGCAGAATCGGCACCATGAGCGGCGATATGTCTGGTCACATGGGTTTGTTGCCTGTGAAGTTTGAGTGTCTTGATTGTGGTTGGCGAGAACGTTTAGTGATTGAGGCAACCAATAGGAAAATGGATTTGAAACAAGTTGCCATAATTGCAGAAGCCTTGAACTTTAAAAAAGAATAGTTTTCCTTATGCGCGCACTTTCGTTCAGATATCTTATTATCACGTTTTCACTCACAATCTTCTATAGAATTCTTCTCCATAATTTTAAAATGCTTGTTCGAGTAACATAAAGGGTGGATAATGTCAGTGGAAAAGAGGAAGGAGACATGAAGAAATTAATTTCTCTTGGAATAGTGGTAATACTGTTGATAGCAGTAGTGACGCTTACAACACCAACAACGGCAGAAGCTACGCCTGAGACAAATAGTTATGTGCTCATTTTTTACGATGGACACATGCACACAACTTTTTCTGATGGCAGTGGCACGGTTTCAGATATAGTTGCAACGGCTATAAGCAGAGGATTGAATGCCGTTATAACCACAGATCATAGCGAGGATTTGACAGTAGACGAATGGAACTGGTTGGTGGGTAACTGTTCATTGTATACAAACGAGACCTTTCTTTGTTTGCCCGCATTTGAAATGACTGGAAGCGAGGGACTTTTCATGCGCGATCACTTCAATGCCTACAATGTCTCAACCCCCTTCGTTACCGATGAACTTGTCGCCAGCGAAGTATGGCCTTCGCCGCCTAATCCAGCCGGAACAGGCCCACTTTCTCCTGAAAACCTAACTAACTGGGTTAATTGGGCTCATTCTCAAGGAGGCATCGTTATTCATAACCATCCAACAGGTCACACCAAAGCGATGTATGGTGTTGACCTCATTGAAATTTGGAACCAAGACTTCATAGATGAAGTAAACGCAATAGGCGCAGCACTCCCTCCGCCTTTAGGCCCGCAATATGGAGCAGGATACACACTAAACAATCTCGAAATATACGGCGAAAGAGATTTAACAACATACCTAAGAAACGCCCTGTATCTTGCTACGCAATATTTGACCGGAGTAGGAATATGGATCGGTTCACCACAAGATCCACTAAATTCTTGGGACCGCTTCCTTCTAAACTATACGACTGGAATCACAGATTACGTGCCCTTTGCGGTAGGAAACACCGACTCACACAACACGGGAGACCCCGAGTCCAAAGTAGGCATCGCGAAAACAGGAGTCTATGTAAACGCCTTCACTGCAAATGATCTTTACGAGGGAATAAAAAAGGGACGCAGTTTTGTAACAACAGGACCCATCATATCATTTAACATCAGTGACGTAATGATGGGTGAAACATTATTCCTGACAGCAGGTGTTTCACCACTTTTGAACATTAAAATCGAATCCTCAGCTCCATCCGCTCTCATTACTAAGGTGAGCATCATAAAAAACGGCAATTATTCCTGGCGAACTTTCAACCCAAACCAACCAGGTTTTGAAGCACAAATTGAAGATACCGACATAACAACAGATTCGTATTACCGCATCGAAGTCATGGAATACGACCCTGTTCTAAACGAAACCCATTACGCATACTCCAATCCAATTTTCGTGGACGTACCAATACCCGGCGATGTCAACTATGACGGTATCGTTAACATACAAGACGTAGTAATAGCAGCATTAGCCTTTGGATCAGCAACAGAAGACGACCCAGAAACACCTTGGGATGAAACTATGAACTGGAACATATATGCAGACTTAAACGCTGACAGCAAAGTAAACATAATCGACCTAGTCATCATAGGAATCAACTTTGGGAGAACAGAGTAAACTAAAAACCATCCCCTCTTTTTTCTGCCGCAATATAAATTTTAAGTGTGCTTAACCTTCAGGTAATGCGCCGGCCTTCATTATGAGCGTTAGGAAAATCGCTATGACCAAAAGACCTGCTGTTGCATAGAATCCCTGAACATACGTCTCGTATGTGGGATTTGAACCGACGAGGGTTGCCATGAGCATTGGACAGACTACTCCGCCAACTCCGTATGCACTTAGATACAGACCATAATTAGGTCCAAGGTTTTTTGTACCGAAAAAATATGAAACTAGCGTCGGCACAACTGAAAGATAAGCTCCGAAAGCGGCGGCAAACAAGATGATTGCTAGATAAAGAATCGCTAGAGATTTTGAGTATGGAAAGAGTGCCACCAAACAGAGCAGCTGGATTCCCTGCATTATAAACAGGGTATTCTTGGGGCCGATTCTGTCGCATACCGCTCCGAATACAGGTCTTCCAACGGCATTTGCAATCGCAAGGGCGGAAACGGATAAAGTCGCTAACCACTCTAAGTTTCCCTTCAAGCCAGTTATATCTATAGCTATGAGTTTTGCGTAGCCAATAACCATCAATCCTGCTCCTGCACCAATTAAAAATATTAACCAGGCGATGTAAAACGTGCTTGTTTTTATCATCTCTTTGGTTGTGAAATCTTTTGTTGCTATGTTGGAGGTTTTTGAGGTTGCAGATGTCTGTAGTGATGGCGTCTTCCATTCTTTTGGCGGAAATTTCATGAGCGAGCCCAGAAGTGATAGAAAGATCAGAAACACTATGCCCAAAAATAGAAACGTATTCGCTAGACCTACCATAGAAATCATGGCAGTGACTGCTGGCCCAGTGATTAAAGCGGATAGACCGAAACCCATCACAGTTAATCCCAACGTCAACCCCCTTTTCTCGGGGAACCATCTACCGACAACGGCTATTGGGGGATTATATGCATAGCCGCACCCCGTGCCTGCAATTAGTCCAAACGTAACAATGGTAATCCAAAGTGAGGACCCCGGAAACATGGCTATGCTGTAGGATAGAAGATATCCCACACCGAGAAGAATTGCACCTATGAGTGCAGGTCGTTTCGGCCCTACTTTCCCTATCATTCTACCCGAAAAAGCAAAACTAATGCCAAATGCCAGAAGGAAAACGCTAAAGGGAATAACAGATTCTCCCTGCGTTAAGTTATACGGTTCTCCGTGCAGTGGGGGTCTAAAAACACTCCATGCGTATATCGTACCTAAACACAAATTTATAATCAGCCCAGCAATCACAAATGTCCATCTGTTTGATGTTTTTGTTTCCATTTTGTCACCATGACCAGTTCGAAATAGATTTGCGTAAATTATTAGCGCAGTATATTAATTTTTGGCACAAAAAATATTCGCGTACGTTGTTACTTGTAGAAAAAGGTGAATAACCGGGTTGTGACCGCGACTAGGTCGACATGAGGAAGTCTCATGTGAAGAATCATGAAAAAGAGTAGATGCTGGGTTATCCTTCGAGCAAAACTTTTGAATAGAAGTAGCTTTCATACCACTAGTATTAACCATGATTAGATAGTGGGAGAATACGACGCCTTTCGGAGCGAGCTGAAATGAAAATAGCGTTGCTAGTTTACGAATTTCCTCCCAAGATCGTTGGAGGCTTGGGAACCTACGCCGCAGAAATAACGAGGAAGTTTGTTTTGCTAGGCCACGACGTAGCCGTTTTCACCATGAACGACGATGAGGGGAGTCTTCCAACTAGGGAACTTCTGCGTGGCATCGAGATCCATCGTCCAGTCCACATTGATGTGTCTGACTCTTTGCCAGATGTAGTTGCGGAAGACGTAAGAAAGTGGGGTAGAGGCATTCAGTTCTTCTCCAAAATTCTTATGTACAATTACCTAGCCGCCTCAAAAATGATAAACGAACTTGTTCGAAGAGACGAATTCAAATATGATTTAGTGGTGGCCCACGACTGGCTCTCCGTAATTGCCGGCATCTCCATCAAAAAGGAACTGGGTTTGCCTCTTGTTTTTCATGTGCACTCTAACGAAAGGGGACGAACTTTAGGCAACGGGTCTGAAGTAGTGAGCAGCATAGAACGTCGAGGTGCACAAATGGCAGATTTAATTATAACAGTTTCTTACGCAATGCAAGATGAACTGATGCAGGCTGGCTTCTCTGCAGAGAAGATTCGAGTATGCTACAATGGGGTGGACCCGGAGAAGTATAACCTTGAGCGAGTAGGTAAAGAGAAGGTTACGGAAGTTAGACAAAGATACGGCCTTAAAGAAGGCGACCTAATGACGCTTTTCATTGGGAGACTCGTATGGATTAAAGGAGTGGACAAACTGATTAGGGCAATGCCCCATGTTTTAGAAAAAGTTCCCAACGCCAAACTTGTAATAGTTGGTCTCGGCGATATGCAAGATTACTTAGAGAGACTGGTTCACAACCTCAATCTACAAGACGCCGTCAAATTCCGTTTCGAGTTTATACCAGAGGAAGAACGGATTGTCCATTATGCAGCGTGTGACGTAGCCGTTTATCCAAGCCTCTACGAACCCTTCGGAATCGTTACCTTAGAAGCCATGAGTATGGAGAAACCGGTGGTTGTTGGAGCTGCAGGCGTCAGCGGGATGAAAGAGATTGTTGTTACTGGCGGTCCAGACCAATGCGGATTCCACATTAATCCAAACGATCCCGCGGATGTCGCTTGGGGAATCGTTAACGCCATACAGGACCCTGAGAAAAAGGTTCAATTTGGTCGTAACGGCAGGAAAAGGGTTCTTGAAAATTTTACTTGGGAGAAAGCTGCGGAGAGAACCATTCAACTTTATACAGAACTCTTGGAATCTAGAAAGCGTCAGAATCCTGCCACTTAAGCTTGTGCTATATAAATGGAAGAGAAATCATGTTGTGTAATGAGGTTCGAAAGGATTATTTGTTAAATCGTTGGGTGGTCATTGCCAAGGAAAGGAAGCGGAGACCCACAGATTTTGTTAAAAAGGAAGAGGAGAAGAAAGTTGACGTTTGCCCCCTATGTCCTGATAACGAACATATGACTCCTCCAGCAGTTTTAGTGTATCTCTCTTCCAACGGAGGAATTAGAAAGGAAAGAGATCAAAACGGTTTCCGCCACAAAAATTGGCTTGTAAGGGTTGTGCCAAACTTGTACCCTGCTTTCACTCCTCCAGATAAAGAGAAGGTGAGGGTTAAAGAAAGTCCTGTTCTCGCAAAAGCCTTTGGTCATCATGAAGTTCTTATAGAATCGCCTCGCCACGACGAGCATCCCGGCGCGGCACGAATTTCGCAATTAGTTCACGTTATGAACGCTTATCTTGATCGATTAAGCGACCTTTCTGGGAAGCCCTACGTAAAGTATGTTTCGATTTTCAGAAACCATGGACGCGACGCTGGGGCATCCCTATCTCACGCCCATACCCAGCTAATTGCAACCCCCTCTATTCCAAGGATTCTGGAAGAGGAACTTGGGGCATGTAAAAGATTCTGGACGAAAAACCATGAGTGTTTGTTTTGCGATATTCTGAATAAAGAGAAGGGGGGTCCTCGTTTCATTTGGGAAAATAACAGTTTTGTGGTTTTTGCTCCGTGGGCGAGTGTTCATCCTTTAGAATTTTGGGTTTTGCCTAAAAAACATCAGTCAACGCTGTTGGATATTTCGCGGAATGAGGCAGAGGATTTGGCTAAGACTTTGAGAATATGTTTCGGCGGGTTGAAGTCGCTGTTGAATGATCCAGACTATAATTTTGGTTTTCACATGGCATCAAGCAAGGAGGCGCGGGATTACTATCATTGGCATTTGGAAGTTTATCCTAGGCTGGCGATATGGGCTGGTTTCGAGAAGAGCACAGGAATGTTCATAAATGTGGTCCCTCCAGAAGACGCCGCTAAAGAACTTAGAGAGGCAGTTCTGGCAGAAGAGAAAAAATTGTAGTCGATGTTAAAAACACTAGCTGTATATGCTCAGTACTTTTCTGATTCCGTCGAGCGTAAGATGATACTTGTTGGTTCCCTCTGCCTGAATAAACTGGACGTAGCCTAACTCAATCAGTTTCTGTAGGTGAAACTGGAGGGCTGGGGTATCCATCCTAGTCCACTCTGAAATTTGCTGGAGGGTTAACGACCTTCCCGATTCCGTTGCGCCAATATTATGTAACATGCACAAGAGGCGCAGCTCATCGGGCATTTCAGGGCCAGATGAGAAGCCGGACGAAGGATCTTCGCGCATTTTCTATCCCGCCGCCTTTTTATAGACTTCAACAGTTTTCATAGCAACGGCTTCCCAACTATAAGTCTTGTGGAGTTTCTCTCTAGCATTTTGAGTTAGCCATTTAGCATGATCATAATTAGACAAAATTCGGTCAACCCCCCAAGCAATGGACTCAGGATTTCTTGGATACACAAAAATTCCTGTGCTGTCGTGTTCTATCACCTCTGCCAAGCCGCCAATATGGCTTGCTACCACAGGAACACCTGTAGCCATTCCTTCCAAGGCAACTATGCCAAACGGCTCATAAACAGAAGGAACAACCAAAACGTCAGCACTGGTCATGAGTGCTATCACCTCTGCGTCTGAAACGAAACCCGTAAACAAAATTTTCCACCTATGCCCCGTAGATTGGGCGACACCCTCCAAGTAATCTCTTGACCATCCTTCACCGACAATGATGAACTTTGCTTCTGGGTAACGGTGGGCTATGCTTGGGATGGCCCTAATGAAGTATTCTACCCCCTTTTGAGGAACCAAGCGCCCCACGCAAAGAATCATTTTCTCGCCCCAACCAACTCCATAACGCGCCCTAACCGCCCCTCTGTCGACAGACGCGTTATACTTTGCTACATCGATTGCGTTTGGAATTACATCAACCTTGTCCCAGGGTAAGTGGAAATGATCACAAATTTCCCTTTTCATGGAATGGCTGGTCACCACTACCCTACCTGCCTCATAGGCTGCCCACCATTCTATTCCATCAATGGAGAAGGAATCGGCGCTGTGAAGACCCTGTGCCCTGCCAATTTCAGTGCTGTGAACGGTTAGAATCATCGGCTTTTTCAAATAATGCTTAAAGGAAACGCCAGCGAAGGCGGTTAACCAATCATGAACATGCAGAACATCAAATTCAACTTGGCGGCTTATATCCGCCATTCGTTTCTCCAGAAAATGATTAAACAAAAGAACCCACGTGAGAAAGTTGGGATGCCCCAGCTCTGTCATTGTGCGATAAACCTTGACTCCGTCCATCTCCTCATAGCCCGGCGAACCAGGAAAGTCTAGTGTGACAACGTGTACGTTATGGTTGTCGCGTGCGAGGGCTTTAGCTAAGCCTTCACAGTGGCGAGCGATTCCGCCTACGACTCTAGGCGGGAACTCCCAACTAAGCATGCAGACTTCCATTCAGATGCCCCAGTTTTCCCTGGCTGTAGCGACGAGTCGAATCATCCTTTTGTCGGTGTAACTTTGTAATTTGAAACTACTATTATTTAATGTATTATATGTAATATGACAAGAAATACAAGTCATTGCGCTGCTCCTAACGCTGAAAGAGATTTTAGGTCTTCTATCGTAACGTTGTATAGGCTCTCTTTCCCAGCATATTTCTTACTCTCCTCATAAAGCTCGTCTTCATACTTGAATATGTCGTGGACAGTGTTTTCTAGATCATAAATTCCAGGCATCCGAATGTCTTCTGGAGAAATGTACCTAGAAAGCATTTTCAACCAACCACTCGGAGGAACAACATCCAAGATTTTAGTTCTGGGATGACTCCAGTAGTAACCAAGAATCGCTTTCTTAGGAATGTCTGGAAACTCTTTTGTCAACAGGCGAAGCTGCTGTTCCAAGATTTTTAAAGAAGCTCTATCTGTGAAAGTGGACCAGCAAGTTACAAGCCTAGCTCGCAAAGCTAACGCGGAGCAGAGAGCCCAAAAAATGTTGATGCAATATCCGCCACATCTTCCACCATCTGCCGTATGTTTTAGATGCATCGCGCGAGACGCAAGAATGTTAAATCCAGCTGGATGGCTGTGTTCCAGATACAGCAGATCATAACCTCTTTGCTTGCAATATTGTACTACAGCCTCTTTGAGTTCTGGTTCCGTGCCCCATTCAGACTCGGGTCTCTGCACAAGCTCATAGTTTGGAAGATCCCAACCGCCTTGATGGTTTGTTCCTTCTGCCGCGAGAAATTGGTTCAACCGTTCAGAGCCTTTAAGGTATTCTTTTGGCGCAATTTCCCCCAGGCCCCCAACCTGTAGGTAAGTGCGGTCTTCCAAACAGTATTTGGTCCAAGGGTAGGTTACGTTAACAAAGATTAATGTGCCTCCGGGTCTAAGATGTTTCTGAATAAACTCTCTGTAGACTGGCGGAACATCTATAAATTTTGATCTTACATGGGCGTACACTCCTAAGTCCATTCTGTCGTGAACTGGATCGACAAGACAGCAAACGGAACTCCACGGATGCCTACCCGCCCAATGTTTCCCCAAAAGCTTTACAACCTTCGCGTATGGTTCAAGGTTATCCCGGATCACAGACCCAGATTCAATCACAACTGGGATTCGAAATTGAGAGCAAAGGTAGGGTATCCCCATGGCAGTGGCTAGATTCACGATTCCGCCGTTTGGAGCGCCGAAAATTATGGCGTCAAACTTGCGGTCTTTCATAAAATCTTCGTATAATCCGGTAATCTTTCGGCATTGTTCATCTAAGTTGAGATTCAAGGCTTCTTCAGGTGTGAATGTTTTAAATTCTACGAACCGTGGGGGAGGTGCAGGAAGATATGGATAGACTTTCTTCTTTTGGAAGGCAGCAACTGTGTTGGCTGTATAGATGTATGAACCTCCAATGGTCGGTGCAACAATCAGGTCTTCATTCAAATTGTTTAGGGCCTCCCGTGAGTTTAGTTTTAGTTGAAGCCTTATCAGTGATTCCTTTCAGTTCCTTTATCCTTCTTTCGACGGCGACAAGAATCTTTTTGCGTAGGGCTTCGCCTGTCAATTTCTGATTTGATATAATTATTAATTCATCAGCTAGCTTATCGTCTCCAACTACTTGACGAAGCCAACGCTCAAAGTCTCCCCGCTCCATGTGAAATCGAATAGAGCTCAAGTCAATGGTCTTGAGAGTTGAACAAAATTCGTCTAGGCTGTGAACTGTCAAGCCGGAAGGTCGCGCAAACTCATAAAAGAAGGTGAAACCTTTTCCAACTGGAAGGCGCCGTAGCATTCTCTTTGCCGCAAGTTCGGGTTTTTCTAGTTCCACAAGGATTCTGGCTTCAAGGTCGGATATGATCCTTGAATAAACTGCGAAGGCTTCGACGGGGCTACCCATGGGATTGAAGTAGCAGTGCACATCTCCTGGGCCGCCCCCTTTTATGCTCATATAATAGAGATGATCACTCATCTGGAGGTACCGCCACAATCTGATCAAGTCCTCATCGCCTGTTCCCTTCACCAGCTTTTCTAACTCTTTCAGAGATTCGTAGCAGATTGTTTGCATAGGGTTGACGATCCAAGCTGTGGGGTCCCGTTCAAGGTCAGCCCAAGAAATGGTGTTGTATTCATGAACATCAATTTCGCCGATCGGAGCATGCCGGCGGACAACTTCAGAAGGGGTACACCATTGCAGATGGTCCCATTTGTTCACTTCGCCCGGCAACCATCTTAGGAACTCGTGGATTCCGCTTTCTGGCCAGTGATGTTCACCAAAGGTTTCGTAATCAACGAAAAGGACAATTACCTGCCCTGAAGCTGCTGCCAACCAGCTGGCGTACTTGTCTGCGTTTAAAGGCCACTCTTCCCACCAAGTTGAGGAGAAGCGAAATCCTATGTCGTCGGAGAGGCGGTAGTTGCGAAGTAAAACGCGTAGATTCGAGTCTTTAGCCTTATACACGTAGTTAGGGCTTCTCCACCAAAGAATCCTCTCAACTCCCTCCGTGACGGCAGCCTCGTAGCCCATTCCCTCCATGGTCTTTGCTATGGCGTTGTTGTACAAACACTCTGTGTTCTCAACAACACATGGTTCGTAATTAAACAAATCCTTCATGAGTTGACGGTGCATTTCAATCTGTTCCACGAACTCTGAGCGGTCTGTTCCGTGGAGGCTGGCCAACGAATGATAGTATGGTTCATCCAAAAATTCGACGCAACCGGATTCGGCGAGTTGTTTGAAAGATTCGAGAAGGTCTGGACTCCAGCGCTCACACTGCTCTATGAAAACTCCGGATATGCCGTAAGATACCTTGAACTGTTTTCGCTCTCTCTTACATCTGTCAATCTGTTCCAAAATAATGCTATTTGCGGGGAAATAACATTTCCTGGCAGCTCTCTCAAAAACGTAACGATTCAATGTATGATCAAAGTAGAGATCAAAAAGGTCTTTTTTTGTTACTGTTCCTCGATCTAGCAGGTCTGAGTGAAAATTGCGGTTTAGCCTTAACGGTTGATGAACCTCAAACATGAGGCAAACATCTGTCATGACCGACCACTACAATGAAAGGCTGAATTATAATTGATTTCGCAAAGCAAGTTGTATCTCTTCCTTTTAAAATTTCTTATCTACCACTCACTAAAAGTTTCCAAAACTTCCTGCTCGTATGGAGGTCTCTTCAACGCAACATCTTCAACGAAAGCTCTCAACGGTTCTGCCACGCTCCAAGCTTGAGCAATACAGCCTCTAGGCAAGTGAGGCTTGTTGCCATCGAATATTTCACTTATTGTTCCAAGGCCGGCCTTGAATATTTCTTCTTGAAAGAGGGGTTGCAAAAAGTTTTTGAAAGCAAAGTTTCGCCAATGTTCCTCATAATTTTTTGCTTTCAAGAAGGCTGTTGTGAAGGGGCCTAGAAGCCAAGCCCAAACTGTTCCATTGTGGTATGCGTTGCCACGGCGATTCCAGTCGCCAGAGTATTCTCCAATATAGTGCGGATCATCGTCAGGTAGGGTTCTCAATCCGTAGGTTCCCCACAATTTTTTCCAAAGAATTTCAACGATTTCTTCTCTTCTAGCTTTGTTAAGCATAGAGAAGTCTAAAGCAGCTGCGATTACTTGATTTGGCCTTAGTGATGAGTCGATGTGTTCCTTATGTACTACATCAAAGAGAAAGCCTTTCTCAGGGTTCCAAAACTTCTCTATGAAGCTCTTCGTAGCCTTTTCAGCCAAGCTAGAATATTTTTCTTCTTTTTGGTTAAAGCGTTTTGCTAGGAGTTCCATGGTTTTTAAGGTGTTGTACCATAATGCTTGGATTTCAACGGCCTTTCCCTCTCTCGGTGTGACAAACTGGTCATTTGCGGTAGCGTCCATCCAGGTTAGTTGTGGACCATGGGCGATTAGGCCGTCGTCTTCCATGTGTATGCTATATATGGTTCCTTGAATGTGGTTTTCAATGATGGTTTTCAGCGTATCCCATAGTTCTTCTCGGACGAAGTTGAAGTCGCCTGTGTATTTGAGGTATTGAAGGGTTGCGTTGAAGAACCATAATGTGGCGTCTACAGTGTTGTAAATCGGTGTGTCTCCAACTCTGTCTGGAAATCGATTCGGGATAATTCCGTTATGACAATAATGCTTGAATGTTAACAGAATCTCTCTTGCGTCCTCGAATCTTCCCGTAACAAGCGTCAGCCCCGGCAGAGAAATTAGGGAATCTCTCCCCCAGTCTTCAAACCAATGGTAGCCAGCGATCACTGATTTCTTCTTAGTTGACTTTCTGTCCACGAGGAAAGAATCCGTTGCTAGGATGAGCCACTTTAACCATTCCTTGATTTCGAGGTCAACGTAGCGTTCTTGAAACTTTGTCAACAAACTTTTTCGGCGCTCTAATTCTTGACTATATAAGGCGTCGATGTCTTCCGGTCTTCTATGAATAGATGAAAAAAGGTGTTGAGCCTCTTCCTCATTTTTGCCCGCTATTGCAAGGACGTAAAATTTCTTACTTTCTCTGGGAGCAACAGAGAGTTCAAACCATCCTGGTCGGAAATAATCGTCAAGACAGCTTTCTCCTCGGGAGGCATCTACTCTGAAGAATATTTCCTCAATCCATCTGCCTTCTTCTACAAAAAATCCTCCATTGCTTAAGGAAATGATTAGGGTTGAAGGTGGAACGGAGGGTTGAATGATTATTCCTTGTTCGAAGGGTTTCTGAATGAAATTCCAAGCCAAGTTATCTTTATCCGTCACGTCATGGAAGTGTCTAGAGTTGACGAGTGGCGAGATGCGAATAGACGCCTTTTCTTCATGAGGATTAAAGACTTCGTAGGTCACTATGGTTGCATTTTTCCCGTGGGGCATGAAAATCGTTTTTTGAAGGCGGACTCCATGCACGACGTATCTGTAGGTCGGAAGCGGGTCAAGAGAGAAGCCGAGGAGAAAACGGTAACCTTCAGTGTTTATGCCATGCTTAAACTCGTTTGCTCCGAGCAAGTAGATTTCATTTCCAATTCGTATTTCCTCATCAAGTTTGGCTAAGAGAACCCAGCGGTCTACTGGCGGGTTAAAGGCAGCAACTAGCAGACCATGATATTTTCGAGTGTTGATTCCCAAGATGGTTGATGAAGCGTATCCTCCTATGCCATTGGTTACGAGCCATTCCCTTCGAAGAGCTTCATCAAAATCTGAAAAGTCATTTTGTTCCAGATGCATTCTAGGTAAAGCCATTCCCATCGGCATCCAACGTTTAAACCATTAGTTTAGCGATGTTTTTTCCTGTGTTTACGTTAAAGAAGTTGGCGACTGTGCTGCATTTTGTTCGTAACAGTAAGGCGTGTGGAACTGGTAGCTGGAGTTCTGTGAGGGTTTCGGCGTATCCCATGCCTTTTGCCACCACAAAATCGATCGAGTTGTAAACATTTAGAAATTCGTCGGAGCATTTGTTGGGAATCAAACCAACAGTATCCGTGCCTGTAGTGATTATTTCGTCTGCTATCTCTTGCATCCCAACGTATTTCGCGTCTTCTATGGTGGCGTCGTTGATTATAGGACCGCCTTTGACCGCCACTATCACGTGCACCCCCAGTTTTTTCAGTTCTTGAACAAGCAGCATGTCGAAGGCTATTTCTCCAGCGTTGTCGGCTAAGTAAAGAAGGCGTTTCGCCTTTTTGGCTTTGTTGAAAATTTTGGAGATTTCGTCGATGGCTAGGTCTTTTTCAGCTTCCTGAATCAGTCTCTTAAGGTCTGTTAATTTGAAGGGGTTGTCTGGGATATCGAATTCCATCGTATTGCCAGCGATGGAACATAGACAAGCCTTTCTGAACTTTAACTCTGCTGAAAATTCGTTTGAGACTAAATCTTTGGCTAGCGGAAGGATTTCCAAAGCCTTTTGGTTGCTGAGCTGCTTCTTTTTCGCGTAGGGATCAGGGTTGCCAGTTATTTTCCTTACGATTCTGTCTCTTTTTGTGCCTAAGTATGCGGGGTTTGCTGTTGGTTTGAATTCTTCAGCTAGGAAATGTATGAGGGAGGACATAGCCTTGAATTGGAGGGATGGATCATTTGTTGCCTCTTTGATTTCCATATAGCCACGGTGAAGAATACAGGAGGCGCATCTGATCTCAACCTTCAATTGTCGGTCCCTTAGGCTTTTGTTATAGATTCTGCAAATTCTAGCAGCACCTTATATGGGTCTTTCGCTTTCACAACACCGCTAGCCACCAAAACTCCTTCGGTGCCAAGCCTTAATGCAGCCGCTACGTCCTCACCCCTTGTTATTCCCGCCCCACAAAGAATCACCACGTCCGGGTTTACACGTTTGACGAGATCAACAGTGCCAGAAACTACCTCAGGCTTAGCCTTAGAAACAGGAATTCCTGTTCCAATCAATTCGGGAGGCTCCACGGCAATCATGTTTGGTTTAAGAGCGGCTGCCGCTGCACTGACGGCAGCATTGTTAGAGCACACCACTGAAAGTAGGTTGGTTTCGCGTGCCCTTGTGATGGTGGCGTCTATGTCTGCTAGTTTTAATCGCCTTTCCGAGTGGTTGATGAGCGTTCCAACGGCTCCCGCCTCTCTTACTGCCTCAGGAAGAATGTGACCTGTGAAACTGCCAGGTGCTATTGGGTCGATGTGCTGTGCAAAAACGGGAACAGACACGGCGCTGACAATGGATGCCATGTCTACAAACTGAGGAGCTACGCCTATGCAAACCTCGGTTTCTAGGCTTACTTTTTCCGCAGTTTTGGCCAGTTTTACAGCTCTTCTGCCAGTGCCTTCAGGATAGGTTTTGAAGTTCACGAGAATGAAGGGAGTACGAACTTTGGTCAACACGATCCTCCGCTTATAGCGTATGTCTTAAGAATTAAAAGGGTTTGTTCTAGGTTTGAAACGCTATTTTTCTTTCGGCGAAATAGGCACGTAATAGTATTCTCCGATTTTTTTCTGGTGCCTATCCAGCTTTGACCCTTCCTTGTTCACCCGCGGTCTTTTCGTAACGGGATCTCTTCGGAAGGTGATTTCCATGTCCTTAAGGAAGGTATTCATGCCCTTTCGAAGGTTTGTGGGCGGATTAGCAGCGCCATAGATTCCGGGCTCTCCAGTGAAGATCATGAGGCGGTCGGCGATGAAGTCCTGTGCTACTACGTCGTGTTCTACCACGAAGGCTGTTGCATTTTGACTCTCAATCACTCGCCGAATGGTTCGAGCCATGGAAAGCCTCTCCTCAACATCCAAGTAGGCGCTTGGTTCGTCTAGAAGATACAGCTCGGCTTTTCGGGAAAGGCAGGCGGCAATGGCAACCTTTTGAAGTTCTCCTCCGCTGAGCTCGGTTACGTCGCGGTCGAGGATGGTCTGCACTTTGAGGGGTTGCAGAATTTGGCTTTGATACCAGCTGCTTTCAAAATCTTCTTTGGTTATGTCTTTTAATAATTCTTCAACTGTTCCTTCATACTCCGCCGAAATGTATTGGGGCTTATAACTTACGGTTAATCCATACTGAGTGGTTGCTTCTCCTGAATCCGCTTTCTCGATTCCAGCAAGGAGCTTTACGAAGGTGGTTTTTCCAATTCCGTTGGGCCCCAGTATTCCAATGACTTCGCCCTGTTTTGCTTCTCCGGGAACCGCGGATAACACAAACTCTTCGTAAGATTTTTTCATTCCGTTCCACTTCAGCAGTGTTTCACCAGCCGTCGAACCAATGGCTGGAGGTTTCACATGGAAAAGGATTGGTTCCTTTCTGAAGCGAACGTTTTCATCAGGAATGAATCCTTGTAGGTATATGTTGATGCCGACTCTCACTCCATGAACGTGGGAAACAATTCCATAAACTCCGGGGGTTCCATAAAAAACACAGATTTGATCGGATAAGTAGTCAAGAATTGCGAGGTCGTGCTCCGCCACAATCACGGTTTTTTCTTCTTTCTTAAGGCTTCGAATGGCTCTGGCAGCTTGGAGACGCTGCTTCACATCTAAGTAGCTGGAGGGTTCATCAAAAAGGTAAACGTCTGCTTCTCGACAAATTGTGGCGGCGATGGCAACTGTCTGAAGTTCTCCTCCACTCAAAACCTCTAGAGTGCGGTCCCAAACAGTCTTGAGCTGGAGCTGGTCGCTAAGGGATCCCAACTTATCTCGCTCGTCAACTTTCTCAAGAAGGTCCCCAACCTTACCTGAAACTACGCGGGGAATCCTATCCACGTACTGGGGTTTGTGTACGACCTTTAGTTTACTATCACTTAATTTCTGAAAATACTCTTGAAGGGTTGAACCTCGAAAATGTTGAATGAGCTGTGGCCAGTCAGGCGGCTCCCTATAGTTTCCTAGGTTCAGTTTGGTTTCTCCAGAAAGAATTTTTAGGGCTGTGGTTTTTCCGATGCCGTTTTGACCTAGGAGCCCGAGGACCACGCCCGAGGAGGGTACTGGGAGGCGAAAAAGCTTGAAGGTGTTTGGGCCAAACCTATGACTACATTCCTCTTCCAGTTCGTCTGGCAAATTGACGATGGAGAGGGCATCGAAGGGACATTTTTTGACGCAGATTCCGCATCCCACGCAGAGGGATTCCACAATCAGTAGCTTCTCATTCTCAAACCGGATGGCCTCTATTTTATTTCTCACAGGAGGGCAAAAACGATAACAAACTCTACCGCAACGCTTGGGTTTGCATCGATCCTCATCGAGTACAGCAATTCGAACCATGTTTCCTTTGTTCACCTATCAATGTATAAAAAGTTGCGATGGAGAATAATAAACTTAAGTTTATTGTTCACCAAAATCTGGGTTGTAAAAGTAAGAGCAAAAAAATACAAGGGAGTTTGCGTTATTCAGGTAAGTCACCATTCTTCCTCTTCGTCCTCACCTTCTTCCTCACCTTCTTCCTCTTCTTCCCACTCTTCCTCCATTGGTTTTCACCTCCTTTGAAGTGCTTAGTCCCATTGGTCACTCCTAGTCAAACGCTTTGACTTTTTTTTAAACGTTTCCCTACGTCAATTGTCGATTATTCTTTTTCATGTTAATGTTTGTTAGTGGGATGTCAAAAGGAATAAATATGAATGTTTACATTCAAACTGATTGGGATGATGTGAGGCGACGGATGGAGCCTTCGCTGTGACGTCTGCCACTAACCTGCGCTGACCTTTAACGAGAATGCATCAGTAGAAACTTAATAGCTTCCTTCTTATTATCCAGATTCGAGAAAACATGCAGATTTTAAAGGCGACAAGAGATAACATTTCTATCGCTTCACAGATTGTGAAGAAAGGGGGCCTAGTTGTGTATCCAACCGACACCGTGTACGGACTGGGCTGTGATCCCTTTAACGTTACGGCAGTGAAGCAAGTTTTTAGGTTAAAGCGTAAAAGAAGAAAGCCCTTGCCCATACTAGCCTCAAACATCAATCATGTTAAAAGAATAGCTACCTTGTCACGAGAAGCTGAGAAGATCGCTAATTGTTTTTGGCCCGGACCCCTCACACTCGTTCTTCCCAAGAAGCCCGTCCTTCCAGAGGTTGTTACCTGCAACTTAGACTCTGTAGGTGTGAGAGTACCAAAGCATGATGTAGCACTCAAACTTATTGATCTGTCAAATGGCCTTTTGATAGGAACGAGCGCCAACAAAACAGGAGAGAAACCGCCACGGACTGCTCAAGAGGCCGCTGAACAGTTGGGGCAGGAGATAAACTTAATCCTTGATGGTGGACCCGTAACCCTTGGCGTTCCATCCACCATAATCAACTTAACCTCAAAGGAGCCGAAAATACTGCGAGAGGGACCCATAAGTTTCCAAGAAATTTTGGGCGTTCTTTCCTAAAAGGAACTCAATGTAACATAAAGAAGGAGTAGGTGAAAGAGAAAGAGCGGCATGCAACCAAGGTGTTGCTCTAACGTTGAGTTGCCAGCAAGGCCATGTGTTCAATCACAAGCTCAACCAACGCTTCCCTTTCAAGGCCCTTTTTCCTTAATTTAGCCGCAATCTCAAGATCAGAAATGCCGAATAAGGTTTTGATTCCCTCAAACTTTTCGGCAGTTAACTCCAGAACATCGTCGTCGCGTTCGCCGGACATCAGTTTAGAAACTGTTTCTAATGTAGTATCTGTTGTCTGCTTATTTTCGGCCATAACAAGAACTGCAATTTGTGAAGAATCTGGCTTAATTCCAAGCATATCCACTGCCTTCTTAATTTGCCGTTGAGCAGAAGCGTAAAGAAGGACTTCAACGGCCAAACTGCTTGATATGTTTAACTTTTTTTCAAAAGCCCTCAACGCGTTTAAGGCGGCAAAGTACAAGTGCTGCTGGCTTGCTACGTGTTTGGCGTTAAAAAATTGAACATGGGCTTCTTTGACTTCCCTCCTAACGTCTTCGAGGAACCTGTTAATATCCTTGATTTTGGCATTTCTGAAGCCAGTTATGGCGACGTATTTATCAGAAACTTCTAGCTTTTGGGTCAAATCTTTCCCTCAAAGAGTTCTTGAAGGAATCGCTCGACAAGTTTGCGGTCTAGTCCAGAACTCACAAGTTTTTCCTTAGCGTCATCGACAGTTTTTCCTTGACGTTTATATTTTTCGATAACCTTCTTAACGGTTTCTTTCCTCTCCCAAGGAAAGATTATCCATGAGCTAGTTTCTTTTTCGTAATAGTCTGGAATCAAGACACTCCAAGGTTTATAGTAAATAGTCGCGATTTTGACTTCAGTTGCGCCTTCCTCTCCTAAATGCACCCGTACAAGTTGAAGGCTTTCGCCAGTGTCTGCAACATCGTCCACGACGAGAACCTTCTTTCCCTTCACCGAGACGGAAACTGGTTGGGTTACGATAGGCTTGCCCTTGGTTTCGGCAATTCCTACGTAAAACTCTGTTGCAACGTTCGCAAGTCTGGGGTTTTCTAGTAAGTCGGATATGACTCGGGCAGGGGGCCATCCGCCACGGGAGACACCCACGATCAAATCGGGTTTGAAACCATTCCTCCGAACTTTGTTGGCAAGGTTCAAGAGTAATTCGTAGATTTGATTCCATGACGGAATCTCAAACTCCAGCTCTGAAGTCAAATTTCTCTCCTCAGAAGCGCGAAATGAAAGTTGAAGTAATAGGTAATTTTAAACTTTCTCACTTCGGTTTTTTCCGAATGAAGTTCATTCTTCTGTTGCCACTATTTTTGGACGAATGAATTTGGCGCATTTAGAACATTTTCGTCGGGAGAGTGTTCGAACTTTAGGATAGCCCATGGATTCTAGGTGTGGTTTGGATGTTGCTTCTCTCCACTGGTTTTTACAGTGGGGGCATTCGAGTAATACGCTAACTTCCTCGACTACAGTAACTTTTTCTCTCCTGACTACCAGAATCGCAGCACCCACAACAAGCAATACAACGCCCAAAAGGGTTGAGTAAATGGGTTTGAGTCCGGTTCTAATTCCAAAGACCTCGATTTCCCCCTCTAAGAGTTCGGTGGCAAAATCTCCTGCTTGGTATAGCTCCCACAACACAACAAGCAGCATTAGTATTCCTATGATGCAAAGCGCAAGACCTAAGGCGTAACCAGTCTTTTTCTTTAGGATAGTCAATCCCATATAATGTTCACCACACCTCAGTTGGAGCAATTCACTTATTTAATTTATGAAAAACTTCGACGACGTTTAACAGACTTTGATCAAGGATTGGTCTATGGAGGAACTTTGGAGCGTAAAAACGCAGTTCTTCTCAGATTATTTGGACAAAAGTGATGGAAAATGTAGATAGCTCAGAGATCGGTGTTGTTTCTGGCTATTAGGCAAGCCATGGAATGAGAAAAAGGGGGTTAAATAGCTGGTTAGGCAGCTTCGGGTACTTTTGGTTTCCTTGCGTATAATATTGCTCCAATGCCGATCAATACCATGCCTACACCAAACAGCAGCCACGCATAGGCTTGTGTCATTGCCGCATTATAATAATTCATCTGGGCATCTTCGAGTTTCGATCCTCTCTCGTTTTCGGCTTCAAACGCTTGGTCAACTAGATCACGGGCCGCGTGAAACGTTGCATTAGCCTCATCGAATTTTCCGGACTGATAGTAACGTTCTGCTATAGAGTTTTGCATTCGGGCTTCGCCCCACAATACTCTGGCTTTAGCGGTACTGAAGTATGGGCTATAGTCAAACGCAGCGTCTAATTCGTTGTATAATTGGAATGCTTCAGCTTGATCCGCTGAGAAGACAGCGAAGTAATAGGTGGGACCAGGAGCCCACTCAGGATACCAGTATTCAGTACTGGTATCGTATTCAATGTTCACTCTCCAATAATGTAGAACTAAGTTAGAAGCAACTGTTGTAGATGGGACCGTAAAACTAATAGTGAAAGTGTGTACGTCGTCCTCCTTTATCTCAAATGGATCGGTTGCGTTACACTCGGTAGAATTATAGGTTTCTCCCCAATCTAACCATACCTGTACTGCAGTAACGTTTACGTCTCCGCCATAGTCGTTTGTCACAGGCACGCAAAGCTTTGCGGTTCTACCTGTCACATAGGCCACTATATACTCGTCGAACACTAAGTAGTCGTAGCCTTTGTAGTTTGGGTCAACCCACCAAGGCGTCTCTATGCCCGCTTGCACCATATTGATCGTCGACATCGAAATCAAAGTAGCTAGAAGGAAGCCAAACAAAATCCCAAGCTTTTTCCTCATATTTTAAACCCCTTAAACGCCTCCATGTCTCTTATAGGGTATATATAAAAGTTTCCGAAAAAAGCAGAAGAATGAATGAATTTGAATTAATTAAAAAAATTAAAGGAAGTTTGTAGTTCTGCTTCCAAAATTGCACTTTCTATTCAAACACATTTTCAGCATATCGAATCAGACAGTTGTGGCACTTTTCAATGTTGAGGCAAAAATTCCGAAAAGGTAGCAGAAATGCCTACAGATATAGAAGCGATCATGGAATTAATTTAAAGCAGAGAACTAATTTAACAAAAGAACTTAAGGCTTCTCTGATTTGTATAATTATCAATTCCTAGAGATGGAGGATACAGCGTGAGAGAGATAATAAAGTGCATGCCAAATTTCAGCACATCTGACCCCGTAGTTGTGGAATCGATTCTGAACGAAATAAAAAGGGCCAAAGAAACTTATCTTCTTGATCACACCTACGATGGCTACTACAACAGATTAGTGGTTTCTTTCATCGGGAACAAAAACTCGGTTTATACGTCGGCTCTGAACTCGGCGATGAAAGCCATTGAGCTCATAGACATGGATAAACATAAGGGGCAGCATCCCCGCATCGGAGCTGTAGATGTCGTACCTTTCATTCCCATAAAAAACGTCACCGTGAAAGACTGCGTCAATATAGCAAAAAAGTTTGGGAAAACTTTGGCTGACGAATGTGGCGTCCCTGTTTATCTTTACGGAGAGGCTGCCACCAGCTCAGAGAGAAACGATTTGGACTGGATAAGGCTAGGAGAATACGAGAACCTTAAGGAGATGCTTAAAAAACCAGGACGAAAACCAGACTTTGGACCAGTGATTCCCCACCCGACAGCAGGAGCGACAATAACCGGCGTCCGCAAAGTTATGGTAGGCTTTAATGTCAACCTGGGAACTCCGGACATGCAAATAGCCAAAAAAATAGCTAAGGCTTTGCACTCTAAGAAGGGGGGACTAACTTTTGTGAAGGCTATGGCTGCCAAGATACCTGAAAGAAACATCACCCAAATAGGCATGGGCATAAGTGATTTCGAGAAAACACCTTTGCACAGAGTTTTTGAATTAATTAAAATTGAGGCAGAAAGATACGGCGTTCCCGTTGTCGGATCAGAATTCTGCGGGTTAGCTCCACTGAAAGCGATAACGGATGCAGCTGAACATTACTTAAAGATAGACAATTTTAACGAAGATAAAATTCTTGAGATAGCTATACAGAAAGCCGTGGAAAAAGGGCGACTAGAAAGTGAGTAGAGAAGAAGTAGACCTTTTGATTGGAAACGCCGGCGAAGTCGTCACTCTGCATGGGGGAAGCCGGAAACCCCTTCTAGGCGAACAGATGAAGAATTTGGGAATCATTAAGGAGGGTAGCATAGCAGTTAAAGAAGGAAAGATAGTTGCCGTAGGAAAAACAAGGGAAATCAAAAGGAAATTCGAAGGAAAAGAAACTGTGAACGCTGACAGAAAGACAGTAATGCCTGGTTTTGTAGACCCTCACACCCATATGGTTTTCGCTGGTTCCAGAGAAGAAGAATTTGAAATGAGGATACAAGGCTCTACCTACATGGAAATTTTGGAGAAGGGAGGGGGAATCCTAAAAACTGTGAGAGAAACGAGGAAAGCCAGCAGAAATGAGCTGATTGAAAGTTGCAAGAAAACGCTAGATGCCATGCTTGAACATGGGACAACCACTGTGGAGGCTAAGAGTGGTTACGGATTAACCACAAGGGCTGAAATAAAGTGCCTAGAAGTAATGAAGGTCTTAAACGAAAAACATCCCGTCGACATAGTGCCTACCTTCCTCGGAGCACACGCCATTCCTCTAGAATGCAAAGATAACTCAGACGAATATGTAGACCTCGTGATTAACGAGATGATTCCAGAAGTTGCAAGCCGCAAATTAGCAGAATTCTGCGATGTCTTTTGCGAAAAAGGAGTATTCGACATAAATCAGTCCAGAAAAATTCTTCTAAAAGGCAGGGAACATGGTTTAACGCCCAAACTCCACGCGGATGAAATGTCCAGACTTGGAGGAGCAGAATTAGCCGTCGAAGTGGGGGCTGTTTCAGCGAGTCACCTTCTCTTTGCCTCTGACGATGGTTTAAAGGCGATGGCTAAACAGGGGGTCGTGGCGGTTCTGCTTCCAGGAGCATCCTTTTCTCTTATGGCTGGAAGGTATGCCGATGCCAGAAAGATGATTGAGTGGAGTTTGCCCCTTGCCTTGGGAACAGACTACAACCCGAGCTGTTGGGTGGAGAGTCAACAAATCATAATGGCGTTGGCTTGTCACCAGATGAGAATGACGTCAGCGGAAGTGATAGCGGCAACGACTATAAATGCTGCCCACGCAATAAACCGAGGGCAGGTGGTTGGAAGCCTAGAAGCCGGCAAAAAGGCAGATGTCATCGTTTTGAACGTTCCAAACCACAAGTTTTTGGGATACCGTTTCGGGGCGAACCTCATAGACAAAGTGATAAAAAATGGAAAGCTTGTCGTGGACGAAGGAAAACTGATTAAGGGATAATCCACATTTTCGAAAACTTATAACAATCGTTTTTCATTTTAGTGTCTTGGTGAACTCTTTGTCGAATTTGAAATTGGTTAAACGTTTAACTGGTCCTGAATTGCATTGTAAAAACTGGCAGATCGAGGGCATTCTCCGAATGTTATACAATGTTGTTGACCCTGAAGTTGCCAAGGACCCTGACAATCTCATTGTTTATGGTGGCACCGGAAAAGCGGCTAGAAACTGGGAATGTTTTGACAAAATTGTTGAAACGCTCATGGAATTGGAAACCGATGAAACCCTTCTGATTCAAAGCGGAAAGCCTGTGGCAGTCTTCAAGACGCATAAGTGGGCTCCACGGGCTCTTATCGCCAACGCCATGCTCGTCCCGAAATGGGCAACATGGGACTATTTCTACGAGTTGGAACAGAAGGGACTAACCATGTTTGGACAGATGACAGCCGGCTCATGGGCTTACATCGGAACCCAAGGCATCCTACAGGGCACCTACGAAACTATGGCCGCCGTTGCAAAAGAACATTTCGGAGGAAGCTTGCAGGGAAAACTTGTGCTAACAGCTGGCTTAGGCGAGATGGGTGGAGCCCAGCCCCTAGCCGTAACCATGAATGACGGCGTCGCCCTAATCGTTGAAATCAACGAAAAAACCATCAAAAGGAGACTGAAGCACAGATACCTCGAAACATGGACAGACGATTTAGACGAAGCAGCAGCCATGATTCAAAAAGCCAAAGAAGAAAAGATTCCGAAAAGCATAGGCTTACTAGGCAACGCCGCCGACGTTCATCCAGAACTTGTTAAAAGAGGAATAATTCCGGATGTTTTAACCGACCAAACAGCTGCTCACGATCCCCTCAAAGGATACTATCCAGCGGGCCTCTCCATGGAAGAGGCGGATGAACTTCGAGAGAAGAACCCAAAATTGTATGTTGAAAAGGCTAGGGAAAGCATGGTTGTCCAGGTGAAAGCTATGGTTCAGATGATGAAGATGGGAGCCGTTGCCTTTGAATACGGCAACAACATACGCCAAGAGGCTTTCAACGGCGGATACAAAGAAGCCTTCGCCTTTCCAGGCTTTGTTCGAAGGTATATCAGACCTATGTTCTGCGAGGGACGAGGACCCTTCCGATGGACATCCCTTATAGACGATCCAGAAGACATTTACGCACTTGACAATATCATTCTGAAAGAGTTTGCCCACAACAAGGAACTCTGCCGATGGATTCAAAAAGCCAAACAACAGGTGAAGTTTCAAGGCTTACCCGCCCGAGTGTGCTGGCTGGGTTTCAGCGAGAGAGCCAAATTCGGAAAAATCATGAACAACATGGTTCGAAAAGGAAAACTTTCAGGTCCCATCTGGATCGGACGAGACCATCTAGACGGGGGAAGCGTTGCGTCGCCAAACAGAGAAACCGAGGGCATGTTGGACGGAAGCGATGCCATTGCAGACTGGCCCATCCTAAACGCCCTCCTAAACGCCGTAGCCGGAGCAACATGGGTTTCAGTGCACCATGGAGGAGGCGTTGGAATAGGATACAGCATCCACGCTGGAATGTGCCTCGTCGCTGACGGCACTAAAGAAGCCGAAAGAAGGATCGTTCGGGTATTGACCACAGACCCGGGAACAGCCATAGTTAGGCATGCTGACGCAGGTTACAAAAAAGCTGAAGACATAGCTAAGATTAAGGGAATCAAGATGCCGATGCTGAAAAGGTAACTCTTGAGTGACCTATGTTTTCTGTTATTCTTTTCTCTAATGAAGCTTTTACAACATTTTTAATATGTCAATTGCTTTGATTTAGGCATAGAAAGAAGGAATCATGATGAAGGTGTTTATTGACGGTGAAAACCTTTCAATAGAAGACGTGGTTGCGGTAGCACGTAATGGGGCTGAAGTTGAAATTCTGAAAAAGGCAAAGGATAAAGTGGAAAGGTGCAGGCAATTTCTTGAAGAAGTAGTGAAGCAGAAAAGGATAGTTTACGGCGTTACAACTGGTTTTGGACCTTTAGCAACCGTAGTTATCTCTCCGGAGAATGTCAAGAAGTTACAGTCCAACCTGATTAGAAGTCATTCCGCTGGTGTTGGAAAGCCATTAGACAGAGATGTGACAAGGGCGTTGATGCTCCTGCGGGCTAATACTCTGGCTAAGGGAAACTCTGGAATCGAATTACAGACTTTGGAGACTTTAGTTCAAATGATCAATAGTGGAGTGCATCCAGTGATACCGGAAAAAGGCTCTGTAGGCGCCAGCGGTGACCTCGCCCCCTTAGCCCACGTGGCCTTGGTGATGATGGGTGAAGGCGAAGCAGAGTACAGGGGCAAAATAATGAGTGGAAAAGAAGCCATGGAGAAAGCCGGAATCACTCCAATCGAATTTGACTCCAAAGAAGGTCTGGCTCTAATTAACGGCACCCAACTAATGACCGCCATTGGAACACTAACACTCTATGACGCAGAAAGACTAGTTAAAACCGCTGAAATTGCCGCTTCTATGAGCCTTGAAGCTTTAAGGGGAATATCCGACGCCTTTGATGAAAGAATTCATCAGGTAAGGCCGCATCCTGGCCAAATTGCAAGCGCCCAAAACATACGGTTGATGATTGCTGGTAGCAAATTAATGTGTTCAGGAAATATGACGATAAAGGAAGCTGAAATGAGGACTCCTCAAGATCCCTACAGTTTAAGATGCACTCCTCAAGTTTTAGGTGCAGCGAAAGACGCTATCTCTTACGTGAAGAGGGTGATAGAAACAGAGATTAACTCTGCTACAGACAACCCGCTGATCTTCGTTGAGGATAAAGAATTTTTGTCGGGTGGAAACTTCATGGGGCAACCAATATCAGTTGCAATGGATTTGCTGAGCATAGCGTTGACAGTGATTGGCAACCTTTCAGAGAGAAGGGTGGCACGGCTGATTGATGAAAACTTAAGCGCTGGGCTACCTGCCTTTTTAATTCACAAGGAAGCAGAAAAGGGATTGAACAGCGGTTTCATGTCCACTCAAATCACAGCGGCGTCCTTGGCTTCAGAGAACAAAGTCTTGGCGCATCCAGCAAGCGTGGATTCTATTCCCACCTCAGGAAACTTCGAAGACTTCGTAAGCATGGGTTCAACTGCGGCAAGGAAAGCCATGGAAATCCTTCGAAATGTGGAGTCCATTCTAGCCATCGAATTGCTATGTGCGGTTCAAGGAATAGATTTTAGAGGACCAGATAAGCTTGGAAAGGGAACTAAAGCGGCGTATTCGCTGATGAGAAAGATGGTGTCCCCTTTGAAAGAGGACAGAGTGATGTCGAAGGATATTGAAGCGACTGTTCAATTGATTCGAAGCGAAGAGCTCATAAACACTGTGGAGAAGGCGGTGAAAAGCCCGTTAAGCTAGGAAGGTACTCCGCAATTATGCGAGTTCTTGGAGTGCTCTCAAGCGTTTCACTATGTTGGGGTGAGTGGAAAAGAGCTCCATAGTCCTATCAAATGAGGTTATCTTTCTCCTAAGAACTTCTTCAACAAGCTTCTGATCAGTTACGCGTGCTCCCACCTGCGATATGGATGCCACATCTGATTCTGCGCGATCTGGATCAGATATGAAGAGGGCTTTAAAGGAGTTGAAGCTGTTTGCATCTCGGCGGGTTCTCTTCATTCTACTGGTTGAGTGTACTATCTTCGCTAAGCCTTCAGAAAGCTTGCGGGGGCCTTCTTCGACGATGGAGGCGCTGTGGCGGTCGGCGTAGTATTCACGTAGTCGGCTCAAGTAGAGGGTGAACATGGTGAGAATCCAGTAGAGGAAAATGCTGGCAATGCCGATAGCTGCAGCTCCTCCGCCTCCTCTTTCCTGTCTACTTCTATACATGGAGGAAAGGAGCATAGAGTAACCAATGAAATAGAATATCGCTGGTAGGATGGAAACGAACATCATCACTTGGACATCTCTGTGCTTTAGATGTCCCAATTCGTGGCCAATCACGGCTTCAACTTCTTCAGGTTCAAGAGTTTCCAAAAGTCCTTTTGTCACAGCCACTCTGCTTCCAGCGATTGGTGAACTGTAAGCAAAGGCGTTAGGTATAGGAATCTGAGCCTCCATAACTCTCGGTGTTTTGATACCGCTTTTTTTGCTAAGTCTCTCCACCATTCCTTGTAATTCGGGATTTTCTGACTTTTTCACTCTGTACATAGCGTCTATAAGGTAGGGAGCGATGAGCCACTGGATGATGTTGAAAATCACCACAATGAAGGGTAATAGCAATAGGCTGACGCCTGCTAATGCCAGAATGACCGTAAAGAACAGTGTGGACAATCCGATGATGACGGCTAAGGTTCCGATCACGGAGAACCGAAGTTTCCATAGACCCATATTTTTATCCTCAATAAAATGGAGATGCAAGCAGAGAGACTTATATTCTTTACTCTTTGTCCAATCTCTGAATGTATCATCTTCTGTTTAATGCAAATCTCTCATAACTTCTTGAAGTTTTCCTTTAACGATCTTAACCAATTTTGGGGTAATCATACCCTCTGTTACGGCTTCCTTGAGTTTCTTTTCATCCAGTTTTTTGACTTTACCGTTCGGCCAGACGCAAACGTCTACTTCTAAGTCCACGTAACGTATTCCGTGGGGATACAGTTCTATTGGCGTGTTTAGATTGATGTACATACCTTTGTTTCGTCCGTCTTTTGAGAAATATTGGGTTTTGAAGTGCCATTCACCTATCTTGGCTTCGGTGATGGCATAGTCGTCTGGTTCCTTCTCAACTTTTAGACCGTCATAGATTCCCTTTGTCTTGAAAACTCGTCGAAATTGAATCAGAGATTGGGAGTAATTAAAGGATTCAATCACGGCTTTTCCCAAATTGAAAACGTTTCCATGAAGCTTAACGTGTTCTATTTCTATCAGAGAATCTACGATGGGGTATTTCGTCTCAATGGTTTGTTGAAGAAGCTTTTCCACTTCTTCACGAGGACCACCTTTTTCAAGTAGTTTTTCCGCCATGTCGAGGGCTGATGAAATGTTTATTCCGCAAGCCTTGTAGTAATGGTGACCATTCAAAGTCGGAGCAACAGACCCTCGAACTTCATCTAACTTGTTCTTTGATAAAGCTGGGAATTCCACATCTACATAACGGCTTCCTTCCAAGAGTGTTGCTGGAGTCTCCCTCCCCCGGATGACAACATCATCGAGGCAAGATTGCAAGGTTGAAATGAAGGCATTGACAGCTTCGGCGCTTCCTGAAGCCTGAACTCCTTGCTCATCTTGGCGGTCGCCGATTTCAAGGTCAGGAAATTCATCGTTTTCCGTTAGTCTGAATCTTTCTCTCACTGTAACCGAAGGCTGAACTATGACGAAACCTTCATCAAAAAGGAGTTTTGTTAAGGCGGTGGAGTAGATTCCTCTGATTTTTACCTTAAACATTTAGGGTAAAGGTATGAAAAAGAGGACTAATAATAGTTTGGCTATTTATATGACACGTGGTTTTAAGATGATGGCCATGCTAACGTTCCTACGTTAGGTTTAGATGTTCTCTACGCGCCTCGTAACCCTAATAATATGCCATCCATGAAGCCGATCTTTTTTGTAGATGTAAAGTAGACCGCACTTTTCGCATTGTAAACGGGCGTGACCAGTTTGAACGTTGATACCATGGACTTTTAATGGAGAGCGGCATTCTATGCATCTTTCTGTCGTTTCTAGTGTTGTGGACCAGTATAGTAAGGCAGAACGTGTTTTGCCCTTTAGGCTTGAATTGAGAGTGTGAGGGTACTTACAGTGGATGCATTCTGCCAAGACCTGGTTTTCTGCAGTTCTAGTCAGACGGAATTCATTTTTTCCACATCCACGACATTTGATCTCTTTTGATTCGTAATCTTCTTTCTTCATGGTTTTTTCAACTCGTCATCAGTTTAGGTTATTTATCTCCATTCAAAATTAAAGATTTAGTAAAATGCCACAATGAGGAAGTGAAGAAACCGTTAGCGTCGCTCTACCCTCTCCCCACCTCTATTCTCCATTACGCCGTGCTTTTCTCGATTCTATATAGATTCCCAACTTTTGTAACTTGAAACTCTACGCCTAAGATTTTTTGGGTCAACCACACATTGGTGTCTAAATGATCGGTTACATCTCGAGCTAAATAGACTGAGTTGCCGTCTGCCAGCGCCACGTAAGGCACAAGCATATCGGCTAGGTGGATGTCCACTGTAGCTTGGGCTTCAACTTCTCTGAGGAGGTTTTCAGCGGCTTCCCGACCTACAGCCTCGCTGAGCTTACGAAGTTCTCCTATGGCGTCTCCTCCAAGAAGGGCACCCATGCTAGTTTCCGCCCACAAAACTAGGGAACTGCCCTTTTGGAGGGGATTAGACCTGTCGTTGACTACTTGAATCTTTGCTTCATAGCCGTGATTTTTAAGGTAGCTGTTGGCTGCCTTGGCTTGGCGCTCCGCCACCTTTCGGTCTTCCAGGAAGGTGCACACGGATATGCCACGTAGTTCCTTTATGGTTCCAAATCCCTCAAGGCGGATGGGAGTGAGGTTTGGGCAAGGCTGAACTTCCAAGAGAACTTCACCCATGCCCTTTGGATAATAACCATATTTTTGGATGGTTAAGGAAGCCTTTAACCCAATTCGCTTAAGCATGGGAAGAAGTACATGCTTCAGGTAGTTTATGGTTGGGGCGTGTTGAACGTCGGTGCCGCCCTTGACAACCTGGACGCTAACAGTGCCCTTAGCATAGGCGCAGAGGGGCATGATGGTTAGTAGTAGCATGGGGATGCTTCCTGCGGTGCCTATCTCCGCCCTTATCTCGCCACTTATGATGCTGTCTGGCTTGAACCAGAGTTCCCGAGAGCCCAATGTGGCTCCTTTCATTTCGGCGTTGCAGATTTTTGCGGCTGTGAGGACGGCTTCAAGGTGTTGAGGACGCAGTCCCGGCTGGTCACGTCTCTGACGAATGTTGTAGATGTGAAGTGGTTCCTTGAGGATGCCGGCTAGGGCGATGGATAGCCGTAGAATTGTTCCGCTGCCGCTTCTCTGGCTGCCGTCGATTTCCAACAATTTTAGTCTATTGAATAAGGTTTTCGGGATTTTATTTAAGTTATTTTAAGGTAACTCTACGGGAAGGCTAATTTCATGAGTTGTTGAACGCTGCTTCTGTGACTGTTCAACAACACGCAGAGGTTAGGATAAAACAAATGAGGAACTATGGTAGAAATAAGTGTGGGGGTAGGTTGATGAGTGAAGAAAAGTCAAACATTGAAGAATTGTCTCGGAGAATCGATCAGCTTCTTAACGTCTTGAACATGATTTCCAAGGACCTTACTGAGATTTCGAAGTCTCTTAAGGCTGGTGGCGCTCCAACCGCTGCTCCAGCTGTTCCTGCAGCACCTACTGAAGGAATGCGAAGTGCTGAAGATGTTAAGGTATCGTTTCCATCAGATTTAGAAGCGATGTTGACTTTTGAAGAAACTGGAAATTATATCGTGATAAAACCGCGTAGGTTCTTAGGTTCTGATAACTTCGCAAAAATTGCGTCCGTTGTCCGCAGCTTGGGTGGAGAGTATATTAGCGCTGGGAAGAATTCTCATTTTAAGGTTCCTAGAGAAACTAGGTGACAGAAAGAAACTTTAACAGACCTTCCAGTTCCTTGGTGTTGTGTAGAAATCCTACTTTGATGGGTGTAATTGATACGCATTTTTCCTTCTTGACAGCGTGTAAATCTGTTCCCGGTTTGTCGTCCGGATAGCCGGTTAATGCCCAACTTATGATTCTGTATCCTTCCCCTTGCTCTGCGTAGATGTCATTGTATCCCTTGTAGGAAAGGCTTGTGATTTTTATTTTCTTGGAGTCGGTTTTTTCTGGCACGTTTATTGAAATGATGTCCACGTCTTGGGGCATCCCCTTTTCTAGCACGTATTTGGCGGTTTTGAAGGCGAGGATGGCGGCTAGCTCTAAGTCCTTCATTGTGACTTCCTCTTTTTCAGGCATTTTTTCAGTGATTTTTGGTATGCAGTAGGAAACAGCTATGGCTGGCACGTGGTGGATGGCGGCTTCCAAGGCCGCGCCTAAAGTGCCTGAGTTTAGCAGGTCGTCTATTCCAAGGTTTGGACCAAGATTTATTCCAGCCACAAGGAGGTCTGGCATGCGTTTCAGGATTTTGTTCACTGCCATGAAGAAGGCGTCGGCTGGTGTGCCCGTTGTTGCGTATGCTTTGGAGCCATCCCTCAGCCTAATCTCCATTATTTTTATAAGGTCGGTGGTTAGGGCTTTTCCGATACCGCTTCTTTCATCCTTTGGAGCAACAACGATAACGTTTCCCAATTTCTCCAATTGCTTCTTTAGGGTGATTAAACCAATCGATTGGATTCCGTCATCGTTAATTACTAGGATGGTTGGCAAGGTAAGTCTCTCCGAATTGCATTAGATGAACGCTTTATGATTATTTTAAAATAGCGTTTACAGCACAAACATTGTTAGTGCTTATCATCGTTAGTATCCATAACGTATTTTAAAATCTTTGAAGTCTCCAGTGGGGTCTTCCCATTGGACATCAACCTTCGTCACTCTGGCTCCTGGAGGACCCCTTCGACAAAAATCAATCACTTTTTCCACACCCTCCTTTTCTCCTTCAAAAACTGCTTCCACCCTCCCATCAGAAGTGTTTCGAACCCAGCCGGCAACGTTTCTTCTATTCGCCTCGTCTTCGGTTTCTGACCTAAAGAAAACTCCTTGGACCCTGCCACTCACGAAAATGTGGGCTCTAACCTTCATGTTCCTTACCCATTGCCTCTAAACAATTTTTGGCTAGGGTGCTCTTCTAAACCCGATGGCTTGTCCCGACATCTCCAACTCGTAAACTTGGTTCACGTCAAAATCGATGCCAAGCTTTTCATATTCTCGTTCAGTCAGAAACAAAATCATCTTTGGGAGGGCAAACTGGGTTCGCGCAACAAACATGGGCAACTGCTCCTGTAATGACTTGACGACTTCTTGAACCATTCTGCCTTCCTCTGTTTCAGGTCTAACCGCAAACCTCGGAATCACCCGGTCCTCAATCAATTCTATACGCTTTCCAAGATTTCCTTCAGGGTCCTGTATAGACTCAATTTTCTGAACCCTAACTCTTGTCATGCTGGTCCCTTCAGCTACACTAGACATTCGGAAGCTTTATACGTTTCTTGAACTGCGCACATCACTCCATCTCGACGGTTGCCGGAGGCTTCGGCGTCACATCATAATAAACGCTAGAAACGTTTGGGCAAGCTTCAAGAATTTTTTCCGCAGTTTCAGTTAAAGTTGTCCACGGAATTTCGCTTACTTGGGCGGTTAAGAAGTCAAGGGTTTGGATCGCTCTCAGGGAGATTACATAAGGTTGCTTCTCAGGTTTTTCTTGAACAGCATACAAAATTCGGGTGAAGGAGGGATTTTCCTTGATGACTATAGTTTGAAGCGTAACTAGATTTTTGATAGATGCTTGATGGATACGGCCATCCGATGTTTGCGCTTCGACGGCGGCGATTTCTCCATAGTGTCGTTGACCACCTTTAACTCCAGTCGCTTTGTCTTGAAAAACTTTCACAGAAAGATGCCTAGCCGGAACGTTAAGGTATCGAGCCGCTGTTTCTCGAATGTGCACTATACAGGGATGTTGAGGCGTTTCTAAATTGTCAATAATTGATGCAAAGTACTGGCTGGGACCATGCTCAGCGAATTTTTCTTCGGCTATAGCGGTGGCTTTCTTAAGTGCCTCCAACTTGTCGACCTTGATTTCTCCAACGACTCGCACCGAGAGACCTGGTCCAGGAAAGGGTTGCCTTTCGGACATCTCTTTCGGAACTCCCAGGTATCTGGCTACTCTTCTCACCTGTTCCTTGTACAGCGATACAACCGGTTCAATAACTTGGAATCCGTAGAGTTCGGTGGGACTTATTCCTATCTGAGCTAACACATTATGCTGAGTTTTTATGCCTCCCTTTGTTTCAACTATGTCCGCTTGGATAGTTCCTTGCACTAAAAACCGGCAGCCCTCTTTTTCGGCTGTTTCGCCCAAGGTTTTGTAAAAGGTTTCTCTAAACTTCTTCCGCTTCTCTTCAGCGTCTCGCAAGCTTTTTAGCTCGCTTAAGAAACGTTGCTGAACATTTAACACCTTTATGGGCAGGTTTAGGGGAGACTGAGACAGGAGTTGAGCAACCCTTTTAGGCTCCCCGTCCCGCATGAAGGCGTCATCAAGCATAACGCAAAGAAGATTATCTCCTATGGCGCGGTGGGTTAACGCAGCAGAGGTTGTGCTGTCTACGCCCCCGGAAACCGCGATGAGGGCTCGCTCCCCTCCAACAACTTTCTTAATTTCCTTCACTTGCTTATCAACAAATTCTTTAGGATCAAATTCCTCCAATTTACACAACTCCTTCAGATTAGTTGATGGACCTTTTCCTTGGTTATGTATTTGCCCATTCGAGACATTCTCCCTATTCCAGTAACTTGGAATATAACGTTTGCCGGAATAGGCGTAGGAAGTTCGCGTAGGTTTTTGAACCTAATGAAGGTCGCTTTTCTTCTTCCTTGCATAAAATCCATGTATTCTTCATATGACTTCAACAGAGATTCGTGACCATAAGTTTTCCAGAGGTCCTCGGCGTCTCCGGTGACTCGTTCGACAAATTTTCCGACGCCTCGAATTTCCTTGTGAGGATGCGTAACATAAAAGAGGAGTAGCTCCGCATTTTTTGGACCAACTAGTCCTCTTCGAACAAAGGCGTGCATGGTTTTGCCCGCTCTGTTTCGGTTGCAGAGTCTATTCCAAAATTTTTCTATATTCAAGAGGATGAAGGCATAACGTTCCAATTTTTATCACATCATGCTTATGGTTAACGCTTAACATTTTATGTCGTTTACCCTTATAAGCAGAGAATAGTTTCGAGGCTAGACTAGTAAATGCTATTAAGGCTATCGCTGCATATTAGGGGTATAACATGTTGGGTGTTGGTGAAACATTGATGAAACTTGTAACGGTTTTGCTTCCTGAAGCTTATTTGGTAGGACTCGATGAACTCGTAAGGTCAGGTATGTATCCAAGTCGAAGCGCCGCCATTCGGTCAGCTGTTAGAGACATGCTAAAGAAAGAACTATGGGCTAAACGTGAATAGCGAGAAACCTTTTAACTCGAAACTCCATCCATATTTTTGGCGGTCTGCCTGTGAAGAAGCCCGTTGCTAGGGAACTTTAGATGACCAACGGACGGACAACTGAGGTTCATAGACCGCCAAGATGCCAACGCGTCTAGTTGGCATGAATTTTCTGGAAAAAAATATTGTTTTCAACATTCTGCTGTTATTAGGATCCAAATATGCGTGGTTATTCTCCTTTCAGATCTTCTTTTTTTAATGAATACCATAGCGCCTTCCACCGTATCTTCGCTTCTGTTGTTTGCTTAATTTCTTCCAAAATAGTATTCGTATCCCTACGCGTCTGTTTGTCTCGTAGCGGAGACTTTGGTGTCGTCCACGTGAAAGTTTAGCGCCTATTTTTTGTCTTCGAATATCTTGGTCTTGCCTGCATGGGCGTATTTTGATAGATATATGGTAGTTGCTATGAAGATTGCTGTTGTGGCTGCAAGGATATACATTAGATTTCGGATGTTTTGTAGGTTTTTGGAATATTGCAACAGATGTTCCTGGTAAGAACTGTTCAATTCGTGATAGTCTTCTTGAAGCTGACTATAATTGCCTGAGAGAATACTATAGTTGTTTAGAAGGTCATTATATGTAGAGTTCAGGTTGTATAGGTCTATTTGTAACCTGGCGTGTCTGTCGAGTAGTTCGTTGTAAAGATGGAGCGTTTTGGAAGAGATTATTGTAATTGTATAGCTGCTATGGGTATAGGTGAAATATAGATAGGCGTGTGTCTCGTTTGAAATGTCAAGTATGGTTGGAACGATTTCTTCTGCACCAGCCAGTACAATATAGGGATAGTTCATCAGCGCGGTGGGAATCCTAACTCTGCACAAACCAACCGTACCATCTTTGCCTGTGACATTGAAACGTATTATTTTGTTCCCTGTTTCTGGCCCGATTTCAAATCTGAATCCAGAGATTGTTGAACTGCAAATAGTAGTAACATGGTACGTTTCTTCTTGGTGGATGACAGGAAAGTCGGAGAACATGCCCATCAAAGGATAGTTGTCTATTACTCCAGAAATAACGTATGGTGCATCACCTATTCCATCTTCATTTAGGTCTTGCCATGGGTAGTTACTCCAGTAGTTGCCTTCGTTTCCATAATCCCAAATGTTTTTTGAAGCGTAACTGTTTACTTGGCGAGTATTATTGAAGTTGTTATGGTAAATAGTATTATTGCTAATAATAAGGCTGATCCCGAGGAAGTTGTTTGTTATTGTGTTGCCTAAAATCACGTTGTTGCTAGAAGAGTCAAGGCTAATTCCGTAGTCATTTGAGGAAACGGTGTTGCCGAAAACCACGTTGTTGCTAGCATAGTTAAGGCTAATTCCATCGACGTTATTTGTTATAACGTTATCTGAAACCACGTTGTTGCTAGCATAGTTAAGGTAAATTCCGTAGTAGTTGTTTGAGGATATGGTGTTGCCTGAAACCACAGTGTTGCTAGAAAAGCTAAGGATAATTCCATCGCGGCTGTCTGTTATTTTATTGTGGCTTATGTCGTTGCCACTGGAATGTTCTACTAATACACCGCTGTCGCCTCTCCTTACAGTGAAGCTCTCGATGCTTACATTGTTAGCCTCTATGGAAAACACGTTGCCAGTTCCGCTACCATCAACAATCGTTGAATCTCTGTCTTCCCCAACGAGAGACACGCTCTTGTTGACAACAACATGTTCAAAGTACGTTCTATTTTTGTACACAAAAATCGTGTCTCCTGGATTTGCATGGTTGATGGCTTCTTGGATTGTTGTGTAGTTTGTTGGAACATAGATTACATCTGTGCCTGCCTTTACAGATATTTTGCATCCTATTAAAGACCATAGGGAAAACAAACACAAGATCGTAAATGAAGCCAAAATAGTTCTATTCAATTTAATCACAGTTTCTTCTGTTAGCACGTAGAATTATTAAACGTTGAGATGAAATGTGCATAATAACCATTCTTAGGAGAGAAATTTTCCAAGCATAAGAGAACCTGCGACAGCAACGGAAAAGGCAAGAACGAAAATAATTGGGTTGACAGTAGGTTGCATGAAATTCCATAAAATTGCCGTGTACGATGCAACTACCATGAATACTAATATGCAAATCTTGGCTTTAATATTGCTTAGTTTGGCGGTAGGCGTTTCTTGTTGGCTTAATGCAGATTGTAACAGATTTTTCATTTGTTTTATTTGCTGGTCTGTCGCAAGAACTACACGGTTTTTGTCGGCATCTTGAAACCTGAAACCTGAAAGAGCATATCTTTGTAGTTCCCAAGGCTTCTTCTTTGGCAAAATCCTAACAACATTGCTTTTCTCCATCTTTTTTAAGATTGTTTGAATTTTACGAATAAACTGGATGTCATTTGTTTTTTCTTCTCCGTACAATTTTTTTATTACGTCTTTGACGTCTGGAAAATATAGTTCAAGTTGGAAGGACGCAATTGTCTTAGCAAGACTAAATTGGTATTCGCCTTCTCGCAAACGTACATCAACAATTCGATAGTCGGCACTTAACGCTTCCTGCAAAAATCCTGTTTCACTCGGTGTTAGCCTACGCTGAGACAAAGCTTTGTCTCCTTTCAATAGTTTCAGTTGAAATAATATAAAAACACTTTCGCGCCGAGAATGTTCGGTTTCCCCCGTTTCCAACTCGTAGACCTCTGTTTTCAATGAAGTCAATGGAAAAAACCCGTAAGTTTTTCAATGATGATAAACAACTTGAAGGAGTGTAACATGCCGGAATATAAGAGGGGACTCAATTTACTTTGTTTGGCTTGGCGCAAAAGAAATAGAAGTCACCTCGAAATTATAGCTTCGGTACTAGAGGCTGCGAAGGATAAGAATGGGGCATCTCGATACTCCCTCATGAAGCGCGCACATAGCAACTTTTTGGAGGTTAAGAAATACTTAGAATATCTTTCCGAGATGGGTTTCATTGAGACGGACATAAAAGAGAACCTTGTTTTATACAAAGCTAGCGAGAGAGGACTAGACTTTTTAAGGCGCTATTATGCTTTGTTGGCGATGCTTTTGAGTACCCGCGCATACGGAAATACACCATCGCAGTATGTACAGGTCCGCGAATCCTAACACGTGTCGCTAAATACAACCACGCCTGGAATTTGATAATTTGCCCAGCGCGCGCATTGAAGAAGTGGAGGATTTGAAGGGGTACTTTAATGCGTTTTGTCAGCATTGAGTTGATGCCGTCCTCCTTTTCTTTAATACATTTTAGTGATTATTATTTGTAATTCACAAGGGTTAAAAGATTCTAGCATAAATCATCACTATAACTCAGTATCTGAATCGGAGGTGAATCTACATGACAGAATATCTAGTTCTACTGAAACTTGAGCCAGCGAAAATAGCCAACGTGATAAATGCTTTAAGGGGCCTTCCCGAGAAACCCGGCCCAGGAGTAGACCTGCACTACGTAATGAGCGTTTTCGGAACTTGGGACGTCGCCATGTGGTTTGACGCAGGTGACTCTGACAAAGCCGTAGACTTCATACAAAAGAAGGTAAGTCAAATTTCTGGCGTTGTCGACGCATACACTGTGCCTACATTCCCTAACAGAAAACCTCAGCCAGAGAGAGAGGCATCCCCAAAGAATGAAACTCCAGCGAGGGAATAAACAGTCTTTACTGAGAACCCCGTTTATTTCCAAAACTCTATTTCCAAAGCGAAAGAAGGTTAGAAAACCATGCCAAAATACCTGCTTCTTCTTAGACTTGACAAAAGTAAACTGTTAGAAACAATAGATGCCCTGAGAAATCTTCCCAGAAATCCTAGTTCTGGAGTTGAACTAAACTATACCATGAACATTTTTGGAACTTGGCACATAGGTGTCTGGTTTAGTTGCGATAAATCTACACAAGCCATAGATTTCATAAATAAGAAAATAGGGGAAATTCCAGGCGTGGTTGACGCGTTTCCTGTGGCTACATTTCCACACGTGGAACAGCGTAAAGAACGTGAAGAAAGCGAAAACGAAGAAAGCGAAAAGGAATAAACTAACTTAAAAGAACGAGTAGCTTTTTCAGATCTAAATTTTGAAAATGGGGGAGGCTATTAGCCTTCACCGCGTCTTAGCCTTCTAACCTTTTCTAGTACCTTTCGTGGAACCTTTTCGTTTGTCAAGTTTCTAACAAAGATGACGTCGTTCGGATGGAGATGGAATGTCAAGTTTATTTGCATTTTTTCGGCATCTAGGAAACTTTTGATGGCTTCGTCGAGTTTGCCGTCCTTAAAGTCGATGTCAATTAGGGTGTGAATGGTCTTCTTAAGGGCGTTCTTAACTTCATTAAAAGTTTTTTGATCCATCTTTTGTTCCAATCCAGTGCGTTTTACATGAAGGAACCGTGGTAATTGAGATAAGCGTTATTTCGGAAAAGGGAATATGAAGAATTGCAGTAATTGTTCAACGTGAGAAGTGACTGAGGCGAAGAGGAAAATAATAGGAATATTTGCTTTATCAGCGTCTATGATAGCAAGTAGCGAGATGTTCTTCCAGGAAATCGATTAACCGTTTTCGCCTTTCCTTGGAATCGGATTCTGTGAAGCAAACTCTAACGTTACAGTTTTTGCACTCTAGAAAGTCGCCTTGGTTTGGATATTCTGGGGATTCTATATGTTCCATGTTATCACAGCCGATATATTACGTATATCTAATGTCTTAATATATCAATTATTTCCAACTCCGATATATTCTAAAAACCGACCATATCGCGCCCATAAACCCAACATACAACACGCCACAGAAAAGAAACCATAACCAAAGCACAACCCCACTTCTTTCAAAAATCTAATCATATTTGGATCCAAATAAAAATAGAATGTTGAAAAGGGGGAGGAGGGATTAACAAGAACCTCACAGGCTGGCGCTGATAAACCTTCCATATTTGGAACCTAATAACAGCAGAATGTTAAAAACAAAATTTTCTCGGAAAACTGCTTGCGCTACAAAGGAGATGATAAGGGTGATTCAGGAAGAAGAACGCTTATGTAAACCTTGTTCTATGTGATGTTTGAAAGGGGCCGTCGGCTAGCATGGTCTAGGCTCTGAGCCTCGGGCGCTCGGGACGGGAGTTCAAATCTCTCCGGCCCCACCAACCACTACCTTCAAAACAACCCTCATCTTCTTTTGGAGGACTAGAACCTCAATGCGCTTGACATTTCTTTTAAGGCATTTTTGGAGAGGCTTGAGACCTCTCGGCTGTACGACGGGTCGGACAACGTCTTAATGCCTTGAGATCTCAAACCTCTCCAAGTAATACCTAGAGAAAAACGTCCATATATTTAACGGCTCTACGAAGGTAAAACCTTTAAAAGCAAGGTTTAGTAACCCAAAAAGACAAGCTTATTGTCTAGTATGGTGAGTGAAAATGACTGAACGGGTAGACAAAAATTCTTCATACCTGAACTCCAAATCCACTGTTGGAACCATGACTAGAGTGAAGGATGTAAGTCCAACGAGCGGCATGTGTCCCCTATGCATTAGAGATTGCCCCTTCCTATGCGAAGTAGGGTTGTCCACCTTTAGGGGAAGGGAAGCCCTTTACCCAGAGCCAGTGCAATTTGGATACAGCACAGCCAGCGCCCTAAAGGACTTCCGCTTAGACTGGTCCGACTTCAACATCCAATCAGCCCTCTTCGAAGTCGAGGGGATAGAAGCAAACTCCGACCGAGCTTTGTTCCATAACGTAAACACAGAAACCAAAGTTGCAGGCATACCATTAAAAGTCCCCATCCTAACAGGAGCCTTCGGATCCACTGAAGTGGCTAGACTAAACTGGGAAGGCTTAGCCGTAGGCGCAGCCCTCGCAGGAGCCATCATAACCATTGGAGAAAACGTGTGCGGAATGGACCCCGAATCAAAAATCACGAAAGGCAAGGTAACCTATTCCAAGGAACTGAAACGCAGAATCGAAACCTTCCGAAAATTCTGGGACGGAAAACACGGTGATGTTGCAGTTCAAACAAACGTTGAAGATCAGAGACTAGGCGTGGACGTCTACGCCATCTCCAACCTAGAAGTTAACATAATCGAGAGAAAATGGGGGCAAGGAGCCAAAGCTATTGGAGGAGAAGTCAGAATAAGAGACCTAGAAAAAGCTATCATGATGAAAAAACGGGGATACTTCCTCTTCCCAGACCCCGAAGATAAAACAGTTCAAGAAGCCTTCAAAGATGGAATATTCCAATCCTTCGAGAGACACAGCAGAGTCGGTATCCCTACAGAAAAAGGATTCCTAGAAGACATCGACTGGCTGAGAAAACAAGGAGCCAAACACGTAATCCTAAAAACAGGAGCCTACAGACCATCCGCAGTTGCCTTCACAATGAAACTAGCCTCCGAAGCCAAAATCGAGGCAGTAACCTTCGACGGCGCCGGAGGAGGAACAGGCATGAGCCCAGTGCCCATGATGGATGAAATGAGCACCCCAACGGTTTACCTAGAAGCTCAAATTCTAAAGTGCGCAGAAATTCTGAGAAAAAAGGGTAGACACGTACCTGACATCGTAATGGCTGGAGGTTTCATAAAAGAATCCCAGATGTTCAAAGCCATATCAATGAGTAACTTTGGCAAAGGACCATACGTAAAGGCTGTTTTGATGGCGAGGGCACCTCTCCTCGCTGTTATGAAGTCGTCATACTTCGTGGAACTGTCAAAAAAAGGTAAACTACCGAGAACCTTTGCAGAACGATACGGCACAACACCCGACAAATTCTTCACGACAACGCCTGAACTGAAAACAAAATACGGAAAAAAATTCGAGGAGATTCCGTGGGAAGCCGTTGGACTCTACACATACCTAAATGAGAGAATCAAAGTTGGGTTGATGCAGCTGATGGCTGGAGCAAGAAAATGGAAACTGGAGCTACTTGACAGAAACGATGTCGTTGCGCTGACGGAAAGAGCAGCGAAGGTTACTGGAATTCCGCTGGTGGAAGAAGCAGAGGAAGATGCCATTGAAAGAATCCTAGGCTAACCTACTTTTTCTCTTTTCATGATCTCTTCTGCGGCAATAACTCCTGAGGCGGACGCTTGGACGAGTCCCCTACTTACCCCAGCCCCATCGCCTATTGTAAACAGATTGTGAATTTTTGTTTCCAAGCAATCGCTCAATTCAAGCCTTGAAGAATAGAATTTTACTTCTATGCCATACAACAGCGTGTCCTTCGAATATATCCCTGGAGCAACCTGATCCAAAGCTTGAAGCATTTCACGGATATCCGCTAAGTATCGATAGGGTAGGGCAAAGCTGAGGTCGCCTGGCGTGGCATTTTTAAGCGTTGGAACAACCAAACTCCTTTTTATCCGCTCCTCAGTTGATCGTCGCCCAACTTCGAAGTCGCCCAGCCTTTGAACGATTACACCCCCGCTGAGAAGGTTTGTGAGCCTTGCGAGGTATTTCCCATAGGCGATGGGTTCCCGGAAGGGCTCGGTAAAAGAGGTGCTGACCAAAATGGCGAAGTTGGTGTTTCCAGTTTTCTTCTCAGCATAACTCTGACCATTTACGGTTAAGACACCGTTATAGGATTCTGTGATGACTTCTCCTTGGGGCGCGACGCAAAACGTTCTCACTTGGTCGTCAAAAGATTTAGAATAGTAGATAAACTTGGGCTCATACAAAGCTTCTGTGAGTTTCTCCATAATTGAGGCTTGAACTTCAACCCTAACACCTACATCAACAGGGTTGTTTAACGTTTTCAAACCCAAAGACTCCGCCTCAGATTTTAACCATTCAGCTCCGCTTCTACCTGGGGCTGCAACAATGTATTTTCCGTAAAATTTTTCGCCTCTTGTGGTTTCAACCCCTTCAACCTCGTCTTTCTTAACTAGGAAGCTTTTCACATCTGTTTTGGCTCGGATATCAACCCTGTCTTTAAGGTGACGACGCATTTTGCGGAGGGTTTGGGCGCACTTCTCGGTGCCCATGTGGCGTACTTTTTGCGGAATAAGCTTCAACCCAGCGAAGGATGCCCTTCGTTCAATTTCGTCAATTTTGTCGGGGTCGTCCCCATAAAGGTGCTTAGTTGCCCCGAATTTCATATATACGCTGTCCACGTAGTTTACGAGATCGCTAAGTTTTTCCTTGGCGCAGTATTCGTTAAGCCACCCACCAACTTCAGTGGACAAAGTGAGTTTTCCATCGCTGAAGGCTCCGGCGCCACCCCAGCCTGACAACAATGAGCAAGGGTCGCAGTTTATGCATCCTAAACCCCTGTTCGCTGGGCACTTACGCTTGTTGATGTCCGGTCCTTTCTCCAGCATGAGAATACTCAATTTTGTTTTGTCAGCCAGTTCAAGAGCGGAGAAGATTCCAGCCGGACCAGTGCCCACGATTATAACATCGAATTTCAAGAGATATCCTCCGGAAACCCAAAACTACATGTTACAAGTGCCATATATGTTTTAGCCAGAGGATTCAACCGAAGGTTTTTATTCATTTTTAGGGTTTAACAATCAGAGAGGATGGTTAACGTAAAGGCGAGACTTCATCTTGACACAACTTTTTTTAAGTTAAATCCAACTTAAAATTAGTCTTCACGGAAGTTATCCATCATGAAGGTTGGAATAGTTGGTTGCGGATACGTGTCTGGGCTTCATGTAAACGCGTGGAGAGACATAGGGGCGTCCGTATCCGCTGTCTGTGACCTAAATGAAAAAACTGCCATGCAATTTGCTGGAAAATGGAGAATTCCCTCCCACTACACTAGCTTCTCTGAGATGCTCCAAAGTGAAAATCTCTTTGCTATTTCCATCTGTACTCCTCCACAATTTCACGCGAATCTAGCTATAGAGGCTTTGGAGGCTGGGTGTCACGTGGTCGTGGAAAAACCATTCACCGTAACAACTAAGGAGGCGCGTAAAGTGCTGGATACACTTCAAAATTCATCAGCGAGGCTCACGATAATACATGGTCAACTCTTTGAACCATCAATGTTGCGTGCAAGGGAGCAAATTGAAGCAGGGTTCATAGGACGAATAGTTGGGATGAACGTTGGGATTCTGCACAGCAGTGACGAACCCATGGCATCGGATAGAAATCATTGGTGTTATAAACTTCCAGGAGGCAGATTTGGAGAAAACTTGCCCCATCCAGTATATCTTCTCCAAGCCTTTTTGGGAAAATTGGAAGTTAAGTCTGTTTTTGCCGACAAACTGGGGCCTCATCCATGGATGCCCTTTGACGAATTGAGAATAATTTTAGAAGCTGATAAAAAGAAGTTTGGAACCATTCATATCAACTTTAACGTTCCAGGATTCCAAAGGACTGATGTCTATGTAGACATTTACGGCACTGCAGGTGCCATGCGAGCCGGAATTTATCCTGTTAGCAGTTTAATTGTAACGAAGCCTGGACGCGGAATATGGCTCCGCGAGAATGTCGTCAACCAAGTCAAAATAGGGCTTTCATATTTGAGCACTATTTTAGCTAAACAGAAAGGACCCAGAAGTTTTAGCGCTGCGCATACGTTAATTATCAGGTCGTTTGTGGAAAGTATTTTTGGTAACGGAGATCCGCTAATCACCCCTGAAATGGGGTATGAAAACGTGAATATCGTGGAACAGATATGTAGACAAATAGAAAAGACCCCGGTTCCTAAGGATTAGCCATACTAGATAACCGTATACGATCTTCGATAGCCAAGTTTCTCAGCCAATTATAAGACCTATCTACACCAAACCTCTGCTCATGGTCCACTGTACTGCTATGAATCCTATTAGAAGTCTGAGCCACACCCATAGAGCCCTTGTTAGAACCGTCGCTGCAGCGCTGATGTCAAGGGGGATGCCGAGTAAACCATAAAGGCTTGCCATGATAATCTCTATAAACCCTACTTCACCAGGCAACATGGTGGGGACACTTTGAAGGCTACGACTAAGGGAATACACGATTGTTAGTAGGACAAAGCTAACTGGGTAGCCAAGAGAAACAAAGACTAAATAGGACACGAGTACACTGAGGAAATAGCCTACTATAGAAAGAAACACTGGTTGAACTAAGCTTTTTGGATTCCTACGCAAAACTTCTATTGATTGGTGGAAAGCACTCAAAGTCTTCTGTGCTTTAGACCTTAGGCTGGTTAGTTTTAAGCGTCCCCTTGAAATGAAAGCAAAAAAACGTAGCAACAAGTCGACTGATTTGTGCGTGAGTTCTTCTTTTAGGCACAATAGAAATATGAATATTAACGGAATAGCGGTGCCAACTACTATAAGCAACATAAGATTCGAGACAAGTGCATGAAGTTCATATTGCACAGCGAATAGCGAAAGGGAGCAAATAATCAAGGTGCCTAAGGTTACTCCCATGGACAGAATTCTATGACCCAGAACTGATGCCGCAACTTTTCCTGTGTTTTCACTTGACTCCCTGGTCATTAGATAAGTTTTAGAGATGTCCTCACCAATCGACTCAGATGGAACGAAAAACTCGACGAAAATTCCAACCCAAGTAATTAGGAAAGTTTTCTTAAAGGGAACATTTATCGAAAGTGGACGTAGAAAATATTGCCAAGTTAGGGAATAGACTAGCATATTTAGCAGGAGAGCGACGACTGCCAGTGAGTAGTAGAAGAGACTAATATTCTTTATAGTCGTGAGCATTCCGGGAATGTCAACGAAGAAATAGAGGTAGGCGATAAAAATCAACAGACCTATCAGCAAGAAGGGAATGGTTCTTCTTATGGTCCTACGCTTTTCTGGAAACCATTCCTTGCTCACCGAAGTTTTGATTTCAACCATTTAACTCACGGCATCATTTCTTTTTGGTTTTTGATCATTTTCTTTGCCAATGACATATCTATGTTCTTTCGTTATAACCTAAAACTGCCATATTTACTTAAGAGGGTTTTAAAAGGGGATTTGGCAAGCAAGGAAAATTCTGTTGTGCAATTCATCAGGCACTGGTGACATTTCGGAATTATAGCACTTTTAATCCTCTTTAACCTCTTGCTTCTTAACAGATCCCTCATAGAATGTTGGAGCAAAGAACCTATGTAAGTCTCGTTCGTTCGAGGAAGACCGGGACATAGAAATAGCTTTCCTTCATTGTTTATAGCGAAATATAATTGACCAGCATCGCAAAGTTTTGGAACTGTTCCAGTGATGTAGTCGGAGATATGGTTAATGAAGTAATACGACTGTGATATTTGATGTCGATAATTCGATTTCATTTCGAGAATCTGCTCTACTGAACTGTTAACGGCATCCTCCGGGATTGCCCAAGAATCGGAACCAATGATCGGTTGGATAAAAAAGTAATCTACTCCAATGTTTTTTACGGTGTCAAAGACTTTGCGGAATTCTTGGAAGTTAAATTTGTTTAGGACAAAATTTACGCCTGTAGCACAGGCGCGGGGATTTGTTGTTAGATGCTTGAGACCTTGAATCGCTTTGTCATACGTTCCTTTTTTGCCCCGAATTTTGTCATGGGTATCAGATAAACCGTCTAGAGATACTGATATGGAGTGAAACGAGTTGACAAGTCTTTGCGCTCTAGACCTTGTTACGAGGGTTCCGTTCGTGCTTAATGTAACAATTAACCCCTTGTCCTTAGCGTATTTCGCTACCTCTTCGAGGTCGTTTCTTAGTAGAGGTTCTCCTCCGGTAAAGCCTAAGGTCATAACGTCTGCTTTAGCCAAGTTTTCAATAACCATTTTCGCTTTACTTAACCCTAGGTCTTTGTTTACCTTATCATGGTAAAGTGTTTGTCTATCACAAAAGAAGCAATTTAGGTTGCACTTGTATGTTATATCCCACGCGACAAATATTGGGGGAGGTATCTTTAACTTTAGTCTTAAATAGATTCTTAATGTCCGCAACAAGGGCATGTTCAGTTTAAGTGGATTCATGCTCACCACTATGTCCTACCTTCCTACTGCATGGCTTTGTTTTGCGCGCACATATGGCAGATTGTCTTTTTCACCGTGATTTTCCCACTAACAACTCTTTCTCTTGAAGACCAATAATCATTATTATTCCATATCGTGCTGAACCCTTCTTCAAGTGCATTTCCAAATCCCCATTTTTTCTCGTAAACGTTACAACATGGGAAGATGGTTCCATCCCAGTTCATCACCGCCCTTGTCCATAAAGACGAACAATCATTCTTAAGGGCTTTTTTTCTTCTCTTCGAGGCATTGTCGTATGCTGAATAATGCTCGTTATTAGGTAACCACTCTTTCACATTTTCAAATTGAGAACCGGGATCCAAGAAGAATCTCTGACTCATATCGCAGAGAATTTTTGCAAACTCTATGTAGTTAACACCAATTTCTTTAGCCAACTTCCTTGCCTTCGGCATCTCTTTTTCGGTGAATTTCGTTACGAAAAACTTCCATTGCACGAGAGGTTTTTGACTACCCAGCTTTCTTTTTTCCTCTATGATTTTCTTCATGTTGCTAATTACTTTTGCAAAATTGTTTCCTCGTTGGTAGGTTTCAACGGTTTCCTGACTTGCCCCATCTAACGACACCATTAGCAGGTTTAAACCTGAGTCTATTAGTTCTCTGCACATCTTATCATCAAAAATATTTAGATTGGAACTTGTTGTCACTATGATATTTTTATCCTTTGCATATCTAATCATTTTAAAAAATTCATTGTTTAGAAACGGTTCCCCCCAATTGTACAACTCCACTATTAACAGGTAATCACAAAGTTCGTCAATGATTTTTTTGAAATTCTCAAAGGTAAGAAAACCTTTCGGTAAGCCTTCCTTTCCTTGACCCGTTGGACACAGAGGGCAGTGTAAAGGGCAGAAGTTTCCAGTTTCAACGGTTAAGTGGTATGGGAATCCAGCAACATGGGAATTTTTTAAAAATCTATGTTGAAATTCGACCAGAAAAAAATTGAGTATGGCTTTGGGCTTCATCAAAATACCAAATAGGTCTCGAGGCTGATCCCTGATGAATATGAGAGCATGTTTGATTTCATCTCGACCAAGCTTCAATTCCCTTGTACTCATTTCTGGTCTACTCTGTTCACTGTGTAATTTATGACGTTAATAAATCGTTTATCTGTTTTATTATTCTCTGCGGCGGGGCAACATTCTAATTTTAATGGGCAGTTAATTAGTGATTTGAGGGTTTCTGGATGAAAATTCTAGATGGGATTAGAGTGTTAGACTTGACTAGGCTTTTGCCTGGAGACTACTGCACAATGCTACTTGGTGATATGGGCGCTGAAGTCATTAAGGTTGAAGAACCTGGTTCAGGTGATTACATACGCTGGGTGCCTCCCCTTATAAATGGTCAAAGTGTTTCTCACCTAATGCTAAACAGAAACAAGAAGAGCATAAAGCTGAACTTGAAGTCTGAGAAGGGCAAAGAGGTTTTCTATAAGTTAGTGGAAAGATCCGATGTTGTTATTGAATGCTTCAGACCGGGGGTTGTCAAAAGACTTGGCATCGATTATGAGGCTGTCAGCAAAGTTAACCAACGCATAGTTTATTGTTCAATGTCTGGCTATGGTCAAGATGGACCCTACAGAGACTTGCCAGGACACGATGTAAACTACATAGGCTATGGCGGCGTCCTTGGCATAACCGGTCCATCCGGTGGCGCTCCTGTCATACCGGGCGTTCAGATTGCGGATTTGACCACGGGTCTTATGGCGGTTACGGCTATACTTGCTGCCCTCTTGGCGCGGGAGAGGATGGGAAAAGGGCAATACATCGATGTTTCTTTCCTTGATGCTGTAGCCTCCCTCATAGTTTTGCCTGCATCCTTCTATGTTGGTGATGGAAAGTCTCCGAAGCGTGGTGAATGGTTGTTGAATGGTGGTTTCCCCTGTTATAGCGTCTATGAGGCTAAGGATGGGAAGTACATAACCATAGGATGCCTAGAGGAGGAGTTTTGGGCTAACCTCTGCAAGGTGTTGAACGTAACAGACTTCATCAAGTACCAGTATACTACTGACGACGCTAAGCTCAAGGAGATGTTTCAAACTCTTAAGAAAATTTTTAAAACGAGAACTCTGAAGGAGTGGATTAAGTTTTTGTCAGAGGAAGATGTGCCATGTGGGCCTGTCTACGACATGGGCGAGGTGTTCAAGGACCCTCAGATACTGCATAGGAAGATGGTTGTGGAAGTTGAATATCCAGGCGTGGGCAGAATCAAACAACTCGGCATGCCCATGAAATTCTCTGAAACCCCTTGTGAGATTAGAAGCCCGCCTCCGTCCTTCGGGGAACACACAGAGGAAATTTTGAAGTGGCTTGATTATGCTGAGGTAGAAATATTGGGCATGCAACAGGAAGGCGTCATATAATGCTGGAGGCGCTGCTACTGAAACGTTGATAATGAGTCTGGGATGTTAGGCAACATGCGCCAATGTCCTCTATCTGGTTTAGTCTTTGATGGCTTCGATGAGGCTCATGACGTTCCACAGTTTCACTCGGGTATATGGTGGCATGTTAGGGTCCTGTAAGATTTCGTCAAGAATAGATATGGCGTTGGACGCCCTGACGGCTGGAGTGTTTTCTGTCAGCTGGAGCGCGTCCATGGATTGTTTTGCGGCTCTTCTTATGTTTCGGGGTGTTGTGGTGTCTTCAGAAATTAGTCCAAGAACGTTTATGGCTTCTTTTATTTTTTCCTCATATTCCTGTAACTTCTTTTTTCTAACCATACAGAAGCCTCCGCAAATTTGCTTCGGGAAGACACAGCCTATTTATTAGTATGGTATATAGATAGGCGCCAATTTATACCGTTTGCGATTGGCTTAGCCTTTTAGCAATTACTATAATTGACACCGAGACTATATTATCTACTGCAACTAAGTAGGTTTGTTCAGGGGCTTAAAAGTTGCCTAAGGAGTCAAAGGACATTCAATCCATGGCAGATATGCTTAGGCAAGGCGCCACTCTCACGGAGCATTCTTGTCCAGCCTGTTCTTCACCTCTCTTCAAACTGAGAAGCGGAGACCTCTGGTGTGCTCAGTGTCAAAAGCGTGTAATAGTTGTGAAGGAGGGAGAGACACCGACAGAAGCTACAAGTCCGGTGCTTCTCACCAGCCTAGAGACAACCATCCTAACGAAGATTCAGGAAATAGAAAAAGAAATCAAGGAAGAGAAAGATGCAGAAAAACTGCAGAAACTTGGAACCATCCTGTCTACGTTGCTCGAAAATCTTGAAAGAATAAGAAAGATGAAAAGAACATAATCCAAGCAAGGCGTCTAGGTTGTTGGGGCGTTACGAAAATTTTCCCGAAGTTATCCATGGTGTTGCTCGGTTTAGTTGTGAATCCTCGGCAAGAGAGGTTCAAGAAGCGATTCTCTCCGCGCTTCACCATTTGAATAAGGAGGTTGGTGGTTTGAGCGCCATAACGCCCCATTTGCCGCAAAAATGTGAGGTTAGTTTCGAAGTCGGTGTAGCAGAAGATTTTAATTTTAACTTCCTAGATGCGGAGGAACTAGATAGGTTTCGGAGAAGCATGATTGAAAAGGAGTTATCAACTCTCGACTTTTTCTGTGTTGTTCGCTATCATATTATTAATGATAGGGGGAAACGAGTTCCCTTAAAGTTTGATTATCACCTTCTCCGCTTCATGTTCCAAGAAGACAACGTGGAACTGCAGATTTGCCATGAACGAGGAGTCCAACGAGTTCCACTAGAAGACTTAATCACTTTCATAACGAATCGCATAAACGAAGGGCTCTCCCAAAAGCAACTAAAACCATTAAACTTGGAATACTTACGAACCCTCTGATAGAATAAACATAGTGATATGCGCGTTTGAGACGCTACATTCTCTTATTTCTACTCTGTTTTAGAAACTTTTCCAAGTCAACGCCTGACTTTTCGAAGATTTCTTTCTTAGCTAAACCTCTCATTTTCTCTTACTTCTTAGACCTTGCTCAGTCTCCACTCAAAGCAAGAGAACTTTCTTAAAAAGTTTTCTCCCGATTAGATTTCTCCATGCGCACTAACCAGTAAAGCCAAGCTTATAACATTGTCTCTCTTATTCTATAGGGAGGAGGAAGCCATGCCAACAAAAAAGAAGAGTTGGACAGAGAAATTGGCAGATAGCAAGGGTCTGCCAAAAGTGGAAGAAATCACCGACAAAATGAGTAAAAGATGGGGCACAGGCACGGTGGCTATCCCCGCACCCATGGAAGTCAACGAAATAATGAGAAAAGTGCCCGAGGGAAAACTTGTCACCATCAATGAAATTCGCGCGGCTATAGCGAAAAAACACAAGGCAACAATCGGTTGCCCCATAACCACCGGCATTTTTGCTTGGATCGCGGCTAATGCCGCTGAAGAACGAAGACAAAAGGGTGAAAGAGATATTACTCCCTATTGGCGCACCCTGAAAACTGGCGGAATGATAAACGAGAAATATCCCGGCGGAGTTGAAGGACAGAAAAAACTTTTAGAAAAAGAGGGACATAAGGTGGTTCAAAAGGGCAAAAACTACATCGTTGCCAACTACGAAAAATGGTTGATAAAGCTTTAAACAGACTGGAAGTTGGTGTGACTCTTCAGAAAGTCAAGGACAAAGGTTAGAATATTTTTTGCCACTTCATCTTTCGTTCTGTTCCCATTTACGGACACAAATTTTCCGTTCTCTATAAACTTCATATAAACTTCTCGAACCCTTCGCTGAGTCTCCAGCCTTTCCATAACCGTCTTTTTCCGCCTTATCCTTTTGACCACAACTTCAGGCGGGACGTCAATGTAAATTGCCAAATCTGGGGGAAGAGCCAATCTGTTAATTTCTTCAATCCATTTGAGGTCTAGTCCCGCCGCCCCCTGATAGGCTAAGGATGAATAGACATATCTGTCAGAAACCACGATTTTGCCCTTCTTTAACGCGGGCTTAATCTCCTTCTCCACGTGATCAACCCGGTCAACAGCAAATAGAAGGGCTTCCACAACGCTTGGAACGCGACTTTTCCTTTGCAGAACATACTTCCTTATGAACTTACCAATTTCACCTCGACTCGGCTCAGTAGTGTATACAGCGTCAAAACCCTTCTCCCTCAGGTTTCGTACAAGCCGATGGGCATGGGTGGTTTTTCCGCTGGCGTCAAGCCCCTCGATACATATGACAACGCCCTTCTTCGCCAATTCAGCCCGCCCACTACCCATAATAATCGATTACCTTAATAATAATGCTCAAGATTGACAAAACTAGGAGAAACACCGCTATGCGCCGATACTGGGGCGAAATTAAAGACCCTATTTATGGGTATGTTTGCGTTACGGAAGCGGAGAAGGAAATCATTGACTCCTACCCAGTTCAGAGACTCCACCGGCTAAGACAACTGGCCGGATCAGAATTTGTTTATCCAGGTGCCAACCACACACGCTTCGAACACTCTATCGGCGTCATGTACCTAGCCGGACGCCTCTCAGAAAACCCAAACCTCTCGCAATATCTCTCCGAAGAAGAGATTCAAACCATTAGAATAGCCGCCCTACTTCACGACGTAGGCCACGGTCCCTTCTCTCATATTTTTGAACACCTCCTCGTAAAGTTCCTAAACAAAACCCACGAAGACATGACCACCTGGATTATCCAAAAATCCGAACTAGGCGATACAATCGGTAAGCTCGGATATGACCCCAACGTAATTGGAAAACTAGCGGTTGGAGCACTTCATAAACCAGGCAAGGCTTTCATCGACCAGATCATTCAAAGCGCCGTGGACGTGGACAAACTTGACTTTGTAGTAAGAGACACTCATCACACGGGTGCGGAATATGGGTATGTAGATGTTTTTCGTCTCATTCATATGTTGGACATCCTCGACGAAAACCTTGCAGTTGATTTGGGAGCCCTCTCAGCCCTCGAATCCTTCATGCTAGCCAGACTAGAATCCTTCAAAAGCATATACTTCCACAGAGTTGGACGAGCAGCACAAATAATGATCGCCATGGCCATGGAAGAAGCAAAAGACGAACTAGGACTAATAGACTTCAAATCACCAGACGAATACTTATCCCTCAACGACTATACTGTTTGGGCTATGCTAAGGAAATGCGAAAAATCCAGAAAAATCATGGAAGAGCTAGAAAGACGTAAACTCCTTAAATGCGCCTACGACAGAACCTTCCACGTAAAAGAAAAAACCATAACCAGCATTTTCAGCGTCGAGGAAATCAGAAACCAAATGAGGAACAAAATCGCCTCAGAGGCAGAAGTTGAAACACAATCTGTTGTGATCGACGTGCCAACACTTCCCTCAGTGCCTTACCACCACTCTGTTTTACTGGAACCAATGGAAGTCCCAGTTTTTTATAAAACCCGAGAAGGAAAAAAGGTTCCACAACGACTAAGCGACATCTCCGGAGTATTCGAGGTTCTCAAAGGATTCATAAACATTCTACGCGTCTACACAGAAGAACAGCATCTTGAAAAGGTCGCGTCGGCTGCGGCGAAGGTACTCGGCGAAACCCCCTCTTCAGTGACGATATCTTATTAACCGGAAGAAAGCGGAAAGCCACGGTGCTAAAGGGGCGCAACCTTAGCGTCGCTGAAACAATACATCGACACAGCATGCTTCTCATAAGCGGAGAAAAGTTAAAACGATGGAACAGATTATTGCATGATGCTCCGGTTTGGGCTCCGGTAGAAGAAAGGACACGGCTCCTCTTCTGCCAAATATAGCCCGGTTAAACTCAACTGGACCAAGTATTTCGGCCTTTCGTCGCTTGTCGGGAGAAAGCCGAAGACCCGGGTTCAAATCCCGGCCGGAGCACCATTTAATCTATGCTTTTTGGTTTCCTTTGAGCCTCTAAAGATTTCTTGTGGCATTCGCCCTGATTATTTCTCTTGCATCGTTCAAATAATCTTCAAACTGGCTGTTTTTCTTTTCTTCGCACTTGGCTCCAAGTTTTTTGTAGAGACTTTTGAGTATCCATTTTTCAATTGCCTTAGCACCTGTTCCAAATATTTTCTGTAAGCCCTCCACAAGAGCTTCTGGTCTGTCTGGAATGTCTTCTTTTTTAAGAGAGAACATGTTTTGAAGGTGAAAATAGATTGCTTTTCTGGAGTTTTCTCCAAGCACTAGTAAACCTTCATCTACAGCCTCAAGCAACACCTGCCTAAACCGTTCTTCTACTTGAGACAACCTGGCTCGCCTCAGAGCTCTTTTGCATGGGCATAGAAGGCTAGGAGAAATAGGAGGTATCCAAAATGAAAGAGAAGCTCTAGGGGATGGCCGCTATAGTAAGTTTCCTGCGCAGTGGTGTAACTGAAAAGAATGTCCGCACTTACATCAGCCAAGATTCCTGCGTTAATCAGTAGCCACGATTTCCCCAACTTTCCTTTTAAGAAGACCGCGAGACCCAAAACTGCCATGGAAAACAGGATGAGATCAAGGAGAGGATAAGCGAAGTCCACGAGCATCGTAACCGAGTCCTCTTCGGCTCCCAAAACTGGAGTTATTAAGGCAGCAGATACCATAACACTTGAGATGAAGACGGTTGCCATTGAAATGCCCAGCGTTCGTCTCGACAAAACGGTCCCAAAAGTCTTAACGTAGAGATATAGCGCCAAGAAAAGGGGAACGTAGCCGATTAGCCAGAAAACGTCCGCTATTGAAGGGTAAGGTAACTCGACACCTAGGAGAAGAGTGTAGATTGCCCAGCCAGTTTCTCCTAGAAACCAAAGCGCCATTCCACAAGTGAAACAGAACCACACTAAAGAAAATCGTTGTTTAAGATTATGCCCGTACTTTCGAAAGGCAAAGCCAGATGAGATAACAGCTGCACCAGCAATAAATGGTGGAAAGGCGTTAGAAAAAGATATCATGAGCTCAGGATAAAACCCTTGGAAAGCATAAATTAGTGTCAAGCCAATAGCTAGAACCAAGCCAATCTTGTACATTGTCAACATCAAACCACACTCAATCCTGCTTCAGTGCTAAACCTCTTAAAACCAAATTTAAAACATGCGAATCCTAAGTCAATATTCCAAATCCGGCTACGAAGAGCCATAACCGAACTATAGAAGCACCAAATTTGGGTTGCGATTCTAAAGGCGAATTTGGGCTATCAGCTGTACATTATGCGACAAACAATAGTTATGCATATAAAAAGAAAATGAGAAAATAGAATATTTTGTATATCTCAGGAGGGATTAAGGAAAATGGTTTTGGATGTCGTCTGCAATATGGAGATTGATGAGAAAACTGCGAAGTGGAAGTCTGTGTACAAAGGGAAGACCTACTACTTCTGTGCGCCCATGTGCAAGCAAAAGTTTGACAGAAACCCAGAGAAATACGTCAAATCCAAGTAAAGCAAAGTGGGCAACCCACCTTGAAAGAACAAGTAAAGTATCATAGAGGCTCTCTGGTAGAGAGCAAGATATTCAAAGAAAGGATGAAACGCGCCACTGTGCTGATGAAAGAAGCAGGTTTCGATGCGGTCCTCTTAACAAAACCCCAGAACATGATGTACTTGGTAGGAGACGGTAGACTATGCGCTTTCACCATAGTCTCGAAAGGAGGAGACGCCTACGTCGGAGTACCCAAAACCGACCTCGAAGACGTAAAGAAGTCTTGCGCATCAGAACGCATCCTCGGCTTCGAAGATGAGGTCGGAATGCTCCATTCACTGATGCACATTTGGAAGGAACTTGAACTAGAAAAGGGAAAGGTTGGCGTTGAAAACACTTTCCTGAAGGTGTCGATGCTCGAGATGTTCAAGCATCCCCATGCAAAGCCTCCGAAACTCGAGTTCGCCGACGCATCCTCCATCATGACCGATCTAAGAATCGTAAAGTCCAGCGAAGAAATTGAATTAATCAGAAAAGCGGCGAAAGTAGCAGACACCGCGATGGATGCTGCGGTCAAAGCAACCAAGCCTGGCGTAACTGAAACAGAGATCGCTGCAGAAGCGGAATACACGATGAGGAAGAATGGTGCCGAAGAATTCTACAGAACCTATGTAGCCTCTGGTCCTAGATCGACAATAGCCCACGGACTGGTAAGTCACAGAAAAGTGCAAAAGGGAGATTTAGTCATGATCGACCTTCACCCAACAGTGAACGCGCATCATGCAGACCTTTGCCGGACAATCTGCGTCGGAAAAGCCTCTGAAAAGCAACGCAAAGCTTTCGAGATATATTTGAGGGCCCAAAGAGCAGCCGTGGAAGCCATCAGTCCAGGCACAACCATGACAAAACTCGAGAATCTTATGCACGAGATATTTGAAAAGGAAGGCTACGAAGAGTACTTTGTCGGTCCTCCCATTCACGGTGTAGGCTTAGAATTCGAAGAACCTCCCTTACCGGCTGGGCACGCCTTCTTCCACGGAGAGGAACCTAAAGACGAATTGAAGCCCGGCATGGTACTGTCAATCGGCAACTGCGGCCTCTATCTAGGCGAATTTGGGGTAAGAGTCGAGGACACTGTTGCAGTCACGGAGAAGGGCTACGAAGAACTCACTAACTACCGCAGAACGCTGTAAAGGAAAAATCTATGATCAGATTGAAACGAGTTTACGAAGAGCCTTCAAAGGAGGACGGTTTCAGAGTACTGGTTGAACGGCTTTGGCCACGCGGTCTCACAAAAGAGCGTGTAGCGGTGGACTTGTGGCTTAAAAATATAGCGCCAAGCCCGGAACTCCGAATATGGTTTGGCCATGATCCTGCAAAGTGGGAGCAGTTCTGTAAGCGTTACTGGGCTGAACTTGAGAGAAAGCAGGATTTGATCAATCTTCTGAAGCAGAAAAGCAAAGAGGGAACGATCACGCTTGTTTACACGACTCAGGATGAAAAACACAACAGTGCAGTGGCTCTTAAAGCGTTCCTTGAAGGATAGGGCTTTAGATGACAGAGCACGCCACTGAAACACGCGGCATAAAAATCGCTTTGATAGGCTACTTAATACTAGTCATCCTACAGCTAGCAACATACTATTTTACCAATATCCTAGTATTATTTGCGCAAGCGTTGGAAATGCTGAGCGACGTTTTAGTTTCCACTTTTCTTTTATTATCTGTCTTTTGGTCGCGGAAACCAGCAGACGAGTTTCACATGTTTGGCCACGGAAGAGCCCAAAACGTTGCGGCGCTGGTGTCAGCTGCAATTCTCATTTTTTTCATGAGCCTTGAAACGTTTCGAGAGGCTATCCCAAAATTCTTCCAAGCCGAGGCTACTGAATTTCAAAATCCAAACCTCGCTTTGATTGTGATATTAGTAGGCATGTTTGTGGTCGCCATTCCAACTATGGACATTTTAAGAGTGAAGGCAAGAAGTGCTTCAGTAAAAGCACAACTGATAGCACTTCTCAAAGATGAAGTTTCTTACGTAGCCGCACTAATGGCTGTAGTCCTCGTTGCGCAAGGATATTACCTGGCCGACCCTTTAGCATCCATATTCGTAGCCACAGTTATCGCTTTCAGCGGTCTATACCTGTTTAAGGACAACGTCCACTATCTTGTGGGCAGAGCGCCAAGTAAGCAATTCATGGAAAAAGTGGAGTCAACAGCAAAGTCGGTGGAAGGTGTTTTGGGCGTACATGATTTGAAGGCTGAGTACGTGGGGCCAAACGTTGTCCACACAGGTTTTCACATAGAGGTGGCGAAGGGCACACCGATAGAGGAAGCAGACAGGATAGCGGAAGAGGTTAGGGAAAGAATTAGTCGGGAGACAGGTTGCCAACATTGTGTAATCCACGTTGACCCAGTAAACAGAAAATAGAATTTAAACTAAACAAATCTTATGTCTGGTTTTACTAAACGAGCCATAACTTTAGACAGATACTCTGGATTACGTGTCCGTTTTTTCATGGCAAATTTATGTATTATTTATTAAGAACCGGGTCCCTAAGTCTATTTTCCCTAGGTAGTGATGTCTATGGTGGAAGCTGACGTTTACGAGAAATTAAGGGAAAAAATCAGTTTATGGCCCATAAAGGTTCCGAGAGCGAGAGAAACAATTGAAATGCTTAGAATTCTATTCACTAAAGAGGAAGCTGAGTTCCTAACGCATTTTACGGGTCCTTACCAAGACGCTGAAACAATGGATCAGATTGTTGAAAAGACAGGAAAGCCTCGGAAAAAGGTTCAAGCAATTGTAGATCGTTTAGTTTCAAGGGGCTTGCTTTTCAAATTCACGAGCAAGAGAGACGGCAATGTATATTACTCTCTGATGCCAATGATTCCGGGCATCTTTGAGTTCTACTTCGCCTCCGGCCGCGATTCCGATGAAAAACGGAAAGTGTCAGAACTTTTCGAAAAATACTATGTGGGCGGGGGAGGCATGGAAGCAGGCGCTTCCAACTATCCTTGGGCTCGAGTGATGCCCATAGAAAAAACGATAACCCTTGACAAAGAAATAGGTGTGAAACACGAGATCTTTCCCTACGAGAAAATGTCTGAATTCATTTCTGGCGCTCGCAAGATAGCTCTTATGAACTGTGCTTGTAGGACGCATAAGAGATGTGTTCACCCTGTGGAAACTTGTCTTGTCTTTGATTATTTCGCAGAATTTATGGTGGATAGAGGGTACGGGCACTACTTAAGCGTTAAGGAAGCATTGGAATTACTGGATGAGATGGAGAAGGCAGGTTTGGTTCATTGCACCACCAACGTTCAAACGAGACCCCAGTTCATCTGCAATTGTTGCACCTGTGCCTGTGGGATTTTGAGAGGTCTCTCACTGCTACATAATCCCAGAGCCTTCGCAAAGTCGAACTTTCTTCCTGTGAGAGATGATGAACTCTGCACTAAGTGTAAGAAGTGTGTCCGTATTTGTCCAATGGAGGCAAATGTGTACCATGCTCCCCACGATAAGGAGTCGGAGAGAATCCTCTTCTTGGAGGAAAGGTGTATAGGATGCGGGCTTTGCGCCTACCATTGTCTAAATGATGCCATTAAGCTGGTTAAAGTTAAAGATGAAGTTCCAGAAGTAACCCCAAGAGAAGCCATGATGAGAGTCGAAGCAGAAAGAATTCACTAAGAAATTGAAAGAGAACTTTTATACCTTCTAGACGCATCATTTTTCTTGGCGGGCGGCTACAAAACACAAAGAATTTTATTCTCTTGCTAACATATAGTAGTGGATACTTTCGCTGGTGGAGCGAAATTTGTGTCCACAGCCGACTTTGATTGATTTATTTTCAGGATGCGGAGGTTCCTCCCTGGGATTCAAGGAAGCTGGGTTCAAGGTAGTGGCGGCGGTGGACATCGATCATTGGGCGTGTGAGACGTACGCGTTGAATGTGGGTATTCAACCGATAGAAGGCGACCTTAGAAACGTAACGGGCCAACAAATCCTGGAAAGAGCAGGGTTGAAAAAGGGCGAGGTTGATGTCGTAGTGGGATGCCCTCCTTGTCAAGGTTTCAGTTCGCTCAGGAGAACCAAAAAGAGAGACTCGCCAGACTATAGAGACGACCTGTTGAGAGTGTTCGCACAACGAGTTATTGAAATCCTTCCGCGAATGGTCGTTTTTGAAAACGTTCCTGGAATAATGCGAGGAAGAGGAAAGACGTTTCTTAGGAAGTTCATAAAGGAACTAGAAAGACATGGTTACTTCCCCGTTGGAAATTTGTTGAATGCAGCCAATTTCGGCGTTCCCCAGCAAAGAAAAAGATTAATTCTCATTTTTTCTAGAGAAGAAGCGATAGCTGGCGACCTTCTGCCACTTCTCCCTAGAGAGACGCACGCAGACCCGCATCTAGCAAAAAAGAACGGTTTGCCACTCTGGGTAACCGTATGGGACAGAATTGCGGACTTGCCTCCGCTCAAAAGCGGGGAGAAAGCCTCGAGCATTCCTCTGCATGAGGCTGCGAATCACGGAGAAAATGCTCTTAGAATAATTAAGAGTATTCCGAAGGATGGCGGAAGCCGTAAGAGTCTTCCTAGAGACTTATGGTTACCGTGTCACAAGAAGATGCGTGGTAGAGGAGCAGAAAGTGTATATGGGAGAATGGCTTGGTTGAAGCCTTCTCCTACAATTACTTCTCGTTGCAATGTTGCTGCTTGTGGTCGTTTTATTCATCCCGATCAAGACAGAGCGATAACTCCGAGGGAAGCTGCACGGCTCCAGTCTTTCGACGATCGCTGTAGCTTTAAGGGGTTTAAAGAATCAATAACGTGGCAAATTGGAAACGCGATGCCACCTTTGCTAGCAACTGCCATAGGCAAAGCCATTCATCCTCAAGAGAAAGGTTAGATAGGTGAGCCGCATCGCTATCCAAGATTTCAAAAACAAAGAAACCCGTTTTGTTCGAATAATACTTAAGTGGGGCAAGGAGAACAAAAGGTCGTTTCCTTGGAGAAAGGACAGGACTCCATACAAGGCACTTTTGGCAGAAATCCTACTTCAAAGAACACCGGCAAATCGAGTTGCAAAGTTCTTTCCGGAATTCGTTAACAAGTTTCCTTCGCCAAAAACCATAGCAATAACCAGTTTTGATAATCTTAGAGAGTTTCTTCACCCCATGGGATTGAAAAAAAGGGTCGAGTGGCTCTCATCACTCATAAAGGAAGTATGCGATAAATATAATTGTAAAATCCCGGACCAAGAAGACGAATTGGTTAAGCTTCCAGGTGTAGGGCTTTATACAGCGAGGGCAATCCTGTGCTTTGGCTATGGTAAGGATGTTTCTGTTGTTGATGTGAATGTAGCCCGTGTTCTATCGAGAGTTTTCTATGGTTCCAATGTTAGGAAAAGACCAAGTGAAGATAAAGCACTGTGGAAACTTGCGGATAAAATGGTTCCACAAGGATTGGGGGCTTCATATAACGAAGCCTTGCTCGATCATGCAGCATTGATTTGTAAGAAGAATCCGCTCTGCCACAAGTGTCCCATTTCGGTGCTATGCAGCTATTATAAAAGCGGTCAAGCACACTCTCACAAATGTAAAATACGGTAACGACAAATTAACTTGTGAGGCAAAATAAATTATGCCGATTTTCCTAGGGTGGTGAGACTCGTAATGCAGATCGGTATGGATCAAGACAGTGGAAAGGCTCCAAAACTTGAAATGACGTTCGACATCAACATACTCGAACACCTTGGTCTAAGAATGTACACGAGCTTGCCCGCCGTGGTCGCGGAGTTCGTGGCGAACTCATGGGATGCGGGTGCACGAGAGGTGAAAGTCACCGTGCCCCAGATAGCCGCAATCACTCCCAGCTACGCAGTTAAAATAGAGGATGACGGTTGCGGGATGACTGCCGGCGAAGTAAATGAAAAATTTCTCGTCGTGGGTAGAGCTAGGAGACTGGAGGAACGTACGGACATTGTGAAAGTTGATGAGCAAGAGCGAAAGGTCATGGGAAGTAAAGGAATTGGCAAACTCGCAGGCTTCGGGGTCGCGGGACGCGTTGCCATGACAACGACACGGAACAGTCACTTCGTAAAGTTCGTGATGGACTATGACGCAATGCGCCAAGCAGCGAAGGAAGCAAAAGAACAGGGTCGAAGAGTAGTTTATATGCCTAGTGTAGAAGCTTGGGGGACAACTGATAAACCAAACGGAACCTTGGTCGAGCTGGATCATCTCAAGAGAGTTTTGACACCAGATGTTGACATCATGCGGAGACACCTCGCTCGAAGATTCAGCGTCGTGGGGCTTCAGCATCAGTTCCGTGTCTACGTTAACGACCAAGAAATTCTACCCGCTGACAGAGAACTTCAGACTAAATGTGAAAATATCTGGAAAATTGACGAGCTCATCAAGGATGGGAAGCCTTGGCGTGTACAAGGGTGGATCGGAAGCCTGCTACGCCACGACACTTTAACCGACGAATTTGAACGCGGCATTATAATCATGGCCAGAGGAAAAATGATCCAAACGCCCACAACATTCGAACAAGGAGGAAGAGGCTTCAGGGGGATGGTTGGTACTGCTTATCTCGTCGGGGAGCTTCACGCCGAGTTTCTCGACGAGGACACAGATGAAATTGCCACTCACAGAGCAAGTATAATCTGGGAAAGCGAGAAGGGCCAAGCTCTTCGAGACTGGGGCTACGAGAAGGTGAAAAAAATATGCGATGAATGGGTAGATAAACGATCCAGCGCCAAACTCCAGCAAATCGTTGAGGAACCATTGTACAAGGAGCGCATAGCGAAACTTCCCAGCACGGAGAGGGGGGTCATAGACGGCTTCCTGAAGAAACTGGCAGCGAAGGAGGACACTTCTCCAGAAACTGTAAGGGATGTTGCTGAGTTCATGGCAACAGGCGCAGAATAATAAGGGATTCCTCGAGTTGGTCAAGGTCATAGAGGAATCGGCTCCCGAAAAACCTCAGGTGATAATCAAGTTTTTGCGCGAGTGGGAGATCCTTGATGCCGTCGAAATGGCCAGAATAGTTGAAGGGCGGCTTCAAGCCATAAATAAGTTTCAGCAGCTTATTGACAGCAAAGCCAGAGAAAAACCTGATGTTCACAACTTCTTGGTTGATAATCCTTGGCTTCTGGATCCCACATGGAACTACATCGACGACGAAACCCGCTATAGCGATCTTTTGAAGAAGGAGTTCTCCGATCAAGGTGAACCTCCCGATGATAGGAGGATCGATTTTCTCTGCCTCGGCTATGGAAACGTGTTAAATGTGATTGAAATCAAACGACCTACCCTGAAAATGAACGTTAAACACCTGAGGCAACTTCAGGACTACGTAGTTTTTATTAAAGGCCGTATGGGGAGCGGCAGTAGGTCTTACGATTCTGTCGTAGGATACCTCATCGGTGGTTCAGTCGCAGAAGATGGAGATACTAGAGTGATAAAGGACCAGTGGAGAACTCTTGGAATGTACGTATACACCTACGAGGAACTCAGGTCAACAGCCGTCAAAGCCCATAGACGTTTCTTGGATGTTATACAAAGGAAAGCCGATCGTATCAAAGACTTGCGAGTGAATGAAAGCTACGAGCGCTTACGCAAAGCTTTTGAGACCACCGCCGAAGCCTAAGACGATCTGTTTTGTGGTCGATGTGTAACTTTTATATTGTTTGAGTTGTTTTTGTTTGTTTTGGCGGCGGGTCTTAGGCGGGGGGCTAGGGGTCCCCTGAACCGTAAACCCTCTATACGACGGGCCGAAAGCCCTGGCGAGGCGTCAAAGATCGCCGGGATTCCCCAGTCCTCTAACCATGACTATCCGTCCCTTGGGGCTGGCGGTCGTGGACCAACCTTCGTAGGGAGGCTGTAGACCGTGTTTACCAGGCGAACCTGGCCAGGCCCGGGAGGGAGCAACCTAAGCTTGGACGTTCAGCGCTTGAGGGGTTGCGGATACGAGATAAGAGGCTGAGGAAACTGGCGAAAACTGGGCGACGAACCAGGGTGATCCGCCGCCTTTCATTAAAGGGCTAAAGGCGTAAGGAGCCCTCCTAATCTTTGAATGCGAAGACTACGACGCGCCCTTGGATATGCCTTAGCCCAACTCTGTCTTGGTTCGATTCAATTCTCTGAGCGCGTATACGGTTATTTCCCTAATTTGGGGGTTTCGTTTCACTGAAAGGAGAGAGAAAGGAGTTTGCGAAAAATGTTTATTCTCTATTCATCAACCCCCAAGCATGTTAGTATGCACATGAATATTTAAACAATTCTGTTAAATTGCTCTATTTTATGTTCATTTTTTGACGAAACGGTGTTTATCTAGTCAGAGCTTGTGTCGTTTGCTCAGGACTATTCCCTTGCTATTTTGGTATAATCCCCTGTAACCCTTTCTCGCTGGGCTTCCAAGTTTATGGAAAACTATCTGAACTATCCGCTCTCCTTCCCGTATTCTCATCTCCTTCTCTCCAACGTTATGAAGGTTAAGTGTTAGTTGTCCGCGAAATCCTGGATCTACAACAGCGAAACTTCCGATGATGCCTTCTCTTGCCAGCGAAGAACGTATGTGGAGAGAAGCCGTTGTTTTTAACCCTAATTCAACGGTTTCTAAGGTGGCTGTTAGTTCGTATTGTTTAGGTTTTATAACTACCTCGCTGGAAGACCTTAAGTCATAGCCAGCAGGGTTGAGGCAAGAAGTTTCAAATGGTGTAATCTTAATTTCTCCTCTCCTCAAATGCTCAAGTATTTCCTCATCGGAAAGCACTGTCAACGGTGGTTCACAATCTAAGTAGAAAATATCTGTGAAAAAGAGTTTTTCTATATCCTCTCTAAAAAATATGAAGTTCCTTTAGCATTTGGCACGGTTTGCAAAGCTCTCCAACAGTTGGTTCTCCACATATTCTACAGTTCTGTAACTTTGCTTCTTCTGCCATGACTTCCAGCGCTGGTCTAATCCTTTCCACGGACCTAAAAATGGCGAATTTTGTTCCAGCGTGCTTTTCTTCCATGCGGTTGAGCATGGTTCGTATGTCATTTCTTAGGGCAGTTTGGGCGTAGGGACAGGGAACACCCTGAAACTCAATTCTTTTCAGGTATGCGTAGAAGGCTATTTCTTTTTCCGGAACTTCGCAGAGGGGTTTCACGCGCCTTACAAGTTTTGGATGTACCAATGTTAACACGGGCTTGGCTCGCGCTATTCGTAGGGCATCGCCATGGATGATGTTTAGAAGGATGGTTTGGGTTTCGTCGTCAAGATTATGGGCTGTGGCAAGTTTGTCTACGTCTGCCTCTCGGGCTGCTGTGTTTAGGGCTCTTCTTCTTAGCACTCCACAGTAGGAGCAGGGTGTTAGCTCCTTTTCTCGAATCATGTTTACGATTTCGTCTAGTTTGTAGCCGTACATTCCTTTAAAGGAAGTCACTACGTGTTTTACGCCAAGCTTTTGGCAGTTCTTCTTGGCGACTTTTAGAGCCTCGTCCCTATAGCCCTTTATTCCTTCATCAACTGTGACAGCGCTGAGAGATGCGTCTGGATAGGCTTTTTCAATCTTTGTCAGTATGTGGAGGAGGGTTACGCTGTCTTTTCCGCCGGAAACAGCCACCATAATTTTGTCCTTCGGTTCAAGCATCTCGTATTTAGAAATGGTTCCCCGCACCTTGTTTTCTATAGATTTACAGAAGCAACCTCTACAGAGTTTCTCCCCTGAATAATGACGCATAAAAACAGCTTCTTTCCTCCTGCATAAGATGCACATTACCATTTTTCACATCATCTCAGATTAAAGACAAACCGCTGTTTCCATCTCCCAGACGCTTTTCAAGCAAGAATTAACTAAAATATACTCTGCTATAGTCTTTATGGGAGAACATATGTCCTACATTGTCGTGCTCATAACTACCTCAAACAAGGAAGAGGCTGTGAAAATTGTCCGCAGTTTGCTCAAGGAAAGGTTGATCGCCTGCGCAAACATTGTGGGTCCAGTTTCATCTCTCTTTTGGTGGCAAGAAAAGATAGATGAAGCAAACGAATTTCTGGTTTTCATGAAGTCCCACAAAAACCACTTTGGAAAGCTCTCGGAAAGGGTTATGGAAATTCATAGTTATGAAGTGCCTGAAATCATTGCCCTTCCCATAATATTGGGTTCGCCACCTTACCTAGACTGGCTGAAGGCTTTCCTTCAACAGGTGAGCTAAAATGACTAAAAAACCAGTGAAACGCGCCGAACGTGTGGAGACCATTTACGACAGGAAGCGCTGGAATCTGCTAAGAGAGCTGAGGACCAAGACGGTTCAAATAATGGAAGTTCTAGACAAGTTTCATCTACCTTCTATCGTGCATGGAAGCATCGCAAGAGGCGACGTTTCAGAAACCAGCGACATCGACATATTCTTGCCAAATCCCCCTTCCTCCTTCACGGTCGAAACGGCTCTCGAACGCTCCGGTGTCCCAGTTAATCGTCGGATAGTTGTGCAAGCTACGCCCCTCTACGCGCTGAAAGGGTACATTGAGATAGACAAACAACGGTGCGTATCCTTTCCTTTAGTGAAGCTTCGTCCAGTGGAGAAAGACTTCTACAAGTTTGGCGGCGAGGCAACGCTTTCTATGCTCAGGAAAGATGTGAGAATTCCAGGCGTGGACAAACGCCTCATGCTCATCGAACCTACGCAGGAAGGACATGTCGAAAGCGCCGTTGTAGGTCGAGAGGAGGAGGTCGCTAATCTTTTAGGCGTATCCATCAACACTGTTTTAGACCGTGTTCACGCCCTCTTACGCCGTGACGAAGTTGGTAGAACAGGAGTCTTTATCGAGAGAGAGTTGTCACCCAACGAAACCTTTGAGTTGGTTCTGAAAAAACTCGCTGATCAGAATCCCGCTGTCCGTAGGCGTCTCAAGCTCCGAGGAAGATAGCTGATGCTTTAAACCTTTTAACATCAGACGAAACATCGGGCTTCAGACTGCACCATCGAAAGTCTCGTGAAAATATCCTTATAGTCGGTTTAAGTCCTTTTATTGTCGGAATGAAATCTCGTAAAGTATCATACCAAGCTCGCTGTTCATCCCTATAAGGTGGGTCGTTGTCCTTCGCATTAATTCTTTCACATAGTTTAATCCATTTTTCACGATCAAACCCCAATATGAAACTTTTGGGATACTTAGAAAGTGCTATCTTTCTGCAAGTAGTAAAATGTTGGGACTCGTCAAATTCTACAATAAACCCGGGATTGGAAACAAAAAAGTCGCATCGAGGAAGCCTCCGAGACCTTATAAAACCTTTATACCCTCTATGATTTTGTAGCTCTGAAAAAATTTCTTTAAGCTCTAAATAAAAGGGAGAGTTTCTATAGTCTTCTGGTTTTGTGCCAGCTTCAAATTTGTAATTAACCTTTACTTCACCGTAGATTTTTCTAAGCATTGTCTCAATGGTCTTTTTGCACGCGGGGCATCTCTCATCATGTTTTAAGCTTTTTCTTTCGTTGATTTTTCTTGGAAAGTTTTTAGGCATCATAGATAGCCTCCCTTATTTCAGCGCATCTTTAACCCACCGGGAAGCGGAGAAGGGCTGCGGCGCCACCAAGGGAAAGAAGTTGGGTTCCTGCCTCGTGCTCCGTACTGATAACCATGACCTGCCCACCCTTTTCTTCAACTTCCTTCATGATTCTCTCCAATGCTTTCCTCTTTTCATCCGGGCTTTCTCTTAGAGTAGTGTCTGCCACAAGAAGTTTCTCGACTGCACCGTAAGCGCTTGCTTTTTCAACTTCAGCAAACCCATATGTTATGTCGACTCTTCCCTTCCCAAGCCTTGCCAAGACTTCCTCCATAACCTTTGTTTCTTCAGCGATGCGCACATGCTTCAACGCTTTGGTGAAGACTCCGGAACGCAGTGCCTCGTGTATTCCAGCTACACCTGCGCTGTTCACACCTTTTACGTCAACAACAGCATCTGCAATGTCCAGAGCCTCATTTTTAACATAACTAAAGAAGTCATTCTTTACAAATCCCGGTCCAATAATAACTACGGGACTGCGAAGGCTTATCCACGCTTCCCTCAGAGATTTTAAAGCCGTCTTAAAAAATTCCCGCATGGCTCCTGTCCTTTTTTCCGGCTCCAATTTTCCCGGAAGCCTCGTTTTTTCCTCCGCCTTCACGTCAACACCATATTGCCGTAAAACAGCCACGCAATATTCTTCGTCATCTATGGACATTATGATGAGGGGCGCCGCCGTAACCTTGCTTGCTCTCTCCAACCTATCAACTTGATGTTTTAGCCACTCAGTTTTTATGATGGTTACAGGCTTGTTTACGGTCACATCTATGGTGTGATGCGACCCCTTCACATTTACGTCTTCAGGGGCCTCGCAAACGATTCCATGTATCCGCAACCGGTTGAGGATTTTGTCCCAGAGCACCTTTTCAACTCTTACCCCCAGAAGAACTGGAACCCTCTTCCCTTTTTTTGGACGGGCATACTGGTCTTCAACCTTCACTTCTCGGGTGGTTCGGGCATGAACCTCATCCTTTTCAAGAATTATGTTGTAAAGATGCCATAAATCATCTAGACTTTCCGGTAAGACCTTTGCGATGCCTTTCTTGAGGTTCATCTGCAAGATTTTCAAAAGAATACTCCCTTTCTACAATTGGCTTCGTGCAATAAGTCATTACTGAAAACCGTTAAAAACGTATTGGCGCCTTATCCTTATGGAGAAAGACCAAATGAAGAAAACCTTCTGGCTTCTAGACGTTAATTACGAAATTAAGGATCATAAACCTGAAGTATGGATTTGGGGCATAGATGAAAAGGGAAAACGCATCCTCATCATCGACCGAAACTTCCCCGCATACTTTTATCTCCTAATCAAAGAAAATGAAAACCCCCAAGCTGTAATGGAAAGAATACAAACACGCAAAGAAGAATTTCCATTTCTTGTTAAGCTGGAACCAGTAGATCGAAGATTTTTTGGGAGACCCGTGAAGGCAATTAAGGTTTTCTGTCAAGACCCCGATCTCATAGGCAAGTATTCCAAGATTCTCAAAAAAGTAGAAGGCGTTGAAAAATGTCTTGAAGACGACATTCGTTACTCCATGCGTTACCTCATAGACAACGACGTAACTCCCTGCGATTGGCGCGAAGTGGAAGTCGAAGAAACAGAAAACAAACTTGAGGTTCAAGTCGACGGAGTTTACTTAGCAAAGTCGTTTCCTCAAAGCGTAAAAAGAACAGAAGTCCCGCAACTAAAGATTCTAGGCTTTTCGATGATTGGTTATAGCCCTAAAGGTGCGCCTAAACCGGAGAAAAATCCGGTGGTGATAATTTCGGTGGCTACAAACTCTGGCGATGAGGCACAGTTTGTGGCGGAAGATTCTGACGATAAACCCGTTATAGAATCCTTCGTAAACTACGTTCGAAACTTTGATCCAGACATCCTTGTTGGCTACGGCACCAGTGGACAGGACTGGCCCTACCTCCTGATTCGGTCTAAAAAATTGGGCATCAACTTATCTGTGGACAGGGCAAAAACTGAACCTCACACAAGCATCTTTGGTCACGTGTCGGTTACGGGACGAGCAAACATCGACTTTTTCGACTTCGCAGAAGATTTTCCAGAGGTGAAAGTAAAGACCTTAGAAAACGTAGCTGACTTTCTTGGCATCATGAAGCTGGAAAAACGCGAGATTATAGAAGACGTAGATTTCGCTACGTATTGGCAGAGCCCAGAAAAACGCCCCTTGTTACTGAAGTTTTCCAAAGACAACACTCAATGCATTATGGGCATCGCTGACGCCATGCTGGACTTTGCCATGCAACTATCGAATCTTGTTGGCTTGCCCTTAGACCACGTGGGAACTGCCGCTGTTGGTTTTAGAGTTGAATGGTTCCTGATTCGAAGAGCCTACAAAATAGGCGAACTTATTCCCGAAAGAGTTGAACGGCCATACTTTCCCTACATGGGAGCGATCGTTCTCGAACCTAAGCAAGGAATTCATGAAAACATAGCTGTGCTCGATTTCAAGGCCATGTACCCCAACATCATGATCACTCAAAACGTTTCACCTGACACCTACCTATCGCCTACCGAACCAGAGCCACCAGGCGGCGCCAATGTAGCCCCAGAAGTAAACCACAGATTTAGAGCTGAGCCACCAGGCTTTTACAAGAGAGTTTTGTCTCACCTTATAGATGTTCGAGACGAAATTAGACCCAAACTCGAAAAACTTTCTCCCAAAAGTCCGGAATACCGAGTTCTCGATGCCCGCCAAAAAGCTGTGAAAGTAATCACCAATGCCTCATACGGTTATACGGGTTGGATTGGAGCCCGATGGTACATCAAACCTGTTGCCGAAGCCACGACGGCTTGGGGTCGCCAAACCATTTTAGACGCCATAGAATTGTCCAAGAAAACTGGACTGGATGTTGTGTATGGTGACACAGACAGCATTTTCGTAAAGTGCGACCCTGAGAAAATCAGAAAAATTTCTGAAGAAATCGGCAAGAAGTTTGGACTAGAGATAAAGCCAGATAAGATATATGTTCGTGTTTTGTTTACCGAGGCCAAGAAACGGTATTGCGGGCTTTTGCCCGATGGGCGACTGGACATAGTGGGTTTGGAGGTGGTGAGGGGAGACTGGGCGGAAGTCGCCAAAAGCGTGCAAGAAGGGGTGTTAGAAATAATACTTAAGGAACAGAAGCCTCAAAAAGCTCTGAAATTTGTACAGCGATACATTTCTGATCTGCGACAAAAAAGAGCACCCTACAGAAACCTCATCATATGGAAAACCTTGACCAAACCAATCGAAGAATACGCTGTTAGGGCTCCGCACGTTGAAGCCGCGAGAACGTTGATGAAGGAGGGTTGGGATTTATCTATGGGCGACAAAATTGGTTATGTCATCGTCGTTGGTTCTGGCCGATTGTATGAAAAAGCGAAGCCCTATGTCCTAGCCTCCTACGACGAAGTGGACCTCGAATATTACGTTTTGAATCAGATAGTGCCTGCTGCGTCCCGAATTCTAGCCATGTTCGGCGTAACCGAAGAGAAGTTGTTGTCTTCAAGAACACCTAAAACTCTTCTTGAGTTTATGGAAGATTAACCTTCGATTTCTGTGAACGTTAACAGATTCACATGCAATGGTTGCTTTATTGCCTCCGAGACGCGAGCGGCTACGAGATATTTAATGTTTTTTTCGGCTGCAATGTCTACAAGTCTTTGGGTTATAACACCGTCAAAAATTACCGTGTCCACGTCTTTTATTCCCTGAAGTTTCTCTGCAAGTTCACTTACGGGCAGTCGCTCCACTTGCTCCATCTTTTCGTTAAGTAACACAGCCTCTAAGGTTCCTTCCAGTTCTTTTGCGGCTTCAACAATTTGTTTAGGAACCAGTACTTTCCGCCGCTCTTTCTTGACTTTAACTTTTTCCATGGGAATTTTTTCTTTGAGGGCTTTTTCAATTTCTTTGGAACTTAACTCTTCTACCTCTTTGCCCGGTGGCGCTCTGGCAATATACTTAACGTTGGTTACCTGCAGTAGTTCCTTGAGGATTAGGTCTCCTCCTCGGTCTCCGTCGAGGAATGCTGTGGCTTCTTTTTCTCGGCTTAGTTTTATGATGGCTTCTGGGATTTTGGCGCCTTCGAGAGCGATGACGTTTTGTATGCCAGTTCTTAACAGGTTTATAACGTCTGCTCTTCCTTCTACGATGATTATTTCTTTTGCGCTGTCAATGTCTGGTCCGGCTGTTAGTTCTTCGGGCCCATATTTTTCAACTCTCGCTAACCTTAAGGTTTCAGAAACTTCTCTAAAGATTTCGTCTGTGCCGGGCATGGTTTCGACGGTCCAATCGTGAAGAACTTCCTTTGCTCTGTCTATGATTGTTCGGCGCCTTGCGTCGCGTATATCTTCTATTTTATCTAAAGTAACTTTGGCTTCGCATGGTCCTACTCTGTTTATGCTTTCGATGCTTGCTGCGATGATTGCTGTGGAGACTCTGTCTAGGCTTGTTGGTATGGTTATTGTGCCGGTTGTTTTATCCTGTTTTGAGTCTAGATCGATTTCTATTCTTCCTATTCTTCCCGATTTCTGGAGTTCTCGGATGTCGAGTTCAGGTCCAAACAAGCCTTCTGTTTGTCCAAAAACTGCTCCGATGACATCCGGTTTTTCAACCACTCCCTCCACTTCGAATCGGGCTCGTACAACATACTTTACCGTAACTGTTTGTGATGATTTCACTATTTTTCACCTCAATCATGAATTTGTCCTCAGTATAATTAAGAGGCCTTCTAGCTTTAATTAGTTTGTATCTATTATACTTTACGACTTTATGCTACTTTTTTCTTTAAAGTTTCTAGATAGGTGGCTAAACCTTCTATGTCCTTGATGTCGTGCCCCGTAAGGCTGAGAAACGCTTTCCAAAAAAGAATGTTAGGTTTTATTCTCATTTCTTCTAGGCGACGAGCTAAGCGGCTGGTCCATTCCTTGCCATGTCTATCAAAATCCATTAATAGGATGACTTCGCGTTTTCCTCTTCCTTCTACTTCGCTTAGAACGTCGAGGAATGACTTTCCAGAGGATGCTAAGATGATGTCGCCTTCTAAATCCAACTTGTGTAGGGCGTTGACGTCGTTTCGTCCTTCCACGATTATTGGGGTACCTTTGGTCAATTCCGTTGCGAGTTTTTCTAAAAGTTTAAGAAGTTCCTCTAGTTTTTTCTGCGACTTAGTCGACAACGTTTTTTACCTTGTGACTTCTATTTCCATCATTTTTTCTAGCAGTTGTGGATGTTTACGAAAATGTTCTCTAACAGGTTTCAGAATTTCGGTGAGGGCTTCTGTGACGCCGTTTTTTAGGTCTAGGGGATGTATTTCTCCTTTAACGTAGGCTTTTTCTATTTTCTCATAGCTTTCGAAGTTTTCTGGTCCTCCGTATTTGGCTGGTCTCGGTATCTGTAGGCTTTCTTTTTCGGCGAAAACCACGTATTTTGCTAGTTCAAGTATGGGGTTTCCTTTCACCTGTTTTGGGGGGCAGTAGGCTTCGTTTATTTTTATTTTTATTTCGTTGGGAGTGTCGTGGACGAATATGCAGCTTTTGGGTATGCTTTTGGACATTTTTGAGCTTATCTGTATGTTTAGGTCTGCGTTTTCGTCAAATTCTTTTTCGGCTGTTTCTGGTCCTTGGAGTCCCATGAGGAGGTGGGTGTGGACGCATGAGGGTTTTTTCCAGCCTAGTTTTTCTGCGACGTCTCTTGCTAGCATGTGGGCTTTTCTTTGGTCTATGCCTGCGCAGGCTACGTCGAGGTTCATGTGGAAGATGTCTGCTGCTTGCATGCAGGGATAGTATACCCATGCTGTTTCGATGTCGGTCATTCTCATTTCTCGGCCCATTATTGGTAATGCTCGCCATGTTCTTTGTAGGGAGGCGCTTTTGGCTATTCTGATGACTTTTTCCCAGTATGTTATGTCTTTGGCTATGTCTGAAGCCCATAGGTATTGTACGCTGGTTGGTTTTACTCCGATGGCTGTGAAGCATTGTTTTATGTATTCGCCGCAGATGCGTATTTTTTCCATGTCGCCGCCTAGTTTGTTGTTTATCCATGAGTGCCAGTCGGCGAGGAAGACGATATAGTGGAAGCCTGCTTTTGTCATGCCTTTTATTTTTGATGCGCAGACTAGGCCCATGCCGATGTGCATTATTCTGGGTGAGGTAGGCTAGCCACAGCTCACTGTCCAGAACATTCGAAGCCCCAGTAGGCTCTGGGCTTAGTCTCTGTTTCCAGTAATGTGCGCATTTCTTGGGGTTTCACGACCTCTTCTGTGTTTCTCGTGACTAAGTCTATTTTTTGTTCTAGATCCAAGTAGATCGCCCTCTTTCACACTTTCATTAATGTTGGTTAACTTAAAAGTTCTTGTCGCCTCCTAGTTAAGAAGATTCACCCCGCAATTGCTAGCTAGAATGTAGCGGCAGAGGAGGCACTGGCCGCTGCGGCTCCTGCGGCTGTATCTTCGATGGCAAAAAGAATTGTTCCTATTGCAACAGCGATAGTAAGGTTTGTCAAGTCAGACGCCAATTTGCTAATTCTTAGCTCATATTCTCGAGAAAACACTCCTTTCTTCGTAATTCGTGCTACTTCGACATTTTTATCATCGTAGAAAATGTAACTAGGGTTAAAAATGCCGTGTGTTTCCAGTTTTAACAATATGGTATCAGACCCCGAATAAAGCATAAGAGGGTATTTTCCTGCTTTGGGAAGAGAACGGCATATCATATTTCCTGTGTCGTCCATAAGTTGATACGAAGTCCGTAGAAAACCGTGGCGGGTCAACATGTATCTCGTTTTGTTTGCCAAAAACTCAATTTGCGCCCTTCTATGGCTAAGTTCGCCCTTCGCAAATAGAACCTTGTTTTCGTCGAACATGTCAGCCTTGCACTTCCAAAATCCGTGAATCCGAATTGTATACGTGCTCATTTTGCACACCATCTTGCTTTGTTAGGATGTATCGCGGGCGTTGTGTCCCACGTAACTAACACTCAGCCTCACAGTTGGAGCCTTACGCTCCTCTCAGGTGAGCTCTCTCTGACGTGGGTTGGTAGGGCGCCCGCGCCCACCGTGTCCCATGCCTGGGTAAACCCTTCTTCATGGGGATGGTGAAAGTCACCAGTCTCTGTTGGGTCCGTCAGCATGAGCCCTGCTCGAGGTTCCGGTGGGATTCTTGCTCCAGCTAAAGTCATCGCCAATAAAGAAAGACTGGAATCCATGAACATAAATTTTCCTAAACCGTGTTCGATTAACTCTGAGGAGTTTAGGGTTTAAAAAAAGCTGGTGTTAACTGCGGGGCTTTCCCCTTGGACTTAAATGAAAAAAAGTGAAAAGAAAGTTCAAGAATTCGTTAGTAAGGGCTCATGCTTTCTGTTTGGACTTCCATGCGTACCAGACAATCAGTGCTGTAGCCACAAGTCCTGCAAGCCACATTAGTATCGCATATGCAGATGGTTTTGCCAAATACGTAGGCAGATCAGTGAGACCAAGACCAGTGTAGACTATGCCCACGATGATGTTTGTCCAGCGATTTGTCGAGTCCTTTAGGGTCAGGGACAGGAAAGCCATTATCAATGGTACTAACAATGCAATTGCGAGGATTAGCAACAATTCAAGTCCTACTTCCATGCCTTCAATTTCTCCCGTCGTTAGAAATTGCTGTAGTAGATCTGGCTCGAAAATCCCCAACATCCCCCCTGCCAAAGCAGCCACGTCAAAAATGAGCCACAGCACTGAAACCTTTATCTTCCAATCTTCCAAGATTTTTCACCTCTCTCATAATAATGTTTTAAACATCTGTGATTCCAAAGCATATAAAACTTCACACCTACTTCAATGCCCTTAAACAGATAATCAAAGAATTGGTTTCAATAAATGAAGAAGTAACAGTTTGTTAAAATCAAATATTGTGCATTTGATTTTGACGCATACAAAAGCGCGCGCATATACTGTCGCATAAGAAGTTAGGAAAAAAAAGAATTCAACTCGAGCTAATTCGGCTATTTTGCGCGTGCGTATGCCTCTACCAAGTCACGTGCTGTAAGAATACCCACCAGTTTACGTTCTCTGGTAATAGGCAGCCTCCTTATGTGTTTTGAAGTCATGGTGACAGCGGCATCGTGAACGCTTATCCCTAGGGGCGCTGTAATAAGGGGCGATGAGCATACCTTACCTACTTCTATCGTCAACGACTTATCTTTCGCCAAGAACTTGGTGAGCAGGTCTCGTTCGGTGAATATGCCTATTGGCTCTCCTTGGCTCGTGATGATGATGCTGCCGATGCGGTTCTCGCCCATAATCTTCGCTACACTGTCTACGGGCGTTTCCTCGTCAGTGGTTATGACTCGCTTAGTCATAAAGTAATCAATTTCAAACCATGCATGCATACTTTCGGGGACCACGGGTAGACTCCGGATCAGGTCTGAGGCGGTTATGATCCCTACGAGCTTTCCGCATTCAAAGACTGCAAGTCGCCGTATTTTCTTCTCAATCATCATTTGAGCCGCCTCTTTTATTTGGGCTGTGAGGCACATCGTAGTGAGAGGGTAGGACATGAATTTCTCAACTTTTTCCTCTTTTATACTAACTCCACCAACTACCCAATCTTTCTCTAGATCAATTCCACTACCCACAACTTTGCTCAACAGGTCCCTCTCGGTTATTATGCCCACAGGCGTATCATACTTCAGCACTATCAAGCTTCCTATGTGTTTCTCGCCCATTAATCTGGCAGCCTCATACAATGTGCTCTCAGGAGCTATTGTGACAACTTCGTGGGTCATGATTTCCTCTATCTTTCGATGACGCGCGAGATCGTGTTTGTATTGGGCGTATGCAATGTCAAGGGCGCTTGGGAATTCCTTTCTCAAGTCTCTAGGTGTCTTCAAATCTTTCCCTCACAATAAGATTGATTGGTAGCTTAATTAAGGTATAATGTATGCGCGCGCTTTCCACAGATATCTGCAGCAAGCCTCTTTCAATTAATCTGAGCCTTTGTGTGTACATTAATAATTTAAGAGATAGGTTTCATTGTGTTGTTTTTATGATTCTTTGTAGATCTATTTCGAAGGCGCTCGTCGGATTTTCCAGTTCAAAATTGTTAAGAACTTCCGGGTGGATTTCCCCCACAACGCCAATGTTTCTGCCTTTAACATAGATTGCCGCCACTCTTCCCTGCAAGAAACTTGGATGCCTAACCTCCTTAATAGTCCAGTTTTTCAAGCCAAGGTTAGCCAACAAAGCTTCCACATAAGACTTCATCTCAGTGAAGTTGGCTGTTGGGTGGGACGACACACCAGCCACATGAAGCCTCCGTTCTGTGCGCGTCTCAGCCCTCCCGTTAATTTCTATCACATCGGAAACCTCAAACATTCTCTGCGGATAAACCTGATGCTTATTATCCGCCAGATTCCTCACCAAACTAGGCAACAAATCATTCCGAACTATAGAATACTCCGTAGAAACAGGATTCGCCAACACAATCATCCTGCCAGCTTTCCTCCTCATTTTCTGGTAGTGGTCAACTTCGTTAGCGAGAATGAAGTTCATGGCTTCCACGAAGCCCAGTCCAACCATTATTTGTCGAACATCATTCGCCGCCTCACTCATCCTATGAGCATTGCCAGTTGTCACGCTCGTTGGCTTCGTCGGCTTCAACCTAAAGTAGCCGTAGCCTATGGCAACCTCCTCAACCAAGTCAATCTCATGCATTATATCAATCCGGTAGGCGGGAACCAGAACCTCCAAAACCCCCTCACTAATCTTTCTTGCGTCAAGCCTAGACCTCTGAAGAGCTTCTACAGTTTTGGCTTCCGAAAGCTTAAGACCCAACAACTCGTTAGCATAATCAACCCTCAACTCCATCCTCTGAGGCGCCAAATCAGGAGTAACCAAAACACGGTCAGAATATTCAACCCGAACACTCTCTATGGTGGCACCCATATCCGCCAAAGCCGTAACCAAAACATTCAAGCTTCTAGAAATGGCGTTAGGCTCAGTACCAGTCACATCAATAAACAAGTTTCGCGTCCGCTCGCTCACCCGCGTCAATTCACCATTAACGATCGGTGGGAAGGAGAGAACCCGCCCCAACTTGTCCACGATCAAGGGATACCTCGAAGCCCAATCCACATGATGTTTGTACGCTATTCCCTTCTCATGCTTCTCCAAAATCTCCTGTAAAGTCATCTCTTCAGTCTTATCTAAGGGAACAAACTTAACATCGTTGGGGACACTGGTTGTGTAAGCAAAGGGAGGTTCAACAGCGTCCAAGTTGTGCACTCCAATAGAAGCCTTTTTCCGGTCCCTACCCACACCCCAATGGAGATCCTCCTGCATCTCCATAAGCTCCCTAACAGTATCGTAATCAAGCTTCACGTTGCGCACAACAGCAGACACAACATAGGGCCTAACCTCCGAAACCGTTGGATCAACCTTCAAAACAATCTTTCCTTCTTTCGCCTCATACTTGGGCAGTCCAGTCTCCCAGCCCATCAGTCCACGGAAGGCCCTAGCAACCCCACCATAGCTTGAAAAGTCCACACGGTTTGGGTTAAACTCAACTTTCACGTAGTCTGGCCCAATTTCTTCCGTGTCAAGACCCAGCCAAGGAAGCCACTTAGCCATATCTTCTACACTGATGGGACGTCCAACGAAGGAGGAAAAGCGGTCTCTGTTCAGAGTTATCGCTGGCATACCGGAGTCCTCCTAATCCAACCCAAATCGTTTTTATACAAGAGCCGTATATCCTCAACGCCAAGCTTAAGAATTATCAGGCGTTCCAAGCCTCCTCCCCAAGCCAAAACTGGATATTTTATGCCCAGCGGAGCCAAAACCTCTGGACGAAAGATGCCCATTCCACAAAGTTCCACCCATGCTTTGAGCTCTGGAACATAAACCGTAGACTGCATGGAAGGCTCAGTATAGGGGAAGTAGCTGGGCCAAAACTGCACCTTTTTCAATCCAAGCTTAAGGTAAAACTCCTTTAAAGTTCCCATCAAATCTTGTAGGGTTACCTTTTTGTCCATAACTATTCCTTCAATTTGATGAAACTCTGCCAAATGTTTGTAGTCGACCTTCTCGTTGCGGTAGACACGGTCTACTGAGAAAACTTTTACAGGCGGCTCCTTATGCTCAGCGAGGTAACGGATCGTCACGGCGGTTGTGTGGGTTCTCAGTATAAGCCTCTTCGCCTCTTCAGAGCTCCAAGCATATTCCCAACCTCTAGAACCCGTTATCCAACCATCTTCATGGGTTTTGGCCACAGGATCCACAACATCCTTTTTAGGCAGTTTTCCCTTTGTTGGCTGCGCCAAATAGAAGGTGTCCATCATCTCCCTAGCCGGATGATCCTGAGGCTGAAACAAAGCATCGAAGTTCCAGAAGGCTGTTTCAACAATGGGACCACGAATTTCCGTGAAACCCATCTCCAAGAAAATTTCCCTAACCCTCTGAATTATCTCCTGTGCTGGATGAAATTTTCCAGGATAAATTGTTGGACCGGGCGCAGTTACGTCAAACCGTCTAAGCTTTGCCTTCCGCCATCCTCCTGTCCGGATGAGTTCAGGAGTTAGTTGACTGACTTCCTCAACGATTTCTATTCCTCTCTTAACCAAATCCCAGCCGGCATCCGTTAATTCCAGTTCCCTCAAGGTTTTCTCACTAATTTCTACAAGTCTCCGGTTTTTTAGAAGAGGAACAGCCTTTTGCAGTTCTTGACTCAAATCCTCAACAATTATAGTTCCCTTCTCAGCTAGGAGGGACAGAAGTTTCTCGTCATTTCCAGTCAGCGGTTCCTTCAGAGATTTCAGTACACGTTCTTTTTTCTTTATGGTCGCCCAGCCCTTACGGCTAAGCCATCCCAAAGCTATGGTTAAAAACTTCTTTTCTAACCCTGCCTCTTCAACAACATCGTCAACAGAAGCCTCTCCGCCCAACTTGACCAATGAATTGATTAAGCGTCTTTCGGGAAGCCCCTTTTTTGCGTGGTAACTTCCCTCTTTAGTTAATGTGATTACGGTTTGCTTTCGTTCATGGGTTCTTGTTAGGTCCTTTGTAGTGAGAGAGAGGGCAGCTCGCATGACTGCTGCATGGTCTAGACCACTAACCCTAACTAATTGGTCGACGGGGCTTCTTCCCCTTAGGCTTTCTAAAGCAAGCAGGGTTTTTTGTTCGTTTTCTCGAAGTTCAGCCACTAACTTTTTCCTCCTCCTAGGCTTAGCCGTAAGGATCGGTAAACTGGTTTAGCATTGTAATAAGAATGCTTTAAAGGTTTCAATCTCAGATGCCCTAAACTAACTGAAAAGGAAGTTAGAGGCTGAAAAGTGGAAATTGGCAGGGCATCCCTTCACCTTCACCAGTGAGTACCGACAAAGATTATTTATAATTTGTCCGTTTGCTTTCGATGGCTACGTGACCTGCAATATTTCTCTTGCTTTGTCAATGAATTTTCGCCTTTTTCGCTGATGATCTTTGACAAAGTTTAGAACGATTTCGGTTGTCTGAACTTTATGTTCTCCGCACAAGAGTTTTCCGCTTTTGCAATCATTGTAAACTTTCACTATGTCGCCGTCGTTTTCGACAAAATGGTACATTTCAGTTTCATATACGGGGCAAATTTCCGGCACTCCGCCCAGTTTCCTCTGCTCTTCCACTGTGGGCTTGCCGCCGGTGAAGGCATTTGAGATTTTCTTGGCGATGGACTCCGGCTTTTCATGTAAAGTGAAATAGCTCATGGGATTTCGTTTAGCCATTTTTGGAGAACCGTCCAGTCCCTTCATGATTTTGTGGTAGGTAGAGGAGGGCGAAACAAAATTGAATTTGCGGCGAAACTTGCTGGAGAGGTCCCGGGTTAAGCGTAGGTGGGCGTCTTGGTCTATACCCACAGGAACAACTGTTGGTTTGGGTCCATCAAAATCTTCAAGTTGTGGCATTAGTATGTCGCCTGCCTGTACAAGCGCTGATAGGTAGAGTCCAATGTTCCGTTCGCCGTAGATGGCTTTCATTGTAGCTAAAGTTACGCTTCTTCCAAAAAGAATTGCTAAATCTCTAACCCGCTGTTCCGTATACTGCCTATAAATGTAGCCTCGCTTCGGGTCGAATCCTAGAGCAAGCAAATCTGCAACGTTGCCCACAGCAATTTTTTCGCTTTTTTCGAAGGGGATTTTGTTGTCTTCGTAGGCTTCGATATCTGCGATGCAGTAGAAGGCAGTGGCTCCTTGTTGTTGGAAATAGATGATTTCGCGGGCGGTCATGAGGGTTCCTAGGTGAAATTCTCCTGTGGGTTTGATGCCGCTCATTACTGCAAACTTTTCGTGGCGTTTCATATTTTCTAAGACGCGTTCAAAGTCTCTGTGACCAAAGATGATGCCGCGCCTCATATACATGCTTGGATTTGGCATTTCCGCTAAAAGAGGTTTGAATTGTTGTATCCCAAATTCTTCGTAGAGGCGATTGTAGTCCTCAACTACCGTTGTTCCCCAAGGATCAAGCACCGTTTTTCTTTTTTCAGTCGTCGACAATTTTTGATGTTCCCACCGTTGCTAAATCAGTAGGGTTTAGAGGTTTCTTTAAGGTTTCCGGAAATTAAATATTAACGTGGAAGCCATGATAACAGACGGTGTCAAACTAAGTGAGGAATGATTGTTGGAAATGGAGAAGGTTGAGGTTCCCTTATCTTCGTCGTATAGGCTGATGCATCCAAGGCTTGTTGTGTTGGTAAGTTGCGTAGACAAAGCGGGCAAAGCTAACGCCATAACTCTGGCATGGTCTATGCCCGTGTCCATCAATCCACCCATAGTCGCCATGAGCATCGCCCCAAAAAGGTATTCCCACCAACTAATTGAGGAAACAAAAGAATTCGTGATCAACATTCCAACGATGGACATTGTCAGGGAAACCTTGTTTTGTGGCAGAAGAAGCGGAAGAACCTACGACAAGTTTAAGGAAACACACCTAACTACTCTGCCAGCCAAAATGGTTAAGCCACCCATAATCAAAGAATGCGTAGCACATTTAGAATGTAAGTTGGAAAGGCAGATAACAATAGGAGACCACACTCTGTTTATTGGTCGCGTTCTAACAGCCCACGCAAACGAAGGAATTTTCGACGAAAAGTTTGACGTTAAAAAAGTGAAACCCATCTATCACATGGGAGGAGACGACTTCGTAACCCTTGCCCCCGAAATGTTTTCTCCTCAATTGTAAAATAAATCAGAGTTGATAGGTTTCGCCAAGTTTCAATGCAACAACCCTAACCTTTGGCGCTTTCTCCTTGACGAATTTTGTGAAGTCTTCAGCTGAGGGAGACAAAACTGGAAAAGTTTGATAATGCATTGGAATAACCACAGCCGACTTGATCAACTTCACTGCCTCAGCCGCCTCCTTAGACCCCATGGTATAATAGTCACCAATAGGAATCAGCGCCACATCCGGACGATAGACTTCACCGATAAGCTTCATATTTCCGAAGAGACCTGTATCACCGGTATGATAGATGGTTTTTCCCTCCGCCCTTATGATAAAGCCTGTAGGCGCCCCCCGATTAGATGAATGAAAAGCCTGAACCAAGGTTATACCTATACCTTTCATGTTAACGGTTCCGCCTATGTTAATTCCAACAACATCTTTTACGCCTTGCTCCCCCGCATAAACGCCTAATTCGTATATTCCAACAAAGGTTGCTCCGGTTCGTCTACAAATTTCAACGGCATCGCCTAAATGGTCTCCATGATCGTGGGTGACGCAAACTATGTCGGTTTTCTTGATGCCTGAAACCGTTACGGCAGCCAATGGATTCCCAGTCAACCAAGGGTCTATCAGCAAGACTTTGTTTGCCAACTCAACCTTGAAACCCGAGTGCCCCAACCACCTTATCCTTCCCAAAACGCATCACCTTTTCTAAACTTTTTTAACTCCCCACCCATTTAAAGGATTCACGTGTAAGACTATGGCAATACCTGAAGAAGTTTTCCAAAAATATCAACGCGCTGGAAAAATCGCTAGGGAAGTTCGAGAAGAGGTGAGGAGAACCGTTCGTGAAGGTATGCCAATCATTGACCTATGCGAAAAAGTGGAATCTCTAATTAGGAAAAAGGGAGGAAAGCCTGCGTTTCCCTGCAACGTTTCCATCAACGAAATCGCTGCACATTATACATCTCCACCACAAGACAAGCGGACTATTCCAGAAAATTCCCTGGTTAAAATAGACATTGGTGTTCATGTTGATGGTTATATCGCCGACACGGCTGTGACCGTTTGTTTCAATCCAAAATGCGAAGACCTCGTAAACACAGCGGAAGAAGCTTTGAAAAAGGCTGTAGAAATACTTCGACCCGGACTGTCCATATCGCGTTTCGGCTCAACCATTCAAAAGACGATTAAGACACGAGGACTGAAACCCATCTCAAACCTCACTGGACATTTGATTGGACGGTACATAATACACGCAGGAAAATCCCTACCTAATGTGTTTAACATCTCCACCTCACGAGTCAAAGTAGGAGAAATTTATGGAGTTGAACCCTTCGTAACCGTTGCCGAAGCTGCTGGTAGAGTTGAAAACGATAAAGAAGCCCACATCTTCCGATATTTGAAGCATAAATCTTTGGAAGACCCCTACGCCAAGCAACTTCTAAACCATATCAGAGAGAATTTTCAGACTCTCCCCTTCACGGAACGGTGGCTTCAAGGATGCGTTCCGTCTAATCGCTATAAAACAGCATTTTCAGAACTTCTCTCTTCCAAAACTTTGATGTCTTACCCCGTCTTTGTAGAGGCAAGCAGAAAACCTGTGGCGCAGGCTGAACATACAGTTTTGATAGTAAAAGATGGATGTGTCACATTAACTTAGAACTCTACTTTTCTTTTTCCTTGACCTCGCGATAGATTGAGGCAATCATCATTTTCTCGTTGCATTTCGGGCAAGGTTCCGTTTCTTTGAAGATGTAGTCTCCCCTCTGGAAATCTCGAATGTTCTTAAACCCACATTTTTGACATAGTATTGTTGTGATTACTTGGGGGATTTCAAAAGCTACTCGCAAAGGCTTTCTCTTTGCTTGCAACAGCATGTACGCTGTCAAGGCAAGTCCAATAAAACCTATCAGCATGAGAGATATTGCGGCGGAATCCTTAGGATTGTTACCGTATGTTTGCACTCCTATATAGAGCGCGGCAACTGCTAAAACAAGGATTGTCAAGATCATCACGAGGAGGAAAGAGGAAATGTTTCTTGTTGGAGGTCCAGCCTTTTCAGTCATTTCTTTCACCTACTGTCCAATACCTATCGTGTTCCCTATACCAGCTATTATGACGGCGTCTCCCTCTTTTGTTCTTTCTAGAATTAGCCGTTTGATTCGTTGAATTGCTGTGTCTGCAGCGTCGAATATTTCTTTTCGCATGGGAGAAACAGCATCCCCAATGTCTTCTTTAATAATGACGGCGTTCACTGGAATTTTGTATTTGAGCACCGACTCCTCTATCTTAAATTGGTCAATCCCTGGCCCACCAATCGCTGCGCCTACTCCCTCAGCCACGTCGCCTGGTTTCTCTCCTTCAAGCTTTTGTGCAGCGTCTATCATGACTATTGTAGCAATTTTTCCCTTAGTTTCTTTTATGATCTGCGTTATCCCGTCTCCAGGCTTGCCCACGTTTCCGCCAGGGCCTTCTGACTTTAGAACGTGTGCTATTCGGCCCTCTAAGGGCACGGTGGCTGCAACGATATCCTTAGCTATTTTTCTTGTTTTATGTCCGTGCATCAGTTTGGCGGCGACGAGGGCGCCTGCTCCGTCACCCATGGGTTGACCCATTGTGCAGGCTTTGATGGCGCTGGCGAAGGCTTCTGCCTCACGCATTATTAGAGGCAAAACCATCTGAACCTGCATTATGACATAAAGGCTGAGTGTCTTCTTTCCAAGCAAGTAAAAATGCCGGATTATCTTGTAAATAATGTTCAGGTCGACTGCCCACACTAGCACGTTCTCCAAATTGTTCCTCTGGGTTTCATCTGCTTCCGGCGCCATGAGCTTCACGTCATCTTTAAAGCGAACGTCTTGAACGTCCAGTAAGTGCTCCAATTTCCAAACGACGCCTGCGGGGTCCATACTCTCAGGTGCTATGGTTATGTACTCCAAAAATTGGTCAACCCTCTCGGTGGGGTCTACCTGAGGCTTTCCTATTTCCTTTATTGTCTCTATGGCCAGCTTCCGCCCCTCATCCCTTATAAATTTGAGGCGGGCTAAGGACCCCTCAACTTCCCTTATCATGATATACATTTGAATGCGCTGTCCATAAAACATGAAAGCCACAAAGAGGGCATAAAATATTAATTGAAAAATCACAGTCAGAGCATCTCCGCCCGGGAACAACGCCGAAACTTGAGGAATCATTCGCATTCACACCTCTCAAAGACTACACGGTTGGTAATAAATTTTGAGGATTTACGGTATATTTCCTATCTAACAAACACATACACATATTTCGGATTATGCCCTTCATCCGAAAAGGCTGTTAGACCTCAAAGGGATTGCCAGCTTTCCCGGCTTCGCGTGGCCGAAGACCACACTAACACCGGAAACGGAGCGCGGTTTAACTTCTGAGTTCGGAATGGGATCAGGTGGGTCCCGCGCCCTATGGCCGGCAACCCGTTACCTCCTAATGGCGGAAACATCTTAAAAACGTTGCTAATCATGAAGGATCAGAGCCAAAAAGCAGCAGAATGTAGATCAAATTTTTCTGCGTGTTGTTGTTCAACCTTTGCGGTGCTGTTCAACAACACCCCCCGAGATAAAAAATCAAATCCGATTTTAGCTCTCCTGTTTTCTGAGTTGCTCCAAGGCTTATTCTACGGCATGCATGCTTGAGTTTCGAGAAATGTATATATTTGGAACCTATAAAGTGTTGGATTGAAGGGGCCGTAGTCTAGTAACGTCTCATCGTTTGATGAGGCGCTGGAAAGGGATGACGACAGTTGACGTTAAGGGTGTCAACCGTTAGGGGCTCCAGAACAAACTCACGGGTTTGCTGACCATGCCGGGATGAAGAAATTCTGGAGCGGTGAAGAAACCCGTAGGAACGGGGAATGAACTGTTCCGGGTAAAGGTCGCCGGTTCAAATCCGGCCGGCCCCACCACAAAAACTAGTAAAATGAGTTTTAATTTGGGCCTATTTTTGCTAAAGGTTTTGTATCAATTTTGCTTTGTTTTTGCTGTTTTACTTCCATTTTGAATAGATTGCGATGATCTTTTTTCTACTGTCGATTTCTGTAGTAGTTTTCTATGAGAGGAACATAAAAATAGCGTTTCGACCACAGTAATCTGCAGGCGATTTCAATGAGAGAATATATACTGACACCAAGAGAGAGAAAAATCTTGCAATCTTACGTTAAAAAAGGCATTAGGCTAGACGGCTTTTCCGTTCTTGCCATCAGGCTGAGGCGAGCCAATAGGCGATTGATAGAAGATATTGAGCTAATCACAGGGGCCTTAGAGCGCATTCAAATTGAGCAAGGAAGATGACGCGTGCGTATGTTCTGATTTTTTCACAACCCTAAATCTCTGATTTTTTCTTTTTTTGGTATTCCGGTTCTTAAATCCCATCCTTGTAGCTTGTAATATTCATTTAGCATTGACTTCAAATCAACTACTTGACCTCTCCCGGGTCCATGGGGCATTGGATCCTTTGTAAATCTATTAGGTAGCGTGTCATCCTTTTTTCTGAGACCTTCTCTGATGTTAAAACACCTTCTCAGGTTTACTATTCTTTCGGCAACCAAACGGATTTCCTTAGCTGACTCGAACTTTTCTATACCTGTTAAAGGAGGTAAGACTTTTGTGAGAAAGTCAAAGTAGTAGATTGGTGGCCACATGGTCCCGTATTTACAGATAATAAGTGAGTCCACTATCGCAAACAAATCTTCCTGATCCTTAACTATCAACCCCTTCTTATTCTCTGAAAGTAGGTCACAAACGTCATTAACGTTATCTTTCCCAAAGCGTTCCGCCGCAATGTCTCTGTAACCCAGTTCGTCAACCGTACACAGGGACCTTAAATGATCCGCCCCTCTAACTCCAATTGCATGGGTTAATCCAATTGATTTATGTGATCTCCCATCCTGGCCAGACATCTCCAAACCCTTAACGTGCATAGCGTATTTGGCTGAACCTCTACCGAGCTTAGCTGAAGCCTTTTTCACTCCTTCTGCAAGCAGTTTTCCTAAACCCTGTTTTTTCGCTATTTTATGGATGAGGGTGACTATTGTTTCTTCATTTCCCCATGCAAGATCAAGATTATCTGCCTCCTTCTTATTGAGGAGATTGTTTTCATAGCATTCCATTGCCCATGAGATTGTTTTTCCACAGGAAATGGTGTCCATGCCATAGAGGTTGCAAAGCATATTTGCGTGAATTATAGACTCTATGTTTGGATTTAAACAATTACTGCCAAAAGCCACTATAGATTCGTATTCGGGGCCTCCTGTACAAGTCCCAGCGTAAGGACCTGTGGTAATTGATGAAACATATTTACATGCTATAGGGCATTGAAAGCAGGCTCCTCGTCTTATTCTGTATTTGTCTCTTACCGTTTGAGGTCCGATGTCTTCATGTTCATTGTAGACGCCTGTCCAATGGTTTTTTGTTGGCAATCGACCTATCTCGTTCATGGCATTTACTAGATTTGGAGTGCCATATTTTCCGAGAGACTCTAGCGCAGCCTCTCCCCATTTTCCCTTTGTACACTTATCCATTGCCTCTTCGACGACTTTCAAAAAAATTTCTGGATCTGCTATGGTTATGTCCCTTGAACCAGTGATTCCAATTGCTTTAAGGTTCTTAGAGCCCATCACAGCGCCCATACCTGTTCTGCCCGCAGCTCTAGCGGATTTGTTTATGTCATTGATGACACAAGCATACTTCACGAGATTTTCTCCAGCTTGCCCTATACATGCAACCATGGTTTCTTTGTCGTTTTCCATTTCCTTAATCATCTTTGTCGTTTCAAAAGTGTCTTTACCCCATAATTGTTTTGCATCTCTAATTTCAATTTCTTCATTGCAGATAGTGATATAGACGGGAGTTTGAGATCGCCCTTGAATTATTAGATAATCAAAACCAGCAAATTTTAATTCTGGACCAAAATGTCCTCCACTGTGACTTTCACCCCATATCCCTGTAAGTGGAGATTTAGATGCGATTACGTATCTGCCAGCAGGAGGAAATAGAGTGCCAGTAACAGGACCCGTTGCAAAAATCAATTTGTTTTCAGGGCCGAGAGGATGTGTTTTTTCATTTACTTCGTCCCAAAGTATTTTGGCACAGAAGCCAGTACCACCCAAATAGTTTCTCACGAGCTCTTCGGGGGTCTCCCCAACATAGATTTTTTTATTAGTTAGATCTATTCTAGCAAATTTTCCAGCGTATCCATACACGCGCAATTTTCTACTGGATAACACTGATTTTTTCCCTTTCTTCTAATTCTCTTTTACTTATCTTGCCCGTCGGCGTCATCGGCATTTGATCTACAATCTCTATTATTTTTGGTGAATATTTTCCTAAATTTTTGCGGAAGTAATCCATAAGTTTATCTTCGGTTACTCCACTTTCTGGGTAGAGGGAAACATAAGCCTTGGGTATTTCGCCCAATTCTTTGTCTGGAACACCGATCACGGCTACTTGGCGAATAGACTGGTGATTAGACATGGATTCTTCCAACATTCGTGCATAAATATTAAGTTCACCAGATTTTATCCTCTCGCTTATTCGACCAAACATATAGATGTACCCATCCTCATCCATTTTCCCTGCATCACCAGTGTGTAACCATCCGTTGCGAAGACTGTAAGCTGTTTCTTCAGGCCTTTGCCAATATCCTAACATAAATCCACCCTTCAATATGATCTCCCCGGGTTCTCCTATGGGAACTTCCTTGTCATTTTCGTCCACAATTTTGACCTCTTTATCTGGTAATGACGGCCCAACAGCAGATATTTTTTCGTCATATACCATCTTGGGATAACCTAAACCAACAAAACCTCCTAACTCGCTTTGACCATAACTTTCAACTAATGGAATTTTGAAATATTTTTGATAACTTTCTTTAAGGCTTCTGTAGACTGGCCCGCCGCCGGATAAGACCATTCGAAGTGAACTGCATAAACGTCCATCATTCATAGCAGCATCGAGAAGATCCTTTAATATGATTGGATTTCCCACAAGAACCGTAACTTCCCTCTGATTTATTATGTCTAATGCAAGATAGGGATTCCATGTTTTCATAATTCCTATGGAAGATCCACGGTGTATACCCGGAAGGTCGCTTGCTACAAGGCGAAAGGAGCTGCTTAACGTGGTGGGGCACAGGATCGTATCTTGGGGTCTGTATAATAATCGTTCCGAAATACAGTTTGTGGCACGGGCTGTGGGTCCGTGGGCTAGTACACAGCCCTTTGGTCTACCTGAAGTTCCAGATGTATACGATAAATGACAGGGGTCTTGATCATCAATTTCCAAATTTTTTTCTATTGCTTTAGAAGAAGTTAATTCATCCCATCCAATTGAATCATCTACTTTGCCATCAAGGCATATAGAATGTTTAACAGTAGGCATCTTCTCCCTGTTGTTCCTAACTGATTCAACTACATCTGAAGAGTAAAATAGAACATTAGCTTTCATATCGTTAACATAGTATGATAGACTATCAGCGTTAAGGATATTAATCAAAGACGCTATTGCCCCAGCTTTGAAGATGCCAAACATAACCAAAACATAATTCATTGAATTAGGCGAAAATATGGCTACCCGATCTCCCTTTTCAACGCCTAAAGATGACAGACATCCAGCAATATGACCTGTGATTCTGTCTGCTTCTTTATAGCTGATGGAGTCATCTCCATTAAAAAGAAAGGTATTGGCTCCCAGTTTCCATGCGGTTCTTTCTAAAATCTCATGGAGTTTCATTTTATTATTTCCCTTTACGTAATGCGACGTCAACGAATTTTTTTCCCGGGTCAAATTTTTCAAAAAATAGTTCTCTTATGTAAAGCCTCACTTTTTTACTATTCAGAACCTCATAGTTCTGGATGCTTAACAGTGACCTTACTATGTGCCCCTCTTTTTCTAGTTTCTTTCTGCCCTCTTCATAGGATTTGTCGATTACAGTTAAGATCTCAACAACTCTTCCTCCAGCCTTTGAAATTACATTTATTCCTCCCAGCATCGCGTTCCCTGTTCTTATGAAGTCATCCAAAAGAAGGACTCTATCCCCTGGTTCTACACAGTCATCTGGTACAATGAAATGGTTTCCCACGTCCTTTGTTGCTGAAACAACTTCTATATCACTGCTGACGTAGCCACCCCATGTTTTTGGAATGCGGGAACCTCTTCTAATTGGAACAAAATACGCGTTGATGGCGGAAGCGACTATGGGCGCAATATAAAAACCGGAGGTTTCTGGTGCTGCGACTTTATCAAATCTCCCTTTAAACATTGGTTTTAAAATTATTCTGCTGATGTCAGCGAACAATGGAACGTCGACTTTTTTATTAACGAAATCTACCCCCAGTAGCCCGTCTTTTGTTATGTTAACCTCCCGTGGATTCTTAAGGTGAATAAGAAATCTGGACTTAAGGGACTTTATTCTATTTTGGTGATTTTCTAAGGGCTCAATATCGTTTGATAGAAGAGGAAATTCCATACTATCAATTTTCACGTAAACTCTATAGCCTCTTGACTCGTAACTGTCTAAACAAGGCGGATAAGTTGATGTTACTCTAGTGACTATTCCCGTCTTTCCCAGTGTATATTCAGGAGCATTTGTTGCATCGTATTTTACTATTACCTTCATTCCTTCCCGGTAAACCTTTTCTTCCTTACTCGTATGATTTAGGACCATAGTAATCCAACACTGATGTATAGTATAGAGTTCAAAATATAAGCATTTTAAACATAAATTAGCATGCGTGCGAAACATAAAGTTTATACAAATCTGATAGTATGAGTCTCAAAAGTAAGGGGCCAGACCATGTTGCCAGCCTATCGCGGAAAAATCTTGCGTGTGAATTTATCTGCAGCTAAAGCCGTGAAAGAACCGTTGCCAGCAGATTTAATCAGGCAGTATGTTGGAGGCAAAGGCATAGGCACTAGGTTGTTGTTCGATGAAGTTGAGGCTGGAATAGATCCTTTAGGTCCTGAAAACAAACTTTTTTTCGCTACTGGTCCTGCCACAGGAACCCTTGTGCCCCACAAGGGGTACTTTGTGTCCTTCAAATCTCCACTGACAAATATCTACGGCAGCGCGAGTTCCGGCGGCTCCTTTGGCGATGAATTGAAGCAATCTGGATACGATGTTTTGATCATTGAGGGGAGAGCCGAGAAGCCCGTTTACTTATGGATAGATGACGATCAGATTCAAATAAAGGGCGCTGGACACTTATGGGGAAAAGACACCTTTGAAACAAACATTTCGATCAAGGAAGAACTTGGCAGCGAAGAAATCAAAGTCGCCCGCATTGGACCCGCTGGCGAAAGATTGGTCAAAATAGCCAGCATAGTGAATGATTACTCCAGAACCGCAGCTAGGTGCGGCGTTGGTGCCGTGATGGGCTCCAAGAACCTGAAGGCCATTGCTGTTCAAGGAACCGGAAGTATTGAGGTTGCAAAGCTTGATGAAATGCTTGAATTTCTTAAGGAATATTACAAAACGATTAGGGAGAAAACATCGTTTTTCCAGGAATGGGGCACTCTCAGCATGTTCAACATGACTAACGTAGCAGGGGTTAATCCCACAAGATACTGGCACAAGGGAACTTTCGATAAGTATGAAAAAATAAACGGTGAAGCAATAAAAAAGGAAATCGAAGTAAAAAATAAGGCATGCTATTCGTGTGTTATATGCTGTTCCAAGATTTGTGCCGTCAAGGAAGGGGAGTATGCTGGCGCAATCGTGGAAGGACCCGAGCACGAAACAGTATACGCCCTAGGCGCCCTTTGTGAGAACAGCAACCTAGCGTCTATAGTGAAGGCTAATGAAATATGTGACCGACTCGGAATGGACACAATGAGTACGGGCAGCGTCATCGCCTTCGGCATGGAATGTTATGATAGGGGAATAATCACAGTCAAGGACACAGAAGGCATAGAGTTAGTGTGGGGTAACCATCAAGCGGTCGTTCAGATGGTGGAGAAAATTGCAATGAGATCTGGTCTGGGCGATGTGCTAGCTGAAGGTGTAAGAGTCGCTGCCAAAAAACTCGGCAAAGGCGCGGAAGAGTTTGCCGTGCATGTGAAAGGCTTGGAACCTGCAGGATATGATCCACGCGGATTAACAGGGATGGCCCTAGCGTTTGCCATAGCAGACAGAGGGGCATGCCACATGCCAGCGACTATGTATCACTTTGACATTAGAGGTATTTTGGATAGGCTTTCCTACGAAGGAAAAGCAGCGTTTTTGCAGAATCTAAGTGAAAGACACGTTGTAAGCGATGCATTGGCTCTCTGTCGCTTCTCTCGGGACGTGTTCCCATGGGAAATCCTTGTGAAATATTTCAAGTTACTGATGGGAATCAAAACTAACGAAGCTGAGTTAACGCGAATAGGAGAACGAATAATCACCTTGGCTAGGGCTTTCAGCGTAAGAGAAGGAATAAGCAGAAAAGACGATATGCTACCTGAGAGGTTTTTCAAGGAATCCTTGCCAAACGGACCTGCGTTGAAAAAGGATAAGTTCAATAAAATGCTTGACGAATACTATGACTTGATGGGTTGGGACCGAAACGGAATTCCAACCGAACAGCGACTAGCTGAAATCGAGTTAGCTGATGTCGCCCCTCAAATCAAGGCCTTCAGAAAGAAAACGGAGGAGCGTGAAAATGGACGAGCGTAAGTTCCTCATCGCGGACCCTCAAAAGTGCAACGGATGCGGTGTTTGCGAACTGGTGTGTTCAGCGTCAAAAGAAAAGGCTTTCAATCACCGAATATCTCGAATCAAATTAGTTAACATTGAGCCAATGGTTGATGTGGCCTTAGCTTGCCGCCTATGCGAAGACCCACCGTGTGTCAATTCCTGTACTCGAGAGGCCTTGAGGCGAGTCGAGGAAACCGGTGTGATACTTGTGGACGAAAATAAATGTAACGGATGCGGCTGGTGTATCCAAGCCTGTGACTACGGTGTTATAACTTACGATTCCTGTAAGAAGGCGGTGTATGTCTGCGACCTCTGTGAAGGCGATCCCATCTGCGTCAAATATTGTGTTCAAGAGGCGTTAGAGTTGACAACCATGGATAAAATCGCTGAAAGGATCAGAAAATCAACTGTAAAAAAATTCTTCAGTATCTAACAACCTGAATGGGCTCCTGAGAACTCGAACTTGGGCGCGCGTGCATGAAAAACAAGTTATCCGGCGCTAGTCGATTAGATCTAAGATAAGGCGTGCGGATAAGGCTTAAAAGGGTCGAAATCTGGGCAGTTACTGTGGAGAAACTGAGGACACAATGAAGGAAACAGATAGCATACGGGCACTGAAAGTTGTAAGTAAGCTTCGCCTCAAGTTTGACACAGAACTCATGAGGGGATGGAACGAAAAATATGCGACGATAGATTATTATGATCACATCGCTCCTTTTTACGATAAAGTGTATAAGGATGAACAAAAAGAGAAGATAGATGTAGCTTTACGTTATATAAGCCTAAGTAAGGAAAGCATTGTATTAGATGCCGGCTGCGGAACCGGTTTTCTTTTTAAATACTTAAGCGAGAAAGTTAAACTTCTAGTGGGTTTGGATACGTCTCCCGGAATCTTGACAAAGGCAAAAAGACTCGCGACGTCTTTCTCTAATGTTCATCTCATTCGGGCTGATGCTGACTTTACGCCCTTTCCTGAAGGAATATTTGATGGAGTCTTCGCTTTAACGCTCCTACAAAACATGCCAAATCATCTTTGGACCCTCAACGAACTTAGGCGAGTAGGCAAAGATCATTCCGTTTTTGTGGTTACCGCATTCAAAAAGTATAGAAAATACCGCCATTTTGTTCAAACCACCTTCGTTGCCCTGCTGGACACAGCTGGATTCGAGGTCTCTGTAATAGAAAACAACGAAAAATTGAAAGATCTCATAGCCATCTGTAAGCCGCGCGCCAAAACCCGTAAATCCTTACATCAAATAATCGAACAATGCACACACTAATGGACAATTAGCATGATGATGTTGGAAATTAGCCTTGAGTTATACCGCGCGTGCAGTTCATAGTCTTTACTGGCAATTAGTGGAGATAGGCTAACGTAGGTAACCTCTCTCAATGAGTTGCGATCTATTGACAAGATTTCTAGGAACCTCGCCGCGTAAAATCCGCACCGCTTCTTGGCTAACCATCATAGAAGTTGCCCTCAATGCCTCTTCGGAGTTTCCTGCACAATGGGGCGTAACAACCACATTATCAAGTTTTAGCAAAGAATTCTTTAGGTCGATTGGCTCTTTGGTGAAAACGTCGAGTCCTGCTCCTGCGATCTTTTTCTCCCTTAACGCTCTGATTAAGGCTTCCTCGTCAACAATAGGCCCTCTTGATGCGTTAATCAGATAGGCTGTGGGCTTCATTAAGTTTAGTTCCCTCGCGCCAATCATACCTTTTGTCTCTTCTGTTAAAACCACGTGCAGCGTGACAAAGTCAGACTCCATGAGCAGCTTTTCAAGGCCAATCAGTTCTACTCTCTTCTCCTTCGCTGCCTCAACGCCTACAAAGGGGTCATATGCTAGCACACGCATGTTAAAGCCATGGGCTATTCTAGCGACACAGGACCCTATGGCTCCCAATCCAACGATCCCCAACGTTTTTTCATACAAGTCCTGTGCTGTCAATTCATGAGGCAACCCCGCCTCTTCGCGACTCACCCATCCTCCTTTCCTAACAAAGGCTTCGGTTCGAAGCAGTTTCCTCGAAAGATCAAGCATGAGAGCAAAGACATGCTCTGCAACCGACTCCGCGTTTGAACCACGAGTGTTAGCTACATAGATTCCTCTCTCGGAAGCGGCCTCCACGTCCACGTGGTCATATCCAACACCCCAGACCACGATCCCCTTCAAAACATGGGAAGCATCCATTACTCGGCCGGTTATCTTAAAGTATTCAGACATGACCACCTTGGCGTTGGTGTTACAAACCTTTTCGACCAATTCGTCTTCGCTTTTGCAGTCCGCCCATGCCACTTTCCCTGTGCTTTCAAGAGCCCTTATCGCTTCGCCAGTCATGTAAAAGTGGTCGGCACATATTATAGCAGGTAATTCCTTTCCTTTAGATGTTGGGCGACTCAAACTGACTCTGCCTCCCACGATAATAAGAGGGCCATGGCTAGTTTCAAAACTGCTTCTCTGCAGCTTTCAATGCTTCTTCTAATATTTCGAGGCCTACATCTGTTTGTTGCTTGGTTATGATGAGTGGTGGGGCAAGTCTTATGCTCGATGGGCCAGCGCCGAGAAGCAAGAGCCCACGTCTGAAGGCTTCCATAATCAGCCTATCGCGTTCTTCCACAGCTGGAGCCTTTGTTTTCCTGTCTTTGACTAGTTCCACGCCTATCATAAGACCTTTACCCCGAACATCACCGATTATCTTATGGGTCTCCTGCATTTCCATGAGTCTCTTCATAGTGTATTCGCCAATATTCTTTGCATTTTCAGCAAGTTTTTCTTCGATGATAACTTTTAGTACGGCTAACGCTGCGGCCATGACTATGGGATTTCCGCCCAAGGTGTTTTCGTGGGATGTCGGGCCCCAGTCCATGATGTTTCTTCTGGCTATGCAGGCGCCCACTGGTAGGCCACCGGCCATAGCCTTAGCAATGCACATGATGTCGGGTACAATTTTCCAATGCTCGCAAGCCCACATTTTTCCTGTTCTAGCAAAGCCCGTCTGAACCTCGTCGTCTATAAACATGATACCATTTTCTTCACAAATCCCTTTTAATCGGGGCAGAAATTCGTCGGGGGGAACAACATAGCCACCTGCCCCCTGAATGGGTTCTAGGAGGATTCCTGCAACTTCTTCTGGGCTGACTATCTTCTTGAAAACGATGTCCTTAATGTAGTCGAGACAGTACAAGCCGCATTCAGGATGTTTTTGTTTGAATATGCATCGATAACAATACGCGTAGGGGACGTGAACCACTCCGGGCATCATTGGAGCATAGTATCTTCGAGCAGAGACGGAGGTTGTTGTAAACGACAGCGACCCCATTGTTCTCCCATGAAAACTCCCAATAAAACCTATAAAATAGTACCTTTTGGTGTGCCACTTTGCAACCTTAATTCCGCACTCAACGGCTTCTGCTCCACTGTTTCCGAAGAAAATTCTCTTCTTAAATTTGCCGGGCGTTACTTGAAGCAGCTGTTCAGCGAGTTCAACCTGAGGAATGGTATAGTAGTCGCAACTGTTGACGTGATCGCACTTGTCGCTCTGCTCCTTTATGGCTTGCACAACCGCGGGATGCCTGTGACCAACATTGACGGCCGCTATTCCCGATCCGAAGTCCAAATAAACGTTACCATCTATGTCCTTTACCCACATCCCCTCTGCTTCCACGCCCACTAAGGGAGCAGTTCGGGTGAGGGATGGAGAAAGCATCTCTCCGTCGCGTTCAATTAACTTCCTCGCTCGAGGACCAGGAGGAGGAACCATTATTTTGGGTTTTGATTGTTCAAACAACTTTTAACTCCCCTTAGTTGTAATAATCGTCCATTCTTGGTTTCGTTCTTGAAAATAATATAAAAACCTTCTTGACATTTTTTGCCACATTTTCTACCATTCATCATTAGGTTCTTGCACATAATGTTTTTATAAAAGTAAGCAAACACCTCCTGCACAAAAGGTGCTACCATGTCAGAGCGAGATCGGATCGTAGAAATGGACGTTGCCCTAAAGAGAGCCGAAAAATTTCACGGACACCTATGTCCCTTCCTCGCATTAGGCGTTAGAATGAGTCTCATCGGTATCAGAGAACTGGGAGCAAAAGGAAACAACGAGGACTTGCAGGTAACACTAATGCTAGAGAATCCATCTTCTTACCCATGCTTCATAGACGGGGTTCAAGTAACAACTGAGTGCACAATTAACAACAAAAAACTTATGTTAAGGGCGTTAAATAACTTCTCAGGAATTGCAGTGAAATTTGAACTCCCAAGCAAAGGAGAGGTAACTGTTGCGGTTAATCCAACTTCTTTTGAGGCATTGTCTTCCATAATGGAAAAGTTGGTTTCTGAAAATTTTCCGCCTGATAAATTTCAGCAACTGGTTCAGCGTGTTATTTCTATGTCAGAAGAAGAGTTATTCATAGTGAAGAGAAAGTAAAGGTTTTTCTAAGGTTTGCGTGGTATATTAAGCGAAAAAAGTGTAAGACCGCGACCTAGAACTTAAGTGCGCGCGGGAGCAAACTAGAGAAGATAACCCATGACTATTATTAAGAACAAGAAGGAGCTACTTTCTCATGGCAATAGGGAAGGAAGAAGAATCGCGCTGAACGTAATCGAATATGCCTTGAAGACAGTAGACCCCTACAAGGCCGTGAGAAAATCAGTTCTTATCGACAATGGAAGATTAGTTGTGGGCTACCTGAAACATGATCTTTCAGAAATTCGAGATATCTACGTGGTGGGTGCAGGAAAGGGGACCCTGCGAATAGCACAGGCGTTAGAAGACATTTTAGGCAACAGGATCAAGAGAGGAATTATAATAGAAAAACAGGTACAAGGTGCTAAGCTTGAGACAATAAAGGTGGTAGGTGGGGGTCACCCAATACCGGATGAAGCAGGAAAGGAAGGAGCAAAGGAGATCGTCCAACTAGCCGAGAGTGCTCAAGAAGATGACCTCGTATTTGTTTGTATTACAGGTGGCTGCTCTGCGCTTATGCCTTTGCCTGTAGAAGGCATAAGTTTGGAGGACAAAAAGAGAGTGACAGATTTGCTTCTGAAATCTGGTGCTACAATAGATGAAATGAATGCTGTTAGGAAACACATTTCGGCTATAAAGGGTGGGAGACTTGCTAAATATATTTATCCTGCTGAAGTAATCAACCTCATAGTCATAGATGAGGTAGCAGGCCTCCCTTGGGGTCCAACTGTTCCAGATACAACCACATTTGAGGACGCTATAGGCGCTCTTAAAAAATATGACCTATGGGAAAAAGTCCCAGATAGTGTGAGAAAACACCTCCAGAGGGGGCTATCTGATCCGAGTTTAGAGACACCTAAGCCCAAAGACTTCGAGAGCTTAAAAGTTCATAATGTAATATTGGCAAATAACCAGATTGCATGTGAAGCTGCGAAAAAGAGAGCTGAAGAATTGGGATTTAATTCAATGATCTTATCCACCGTGTTAGAGGGAGAAAGCCGAGAAGTAGGTATTGTTTTAGCGGGTATTGCTAAGGAAATAGAGAGGCGGAAGAGACCCCTTGAACCCCCATGTGTTCTCATTTCGGGAGGAGAGACAACAGTTACCATAGTAGGTGAGGCTGGTGAAGGAGGTCGTAATCAAGAGTTGACATTAGCTTCATCACTGAGGATAGATGGAAGCAAGAATATAGTAATTACATCCATCGGTACTGATGGAACAGACGGACCTACAGACATAGCGGGAGGCATCGTTGACGGTTACACGCTTAGAAGAACAAGAGAGAAGGGGATAGACGCTTTCAAGAATCTGATGAAGCACAACTCATCTTATGTGTTTAGACAACTGAAGGACGCGATTTTTACTGGACCTACAGGAACAAATGTAATGGACCTCACACTGGTGGTTGTTACCGCTTAAATCGCGCGTATCGTAGAAGGTCGTTCCCGAAACTGTTCTTGACTCACAGTCCATGTCCTCTTAAAGGGAATTTTGCGCCAAACCCTTAGACCATAAGATTTATAATCGCAATTATGCAGTGGGCATTCAATTGGGCAAGGAGATGCGTGTCTGAAATGGGACGATTCGATATAAAGACCATCAAAGCAAGAGAGGTACTTGACTGCCGGGGAAACCCTACTGTTGAGGTAGACATCATAACCGAAGCCGGAGTTTTAGGAAGAGCAGATGTTCCAGCGGGACGATCAAGGGGGAAACACGAGGCTCTCGAGCTCAGGGATGGAGGAAGCAGATACGCTGGGATGGGCGTCCTCAAGGCAGTGAAAAACATAAACGAGATTATATTCCCTAGACTGAAGGAAATGGACGTTAGAAATCAGAAGGCCATAGACACAGCCATGATTGAACTTGACGGAACAGAAAATAAATCAAAGCTTGGAGGAAACGCCATTGTTGGAGTCTCCCTTGCTGCTGCAAAGGCAGCTGCTAACGCCTTAGAGATTTCTCTTTATCGATACATAGGTGGACCATATGCCTGTATTCTGCCGGTTCCGGTTTTGGATCTTATAGAAGGAGGACTCCTTGCTGCCAGCGATCTTGATTTTCAAGAACATCAGGTAATCCCCGTCGGTGCGAAGAGCTTTTCGGAAGCGATAAAAATGGGTATGGAAGTTTACAATGAACTAGGAAAAATTATAGTAAAGAAATGGGGTAAACACTCTTTGAACGTAGGGGTAGAAGGCGGATATACCCCTCTTGGAATGAAAGATCCAAGAGAAGCTTTTGATGCAGAATTGAAGGCTGTAGAGGAACTTGGGTATGAGGATGATTTTGTTCTTAGCTTAGATGTTGCCGCTAGTCACTTGTACAATAGAAAGACAGAGAAATACACTTTGATGGGGAAGAAAATCACTAGAGAAGAACTTATGGACTTTTATGAAGACTTGGTTTCAGCGTATCCTGTTCAATCAATTGAAGATCCGTTAGAAGAAGAGGATTTCGATGGCCATGCAGAATTAACGAGAACTCTGAATATTCAGATAGTCGGAGACGACCTCTTTGTCACAAACGTAAAACGATTAAAAAAGGGAATTGCGATGGGGGCTGCAAACGCCCTTCTGCTAAAGGTTAACCAAATAGGGACTCTTAGTGAGGCTATGGATGCGGCTCAGCTGTGCTTGAAGAATGGCTACGGTGTTCAGGTGTCTGAAAGATCTGGACAAACCGAAGATACGTGGCTAGCGGACTTGACTGTTGGATTAAACGCCAGACAAATAAAGACAGGTGTAACACGAAGCGAGAGAACCGCTCAGTATAATCAATTGCTTAGAATAGAGGAAGAACTAGGCAGAAGAGCGAGATATGCGGGAAGAAACTTTAGGCAACCGTTCTAGCGCATGTGCAAGCCGCAAGGGGCAATGGAAAAACCAGCAATTATCCAATAAGTTGAAGGCCTCTCTTGAATCCTTTGAGATTATTTTCCAACAATTCTTGAGGAACAACGTCGATGATTGCCTTCTCAGTGGCTTCCGCAGTTACTATTCCAGCTATTCTTACTATAGCTCCCAACATAATAACATTAGCATATGTTCTGGATTTAAGCTCAGTTTCCGCAACCTTTGTTGCTGGAATTCTGAAAACCCTAGCTCTAACGTGCGGCACCTCCAAAACCATCTGTTCATCCACTAAAAGAACTCCGTTTTCCCTCAAGTCTTCTAAATACTCTTTGAGATTGCTTTGACTCATCGTCACCAAGATGTCGCATTTCCGAACTATTGGGAACCAAACTTTATCATCAGAGATTATAACTTCACTTCTCGCAGCACTTCCTCTGGCCTCAGCTCCGTAACTCTGAAATTGAATTGCATACTTTCCATCGTATACAGCGGCTCTTCCAAGGATTTGCCCGGCCAACACAACGCCCTGGCCTCCAAATCCACTAATTATCACCTCAATTCTTTTTGGCATCCTTCGCTATCCTCCTCATCTCATAGATGGTCTTGGTGAGGGACGGAAGTTTGCGACGCGCAAACTCCCCAACTACAATTTTTCCTTCTAAATCTTCTTCATCCATCTTCTTAGCCTGTTGAAGCGACACTGAATTTTGTTTAAACCATCGAAGAATATCGAGACTTGTTTCAAATCCTGCCTTTCTTCCAAACGCTGTTGGACATTGACTCACCACCTCAACAAAGGCAAACCCACCAGTTGTAATCGCCCTTTTCATCGCCTCCGCTAACTGTTCAACGTGAACAGTGGTCCAGCGGGCTACATACGAGGCTCCAGCAACAGCCACAAGGCGCGCTCCATCAAGAGGGTGCTCAAAACTCCCGTAAGGGGTTGTTGTGGTTCTGAATCCAAACGGAGTGGTGGGAGCCACTTGCCCACCAGTCATGCCGTAGATCATATTGTTCACCAAGACAACGGTGATATCTAGGTTCCTACGGGCTGCGTGAATAAGATGGCTTAACCCTATTCCTAAAAGGTCTCCGTCCCCGCCAAAAACCACGACGTTTAACTCCGGACGAACAAGTTTTACTCCAGTCGCAACTGGTATGCTCCTGCCATGAGCGGTGTGGATTGAATCTGCCTTGAAGTGGGGTGACGGAATCCATGCTGCACATCCAATGCCACTGCAGAATACGAATTTGCTGAGGTTTTCATGGCCTAGTTCGTGAGTGGCCTTAAGGAAATGGCTCATAACCGTTACGTTGCCGCAACCAGGGCAGAAGGGGAGCGAAACATCTCTAAGATACCTTCGAACCGAAAAATCTTCAGTCAACATTTCCAACTCTCCCCAAAATCTCTGACAGCAGTTCGTCTGGAGTTATCATCTTTCCACCGCCAATCTTGTTTATGGGGACGACTGGGGCGCAGCCGTGGGCCGCCCTCTCCACTTCATAGAATATTTGCCGCAGGTTCATCTCTGGCACGAATATGACCTTTGCATTTTGAGCTACGGTTTGGATGACGTCATCGGGGAAGGGCCAAATAGTCCTTAACCTCACAAAACCGACATCGATTCCTTTCTCTTTCGCGAGTTCCACGGTTTCATATATAGCTCGAGATGTGCATCCATAAGAAACAACGCCAACATCGCACTGTTCAATGTTGTAACTCTCAACATCCACAATCTTCAGTGCATTTCTTCTTATTTTCTCTACTAGCCTCTCAACAAGTTTTCTATGTACCAAGAAATCGGCGGTGTAACGATATCCCCGCTCATTGTGAGTCGATCCAGTTACCGGCACCTCGAATCCTTCACCCACCGACGGCATTGGCGGTATTTCCTCTGAGCCGAAAAAGGCTATGTGTGTTTCTTTCGGCTTTTTCCGATTAACTATCTCTATCTCATCTGGCGAAGGGACGACCATTCTCTCCCTTATGTGAGCAACAATTTCATCGGCTAGCAATACAACAGGCGTCCGATATGCTTCAGCTAAGTTAAACGCCTTAATTGTAAGATCGAACATTTCCTGCACTGAGTTGGGTGACAATACGATGGGCATGTAATCTCCATGGGTGCCCCAACGCGCCTGCATGATGTCCCCTTGACCACACTTTGTGGCTTGACCCGTGCTTGGACCAGCCCTCTGAACGTCCACAATTACGCACGGTGTTTCTGTCATAAACGCATAGCCTATGTTTTCCTGCATCAGGCTGAATCCAGGACCAGACGTGGCTGTCATTGCCTTCGCTCCAGCCCAGCTGGCACCGACAACTGCGCCCAGAGAAGCTATTTCATCCTCCATTTGAATAGCTATTCCACCAATTTTAGGAAGTTTTTCAGCCAAATGTTCAGCAATCTCACTCGCTGGGGTGATGGGATAGCCAGCAAAGAATTTGCATCCAGCGGCGATAGCTCCATCGGCGCACGCTTCGTTTCCCTGTAAAAAGCGAGTTTTTTCCATTCTGTTTGTTTCCTCATTACTAAGATTGTGGGGCGCGCGCACACACAACCTTTCTAACCTTGTTATGTATAATTGGCATTATCGTCCCACTCTAGTTTTGGTTTCGTTATCGAAAATGCGTATAAAAACCTTCTTGACAAAAAATGTCAAGAAAAATAAAGGGACAATTTCTCATTGAAGTTTATGCTGGATGCTTCTTGCGGGGACTATCTGCCCGAACCATGATCCAAAAAAATTTAAATAACCACAAGGCTTTGCAGTGATTATGAATGACGAATATTTTATGAAAATCGCTATGGAAGACGCAAAACTAAATGGGCATCATTTTGGTGCGATTGTTGTTAAGGACAATGAAATTATTGCTAAAGCAGGAAAAATGCCTAGAGGTGATCCTAGGTTTCATGCAGAAACTCACGTGATATTGGAGGCTTGTGAAAAATTGAAAACTAGAAATCTCGAAAATTGTACAATTTACTCTACTTGCGAGCCTTGTCCAATGTGTTTTTATATGGCTTGGATAACCAATGTCTCTAAAATCGTTTATGGTGCAACTATCCAAGATTGCATCAAACTTGGAATTCCACAAATCAAGGTTACAGCTAAATTCCTTAACGAAAGAGGCGGCAATAAAATAGAATTGAAAGAAGGAATATTGAGAGATGAATGTTTGAAGTTACTCAAGAGCGCGCGCGTTTAATGCTGCCATTCTTTTTTCAAATTCTTCGATACTGGGTTTGATTGTGGGGACGTCTTTTAGCGTTTTCATTGTAATTTCGGGATCCTTTAATCCGCTTCCGGTGATCAGTACAACTACTGTTTCGTTCTTTTCTATGGTATCTTCTTTAAGGAGTTTGATTAACCCGGCGAGCGAGGTGACTCCTGATGGTTCGGCAAATATGCCCTCAGTAGAGGCGAGTAGTCTCTGAGCTCTAAGTATTTCTTCGTCAGAAACCGCTTCGGCTGTTCCTCCGTTCCTCAAAGCAACCAAAGCAGCATCTCCGTCCCATGGGAAAACATCAGCTAGCCCGCCAGCAATAGTGTGAGGATGTTTCCATGGCTCGATTTCAAATGCTCCTCTTCTCTCTTTAAAAGCTTTTACGAGTGGGGCGCATCCAGTCGATTGTATAGTAGCTAGTTTTGGCATAGAATCAATAAAGTCAAGATTATGAAAGTCTGTGAATCCTTTCCAGACTCCGGTGAACAGGCAAGCTGAACCTACCGGAATCACAACCCAGTCTGGTAAGTTCCAATCCAACTGTTCAATGATCTCATAAGATATTGTTTTAGGGCCCTCAACTTGATATGGGTTGAAGGGACCGAAACTGGGACAAGGATACCATCCATATTTCTCAACAACCATGCGTAACATTTGAACGGTGGGGTCCTTGTCCTCCTCAATTGTTCTCACTTTTATGACATCAGCTCCATAGAGGTGGATTTGAGCAATTTTAGCAAAAGATGCGAATTCCAAAACGAAGGTGAAGCATCTCAATCCAGCCTTTGCCGAGTAAGCAGCTAAGGATGCAGCCGCATTCCCACTGGAGGCTATTGCCACAGTTTTAGCACCGATTTCTAGAGCTTTTGAGACTCCAACAGTCATCGAACGATCCTTAAACGATCCGGTTGGATTCCTCGTTTCATCCTTCAAATAAAGATTTTTTAAACCTATTTCTTTAGCGAGATTATTCGCTTTTAAAAGGGGAGTTCCTCCTTCACATAGGGTGACAATGTTCCTTTTGTTCTTAACGGGAAGAAATTCATGGTATTTCCATACGCTTGGAGCTCGCTTAACTAGCATTTTCTTGTTTATTTTTTCGGCTAACGTCGAATAATCGTAGTAAACATCGAGGCGTCCATCATCCTTATTCAGGCACATACAGACCTTTTCATCGGGAGAGTATTCTGCTCCACAGCGAGCACACCTCATTTTCGTAACGAAGGACATTCCATCTTCACCCATTAACTGTTCATAGGCGAACTCTTTTAAATGTAAATGTTTTGAGAAAGATTAAAATAGACATTGTAGGAACTCGTTCGGCACAGAGGTTACTCAAAAAATGTCGAGAAATCTAAAGGGTAGGGACTTCATCACTACGCAAGAATGGAGCAGAGAAGAGTTAGATAGAGTTTTAGAATTGGCCGCAGAGTTGAAGGAAAAGCAGAAGAAAGGGACTCCACACAAGCTGCTTGAGGGGAAAACCCTATACATGCTCTTTTATAACCCCTCTCTAAGGACAAGGAACAGCTTCCAGACAGGAATCTTTCAGCTAGGCGGACAAGGAATAGACCTCTCTCCAAAGGTTGTGTATAGACCAGCTCTTGCAGGAGACGAAATACCCTACGTGACTGAGAGAATATCCGACATAGCCAGAGTTTTAAGTAGGTACGGCGATGCCATATCGATTAGAATCTACGGAGAATCCGTGAACTGGATCTACAAAAAGGGAAACCAAATTGTAAGAGAATTCGCAAAATGGGCTGACATTCCAGTAATAAACATGGAATGCGACGTCTTCCATCCATGCCAAACCATGGCAGACATACTCACCATAAAAGAGAAGTTAGGGACTCTCGAGAGAAAGAAAGTGGTCGTAAGCTGGGTCTATTCTGGTGGAGTGAAGCCTGTCGCGGTTCCACAGAGCTGCATTCTAGATTTCACAAGGTTCGGAGCCGACGTGGTTCTGGCTCATCCTAAGGGCTTGGAACTTGATCCTGAGATCATAGAATTAACTAAGAAGAACGCTGACGAGAGTGGAGGAAGCTTTGAGATAAGCTACAATATGGACGAAGCCTTCGAAGGAGCAGAGGTAATTTATCCGAAGTCTTGGGGAAGCCTCAAGTTCATGCCACCGAATGTGCCTAAAGTTGACGAAGATGGAATGCTGAAACTGATGAATAAGCATAAGGACTGGATCGCCACAACCGAAAAGCTTGATCTATGCGCGCAAGACGTGATCTATATGCACTGCCTGCCAGCAGACAGAGGAATGGAGGTAACGGACGAAGTCATCGATGGACCCCACTCTGTGGTTTTTGACGAGGCAGAGAACAGACTCCACGCCCAGAAGGCAGTTATGGCCCTGATAATGGGCGGACAATAATATCATCATCAAATAGGATAAAAACGAAGAGGTATTAGATGCGCGTGCCTAGGAGGCTAAAAGAGATGGCTGAGAGTGAAACGACAAAGGGGTGTCCGTGCGGATGCACACAAAGATTTTTAGATATGCTTCGTGGGCAGCCAGTCAAGAAATCCTCTTTGATAAAAGTAACTTGTGCCGATTGCGGCAAGGTGTTCTGGTCAAATTTAGAAAAAGAATATTGCTTTGACTGCGAGGCGAAAACGCAGAAATAAAAGTGGATGCGCGTGCTATGCACACAGACTGGCTGAAAACCTCTTATTTTTAAAGGAAGATGCAAGTTTTTATTATACTTACTGCTAATCCACAGAGGGAAAAAAGAAGATGGCAAAGATAGCAGTTGTAGCCATCGGTGGCAATTCCTTAATTAAAGACAAAGATCATCAAACCGTGGCAGACCAATTTGAGAACACTCGGGAGACTTGTACGCATATCGCCAGCATGATAGAACAGGGCTGGAACGTGGTCATAACCCATGGCAACGGGCCTCAAGTGGGCTTCATCCTCCTACGTTCTGAGCTGGCCAGCAACGTGCTGCACACCGTGCCACTTGATTCTTGCGGAGCTGACACTCAGGGAGCTATCGGTTACATGATCCAGCAGTGTCTATACAATGAGTTCAAGCGGCGGGGAATCAAAAAGCAAGCGATTACGGTGGTGACCCAAGTGTTAGTAGACAAGAATGACCCAGCCTTCAAAAAACCCACTAAGCCTATCGGGCCTTTCTATGATGAGGGAAAGGCTAAAAGGTACCGGGACGAACGGGGATGGGAAATAGTAGAGGATGTCGGACGTGGCTGGCGCCGCGTGGTGCCCTCGCCCAAACCTTTGCGCGTAATTGAACAAGGTGCCATTAAGGCTCTTATTGACCAAGGATTCGTGGTCATCGCTGTAGGGGGTGGTGGCATCCCAGTCATCGAAGAGAGCGGGGAGCTAAAGGGCAGAGAGGCAGTTATTGACAAAGACCACGCCTCAGCTCTCCTTGCTGTCAGCATAAAAGCCGATCTCTTTCTAATCTCTACAGCCATAGAGAAGGTAGCCCTAAACTTCGACAAGCCCAACCAGAAGTTCTTGGGCAGAATGACTCTGGCGGAAGCCAGAAAATATTATGGAGAAGGCCACTTTCCTCCTGGCAGCATGGGCCCCAAAATCCAAGCCATCATCGACTACCTTGAAAAAGGAGGAAAAGAAGCTCTCATTACAAATCCAGAGAATATCGAACGTGCATTGCGCGGAGAAACAGGCACACGCATTGTACCATGACCGAGCTCAAAGAATAGCCCAACTATCCCACTGCTACTACGTCCATGCGCGCACAGTTCCTAAAGTTCAGGCTCCTTAGGCTCGCGTAGAAGCACAATCGTCAATAATAGACTCGAAATTATAGATGCTGACAAGAGAAACCACGGGTAAATGGGATTGAAACTGTATATGTAACCACCCATAAAGGATCCTGCAATCATAGGTATGGACAAGAGGAAACCCGTGCCAGAAGCTCCTCCCCAATAATAACCACCTGACCAAATATGAAGTACGCCTCTCCCAACAAGGGCCATTACACGACCCCTCCATCGTCTCGGAACGATGTCCGCAATCAGGGCAGAGCACGCTGGTATTAGAAAAGAATTGATGATCGAGATTATGACATATATCAAAAGAACCTCCTCGAAGGTATTGCTATAGACGAAGAAGAAAACAGGAAGCAGCAATGTAGCGAGTCCCACGATGAGACTATTCCTTTTGCCAAATCTATCAATAATAGCACCAGCAGGTATAGTCAGAGCCACAGATAGCACGCTTGACATGAGCAATACTAATCCCCATTGATCTTCACCAAGTCCAATTCTGAATTTGCTATAAATGACCCAAAATGGTGCAACAATCGAATTAAAGAAGAAGCTCAAAACAAGAACTGATGCTATTGATCTAATGCTTTTTGGCATCCACTTAATTGTTTCCCAAAGGTCCGTGTACGATTTTTTCACTACCGAGGGTATGCTGTGTATGGAAATCTTTGATTTAGTCTTCGTGGTTTCTCTTAGAAATCTGATCTGTATAAGTGAGGTGATAATGCCCACTGCGACAATAAAGGCGTATATATATTTCATTGTGGTGCGTATCCCGTAAAGGCCAATTAGCACTCCTGCGATATAGGGCGACAAAATTCCAATGGCGCCAGGAATTGCCCACACAGTTGCGAATCCGACACCCCTCTGTTCTCGAGATAGAGAATCGGCCAAAAGGGCAGACATAGCCGGAGTATGAAAAATCATAAGGCCTCCGAGAAAATAGCCGAGGGCTAGAATTGACCAATGTTGTGCAAAAACATAAAAGAGATTTGTCAAAGAGGCAAAGATCCCAGTTATGCCGATAAGCTTGACTCTGTCAATATTATCTGCCAAGTAACCTGCTATTGGATAAACAAAGACACCTGCCAAAGGTCCGAGAGAAAAAACAAGGCCTACAACGGGATCTGAACCGTGAAGAGCAAGGATATAGAGAGATAAGAACGGCATGGCCATTTGGAAAAGAAAAGATTGCGCTGCTTGTGTCATTGTTAGGACTAACACGTTTCCCCTCATGAATCTGAAAAAAGACTTCAATTCTTCTTTCCTCTGTAGAAGCAAATGTGATGGATTTCTATATTTAAAAGTGTATCATCTTTTTAGAGGATTCAAAGACTACCTGTTGGATTTGACCGCGCAGTACTTATATGGTCGTCGAAGATAATTTGTCTAAAATCGGAGGTGTTCTGAATGTTAAAACTTGGTATAGCATTTTTCCCTAGAGAGGATTCAAGGATCATAGCGCGTTACATCAAATTGGCAGAGAACTGTGGGTTTGACTACACTTGGGTCACCGATCAGTTCTTCAATAGAGACGTGTTTGTCACTTTAGCGCTAGCTGCTGCAAAGACTCAAAAAATTAAGTTGGGCCCAGGAGTCGTAAACCCTTACACAAGAAATGTCGCTGTCTTAGCATCCTCAGCGGCAACACTAGATGAGGTTTCTGATGGGAGAGCAGTTTTGGGCATCGGTACGGGAGGCATCGAGCTTAATTCTCTCTGCTTACCCAGAACAAGGCCATTGGAAGCTTGTCGAGAAACAATTCAAGTAGTGACTAGACTTTTAAAGAATGAGATAGTTAGTTATGATGGTGAAGTAATAAAGCTTGATAAGGCAAGAATTTCTTTCAAAGCAAAAGGGAGAATCCCCATATATTTAGGAGCCAGAGGCCCCTTAATGTTTCAGCTAGCTGGGGAACTGGCGGACGGCGTTGTAACACATGGCGTGACCGAAAATTACCTGAAATTCGTTCTTGAGAACATCGAAAGAGGAATAAAAAAGGCGCAAAGAAGTTTGCCCGAAATAGATGTGGCAATATGGGTTACAGGTTTCTCGATTACAAAGAAACCAGAAATCATGAGAGACGTTGCGAGATTATCAACTGCATTCGCCATAGCGGGGACACCGAAAAAAGCGATGGAAGCTCTTAGCCTTGAAGAAAAAACGATAGACGGTATAGCAGATGCTCTCAACAAAGGACGATTGACAGAGGCGGCTAATTTTATAACCGATAAGGTAATTCAAGCTTTTTCCATAATCGGAAGTGAAGACGAGTGCATAAGCATGATCGAGAAACTCGCGAAAAGTGGAGTTTCCCAATTGATAATCAGGCCAATCGAGACTGAAGTTGAGGCAACAATCAAAAATATGGGAAGAAGGGTAATACCCTACCTCCGAGAGTCAGGTTCGTAACAGGGGAGAATGTCACGTTGAAAAAGATAGCGGTCCTAGGAGCAGGTGATGGTGGTCAGGCATGCGCGGCTTGTTTATCCTTGGCTGGTTACGAGGTAAATCTCTATAACCGAGGGGTAGACAGGCTCAAACCAATACTGGAAAGCGGAGGAATACAAGTCACTGGCGCCAAGGAAGGTTTTGCCAAGTTAAATAAGATCACAACCGACATAAAAGAAGCAATAGAAGACGTCAGCCTCATAATAATAGCTGTTCCAGCATTTGCGCATAAACACCTTGCAGAAACTTGTATTCCTCATCTGGAGGATGGGCAAATAGTCACCTATGTTGGGAAGGGTGGTGGCACTCTTGTATTTGCCCAGACATTGAAAAGCCTAGGAGCAAAGAAAAGCATCATTTTAGGAGAGACAAACACGCTTCCGTACGCTTCTAAAAGCATAGGTTCCGCTCAGGTAAGAGTAGGGATCCTCAAAAAAGGAGGTTTTCTTGCTGCTGCCCTTCCAGCAAAAAACACTAGGAAACTCGTTAATGTCCTAAAAGAGATTTACCCGATTGTGGTGCCTGCGACTAACGTGCTAGAAACCCTCCTTACAGACTTCAACGCCATCGATCACGTAGCTGCATTGATCCCAAACGTAGGTCATGTCGGAAATTCAACTGGAGAGTACCTCCTTTTCAAAGATGGGGTAACTCCATCTGTTGGAAGGGTTATCCAAGCTGTTGATAGAGAAAGGCTGGCCATCATGAAAGTTTTGGGCTTAAACCAAACTCCATACGAGGAATGGCTTTTCAAGCAGGGCTTCATAGACACCATTGAAAGCACCGTTTATGAAGCGATAAAGAAGAGTACACTAAAGGGCGCTATACCCTGCGGTCCGTCCATCATGCAACACAGGTTTATAACCGAAGATGTCCCATACGGACTTGTCACAATGGCATCGTTGGGAGACATGCTCGGCGTTCCTACCACTGTAATAAAATCGTTGATAACCTTGGCTTCAGCAATGAATCAGGTAGACTACTGGAAAGAAGGAAGGACTGTTGAAAAACTAGGGATATCTGGACTAAACGTAGATGAATTACACAAGTTTGTGATGGAAGGAAAACTTTAGAACTGCAAAGCGCACGCATCTTAATAGATTCGTTCTCCACTTGTTTTGAAAATCTTATGTGACGTTAAATCTTTATAGGGAACACAAGCATCAGAATCTACTTCGCATACAAAACAAAGGCTACAATCTATAAACCTTAAAGACGAGGAAGCATCCTTGGTTTCCAGCCTTAAAGGGTATACGGGTTCGATCCTGAGAATAAATTTGACAAATAAGAAGATAGCAATTCAAAGACTGAGGAGAGGTTTTGCGCGAAGTTACTTGGGTGGACGAGGGTTTGCCTCTAGAATATTATACGATGAAATCAAAAGGGAAATAGACCCTCTTGGTTCAGAGAACCTTCTCATGTTTGCTACTGGACCACTAAACGGAAGTGCTTGGCCTCAAACGGGAAGATACGACGTATACGCCAAATCGCCATTAACTGGCATTTGGGGAGAAACAAATTCAGGAGGACACTGGGGTTCTGAACTAAAGTACGCAGGCTTTGACGCAGTTATCTTGGAGGGAGCCTCTGAAAAACCAGTTTACCTATGGATCGATGACAATGAAGTTGAAATACGCGATGCTAAGGCTATTTGGGGCAAAAACACATCCGAAACAGATCTGTTGCTCAAGGAAGAATTAGGTGACAGGGGAATAGAAATAGCGTGCATAGGTCAAGCTGGAGAGAACTTGGTTAGATATGCCAGTATAATGACGCGCTTGCATTGTGCTGCTGCTAGGGCTGGAATTGGAGCAGTAATGGGTTCAAAGAGTCTAAAGGCAATTGCAGTTAGGGGTTCCAAAGATATAGAACTGGCTTACCCCAATAAATTTCATGAGTTAGCAGAAAGGGCTCAGGAAAGATTGCTAAATCACCCCTTCACTAAAAGCCTCACAAAATACGGAACACCAATGTTGGTAGAGGCTATGAACGAAATTGGAAGGTTTCCAACTAAAAACTTTCAAACAGGAGTTTTTCCAATGGCAGAAGATATAGGGGGAGAAACTCTTAACAAGAAATATAAGATTGGTCATAAGGCGTGCTTCAATTGCCCAATTGGATGCAAACAACACGTTATCCTTAGGAATGATCCTTATGCTGATTTAATGAAGGGAGAAGATTCGCAGATTGAATATGAGTCCCTATCAGCTTTAGGTGGGAGATGCTGGAACGGCGACATGGATGCGGTTCTATACTGCAATGACCTGTGTGACAAGTACGGTTTAGATACCACAGGAGTAGGAGGAGCCATAGGTTTCGTTATGGAATGTTACGAGAAAGGTCTACTAACCAAAGCTAATACAGACGGTTTGGATTTAAGATGGGGCGATCCCCAACTTATAGCTGAACTGATACATAAAATTGCAAGAAGAGACGGCTTTGGAGATTTCTTGGCTGACGGTGTAAAAATAATGGCGGATAAGATCGGAGGAGAAGCAAGGAAATATGCAATGCATGTTAAGGGTTCAGACATATCAGCTCAGGATGGAAGAGCGCAAAGATCTATGGGTCTTGCTCACGCCACTGCAGCCAGAGGAGCAGACCATCTGTATGCATATCCTGTTCTGGATGAGATAGGATTCGAAGAAGCTATTATAGAACGCTTTGGAGAAAAGTATCTTCCAGAAATAAGCGACAGATTAAATCCGAAGTACAAAGGTTTCATGGTGAAAGTATGTGAAGACCTTTGTGCCATTGCAGACTCCCTAGTAGTTTGTAAATTTGGAGTGGGTTGGCCTCCCGTGTTCTATTTTAAAGACCTCGCTGAAGCTATCTCCGCTGCCACAGGTTTCAAGACAAGTGAAAAGAAACTCAGATTAACTGGGGAAAGAATCGTCAATTTAAATCGAGCCTTCAATGTGAGACTGGGAATAACTCGAAAAGACGACTCTCTACCGGAAAGGTTCTTGAAGGAACCGGCACCAGAAGGACCATGTAAAGGCCATGTTGTAGAGCTCGACCAAATGCTCAACGAATACTATCAGCATAGAGAATGGGACGTGAAAACCGGCATTCCCACCGAGGCTAAGTTAAAAACACTTAAGCTTAAAGACATTGCTAAAGACCTGAAAAGAATCAAGGTTGATTGGATGCGCCAAGAAGAAGTTGAAATGGACTTAGGACCTTAGTGAAAGAGGGGGATATTGTACAAGTATTTCTTCAATAGGTGGTGGTTAAAAGCCATATTGCTTTAAGACTAAGAAGTAAATGGAGGTTGAAAAGATGACGAGTTTGGATTTTTATGGAAGAGATTTGATAACAACCCAAGATTGGAAAATAGAGGAAATCGAGGAGACGCTGAGAATAGCTACGGAATTTAAGAGAATGTATCACCGAGGAGAAAAGTTACCGAGGTCATTAGATAGGAAAAACTTCTTCATGGTTTTCTACGGTTCTTCAACTAGAACTAGGGCAGCATTTGAGGCTGGTGCAACATTACTAGGAGGACACGCAGCTTTTATTGATGTGGGCACAACGAGGATTGGAGCTGGGGAAGCTATCAAAGATGTTGCAAAGATGTATGAGAGGTATGGACATGGAATCGGCTTGCGAATCCTTGACGATGCAATAGACTACAAATATGGACTCGGCAACCAAATCATTCAAGAGTATGCTCGAAACGCTGAAGTTCCGGTTATAAACATGGCTTGCTGCACCTACCATCCAACCCAGGGGATGGCTGACTTCATGACCGCTCGAGAGAAACTAGGTAAAGTTCGGGGGAAGAAATACGTGATCATGTGGGGATATTCAAAGAAGTTTCGGGGAACGTGTAGCATTCAAGAAGAAGCATTGATTATGACCAGGTTTGGGATGGATGTCGTTTTAGCCCATCCACGAGGTTTCGAAATTGACCCTAAAATAGTAGACATTGCTAAAGAGAACGCTATTGACAGCGGTGGAAGCTTTGAAATCAGTCATGAATATAAATCCGCCTTGCAAGGAGCACACGCAGTATTCCCAAGAAATTGGGCTAGCGCGGCGTTGCTCAAGGAAGGCGCATCTAAGTTTGGTGTAGAAAAAGAAGTTTTACTTCACAATAAGTATAAAGATTGGACGCTCACACAAGAGCTCGTGGATTTAATGGATAAGCATGCTATTGTAACTCACGTGCTACCTGTGTTTAGAGGAGAGGAAGCGACTGATGATGTTATGGATGGTCCTCATTCCGTAATCTACGACCAAGCGGAAAACGGCTTGTACACGAAAATGGCTGTGCTGGCTTTAACCATGAGTAAGAATCCAATGGGTTAATTGAGCTACGGATTTGTGGTGGGTGACCTAATTGGTTAAAAAACTGGAAATAAAAATCGATGGCTCGGTGTTTTTGGCTACTATGCTTGAAGATCAGGCTCCAAAGACATGTAAAGCGGTCCTTGATCTATTGCCGGTGGAAGGCGAAGTGTTTCATGCTACCTGGTCCGGAGACATGCTTTTCCTTAAGTGCCGTGAAATTCCTGCCAAACTCGAACCAGAGAACCAGACGATATATCCCTCTCGCGGAGACGTAGCTCTAAATTCTAGTCTTAAGGAAATCCAAATTGTTTACGGCCAAGCCCAGCTTCGGGCGCGTTTCGGACCAGCGCCAGATAACCTTTTTGCAAGAATTACTGAAAATCTGGACGGTCTTCAAGAAGTGGGGAAGAGGATACACCGAGAGGGTGCTAAGAGAATTTCAATCAAAACCGCCTCTTGAGACACTTAAAGGCGCTTCCAAAGCTCTGAAGCCAATTGAGAGCTCCTCTGAACGATGGATTTTTCGTCCAAGTCCACCAATTTTTTACTCTCCATCAGAATCTTTCCATTACATATGGTCGTATCTACTGTTGCATCAACTAAGCCGAAGATCAGATGACCCAGAAAGTTATTCTCATTCAACTCGGTGGGAGGGAGATAGTCAATCAACACTATGTCTGCCAGAGCCCCCTCTGCAATTTCCCCTACTCTCCATCCGGTAACCTTTTTTATAATTTTGGGGTTGTTATTCAAGAGCATCGTGGGTGCTTCCAGAAAAGCAACTCTAGGGTCCCTTTTTTCGTGACGTTGAAGGAGGTAGGCGCATCTCATCTGAGCGAGCATGTCTGAACTCATTCCATCAGTACCCAAACCTACGTTGATTCCCTTTTCCATCATTCCTAGAACGTCAGCGCAACCCACAGCATTGTTCATATTAGATTCAGGGTTATGAACAACATTGGTTCCAGTTGTTTTCAAAATATCCATTTCCTTCTCATCGACGTGAACACAGTGGGCGGCAATAGATTTCTCTCCCAGAGCTCCGTGTGAACTCAATCTCTCAATAACTCGCATGCCATATTTTTTCAGATTTTCATCTTGGTCAGCCTTGTCTTCGGCACAGTGAACGTGGATACCAAGACGATATTTCCTTGCCAGCTTGACAGACTCGTCCAATGTATCGTCGTTTACTGTAAAAGTCGCATGCAGACCAACCATTCCCTTCAAAGGTTTTGATGGTTGAGAGTTCAAAAGGGAGAGAAATCGTTTGTTTTCCTCCAGCCCCTCTTTTCCCCTTCCATAGCGGTCGGATGTCCCTAGGCAGAGAGAGGCACGAATTCCAACTTCTTTTACTGCCTTGGCAATTTCGTTCAAACTTCCCTTTTGATATGATTGACTCTCATGATGATCAATAATTGTAGTGGTTCCATTTCTTACGCATTCTATCAAAGGAATTAAGGAACTATAGTAAATATCCTCCTTAGTCAGAAGGTTATCCAACTTCCACCAGAGTTTCTCCAATGTCTCCACGAAATTCTTTGCTGGTTCGCCCGGAATTGACATCCCTCTAGCAAAGGTGGAATAGAGATGATGATGAGCACAAATGAAACCGGGCATCACTATTTTCCCAGTCGCATCGACAATTTTTTCGGCTTTGTACTTTCCCTTGGCTTCGCTTGCCTTTTCAACGCCTACAATTTTTCCATCCTCAACAGCTATGGTTCCCCGCTTAAGAATTCGATGTTGTTCATCCATGGTTACGATTAACCCATTTTCTATAACTAAACCTACCATGTTTTCACTCTTCCATAGCGCGAATAATACTAATCTTAGTTTAAGAGACTTATGGATTGTACGCGCAAATTTTTAATAGTCGAAGTAAAATGTATCAGCAGGTGATTTAAATGGCTAAAACACTTCATGAAGTAATTGGTGCAGAAGCCGCAGACCACTATAAAAACGCGTACGTAGCCTTAATTGGCCTAGGCTCTTGTGAATTCCACGGCCCCCATGCACCATTAGGAACTGACGCCATAATCGCTCAGGAAATTTGTAAGAGAGCCGCAGACAAACTTAACGCAGAGGGACTTAACGCGGTCGTCGTTCCATTGATACCCTTCGGATACTCACTATTACACGAAACCTTTCCTGGAACTATTTCAATAAGATGCAAAGTAATGGCTGAACTCCTTAAGGATATCTTTAACGGCTTGGTGAAAAATGGCGCCAAATTCATAATGATTGTCAACGGCCACGATGGCAACGCTCCTGCGATTGACATTGCCTCCTACGAATTCCGCGCTGAACACCCAGAAGTTATGATCGCTTCTTGCACTTATTGGGACCTAACTAGAGGAGTCAAAGAAGTGGACGATCTATACAAAGAGGACCCCTTTAAGGGGAAAGGACACGGCGGAGCCGAAGAAATGGCCTTAGTCATGGCAGCAGGTGGGCCAGTAGATCTGTCAAAGGCAAGCATGGGAGAAGTTGATAAAGCCGTCATAGAACAGGTAGGTCAACCAAGGCCATACTTATTTCACGGTTTAGAAATATTCCTTAGCACCGAGGAGTGGGCGCCCATGGGCTACGATGGCGATGCCAGAATAGCAACAGCTGAAAAAGGCGAGCGTGATTACGAGTTTACTGTCAACAACTTGGTGAAGACCATTAAGAAAATAAAAAAAGCAAGGTTTCCACCTAGCGGTCGCCTGCCGAAAAAACGTTAATTAAAAGGCAAAACAAAAATCCATACTATCTCATAGGAGGTTGCACAGTTGGGTAAAGTAGACCTCTCTGTAGAAATAGCTGGAATCCATCTAAAAAATCCAACTATGACAGCACCTGGACCCACTACAAGAGATGGAATTACTCTTAAGAAGCAAGCAGAAGGGGGCGTTGGAGCCCTCGTAGCCAAAACGATAAGCGTTACTCCTGGCGTTATTCCAAGACCGCATATTTCAGTCCTTGATAAAACACGCCTATACGTGGGCCTGTTAAACACCGAGACATGGTCAGACATACCCTATCAACAATGGATTGAGAAAGAATACAAAATAGCTAAAGAGACAGGGTTGCCAGTAATTGCCAGTATAGGATACAGTGCCAGTGATCTTAGGAAACTTGGGCCACTAGTCGAAAAGGCCGGCGTAGACGGGATAGAATTCTCTCTTCACTACGTTGGTTTTGATTATAAGCCAATCATAGAGATAGCCAAGGCGCTAAGGGAATCAGTAGAAGTACCTATCTTCCCGAAGCTCAGTCCACACATTATCAATCCTATAGAGTTTTCAAAGGAGTTAGAAAAAGTTGGGGTTGATGGCATAGTTACGATAAACACTTACGGACCGTGTCTGCGTATAGACATCGAAACTGGAAGACCAGTGATGGGCAGCGAATCCGGCTACGGCTGGATGTCTGGAGCGGCTTTAAAGCCGCTGGCTATTCGATATGTCGCAGATGTTGCGCGTACCGTAAAGATTCCAGTCATAGGATGTGGGGGAATAATGAAAGGAGCAGACGCTGTTGAACACATCATGGCTGGAGCCTCGGCTGTCCAAATATGTACCGGATCTATTTTACACGGGCCAAGTATATACGGCAAGGTAGCCAAGGAAATTGAACAATTTATGCGCGACCATGGCTACGACTCTGTTGAGGACATGCGCGGAATGGCCCTGAAATATTTGCCCAAAGAATCAAGGTTAAAGACGGAACCTCCTCTCATCAATGACGATCTTTGCATTGGTTGCAATATATGCGAAAGATATTGCACCTATGACGCAGTTAAAATCGAAGAAACTAAACCTAAGAAATTCAGGGTTATTATAAACAAGAGTAAATGTTACAGTTGTGGTTTATGCACCACAGTATGCCCTACAAGGGCTGTCTTCTACTGGCAACCATAATTTAATAATCATTTTCACAGTTACTAATTCTGTGAGCTCCGGAGACTTAGATAGTGGGAACCACAGTAGTTGACACCGTAATCAAAAATGGAAAGATTGTTACTCCTTATCAAACATTTGAGGCAGGAATAGCCATAGATGATGGAAAAATCGTTGCTATAGCCAAGGCTCCTCGTTTACCAAAAGCTGAGAAAACCATCGATGCTGGGGGGAATTTTCTTCTTCCTGGCGTTATAGACGCCCACCCGCATATATATGATCCCGACTACACTTACCGAGAAGATTTTGTTACTGGAACAACGGCAGCTGCGGCTGGCGGCGTAACCACCATAATTGATATGCCCCTTAGAAAACCTGTGCTTACGGAACTCATCAAGGAAAAGATAAGTGTTGGTGAGAAAAATTCGTTAATCGATTTCAGTTTCCACTCCGGAATGATAGTAAAGGAGAATATGAATGAGATTCCAGCTGTTGTGAAACTTGGTGTAAGGTCCTTTAAGGTTTTCACGTGTGCTCCCTTTGAAGTTGAAGATGAGACGCTCATCCAAGTTATGAAAACTGTCTCTGAATGCAATGGAGTTCTTGTTGTTCACGCTGAAAATGAGAACATAGTTTCTCAAAGTACGAATAAACTCAAAGAGCAAAATAGAAAGGACCTAATGGCACACATAGAGTCGAGGCCACCCGTGGCAGAATATGAAGCTGTAAACAAAGCAACAACATTGGCTAGACAGCTTGGTACACACATTCATATTGCTCACTTGACTACAAGGCGAGGAGTTGAATTGGTGGAGAGAGCAAAAGCTAGCGGACAAAAAGTTACAGCTGAAACATGTCCCCACTATTTGATTTTCACAAAGAACGACATGCTAAAGCTGGGACCATATTTGAAAATGACTCCACCCTTAAGATCCAAAGATGACGCTCTCGCCCTATGGCACGGATTAAAGTTGGGTACAGTGGACATCGTGGCAACGGATCATGCTCCAGGGACACGTGAAGAAAAAGAGGCTGGATGGAGAGATATTTGGGAGGCTCCTGGAGGAATACCGGGAGTGGAGACTTTGTTGCCACTTATGATCAGCGAGGGAGTGAACAAAGGCTTAATTTCTCTTAAAGATTTGTGTGGAATGCTTTGTGAAAAACCCGGAAAGATTTTCCATCTCCATCCAAGGAAAGGCGCGCTTCAGCTTGATTCCGACGCAGATATTGTAATGATTGACCTAAAAAAGGAGACTAAGATCAGTGCCGATAAGCTTCATTATAAAGTCGGTTGGACACCTTATGAGGGAATGAGGCTCAAGGGCTATCCTGTATTAACGATGGTTAGGGGAGAAGTCGTCGCTAGCTACGGGGAAATCTTTGGACATCCGGGTTACGGGAAATTCATTCCAATGTCGCCTTAGTCCACAGTATTACACTGTGGCCGATACTTTTTCAGAAGTATAAAAATATTATATTACCAAGCGGATGATTGATTATTCTGGAGGAAAAAAGGGTTGAGTAGCCTTTTAATTAAAAATGGTTTGGTCGTTACTATGGACGAGGAGCGGCGAATAATTGAAGACGGAGCGATCATGATAGACAATGGTAGAATAATCGATTTAGGGAAAACGAGTGAAATAAAGGATAAGCATAAACCAGAAAAAGTCATTGACACGCATAGAAAGGCAATATTGCCGGGACTAATCAATCTTCACGCGCATTTATGGTTCAAGCTTTACCGGGGCGCAGGCGGAGAATGGCCTCTAGGAGAGAGACTTAGAAGAGTAACATGGCCTGTCACAGAGAGTTTAAGGCCTGATGATGTTTACGCGGGAGCGTTAATGTCAATTTTAGAGTTAGTAAAATCGGGAGCCACGACCATTACCGACCACTTCTACAATTTCCATAAACCTGGACTAGCTGACCAAGTGATACGAGCATTCAAGATGTCCGGCGTTAGAGGAATATTTGCCAGAGGTATCATGGATATGGGTTATGAAGCCATAGTTGAGTCAAGGGATCACGCCATCAAGGAAATTCCAAAGCAGATAGAAATGTGGAATGGCGCTGCTGATGGGAGAATTCAAGTCGTGATCGGTCCAGTTTCTCCATTTTCATGTTCCAAAGAATCTTATGAGATCGCGCGGGAACTTGCTGATAAGCACAACGTTTTGGTTTGCACACATATATCTCAAACTCGGGAAGAAGTTGAAGAAATTCGCAGAAAGTACGGTAAGACCCCCATTGAGTTCTTGCACGACATGAATTTCACGGGGGCAGACGCCATATTGATGCATTGCGTGATACTTACCGAAAATGACTTCCGAATCCTTCGGGAAACGGAATCCAACGTTGTCCATTGCCCATCAATTAACATGGAGATGGGAACTGGTCTAACCCCTGTGCCAATGCTACTGGATAAAGGTATTAATGTTGGGATTGGAGCAGAGGGAATAAGACAAGACATGATGGCTGAGTTGCGATTCGAAGCTTTGTGGCAGAGAGCTCACAACATGAATCCGAATGTTCTTCCACCGAAGAAAATTTTGGAGATGGCTACAATAAATGGCGCGAAAGCCCTTGGATTAGAGAATGAAATAGGCTCCCTCGAGGTAGGCAAAAAGGCGGACATCATTTTAGTCGACTTAGACAAACCATATTTTGTCCCGTTGTTCGACATTATGACGAGAATACCGTTAGTTGCGACAGGGGATGATGTTGACACAGTCATCGTTGATGGAAAAATCATAATGGAAAACAGGTCTTTCAAGGAGTTGGACGAAGTCGAAGTGTTGGAAAGGTCTCGGCAGGTTTCTGCTGATTTGCTTGCAAGGGCTGGACTAAAGGATTCCCTTAAAGGGTTTATATCTTGAAAGTTATGGCAGATATTGCCCGTGGCTGGGTATGATCGATTTCAGTTTTACTGAGGAGCAGAATTGAGAGGGCATAATGTCTTACATGATAGGCGCGGAAGGAACTCTCAACATACAAAGAACAATAATTGCAAGAGAACTCCTAGGAAGAAAGTACATACTCCACCGCTAAGCTTCCCAACCTTGTTCCCCAATCTTTTGCCAATATTCGCGTGCATTATCTGACAGACATATAGATCAAATCAACTATATCGTAAACTTCCATTTTCTCATTGCGCTGTTCAATCGCGTCGCTAAGATTTATGTAACAAAATGGACAAGATGAAACAATTGCTTCAGCGCCAGTTTCCTTCGCTTCCTTAACGCGCTCGGAGGCTGCAAAGGATGACAAACCAGGAAAACCGGCTTTTACGCCTCCTCCTCCACCGCAGCACCAAGCATTTTGCCTGCTTCTAGGCATCTCAATAAGCTTAACACCCGCCATGTTTTGTAGCAGTTCTCTCGGATCCTCATAAATTCCTGAATAACGCCCAAGGTGGCATGGATCATGATACGTTACAACTTTCCCTATGTTATTTCTAAGCTTCAGAACACCTTTTTGGAGTAGTTTGTTAAGGAATGTCGAGGAATGGACTATTTCTGCTTCAAGGTCAAGCTTATACCTCTCTTTATATTCTTCTTTCAACATCTTAAGACAACCAGGGCAGGATGTTACGACGGTGCTAGCTCCGGTTTTTCTTACCTCCTCTACATTGTGGCGTGCACAATCCGTAGCTATTTTACGCTGACCGGTTTCTTGTGCTGGTGAGCCACAGCAGTACTCATCTTTGAGAATTGTGAAGTTGACGTTCAACTTTCTAAGGGTTTCAAAAGTAGCCGTTGCGATGTGTGTTTGCATATAAGAGGGTGTGCATCCAACAAAAAAGACAATCTCAGCTTTCTTGGGAAGATTTTCTCTACTAATGGGTAACCAACCTAACCTTTTTTTATGAAGTTCCATATGGGGATTATGCTCTTTTATGATGTAGCGACCCATTTTCAGTTGCCCGGGCATCGGGCCGATCCCCAATTCCACTGCCTTTTCTCTGGCTGCGTCTAGCCATTCCGTGGCATAATGGTGAATTTCCGGAATTTGACATTGAACTTGGCAATTTCCGCACAACATGCAATGATAGAGTACTTTAACTATAGGCTTGGACCATTTGATTTTCCCTCTAGTTAAGCCCCATAACAGTACGTTTTTGCCTCCAAGATAGAATGATTCATAACCCCCAAATTCACCGCTTGGGCAAGCCCTGTTCCAGTCCATGAAGACGTAACGGCAGTTCCCACATTTCACACATAAACGAAGCAGCTCCTTATAGTAATCTAATGACTTGTGCCTTTCAAATTCACCCATAGTATCAGGTACAGTAACTTTTTTTCCGATTCCTCTACCCGGAAGGTAGATATTCATTGGGTAGAACTCCTTTACTGGTGCTTCATAGTCCTTTTTGAAGGCGTATCTTATCTTCTTCGACACAATCTCACCTCAGAACTTAGATACCTTGGCCCGGATTGAGAATGTCGTTTGGGTCAAGCATTTTCTTTATTTGCTGAATAATTTGGATTGAGGTTGGGTTTCCCTTTTTAACTTCACTCCTAGCTCTGAGATAAGTTGGTTTGTGCACGACTCCATCGAGTTTCCTTCGAACCTTGTCGATTTCCATCAAGCACTTACGGGTTCGGTTCATATCTTCGGAGTCATCTTTATTTGATTCAATGAGTATTCCAGCCCCGTTGTAGTGTCCTCCAAACATTACTCTATGAAAAAACAGATTGTGCTTTCCGAACTTCATGGCTATTTTGCGAGCTTTTTCATAATAATCTGCTATACGATTGATTGGAAGAAAAGCTGTAAGGTATTCGCCAATGCCTCCGAAATAGAAATACCACATGTAATATTGGTGGACCAATGAACCCACATATGTAGGTCCTTCTCCCCGATTTTCCAGAGGCGTTGCCTTGAAGGCATCTTCAGTCAAGGTTAAATGGCCACCAGCATTCTCAACAATGCTGTATATTACTTCAGCCTTTGCTTCCATCTCCCTTTCGGTGTAAGCCTCCATACTAATTGATCCATAAAAGTCAGGTATGCCTGCTTTTTCAGCTTCGTAGGGAACCTTCTTTAGGTCCATGCCGCTGACTCCAGCACCCCCTATCATTGCTGCATAGTTCTCGGTGCCCAAGTCAACGATTCCTAAGGTGGGTCCTCCAGCTTTGTAAAGACGTTTCACAATTTCGATTCCTTTTTTGTAGTTTTCTGCTGACATGTACCAATCCGATCTGGGTAATTTCGGCCATAGTTTTATAGCTGCTTTTGTAACTATTCCCGTTCTTCCAGCACATCCTATAAATAATCCTGTGATGTCTGGACCTACCACTCTGCCGGACCAATTTTTGGGGGTGTAGGCCGCTGTACCGGTTAGTGCTACTTCTCCATTTGGTAGTACAACTTCTAAGCCGTTGACAAACTCGGCGCCGGTCCCGCCAATCATGGATAGGTTCACAAAGCCGTACTCAAGATAACATGGCACAACTCCTGCTGCTGGAGAGGCATATGGAAAAGCTACCCTTAGGTTTGGACAATTTTTGCGCAAGTATCCTTCTAGATCTCCCCATGTGATGCCTCCTTGAACAAGAGCGTACATATCGTCTTCATTAACCTCTTCAACTTTATTCATTCTTCTTAAGTCTAGCACGATTCCACCCTGCAATGGGGTGGCCATACCTCCACACGAGTTAGCGACCATTGGAACTACGGGCATTTTTTCGCGGTTTGCCAAGCGGAGTATTTCTTGGACTTCCTCGGTTGACCCAGGCAAGACTACGAAGTCGCATTTACCTACCCCTGTACTACAACTCAAGTGATCCCGCCTGTATACGAACAAATCTTCTGGCTCACGCGATACATAGCTTGATCCAACAATTGCGCACAATTGTACGTATATTGTATTAAGTCTGGACATTTTTGGGCCCTCTCGAATGGACACACTCAAAACATAGGGCAAGGGCTATAAGCATTATGTTCGCGTAGCCTGTTGCCTATTTGTCCCCAAACATCTCATGCTTTTGTGCACACGGTTTTTAATCGCGTTTACATTTTGCAAATGCTTTTTAGCTTGATTGAGGCTTGTGGTCAACCAAGAGGTGATGTAAACTTGGTTGAGGTTGACGGGTACGAACTTCGGGAAGGACTCTATTATTGGCCAAGGGGGTTAACATGGGCTAAAGTTGAGCCGGATGGAAGGGTACGGGTTGGCTCCACAGATCTCGCACAGAGCCTTGCTAAAAAAATTCGCTTCGTTAGTTTCAAGCCTAAAGGAAGTACGGTTAGCCAAGGTAAAGCAGTCGCAGCCATAGAAACTATAAAATGGGTTGGCCCAGTTGAATCGCCGATAAGCGGTACGATAGAGGAAGTCAACGAGGCGCTGAGAAGAAAACCGACATTAATAAACGAGGATCCATATGGTGAAGGCTGGATAGCTTTATTAAAACCAACTAAGCCGGAAGAGCTTGAAAATCTCATTCATGGAGAAATAATCGTTAGGTGGTACAAGAGGGAGATCGCAACGAGAGTTAAAGAAAAACTGTAATTATTCCGTGTCTCCGGATACACTAAGGAAAAAAGCCATAAATTGCTTTCAGAAGAAACTGGATTTTCACCTAGATGAACTTCCATTCTCAGTCAACTGAATGGTAGATGCGGTTGATCCAGGAAGCTATCCAGTATCTAGATGCACATGCGCATCAAAGAGGCAAACATTTATTCTTTAATCTTGGAAAAGGTAGGAGCTATTCTAATGGTACTCCTAAATCTATAAGTTCATTTCTAACTTTAAGATATATGTCCAACCACTCTTTAGTTGGCTTAAGGGTCTTAAGGTCGAAGCATTCTGCGAAGCTTTTTCCCTTAGGCGGATTTCTAAGTTTGTCCTCATATTTTGGTATAAGCACTTTCGCCAGCTCATTCACCTCACCACGTTTCATCCCGGCAGAGCGTTTAAACACCTCAGCACAGAACTTGCATTCTAAAGGACTTATGTGGTCAGCGTATTTACCACCAGCTGACCGAGGCCCTATAGAAAAGGATATGCCAGACGCCGAAAGGTTCATCATACTTACAGCTGACTCATAAAGTAGCATGTCGGTACAGGGGCCAGCAACTTGATTTGAAACAGACTGTGTTAGCAAGCGTGTATTTCTGGCAATCCCTTGAAAAGCAACACTTATTGCCCATTGGGCATCTCGACCACAGTTGCCGTTATACCTCATATCGATGACGGAGCAGCTGCCCCAACCACTTTGATGTACTGCAATTTGCAACAGAGCGCAAGCTACCATGGCAATCGCCGATCCCTCCACTGGACCAGCATAGCCGCCGATCACAGATGACGATCCTGCAAAAATGGGACCTCCGCAGTTGATTGCGTGAGCTACCTTATGCAAGGATACATACGATGTCTTTAACTCAGCGGGAGAAAGAACTAAGGCGAGATCACTTGTTCTGTAGCCTCCTGGAACACCATATCCGCCAAGTTGGCCATAGACGGTTGGACTTGTTATAACTGAGGTTGCGCACATGCCTGGTCTACCTGCCCTCCACAAAGCTTCCCTGTGCATTTGGGCTTGAACTCTCCCAGCTAAGGTTTCGTAGGGCGTACCTGACCTAAGCTGTCTGCCAAGAACTGTTCTCAGCGAGCACCCTTGTATCATGTCAATTACACGATGCTGTGTAATACCCTGCATTAATGCTATCCATAGGTCTTCCGAGGCCTCCACACCAATGGGCGCACAATAAAGGGGTGGGGTTTTGTCCTCGGGTTTTCTGGCTTTCATCAAGACTTTGTCTTGGCCTTCGCCCAAGATAACTTCACTTGGAGCATTCCTAATCACTTCCTTTAGCTCTTCTTCAGCGAATTTGATTATTCTTTCAGTGTCTAAGCACAGCATTCCTACGTCGACAGCCAATTCAAAACCGGCATGCCAAAAATCGTCCGCCAGCCCCTCGTCAGTGTTGATCGGATTCTCCGGGGTACAAGTTCCTTTAATCCCGTGTTCACTTAGCTTTTCGGAAACCTTGCCTGGTATGACTTTCATGTCCCAATCTTTAACACTACAAACAGGACCGGTATGGGCCCGATCCAAAACGTTGAGCAAAGCTTGTACAGACATGACTCATTATTCACCTCAGATTATTCCCCAATCAAAATGGGCTTTGGCAGAGGAGGGCGCACATTTCCGGTTACAAGTTTTTTACAAACGGTCACGGCATCGCTGGCATATTTTCCCCATCCGTCAGCGCCTATTTCGGAAGCCCAATCTCCTGTAACGGGTCCACCTCCTATAACTACGTAGTATTTTTCTCTGAGACCTGCGTCCTTTAGGTACTGTAGGACATCATTTTGGAAGTACATTGAGGTTGACAATAAGCAGGACATTGCAATTATGTCTGCATTGAGTTCTTTCGCCTTTTCTATGAACTCTTTGGATGGAATGTCCACACCGATGTCGTGGACTTCAAAACCGGCGACTGAAAGCAAAGTGGCCACGAGATTCTTCCCTATATCATGTATGTCACCTGAAACTGTTCCGAGAACAACCCTTCCAAGTGAAAACTTACTCTTCTGTTCTGCTACCGTAATTTTGGGCAGCAGCATAGCCATGACCGACTTCATTGCTTCTGCGGCCAACATGACGTGTGAGAGGAATATCTCGAATCTACGCCATTTTTCGCCAATTATCTCCATAGCCTTGACAGCGCCTTTCTGAACCACTTCCAAGGGGGCTATTCCTGCAGCAAGGGCGTCCTCAGTTATTTTCCTTGCTCCCGCTTCATCTCCACTAATAATTGCTTGAGTCAGTTTATCTAGGATTTTTTCCTCACTCAAAGGGCTTCCCACTTATCACTTTTTTCTTCGTTTGTAAGTTATTTCTTTTACTGCAACAATGTATTTTAACTGTTTCCTTATGCACGTGCATTTTTTAACTTACCACCAAAAGTTGGCCGACTTATTTGAGAGGAGGGCATTGTTGATGGGATGTTCAGCTTTGCATGCTGCTTTTAGCTTCTCCCTTAAGCTGGTTGCAAAACTGTTTTTTGGCATCCATCCTTTACGAAAGCGATGCTACGCATACAATGGTGACATGCTGATGTCAATGTTAGGTTTTCAATATCATCAGTATTGCGTTGTATATTAGCTTGTCTGGTGTTGTTCCTAGCTCTTCGGCCTTTTTCTCCAGTTTCACATAGAAAGGCTTCTTCACCATGACATTTACGAAGTCTGTGTTTGTGTAGATCCTAATATTTAGTAAGTCCTTCGGAGGATCCAGTAATTCGCCAATTTTGGCTCTACACCGTAGAGCCGGATTTGCCCTATCAGATTGCAGAGGATCCTTGAAATTGTGAGGTAGGTATTTCATAACCCATTGATAGCTCATTCCAGTTTCATATGCGATCTCGTATGCTATCTTTCCGGGTTCTATTCCTTCTCTGAAGTGGATTTCCCCCAGTTTGCCTAACAGTTCCCTCTTCTCTTTGCCAGACACGTGCCTCCTAACGTTATTGCTGACGATCCTTGCGACAAGCCTATCTTTCTCCGTCTTGATGTGCTGCAGTTTCACCCTCATCCATTTTTCGTCGACGCTGAATCGGTGTTCTCCATCGATTATGTTTCCATGATAATCAATCAATATAGGGTAAAGTTGTCCTATTCTCTCCGAAGAAGACTTTAGCTCTTGGCTCATCGTACCTTCCTTCGGAATCCTTTTCCGCATTTTTCAACCTAACAGGCTCATAAAAAGGTTGTTGACAAATGTTGTCAAAGATTAAGCTTCTTTTGGACATACGTGCGCATAGATGATTCTTATCGAGAATTGTTGACTATCTTGGTTTACGTTTCTTTTTCATGCAAAACTGCCTTAATTCTTCATGCCCAAAATTTTTATACGATATCCAGCTCCTTCAGCTTTTCTTTTGTCGGTACACCGTTTTTGTCCCAACCTCGAAGTTGATAATATTCGTCAAGCATTTTGTGAAGTTCATTTGGTGTTGCTTGAGAGCCTTTATATTGTCCCGAGGACAAGGGGTTAAACATTCTGTTGGGTGGAACATCATCTTTTCTGGATATGCCTTCCCTGACGTTAAACATTCGTTCGACATTGTATATGCGCTCACCTATTGTCAACAGCTCTTTTCCATCTATCTTCCATCCCGTTGCTGTGGAAAAGAGAATTGCTAACTCCTCTGGGCCTAAGGCATAGAGCACATCACAATTGAACTTACAAGTTTCTAAGGAATCAACTACAGCGAGGAGGTCTTGGTGCCACTTAATAAGCATCGGTTTGCCTTCCGTTGAGAGCAAATCTATGACCGCAGGTGTGCCAAAGATTTCAAGGGCCTTCTCTCTACGAAATTCAATGCCTTCAAGATTTTCCATCCCTCTTAAATGATCGCACCCTCTTGTGGCTGTAGCGTAAGCTAATACCCATCCCTTTTTAGGTAGGTTTTGACAACAGGATTCAAGACCCTTTGCGTGTTGTGCAAATTTTGCACTGCCCTTTCCTATTCTTTCGGATGCCTTTCTTACACCCTCCGCGAGCACATCACCGAAGCCCTTCCTATAGGCGATCAACCGTATGAGCTCGTTCATTGCATCGTGGTCACCCCAAGTTAATTCAATGCCATTCAAGTCTTCCTTAGTGACTAGCTCTCTCTCGTAACATTCCATTGTGAAGGCTATTATGCTGCCTAGAGATATGATATCAAGTCCAAGGTCGCAGCTTAGCGAAATATTCTCAAGTATTGAAGATAGATTACCGTTCAAACAGAGTGCACCTAGCGCGAATAGGTGGGCGAATTCAAGTTTTCCTTGTCCGTAATCTTCCATAAAATAGTGGGTACAATGGATTGGGCATCCAAAACAAGCTATAGTAATGTGTTTATGTTCCTTCAAAAATGTCTCTGCGTTTATGTTGTCAGCCTTTTCAAAGCTGCCAAATTCATAGTTTTTTGTTGAGAGACCACCTTGTACATTGAGCCAACTTACCAATGCGGGCGTTCCTTGGGTGGCATACACACCATACATGGGGTCCTCTCTGATTTTCTTTTTAGCGTCAAGCACGGCTTCTTCAAAGGCCTGTGGATCCGCAACCTCAACATCTTTTCCGCCACGGATGGCTATTGCCTTCAAATTCTTTGAACCCATAACAGCGCCCATTCCAGTCCTCGCTGCAGTTCTGTATAAGTTGGACGTGACACATGCAATTTTAACCAAATTTTCGCCTGCTGGACCGATGCAAGCTACTTGGACTTCTCGGTCTTCAAGGTCCTGTTTTATTGCCTTTTCAGTTTCCACGGTGGTCTTGCCCCAGATGTGGCTGGCGTCCCTGATTTCGACGCTTCCATCGTCGATCCAAAGATAAATCGGGTGCTTAGCTTTTCCTTTGATTATTATTTGATCGAAACCTGCATACTTCATTTCGGCACCAAAGCCACTACCGGAACACCCATCGCCTATGATGCCAGTTAGCGGAGACTTGGCGGTAACAGTCCACTTACTAGAAGACGGAGACAGAGTTCCGTTGAGGGGGCCTACACCAAATATCAACAAGTTCTCTGGACCGAGTGGATCTATGCCAGGCCCTACTTCATCGAATAAAACTTTTGAATTGAGCCCCCGGCCACCTATGAAGTTTCTGGCGAGCACATTCGAAAGTCTAAGTACTGTTGTCTTGTTTTTGGATAAATCCACCCGCAAAACTTTTCCCATATATCCTCCTTTGTACTTGCAAGTCAACGCAGTCCCTCACATCGGTTTTGTTTAAAACTCAAAGAAGACTGCAATTAATTAAGATTCTGGAGTAAACTCGTGCACGTGTGGTGTTTGAATGAACTAAAGGGACGAAAATAACAACATTGGAGTGATGTGTAAAACTACCAACATATTTTAATAATGGTCTATTAACAAAAAATTAAATAAAATCTAGAGAACTGGAGGAACTCCCCTTGGAAGTTAAAAGTGCTGTTTGTTGGGCTTGTTATGCCGGTTGCCACGTTCTAGCGCATTTAGAAAATGGGAAGATTGTTAAGATAACGGGAGACCCCGATAGTTGGCAGAAAGGTTTTATTTGCGATAAAGCAGCAGCGTACGTCCATGTTCACGATCACCCTAGCCGTCTTAACTATCCATTGAAAAGAGTTGGCGAAAGAGGGGAAGGCAAATGGAAGAGAATATCTTGGGACCAAGCATTAGACGAAATAGCCACTAAACTGAAGGAGATAAAGGAAAAGTACGGGCCAGAGGCAGTGGCAAATGCCAGAGGGGAATGGAGGGGACCAGACTACAATTATATGGGAAGGTTTTTCCATCTTTTCGGCAGTCCCAACTATTTTGGCGTTGGACATATATGTTTTACAAATTCACATATGGTAAGTCATCTCACCTTTGGAGAAATGCCAGTCCCCAGTTTACTTGGACCAGCCAAGTGTATTGTGTTATGGGGCATAAACCCTCCCCACTCTTTTCCTCATCATTGGGGCCCCATCATGGACCGGAAAAATGAAGGCACTCAGTTGATTGTTGTGGACCCACGTGAAAGTTCTGCTGCCGAAAAAGCGGACATGTGGTTAAAAATAAGGCCTGGTACAGATGCTGCCCTTGGACTTGGCTGGTTAAATGTTATAATAAGCGAGTTTTTGTATGATCAAGAGTTCGTTGAAAAATGGACCTTTGGATTTGATAAGCTAGCGGAACGAGTTAAAGAGTACACCCCGGAAAAAGTCTCTGAAATCACACATGTTCCTGTCGATCAAATCCAAGAGTCTGCTAGGCTTTATGCACTTACTAAGCCTGCTATTTTACTTCATGGAGTGAAGCTTGATCAGCTAGGATACAACTCGACTCATGCCATTAGAACCATGTGTATTCTTAAAGCGATAACCGGAAATCTGGACGTCTCTGGAGGCTTGCTTATAGGAAGTCCGGGATGGGCTCTAGAGCTTGCTAAGGCCCAATCAAGAATACCATTGGATGAAAAACTTCCTCCCGAACAAAAAAAGAAGACCATTGGATCTGACCGTTTTAGGCTGTTCTCTTGGAAAGCCTTTGAAATAATGAGGGCTCCCCTAAGAAAATCTTCTTGGCAAGAGCTTGCTCCTTCAATTGAGTTTTGTGCAGCTAACCAGCCAATGGTTTGGCGTGCGATGCTCACGGGGAAACCCTATCCAGTAAGAGGTTTAATTGTCCTCGCAAACAATCCCATGCCCTCAGCTACCAACACAAAATTGGTGTACAAAGCATTAAAATCCTTAGATCTTCTTGTTGTAATGGACCTTTGGATGACACCCACCGCCATGTTGGCTGATTATGTTCTTCCTGCGGCAGACTGGATGGAAAAACCCCATTTTGCGGCTTGGCTTCATGCGGTAAGCGCTACTGCTGAAGAAAGAGTTGAAGAACCTTTGTACGAGCGTAGAACCGACTTCGATTTATGGCGTGGGCTTGGGGTAAGACTTGGGCAAGAAGAATACTGGCCTTTTAAGACGCTTGAAGAAGCCTATGATCATAGACTTAAGGAAGCTGGGTTAAACATGAAGTTTAAAGAATTTGTGGAAAGACTTCATGCTGGCTCTACATCAACAGGCTACATTGTAGGGCAAGAAGCTGAGTTTAAAAAATATGAAAAATATGGGTTCGGTACGCCTTCTGGAAAGGTTGAATTCTATTCTAGTATTTTAGAGAAACTCGGTTACGATCCTCTCCCAAAATACGAAGAGCCGCCTGAAAGCCCCATTAGTTCACCTAGAATGGCGAAGGAATATCCATTAACTTTGATGACCGGCGCGAGAATAATACAATACGACCACTCACAGTTCAGGCAGGTAAAACCTCTCCGCCAGAGCCACCCAGATCCGATAGTGCAGATTCATCCAGAAACGGCCAAGAAATTCGGTATCCGAGAGGGAGACTGGGTCTACATAGAGTCTCCCCTTGGAAAAACAAAACAGAAGGCTCAATTATTCTCAAAGATGAACACGAATATTATAGAGGCAGAACACGCTTGGTGGTTCCCTGAAAAACCGTCAAAAGAACCTAACCTAGGCGGAATATGGGAAGCCAATGTAAACATTTTGATAAACGATGACCCGGATATTTGCGATCCGATTTCTGGAAGTTGGCCCCATAGAACATTATGTAAAATATACAAAGTCGAATAAACCAAAAGCCGACGAACTAATTGACGCATCCAACCTGATTCAACTTAAGAAACGAGCGTGGCTAAGTGAACCGCAATTGCACTCGCGCAAAGGTATAATAATAACAATAAAAACAAGGTCAGTTGTGATATTAGATGGAATGGTTGAAGGCTTACCAAGAAATTAATGCGCTGTTGCGCTTAAGGACGTATCCAGTGGCAGTGAAATATTTTCCGAACTTTGATGAAGACCTCGAAGCATATCTCATGGATGAGGGGTTCGTGAGGCCAAGTGAACCACTTAACGTTTGTCAGATCATTGGTTTAGCGAGATATTGCTTACGATCTTCTTTTTTCACAGTCGAGGATATGGCGTGCATTGTTGGTGCTGTAGTCTTGGGGCTACATCCCATGCCTGAAAACATGAAAAGTGGGTACATGGCGCTTGCGATGCGTAAAAATCAAGATTTAGCCCGGGGATTTATAGAGACTGTCCCAGTGATTAAGTATGGTGAGGTAAAAGCAGTTGCGTGCGCGCCGCTTCATCAAACAACCCTTAATCCTGATCAAGTCATTATTTACGGAAATTCTGTTCAAGTCATGAGGCTCATCCAAGCCTACTTATGGGACAAAGCAGGACGTGTGCAATTCTCGTCTGGTGGGGAGTATGGTCTTTGTGGAGATGTCATGGCACAAAGTTACATAACGAACGGTTTAGCCTTAGGAATACCATGTGTTGGAGAACGCATGACGTCCATGACTGGGGATGACGAGTTATCTGTTAGCATACCTATCAACGCCTTCAATAGTGTATTAAATGGCCTCGAAAGTACTAAGGCGGCGGCTCCTTATCCAATTCCATTTGGCGGGTTAAACCGAACTCCAGATTACCTACCAGATTACTTCCTCACCGAGTACGCCAAAAACGAATAGAAGGAAGAACCCATGGTCAAAATTAGCGCCTTAGCTTTATTAGCTCCTGTTTGTCTCAAAACCTCTGATTTCTAACATCAAAAAGCTGGCAAAGTGTTTGGTTACAGCTGAGACATGGAGACTGCTAGATTTAGGTGGACTTGATCCACTAGAAGCACAGTGCTTATACGAGGCCGTGGCCCTTGCCATAGATAGAGGCCAAGCCCCAAACACAGTTATCCTATGTTATCCTGCAAAACCCTACGTTTGTTTGGGTTTCCATCAGGAGTTAGAAAAAGAGATTGACGTAAAGTTTTGTCGACGGCGGAAATTGCCGATCATAAGAAGGCCTGTGGGCGGTGGCGCGGTATATCTTGACAGCGGGCAGCAGTTCTATCAAATAGTGGCTAGCGAGGACAGTCCACTTGTGCCGTTTGAAGTCGACAAGTTCTTTGAAAAATTCCTCCAAGTGACGGTGCACGTGTACAGGGCCTTAGGTGTACCTGCGGTGTATAAGCCAATAAACGATGTTGTCGTCAACGGAAGGAAGATTTCTGGAAATGGAGCAGGCAAAATAGGGAAAGCCACTGTTCTGGTAGGAAACATAATTTTTGATCTGAACTATGACACGATGGCTCAAGTGCTTAAAGTGCCAGATGAAAAGTTTAGGGATAAGTTAGCCAAGAGCATGCGAGAATGGGTTTCATCATTAAAACAAGAGCTTGGATATATTCCTACAAGAGACTATGTCAATCACCTGCTAACTGAGGAATATAAGAAGATTGGAATCAAGCTTATTCCTGGCCTGCTTAGTGGAAAAGAAAAAGAAGTTTTTGTTAAGGAAGTTAAGCCGAAACACCTCTCAAAAGAATGGTTGTACATGCCCAAGTTTCGACACCCCAAACTAGGTGAAAGGCGAGTTGTTAAAGTTGCAGAGAATGTCAGAATAGTCGAAACCAGTTATAAGGCAAAGAAAATGATTCGCGTAACGATGGAAATAGCCTTCGACAAAATCAGAGACATACTGATTTCAGGAGACTTCTTTATGATTCCAGAACAGGCCTTGCCTAAACTTGAGGAGGAGCTAGTAGGATTATCGATTGATCGTGGCGAAATTCTTAACATAGTAAAACAATTTTATGGTAAAGTTAAGGTCCAAGCATCGGGAATAGAGCCTGTTGATTTCGTCGAAGCGATAATGAAGGCGGCGGAAGTTTAATGCTTTGCCCACGCGCGCGGTTTTAGAAACAAATAAATGTCGGTTTATTTTCTTACTAAAGCCCTTGGAGGCGTATATTCATAATGGTTGAGGTAAAAATTCTGGGCATTTCAGGCAGTCCTAGACATGGAAACACCGAGATTCTAGTCAAAGAGGCATTAAAAGCAGCAAAGGAACTTCCCGATGTGACGACCGAAATTATATCACTGGCTGACGTAAGGATAGACGGAGGCTGCAAGGCAGACTATGCCTGTTGGAGGAAGCCGGAAGAGGCAAAATGTTTCACATACAAGGACGACGCAAACATGATATTCAGAAAGATGGTGGAAGCCGACGGAATAATCATCGGAACACCTGTTTACTGGGGATCTATACCCGCACAACTCAAGTGCTTGTTTGATCGATCCATGCCAGTTGAAATTGATTTCCGCCTTAGAAACAAGGTGGGAGGAGCCATTGCAGTAGCTGTGGAAAGACACGGCGGGCATGAGGGAGCCATCGCCGACATCCACAAATGGTTCCTTATTCATGATATGGTCATTTGCGGTGTGGGACCTGAAAGGCCGAAAAAGACTTTAGGTGGTCATTACGGCGCGATGGCTCTTCAAGGATATCCATACCCAGTTCACTCAAACGAACCCGGAGATGACACTGCTGTTTTGCAAGATGAGATAGGTATGGCAGCTGCGAGGTTCCTTGGTAAAAGAGTTACAGAACTGGCAAAAGTGGTGAAAGCTGGGCTAGCGGGAGTCTCGGATAGCGAGTTGGGGTGGCCAAAGGGCCCGGTTCATTGGGAAACATTGGAGGCTCAACGTAGACATTAATGCCTTAAGAATTTCTTTAAGGGTAAAGGAAAAGAGGGAATGACTAAGTTCGATCGACAAAACTTTAAAAAACACATAATCAGAAACACTAAGTGAAACTGGTGGGCGCCTATGAAGATGCTTTTAGTACATCCCGAAAAATGCACCGGGTGCAGAATATGCGAATTGATGTGCGCGTATAAACATTTTAAGGTTAACAATCCTAAGAAAAGTGCCATAAGAGTTACACAATTATTTCCGAAGCCCGCAGCAAATGTTCCAATTGTTTGTAGGCAATGTAAAATGGCGCCATGTATAGAAAAGTGCACGGAGTTAAAGTTTAATGCCCTCTACAAAAATGACCTTGGAGTTACTTTGGTTGATGCCAAAAAGTGCGTGGGAGACTGGGCATGTGCCGAAGCCTGCCCCTTCGCAGCCGTATACCTCCACTCAGACCTTAAGACGCCGATAATATGCGACTTATGTGGTGGCAACCCAGAATGTGTAAAACATTGTCCAACAAACGCCATTGAATTTACGAGTCCAACAGCGGCGCACCAAGAAAAGAGAATCGAACTCGCGACGAAAATGGCAAGCGGAAAAAAGAAATAAAACAGAGATCAAAAGAGCTTCTAAGTTATTTTTCAAAATTACGGTGAGAAAAATGTGGAAATTCGGAGTGGAGCAAAAACGATTTGAGATAGGAACGGTGAAAATAGGAGGGTTGCCCGGAGAACGCCCCACTGTATTAATCGGTTCAATTTTCTATCACGGACAGAAAATCCTTAGAAATGAGGTGACTGGCGACTTTGATGACGCGAAAGCCGAGGAGCTGATTAAAGTTCAAGAGGAGTTTTCTGAGAGAACAGGAAATCCCCACATGCTGGACGTAGTTGCATCCACTCCTGAAGCAATGAAAAAGTTTCTTGATTTTATATCTGGCGTAACAGACGCCCCCATCCTTTTTGATGGCATATCAGCAAACGTAAGAATCGCTGCCTTGGAGTATGTCAAAGAACATGCTCCAAAAAACGAAATTGTTTACAATTCTCTTACGCCTGAATACAAGCAAGAAGAAATCGAGAAAATTAAGGAAACGGGCATAAAGAGTGCGGTTCTTCTTGCTTATAATATGAGAGACTTCAGCTCTGAAGGACGAATCAAGGCAATTAAGGCACTCTTACCAGTGGCTTATGAAGCAGGAATTAAAAACCCTCTGATCGATACCTGCGTTCTTGACATCCCAAGTCTTGGAATGGCCTGCCGCGCTCTTTTCGAATTAAAAAATGAGTTTGGGTTGCCTACAGGTTGCGGAGCCCATAATGCCATCGGCACATGGAAAGGTCTAAAGAAAAAAATTGGTGAACAGGCAACTCATCCCAGCACGGCAGTAGCCTCTGGAATTACAGTGGCGATAGGTGCTGACTTCGTTCTCTATGGTCCAATCGAATCTGCAGATTACATGTTTCCAGCCGTAGCTATGATAGATGCCGCTTATGGCCAACTAATTATAGAAAATGGAAAAAGGTTGGACAAAAACCATCCGATATTCAAAATAGCATAACTTTCTCACTCGGTTAGTTGTAACGTGGTTTACTATTCTAAACAACACTCCCGAATTTCCTCAAATATTCCTTAATTGAAGGCAATCTATCCAAATCTTTGTGTGAAATAAATGAAGACTTAAATTAATTCTTGGCTAAAGTCAGGTTGGTTGCGAGCCCAAGTACGCGCAAAAATGGATCGCCACAACATTAAAATATAAACAAAAAGCTCCTCAGAGAGAAGACAAGCCGGGAAAAAGAATATGCAAGTGTTAGGGGAAACGAAGAGTCTCTGTCCAAGCTGTATGCAAATTATCCCGGCAGGAATTTATACCGACGGTGTCAGAGTTTTCATGCAAAAGAAATGTTCTAGGCACGGCATTTTTCAGGGACTGATATGGAGCGATTATCAATTATACCAGAAATCCTTCCGATTCAGTAGAAAAATAACTAGGCCAGCAGGGTGCGCCACATCAGTTGTTAGGAATTGCCCTTATGACTGTGGGCTTTGCCCAGAACATGAACAACACACTTGTCTTGCCATCTTGGAGGTCACGGATGAATGTAACTTAAACTGTCCAATATGCCTAGCTTCTTCTCCAAAAATGAGCGAAGACCCGAAAATAGAACGAATTGAAGAAGCTCTGAAAAAATTCTTGAGATATGAAGGTCGATCCGCTTGCATTCAGCTTAGTGGAGGGGAGCCGACGGTTCGACAAGATTTGGTCGATATAGTCAACATCGTAAGAGGTTTTGGTTTTAAATCCATCGAGATTGACACTAACGGCATCGAGTTGGCAAAAAATCCTAAGTTGGCAAAGGAACTCGCTGATGCGGGGCTAACGGGCATATACCTTCAATTTGATGGTTTAACCGCAGACGCTTGGGCCCCCCTTAGAGGCTCTTTGGATCTTTTAACCATCAAGGAAAAAGCTGTTGAAAGGGCAAAGAAAGCTGGTTTGGAAATTGCGCTAGCGGCTACGATTGTCAAAGGGGTTAATGATAATCAACTTTGGGAAATCATAAGGTATGCTATTAAAAAGGATACAAAAGGAGTTAACTTTCAGCCTTTTGCTGCTTTAGGTAGATTTCCCTCAAAGCTATTGAACCCCATGGATAGGACTACAATTCCAGATGTTGTTAAGGGTATTGAAATGCAAAGTAGAGGTCAATTAAAAGCCGAGGATTTTGTACCAATACCATGCCCCGATAATCGCTGTGCCGTTTTAACCTATACTATTATCAAAAAGGGAAAAATCACGCCAATCAATAGGATAGTGGATGTGGAAAAAATCGTTGACTACTACGCTGAGCCTGCCGATTTTAACGAAGTATTGAGAGCAGCAAGTGAGATACTCTACGGGATCAAAAAAGATGATGTCCAGTGCTGCTCCGCTTCTATGGACTTACTTAAAGGTCAATATTTTAGCATCGGTTGCCACGGGCTTCAAGATATATGGAACATCGATTTAAACAGAGTTAAGAAATGTTGTGTACATGAATTGACAATTAAAGGAAAACTTGTTCCCTTTTGTTTGTTCAACGTTATAAGTCAAAAAGGAGAAACCCTCTATCGAAGAAGGGAATCCAAAAGCTTCAAATAATGATCTCGTATCGAAAGATTTCGAGGAATTAGTAATGAACACAAAAGATCTGCATAAGGCATCCGAGAAGGTCAGCACATACTTACGCTTAAGAACTTACCCGCTGGGCTTCAAACTGTTTAAGACCCTGAAGGAGGCGGAAAAAGTCGGATGGAGACCGCCGAATAAACTTTTAACTTGTCAGGTTATTAATATGGCGAGAATTCATGGACGCGCGTTAATTGCAACCGCGGAGGACTCGCTCTGCGTTATCGGCGCGGTGACGCTGGGGCTAATGGAGACTCCTCCACACATGGCCTCCGGAGAAATCTTCCTAAAGTTAGGCTACATTTCAGATCCTGAAAAAGCTAAGAAGTACCAAGAATGCTTAGCTAGACTGGAGCCCGTGTATGAGGCGTTTGCCGTAAAGCCCTTAGAGAGAGCAAATTTTGAGCCGGATGTGATGCTGTTATATGGGAATTCTGCTCAAATTTCGTTGGCACTTTTTGCGCTCAGCGTGAGATACAGTGAGAGACTGCAACTTAGCATGTTTGGCGAATCTGCATTGTGCGGCGGGATAGCCCAAGCAATGAGTGTGGGTAAACCACAAATTTCTATCCCATGCTTCGGAGAGAGGGTATTTGCGGGTACTGCCGACGATGAAATCTTGTTAATTATGCCCTTTCCAGATTTGCCCGATTTAATCTCCGGTTTGGAAACGTTGTACAAAGCTGGAATGAGGTATCCCATACCCATAGCAGGGTGCGCAACCACAGTCGAGATTGCTTCGATACTAAAACCAGATTATAAACCATAAATCCTATGGAGCTTTCCCATAAGCCATAGTTTCCAGTCCTTTCTCTGTTACAACTTTTAGGAAATAGGTTGTTCCGCTAGCCCATTCATAGTTAAAGGCGACTTTGGAGGCGCCACCTGGAGGCAGCGATGGTGGATTCCAAACAACGGGAATCTCGGTCCAATTCGGGCTTGTTGATGGTCTGATGGAAACGTTGCCTTTCATGACACAGTCTGCGTCGCCAAGATTTTCTATGTCCCTTACTTCTATTTGTTTGGGAGGACCTGCGATGAAGCTCATTTCCCCTATCGTTATCCGGCATTTCGGCTCTTTCTTTTCTGGTCTACTGGGTAAGGAAAACATTTTGCTTCAACTTCCATTTTCTCGGGACTTCATGATCTTCTAACCCTAAATACTTTTTGATTTCGGAACGCGTACCATAAAGCTCTTCAAACTTTCATGGTTTTCTTCGGGGTTATTTCCACCAAGACTTGAGTTGATCCTTTCTCAAACCTAGGTCTCCATGGATGTTTTTTTCGAAACAGATCCGCGATTCTATTTGTGACTTCTTTTTCACTTAATATCCTCGCTTTACCTTCGATTATCATGGCTCTGTAGCCGTCTGTAGTCACAGCCGCGACGTTGCTGTTGTTCAATATGTTTTTGACTTTTACAGAGTCTTTATCTGTGGAGAAATAGAACTTTCCGTCAAAGTATAGAGCGATTACGGGCACTACATGAGGGCTTCCAGAAGGCTTCACTGTGACTACGTAGATCATTTTCATTTCTTCAAGGTCCATCGACAACACTTCCGGCCTTCTTCAGGATCTCTCTATCAGAGGCTTTATCGGTTTCTTAGAACCGATGACTTCGGCCACTTTTGTCATTCATTAGATGGCTGTTTCTTTATAAAGGTCTTTTTCTTGAGAGAATTCATAGTTGTTTTCTTTTCTCAGGAATTCGGTGGCTGTGATGACCCTGTATATGTGCGCAGTAGTGGTTACAACCAGCAAAGTCAATAGAGCGAGTAGGAGAACCGCTGCAAAAGCAAAGGCAACAGTTGCACATTTCGGCTGCAGTTAAAGGGTCTGGCGGAATCCCGCAGTTCTCCAATTTTTGGGCTAATCGCGTGATTTGTGGTGGCAATACAAACGCTTTGAGGAGGGTCTTCGGATCAGCGAAGATTTGTCTTGTGGGTCCATCGGCCAAAATTTTTCCGTCAAACATGACCACCGTTCTTGGGACATAGTCAGCTATTAATCTCATGTCGTGAGTGATGACTATTATCGTGCGGCCCTCTTTATGCAATTTGATCAATAGATTCATGATTTCTTCTGCACGTTTTATGTCTTGACCTGTAGTTGGTTCATCAACGATAATTATTGATGGATTTGTAGCTAGTATGGAGGCTATGGCGAGTCTTTGCCTTTCTCCCATTGAAAGAAAGAAGGGGTACTCCTTTCTTTTTTCTTCTAATCCCATGGTTTTGAGCGCGTTATCAACCCTTTGCTTAATTTCATCTTGGCTAAATCCAAGGATTGTAGGTCCAAATTCAACTTCCTTTTCAACGCTGTTACAAAAGAGTTGATAGCTTGGGTTTTGATATACATAACCAACTTTTTTAGCCAGATGTTTAAAATCAGACTTTGTTGTGTCGACATCTTCGATAATTACCTTGCCGCTTGTAGGCTTCAATATCCCGTTAAAATGCTTGACTAACGTGGTTTTTCCAGAGCCGTTCTGACCTATCATTCCAACAATTTCATTTTCGTAAATGTCTAGGTTTACACCCTTTAAAGCTACAGTTCCATCTGGGTATGTAAATTGAAGATCTCTAACTTCAACTACCTTCCTTCTTTCTACCAAGTCTCTGTCTCCTTAACATTTGATCAACGCTTTCATATGCTTGATTCAGTGTAAGGTATATATTCTTGAGATAGAAATTTTCATTTGTCATCATCAAGTGACTGAGTTCGGTGACTTGAGGGAGGCGAACCCATCGTTCTTTAAGTTTTTCCTCATGTTTAAGAAATTCTTCTGGCGATCCACTAAGCTCTATCTTACCGTCATACAGCAGTATAAATCTGTCTGCAAAGGCTACACAGTCCTCAATGTTGTGCTCCACTATGACTGCCGTAAGTTTGATTTCCTTTCTAAGTTCGGAAATGATCTCCAATACTTCTGCCTTTCCAACAGGATCCAGATTTGAGGTAGGCTCATCTAAGACTAGAACATCTGGACGCATAGCCAAAGCAGCGGCGATTGCTACCCTCTGTTTCTGACCACCTGACAAAGCTCTTGGGGGTTTGTATTTATAATCTTCCATCCTAACCGCTTTTAAGGCCCAGTCCACTCTCTCTTCAATCTCATCTATTGGTAGCCCAAAATTTTCTGGGCCGAAAGCAACCTCGGTGTCAACAGAGAGGGTTATGAATTGGCAATCAGGATCCTGGAATACCATTCCAACTTTTTCTGCTAGTTCAGAAGTTTTGTGGTCTCGAGTATCCATCCCCGCAACTTCAACGTGGCCTTTGAACACACCCAAATAATTATATGGGATCAACCCGTTGAGGCAGAGGCAGAGTGTAGTCTTGCCGGACTCGTTCGGCCCGGTTACAACTACAAACTCTCCTTCTTTCACATCGAGAGTTATACCCTTGAGAATCCAGGGGACATCCTCTTTCTCACCATACTTCCACCATAGGTTTCTTAAAGAAACTGACATCGCTAACTCTCCTCAAAATGGTAACGAGTTAAATCCTAAAGGAAAGAAAAGATTAAGGATCATATAGACAAGCAGAGCTATGAGAAAGCTTATCATTAAAAAATCAATGCTATGCGGTTTTGCTTCTCGCAACCTTAATTCTGTACGCTTCTTTCCTCCTGAGAGAGAATATCCCCGTGAGTCCGCGGCATTAGCTGTTTCCTCCATCTTCCTAAACTCAAGCACGAAGAGTGGTACAACCAAGGCTACGAACCATTTAAACTTCTGAAGAATTGAAAGCGTATCGAGATCTAGTCCCCTCGACTTTTGCGCTTCAACGATTGCAAACATGTCATCGAAAAACAACTGTATGCCCCGAAAAGTGAATGCTATGATCATGCTTAGGAAGTGAGGTATGCGTATTAACCTGAGAGACATAAGCAGGTCATTGTCAGTACAGACCGTGAGGATGAACAAGGTTCCGAAGAGGGCAGTCATCATCCGAACCCAAAAAATAAATCCAGATATCAAGTTTTCTACGGTAACCCGGATCAACCACCACTCAAAAATCAAATGCATTGTTGGTTCATATTTTCCCAAGAGACCCCATGAGACAAGAAAGGATGCTAACAGAATTGCATTCCCCACCCAGACGAACCACAGAGTCTTCCATTTAACTCTAGATAAATGCATCAAGATGAGCACTGAGGACAATAGAACTACGTTTAGGCTGAATGGAACCAAGTAGCTGGCTAAGTTGAAGAAGACTCCTATGGCAACTCTGGTTAGTGGAGATAACGACGAAAATCTGGTCCATGTAGGTGCATACCATAAGAAAGCTCTTCTTCCCGGTACGACTCCAGCATCTCCGCGATGATGCCCCAGTTTGATAAACCCCTTTTTTACTCTTACTGATTATGCGGGACTAATATGGATAAAATGCCTCTTAATTAAGTTTGTCGTAAACATGCACACGCAAGAAAGCGGAGGTCTCAAGCGATTTCCTATTCAATGATAGGTCTATGCAAGCCATCCTTTTGTGTATGCTCTGCTTTTCATTACTGCCCCTGAAACCGCCTTCAGCAGTGGTATCGCGATGAGAGGTGTTATGACCACGTTGCTGAGGAACCATCCTGGCATCATAAGATAAATCAACGCATCCATAGTCGGTACAAGTCCGAAAATGTACCATATGGGTGGGGCTATAAGCGTTGACACGAAGCCGGGGATTACAACACCGAAGATCATAAAAATCGTTCCGTCTCTCGATGTCGTGAGACGCGGGTCAGCCTTGAAAAATCTGAAGGCCCAGGCAGGAATCAAGGCTTGGAAAATGGTGCTAATTGATTGAAGCGCGGATACGACGAGTCCCAAAGCAGACATCGCGCTTATCGTGTTGCCAATGTACGCCGCTAGAACTCCCCAAGCTCCAAACCAAATTCCAGCGACAGCGAAGAGTCCAACTGTAGGCCAAACAGTAATTACCAAGTGAGGAAGAAAGTTATGGGTCAAATACCCTATTACAGCAATCAATCCACTCATGACTGCCGTAACTACGACATGGATTGTCCCGGGCTTTCTCTCAATTCTTAGTTCTTCTTCTTGTTCTTCTTCACTCATCCATTACCCCCCAAAGTCTCTTATCCTGTTACATTGAAGAACCTGTTTGATGCATCCATGTATTTGCCACCCACAATTTTTATGTAGTAAGGATATGTTTCGCCATTATATTCTTCCAGTGCTTGAGTGGCGTTCCATTGATATTCGCCGGTATTAGGCGCACTATCTGTTATAACATGATTGGCATAATCTACTTGACAGAAACAACCCTCCCAGTCCTCATGTTGAAAAGTAGATGAAGAGCCTCTGGGAAGGTGACTCCATGCTATCCAGATTTTATAGTTAGAGCTCAGTCCTACTTTGCTGGTGTTCCATCGGATGGTGATTATGCCAGACACGGTTTCTCCTCCATTAGGGTAAAGTAGCCAACCCTTGCCAGTGGGATATTTTGGGTCAGTCCAGGGGCCAACAAATTCTTTTTGTGTTCTAAGCCATATCCAATAAATGGCAGCTCCGGCGATGGCGACGATCATAATTATGATAAGGATTCTGTAGGTCCACTTTCCCATTCTACCTACGCCTCTTTTGGCTTAGAAGCTGTTTGTTTCCTCCGTTTCACTCTCAATACGACCACTGACACGACAACTATCGCTGCGACTGCGACGATAGCTATGTAAAGATAAGGTATCTCCAGTGGTGGACTCGGTAATTGTGGCCACTCAGGTTTCTCGGCGAGTTGCGTCGTACCCAACGTGAGCGTGCCCCACGAGTCTGGTGGCGCATAAGTTCCCTGTGGGGCATCTGGACCAGGCCAGAAGTCGCCCGTCGACTTGGTCACAGGCCAATCCGCTATTCGGCTTTTGTCGTAGTCCTCCATGGATGCGCAGAACCCAAACTTCGTTATGTTATCCAGCCCGGGTATCAGATCCAGTATGCTGAGCGGAATCCGAAACTCCCAGTACCGGTGAAATGTTTCGCTTGCCTCCGTGGGTGCCCATCCCGGACCTGAACCAGCATAATACGCTATTACGACATCCCGCATGTCGCGATATTTTTCCGGTGTATCCTCTGGCAAATGTCCCCTCAATACCCCCCATTGGCTTTTCCCACTATGCCCATCCCATGGACCGGTATCAATCGGTTCGACTCCGTCTCCGATGTAGACGAGGTGGCCATGGCTGTGGAATAGGATGTCATACTCTTGCGGTTTATTTCCGCCGCTCATGTCTGGGTCGATGGCAACCCAGCCGTTGTCCCATCCCAGTGGAGATTGGATTGTGTCTGTGGGGCAGTCTAAGTATACCCACAGGTAGGTCCAGTTGTGCTTAACCAACAAATAGCCGCCAAACTTAGAGTTACCTACCGTTACAACCGCAGCATCGTCCCATTCGCCTTCAGTGAGGAAGGCGTCAGCAGTGGGAATTGTTTTTGCTAAGGGGGCCACGATCTCCGTAACCTTTTCTGAATGGACATGAGGTAAGCCTATAGCCAACATCAACATCAACATCAAACAAAGAGTAACACACACAAAACGTAGTTTCAAACTATGATATCCCCTCTTGCGTAGCAATGAGAAAAGAGGTTTGAGCGTGTGTATTTAAGCCTTTTTATGAACGCAACCGGAACTCGACCAAGGCATGTTGCATGCGCAGACTGTATGATCAGCTTGTTACATATTGTAGGCTTAGATGTGAGCATGGACGTTAAGAAGGTAACCTTCCGGGTCTTTAATCACAAATTCTCGCGCTCCCCAAGGCTTGGTCTCTATTTTGCTAAAAATCTGCACGCCCTTGGCTTTTATGTCTCTGTATCGACGATCAGCGTCATCAACATGAATGAAAATAGTTACTCCGACGCCGTATTTATTTCCTGATAATTCTTCCTTGAGTTCGGGAAGGGCGTCTTTCATGAGTTTATCTTTTTCAAGCATGATCGAATTTTCGGCGAACTCAAGGGTTACAAAATCTGCCTCGGTTTCCTCTTTAACTACTTTGAAACCAAGCTGTTCCGTGTAGAATTTGATTGCTTTATCCAAATCCTTGCAGGCCAAGACTATTTCAACACCTACCATATTTATGTCTCCTTTTGATAATATGCGAAACTTGCTTGCGTGCAAGCATATATAATTTTCGGCTTTTCAAAATTGATCACGTATTGTAAAAAAACTCGTAGCATATTAGGTAGTTTTCCTTGACTGAGAGCAAAACTAAACTATGGGTGGGGGCATATCTGTATGTGGGGGGAAAAGAATTTGGGGACAATTAACATTTCTCTTCCGGATGATATGACAGAGAAAATAGATAAGATAATTAAAGAGGAAAACTACGCCAGTCGCTCGGAGCTTGTCCGAGACGCCTTGAGGGGATTTTTCAGCGAAGTGGATTGGATGTCAAGGTTAGGTGGCATGTCTTTAGCTGTGGTGACCATGACTTTCAACATAGAAAGAAGGGGAACTTTGGACGAAATAGGTCGAATAGAACATAGGTATGAGCATCTAATCTTAACGAGTCTGCATAATCACATGGAAAAAACTTGTCTTGAAATCATTTTAACAAAGGGGTCTACAGAAAAACTTAAGGAGCTAATTAAACTCTTAAAGGCCGTACGAGGAGTTGAAGTAGTCAGGGCAACCGTGGTTTGAAAATAGCTAACAACTAACTATCACTGCTTGAGATAGATGCTTGCCTGTCACGCAGAGCAGGTTTTGCCCGCGCATAACGTTACAGGTTGGAAACCGAATTATTTTCGCTTTCTTAGCAGCAGAACAACAGTTGCGATAACGATCACGACGACTACGATCCCGATGGCAATGTAAAGCCAGTAGTCTCTCTTATCCTCTATCACAGGTGGGACATCACTCAACGTGATCGTGCCCCATGTGCTTGGAGGGGGAAATGACCCTACTTGTGGATCATCCACTCGTGGAATCAAAGTTCGCACCCCACCTGCATAGAAATCCCCTGTGAAATTGGCGTAAGCCGTTTCCGGCCAAACAGCCTTTGCCAAAAAGTCTCCCTCAGTCCCCGGGGAACCTGCTGCCACACAGAATCCAGCCGTCCAATTCGCTTCTTCAAATTCCCAACCTCTTATGGGGATTTGGATTTCGAAGGTCCTGTGAGGTGTCATCGAGTTGCCTGAAACTCCGAATGCTCCCGTTCCGCCGCCTTTATAACTCTTGACGGGCTCGGCTCTTTCCTGGAGCTCTGGGGGTATTTCTCCATGTCCATAAATCTCCTCCCATTGACCGTTAATGATTTTATACGGGCCATCGCCTAGGTAGATGTGGTGGCCACTACTGTGAAACATGTAGTCATCCTCCCTTGGAGCGTCGCCGCCGTCGCTGAGCGTGTCTATGGCAACCCAACAGTTATCGTACCCCGCTATATGGGCAAATGTGTCTGAAACGTGATCTAGGAACACATAGAGGAAGTTGCCGTCATGCTTAAGGTAAAGGTAGGCTTCCCAGGTGGCGTTAGACAGATCTATCTCTAAGGCATCATCATACTCCCCTGGTTTTATATATCCATCGGCTTCTGCAGAACTTCTCCGAGGCACGGATATTTCCGAAGTTATTTCTTGAGGTGAAACACCGGCCGATCTAACGATTGGTAGAGGCAACAGCAAAAGCATCAGGTAAAGTGGAATAATAACCATTAGACACGTTTTCAAACTTTTCCGCTCTCCATTTTTGTCTTAATCTCATAAGACAAAAAATCCTTCTTATAAGATTACCGATTATTGAAAATAACTCAAGAAGACTTAGTGCAATAATTACACATCTTCGAGACATCCGAAAAGGTTTAAATCATTGTTTCAATTGAGTTTACGATGTGGAATTCTATCAATAGCCGGAGAGTGATGGAGTGAAGAGGGAAACGTCAACCATCCTTCTTGTTGTGATTACTACGGTCATCATTGGCGTTGCTTCGTATACACAAAGCGCAAACGCATGCATCGACGCCAAATTCATTTGGGAACCATACACTCCCTCGGTAGGCGATACAGTAACCTATAACGCCTCGATCTCAACATGCAACTGGAACTTTACCAGTGAAGAATACATACCTATTGTTAGCTACGAGTGGGACTTTGGGGACGGAAACATAACAACTATAACCACACCAATAGTAACCCACGTCTATACAGAACAGGGAACTTACAATGTCACGTTAACAATAACGGATGCAGGAGGAGACCCTCCTAGTGACACGTGGACAATACCCCTCACCGTCAAAGCAAGTTCCACTGTCGATGGAGATTCTGATGGATTTCCTTGGTGGATAGCAGTTGTTGTTGTGGCGGCAGGAATTGGAATAGCCTTACCCGTTTACTTCAGGAAGGCAAGGAAACCAACGTAGCATGCGCCGCACACGCCCGCGAGATTGTCAGTATCCAGCTTTGTACCACAGTTTCCTGCTGAATAAAAGAAACTATTATTTGACAAACGTTGTCAAAAAGGTTTTTATACACATATCGCAAGTAGGATTTTTCACTGGAGTGAGAGGTAATTGGATCAGACATTAGTCCTAATGGCTTCAGCGGCAGTACTTGCTATTCTCCACACTCTAGTTCCAGATCACGAGCTTCCCTTGGCCATGATAGGACGCGCCCAAAATTGGACGATTAAGAAAATGGCAGGGGTCACGCTAATTGCAGGAGCAATCCACATCTCTGTTTCAATGGGCGTTGGGGTATTGGCCATAGTTGTCAGCACCCAATTAGCACAGCAGGTGACTAAGACAGCACACACGATTTCCGGACTTTTGTTAGTTGCATTTGGTGCAATTTATACGATTCTCGCATGGAGACGAAAAGGCCATGGACATTCGCACGGATCTAAATACGCTGCGCATGCGCATGGCCGCCCACCTCCTGGATCGGGGATCAAAGTAGATTCGAATGGAAAACCCGTTATCAGTGGAAGCGCTTGGATAGTTGCAATAGTCGGCATAGCACCATGTTTCACTCTAATACCTGTTTTATTGCAATCATTATGGTATGGAACACACACAATCTTGTTGGTCATGGTTACCTTCGCTGTTTCTACCATAGGAATGATGGTCATTCTAACATCAATAGCACTCAAGACAATCACCATCATAACAAGACTAACAAAAATAGAAAAACGCGTAGAAATAATTGCTGGTCTAATAATCCTTGCGGTCGGATTGTGGATAGTATTGCCTGATATAATCGGCACGCCGCATGTTCATTAGACAGTCGGCCAAATACGCACTGATCCCCCTAATCTTTCTATTTTTCCTATAAAACCTAGAAAGAGTCTTCTTCTAGCATGTGTGAATGAAAAACACTCCTGTATCTTAGCTCATATTCAAGGCAAGCCTAGTTCTTGACAAGCTTTGTCAAAAAAGTTTTTAATATACGTTTACCAAAAATCAGTTTCCAAGTTGGTGCAAGGAAGATGAAGGCTAAGAAATCTATTTGTTGGTTTTGCTATAACAGTTGCCACCTATTAGTGCATACTGATGAACATGGCCGAGTGTTAAAGGTTACCGGTGATCCGGAGGGTTGGCAGAGAGGCTACATATGCGAGAGGGCTGTTGCAGCTCCAGAGATTAATGATCATCCAGAACGCATCAATTATCCTATGAAAAGAGTTGGTAAGAGAGGAGAGGGCAAGTGGAAGAGAATCTCTTGGGATCAAGCTCTAGATGAGATAGCAGCCAAGCTCAAAGAGATAAAGGAAAAATATGGCCCTGAGGCCTTAGCCAACACCAGGGGCTCCTGGAAGCCAGGCTCTCCCTTGATGGGGCGTTTTATGCATTTATTCGGCAGCCCCAACTATTTTGGTCCTGGTCACATCTGCTACACAAGCGCATTGGCCGTCGAAACTGCTACGTATGGAACGCATATAGTGCCCCAGCTCTATGGCGGAGCAAAACTTGCATTGATGTGGGGCAGAAACATCCCGCAATCACATCCTCTCTACTGGCCTTTGATAGAATACTTTAGAGAAGAGCGAGGTCTGAAGCTCGTCGTCATCGATCCCAGAAAAACGGATGCTGCCGAGGCGGCGGATATATGGCTGCAGCCCCGCCCTGGTACAGACGGTGCCCTAGCCTTAGCCTTTATGAACGTAATTATCGAGGAGAACCTTTACGATAGGGAGTTTGTGGAGAAGTATACATTTGGCTTCGACAAGCTGGCTGAGCGTGTCAAGGAATATCCGCCCGAAAAAGTTGCTGAGATCACCGGTGTTCCAGCTGATAAGATCCGAGAAGTGGCCCGCCTATATGCAATAACTAAACCTGCGGTCATATTGGCCGGTGTCAAATTCGATCAATCTGGGTTAAATACTTCACAAGCTCAACGCGCCATAGCCTGCCTCCGGGCCATAACTGGCAATCTTAACGTTATGGGGGGCGAGCTAGTTCACGGACAAGCTGTGACAGGCATAATGAAGATTAAATCAGATACCGACATAGAGCTCGGTGAGAAGCTTCCCCCAGAACAGTACGAAAAGCAGCCGGGTTACCCAAAGTTCAAACTCATGTCATGGCCTACGTACAAAAACATCTTCATGAAGATTGCCAATGGCACCCCTAATTGGGGGTCAACGATGATTGATAATCCGACTGACTTAGCTGCAGCTCATGCGCCTTCTGCGTGGCGCCAAATAATTTCAGGTAAACCTTACCCAATAAAAGCTCTAATCATATTACATAATAACACCTTGGGTGAACACACTAACGCCAAGCTGGTTTATCAAGCACTGAAAAAGTTGGACCTAATCGTGGTCTTCGACCTATTCAAGCACCCAGCTGCCGCCCTCGCAGACTACCTTCTTCCAGATGCAGACTGGATGGAAAGACCGGAACTTATGCCCACATATCAATATGGCGCTGTCAACGCAGAAGAGAGGGCTATAAAACCTCGCTACGAACGCCGAGACGCTTACCAGTTCTGGCGCGGCTTAGCAATAAGGCTCGGCCAAGAAGAATATTGGCCCTGGGAAACCCTAGAAGAATTCTATGATTGGCGCGTAAAAGACCTGGGTATGTCATTCAAAGAGTTGGTGGAAAAAGTTCATCCTCCTACAGAGTTGTTTAGAGGTGAAGAAGAAAAATCGGAGTACAAACTTCATGAAAAATATGGATTCGCAACGCCAACAGGAAAGGTTGAGTTGTACTCCACCATCTTTGAACAACTAGGTCTAGATCCATTGCCACACTTTGAGGAGCCGCCATGGAGCCCTGTTAGAACCCCAGAACTAGCTAAGAAATATCCACTAATCCTCATAGGAGGAAGCAAAATTAGGCTTTTCACCCACACACAGTTCTGGATGGTGAAGTCCCTTAGAGAACAGAGCCTAGACTGGTATGAACCCCCCGGTCCCAACGTTCTGATACACACTGATACTGCCAAGAAATTAGGCATCTCGGACGGCGACTGGGTGTACATTGAGAACCAATTTGGTAAAATTAAGCAGAGAGCCAAACTAACTACAAAAATTCTTCCAAACGTAGTCCATTGCCAACATAATGGGTGGCTTCCTGAAAAACCTGAGGAGGAACCAAGCCTATTTGGAGTTTGGGAATCCAACACCAGCCTTCTCTTCGACGACGACCCTGACGTGTGCGACCATGCCCACGGAAGCTGGCCACTTATCGGATTGTGTAAGGTTTACAAAGCTTAGCAGTTGCAGTGACCAGCCTTCTGAACTGGGGGTTTCCACCTAATTAAGGCTTAATTTGGTTTCAACACCGGAGAGGTAATTCGACACTAGTTGCACATCTGTTACAGGTAGTATACTCCAGAGTGTGCGCGGGAACAAGTTTTCCTTTATTGCCAATTCATGCATGAGATCTCTCAGTGCGCACACAATTATTCAAAGAAAAAGGAGGGGATTGTTGTTTAAGCTGCTAGTCTCAAGAAGTTCTTCCGAAGTTGATTCCAATGACGACTAAGTCTATGATGTTAATGGTTCCATCATTGTTTAGATTTGCATCTGGATTCCAGTTGTTGTCGCCCGGTCTGGATCCAAAGGCCATAGCTGCAATGACGACATCCACTATGTTGACGATTCCGTTATGGTTGATATCGCCTGGAATGCCCACGAGCCCGTATAATTTTAGATCGCCCCAAGCGTTGGGAGTTGGACATGGAGCAGAGCCCCATCCGCCCGGCCATCCTGGGCTTCCTCCAGAGCCTGGAGGCCACTCAGCATAGGCAGTTGCAGGCAACCAGCCATATCCGTCTGGGTCGGTTGAGTCGTCGTCAACTTGGGCATAGAAACCTACGGTTGAGCCGGCAAAGCCGACCAAGACTAATGGAACAGCCATTTCACTGATTCTGTGGGGTGTAGCACTGTTGGGTGAAGTACCTAGAGGCACGCCCCAGCCGAAGTTTTCGCCAGCCTGAACGCATGCGAAAGTCCCAGCCCAACCCAACCATGTCTGATTCCAACCGGTTCCGGTTCCCACCCAACCCATTGTCGTCCATGAAGTGGTTGCATGAACCAGGTAGTCGTCGGTCTGGGGAGCCCAACCACCGTCGTTGAGGGTGTCAAAGGCCAACCAAACATTCTCATGGTAATAAAGAGTTGAAGGTGTCGTGTCCCAAGGAGAGTCAATTATGACCAAGAGGTGGGTGCTATTGAACTTGGCCCGAATATAGCTTCTTTCGCCTGCTGGACCAGTCATAGTGTATTGTGGTGCGTCGTTCCATTCACCTGGGCTCCAGACGCCGTTAACGGTCACTGGCACTGTGAGGGGCGGAGCATACATCACAGAAGCTAATTTGAGGTTGCCCCAGGCGCTTGGAGCTGAGCATGGAGCAGAGCCCCATCCGCCCGGCCATCCTGGGCTTCCTCCAGAGCCTGGAGGCCACTCAGCATAGGCAGTTGCAGGCAACCAGCCATATCCGTCTGGGTCGGTTGAGTCGTCGTCAACTTGGGCATAGAAACCTACGGTTGAGCCGGCAAAGCCGACCAAGACTAATGGAACAGCCATTTCACTGATTCTGTGGGGTGTAGCACTGTTGGGTGAAGTACCTAGAGGCACGCCCCAGCCGAAGTTTTCGCCAGCCTGAACGCATGCGAAAGTCCCAGCCCAACCCAACCATGTCTGATTCCAACCGGTTCCGGTTCCCACCCAACCCATTGTCGTCCATGAAGTGGTTGCATGAACCAGGTAGTCGTCGGTCTGGGGAGCCCAACCACCGTCGTTGAGGGTGTCAAAGGCCAACCAAACATTCTCATGGTAATAAAGAGTTGAAGGTGTCGTGTCCCAAGGAGAGTCAATTATGACCAAGAGGTGGGTGCTATTAAATTTAGCTCTGATGTAGCTTGTTCCTCCCGAACCAGTCATGATGTATTGGGGTGCATCGTCCCATTCACCTGGGCTCCAAGCACCGTTAACGGTTGCAGGCACCGTAAGAGGCGGAGCATACATTACAGCGCCAGGGACGTAGGCAGTAGTGGATGGAATCATGGCTGTCAGAAGTGTCAAAATGAGAACAGTTGTCGTCAAAGAAGCGAGTGTAGTCTCTCTAAAGTGTCTAATCTGCATTTTCCTTTCTCCTTTCAGCACATTTATGTTCTATTGCCGTTGATTTAAGGCTTTCTAGAATAAGCTTCTAGAATCGATTTTATCTTTAAAGTCATGTCTGAAAAATCGACATTCATACTAAAAGAATTTTTGTGGTGCATAAAGATAAAAAAATGGAGGCGATGGTGGTCAAATGTTCATCATGGATATACTTCGTCGAAGTGTATTGCAACTGCAACGATGTCAACTATGTTTATAACTCCGAATGCTTGTGCAATGTCTGCGCGTGGATCCCATTTTGGTTCTCCCGTGTGAGAGTCGAAGGCTAATGCCACTATAACTATGTCAACTATGTTTGTGACTCCACTACCGTCTATGTCCCACACAGGCGCCCCAAGCACAGCTAATCTAAGAGTGCCCCATACGATAGGTGCTGGACATGGAGCGGAGCCCGTTCCGCCCGGCCATCCTGGACTTCCTCCTGCTCCTGGTGACCACTCAGAATAGGAAGTCGCTGGTTGCGAACCTGTTCCGTCTGGGTCGGTGGAGTCGTCGTCAACTAGGACGTAGAAGCCAACAGTTGAGCCACGGGAGCCAATGTAGGTTAACGGAACAGCCATCTCAGTAATTCTATGTGGTGTGGCGCTGTTGGGGGAAGTACCTAAGGGCACAGCCCCGAAGTTCTCCCCAGCCTGAACGCATGCTACACCAAGCATGAGTATCGACTGATTCCACCCAGTTCCACTTCCCACCCAACTTACTGTTGGGAACCATGAGGTGCTCGCATGGACTAGGTAGTCGTCGGTTTTGGGGGCTGTTCCGCCGTTGTTGAGGGTGTCAAAGGCCAACCAAACATTCTCATGATAGTAAACGGTCGAAGGTGTTGTATCCCAAGGAGAGTCAATTATGACAAAGAGATAGGTGCTATTAGATTTAGCTCGAATGTAGCCTATGTTTCCGCCAGTTGAGTTAGTCATGATGTATTGTGGTGCGTCAGTCCATTCACCTGAACTCCAGACGCCGTTAACGGTCACTGGCACTGTGAGGGGCGGAGCATACATCAAACCGAGTAATAGGTTGCCCCAGGCGCTTGGAGTTGGGCATGGGGCTGAGCCTGTTCCGCCGGGCCATCCTGGGCTTCCTCCAGAGCCAGATGGCCACTCAGAGTAGGCTGTTGCTGGTTGTGGGCCTGTTCCGTCTGGGTCGGTGGAGTCGTCGTCAACTAGGACGTAGAAGCCAACAGTTGAGCCACGGGAGCCAATGTAGGTTAACGGAACAGCCATTTCACTGATTCTGTGGGGAGTGGCACTGTTCGGAGAAGTACCCAAAGGCACAGCCCCGAAGTTCTCGCCAGCCTGAACGGCTGAGACACCCGACATTAGCGTCGTATTCCATCCGTTTCCGTTTCCCCTCCAACCTGCTCCAGTCCATGACGTGGTTGGATGGGCTAGGTAGTCGTCGGTCTGCGGTGCCCCACCACCATTGTTGAGGGTGTCGAAGGCTAACCAAACATTTTCGTGCCAATAGGCAGTGGCGTTTGTCGTGTCCCAGGGTGAGTCGATTATGACGAAGAGGTGGGTGCTATTGACTTTGGCTCTGATATAACCTATGTTTCCGCCAGTTGAATTGGTCATGATGCATTGTGGTGCTTCGTCCCATTCACCTGAGCCCCAGGCACCGTTAACGATTACAGGCACCGTAAGAATCGGAGCGTACATCGCAGCTCCAGGGACGTAAGCACTAGCGAATGGGATAGTCGTCATTAGAAGCGTCAAAATGAGAACAGTTGCCATCAAAGAAGCGATGGTAGTCTCTCTAAAGTGTCCTACCTTCATTTTCCTTTCTCCTATCAACATTTTTCAAATGTGCATATACAATTTTCATTTGCCGTTGATTTAAGGCTTTCTAGAACTATGCGGGCATGTGCGTGTGGCTATCGCACAGAGGCTTACCGTTTAGACTCCGAACCTAGAACCTGCCACTCCAAGACAATTAATAATCTTCAAGAGGAAGAAAGTTTGTCACCCCCTCAACCGTAAATGTTCACCTTCAATGGATTTGTTGGCTACAAAATTAATGGTCGAAACGTTTCAACCTTCTCCACAGATGTGGTCACATTCTTAGTGACGAAAATTTATTAGGCAGAAGAAACCAACTTCGTTGAGGCGGAGAGAAAGAAAAATGCAGATAAATTTGGTGAGCTTAAAGCATTTTAAGAAAGCATCTCTCGCTTCTCTGATTATGATGCTTCTGATTTTCATGTTCCTAGCAGCGATGCTTCCTTTTTCCATCGCTAATGGAAGTACTCTCGAGATCAAAGCCCCACCTCTTACGACGATTCCGCTCATTGACGCTAACTGGAGTGGAGGCGAATGGGATGACGCGTTTGAATACGCTATTACTAATGGCAGTCTCACAAGTTATGTGCGGGTTAAGTGGGGAACCGGTAGCGTAACCGGCGACTTTCTATACATCCTCATCGACTCGCCATGGGACACAATACCTGCAGACTTAAACCCCAATGAGAACTATTGGATTGCCTTTGACACCCTCAACGACGGTGGGGGAGCACCCCAAACCGACGACTACCTTTTCAACGACGGATTCAGCGACTGGAACAACGTAGCTTGGGAGGGGACTGGAAGCGGCTGGAAGGTAATGCTTACGCCTAAGCCGGGGTTTGCTTCGATTCAAAATAACAACGGCACTTCTCCCCACAACAGCACAGAACATCTAATCTGCGAGTTTAGAGTCCCATTAACCCATGTCGGTTCCGTCGGATCAACAATAGGCTTCTACATCCTAGCCATCGACGACTCAGCCGACCCAAACCACAGCTATGACCCTCCAGGATCACCACGGTATGTAGAATACCCATCTGGAGCTGGAGGAAACTCAAGTGGCTGGCCCGGGCCCCCCAACTACATCGATCCCTGCCCGGCTCCTAGTGCTTGGGGTCATCTGAAGTTGCTTCAGAGGCCCACGGCTTCCTTCACCTACTCACCCGATATACCAGATGTAAATGAAACAGTGACCTTTGATGCTTCAGTTTCCCAAGACCCTGATGGAAGCATTATTAGCTATACGTGGAACTTTGACGATGGAAACGTCACCACGGTTAATGCTACAACAATAACCCACGCCTTCTCTACAGTCGGCAGCTATGATGTTAACTTAACTGTTACCGATAACGATGGATTGAATGCCTCGGTTGTACACACAGTCTATGTAGGTATTAGGGCCACCTTCACGTTTTTGCCCTCTGCTCCAAACCCGGGAGACGTTGTAACCTTTAATGCCACGGCCTCCTACTCCCGCAGCCGAACAATAGTCAACTATACTTGGATTTGGGATGACTCAAGTAGCAATGTTACCACAAATCCCATAATAACCCACATCTTCTCCGTGGGTGGTAGCTACAATGTAAACCTAACAGTCACCGACAACACTGGATTGAATGCGTCGGTTGTGCATACAGTTCATGTAGGTGCGCCTAGGGCTGATTTCACCCTTTGGCCTTCAGCTCCAAACATGAGAGATGCTGTGATCTTTAACGCTTCAGGTTCCTACGACCTCGACGGAACCATCGCTAACTATGCCTGGGATTGGGGTGACTTGAGTGGTAACGTTACGACAAATCCAATAATAACCCGCATCTTCTCCACGACTGGAAACTATAACGTTACCCTCATTGTCACCGACAATCTCGGGCTAAATGGCTCGTTTGCACTCATTGTTACCGTGTATGCCCTTCGCGAGGCTCATTTCTCCTTTGCGCCTTCAACTCCAAATGTGGGCGATCCCGTGACCTTTAACGCCTCCCTCTCTCAAGACCCCGGCGGAACCATCACTAACTACACTTGGGATTGGGATGACACAAGCAGCAACGTTACCACAAATCCAATAATAACTCATACCTTCTCCGCGAATGGAAGCTACAACGTAAACCTAACTATCACGGACAACGACGGACTAAAGGCTTGGTATAACAACACAGTTAATGTGGGGATACCCCCAGTCCAAGCCACCGCTCCCTACTCACCCATAATCCCGACTATCGATGGCATCTGGAGCTCCGGCGAATGGACCGACGCAAACGAATACGTCATAAATGGAACCGGAGGAGAGGGCTACATACTGGTTAAATGGGGTTCAGGCAACATAACAGGCGAATTCCTCTACATCCTCGTAGACTCGCCTTGGGACACCACTCCGCCAAAACTCTCCTCGAAGGAGAATACCTGGACTGCCTTCGACACGGAACATGACAAATCAACGGTTGGCCCCCAAACCGACGACTACCTCCTCAACAGCGAATATACCAGCTGGAACGGCATATCTTGGCAGGGAAACGGAACTGCATGGACGGGTGTCCACGGGCTTGCGACGAACTTCCTCGCCGTCCAAAGCAACTCTTCAGGCCACAGAATCGACGAAATCAGAATCCCATTAGCCTATGTTGGCACAGTCGGCCAAACAAGCGGCTTCCACGTCATAGTCGTCGACGACAGCTCCGACCCTGACAAGAAGTGGGGTCCAGAACAACCTCCAACGGCTTGGGTTGAATGGCCGGATGGAGCTGGAGGAAACTCCGCAGGCTGGCCTGTTCCCCCAGACTACATCGATCCCTGTCCTACTCTTGATAAATGGGGCTATCTAACCCTTGAACCTCCAATGAAAGCCCTTAGCAATATAACCCTCGATATTAGTTCATTGTCGATTACCCTCGGCGAAAGCGTAACGATAAGCGGAACCGTTTCCAACAGCACAGAAGCAATAGCATGGGTTGACGTCACAATCCAATACAGGTTGACTGAAACAACGGAGTGGATCAACATCACAACGGTAACCACCAGCTCCACTGGAGGCTACGCCTATGACTGGACGCCAACAGAAACCGGCACCTACGAAATTAAGGCTAGCTGGCCCGGAGACTCGAATACCTATGGAGCTGAAAGTGAGGTAAAGACGTTGAAAGTGACATCAAAACCTCTTCCAATCCTCGAAATTGCAGCGATCCTCGCGGCCATCGCGGTCGTCGCAGCCATTGTGGTGTACTTGCGTAAGGTAAGAAAGCCCAAGCAATAAACCCCTCCCAACATGCGCGTGGAAACTTAAGGCCCAGTGAAGGAGTCAGGGCTTCTTAGAGCCCTTTTTTCTAGTTATGCGCCTGATGAACTCTCTATTGTAAAAATAAAAGAGTCTAAAAAACACCTAAAACCAATCTATGCGCGCGCGGGTTTGACATAATTTTCATCGATGGCTAACAAAAGTTGGCGTATCATTTACACGAAATAAAAAAAAATAACGAAAATTGGCATAATTTCCATCCAATGATAGCAAAAAATGCCACTCTGTTCTCATCCGGTGTTAAGTTATTTCTTTAGCGATTTCTTCGATATGCTTTATTGCGAAGTCTTTAATGTATTCCGGAACTTTCATTCCTTTCTTTTCAGCGACTTTCATGAGGATCTTGTAGTAGCTCATCTCCGTTCTGTTTCGTTTATCCCAGACTATGCGATCAATTTTATAGACCCCCATAGGGATACCTCTCTTCATTTTTCCTGCTATGACCTTCGACACCTCTCTTTTGAACGCTTCTGGGCCCTCAGTTTCCAACACTTCCGACAACTGATCCTGCAAAGCTTCACCCAACTTCATGCGTGCAAGTTTCAATGCGTCTGTATAACCTAGTAACCCTCTAGCCACAAGTTTCTGCATTTTCGGGCTTAGCTCCAAAATCTTTAGCCATTCGCTCAATGTGGAGGGTGGCAACCCCAGCCGTCGAGCTACTCCCCTTAATCCTGTAGTTGAAAAAGCAATGATTTCAACCAGCTGATTGGCCCGGTCGATAGGATTCATCGTTTTCCTAAATATCTCTAAATTCTCTATTAAACTAGCTTCGCGGGCTTCTTCATCACTCATTTCCTCGATTAGGCAGTCAACGCCCACCACAAAACTTTTGGTTCCTACCATTTTCTTAGCTAAGAATCGTCGGCGACCAACAATCACTCCGTAGCCGTCGCCTTCCAGTCTAGCTATGAAGGGTTGGACTACCTTGCCTCGCCTCAGATTCGCTATCAGCTGCTTATCTTCTTCAGCCTCGCCAAAAGTTTCGTCAACTCTAACATTCATTTCACTTACATGGAACCTCTCAACAGGAATATGGTATCCCGCCTTCGGTAATTCCTTCTTCATCTCTAATCGATTTTCATCAAGGCAGCCTTCGTATATAAAAATTTTGGGTTAGAGTGTTCGACGCCCGAACAGAAGTGAATAACAGTCGGGTACGCATGCACAAGGGCAATAGCTTCTTTATGAGTTGAAGTGGTAGATAGAGGTGCAAAGCATTTTACAGACATACACCCATATTTTCAGGTTCATTCTTTTTTAACATTGCTGCAGCATAGAGCATCATGCATATTTCACGTGTGGTTTTGCGTCGGTGCTTGAAACTTATCTGGTTCGGTTTCTTTCTCGCATGCTTTCGTCGGAATTGTACATTGTTGAGTTAGATGTTTCCCGTCTAAGTATGTGATATCCGTTGTTCAACTTTTTTAAGGGGCCAAATCCGTTGTTTGGCAGTAACATTGTGGGCGCGCGTCATTTCACAATCATATGTTAATTTCTTAGCAATATTCTCAGATTGATTTGGTCAACATATTTGAGTTAGTCACTCACATGCAAGAGCGATGATTTGTTACTCGTGATTTTTTATGCATAAATCAAAACAAAACTAAAAAATAAAACGCAAAGATTCAACAATTTACGAAATAAAATATTTACTCTAACTCTAAAATATCTTCGCCATGAATATGACCCCCCAGAGAAAAATTTGGAAATGTTTTCTTGAGAACGGGGAAATTTATGTGCACACATTTACAATTTAGAATTGCCGCAAATTTGTAAATTTTGAATGAAACCTTCGTCTAGCCGGCCCCACCACAAACTAACCTTCACCCTTCAAAGAGCAAGGGCAGCAGTTCTCGCATAATGGAAAACATCATCTTACGATATTTGGATCCAAATAAAAATAGAATGTTGAAAAGGGGAGGGGGACTAACAAAGCACCTTCCATATTTGGAACCTAATAACAGCAGAATGTTAAAAACAGTATTTTTTCTTCGGGAAAATTGGTGCCTAAAGTCACGACTCTTTCTAGGGGCTCACCTTGACTAGTTGAGGAATCTTCCCAGCCTTTCCAACAATTCCTCTATACAAAATGAATACTCCCTTAACTCCCTCTATCCGCAAGGCTTCCTTGATTCCTTGTTCAACCGCTCCGCGCCAATCCTCGCCTTTGATTAGATTTCCAATGGCGGTGGCTGCAGCGTCAGCTAATCCAGCATTTATGGCGAAGATTGTTACTGCCTCCGCCTCCCCAAAGCTTAATGCATGACTAAACAAGCCTGAACTCGTGGCCACGCCTACTGGAAATTCCTTTAACCTGAAGCCGATTTGTCTTGAAAGGGGAGAATCTCCTGCTGAAAGGGCAATGTCGATGAGTTGATTTGAAATAGCTGAGACTTCTCCTCCGTTTTCAACAACGGCTACTTCACTTCCAGCAAGAACCATGTCTTCGACGGCGAGGTCAGCTAACACTCCGGCCACAGCAGCCATAGGACCTACATTCGCTTTTTCAGAAGCCTCAGCCATCAACCTAACTATTCTCGGTCCCTTGTCCACGGGAACTGGTTGGAGAGAGTAAAGAAATTTTGGATGGGCTTGGATATATTTCTCAAGTTGCCTTCTGTGATACTTAATTGAGGATACCGCCTTGTTAATGGCGCTTTCTTCGTCTGTTATTATAGTGCAGTTTGTTTCTTTAAACTGAAAAACTTGCTTGAACAGATTTTTTGTTCTCATTTTGTTAGACCAGAACCATGCTGTTCGACCAGTCTAATGGCTCTAGCTGGACAGGCGTCAACACATAAGCCACAGGGACTACCAACACACTTCTCTTCATCGAAAACCACTGAGAAATCTTCTTTGAATGCAATGGCGCTTACTGGACAGAGAGAGAAGCATGCGCCGCAGTCAAAACACTTTTCGGTGTCTACCGCGATTAATTTTGGAATAGTGACAGTCACTCCTTTCTCCCTAAAGGCGTCAATCACCCTCTCGACATGAGTGGAAGGCACTTCTGCCAAGATTTCTCCACCTTGGGAATCGATGTGGGCTGCTACGATGCTTATGGGAACTCCATGCTCAAGAATTACCTGCGCCGTTATGGGCTGTTCAACTATTTTCTCTGAAAATCTAAGGAGAATTCTAACCACGGTTTCACCTTCCTAAAAGTTTAGCGATGTCTTCTGAGGTGATGATTCCCAGAACTTTTCTGTCTTGGTCGACTACGGGCAAAGCTGATATTTGGTGTTGCGCCATTTTCCTTGAAGCCGCTTCCAGCGATTCATCTGGTTTTGTTGTCACCACTTTTCGGATGATTATGTCAGCAAGTTTCCGTTTTCCTTTAGCCACTGCCTTGGTGATGTCCCATGAAGTCACTATCCCTCTAAGTTTTCCTTGTTCGTCAGTTACAATTACATGGTTAACTGAGCGGTTTATGATTCGTTCGGCAACTGCCTTTATTTCCTCATCTTCCGTGCATGTGACAGCGCCGTGGATCACGCTATTTACGAAGGCTATTTCTTCGGTTTGTTTCATGGGCTTGTATGTTGTGTCCATGGGAAGATTTTCAGCGGGAGCAGACAGGTAGAAGGAAGAGTTTTTAATCCAAGACTTCAATATTTCAGCAATCTTCCTCGCTGTTTTCAAACTTGAGAGTGAACTGACTCTAACTTTCTTTTCGTTAATGGTTATTGCGCCTGACTTCAGTTCCTTATAGCTCACTTTTCCTAGTTTTGGGCGTTCTCTGCGGGGGACTCCGTAGTCAACTATGTTGGTGAAGATTTCTTCGTCCAGTATAGCCGTCTTTTTAGCTAACCCCTCGTTCAGTATAGGGATGGGTATGCCTATGCCAACGTAGAGGGTTGTACCATATTTGGTGAAGGCGGCTCCGCGAATGAACTCTGAACTCATCTTTTTGCAGTCTCCCCGGACCATGAGTGTGCCAAAACGGTTTCTAGGATCATGCTGTGTGCCTTCTCCTATTACGTAGCCTTGACCTCCTCCCAAAAATATGCGAGTGCCAATGCCTATAGTCTCATAGTCTGGGTCGTTCATCAAGGGGTTAAGAGCTCCGGAACCGGAAAAGGTTGCATTTCTAAACTTGGGCAGGAGCTTGCCCATGTAAGTGTAGATGGTTCCGTCGCGGCTGTTTGTCGCGCAAACATACCGTTGGTAGCAATTACGGAAATTTAGCAAGTAGAACTGGTTCAAGTCGTCTTTTGTAGTGGTTGTTCTTAGTTTGGTTCTAGGATAGCAGTCTGTTCCATAGGCGGTAGCTCTAACTTCGACTTCTTTCCCGCTAATCAGGTCTTCTATCACGTGGCCGCCGCCATACTCGAAGGGCCTCGTTTCAGACATTATGGTTGCGCCAATGTAAAGGTCTACAGCCGCGCCTGGATGACAGACTTCAACATCATTTATCCAAGCTCTTTGAATTTTGATGGGTGGGTCAGAGTGTCCAAGGTTTATTATGGCTCCAGAAGAGCACATGGCTCCGAAGGTTCCTGTTGTAACAACATCAACCTCTTTATATGCAACTTCTACGCCGCTGGTTTCCACCAGCTTCTTCATTTCTTCGGCTGTTAAAACTTGGACATCGCCTTTCTTTATTTTTTCGTTGATTTCAGCTATGGTTCGCTTGTTCTTCTTTTTCAAGGTTTCCTTTTTCTTGAGCTCCAATACCTCCTAGACATGTTTGGAGCTTAGCAGACTGAATTCTGACTTTAATAATTTTCTGAAAATTTTATTCCAAAAGGAATATAAGGTTGGCACGCAAAATTTCATGGCATGTTACCTTCCCTTGAAGAAGTTGCTAGAAAGAGAAGAATGTTGGACTTGACCCAGAAACAACTGGCAAAGTTGGCTGGGGTAAGCCAGTCCCTAATTGCAAAGTTGGAATCGAAAAAAATTGATCCTTCTTACACTAAGGTTAAGGCCATATTTGACGCGCTGGAACGCTTGGAGATAAAAACGGAAGTCCATGCTGGGGAAGTGCTTCATCGAGGAGTTGTTGGTGTTCAAAAGAGCGATCTTGTGTCTAAAGCCGTGCGGTTAATGACGGATCATGGTTATTCTCAGCTTCCGGTCTTTGATGGAGAACATGCTGTTGGAAGCATTTCGGAAAAAACGATGTTGGGACAGGTCTCAGCTGGCAAAGATTTGGCTCAAGTATCCAAACTACTTGTCGGAGACATTATGGAAGAAGCTTTTCCACAAGTTAGAGAGGATGCCCCATTACCCTTGATTTCAAATCTTTTGCAAGTTTATCCAGCTGTCTTGATATCTAAGAAGGGAAAGGTTGTCGGCATCGTGACGAAGGCAGATTTATTAAAGATGCTTCTGTAGCTCATGGTAAGTAACGCTGTTTTTACATGGTTTTCTTTCTGAAGATAGCTACGCCTACTACGAAAGCGATTGCGGCGTAGACTGCTAAGCCGATTAGATAGCTTGACATGCTTAGTAGAGGAGCGCCTCTGGCTAGAATCGCCCTTACAGCTTTGTTAGCGTAGCTGGTTGGAAAAACCCATGAAATCGTTTTCATCGCTGGGTCTTGGGGTTCCCACCATGTTCCAGACAAGAACATCATGGGGATGATAACAAACCATGAAACGCCGACCGCTTGATCCTCGTTTTTGGCAAAGGCTGCTATTACTAGCCCTACACCTACACACGCCACAGCTAGTATCATCGCGACGACAAAGGCTGCCAAAATATTTACTGTCATGTCCATACCCGTCGCTCCTATGGGTCTAAATCCTACCAGATAGGATACAGCAAAGACAGAGATGGTTTGTAGTAGGGAAACAACCAGTTGGCTCATAAGTGATCCAGTCAAGAAATCCATGGTGCTCATGGGAGTGGTTCGCAACCTTGAAAACAATCCTTTGTCCCGTTCCTTTGCAATTGAACCTGTGACGCTGAAAATGATGATGCTAACAGCGTAGGTGAGGGTGCCAACAACCATGAAATTCAAGATGTTAAATTCTACAGAAATCGGTTCATCTGGCGGTTTCCAGTATTCCTTTGGCGGAGGTGAACCAGCTAGAGCTGAGGAGATGGTTGTAACCGTTGATTTAATGGCCATAGAAGCTGAAACGCTGCTTTCATCCACGAAAAAAGTCACCGTTTCATTGGCTGTGACTGGATTGTAACCCTCATCTATGATTAACCCAGCAACAATGCTGCCTTGGCGAAAGGCATTCTCTAACGAGCTAACGTCGCTGAAGCTAATCATTCTCAATATATCAACATTGTCAAGTAAAGTGATAAATTGCTGTGAAAAAGGGCCAGTGTCGTTATTTACGTAGCCCACGCTGTAGGCTGTGGCATCCCCTCTAAACGCTAAGCCTACTAAAAGCATCATCATGATGGGCATTCCCAACAAGAAGAACAAGTAAACCTTATCACGGAATATTGTCTTCAGGTTTTTAACAGCGAGATCAACTGCAATTGTCATTCTCTTAGCCTCCTTCCCGTAAGATGAAGGAAGACGTCTTCGAGAGTGTTTTCACTGAGGCTTGTTTTGCCAACGGTTCCCGCCCGACTCGCTGTTTTGATGATTTCACCAAGCCTTAAGACTCCAGCCTCTGCGACCACTACCAAACGATTCTCAACTGTAGCTACCGTCTTAACGAATTTCAATCGCTTCAGTTGTTCAATGGCTGTCTCAGTATTACCGGAAAACTCCATTTCTATACGGTCGCCCCTACCAACTTTCTCCTTCAATTTTTCAGGGCTACCTTCTTCAATGATTTTGCCATAATCTATGATGGCAACGCGATCGCAGAGTTCGTCTGCCTCCTCCATATAATGGGTTGTCATTACGACGGTTTTCTTTCTCTCTTTAAGCTCTAGGATGAAGTCCCAAACTGCCCTTCTCACGGCTGGGTCTAACCCCAAGGTAGGTTCGTCTAAAAACAGTAATGAAGGATCGTGAACCAACGCCATGATGAGGTCTAGGCGACGCTTCATTCCCCCACTGTAGGTTATTACTTGATCGTCAGCCCGTTCAGCCAGCCCTATTTTTTCAAGCAGTTCATCTGTTTTCTTCTTCAACTCCGCCTTCGGCATCTTATGCATCTGCCCAATCAATTTCACGTTCTCTCTTCCAGTTAATCTTTCATATACAGTGGGTTCCTGGGGACAAACGCCAATAAGTCTCCTAATCTCATCCACGCTCTTCCGAACGTCTTGGCCTCCAACTGTAGCCGTTCCATCGGTTGGCGAGAGCAAACCACATAACATTTTCACTGTTGTGGTTTTGCCAGCGCCGTTTGGACCGAGGAGTCCCCAAAGTTCGCCTTCTTCCACCTTAAAGTTTATGTGGTCAACAGCCACCAAATCTCCAAATTTTCTTGTTAAATCGGTTGCCTCAATGGCGTATTGTATTTGCTTCATGCGATCTTCTCCATCTAGAGAGATTTTGGTTTGTTGCCTATTTCCTCAAGCAGCCATATTAATGTAATGCGGTAGAACCATGCAGGTGGTTTTACCAAAACTTCCACGTTAAACTATCCATGTATTCGTTTAGGGAACGAACAGTAAGCTTGTTGTTGTCCCGTTGCTCCAATACTTTCATGAGAGCGGAGGCCAGCTCAAGGTTTGTCACAACTGGAATGTTGAATTCAATGGCTAATCTCCGGATAGTGTACTCATCCCGCAGGATGTCTGAATATTTTCCCGCATTATTCGGTGTGGGTATGTTAATCACTAAATCTATTTTGCCCTTCTGGAGATAGTCAACGATGTTTGGGTTCTTGCCAACCTCTCTGACTTTATGCAGAACAGAAACGTCATTTACCCCAGCTTTACGCAAGGTTTCAGCAGTATGTTCCGTTGCATAGATTTTGAAGCCCATCTTCCTCAGCGCCTTTCCCAACGGCACAATTTTTCTTTTTAATTCCTCGCCGCCAACCGTTATCAGAACTGAACCGCCAGCTGGTGGAATCTTGAAATCCGCTGACTGGAACGCCTTTGAGAGAGCGTCCGCAAAGTTTTCTCCTAGGCAGGCTACTTCTCCTGTGCTTAGCATCTCAACTCCAAGAACTGGGTCTGCTCCGCTTAAACGCATGAAACTGAACTGAGGAACCTTCACCCCAACATGCGAGATAGATGGTAGTTCGGTGACCCCAGCGTCTCTAAACTTTTTATCTAACATCGCCAAGGTGGCTAGTTCTATCAAATTGATCCCCCGAGTTTTACTGACATAGGGCATGGATCTTGAAGCGCGCAAGTTGCATTCGATTACGTAGGTGACGCCGTTTTTTACGAGATATTGAATGTTGTAGGGTCCCTTGATTTCAAGGGCTTTCACAATTCTGTAAGTGTAGTCTTCAATGGTCTCCAATACGCTGCTGGGTAGTGTTTGGGTTGGAATACCCATGGTCGCGTCGCCGCTGTGAACCCCAGCATTTTCAATATGCTCAATAATTGCTCCGATCAGTACGTCTTCGCCGTCGGATACGCCGTCAACCTCGACTTCCTTAGCCTTTTCTATAAACTTCGAGATTACGACGGGATGTTCCCGTGAAACTTTGGTTGCCAGTCTGAGATAGTTCTCCAATTCGTCTTCGGCGTAGGCAACTCTCATGGCGGAGCCTGACAAAACGTAGCTTGGACGAATAAGGACCGGATAACCAATTTTTTCCGCAAACTCTTTGACATCTCGTGTTGTTGTTAGTCCACTCCATTCTGGCTGTGGAATTCCAAGCTGGTCTAGGAGAGCGCTAAATTTTGACCGATCTTCTGCACAGTCTATGCTTTGACCCGACGTTCCCAGCAATTTTACACCGGAATTGGCTAGCTTTAGGGCTAGGTTGTTTGGAATCTGCCCCCCGACACTTGCTACGACGCCCAAGGGATTTTCCTTATCGTATATGTCTAAAATTCTTTCTAAGGTCAATTCTTCAAAATATAGTTTGTCGGACATGTCATAATCCGTTGAAACCGTTTCAGGGTTGTAGTTGACCATTATAGCTTCTTTAACGCCATTCTTTTTGAGAGACCAGACCGTGTTGACCCCACACCAGTCAAATTCAACGCTTGAGCCTATTCTGAAAACGCCTGCTCCAAGAACCATAACTTTGCTCTTACCCAAATGAAAATCTATGTCGTCATCGTCTCCGCCGTATGTTAGGTAAAGATAATTTGTCTTAGCTGGCCATTCAGCTGCTAAGGTGTCTATTTGCTTAACCACGGGAACTATTTTCGCTTCTTTTCTTAGTTTCCGTATGGTCATTTCGTCTGTTTCGAGGCAAACTGCAATCTGCTCGTCTGAAAATCCGAGAATCTTTGCTTCTTTAATTGTTTCTAGAAGGTTACCATCTTCTAAATTCGCGGAGCACAGTTTATTCTTCATGTTAATGGCGTTTTCAATTTTGTGTAGGAAGAATGGATCAATGCCGCTTAGGTGGTAAATCTCTTCGACTGGAATACCTTTTTTGATCGCTGTGACTACCTTGAAAAGCCTCTCATCTGTGGGGTTGGCTAAGGCATCCTTTATTGTCTCTGTTGATTCATAGTCTTCGTCGTCGGAATTACATACCAATCCTACCTTCCCAATGTCTAGCATGCGAACCGCTTTCTGTAGCGCTTCCTCAAGGCATCTTCCAATCGCCATAACCTCTCCAACAGACTTCATCTGCGGACCAATGTGTCGATCCACATTCCTGAATTTCTGTAGATCCCACCTTGGAAACTTAACCACGACATAGTCTAGGGCTGGTTCAAAACAAGCGGTGGTAACCCCTGTAACCTTGTTAATTAATTCGGGGAGAAGATAACCAATGGCTAGTTTGGTTGCTATGTACGCTAGGGGATAGCCCGTTGCTTTGCTTGCAAGGGCTGAGCTTCTTGACATTCGAGCGTTCACTTCGATGGCGCGAAATTCCTCTGATTTTGGATCCAAAGCCCACTGAATGTTGCACTCGCCAACTATTCCCAAACTTTGTATGACTTTTATGGAAGCTAAACGAAGCAAGTGATATTCACGGTTTGATAATGTTTGTGAGGGAGCAACAACTATGGAGTCGCCAGTATGGATTCCCATGGGGTCAATGTTTTCCATGTTGCAAACGGTTAAGCAGTTGTTGATGTAATCCCGCATGACCTCGTACTCAACTTCTTTCCAGTGGCCCAAATATTCTTCAATCAGCACTTGCGAGATCATGCTTTGAGCCAAGGCTCGATTAACTATTTCTCTTAATTCACTTTCATTGTGGGCTACGCCAGATCCTTTACCACCCAGAGTATAAGCTACTCGGATAATGACTGGGTATCCTATCTCCTTCGCTATTGCGATGGTTTCTTGGAGGGATGTGGCGGATTTGCTTCTCGGTATTGGGATTTTTGCCCGAATCATTGCTTGCCTAAAGAGCTCTCTGTCTTCGGTGTCTTCTATCGCTTGGATGGGTGTTCCCAAAACTTTAACATTGTATTTTTCGAGAATATCCTTTTTTGCAAGCTGAACTCCGCAATTTAGGGCCGTTTGCCCTCCGAATCCTAAAAGAATTCCATTCGGCCTTTCTTTTTCAATAACTTTTTCTATGTATTCGGGGGTTAGGGGTAGGAGGTACACTTTTCCTGCTAAACGGGGGTCAGTCTGGATTGTAGCTATATTGGGATTGATTAAGACGGTTTCTATCTCCTCTTCTCTTAGGGCTTTAAGGCATTGGCTTCCCGAATAATCAAACTCTGCGGCTTCTCCAATCTTTATAGCCCCGCTACCAAGCACCAAAACCTTGCGTACCCACTCAAACCTTGGCAACTTTATCCCCCCGCTAGTTTCGAAAATTCGTCGAAGAGAAACTCTGTGTCGTAGGGACCTGGTGCGGCCTCAGGATGCCACTGAAGAGCAAAGGCTGGTTTGCTTTCATGTTTTATTCCTTCAACTGTTTTGTCGTTGGCGTTCATGAACCAAGCTTCTAAATTGGTTCCAGTTAGTGAGTTGAGGTTTACGGCGTATCCGTGATTCTGGGTGGTGATGTAGCATCTACTTGTTTTTAGGTCAAATACTGGTTGATTTTGAGATCTGTGGCCATACTTCAGTTTGTAGGTGTCTCCGCCTAAAGCCAACGCCAAAATCTGAGTTCCCAAGCATATGCCCATTGTAGGGATGTCTTCCACAACTAACCCTTGGATGCATTCTATTGTTTTCAGGCATTTTTTCGGATCGCCGGGGCCGTTACTTATTATTACGCCGCTTGGATTGTATTCTAATATCTCCTCTGTCGAAAAGTTGTAAGGCACTCTTATGACGTTGATCCCACGCTTCAAAAGGTTGCGTAGAATGCCGTATTTGGCGCCGCAGTCAATTAAAACGACTGTTTTGTTTCCTCCTGCTTCATGGTGAACAGGTTCTTTGATGGTTACTTCCATGACCAAGTCTGTTAAGTTTGGGTCCGGAACCGTCTTCACTTCTTTCAAAAGTTTTTCAATGTTAGGTTCCTCATCCTCTTTACACACCTGCAAAATTCCGAGCATGACACCTTTGACCCTGAGTTTCTTTGTGAGATTTCGGGTGTCAATTCCATATATGCCTGGAACGTTTTCACTTTTCAGCCATTCATCTAGGGTTTTGGTGGATGCCCAGTGATAAGGCTTCTTGCATAATTCATGGATAACGAGACCTGTTACCTTGATGCTTTCAGACTCAAAGTATCGTGGAATGCCTAGTTCAAGGTCGTAGGGTGGAACTCCATAGTTACCCACAAGAGGGTAGGTTAACGTTAAAATCTGGCCTTTGTAGGAAGGGTCTGTCAGTGCTTCGGGGTATCCAACCATGGAAGTTGAAAAGACAATTTCGCCTGAAACCTTCTTTACTGCTCCAAAGCCATGACCGAAAAAGTAGGAACCATCTTCTAAAACTAAAATAGCTTTTCCGGGTTTCAGAGGATTATGATGTGCCTCCAAAGCCCTATCCTACCTACCCCTTTGAGTTTTTAAGCTTTACGATGCTCGCGTTGTCTGAAGATGAATAAGACTGAACTGTAGATTGCAGTTTGTCGTCAGCTTCATCCAATTGGAGTTTTTTCCTCGACAAATTTGACCTTGACAGAGCTGTCCACTGCTTTCGAACTTTGAGCATTCTTTTGACTTCTGGTGGAGAAGGACCGCCCCTAGCCTTGTGGCTTTCAACGAATTTCAAGGGGTCAATGGATTCTTGTATGTCTTCTATGCTGATGTTTAAGGAAAGACCCGAGGAATCTTGGACAACTTTTTGCAGTAATTCCGGTGTCACGTCAGAGAAAGTTAATTTGTACTCTGCCAAGATTCTAATCAGCGAACCAATTATTTTGTGGGCTGTTCTAAATGGAACTTTATACTTTCGAACAAGCATGTTAGCCAGTTCTGTTGAAGTTGAGAAGTTGAGGAGGGATTTACTGAAAACATTTTTGAACACTTTTAGGTTTATGACGAGTTTTGAAAGCATACCCAACGAGCTGGTAACATTTTCTAGTGATTCCCAAAGCCGTGGAGTAATTTCTTGGAAGTCCATGTTGTAACTGGATGGTAGCGCCTTCAATGTGGTTGCAGATGTTAAAAAGTTTCCGAGTACGTGACTCATTTTCGCGCGGATAACCTCAAGGACATCTGGGTTCTTTTTTTGTGGCATTATGCTGCTGGTGGACGAAAAGCCGTCAGGGAGTTCGATTATCCCAAAATTTGGGGAACTCCAAAGGATCAAATCTTCAACCAATCGGCTAACATCAACGGCGATTATTGTGAGGTCTGCCATGGTTTCCAAAATGAAGTCTCGGCTACTTACGGCGTCTATGGAATTTTCGAGGACTTCGCTGAAGCCTAGCAATTCAGCTATTCTGTCACGGCTTATTGAAAAACTTGAGGTGGCTAACGCTCCTGCGCCCATGGAACACAGATTGACTCGTTGGTATGTTTCCTCCAACCTCTGTAAGTCTCTTTCCAATAAATCCACGTAGGATAGGAGAAAATGGGCGAAGGTTACGGGTTGGGCTGGATGCAGATGCGTATATCCTGGAACAACCGTTCTAACGTGTTTCTCAGCCAGTTTGGTCAAAGCTTCTTGCAGCTTTATAACCGAAATCATCACGTCAAGTAGATTTCTGCGGAGTTCCATCCTAATGGCCGTCGAAACCTGATCGTTCCTACTTTTGGCAATGTGGAGGTTTCCGCCAATTTCTGGACCAACTTTCTTGTTGACTTCTTCCTCGATGGCTACGTGAACATCTTCGAGGGAAGACTTCAACTTCATCGTGGATTCTAGTTTGCTTAAGGCCTGAAGAAGCCTAATTCCATCTGACCACTCAATGATTTTTTGTTCCATCAACATAGCCACATGGGCTACGTTAATCTTGATTACTGCCTTCAGCAACATTCTATCGCTTTTAATGGAGGAAGTGAATTTCACCACATCTTTTCTTACAGAAGTTAATCTTCCTCCCCGTAAAAGCCGAGACGTCCTAACCACTCTCTAGCCTTTCTTTATTTTCGTTTTCAAAATGTTGGATACTCTTGTGGGTAGTCCCCAAAGTTCGATGAAGCCTTCAGAATGGGACTGGTCGAAGGTGGTTTGGATGTCGTAGGTTGCTAGGTTTATGTCGTAGAGGGACATGGGTGAGGAACGCCCTACAACTTGAAACCCTCCCTTATACAGTTTCACTTTAACTTCGCCACATACCCGTTCCTGAGTTTTTTCGATGAAGGCTTCAAGGTCTTCCCTCAGCGGATCCATCCACAAGCCTGTATAGACTAGGAACGTCCATTGAGCGTCAATCTGCTGTTTAAACAAAACCTCGTGGCGTGTTAGAACCATTTTCTCCAAGTCCTTATGAGCTTCTAAAAGAACCATGGCAGCTGGACATTCGTAGACTTCCCTTGATTTGATTCCTACTAGCCGATCCTCCATGTGGTCGATGCGTCCAACGCCGTGTTTTCCAGCGATTTTGTTTAGTGTCTGGATCAGTGCTACGGGATGCAAGTTCTCTCCGTTCATGGCGCATGGGACGCCGTATTCAAATTCGATGATGATGTATTCAGGTTTGTCGGGTGCCTTTTCAGGGGAAACCGTCCATTCAAAAATCTCTTCCGGCGGTTCTTGTTCTGGATTTTCTAGGGGTCCGCACTCTATTGATCTTCCCCAAAGGTTTTGGTCTATGCTGTAGGGGTTGGCTAAGCGAGATATTTGAATTCCCCTTGTCTTTGCAAATTTCATTTCTTCATCTCTTGCTAGTCCCCATTCCCGAACTGGAGCCATTACCTTCAGATTTGGGGCCAGAGCCTTGATTGTCACGTCGAAACGAACTTGATCGTTGCCTTTTCCGGTGCAGCCGTGGGCAACTGTTGTTGCTCCTTCTTTCTCGGCGATTTCAACGATTTTTGATGCAATTAGTGGTCGTGCTAACGCTGTGCTCACGGGGTATTTTCCTTCGTAGAGGGCGTTTGCCTTTATGGCTGGAAAAACGTAGTTGGTGACAAACTCTTCTTTGGCGTCTATTGAGTAATGCTTTTTGGCTCCGAGACTTTTCGCCTTTTCTTCAATCTCTTTTAAATCATCCTGTTGCCCCACATCCAGCGTTACCGTTATCACGTCAACATCATATTTTTCTTGTAGCCATTTTATCAATACAGATGTGTCTAATCCGCCGGAGTAGGCTAATAAGGTCGTGTCCTTCATTTTCTTCCCAGTTTCAGCGATGTTACTTCAGGAAAGTCTTATATAGATTTTGGTCAATATGATAAGAAATTGGGTGAAAGTGACCAAAAATGGTCAATTCAATTTCCAAAATTGTACAAGGTCTCATAGCCGAAGATTTGTCACTACAAGACGCCTTGCAAAGAGACTACGGCAACTACAGCGCAATCGCCAGACTGCTACTGCCTAAGGTGAAGGAAATTCTGGGGCAAGACGTCAAACTTGAAAGCATAATAACTTCGGTTAAACGGGCAAAGACAAACTACAAGCCCTTACGGGGGAAAATAACAAAAGTTGTAGCGGGAAGCGTTATAAACATCAGAACAGACATGGCCAAAGTTTCTGTTGAGAAGACTAAAGAAAATTTAGAAAAAATAAGGAAAACCTTGGCTGGTTTCTCTGGAGAATTTTTCCAGGTCATAGAGGGCATATCTGCAATCACGTTGGTGTTTGATCAAAAATTGTTTGATAAAATCTACTCCATGTTTCGGGAAAAGGATGTTTTGGACAAGAAACAGAATTTAGCCACAATCATCATTCGCAGTCCAGACGAAATAATCCGTACACCTGGATGCGTGCTGACTTTCTACAATACAGTTTCAAGGAGACACATTAACATAGAGGAAACCATGAGTTGCTTCACAGACACTATTATAGTTTTGGGCATGGAGGACGTTAGTAAGGCTTTCACGGCTCTAACAGACCTAATCGCAGAAGCAAGAAAACATCGTTAATATACAAATTTTATATGCGATTTGAGCGCACTCTTAACTCGGTGATAAAAATGCGTATTTGTGTATTAGGCGGAGCGGGACATATAGGTTCTGGGGTGGTGCGTGCTCTTGTCAAGCGTGCACCCAATGCTGAGGTGGTTATAGCTGACAAAAATTTGGAGGAAGCTGAAGAACTTCTCGCAGAATTGGGTGGTAAAATCTCTGTACAATCAGTAGACGCAGGTGACTCTAAAAGTCTCATCAAAGTGATGAAAGATGTAGATGTTGCAATAAGTGCTATTGGACCTTACTATACCTATGGCGTCAAAGTGCTTAAGGCAGCTATAGATGCAAAAACCAATTTTGTGGACATAGATGACGATTATGACGCAACAAAAGCTTGTTTGGGCCTTCACAAGGAAGCAGAGAAGGCAGGTATCACCGCCATAATAGGATTGGGAGCAACTCCTGGATTAACCAATATACTGGCTAAGTATGGTTCTGAAAAGTTGGATAAAGTGGATGAAATCCATACGGCATGGGCTTGGACCGCTATGGATCCGTTTATGGGGCCTGCTATTATAGCTCATTACTTTCATGCTAGCACAGGAGAAGTTCCAACCTACCGTGATGGCAAGTGGGTAGAGGTTTCAGCTCTTTCGGAGCCTGAAGTTGTTAATTTTCCTCCGCCGCTTAGTGGAATCGAGGTTTATAATGTTGGACATCCTGAACCCGTAACCATTCCGCGATACATAAAGGGAGTAAAGGTTGTGACGAATAAGGGCACGGTTTGGCCTTCTCTAATGACGGAGGCATCTAAAATGTTTGCTAAGTTAGGGTTAATCAGTCTGAAGGAGTTTACCATAAAGGGTATGACTATGCCTGTTAGAGACGTAGCTGTTCAATTCGTTCTCTCCATTCCAGACCTAACTCCAGCAGAAACCATTTCAGCCCTTGCAACGGAAGCTGAAGAAAGATATGGAGAATACGCCTTGGAAGGGGTTGGACTTAAAGTTAAAGTGAAGGGAGAAAGCCAAGGAAAGACGATATGCTACTCTTACGGGGTGGCTTGTCGTTCAGCAGTCGTTTGTACAGCCCTTCCAGCAGCTTTAGGTGCCCTGATGGTTGCGGCTGGTAAAGTTAAGGAAAGAGGTGCTTTTGCTCCGGAAGGAGTTGTTGATTCAAAAAAGTTCCTTAAGGAAATAGCAAAAGACATAGAAGTTTTAGAAACCGAGGAAAGAGCAGGAAAGCTATCGTAATAACTGCTACATCAAGGTTCTTAGTGGAGCTGCGCATACCATAAAAATAGGAGAAGACGGTTGTTAGTGCACTGGCGTTTTGGGTAGTCTTCGTTTGTAGATGGCTGTGGCAACTGTAAGCGCAATAAGCGTAGGTAGTATCGATGCCCATGCGGGAAACTCAGGAACTAACGGATAGCGGTCCGTGTTGTCCGCATCAATCTCGTATGGGCCGTCCCATATTCCATCGCTTCCTGTTTCGTTCTGGTATGGACCCCTGTAAATGTCTCCAACGCCGGGATAGCGTCCTTCAAAGTTGCTCCAATAGTTGCCGCCAGATGGATAGCCGTCATCCCAAGCATTTGGATTATCTAGTTCAACGTAGACTTGGTATGTGTTGTTAATGAAGTAGTTATGGTAAACAGAATTGTTGGAAGAACCCTCGATATAGATGCCATTCGTGTTGTTTGTTATGTTGTTTCCAGAAATAGTGTTGTTCATAGACCCGCTGAGAAAGACACCATCGGCATTGTTTGTTATGTTGTTTCCAGAAATAGTGTTGTTCGAGGTGCTAATGAGACTGATGCCAACTCCGAAACCCATGATGTTCACATTTTGGATTGTCACGTTGGATGCAACATACTCTACGGCAATTCCAGTCGGTTCTCCTGTTTCGGTGCCATTAAGTGTGTATCCGTTTCCGTCAATTGTTATGTTACTTCTCAAGACCACGATGGACTCATTAATGTTGGCGGTGAAGGCGTATGTAACATTATCAGCACTCGTAATACTTGCTGTTGGGGGGTCAACACTTCCATCAGCCTCAATGTAAATGGTTCCACTTGCTTCAACCCTCCGAACTTTTGGAACTACAACTAAAACGCCTACAAGAACAAATGTCAAAGTTATTAGCAAAACAAATTTTCGATTCATTTCTACATCATTCATCATATCTGCCAGTTTAGTTTTTATGACTTGTGGAAGAATTTTGGATCGATTCTAAATGACCTAATCCGTATATGTTTACACACATTGAGCGCCCAGAGATTTCCAGAAACAGGTGTGGTGGGGCCGCCCGGATTTGAACCGGGGTCCCGAGAGCCCAAGTCTCAGAGCCTCGACCATGCTAGCCGACGGCCCCATTTAAAGGCTAAGAAGTATCATGAATACCAGTTTCTTAATATTTTTATCTCTTAACCAAACTCGAAGAAGACTGAACTCTAAATTTTAGTGCGAGCTTGAGATTCAACCCCATATATTAGGGAAATTTACAAATCTATGCAGATGCTGAAACCAATTTTGAGGCTCCAGTGGGGCATGTTGTGGTGCAAAGACCACATCCGTAACAGCTCTCTTTCACTACGAAGCTTTTACCATTTTTGAGTTTCCTCGCGCCAAAGATGCAACGTTCAATGCATGTGCCACAGCCATCGCATTTTTCTGAATCAACTTTCGCCGCCAGCCCTGACTTTGCTATGTGATGCTTAACCCCGTACTTCATAACAGTGCGTAGATATTGACAGCAGCATGGACAACAACTACATATGTCAAAGACCTCGCCTTTGAGCCAGTCCGTGTAAAGGACCTGATGCACAAGACCATGCTCATTGGCCACATGCAGTACTTTTTTCGCTTCTTCCAGAGAAATCTTCTCTGCTACTCCTCTTTCTACGAGTTCGTCGGAGAATTCGTTGAGTCCCAAGCATGTTCGGAGAGGTTTATCGCAGTTCTTGTATGTTATTCGGCATTCACAGTCGCGTAGTGAGAAGGACCTTGCCTTCTCCAAGACGTTAATTGCAGTCTCGAAGGGCAGTATAATTGAAACTGGTTCCAGAACAGCCTCTGGAACAGGCAGCACCTTACCTTCTGGGTAGGGGTCTGCTCTTGCACGTTTTACATGCTCTTTCATTCGATTAGTAGCTAGCGCAGCCACGTATTTTCCTAGAGAACCCGCTCTGCCCTCCGAAAGATACCTGTTAACCACATTTTGGAATGGCTTTGTCGAATAGTACACTTCGCCGTCTTTTCTCTTTTTAAGGAAACCTCTGACGAACAAACTGTTAACCTTTGATTCCAAAGTTTTCTGTGATAGACCTAATAGTTTAGACAGCTGACTAATTGACTGCTCTCTTTCCGACAACCTAAGAAGTAGTTCAACCTCGTTTTGCTTGACTATCATGGGAAGGACATTCGTAAACATCGGCGGTGTCTTTAAGGCTTTAGCCAATTGTCGGTAATCATCCAAGCACAAAATGTCCCACTAATCCAAGTTCTTAAAGAGATAAGAAACTTAAAGTTTTGTTAGTGCCGGGGGCGGGATTCGAGCCCGCGACCTCTGGACTATGGGCGTTTGCCCCGTTTGTTCTCCAGATTATGAGTCTGGCGCCATAGCCGGGCTAGGCTACCCCGGCCCTCACCCGTTTACATCCATTACAGCACACACCACAAATTTAACTATTTATTCGGTTGCTTTTTTGTCACAAGGTGCTTTTCTCGAAAAACTATTGTTTTCAACATATCGCTGTTATTAGGGTCCAAATATGATGGGTGTTAGTTCAGAGTTGGGTTTTGGCAAAAGTTGTTGTTGAAGAAGTCTGTAACCAGCAGTTCAACAACATCTGGAACGCTGTGGAGACCTCCCTCCCCCTTTTTAACATTCTATTTTTATTTGGAACCAAATAGGGTTTTTTTGGGTTGGTTGTTGTTCATGTTTTGTGTTTGATGATTTATATAGTGGGCTGTATAGACGGTTTATCTACATGGGGTTTTGCCTTTTGGGATCGGTTATGCATTTGTTAACTCTTAAGGATTGGACTTCGGAGCAGATTGGGGAGGTGATTGACAAGTCTATTGAGATTAAGAGGAATCCAGATCGATACCGAACTGCTTTGATGGATAAGTCTTTGGCTATGATTTTTCAGAAGACTTCTACTAGGACGAGGGTTTCTTTTGAGGTGGCTATGACTCAGCTTGGGGGACATGGCATCTATATGGATTGGAGAACCACGAATCTTGCTCTAGCGGATGTTAGGGATGAGACTAGGTATCTTTCGAGGAATGTTGATTGTATTATGGCGCGTTTACTGAAGCATGGGGATTTGAGGGCTATGGCTGAGGCTTCTAGGGTTCCAGTTATAAACGGTTGTGACGAGAAATATCATCCTTGCCAAGCCATCTCCGACCTAATGACGATTAAGGAAAAGAAGGGACGCCTAAAGGGACTAAAGCTTGTTTACATTGGGGTTCATAATAATGTTTGTAATTCTTTGATAGTGGGTTGCACTAAGGTGGGGATAGAAATAACCACGGTGACGCCTATGGTGAATGAGCCTTCGCTTGATGGGGAGTTGCTTGAAAAAGCTAAACGAACTGGGTTATACAAGACTACTATGGATGTTAAGGGGGCTGTGAAAGACTGTGACGTAGTTTATACTGACACTTGGGTGGACATGGAGTTTTTCTTGGATCCAAAGTTTAAGGAGGAGAAGGAGAAGAGGATGAAACTTATGATGCCTTATCAGGTTAATAGGGAACTGTTGAAGAGTAGCGACGCCCTAATAATGCATGACATGCCCATCCACAGAGGATACGAAATAAGCGAAGACATGATAGAAAGCCCCAACTCCATAATCTACGACCAAAGCGAAAATAGACTACACTCAGCAAAAGGAATATTACTAAAACTTCTGGGCAAAACATAAAAAGAAATGGATATCTCCCTTACGTAGACCCCCAGATTTTTCTTTAAATACACCCAACATTCATCGGCATAAGTTGCGGTCATATCCCAGTTATCCACTTTTTTCTGTTTTGTGCGCGTGAGCAATACTATTGCGTGTATCCAGACGCGGTTAGCAAAGTCTTTCAGGGAAAAAAGAAAAACGTGCGCAATCAACTTACTAAAATTTTTATATTTCATCAGGTTGAAACAGTCATTCATGAACGTAGAGGAATACCATTTAGTTTTGCCTGTTAAACTTGGGCCCTCCTCGTATGGGGGAGGATGGGCTGCAGGTAGCGTTATCGCACACTGGTTTCATCTCAGGAAAGGAAATCCCGGAGTGTTCTGGGTTTGGCCATTAACTTCAAGCGGAATAAAACGCAAACACAAACCTTTACTAGATACATGGAAGGTTCCTATGGGGAGAGACCTTCAAGTCAACGGGGAACTTGCGCGCATCTCACGCAAAGGCTTTTTTTATGAGTCAAACAATCACTCGATAGCGTGGCAATTTGAAGCAGAGTATATAATTAGCACCTTGTATTTTATCCGGGGGGCCGAGAAAGCCGCAAAAGAACTAAAACAGTCAGAAGACTGTATCCCTCTATTCCGTCAAATATATCTAAAGGCACCGTGGTGGGACTTCAAACCTTGGGGAGAATGGCTTCTTATAAGAAAATTACAAATGCTTAAAAAGCCAATAAAGGGTCAATCAATGAACGGCGGCTTCAGCTTTCCGAATTTCAAGTATTTTTCTAATCCAAAAGGAGAAATGGTTAGTTTAACAAGTGCTTATCTGCGGGGTGGCAACGCCTTCGTTCTGCAATGTCCAGAAGAACTAGAGCTTGTGGAGCCCGACCCTGAGACAGCAATCAGCGACCATCTGAAACAGTTTCTCATGGACAACCCTCCTCCAGGCAAACTTCGAGAAAGAATCATTCATGATGCATTTCTCATTAAGCTAATGAAGGAAGGATATGTTATCGAAAATGAGCAAGAAGTTCCTGGTGGCAGACTTGATGTCCTTTTCAGGGATGAAAATCAAAACCTGATAGCCGTGGAATTTAAGCTAAGACGGGGTGACCCGGCAATAGACCAACTTGATAACTACATAAACAAACTCCAGAAGAACTATCGTGCTAAAATTCACGGAGTGATAGTGTGCGGGCAAGCCGATGAAGAATTAAAAAGCAGGGCTAAACAACACAATTTTAAAGTTATCGAATACAAACTCAACCTTGACATACCACTTCCTGAGTTAACTGCATAAACGACCTTGCTATACATGACTGTGTTATTATAGCTAAAGGCTCCCATTTTTGGGCAATACATAAAATCCTTTGCTAACAACTACAAACAGAGGAGCGACTTTTCTATTTTAGAATCATTTGTGTGAATTGTTCTGGTTTGAAATCCTGCAAATCTTCGTATGTTTGGCCTGTTCCAATGAACACTATGGGCTTGCGGGTCACATAGGTCACGCTTAAGGCTGACCCACCCTTCACGTCAGCATCAACCTTCGTCAAAATTGTCCCATCAATACCCACACTCTTATGAAACTCCTCAGCCTGCATAACAGCATCATTCCCAGTCAAAGCATCCACCGTAAGAATAGTCACATCAGGATTGATAACCCTCTTTATCTTCCCAAGCTCAGCCATAAGATTCCTATCTGTTTGGATACGTCCAGCAGTGTCAATAAGCACAACGTTTATCCCCCTAGCCTTAGCATGACTGATGGCATCGTAGGCTACTGAAGCCGGATCAGCCCCATACTTATGCTTAATCATCCGCACGCCTAGTCTTTTGGCGTGTTCCTCCAACTGCTCAATAGAACCAGCACGATAAGTATCGCTACAAGCCAAAACAACAGAATATCCCTTCTTCATGAGAAACTTGGCAACCTTAGCTATGCTCGTGGTTTTGCCGGTTCCGTTAATTCCCACGAAGAGGATTGAGTAAGGCTCGTTCATCTTTCGCTTTCTCTCAACATTTTCCAGTAGGCTAATCCCTTCCTTTGTAGTTAAAATTTCAAGTAAGATTTCATATAGATTCTTTTCCACGACTTTCTTTCGATCCTCCAGCCGCTTCACCTGAACTCCTTCTAGCCGCTTCTCCATCTCTCCACAGATGTGGTCGGCAACAGGCACAGCCACATCATTTTCAATGAGGTTTAGTTTAAAATCCTCTAAAATTGGGCGAAGCTCTTCAGCTTTCAGTTCAGTGATAACAATCTTGTTGACGACGCCACTAAGTCCTTTCCTCAGCTTTTCGAACACCTTTCGAGCTCTCTCCTTCCCTCAGTTTCGCCGTCAGTTCCTCAAGTCTGGTTCGGTGCTCCCGAATTCGTTCTATAACCTGAGCAAACTGCTGCCCAAGGGCGGTTCTTGTCTTTTCCAGTTCAGCTATGCGGTTCTCCAGATTTTCTTTGGCTTCCTTCATTGTTCTTTCAACAGCCACGTCGGCTCCTATTCCCACTATAACCTTGTCTACGCTTTCCAACTTGGCTTTTATGTAGGAGCCACCTCCTATCGGAACGAAAAGCTGTGCAGCTTTCTTCTCCTTCTCCAATCCCTCCAAGGTTATGCCTGAAACTGTAAGTTCAGTTAAGGCGGCGTTCACAAGATTTACCCTCGACTGCAACGCCTCGGCAGTTCCCTCCAAGATTCGAAGCTCAACAACCAACCTGCGGAAAGTCTCCTCTTCACTCGACACGCTATCTTTCTCCTAGAGTTAATTTCTTCACCAGAGGACTTTCAATCTCCTCCGGACTTATCTCCTCCACCTTCACAATTTTAATCTGAAAACGTTTAACCCTGTGTTTGCTCCCCAACTCCATGTAAATCTTCTCCACAGCATCTTCTGGTTTTAAAGCCCGAACCTCTTTACGAAAATCTGTCCGAAGGTTTGGTTTCCTGATCTCGCCAGTCACGCGGAAAACTTTAACCTCACTCATTTTCCTTCACCACATCGAGAGCTTGCCCAATTATGAACATTTCGGGTCCTGTTGACATGGAACCAACCACAGCCCCATATTTATTTCCTATAAGACCAGTGGCAACATAAGGTATTCCACAGTTAACGGTACCCACATCCACATGAACCTTTAACACGTCCTCCAAAACTTTTTGTTCCTCCTCCCTGAGGAGGGGATGAGCCAACACACCCTCGTTTGTAGCAGTGGCAAGAGACCCAACATAAGGTAGTCCCGCTATTTCTCCAGCCACAACTTCAACGCCCAACGTGTCCTCTATCTTGTTCACGTCCTTTCTTCCCAATCTTGGGTCAACAACTGCTCCATAGTCGTTCGCCAAGATCAGGTTTCCATAAGCCGTTTTTTTGGTGTCCATAACGGTGACATTAAGGTCAGAGGCTGCTTTAACAGCCTCCATCTCCTTTTCCAGAGTAAAGTGGGGAAGAACTATACCATTAGAGTTTGCCCGTGCCAAGGCGCCTATGAGAACCGATTCGCCAACCGTTGTGCTAACAACCTTAACTTTTAACCACCCCCCAACCTTTTGTGCTTTACTCTTAAGAACCTGCGGAGGAATAATCACCATAGTGTCAGTGGCAAGAGAATAAACTCCTATGCTGGCGCTACCTAAAACATCGAAAAGGAAAAGAGGCAAGGTTAGTCTCCTTCTGCCAAATGAACAGTTATTACTCCTTCCTTATCCTTGACCGCCCGAACCCTGATTTTTCGAGGCGGTTTTTCGATTCCCCTGCCCCAAATTTTTTCATTCACCTCGTTGCTGACGACCAGTCTCTCCGCTTCTTCCTCACCCTCAGCCTCGGTTCGAATTTTCATATGTTTCATGACAAAACTCTTAATAATTCGCATAGCTTTTGGCGCCCGCTTTTTGCGCGGGTAAATCCATGCCTTGCTTAGAGGAATTGTGTAGAATCTTTCCTCAACGATTTCCTCTTCCTCTAACTCCTTCTTCTCCTCTTTTTCAACTTCTTTCTCTTCTTCGACTTCGGCGATTTCTTCTTCCGCCCCCTCCTCTGCCTCTTCAGCCTCTTCGATCTCTTCCTTTTCTACAACTTCTTCTGTTTCTTCGGCTTCTTTTCCTTCCTTCTTGGCTTTCTCAGAGGCTTTAGCGGTCTCTTCCATTCACGTTCCCTCAAGCCCTTAGTTTTCTTTGTCGCCAACGTCTCCTTTTTGGGTTTGTTCTCACCCGCCCAACTGTTTTGGCGATAACCCATGTTGGAATAGGTTGCTTCTGTTTTCCAGCTTTTGCGAGTCTGCGTTTTTTTGCCGGCGGTTTGTTTCGCGCCGTCTTTAAACCCTCCTGATTTTGAATTCTCGGCGGCCGGACTGTATCTTCACGAGAATTTCTTTTAATTGTTCGTCGGTGACTGGAATAGCTATTTTTCCTTGTTGTGCAAGCTGGATTAGCTGTAGTTCTAGTTGTTGAGCGAACTCGGGTTTAACCATTTTCAGGTTTGTTAGACGTTGTCTGGCGTCGGAAGTGAGTATTCTGCGAAGTAAAGCCTGTTTTTGAATTTCGATTTGTTGTTGGACCTGAGCCTTCTCTTGCTCTTGCGCTAGTCTCTGCTGTAGTGCTAGGAGCCTTCTTCTCCGCAACTCTTCAATCTCTTCCTCACTCATTTCCTCGTTCATCCCGCGCACCTAATACTTTTTAAGTTCAGGTTGAGTTTTCTCCAGGTTTCCCTTAATTTCGGCTGAAAGCCTCTCTAGGAGTTGTCTTCCTTCACGTGTTACTACTCTTCCTCTGTTTCTCGGAGTTTCCACAAGGCCTGCAGCTTGAAGTTGCTGTAAGGCTTTTCTGACGATGGCTCCGCCGCCTTTCCTAGCGTGTTCCGGTCTTGTTCCTCGATCAATTCTGCCGCCGTATTCTTGGCGGAGTCGTTCTATGCCAATCGGTCCCTTCACATAGATTTTACGTAGAAGGGAGGCGCATCTGGTGAACCACCAATCTGGGTTTTGGGGTGGCCCTTGAGTGTGGGAACCTGTTTTCACAAAGGGAGCCCACGTGGGGGGAATTATCGTATCTACTTCTTCCTTTAGATAGCGAGCTAACCTCTCGATGAGAACTGATGCGGGGACATCGTAAGGTGTTGGCAAGATTTCTTCTTCCTGATTTCCTTCACTAAGGGAAAGACTTGTCTTATATTAGTTTCGTGGTTGAGAAAACAAACTCTTACATGGTTATAAAGATTTTACCCTTTTTTCTCGACGTTTGTAGAGGAGAAAGGTGTGTCCCCGAACCTCAATTAATGATGAATTTGTTTGTTGCGCGATTTTTGATGCAACGCTTTTGGCTTCCTCGTCTTTGAGCGCAGTTCTCAGTATCTTTGCCTTCACCATTTCCTTTTTCTCCAATTGCCTAGAGATTTCGTTTACTATCTGTGGTGTTGTTCCTTCCTTTCCAACCCATACGGTTGGCTTCTCAGCGCTAAGTTCCCGCTTTATTCGGCGCTTCATTTTTGGCGTTATCATTCTTTCTTCCTACCTTTTGAGACCGTATGCGAGTTCAACTCCAACGCACATGAACCACAGTTACAAATATCTATTATGAAACTTCCGTCTCCTTATAATTGAGTTTCGAAATTCTTAGTGGAGTTTCTTCCTTAGATGTCGCGAGAACGGTATCTTCATGAGACTTTTGTTAAAAAGTTTCTCCAGATGAAGGGTTAAATAGAGAGCAAATTCCAAGTAAATGAAAAGGAAGGAAGTTTAAAATGACAATAAAAACAGGCAAAGAGTATGTAGAGAGTCTGCGCAAAAGAAAAATTAAGGTGTATTTGTTTGGGGAGAAAGTGGAAAACCCTGTTGATCACCCCATTATTAGACCATCAATTAATTCTGTTGCTGTAACTTATGATGTTGCGAGCAATCCGAAATATGATAACCTAGCAACTGCAAAATCACACCTAACGGGAGAGAAGATTAACAGATTTACTCATATACATCAGAGTACTCAAGACCTGGTCAAAAAAGTGAAGCTGCTGAGGATATTAGGCCAAAAGACAGGTATCTGTTTCCAGCGATGCGTCGGAATGGACTCCCTCAACGCCCTTTCAATCGTAACGTTTGAAATGGATAAAAAGCTTGGAACCGAGTACTACAAAAGATTCACTGATTACCTGAAGTACGTACAAGAAAACGATTTAGTGTGCTGTGGCGCAATGACGGATCCCAAGGGAGATAGGAGTCTGAGGCCCAGTCAGCAAGCAGACCCAGAACTATACCTAAGAATAATCGAACAAAGGGACGATGGAATCGTTGTAAAAGGCTCAAAAGTCCATCAAACCGGCGCGGTGAACTCTCACGAGATAATTGTTATGCCAACTAGAGCCATGCGTGAAGAAGATAAAGACTATGCTGTATCCTTCGCGATTCCAAGCGATACTAAAGGATTGACCTATATTTACGGTAGACAATCTTGCGATTCAAGAAAGCTTGAAGATGTAGAGATCGATTTGGGGAATGCAAGATATGGCGGACAAGAGGCGATGATTATTTTTGATGAGGTCTTTGTGCCGTGGGACAGGGTGTTTATGGCAGGAGAATATGAATTTGCATGGCCACTCGTTAATAATTTCTCAGCGTATCATAGACAAAGCTATGGTGGATGTAAAGCAGGCGTTGGAGATGTGCTAATTGGCGCAGCGGCGACCATCGCCGAGTATAATGGGGTAGCAGAAGCGTCGCACATAAGGGACAAAATTGTTGAAATGAATCATTTGAACGAAACCATATACGCTTGCGGAGTAGCCTGCTCAGCTGAGGGATATAAAACACCTTCAGGAACCTATCTAGTCAACATTTTATTGTCAAACATCTGTAAGCTTAATGTAACCAGATTTCCTTACGAGATAGTCAGATTAGCAGAAGACATTGCGGGTGGTCTATTGGCAACCTTGCCATCAGAGAAGGATTTCAAAAATCCAGAGATCGGAAAATACATAAACAAATACTTAAAGGGCAGTAAGGAAATCCCAACGGAGTCGAGACTCCGAATGCTTAGGCTCATAGAGAATATATCGATGGGACTGGGAGCCATTGGGTACCAAGTCGAGTCAATGCACGGTGCAGGTTCGCCCCAAGCACAGAGGATCATGATTGAAAGAGAAGTGGACATTGAGCTGCAAAAGAAATTTGCTAAGTTCCTCGCTGGAATTGAAAAAGAGGAATAAACACTCTTTTATTCGGCGCTTATCTTTGCGTTATCGTTGCTCCTTCCCGCCTTTTAGTGGTATGCGAGAGTGTTTGCCGCAGTTTAAGCAAGTCATAACCACATGGGGTTCCCTTCTTGATTGGATGCGAACACGACAGTTTACACCCGGTAAAATAAAGCTTTTACAGTGTCTACAAACGAGGCGCCTATATTCCCTAGGGAGGCGCAGTTTGGTTCCCATAGCTATTTTTCTAGCGATCTTCACGTAACGTTGCGCCAGTTCGGGGTCTTCATGAATGATTTCTATGGCTAGGCAGAAGAGGGTGTGAATGCGTTGTAGGGCTATCTGTTTTGTGGCATTCATTTCAAATAACTATCTCGCATAGTTTGCATTAAGTTTTTTATTGAAACAGAACTTCTCCTAGTTAAGGGTTAAGTTTGCTGATCCTCATATTGGCTGAGTCTGCCCTTGAAACTGTTCCTCGAAGCTTGTGGAGTCACCCCGCCATCAAGCGCCATTCAAAAAGATGTAGAAAACCTCCGAGACTCATCCTTCTCGACCGATCATACCATCATTCTGCCATGAAAAAGCTTAAGGAAAGCGAGAAAAGGGGACGACCAGACATAGTTCATTTCGCCTTGCTCGAAGCTTTAGGCTCGCCCCTTAACAAAGAAAAACTCCTCCAAGTTTATGTCCACACTAACAACGATTACGTCGTTACAGTTAACCCTGAAGCTCGGCTGCCGAGAAACTATGATCGGTTCGTCGGTCTCCTAGAACAACTATTTGAGCTAGGAAGAGTACCATCCGCGGGAGAGACACTGCTCAAGCTAGAGCATAAAACGCTACCGCAACTGCTTCACGAAACCGAAACCGATTATGTTATGGCTCTTAGCAGAAAAGGTTCACCCAAAACCCTTGAGGAGGCTATTTCTACGCTTTTAGAAAAGCAGAAACCAGCAGTAATTATCGGCGGTTTTCCCCACGGCCACTTCTCAGAAACAACCACCAGACTGGCAAATGAAGTTGTCTGTATAGACCCGGAAATGCTAGAAACATGGACCTTAACTTCAAGAGTAATATACGAATACGAACGGGCCATTTCCCTGCCCAAGAAAAGGCTTAGCCAACGATAGTTTGGTGCGGCCGCCGGGATTTGAACCCGGGATTGCAGGCTTGGAAGGCCTGTGTCATAACCAGGCTAGACCACGGCCGCGAATAGATGTTTTAGAGGGCATTATCCTAGTTTCCTTCAATCTTAGAAAGTTAAATAGGTTTCGAGGTTGTCCTTCGTTGTTAAAAGACTTAAATCATAATTCGGCGGTTGGAATGTTGATGAGGCTGGCTCATGGAAAAAGGTTCGGATTGGCTTCAAAAATTCAAGGAAAATCTTGGCCTTATGAAGGGAAACCTCCTCATTCTTATTCTTAGCTGGATACTCATGATGCCAGTCACGGTTATGTTGAGTGTTTATGAGCCTCTTTACATTGAGGGTTTGGGAGCCTCAACATTTATTGTGGGCAGCATCTACGCTGTCTCAACTATTGTTTTATCTATTGTCCGCATTCCAGGCGGCTACATAGCGGATAGATACGGAAGAAGAAAAATCATTGTTTCCATGACTTTTGGCGTTGCTTTATCATACCTATTTTATGCGTATGCCCCGAGTTGGGGGTGGATACTGGTTGGGGCAATCATTCTCAACGCTTGTCTCCTTTATCAGCCTGCTTTACTGGCTATCCGCGCAGACAGTATTCCACCTGAGAAGAGAGGAACAGGCTTCGCCCTAGGAGATTTCTTCTCGTGGATAGTGTGTATTCCAGCTCCTCTCGTAGTCACATACTTGGTTTCGACTTTGGGACTTATTGAGGGAATGAGGGTTGCTTATTTAGCTGCTGTTGGCTTGATGGTTTGTGCAGGTCTCTTGAGATTGCTTCTGAAGGAAACCCTTTCCAAAGAAGAACGGAAGTTCGATGCTGAAAACTTCACTGAACGCTGGAAAGACTTCAAAACAGAATATTTGGATGCTGCGAAATTTGTTTGGAAGGCTCTCCCTGCACTGGTAATGGTTTACATTCTTTGCAACTTCGCTTTTTGGGGATGCTGGCCCCTTTTCCCAATATTTTCTGTGAAATTTCTCGGGGTAAGAGAGGAGAGTTGGGGATTCGTATATATGTTAGCTAATATTGTTTATGTAGCCACAGTGTTGCCAGTCGGCGTTCTCTTAGATAAAATTGGGAGGAAAAAAGTGCTGCTTCCCTCTATCACCGTTGTCGCTGTCTCAGCCTTTCTCTATGCTGCAACACCATCTCGAACAGACCACACTCTACTCTTTTTGGTGATTTCCTTCCCATTCCTTATGTTTGCTCAGTCCCTCCTGTTCTTCTTATTCCCGGCTTTGGAGGCAGACCTTGTTTCAAGGGAGAAACGAGGACGTGTAACAGCTGTACTAATGCTTTTGTCTAGTGTTGCAGGGGCCGCCGGACAGGCTTTGGGAGGAATTATGTATGAGCAGATTAACCAACGCTTTCCCTTTCTAATCTTGGGATTCTTCGCGACGATAAGTTTCTTCATAACCCTTATTTGGGTAAAGGAACCAACAAAAAGAGAAGCCTAATCAGCTTGACATGTTATGTGTAAATTTAAATGGGAAGACATCATACAAACAGACTTGATGATGAACCTTGGGTTTAAACACTATTCTCAAAAAAATGAATCCCATCGAAAAGGAGATTTTCGAAGTCTGGAAAGAAGCATACCCCAGCACCGCCTATACCCATGGCCTTGAAAATTATGCTGGAAAGATTCTAATTCCATCTGAAGAGAAATTGGCACGACTTAAAAAACAAATAAAAAATCTTAGGAAGAAGACAACGGATAAGGGTCATGTAAAATTCCTAAACTCAATCTATATGGACTTGGACTTTTACGAACCCGATAGAGTACCTTCAGCTGCCACCGACGCATTCTTCTACCATCTGCTAAAAGAGGGAATCCACATTGAACACATGAGATCTTTAGCAGCCTTAACATGCCACGCACTTAAACAAGCACGCGTTTGGTTGGCTAAAAGAAAATGGTCTATTGAAGTTAGGATAATTACTAAACAAAAGACTGATGGCTTGATAGGCATCCTAAATACGATAAAAGACGATACCACCGACAACTCTCTCAAACAAGAACTTGAAAAAGTGATAAGAGAAACCAACGATTACATCAAGGCTTTCCCAGTTGAAGGGATCAAAGAAGGAGACTTCACTGAGGTCTTTCCAATCTTGCAGAAGCAGGGCGGAGACATAGGCCACAAAAAAGTGTACCCAAAGATTCTGAAAGATCAATTTGACTATCCAGAAACCGCAGAGGAGATCGAGGAGAAGGCGCTTAAATGGATGAAAATTTGGCAACCAAGACTAATCGAAACTACGAAGAAGCTGGCTGCGAAATACGGGATTCCTCCAAATGTTGATAAAGTCGAAGAAGAAATGACCAAAAGACGTAACGTGCCAAAGTCCAAAACACTCGAGTTTGTAAAAAATCTCAGAACCGTCGCGCAGAAGGTGTTCAATAAACATATTGTAAGGATAACTCCCAAGTATGATACTAGGATTATTGAAACTCCTCCGTACCTAATTAATTTCATACCAACCGCAGCCACATCGTCACTCAACCAAGTAACTGACAAGCCGTTCAATTTGTTCTTCCTATCAACGGATGAGAAGCGGGCACCTGCGTCAAGCGTTCCAGACCTTATGCAACTAGTTCTTCATGAAGAATATGGGCATTGCGTAAACTTTTCGAACTCATATACAGCCTTCGGAGCTGAGCCTTCGCCACTGGATATCTTAGATACGTCTCTTGCCCTTCCCGTATCAGATGGAATTGCATTCCACAGAGAACTCGAGTTCGTTAATATGCTTAAAATGCTGGTAAAGCGTCGAGACTTGGATTCCGATGAAAAGAAATTGCTTGAAATCCTTAGGGGAGATGCCGACGACGAAACAATGATTTTAGAAAATGAGTACATCATGCTTTCATGGCGCATGATCAGATTCTTGCGCGCAATTTTTGACTCTAGGGTCAACATGGGAAAACAAACCGTGGTAGATTTTGTCAAATGGGGAAGTAAAGAAACTGGACTAAGTGAAAAGAAGATTTACGACCAAACATTCTTCTTTCTGTCAATGGTTGGCTATGCACCATGCTATTCAATGGCTGGAGACGCTTTAAAGGAACTTCAAGAGTTAGCGATCAAGAATGGAAAGAGCGCCATAAACTTCAATACCTACGCTTCTTCATTAGGCTTCCTAGGTAGAACCTTATTCGAAGAAAAACTACTCAAGTTTGCAACCACAAAATAGCTGCATAAATTCATGGTGCGGCCGCCGGGATTTGAACCCGGGTCGTCAGCGTTCCGCCCCTATTTGTTGGCAGGCTGATGTCCTAGACCAGGCTAGACTACGGCCGCCCATTTATCAAACTCGTAGTTTAGTGAAGCTTTCTAAAAACCTTTCTCAAGACTAACTTGAATAACTTTAATAGTTAACATATTCAGAGGAACAGAAAAGGAGAGGAAGGCTATGGCAAAGAAAGTAGCTGTAATAGGTGTTGGGCATTCCAGATTCGGCGTGCGCTCAGACGTTACAATACAGGAACTTGCCTTTGAAGCCGTAAAGGATGCCCTCAAAGATGCTGAAATAGAGCAGAAAGACGTAGATTTAAGCGTCGTTGGCACAGCGGGAACAAGAACCTACGAATTGATGCCAGCGGTACCGATAAATGAGTATGCTGGACTTGAGGGAAAAGGTCCCATACGAGTTGAAGCCGCATGCGCCACAGGCAGCGCCGCAATCTACACAGCAACTACTAGCATAGTTTCTGGGCAAGCGAACGTGGCAATAGCCATTGGCGTTGAGAAAATGTGTGAAGTTGATACAGCAACTTCCATGGCTGTGGGTGGGCGAGCAGGCAACTATTTATGGGAATTTCATCTATTCGGAACGTCTTTTCCCGCCTATTATGCGCTTCACGCCACCGCCCATATGGCGAGGTACGGCACAACCGATGAACAGATGGCTAAGGTTGCAGTGAAGGCCCACAAATATGGGGCGATGAACCCCTATGCGCATTTCCAGCGCGAGATAACTATGGAGGAGGCGTTGAAGTCAAGGGTGATAATGTGGCCCTTAAAACTCTACGATTGTTGCCCCATCAGCGACGGCGCAGCCGCTGTTATACTTGCATCCGAGGACAAAGTGAAGGAGCTTAAAGTAGAAACTCCGGTGTGGGTTGAAGCCATAGGCTTTTCATCAGACACCTCAAATGTTTGCAGACGCGACGATTATGTTGGGCTTAAGGCTACCGTCAGAGCATCTCAGATGGCTTATAAACGGGCTAAAATAACTCCCCGGAAGGTTGATGTTGCAACGATTCATGACTGCTTCACAATTGCCGAGATTATGGCTTACGAGGATTTGGGCTTCTGTGAAAAAGGTGATGGAGGAAAACTTCTAGATGAGGGGCAAACCGAGATTGGAGGTAAGATACCGGTTAATGTGGATGGAGGCTTAAAATCGAAGGGACATCCTCTAGGAGCTACGGGTTGTTCAATGATTTGTGAGTTAACAAAGCAGTTGAGAGGAGAGGCTGGAAAGAGGCAGGTGCCCCTTAAAAATTACGTGGCTTTAGCCCATAACGTGGGTGGAACGGGCCATTATGCTTATGTAACGATACTTAGGAGATGAGATGCATGGCTGAAGAAAATCCTTCAATAACTTCTAGACCCATAACTTTTACCCACAAGGTGCCTATACTTAAAACCCGCCGATTCTGGGAGAAGTTAGGGGAGGGTGAAGTCTACGCCACAAAGTGTAGAAAGTGCGGTAGGCTTTATTATCCACCTCAAGGTGACTGCGCCCACTGTTTATCATCGGATGTTGAGTGGGTGAAGTTAAGCAAGAAAGCCACTCTCGAAACGTATACGCATGCGCTTCAAAGACCTGCTGGATTTGATCAGTATGAGCCCTATATCATCGCCATAGCAAGAACAAGGGACGGAGTTCGCGTGATGGGGTGGCTTGAGGACGTAAAGCTGGAAGATGTTAAAGTAGGTATGAAACTTGAAATGTCTGCAAAGAAAGTGCCTGACGGTTTTCTAGTCATAACATTCAAGCCCAAGTAAGTGGTGCCGAGGGCCGGACTTGAACCGGCGACAACCCGGTCTTCAGCTTCACCCTCAATGAATCCTGTTGAGTCGGGTGCTCTCCCAGTCTAAGCTACCTCGGCGCCCATGAACATGAAACACATGTCTATTTTTAAGTTTTCTGAAGAGCCTATCCCATGTCAGATTTTTGCAGAAGTTTTAATCGAAACCTTATTACAGCGTAACCAATCTTTACAGAACTCTAGAAAGGTGGTTGTTTTGGAACTAACTGAAATGGTTAAGAAGAATGCGAAGGCTTTGGAGGTTGACATGGTTGGGGTTTGTTCTGTTGAGGCTTTAAAGGAATGGAAGGAGGAAGGAAAAAAGATTCTCCCAAACGCCACTTCAGTCGTTGTTGTCGTTTGTAGGCACTCTAGGGCAGCCATCAACTCAGATAACATCAGGATGGCTCAGTTTGACACCCATTGCGTCTACGACAAACTGGATAGAATACTGAAAGATTTATCAATGTTCCTAGAAGACAAGGGGTTTCTAGCCGTTTCCTTGCCCTTTTACCTACCCATCAAAATGAGTAAAGAAACCCAGGGATTGATCGGAGACATTTCCCTTAGACACGCAGCCGTGGAGGCGGGACTAGGCGAAATAGGACTCAACAGACTCCTCCTAACCAAAAAATTCGGTCCAAGAATCAGATTGGGCGCAGTTTTGACAACAGCCCCTTTGAAGTCGGACCAAAAATTCACAGAAAAAATCTGTGACAATTGCGGTGAATGTGTCAGGGCTTGTCTAGCGGAAGCAATAACAGAAGACGGGAAGGTTGACGTCCGAAAATGCGCCAGAGTGATTTTGAAATATGCCCTCCCAGGGCTGATCAGATTTGTGCCGTCTCTGGTTGGCAAGAGTGAGGACGAGGTTTGGGAAGCAGTTAGAGAACCCTTTCTGTGGGAAATTTGGCAAACGATGACCTACGGAACCTTTTACAACTGCTTTGAGTGTATGAAGGTTTGTCCGATAGGAAAATAGAATAAGGAAGCTATTCCATAATCATCACGGTGTTTGTTGTGGAAGCCTATATATTCATCAACTCCGAACCCGGAAGGTTGTGGCAGATCGCCGAAGCCGCACTTAAGATTGAAGGAGTGAAGATGGCTCACGCTGTTACTGGTCAGTTTGACGTCGTTGCTTATGCCGAATTTGCTACCATGGATATGCTTAGGGGGATTATAGACAAGTTTCAGTCCTTGAAGGGAGTTCAGCGAACCCAGACAGCGGTTGCGATACCGCCTAGATTAAAGTAGTCCGTTAGGCTATGTAGAAGTCAACGACTTTCTTCATTCTTTTTGGGGGAAGCCACCCATTCTTCCTTAGCTCTTCCACTACCTTGACTATTTGTGGTTCTATGTGTGCAACTCGGGCAATGTCTGATAGGGTTATTAGTCCGATGAGTTGCCCGTTTTTCCTAACCGGAAGTTTCTTTATGTTCCGTTTGAACATGAGCTTTGCAGCGTCTTCTACGTACATGTCTGGCCCCCCAACTATTAGCGGTTTGGACATTATTTCTGAAACTTTGGTCAGTTCTGGATCCCTAGACTTTGACACAACTCTTTTTAACACGTCTCTTTCGGTTATTATTCCTACGGCCTCTCCTTTGTCGGCTACGATTAGACAGCCGATTTCGTGTTGGTTCATTAGGTTCACAGCTTCTTTGACCGTTGCGTCAGCCCGTATGCTAACCACTTTTTCAACCATAATTTCTTTGACATCCAATTTTATTCGCCCAAAGTTTCATGGTTTATTTTGGGTATAAGTTGCTGTGTGTACATGCAAGCGACGTTCAGGTTCCTTTTCTTTCATAGAGACGTCTGCTTCCGCTTTCCGTTTCAACTTCCACCAATTCATTAGCAAGGCATGTGTGGAAAGATACAACCACAACAGAGGAATCTCTTGTCACAAATTCGTGAGAAACGCCTTTTTCAATAACATACCAGATTGGCTGGATGTCATGGGGGTTGAAAACTCGGAGTTCAACTTCTTGATCGCCGATTTTTGCCCATCCACCACCTTCTATAACGGTTGTGTGCTGAATGCTGTTAGGGTGATAATGAGGAGAAGTGTGGTAACGGGGTCTGAGCACAAAAATCCATGCAGAACGAATGCCTGCTGGAAAATCTTCGCCAATAAGCTGATGGGGTAGGGTTGCCCAGACAAAAGGTTCGTTGCCCTCTAAAAGTTGCGTTTTCAAAACGTCAATAATGTTTAAGACAGCTCGATTTTTCAACATTTTCTTAACCAGCAAAGTCAATTTCGATAAATCCGTTTCTGGCATTGCCTTTCCCTGAATCTCCACTTTCAGTCATAAAGGATGACATTCATTTAATTAACTTTGCATAGAAACATGAAAAGGAATAATTGTGAGATAAGGAAGATTTTTCTTAGGAAGTGGATGGTTATGGTCAAGGAAAAGCCTAGGGTTCCCCCGAATCAGAGGGTTACTTCGAAGTTTCCAGTTTTGCATGAAGGCCCTATACCGAAGTTTGACTTAAAAACGTGGGATTTTGTGGTTGAAGGTTTAGTGAAGAATCCTGTGAGGCTAACTTACGAGGAGTTTTTGAAGCTTCCAAAAGTTGTGAGCATAAGCGATTTTCACTGCGTAACCGGATGGAGCAAGCTAGATAACAAGTGGGAGGGAGTCTCCTTCAAAACCATTGCTGATCTAGTTAAACCTTTGAAGGAGGCAAAGTACGTGACGGTTGTGGCTGAAGGAGATTACACTACGAGCCTACCTCTTGAAGACTTGCTAGACGATGACGTACTGCTAGCCTACAGACTAGATGACAAGCCTTTAGAGCCCAAACATGGGGGGCCATTACGCCTTGTGGTGCCAAAAAAGTATGCCTACAAAAGCGCAAAATGGGTGAGGAAACTGAAATTTACGGAGAAACAGAAACTTGGCTACTGGGAAAAGCGGGGGTATAGCAACACGGCTGATCCATGGAAAGAGGAGAGACACGCATGAGTAGGTCTTGCAACTTCTGCAGGATTGTGTCTGGGGAGAACCCAGCAAGCATGGTTTATGAGGATGAACGTGTTTTGGCGTTCATGGATTTGCATCCAGCCAACATTGGACACCTTTTGGTTGTTCCTAGGGAACATTGGGAAACCATCTATGATATTCCTGAAAAAGTCTTGGGTGACTTATTTGCTGTGGTTAAGAGGGTTAGTGTTGCGGTGAAAAAGGCTGTTGGTGCTGAGGGAATTAGTGTTCTTCAATTTAATGAGGGGGCTGCGGGGCAGTCGATAAGACACTTTCACGTTCATGTTATACCAAGATTCAGAGGAGATGCTATATCAAAGTTTGTAGGAGCCATGTTAGGATCTATGGGGTTTGAAAAGGCAGAAAGGCCAGACTTAGACGAGATTGCAAATAAAATAAAAGAAAATCTTCGAGAAAATTGACGCAAATGGCTTATCAATTGGATGAATCAGCGATGAAACCTAATATCTAGGTCTTCTCGATTCTCTTCTTTTTGCCCAACAATCTCTGCAATAAACTGGTCTGCTAGAATCGGGTTTGAATGGAACTTCACATTCTTGGCCGCAATCGGCGCAGACCGCTTTATGCATTTCTCGGGGTTCTCTATACGACATGCAAATTGCACCTCCCTATTATTAGTTAACGAAGAACTAGCATTCTTTAGGAACCCTAATTCTTGCGTGGTGAACCAGTTGGCAAGTTGCCTTATTTAAACTTATGGTAAAACGGTTGTATGCTGGTGGGCCGGGCCGGATTTGAACCGGCGATCTTCGCCGCGTGAGGGCGACGTCTTAACCACGCTGGACTACCGGCCCGCTAAAATTTAAACGGTAAACATGGTCGTTTATATCTTTCGTAATGCCAACAACATCTCAACAAGAAGTCTAACCACACACAAGAAAGAAGCATGTATCTAGTCTGATTAGCGCACGAGTTCTCGTTTCTTCCATCGCAGATTCTTGCTTCTACATTTCCTACACTTAGTAGCACTGGAAGCGTTTCGAGCTCCACATTCTCGACAGATTTTCATGTAAAGCCTATGCTTCTGAGCAAGAGTCTTCTTGAAAGGGTCCGTGATGGGCATCGCATACGTCCTCCATTGCTAAGCTTAGCTACGTTTCAAATCCAACCCGCCTAAATATGTTTTTCCTTCCCAAGCCTCTCAGCCAACAATCTCGCCACATCCCCGGGTTTTTCAGCCACCCAAGCACCAGCCTCTCTAAAAGCGTCAATCTTGCTTTGAGCAGTGCCAGCCCCACCCATAATGATGGCACCAGCGTGACCCATCCTCTTTCCAGAAGGCGCAGTTCTTCCAGCCACAAAGGCAACTACAGGCTTAGAGTAGCCTTCCCTAGAAACAAAATCTGCAGCCAATTCCTCCAAGTTTCCGCCAATCTCACCAATCAAGGCAACAGCCTTCGTATGGTCATCAGCCTCAAACATCTTTAAGACTTCAACAAAGCTCAAGCCCACAACGGGATCACCTCCCAACCCAATGCAAGTCGATTGCCCCAACCCCCTAGCAGAAATTCCAGCAGCAATCTCGTAGGTTAGGGTGCCACTCCTCGAAACGACGCCTACAATTCCCGGCTTAAAAACGTGGGCAGGCATAACTCCAAGTTTACATTCTCCCGGCGCAATAATTCCAGGCGTGTTAGGACCGATAATGGTGGCGCCATGTTGTTTTGCCCTCGCCATAACCTGTATAGCATCTTTCACTGGAATATGCTCGGTGATAATCACTATTGTTTTTAATCCACTCTTTATGGCTTCAAGAGCGGCGTCTGCGGCGAAACGGGCAGGAACAAAAATTATAGACGCGTTGGCACCATGTTTTTTCATAGCCTCCTCCACACTGTTGTAGACAGGAACGCCATGTACGTTAGTTCCACCCTTCCCAGGAGATACACCCGCAACAATCTGAGTCCCATAATCAAGCATTAGCTTGGTGTGGAAACTGCCTTGAGTTCCCGTTATGCCCTGAACTATAGCTTTTGTGTCTTTACTAACAAGAATCCCCAACGGTTAACCTCCGGTTTTTGCAATTTCAACAGCCCTCTTAGCCGCCTCCTCCATGCTGTCTAACACGTGAATCCCAGTTTCTGTGAGTATGCGTCTCCCTTCCTCCTCGTTGGTTCCCATCAGCCTCACCACCACAGGTTTAAGAAAGCCAACTCGCTTCTTCGCCTCAAGAATCCCCCTAGCAATCTCATCGCATCGGGTGATGCCGCCCAAAATGTTGATGAAAACAACATCAACTTCCGGATCAGAAAAAACAAGGTTGAGAGCCACAGCCATTGTATCAGCTGAGGCGCCTCCGCCAACATCAAGAAAGTTCGCTGGACTCCCACCATACAACTGAATCGAATCTAACGTAGCCATCACCAACCCAGCCCCGTTCCCAATCACACCAACGTTTCCCCCAAGCTTCACATACGCCAACCCACTTTTCCGAGCCTCCAACTCCGATGGTGGCAACTCAGCCTCCCCCTCCTCTGTCATTCGTTCTATAAACTCTGGATGCCGATACAAAGCATTGTCATCTATTATTAGACGAGTGTCTGCCGCAAAGAACTTCCCTTCAGGCGTTTCAACCAGAGGATTAATCTCGGCCAGTTCAGCGTCACAATCCGTCGCAACATTATACAGCTTAAGAAAAATCGTCGCAAGATTTTGCACTTGACTTCCAGAGTAGCCTAATCTTTCAGCGATTTGACGTGCGTGATGGAGATGAAAACCCTTTAGCGGATTTATGAAAACCTTAACTATCTTTTCCGGCGTAACCGCAGCAACCTCCTCTATTTCCACCCCGCCCTCAGCAGAAGCGATAGCTACATAACAGCAATTTGAACGATCAATCGCCACACTGAAGTATAGCTCCCTTCGGATAGGAACTTTTTCTTCCACCAAAACACTTCGAACCTTGAAACCCTTTATTTCCGCGCTTAACAACTTCTTCGCTGCAAGCTCAGCTTCCTTTGGTGAGGTTGCGAAAAGTATTCCGCCCGCTTTTCCTCTTCCCGCCACAAGGATCTGCGCCTTGACGGCGACTGGTGCGCCGATTTTGGCTGCTATCTCCATAGCGCGCGATGGAGAAGTAGCTAATTCTCCCTGTGGAGTCGATATTTTATACTTAGAGAAGATAGTCTTTGCTTCGTGTTCGAAGAGTTTCAAGTTTGAAGCCACAGATTATTTTATGGTTTGGATGGCAACGTAAGATTTCGTATCTTGAATGCCCTCCACGAAGGCTAGTTTTCGAAGAGCCTCGTCAAGCTTTTCTCTCTCGGCTATGAGTATAGCATCCATGTCTCCAGCCACTCTGAAAATACGTTGAACGGGAAATTTCACAATTTCCCTGTATGCTTCCTCCCTTTTGAAGGGGGAGACCTTGATGAAGATGAAGGCAGGATTGGGGGACACTCCCAAAACGCCTAGACCTTTCTCAGTTACGTCAATGAAGCCTCTGCCTGTTCTAATGTATCCCTCATCCCTAAGTTTGCGTAAATGCACGTTCAAAGCCTGTCGACTGATCTCGAGCTGTTTCGCCAATTCACTCTGCTTCATGCGTAAAGTGTAAGTTGTCGCGGGGCTGCCTTGCGCATAAAGCATACGAAGTAGACGAAGCGGTCGCCCAGATAGGATATCCTTACTCACAACATCACGCCCCATTTTAGTTAAAGCCCACTTTTACTATTGTAAAGGTGGCATTTAAAAAATATAAAGTCACTGCATAATGCTTTTGGTTGCAGTTCTCTGGGAATATCCATTTTTCAATTTTTTCACCATTCAGAACAGAATCAAACGCAAAGGCATAGACAGATGTAAGATTATACTATAGGAAAATACCGCAACGTATTTATTTGCCCAGCGAAAAGCATAGCAAGCTTTAACGAATGCGAAAACGAGGAGCGAGGCGGTGAAAATGTCAGAGAGAATGGGCAACGCTGTATTGATCGGGAGAAAGCCAGTTATGAACTACGTGCTGGCTTGCATAACCCTTTTCCACGGCGGAGCAAACGAAGTGATGGTGAAGGCGAGAGGCAGAGCAATCAGCCGAGCAGTCGACGTTGTGGAAGTAACCAGACGTCGATTCATGCCAGACCTGAAAGTCAAGAAAATCGACGTAGGCACGGATCAGCTGGCACCCACTGAAGGGGGAGGCACGCCTACAAACGTCAGCACCATCGAAATCACCTTAGTGAAGTAGACAACACGCGCAACTTTAAAAGCTCCGCCGCCCCCTCCTTTATTTCAAAAGGGGGACGTAAGACGGGGTGAAAGCGGTATTATGCAATTTCTGCTTGAAAAGCGGAATATTATGCTCAAAGTGTCAAGGGAAACTTAAGTCAGGAGAGGTAAGTGAAGTAGACCTAAAAATCGCCCGCTTACTTCTATCTCTAGAAGAAAAGTATCCTTCTCTTCAAGACGTATATTTTCACAAGGCTGTAGAAGCGAACGGTGTTTTAGCCATACTTGTCAAACGAGGTGATGTGCCCCGCTTGTTAGGTTATGGCGGAAAAATCATCAAGACTCTGGGTGAACAGATAGGAAAGACGATTCGCATCCTAGAGCATGGAGTGGATGACAGAAAATTCTTGGAAGACCTCTTCGCCCCCCTAAGCATTCTCACAATAAATACAATATGGTTGCCCGATGGAACCACTGAGACGAGGGTCATTTTAAGGAGACGAGGAAGAACACGGATTCCAATAAATGTGAAGGCACTGAAGGAAATCGCTCAAAAGGTCCGTGGAATAACCCTCAGAGTAGAATTTGCTAGCTGAAAGACGGGTTTCCCTATGAAAACCGACAATCTGGGAGGCTGGCGCAGAACCCATTATTCCATTGATGTAAAGCCCGAACTGGATGGAAAGGAAGTTTTGGTTCTCGGCTGGGTTCAGGACATCCGGGACTTAGGTGGCATACGGTTTGTTATTCTGCAGGACAAAAATGGAAAAGTGCAAGTCACCATCCCCCGGGACGAAGCTGACAGTAGGGTATTGAAGAAGGCTGAGGCGTTGCAGAGACAATACAGCATCGGCGTGAAAGGAATGGTTAAGAAAATGGAGAAGGCTCCTGGAGGTGCCGAAATAATTCCCAGTGAAATTCGGGTATTTGGGGTAGCGAAACAGCCTCTGCCCATAGACATAACGGGACGAACTCCTGCAGAAATTGACGTGCGACTGGATGCGCGCGTTCTTGATCTACGTCGAGATGAAAATCAAGCCATTTTCAGAATTCAACACACCGCCCTAGAAGCAACACGAAGTTCCTTATCCAAACTTGGCTTCATAGAGGTGCATACGCCGAGAATTATAGTCTCCGCCACCGAGGGGGGCGCCGCCCTTTTCCCCGTAGCGTATTTTAAACGAGAAGCTTTTCTGGCGCAGAGCCCTCAGTTGTATAAAGAGCAGTTGATCCTAGATTTTGAGAAAGTTTTTGAAATAGGTCCCTTTTTCAGAGCCGAGGAATCCCATACTCGTCGCCACCTAAGCGAATTCATCTCCATAGACATTGAAGAGGCTTTTGCAACAGCCGACGACGTAATGAAGGTTCTTGAAGAACTTATACATTGGATATGCAAAGATGTGGAAAAAAGATGTGGAAGAGAACTGAAAATTCTTAAACACAAGATTGACGTGCCGAAAACGCCCTTCAAACGTTTCACCTACGATGAAGTCGTCAAAGAGTTGAAGGAGGAGGGAATAGATGTTCCGTGGGGTGAAGATATTCCCACTCCAGCCTTTAGGACTTTGGGAAAGCTTCATCCCTACTATTACTTCCTAATAGACTGGCCAACTAAATCTAAGGCATTTTATATTAAGCCGCGAGACGACAATCCAGACTTGTGCGAAGGCTTCGATTTAATGTGGCGCTGGATAGAACTTGCCTCAGGAGGAACCCGCATCCACTCCAGGAAGCTTTTGATTAAGAGGTTGGCTGAACAGGGACTGCGCCCTGAACCCTTCAAACACCACCTGCAAGCCTTCGATTACGGTATGCCTCCCCATGCAGGGTGGGCTATAGGCTTGGCGAGACTTGTTATGGCGCTCACCGGAAAACGAAACATACGGGAAGTTGTGCTCTTTCCGAGAGACCGCTTCAGACTCACACCCTAATCCGTTCCACAACAAGACCGACACAACGCCCCAAAGAAGATGGATGTAAAAAAATGTCCTATTCGTATTTCTCTCTTAGGTACGGAAGAACCTTTTTCGGCCAATCTGCAGCTTCCGGCGGAGCCATGTTGAAAGCCACAAAGGCAGGAGTAAAATCCATCATGATCAGGTGATTTATTCCCGCCTTTAAGGCTGAGTCGAAACGTTCTATTAAGTCGTCCACCTTTGGGACAAGTGTGAGGTGTTCAAGGACCTCCTCGTCAGACAATGTCTTAGCCTTTTCATCACCTTTTCGAGGGTCCGGCTCATGGATCGAACTTAGCCTAGCCCAAGACCAACTGGATTTAGCGAATCTAGCGACTGGTAAAGGATCGAAGGTTATTCCCCCTTGAAAGAATGCGGCTTTAATCATGGTCTCCGGATCCTTGCCTGCTTTCTTTGCTGCTTCAACAAATCTTTTCAAGATTAGATTTCTCTTTTGTTGCGGTCTCGCCCAATGAATGATTATTCCGTCTCCAACCTTTCCGGCTAATTCAGCAGTCTTTTCGCCAAAAGCTGATATCACTATTGGTATTTTCTCCTTCGGTTTTGCGTATAGAAACACGTTTTTCAATTTATAATATCTCCCTTGATAGTCGAAGTAGTCTTCGCTGGTCCAGAGTTTTCTCATAACTTCGATGGCTTCCTGTAGTCTCTCCATCCTCTCCTGGTAAGACGGAAAGTGTCCGACTATTGGTGTCTCATTAACTGCTTCGCCTGTGCCAACGCCCATGATAGCCCTACCCGGAAATAGATAATCTAGTTGTGCGAAATATTGAGCTATGATTGCTGGATGATATCTTAAGGTAGGACACAACACGTTTGTGCCAACTGCGCATCTGGTTGTGTTGCTTAGAATCAGTGGCAAAATTGGCAGGGCCATCCAGTTCCCAACATTTGCAGGATTCATCAGCCCAAACTCATGCGAAAAAGGCGCGAAGTGATCGGCCACCCAAACCGAGTCAAAGCCAGCTTCTTCAACAGTTGAGGCCAAAGTAGGATCGCTTATTGAACAACCAAATTTTATGACCATAATTTTTTCATTAAGTCTGAGGTTATTTATTGCCTTTGCCTCTTTTCTACGTGTTAAAAACCCGCTTTTACTAAGTTTCGGGATTTCGTGAACTCTCGCAGAAGAACAGTTGCGTAGGCGCTTCGATGCAGCGTGAAACTCAGTCTCGTCTTGCGTTTAGAGGGATTCGCTGAATCTCCGGATACCTCTTCAACAGAAAGATTGATGGCCGGCGCCAGGATTGTTCGCAACTCGCCTGCCGCACTTACTTCAGGCATGAAGGAAATACGGAAGTTTTGAGGATTCACGTTTTCGGTTTCAAGAATTTCTCTTTCGATTTCTCCTTGCACTCCTTGGGATGGAGACTGTCTAAAACCTACAAGCGGAATAGCTACACGCATCTTGCCCTCATCCAAAGCCTTTTTGACGGTTTGGAGAGATGAGGCAGTCACCTCCATGAACTCGGTTGTTGGAAGCCCATGATCTTCAAGCTTTACCACATAGTCCCCGATTTGAGCCTCATTGAGGGAAATACCCCGTCTAATTCTTTCGCTAAGAAATTTGTTGAAGAGAAAAGACTGATAGGCTTGGACGAAGAGTTTACGCAGATTCAGAGGCAATTCCCGAAACGCGCCCACAAAGTCTCTCGGTTGTTTCGCTAAATGACCAAGCATAAAACGTTCATATTTGAGATGTCTTGGAAAACACTGAAGGGCTTCCTCAAAGTCTTGAGTTGCCTGTAGCTGCTCTCGTGCTTCCCTAGATTCAGGATGCTCATGTATGCTAGGTTGAGCGAGAAAGGCGAGGGTCGCTTTCTCCAAGTCGCCCCTAGTTAGAAAACGGCCTACCAAGTGAGTGATGGGTCTAATAGTGCCGAAACGTTGGTGCCCATAAAAGTTGGGAAACCCTCCCAGTTTCGCTAGTTCGTTTTGCACGTTTTTTATTCGTTGTTCAACCACGGAAGAAGGGTGGGACATGGCACTAATTACAACTTGAAATTGATTTCCCAAAAGAAGTTGAGAAAAAATTCTTCTATCGGAAAAACGAAGCGAATGAAGGGTTATGTCGTTAATTTTAACCTGCGAAACCCACTGTGGTGAGACACCTTGAATGCTAATGTGTTGGGCAGTGAGGGCCTTGGCATCTTTCATACCGGCTATTCTGATTCGTTTAGGGTTTATGCCCAACCGCTCAGCAATCGTTCTGACTGCTAAAAGAGTGTCCCAATCGCGCTTAACCAACACGCAGATGAGATAGCGTCCCCTTCCAACAGGTTCCTGAATCTCAACCGGTGAAACCTCAGCCTTTGATCCGTCAACCAAAATTTCCTCGACCACAAAGTCCTCTAGAAATTGGCGGATTTTTCCACCAATCCCCGGAGACTGAGTGGCGTAAACCTCCATTCCAAGTTCTTTTTCTAGCCTAGGGACTTTCAAGGAAGTAGCCTCAGAGGAGGGGTAGCTTTCCTGTTATGGCGTCTATTTGGGTGGAGGGCGCTGGACCTATTCCCAAACAAGTTATGGTGCTTGGCGGAAGCTCGGTTAAACCTCTGTCAACAATTAAGGCGGTGGGTAACTTTGACTTCTTAGCTTTTTCCTCAAGCTCTAGAAGCCCTTGTTCAGACGTTGCCTTCACAACTATTTTACACTGTCCTTCTGCTATCCAAGCCTTCCACCAATCAGAACATTTCTTTCTCGCTTCCTCAGCCGCAGAAACAGCTGCATGCCCGACCTGAGCCGCTATCTTCCCTTTGCCCATCTTCAAATCAGTTCGTACAGCAATGACTTGCTTATACCGAAAAGTCAGGAGATCAACAGACTGTTTCTCAACCATTCTCTTAACCTCAGCAAGTTATAGTATCTAAACTAATAGTCTTTGTGTCCCATTAACCATTTACATATTCCATCCTGTGCCGATTATTTTGGGCGAGAAAACCTACCTGAAGTCAACCATGAAAAGATGAAATAAAGCATTACAACCAGCGATGTGGGATGCCTAGTCATGAGGATAAGTGACCTCCCCTGAAAATCGAGGTCCCCAACCTCCTCAAGCATGCTGTCCACTCCCAACTTCTTGCATAAATCAATAATTTTGTCTACCTTATCATCAGACAAGCTGTTGAGAAGTTTCCTTAGCTGACTCATCACCGCCAAGTCGAAACCCATCAATTCTTTCCACCGAGACTGATATCGGGACAGAAAGGTTTCGGAGAAGTTGTTGTTCTTTACGGCCTCGTATGCAACCTCCCCCGCAATTTTTGAACACGACATCCCAACGATCACGCCCCCACCAGTCGTTGGTTTCACCTCCGAGGCCGCGTCTCCCACCACGAGAAGTCCATTGGAATAGGTTTTGGGAATAGGCCCTCCAAGCGGAATAGGATGAACAGAAAGACTGGTGACGTTACTCTTTCTTAGTTTCTTAGATGCTACGGGATGGTTCTTCATGAACCGATGCAGATATTCTCGCGGGTTACCAGCCCATGTGGCTAAACCAACCTTTGCTGAAGTGTCTCTTTTAGGAATTATCCAAGCAAAAAGGCCTGGAGCATATTTTCTTCCAAGATAAACCTCAACCATGTCCTCGTCTATTCCATCCACTCTATCCACTTCTACTTGGATTGCCTTAACGACCATAGAGCCGTGAAGCGTCTGTAGCCCAGTTTTCTTCAAAAGAGTTGAAGCGTAACCTTCAGCGTCTATCACAACATTCGACGCCAAATTCTTTTCAGCTAGGCCTTTTTTAATAGTAACTCCCGCGACAAAACCTGAATCCAAGAGAAGTGACTTTACCCTCGCCCCCAAAAAGTATCGCACTCCAGATTTCGTGGCGAGGTCCGAGAGATGCTTATCGAATAATTCCCTGTTTACAACATAGGTTACAGGGGAGCGGCTTCTGATTACGAACTCTTTACCTGAAGGTGAATGAAAAATGGCTCCTTTAATCTCATTTTCAATGACCTCGTGCGGTAAGCGTAGCCCTAACCGTTCCAAACCAGTAATACTCAAGTGGCCAGCGCAGTGTTTGGGAACTCCTATCTCCCTATGCTCCTCGCAAACCAAAACCTCGGCGCCCAGCCTAGCGGTTGTGAAAGCTGAGAATGAACCGCAGGGGCCTCCTCCAACCACAATGATGTCAGCTTTTTCGCTCACTTTTCTTCCTCTTACCTTGGAGCCATCTATTTTAGTATAGCCTTAGAAACGCATTAAAAGATAGCACATATAAGAGAGCAATTCTATATCCAGTTTTCCTTGAGGTGTCGATGTGAGCGAGAGAGTAAGCGTTGCCATGCCCACATGTACATCATGCCACCGAACTATTCCTCCAGGAGAAGAGGCAACAAAATTTCCGTGCCCCAACTGCGGAGAAATAGTCATCTGGCGCTGCTCTAAATGCCGAAAGTTCGGAAGACCATACCGATGTCCAAAATGCGGCTTTACCGGCCCTTAGCGGGAGTTTAGAGGATTCTTCATTTGCGCTTCCGAAACAGCATAATGTCGTTGTACGCCTATTTTCCTTAAACGTCCAAGATTTTCTTTGCGGCTATAATGCCAAGTGCCATTTTTGAAAAATTTGTACGGTACCCCTCCTCTAATGTGTGGCTTAAGAGTTAGCGTAACATGGAAGAAGTTCTTGATTAAATTCATTCCAGCCAAATGGTTGAGTGATTCAATAAGGTTTGGGAATTCTTCTTTTGTAATATACGTGTTGGCTACCAAAGAATTTTGCCCGATGATTTTTGCGTAACTCAACATGAAGGGTTTATCATCCAGACAATTAGTAAACTTAGCAAGAGCCTTCTCATCTTCAAATTCGATTATGAAAGTAGACACAATCGATATTTTGTATGGGTATGGAAAAATTGCCACAGAATGATCAGTAATTATGTCTCGCTCAATTAGATGTTTATAGTATCGATATGCGATACTTTGCGGTGTAATGCCGACAACCTTTGCCAATTCTCTGAATTCTATAGTTCCATTTTTCTCCAATTCCCTCAAGAGCCTTAAGTCCGTTTCGTCTGCCATTATGGGGTATGCCTTGGGTTCTAACAATCGTTTGGGGAGATGCTCCGATGCGTCCTTGATTTCTTCAATCCATTGCTGCCACTGAAAAATCCATTTTCTCTCTTTGAAATTGTACCAATAATAATTAGGAGGAACTTCACATAGATTCGTGATCCAAAAAAGAGAATAAAAAGAGAAGGCTTGAAGCCGCTTAGCTTCATCCAAGTAGTTTTCAAGTTCGCCTTTGTATTCTGCTGGAAAAGCGAAGATACCGTAACAACCGTAGACTTTTCCATAGCACTTCGTGAGGTATGTCAAATAGTCAAGACTTTCAAGGACTTCCCACAGCACATCCCATTTCCCAGGCAAAGCTTCCGCAAGGACGATACCCTTCATTAAACCAAGCTTAGAGAAGTCCACGCGGGCGTTTATTTCAAGATCATTGTACTTGATCAACTTCCCAACACGATATGCAACAGTCGAATGGGGCAAACCGATCGATTCAGCGATGAGTGAGATGTTTCTCGGATCATGCCTCCCTAATGCTTCCAGTATCTTTGCATTTATTGGGTCCAGCATTTTCATGTACAGTATCATTTCTTCGAAGTCTATGAGATGGCGACTTACAATTTAGCCCTCCCTGTTTGTGCTGTCCCGTCAACAGTAGTTGTGACCTACTTTGAATATTTTACTTTGCCGTTAGTATGGTTTTGGGTTGTCTGTATATTCGATTGGACTTGGACTATACGGCTTTGGGTTGTCGTATGGTTTTGGGTTGTCCGTATATTCAATTGGACTTGGACTATACGGCTTTGGGTTGTCAGCATAGGAGATATTTATTGCAATGCAACCAGAGACTATTGAAAGAACTACCAAGCAGATTAGGACAAGAGAAATAACCTTCATGTACCCTCACCTCCTTTATAATTTAAGATTCGACGCCGAATCCAATTCATGTTCGTAGTCAAAAGCTTTTTATTTTTTTCCAACCTAAATACAAATTTCTTGGCAAAACTAAGAGAGCTGGTGTCTTATTGGAGACGGAAATTTTGGAGAAAATGAATGAAAGGACAGTAAAAAGTTTCATAGACCTCTTGATTCTGGTGCATCTAAGAAGCGGTCCCGTAAGCGGTTATGATCTCATTACGTTTATCCACAGAAAATTCCGCATCTTAGTTAGTTCAGGCACGGTTTACTCTACCTTGTATCGTATGGAAAGGGACGGATTAATAGAAGGTAGAGGTACTCAAAGAAAAAGGGTGTATGTCCTAACCGACAAAGGTAAAGAGACCTTGAGGGTTATCTTTAATTTGAAAGAAAAAATTCTGGGCTTAATAATAAACCTCTTTATAAGTTAGAATAAGCTTTACGCTTCTGTAATCGTAACCTTCTCAACTTTCTTCATCCAAGGGATCTTCGGCGGAGCCTCCAAAAGTCCTTCCAATATCTCTCTTTCAATTTCATCATTCGGTTTCTCAGCGCTTTCCTCAACAAGAGAAACAACAATGATGGCTTTCTTGTGCACCCTATTCACCTCAATTAAATCATAGTGAGCCTGTCCTAAATTGGCTTATGAAACTGAAATCTATAAGAATAATATCTGCAATATCTATGTCTCACTTAGGAAAGGGAATTGCGGAGTATATCTCACGTTCATGCCTATAGAACCTTGTATCCAGTGCGTGCAAAAGATTATTAAATCCGAACAACTTCTGTATGACAAATCAGAACTTATAACGTCTAACAGAAGAAAGAGGGAATTGCGGAGTATATCTCCATGATGCCTGACAAATGCGGGTTTACAGAGCCGTAGGAGAAGAAAAAACTTGGGAAACATCGTTATTTCCTTCAAAATTTTTCCATCCGAAGCAACAGTTGACCTCAACCTGTTGAAAGAAAAAATAGAGAAGCGGTTACCAAAGTTTGCTTCAGTTCGCGGATTCGCTGAAGAACCTATAGCCTTTGGACTTTCAGCATTAATCACACACATAATCATTCCAGAAGACAGATCGGGAGTGTTAGATGAAGTGGAGAGTTACCTCCTTAAGATAAAAGAAATCAGTCAGATAGAAACAATTATGGTTCGTAGAGCCTAAAGCCTCCCCCTTTAAAGTTTATATAGGAAGGCCAGCCTTTCGAGATGTGAAACCTTCACGATTAACGTAAGGAAGGGAAACAAGTGAGTGAAGTTCAACTCAGAGTCGAAGATGCCAGACAACGCGATGTATACAGAGGAATTGCCAGAATCGATCAAAAAACCATGAAAAAGTTGGGCATCTCAGCAGGGGATGTAATAGAGATCGTAGGAAAAAGAAATACGGCCGCCATAGCTTGGCCAGCCTACTCTGAAGATCAGGACAGAGACATCATACGAATCGACGGGTTTACTCGCAAAAACGCAGGAGTTGCAATAAACGAATACGTGCTAATTCATCCGGCAAAAGTAAGCGATGCAATAAGCGTTGCTCTGGCTCCAATCGACATGAAACTAAACGTAGACGAAGACTTCACCAATTTTGTGAAAAACAGGCTTATGGAAAGAACCTTTGTGGAAGGAGACACCACTCTCGTCATGATGCTGGGCCACGCCATACCCTTCAGTGTGATTAAAGCTCGCCCTCACGGAATTGTGCGGATTACACATGGGACAAACGTTCAGATTTTAGCCGAACCAGCCCCTGAAGCCAAGGGTATGCCTCGCACCACCTACGAGGACATAGGGGGACTCCACGAGGAGATTCAGCGAATACGGGAGATGGTTGAACTTCCGCTGCGGCATCCAGAGCTCTTCCAAAGGCTTGGGATAGAGCCTCCAAAAGGAGTTTTGCTGCATGGCCCGCCAGGCTGTGGAAAAACACTTCTCGCTAGGGCCGTTGCAAACGAATCAGAAGCTAACTTCCACTCCATAAACGGTCCAGAAATAATGAGCAAGTTTTACGGTGAGTCGGAGGCTAGGCTCCGTGAGATGTTTCAGCAAGCTCAGAAAAATTCTCCCAGCATTATTTTCATCGACGAGCTTGACGCCATCGCACCAAAAAGAGAAGAAGTGACAGGCGAGGTTGAGAGGAGAGTTGTTGCTCAGCTTCTCGCTCTGATGGATGGACTTGAAGGAAGAGGAAACCTCATAGTCATAGGCGCAACAAACAGACCTGAAGCCCTTGACCCCGCCCTGAGAAGACCGGGACGATTTGACCGGGAGATAGAGATAGGCGTGCCTGACAAACAGGCGCGATACGAAATACTGCAAATACACACAAGAGGGATGCCGCTAGCCGAGGACGTTGACTTAAAGAAACTTGCCGAAATGACCCACGGTTATACAGGAGCAGACCTAGCTGCGTTGGGCCGCGAAACTGCCATGAAAGCTTTGCGTAGATATCTGCCTGAAATAAACTTAGAGGAAGAACGCATTCCACCCAGCATTTTGGAGAAAATGGAGGTTCGAATGGAAGACTTCTTAAACGCCTACAGAGAGGTCACGCCGACAGCCATGAGAGAAGTGTACATAGAAGTGCCTACGGTTCACTGGACGGACATAGGCGGTTTAGAAGACGTGAAAGAGGAACTCAGAGAGGCGGTGGAATGGCCCCTCAAAAACCCTGATGTCTTTACGCGAATGGGCATACGACCGCCAAAAGGCATCTTACTTTATGGACCCCCAGGGTGCGGAAAAACTTTGCTGGCAAGAGCTGTGGCCACCGAAAGCGAGGCAAACTTCATCACAATAAAGGGTCCGGAAGTTTTCTCCAAGTGGGTTGGCGAATCGGAGAAGGCTATTCGAGAGGTGTTTAGGAAGGCAAGGATGGCTGCTCCAGCTGTTATTTTCTTCGACGAATTTGACTCCTTAGTGCCCAGAAGGGGAATGGGCTATTCTGACAGTGGAGTCACCGAACGCGTCATTAGTCAACTTCTAACAGAGATGGATGGCATTATTACCTTAGAAAATGTGGTTATTATCGCTGCATCCAATAGACCTGACATAGTGGACCCAGCCGTTCTTCGACCGGGAAGATTTGACCGTTTAATTTACGTTCCAGAACCAGACCAGAAAACTAGGCTGCAAATCTTCATAATTTACACTAAAGGTATGCCCTTGGCGAAAGATGTGGACTTATCCCAGTTGGCAACCATGACGGAGAACTATTCTGGCGCTGACATCGAAGCACTTTGTAGGGAAGCTGCACTGAATGCCTTAAGGAGGGACATAAAAGCCAAGGAAGTTCCCATCGATGATTTCAAAAAAGTCTTAGAGAAAATTGGGCCAACCATAATGCCGGATATGGAGAGATGGTACAAGAGTTTCATGAAGCAGGTCCGGCAACTGAAGAAGCCCACAACACCGGTGGCGTAGGCTTATGTCCTTAGGAGACAAAAAATGTCTATAAAAACATGGAAACCTCATCCTCTCCACACGACGATAGTGGAAATTCTGGAGAGAAAGGGTCCTTTGACTGATGTCGAGTTATACGACTTGTTGAAGGAGAATTATGAAGGCATAGGGTTTGGAAATCTAAACAAGACTTTGATGAGGATGGAAATCGAAGGAAAAATTTATGTTTCAACCCTTACCAGAGGAAAAAGAAGGGTTGAACTGGTCGAAAAGAAAGAAGGTTAGGAACCGCCCTTCCGTCCTTATGCGGGTCAACCTTTGATCCGGTCTTAACATAGTGGTGTAAAACTTGGGTGTAAACTTAAGAGAGCTTGTGCCCAAAACAAAGGTTGACCTCAAAAGCTTGAATGGAAAGTCTATAGCCATCGACGCCTACAACGCCCTTTATCAGTTCCTTGCTATCATCCGTCAACCAGATGGAACGCCCCTTAAAGACAGCACCGGCAGAATAACCAGCCACTTAAGCGGTTTATTCTATCGAACAGCCAACCTCGTTGAGATGGGCATCAAAGTTGTCTATGTTTTTGACGGAGTCCCGCCAGCCCTCAAAGAGGTGGAAATCAAACGTCGAGCCAAGGTGAAGGAAGAAGCTCTAATCAAGTATGATCAAGCATTGCGAGAAGGAAGAATGGAGGAGGCGCGAAGTTACGCCCAAATGACCTCAAAGCTCAAAGACTACATGGCAGAAGATTCCAAGCACCTCCTCACCCAGATGGGCGTACCATGGATTCAAGCACCATCCGAAGGCGAAGCCCAAGCAGCCCATGTAACAAAGAGGGGAAACACCAACTACTGCGCCAGCCAAGACTATGACAGTCTCCTTTTTGGTGCACCCATGCTCGTGAGAAATGTAACGATAAGTGGAAGGAGGAAACTCCCAAGAAAATCTGTCTACGTGGAAGTCATCCCTGAAATTATAGAACTAGATCAAGTTTTCAAAGAGCTGAACATAACCCATGAACAACTTGTAGACATTGGCATCTTGGTGGGAACAGACTTTAACCCTGAAGGCGTGAAGGAGATGGGACCAAAAACCGCCCTCAAACTAATAAAACAACACGGAAGCCTAGAAAAACTGCTACCCACGCTGAAAGAGGCAGAATTTCCAGTTGAACCCCAAAGAATACGAGAAATCTTCCTCAACCCACAGGTTACAGACAACTACAAATTGATTTGGAGAGACCCTGACATCGAGGGCGTAGTAAACTTTCTATGTCGCGAAAGAGATTTTTCCGAAGAAAGGGTGCGAAAAGCCCTCCAAAAAATGACAGAAGGCATAAAGAAGACTAAGGGAAAAGTAACCCTTGAAACATGGTTCGGCGCTTGATCATAAAATTATAGTTTAAATCCGTGTTTCCCAATCAGAGGCACAAAGGCTACTCCACCCAAATTTTCCTCAAAGACCATTCCGTCTTTTTTTCTAACTCGCACCAGAGTTTGGTATAGGTGAACGCCACCGACTGGAATAACCAAAATTCCTCTACTTTTTAACTGCTCAATCAATGGCTTGGGAACTTCTGGAGCAGCCGCTGTGACTAAGATTCGATCGTATGGAGCCTCTTCTGGGTATCCCAAGGAGCCGTCTCCACAAATCACGGTAATTCGATCCTCATATCCTATCTTCTCAATGTTTTTTCTCGCAAGCTCAGCCAATTCAGGAACTCTTTCCACGGTGTAAACGTGCCCCCACTCTTCTTTTGGTGCATCAGCGGAAGCCACAATCTCAGCTATGGTGGAGGCATGCCAACCTGAACCAGCCCCTATCTCTAGGACCCTATTTCCCACTTCCAATTCAAGGGCTTCATCCATTATGGATACCATGTTTCGCCCAGTTGACCGCTTTGGATCAACTGAGAGGCGCGGAAATGGTTTGCCCAAATCCTATTGGGAGCGGGGAATCCACTGCCGCATAATCCCTCATCCCTTCGGGAAGAAAGGAGTCACGGGGAACTCGACGCAACGCCCTAATAACCATAGGCGACCGAAGAATGCTCTCTCCAATCAATCTTTGAATTAACCCTTCCCAAGCCTGCTTTTCCATCTTCCATCCACAAGAATAATTGCAAATGACGCCTTAAGACTTTACGATTCTATTTAACCGTTACAGACTTGGCTAGATTTCTAGGCATGTCCGGGTCGCATTTTCTCTCAATTGCCATGTAGTAGGCGAAGAGTTGCAGGGGTATGGCGTATGGGATTGGTGACAAAACTTCAGGCAATCCTGTCTCTACTTCAATGCAATCGTCGGCCAACGATTTTATTTCCTCGTCGCCCTTTTCAACTATGACAATGATGGAGGCTCCTCGAGCCTTCATTTCCATGATGTTCCCCACAATGGTTTTGTGAGTGTCATCTTTTGGGCAGATGAAGACCACTGGAAAGCCTGGCTCAATTAGGCTTATGGGTCCATGTTTGCTTTCTCCAGCAGGATAAGCTATGGAAGGAACGTAGGCGATCTCCATGAGTTTCAGTTTACCCTCAAGGGCGACAGCAGAGCTTACTCCTCTCCCCAAAAAGAAGAAGCACTGTTTGTCTCGGTATTTCTTAGCGAGTTGTTTCACCTTTTCCTCTTGCGCTTGAATGATCCTTTCAATGATGTCGGGTATTTGCTCAAGCTTCTCTTCAAGGTCTTCAATTTCTACATGGGAAATTTTTCCTCTGCTCTTGGCAAGCCTTAAAGCAAGCTGAGATAACACGGAAAGCTGAGAGGTAAAGGTTTTTGTGGCTGCAACTCCTATCTCCGGTCCTGACTGTTGACAGATGTAGACGCGAGCAACACGAGTTAGGGTTGATCCAACAACATTTGTGAGTCCAAGAACAGTAGCGGCACGTAGCCTCGCACATTCAACCGCTTCTAAAGTGTCAGCAGTCTCCCCAGACTGGCTCACAACAAGAAGAGTACTGTCAATATTTACAGATCTCCCGTGCTGTTCGACGAACTCCGACGCAACAATAGGATGCGTTGCTAAAAGGGCTAGTTTGGAAAACATGTAGGAAGCTGCAAGACAAGCATGGTAAGAGGTCCCGCAAGCCACTAAGAAAACCTCTCCAGCTCGATCGAGGAAGGTGGTCATTAACTCTAAATACTGATCCTGTAATCTAAGAGTGTTTTTCAGGGACAAAGGTTGTTCATGAATTTCCTTTAGCATAAAATGGGGATAACCCTGTTTTTCAGCCATTTCAGGAGACCAATCGATAAGCTTAGGTTCCCTAGTAACCTGTGTCCAATCAAGAATCTTCCGGATTTCATATCCTTCGTCTCTCAGAACAACCATTTCTCCATCCTGAATAATAATGGACCTATTCGTCATCGAAATAAAAGCTGGAATATCAGACGCACAGTAAACGGCGTTTTCAGCGATTCCAACAACAAGGGGGCTTTCTTTTCGGGCACAAACAATCTTATCATGTTCTTTAACTGAAACAACAGCGATGGCGTAGGAACCATCCAACCGCTTTACAGTCTCGCGTACCGCTTCGACGAGAGTCAAACCCTCCCTCAATTTTTCTTCAATAAGATGAGGAACAACCTCAGTATCGGTTTTTGATCGAAAAATGTGTCCACGCTCTTCAAGCTCCGTCTTGAGCTCCGCAAAGTTTTCGATGATACCGTTGTGAACGACAGCGATTTGTTCACTGCAATCAGTGTGTGGGTGGGCGTTCACTTGATAAGGCGCTCCATGAGTCGCCCATCTTGTGTGACCTATCCCAATCCGTCCGGGAAGATTGTCTAGGTTGTGTAACCCGTGAACTTCATCAATTTTTCCCTTATCCTTTTTGATAAAAAGTTTATTCTCATGAAGAGTTGCCGTTCCCACAGAATCGTAGCCTCTGTATTCAAGCCTCTTTAAGGCAATGTGGATTACAGGTGCTGCCTCACCATTTCTAAGGACGCAACCAAATATGCCGCACACCATTGATTCCTCAAATTTCCTTGCTTCTATGACCTCTAAACCAGATTTCCTTTTTTCAAGCTTTATTTAGTCTAAAAAGGCTTCTATAAGCATTTTTAGGAAAACAGTTTTAAAGTTAAAAGAAGAATCGTAAAGGTTTCCAAGGCTTTCAGGCTTGTTGAGGCATACCGTTAAAAGATGGTTTATAGTGGTTCCTGTTCCATGTGCGCATCTAACCACAAAGAATATGAATTCTAAAATCAACCATGAGACAAGGAGAGCAGTTTGGTTCTCGAAGATTTCCTCTTTCCTGGAGAAACTGTAATATTTCAGAGCGGCAAGGTTGAAACCCTTAACGATCGTTTTGATTGTTACATAACGGATCAGAGAATACTGCTTTACAGACGTAGAGGAGTTGTCTTTAAAAAAGACAGAGTTATCGCCGAAAGAATAGAGGACATTCGGACGTTACATTACGATGAGAAAGGGATAGTGAAAAAGAAGGGTGTTTTACGCATTGAAACCGTAAGCAAGAAAATGGAACCAATTGAAGGTAAAGTATCGGATATAAAGGCTATCTGGCAAGAGCTCCAAAAATACATCAAAAGAGAAGGATAGAGCTTGTCACCATGAGTCAACTAAAACCTGTTTCTGTTCTCTTCATTATAACTCAACAGATAGCGGATAGTGATCATTTCTTTTTGAATCCAATGATGATTCCAACGATGAGGCTACCTACAAAGGGCAAATGCGCCATGAGAGGAGCGAGTAAACCCAGTGCGGGATTGATACTGTTAATAAAATTTGATATCATTTTAACTAATCCACTGTAATCCACACCGATCACGTTTGTGTATACTAAAAACATTAGAGAAAAAACAACTATCCCGAGAATCAATGCGACTTTAACAACTTTCCTAATAGTGTATCCTATAAAGAATCCGCCTATTCCACCTATGCTAAGTTGGAAAAGGATAGGGGCGAAGGCTTCACTCACTACCAGATTCACCTTGCACTTGTTAAGAAAACATCCTTCCTTTTTTCCATAAACTTGACGTAACTAATAAAACTAATCATTAATCAAACCATATGAAACTATCAGGAGCGATAGTTTTCTGAATTCAGAATATGTATTGTTCTTTCTTAACATATAAATGAACAACGCAAACATCCATACTTGGAGTGGACCTTTAATTCCAAATCTGATAAAATTGGTTTGGTGAGTCTATGTCGCTGAAACTTGAGGACGTCATGGTTAAAGATGTCATAACAATAGAAGAGAAGGCGACAGTAAAGAAGGCCGTGGAACTCATGAACGAACATGAGATAGGATGTCTAATCGTTATGCAGAAGGGAAAGCCAACTGGAATAGTGACTGAAAGAGACATGTTAAAAAGAATTTTACTTGAATGCAAAGATCCGAAAAAAATCAAAGTCAATGAGATAATGTCTAAGCCCCTCATAGTTGGAAAGCCGCAAATGGACATAGAAGGCGCCGCGAAACTAATGTTCAAAAGAAATATCAAGAAACTTCCAGTGGCCGATGATGACCATCTTGTTGGCTTAGTAACCTTAACAGATCTCGTGCGGTCTGAACAGATTATCAAAATGTTAAAGAAACTTTCAGCCGAAGAAACTTCAAAGCGCATGAAGAAAGCTGTAGACTATTTCAACCGCATCATCTCGATATCATACGAATAAGACATGCTGCAAAAACTGAAAACGTTATGCGCTCGACCGTTAAAAAAATGTTTATAAAGGAAACGCTCCTAGTTGCAACCATGAAGAAAAAGCTGTTGCTCAGCGGCGAAAGAAGACAGTACATGGTGAAAGACATAGCCGTTTTTGATGACCCCGAGAGACTCAGAACCGTCTTAAACAAACTCAGCTGGAGAATTCTTCAACTCCTTGGCGAAAAAGAAATGTATCCCCTGGAAGTCGCGAAGAAACTGGGGGTGCACGAGCAGAAAGTCTATTATCACATCAGAAAGCTGGCGAAAGCTGGAGTAGTAAATATTGTTAGGGAGGAGGAAAAGAAGGGAGCCGTCGCAAAATACTACAAAGCCTCTTTTCCCGCCCTAGGAGTTGAACTTCCCTTTGGTTACCAAAAGATCAAGAACTTCTCAGCGCCCAGCATAGATGACAAAATGAAACAGTTTCTCAGCCCCTTTCTAAAGGAAGACGGCACCTTCGATGGAAAAATTGTAGTGGGTAGCCCTGATCCTCACGGTCCCTTTAAGGCTAGAGCCAGAGATGGTCACTATGCCTCATATTTGAGCCTCTTCCTTGGGCAATTCGTCGAGTTGCCAGAGGACTTCCCAATAAAGCTGGATGTTGATGTAAAGGCTGAGAAAGAAGAAAACAGCAACCTAATCTCGGTGGGTGGACCCGGAACCAACCTTATTACCCAAGAAGTCAACGAGTTTTTGCCAATAAGCTTCAACATGATGCCCTCTAAACATGGATTCCTCCTAGGCGGGCTGGTCTCTGAAAAAACCAAAAACGTCTACACTGCCGACACTGTAGGCGTAATAGCAAGAATACCCAATCCTTGGGACAAAGAAAAAAGAATAATTGTTCTCGCTGGCAACAAGGCTGTTGGAACCAAAGCCTGCGTGTTAGCCCTCGCAAAATTCTGGAAAGAAGCCCTGAAAAACTTTGGCATTGAAGAAAAATTTGCGGCTGTAATTCAAGGATTCGACCTAGATGGAGATGGAAAGGTAGACTCCATAGAAGTTCTCGAGTAGTTTTTCCGCATTGAGAGAAAATGCAATAAAATACGTAACAAATAATCACACTGACTGAACATGAAACCTGTAATTACCGTCATTTTTGCACACGGACACAAGAACATTCAAGCAACCCATGAGACAACGTTCGAGATCACGGAAGAGACAACTCTCACCAAGTGTGGCGACTGCATAATCGCCATAGGTGCAACGAAAGGCGCGGCTGATTTGCCCCTTGAATTTAAGAAAGCCGCAAGAAAAAAGAGCGCACAAACAATAATAACAATCGAAGCCGGAGAACTTAAGGAAGTGATAAGGGCTAGAGGAAGTCCCCGGTTGCTGTTTACTCATCCCATGGATTTGGTTGTGAGAAAAAGTGATTACGTTTGTGGTCGAACGCTGGCGATAAGGGCGGATAAGGCGGCGAGCGACCTTTCAAGAAGGCTTATTGATAAAATACGGGGCTCTAGCCAAAGAATCAGAATAACGTTGACTGTGGAAAGCTACTGAATTTCGGCGTCCACAACCACCTGCCAAGTGAAAGGAGCAGTTGCCCGGACCGTTCTCGCCAACAAAATCTTCTTAACGTTTCGATTGGTTTGGCTTATGGCTTCGGTTAATCGAACTCTTGCGGTTTCTAAGGAGTCTGGCGCATTTGTGAATTCATAATAATGCATAATACCACCCTCTAACCTGATGGCTTCGCAGGCCACATCGACATATTCCATCGCCTTTTCAGGCAAGTTCATGATCACCCGATCCGCAACTCCGGTCAACCGTTCGCTAACCACATGCCTAACGTCGCCAAGAACTGGTATAACTTTTCTTTCAACACGGTTCACGGCGATGTTCCTCTTCAAAAATTCTATAGCATCTGGATTTACGTCAATTGCGTAGACTTTCACGTTTTCAAGTTTCTTTGCTATTAAGATGGAGAAGGGCCCGACTCCAGCGAACATGTCAACTACTGTTTCGCCTTCTTTCACCTGTGAAGCAACCCTGCTGTGTTCATGAGAAAGTCTAGGCGAAAAGTAGGCTTTCGCAAGATCAACGTGATACACGCAACCGTGCTCTCGATGGATTGTTGTCGTTTTTTCAGTGCCAGCTATAACCTCGAACTTCCTTAAGCGATAGACGCCTTCAACAGCGCTGGACTTCGCCAAGACTGTGTTTACCCGCTTATGCGTCTTCAGTATCGCATCGCCAATAATCTTTTTGTGGGCTACAAGTTCTGGGGGAATCTCGATAACAGCGATGTCTCCAACAAAATCGATGGCGTGAGGGACGCTTGCCAAAAGATGAGGAGGCAACTTGCCCTCAAGCACATCGACGAGTTTGGGAGGGCGTTTAACGCGTTTGTGAAATATGTAAGTAGAGACTTCGAATTCCGGGAGACTTTTCTTAAATTCTTTGATGTCCGTTAAAAGCGGTCCACTTATTAAGGGTATACATAAATAACCTTCCACTTGCTGAACCCCCAGCTCTCGGTTAGAAAGATTGAGATTCTTGACTAGATGAATAGCTTTCTCACCTAAGGCTTTAGGAACCTTTAAGCAAGGTGACTTGAGCAAGTCTAACCCTCAAATATTCAATGTATTCGTCATTTAAATTCATGGAGTTAGGCAAGATTAACCATTTAAGCCCTGTTCAAAAGTAACAACATAACATTAATCTGTGGCGTTGCTTTCTAAAGGTATTCAACGTGCTTGCTGTCAACGTATTTACCAGGAAGAGAGCAAATGTGATCGACCAGCATGAGCGCAATGATTTACATGAGGAGAGCACGGAAAAGAGCATGAAAGTACCAATAAGAAGGCGAACAACATTAGTTTCGTTGATAGTTCTTGGCGTCGTAATCATTGCTATCGTAGGTGGCTGGTATTTATTTCAGCCAAAAAGTCAAGAGAAAGAAAGAAAATTGGCTTCAGATTTTTCTTTAACCGACTTGGACGGAAACAGTTTTCAGTTAAGTGACTTCAGAGGTAAGGTGGTTGTTATAGATTTTATGGCTACTTGGTGTGGGGGGTGCAGGCAACTAATGCCCCAGCTCAAGGTTGTTTGGGAAAAAGAAAGTTATAGCGATCGAATTGTTTTGATGTCCATTGATGTTGACCCAACAGAATCTGCTGAGACACTCAGGTCCTTTGCCCAAGAATTTCCGTATGCAACATGGATTTGGGCTAGGGATACAGCCGATCTGGCTCAGGCTTACGAGGTTACAGGTATTCCCAAAACAGTCATAATAGATCAAGATGGTTACATTAGGTTCACACACACCGGGGTAGAACCCGCAGCGACTTTTATACAAGAGATTGACCAATTACTGGGTTAAGATATAAAGGGGTGAAGAATTGCTTCTTGATTCCTCGGGACTACCATTCATTTTCATTGCTGGGGCCTTGGCGCTTCTTTCTCCATGCGGTTTTCCAATGTTTCCGGGTTACATATCTTACTACCTGGGAGCCAAGGTTTCCTTGGAAAAAGCGGTTTCCGGTGGAGTCGCGTGCACACTTGGTCTTCTCACAGTGTTTTCCGCGATTGGTGTTGTCGTCTCCACACTTGGCAGTCTCGTATCTCGGTACATACCGCTTCTCGAACTTGTAGCAGGTCTAATCGTGATTTTTATGGGCATCAGCATGATCGCTGAAATTAGGTTTCCAACATTCTTTATAATTTCAACGGCTCCAAGACAAAGAGGTCTCGTTGGCGTTTTTCTTTATGGTGTTGTTTATGGCCTAGCCACATTGGGTTGTTCAGCTCCGATATTTTTTTCTATTCTCTTCTATGCGGTTGCCGCGGGTGGACCTCTCTACGGCATGGTAACGTTCGTGGTTTACGCCATCGGCATTGGACTTCCAATAATCATAACCACTATCCTCGTAGCCAAGGCCAAGAAACTCATGCTCCAAAGAATGGTGAAAATGATGCCTTGGTTCCAAAAGATCAGTGGCGTAGTCCTTATCATAATAGGAGCTTACTTGATCTACTTCTACTATGTATCGTTTTACGCGGTGTAATTAGGCGAAGAAGAATGAACAGCTGGTAACCTTGGAACTAGGATTGGCGGGCCCGCCGGGAATTGAACCCGGGACCTTCGGGTTAAGAGCCTCAGCCTAGTTCCTGTACTAGTCCGCCGCTCTACCTTGCTGAGCTACGGGCCCGTCCTGACAATTATCCTTCTACTTTTTTAGGCATAGCTACCCTAATATCTTTCGTTTCCGAAGTGTTGTAGGTTACTGGGAGCTGAGGGTTTTGGGTGAGCTTGTCCTGATCGGTTTGGGCTTGTTTGATGAGAAGGACATTTCCCTCCGTGGACTTGAAGAGGCGAGAAAGGCGGACATGGTTTTTGCAGAGTTTTACACTAGTCTAATGCCGGGTTTATCCCTCCAAAAGCTGGAGGAACTTATTGAAAGAAGAATCTCTGTGATTTCAAGACAGACTTTAGAGGAAGAGAATGGAAAGCCCATTTTGCAAGAAGCGAGAAAGGAAAAAGTTGCTTTTCTAGTTCCAGGAGATCCTTTGATTGCAACAACTCACGTGGATTTGCGGATTCGCGCGGAAAAGCAGGGAATTAGAACCCGAGTTATACATGGAACTTCTATTGTTTCGGCGGTTATGGGGCTTTCAGGCTTGCAGAATTACAAGTATGGAAGAAGCGTGACCATACCGTTCCTCGAGAAGGGTTTTGCCTCTGAAACTCCTTACAAGGTGATTTTGGAAAACCGCGTAATGGGACTTCACACTTTGTGTTACCTGGATATAAAAGCTGAGGAACAGAGATACATGGCCATGAAAGAGGGACTACAGTTACTCTTAGACATGGAAAAACAAAAGAAACGCCACGTAATTACGCTAAACACTCTAGTTTTAGGCGTCGCAAGGGCCGGCTCTGACAATCCCATGGTCAAAGCAGGCTACGTGGGAGACATAATGAACTACGATTTTGGTGATCCACCCCACACCCTCATTTTTCCGGCTAAGCTACATTTCATGGAAGCCGAAGCCCTCATCACCCTGGCAGGGGCACCTGAGGAGATTAGAGGGATGGTTGAATGACGTTAGAGGAAATGGTGTCAAAGTACATTAGAAACACCGAGCGAGTTTTCGGTGAAATACAACGCCCTCCAAGTTTCGTGTACCCTAACGAAGAAAAAATACAAAGCGTTATCGAAACCGCTAAACATTACTTGGAAGACGCTAAATACTATCAGAAGGAAAATAAGCTTGAAACAAGCCTTGCTTCAGTTGCCTATTGCGAGGGATTATTAGATGCCCTACGACTATTGGGGGCTGTGGAGTTCTCATGGTAGGTAAGGCGAGAAAGAAAAAGGTTGTTTTAGCCTCAGGAACCTTTGACCTGCTTCATTTCGGTCACGTGAAGTATCTGGAAGAAGCTAAGAAGGCTGGGGGGAAAAACGCGGAGCTGATTGTTATCGTGGCTAGGGACAGCACTGTTGAAAAAAGGAAGGGAAAAAAGCCTGTAATGCCAGAAGACCAACGAAGATCCCTTGTTGAAGCTTTGAAGGTAGTAGACGAAGCAATTTTAGGTTTCGAAGATTTTAGCATCGACAAGGCTATTGAAAAAATAAAACCGGACGTAATAGCCGTGGGCCATGACCAAGCCGGCATAGAAAGGGAAGTACGAAAAGCAATAGCGGAAAAGGAATTAAATATTCAGGTTGCGAAAATTGGAAGATTTGGAAGGGAGGAACTAAACAGCTCCTCAAAAATCGTGAGGAAAATCATCGAATCATATAGGAGATAGGTCTAAGCTTATGGTCTTCCCACGATGGTAACAGTACCCACAGAGAATGGCCCGCCCAAGTTATGGGCAAATCCCATTTCTGCGTCCTTTACCTGTAATCCTTCGGCTTTACCCAGCACCTGTCTTGTAAGCTCTACTATCATTCTGCATCCTGTGGCACCTATGGGATGACCGAAGCATTTTAATCCTCCATCTGGATTTATAGGAAAATCACCATCTATTGCAGTGACACCATTTTTTATTAAAGCTGCACCTTCGCCTGGTTTACACAGTTTCATGTCTTGGTAGTCCAGGAGTTCAGTAATTGTGAAACAGTCATGAACTATACCGAAGTCAATTTCTTTACGAGGGTCTTTTATTCCAGCTTCTTTGTAGGCTGCTTCTGCCGCCTTTACGGTCGCTGGAAAACTCAAGAATGTTTCGGTTGCTCTTAGCCATGGAAAGAGAGTTTCAACAGCCATACCAGATGCCTTTATTGTTGCGTATTCGTCTCCTACATACTTCTTTGCTATTTCTGGTCTCGTTAGGACTACTGCCGCTGATCCGTCGGACATAGCGCAACAATCGAACAAGCCTAGAGGGTAGGCAATCATTGGCGCGTTTAATACTTGATCTATGGTTACTTCTCTTCTGAAATGAGCTTTTGGATGTCTCGCTCCGTTGTAGTGATTCTTCACTGCAACCCTCGCAAGGTCTTCTTTCGTCCATCCCCACTCTTTAAATGCTCTGTTTGCAGCCAGCGCAAACATCGCTGGTGCCGAAGCCATAGTTAGCGTTGGATCAGGAAACATGGTTTCAATGCCGGGCAGTCCCCTTGACCCTTGATCCAAGATTTTTTCTACACCACAAGCTAAAACGATGTCGTATACTCCAGAAGCCACCGCATAAGCTGCGTTCCTGACGGCGTCCATTCCCGTGGCACAGTAGTTTTCCACCCTGGAAACTGGCTTGCCAAACAATTTAAGAGGGTCGGAAAAACTGGTGCCAGCCACTCCGCTGAAACTGTAGAAGGTGCCGCACCAGATTGCTTCTATGTCTTTCTTTAGGTCGACGTTTGCTTCCTTGCATGCTTCGTATGTTGATTCTACGAGGAGATCTTCTGCGTCCTTCTCCCATATTTCTCCAAATTTTGTAACTCCAGTGCCTATTATGGCAACCTTGTCTTTTATGCTTCCCATTTTTTCAACCTCCTTTTTAGGCTCTTACTGGTCTAGCCCTCCAACCATAATGCTTGAAATCTGACTTTTCATTCAATAATCTAAATGTTAGCTCAACCGGCATGTCTATCTGTACATCCGTGGGTTCGCAATCTATTACCTCAAGGAACATTCTGCACCCGTCTTCTAAGTCAATAACAGCTCTTACTCCTGCGTTGATTCCGTCCCCCTCAGTGTTTCCCGGACCAATTAGGTAATCCAAGGTGTAGGTGAAAATCTTGCCACGTCTTGCAAGCTTTACTTCTTCATAATTATCTCTGGCGCCACATATTATGCAGCATCTACCTATAGGATACGATAGCGTTCCGCAATTCTTACATTTCATTCCATAAAGGGGCAAAATTGATTTTTCATCTCTCCAGTACATGACATGCGCCACTTTCGACCATTTTGGCCAAGCAGTCTCACGAATCCTCCTGAAATCAGCATATTTTTCATACCTTGGAAGCGTTTTACTCGCCCCTAAATGTGTGGAGACTCCCCTTTTCTTTCCCCTTATTTCCTCTATCTTTTCAGTAGTTTTTACGAGGAATGCGTCGCTTCCGTCTCCATAACTTGCGCATAAAATTCTTTCATTTGGGTTTGCAGTTTCTAACGCGGAAACCAGCAGTAGTAAGCAATGGGGTGTGCCGGTTATGCCAACGTTTAGAAAGAGGGGATCCTGGATTTTTTCCATTTCAACGCCGAGTAGTTGTGGAGATCCAAGATAAGTTCTCGGGTCTGGTGCATAGAAAGCTATCTTAGAAATGTCCTTCGGAGTTAAATTACATTTTTGCATTAAGCCCGATATGGCTTCGGGAAGGTTTTTCATGAATCCGTACTTTACGTCAAGCTTGGGTTCAAACTCCTTTGGGTACTCGTCTACATCTCTTCTCCAAGGACCTGGTACCGCGTCCCTCACGGTGTAAAAACCTTCTATTTCTGCGACGCCACCCTCCCCGATAAGCAGAGCCGCGGCGCCATCACCAAATATCTGTTCATATATAGAAGCCGGTGTTGCAACTCTACAGTCCGCAGATACGACGAGGATTTTTTTCGACGTTCCCGCTTCAATTGCATCCATTGCAGCTTTCACTGCAATTGTTCCAGCTCTTAGAGAGTTGGTGAAATCAGAAGTGAGAATATCCTTTCTCAAATCGAGAGCAGAGGCAATTATAGAAGAGGATTGCTTTTCTTTGAAGGGCGAGGTGGTGCTGGAGAAAAATATTCCGTCGATCTCTTTCGGGTCGATTCCGCTTAGGCAATCGAATCCCGCTTCTGTAGCCATCGTTAAGCTGTCTTCATCCCATGCTGCAACCGCTCTCTCGCCTGGCATAACAATCGGTATACCCGATGCCTTTGCTATTTCGTCCCTGCTTAACCTCCATGTTGGAATGTATGCTCCGTAGGATAATATCCCTACCATTAAACTACCACCTTTCTAGGACTTAGAATTCTCAAAATGGTAAATCTCATATATAATGCTTGTTTATTCCTTATCGTTGCCCTCGTAATACTCGCACTTTTCTGCTATTTCTTCCAAACAGGAGAAAGCACGAAGGTTAAAGCAGCTTCCCCCTCCACAACATACGTCATTAAAAGAGAATGCGGATGTGGGAAGACACCCTTTCTTCTCACAAAAATCGAAACTTGTTCTACCCCTATCTTCCTCCGCAGACATGGAATAATGTTTACATTTTATACAACTCTTCATTTCTTTGTTCCCTTTTCACAGCTTGAATAACTAATGTTCGCAAAGTAGAGTTTAAACATATTCCTTTTTTAGATGCTTCACGAACGTTGGGAGAGTTAACGAAGGGAAGCTGATCTAATGCTTTGGTTTCATGGAAGAATTAGAATTTCTACTTTAACCTTGTTTCCGTCTTTTAGTTTTAGTTTGCCACGTAGAAATGACGGGGCGACGATTTCCAGAACCGAGGAGTTGTAGTGGCTTCGAAGGGCATGAATAACTGCTCCTTTCACCTTGTTGTTGATTACAGCGGGGTAGCATTTCACTGGGCCAAAGGTTCTGGATTCATTCTCGAATCCTTGAATCTCTATTGCGGGGTATGTCTCAAGTTCTGATCTTATTTTCATGTCGTATTCTGTTGTTAGTTTGAGGTTAAGAGTCCCGGGGTAGGGATCAAAGCCAAGTTTTTCAATAAACTGCTTGCGGTATCCATCCTTACCCACATAGTAAGCTCCTTCGCCCAGTCCGGTGAATAAGACACCATCCAGAGTGACAGAGGGAGGATATGCAGCTTCGAATACCAAGCGCAAGTCAGAGTAAAGTTTCTTTAACTCAGCCATTCCCGAATTTGTGATCTTGATCAAGCAGCCCTCTGGGGTGATTGTTCTCTTGATCCAGTCTCTCTTCTCAAGTTCGATTAGGTGACGGGAGGCTGTTTGCTGAGAAACGCCCATCTTTTCGGCCAGGTACTCTGTAGAAACTTTTACGGTTCGGCTGCACGCGCCTAGCCCCGCCAGCTTGTAGAGGGTAAAGAAAGGTTTCCATGACTGTGCATCAAGGTTCAGAGAGCCCACCGGAATCGCCTATTTGAGGAAAGACAACTGCCTATTTATAAGTAACTCGAAAAATGTTGATCCCGTAATACGTTAGGTTACAATTGTGACTTTTGGAGTCTATTTACTTCTTCCACAGCTTTTAGAGCAACCGCAATCATCTTATCGTCCGGCTTTCTCGTTGTTAAATATTGAAGCCCCAAGCCCGGCGCCACTAGCACTTTCATAACCATTGAGTTTTTGTACCTATCGCTAAGCCTTAAAACCTCGTAGGATACGGCACCAATCACAGGGATTAGGAGAACTCTATACGCTAGTCTCATGAAGAACCCTAAATTCGGCATAATTGAAAACAACACGATGCTGATTACGGTAACTATGAGTAGAAAAGATGTTCCGCACCTAGGATGAAACCGAGAATATTTTTTAGCATTCTCGACATTTAACTCAACTCCAGCTTCATAAGCATTGATGGCAGTGTGCTCTGCCCCATGGTACTGAAATACCCTTCTGAACTCTCCAACCAAACTTATGGATGCCAAGTAGAGCAGTAAAATCCCAAGCCGAACCACGGCTTCCACGATAATGAAAATCACTCCCCCAAGATTCAAGAGGAGGTTGGTCAATAAAAAGGGTACAATGCTAAACAAAAATATTGACAAGGCTAGTGCTGCAATAACGGCTATCGCTATTTCTTTAGGGTTGAGTTTTTCCTCTTCTTCAAGGGTTGCGTTTGCGGAGAAGTAGAGACCTTTAATGCCCACGTAGAGGGTTTCAAATAATGCTACTATGCCTCTTAAGAAAGGAAGTCTTAGGGTCCTGTACCTTTCAGATAGGGATTTTATTTCTTCAGTCTTTGTTAATATTTCGTCGTCCGGCTGTCTAACACATACTACCATATGTTTTTTGGAGCGAATCATCACCCCTTCTATTACCGCTTGTCCACCGAACGCCAGCGACGGCTCTCCCTTTCCTTTGGCAGATAGTTTCATAATCAAAGGAAATTTCAACGGTCTTATTATTCTTTTATGAGGGGGCTGAGCTGGACAAGAAATGTTTTTATGCGTAATATTCCATATGTCATATTGAGTGATGGGCATGGCAGGAAAATGGACTCAAGACTGCGAAAGGATCCTAAACGAAATAAAGAAGTCAGCTAAAGTCGAAGGACAAGACCGCTTAGACACGGTACGAACTATTAGGTTTACCCTATTTGCGCTTCAACGGAGCGTAACAGGTTGGCTGGATTGGGCTAACAACCCTGATGTTATGGCTCAATTCTCCCTTGAAGAGTTAAAGGAGATAAACAAAAAACTCGCCGAACTCGTCTGCGCATTCGTAGAATACGATGCAAAGATAACTGGGCAGGCAGAAATAGGGTTAAGAAAAAGAGATGAAGGAGCAACAGAGAAACCATCAGTAAAGAAGAAGACGCAAGGAAAAGAAGACATATTCTACGTCAAGTAGCAGCTCGATTCTCCTACTCGTTTACCCCTTCTTTCAGATAAGTTAACGTTTTTTCGAACATTTATTAGATGCAAATGAAATTACTATCAGCATCTAGGATGGAAGCTACATGAAAATCCTTGGCCTAGTTGGCAGTTACCGAAAACTAGGAAACACAGAAGTTTTAGTTAAGGAAGCCCTGATGGAGGCCCAACGCTTCGGAGCTGAAGTCGATATACTACGGCTTACAGACCTTAGAATCGAACCTTGCAAGGGTTGTATGGCCTGTGCCTTCAAGCAAGAAGAATGCCTCATCCCAGATGGGTGGAGCACCTTCCGAGACAAGCTGATGGAGAGCGACGCTGTCATACTTGGGGCTCCAACGTATCTCTTAGGGCCGGCTGGAATCATAAAAATGATCACCGACCGCAACATCGCATTTCAGGCTAAAGCCTTTCAACACGCGGGGAAGCCGGGAGCCATAATAGGCGTCTCAGGCGTGAGGGAATGGGAACCCTTCGCCCTTCCCATGCTCAACGTTTTCATGTTCACCTGTGGTCTAAGGGCCATTGACCAAGTGATGTTCTATGCTCAGGGTCCGGGCGAAATTTTGCTGGATGACTCAGCCATGAAGAGGGCAAGGAAAGTCGGCTCCAACGTCTTCGAAGCCGCTAGCAAGCCAGTCGAGAAGAGAACCTATGTTGGGGACCAAGGTGTGTGTCCGGTCTGCCATCAAAACCTTTTCTCAGTGAAGGACGGGATGCTGGAGTGTGTACTGTGTCAAGCTAAGGCTGGATTTGAGACGGTGAATGGCGAGACCAAACTCGTTTTTGATCCAGAAACCTTGAAGGGTCACCGCTGGAGTGAGGAAGCTCTGCTCGAGCACTTTTCCTTGGCGGTTATGCCTTCCGGACCAAGATTTTTGAAAGAAAGGGACGAAATTAGGAAGAGAGCTCGCAAGTACCGTAATTTTTTAATGAAAAGCTAAGAGGGTAGGTGTGGCTTTTGTGCCCTGAAAGTCACGTTAAGAAAGCGGTTATCGTTGTTGACATGCAGAAAGACAACGTTGGTAGATTCTGCCAAGGAATCATATCAAACATCAAATTTCTCATTGAAAAGGCCAGGGAGAAGGGAATTCCAATCATTTACGCCTGTGACAGCCGATACAAAGAAGACTCTCTTTTCAAAAGGATGGGTATACCACCTCATACTATCCGAGGAACTGAGGGGGCGAAGGTCATAGAAGAATTGAGCCCAAAGGCAACGGATGTTATCGTGGAGAAAAGGATGTTAAGTGCCTTCTTCGGAAGCGACCTCGATTTCACACTACGAGAGAAGGAAGTAAAGACTTTAATTGTTACGGGAATCCGAACTGAAGCTTGCCTCCTCAAAACTGTGCTGGACGCCTTTGAATTGGGCTACGAGGTTATAGTTCCAGCAGACTGCTGCGCATCTCCTATCCCTGAAGCCCACGAGTTCATCCTGCTATACTTGCGTGGTTTCAAGTTTCCAACGCCAACGCTGGAAGAGCTGGTTAAAACTCTTTGAATTTATTCTTCCTAGAACCTTTACTCCGACAATTCGTAGCTGTAACCTACACACTCTACATATTCTATGCCCCTTGATCCAAGACCGAGCTTCGTCATGGATTCAAGCTGTTCGTGGTATCGACGGATAAAATGCTTCAAATTTTCTTTGCCCAGATTTCGGAAGGTTGCGTCCACAAATTTGTAGGAGCCACTAGGCTTCTCTCTAACCACGAAAAAAATTACAAAAGCCACAAAGTTTCTCTGCCTCAGAATCGGTTCCAAGCAAGAAGACTTATCAGACTCCTTGCAATCAAAAAAGACTTTGTCAGCCTTAGAAAACCATTCTCTAAGCTTGTAAGATGGAACCTCAAGATCTTCATATTTCTCTTTCAAAGACTTTACATAAAGACTTGAGGGTATGATTTCCAAAGACACTCAAGAGCACATCCTAGCTTAGCCGTTCGCTATGGTATGGGTAACTGCGCCTCATAAGAATTCCTTGCTGAGAAGTTCCCTAAAGAATCCGAATCTTTTTAGCTATTTCGTCACCGACCTCATTCGTTTTGGAGGAACCTCCGAGGTCTTGTGGTAACACTTTGCCTTCCTTTAGGGTTAAATCTACGGCTTTTTCAATTTTGTTTGCAGCTTCTTTCGCGGATTCATCATTATGTTTGTCAGCCAACCAGTCCATAAGCATTTTAGCCGACAAAATAGTTGCTATGGGGTTTGCCACGTACTTACCCCTATATTTTGGGGCACTCCCGTGGACGGGTCTAAACATGCCGTGTTCATCGCCAACTTCAGCGCTTGGAGCCAAGCCTAGACCTCCTTGAATTGGTGCAGTCATTTCCGTGATTATGTCTCCAAACAAATTCGTTGTAACAACGACATCGTAGTATTCGGGGCGCCTTATAGCCCACTGGGTCCAAGCGTCTATGAGGGCATAGTCCTTTTCGATATCTGGGTAGCCTTTAGCCACCTCATTGTAAATTTCTCTGAAAAGGGCGCAACTTTTGAGAATTGTGCTTTTGTCAACGCAGGTCACCCTTAACTTACCGTCTATGGGAGTGCCCCTTCCTCTTTTTCTGCAGAGCTCAAAGGCATATTTTATAACCCTCTCAGCCCCCTTCCTCGTAACTATTTTTACGTCTATAGCTACTTCCGCCACCTCTGCCCGCGTAAGTACCCCCCTCATAGGAGCATACAAGTCTTCAGTGTTTTCCCTCACAATGACGAAGTCGATGTCCCCAGGCTTCTTTCCTACAAGAGGACAGAGGACGTTCTCTCTGAGTTTAACAGGCCTCACGTTAGCGTACAAGTCTAAATTTTGCCTGAGCATTCTGTGCACGTAAACAATGTGTTCGAGGCCTTCTACTCCCGGCAATCCTACAGCACCGTATAGAATGGCGTCAGATTCTTTACAGGTCTCGTAGGCTTGGGGTGGCCATGGTTTCCCCGTCTTTTTGTAATATTCAAAACCGCACTCAAATTCGACAAAATCAAGCTTTAGCCCAGTTACAACTTCTTGCGCGGCTTTAAGTGCTTTAACAGCTTCTGGAATGACTTCTTGACTAACGCCGTCGCCGCGTAGAACAACTATCTTGTATTTTCTAGGCATCTGGATTCCTTCTAAACATCTAATTGAAACTTCGGGTATGCCATATATAACGCACGCGCCTTAATCAGAGTCTTTCTTTTACTTACAACTTTTTCTTTTTAAGGAAATCCGCATAATGTAAAGCCATGAAAAAGCTGGAAGAGGGCGGGCGCTCCCAATATAGATGGGTTATACTGTTTGTCTCGCTTTACGCTTTTATAGCCTATGCCTTCGCTTTCCAAGAAGCCCCTCCCTTGTTTGAATCCATCAAAAAGGAGTTTGAAATTAGTAATGCCGAAGCTGGGTTACTCATGTCCATGGTTCTTCTGCCAGGAATTTTTCTCAGTTTGCCTGCAGCCTTTTTGGTGAAAAAGTACGGGGTCAGACGCGTAGGCTTTTTGTCCCTAGTCTGTGTAGCTCTGAGTTGTTTTGTGACCGCTATAGCGAATTCCTTCATCATGCTTCTGACTGGAAGGCTGATTCTGGGCGTTGGAGGAATCTTCATTGTTATTGCCGCACCAATAGTAATAGCTCAATGGTTCGCAAGCAAAGAACTTGGAAGGGCCATGGGAATCTACGGAATAAATATGCCCTTTGCCACCGTCATAGCTTTCCCAATCGCAAGCGTTTCCATGCTTGCATATGGCTGGCGCTTCCCCTTTTACATCAGTTTGGCTGTAGGAATCACTGCCGCGGCGGTTTTTGTGGCTGTAGTCAAAGAGGACCCGTTCGCAGAACGCAAAATGAAGGCGAGTGCGCGCAAAGCTATGAGTAATTTTGAAATTTGGAAAGTGGGACTCATTTGGCTGTTTTTCAACGCTTCAGCTTTGTCGTTTACGACATGGGCTACCGTATTGTTTGAAACTTACAAGGGGATGCCCAAGCTTTATGCCAGTTTTTTGGCAAGTTTATTGATGTGGACAGCGATACTTTGCGTGCCTTTTTTTGGCTGGCTGTCAGATAGGATGGGCAGGCGTAGGCCCTTCGCAGTTATAGGCTTACTTCTAATGACGCTGGTATTCGTTGCTTTAGCGTACACTCCTAACATGGCTTTGGCCGTTTCAATCCTTGCCCTTGGCTTTACGGCTGCCATGGTGCCTCCCATCGCGTCGGCTTTGCCAGCGGAAATCTTGGGTCCCACCTTGGCCAGTGTGGGATTTGGCATGACAGGAATATTTTCCAATCTAGGTGCAGCTTCGGCGCAGCCTTTGGTTGGTTTCCTACTTGACGTTACGAAGTCCTATGCTTTTTGTTTGCTTGGAATGGCGATTCTTTCAGCTGTTGGAGCAATTGTGGCGTATACTTTGAAAACTAATTAGAAGTCTCCTTTTGGTATTTTTGCCTCTCTTCAACTCTGACTTCCATTACGATGTGTCCCCATCCTCCGCAGTCTATTCCAACATCGAAACATCCAGCCCTCTTGAATCGGATTTCGTTAGGATCGACTCCTGCGTAGACGAGCTCGTTGATGGCGAAAATCGCTTGAGATATGGGCGCTAAGGCGTAGATGCAAATTCTTTTCGGATTCTTTTTGGTTAAGAGGTTGCCGGCGCCGTCGAAAATGAATTTGTCTCCAACTTTATGTTGGCTGTTGCAATTTTTTGATTCCACGACTTTAACAATGATGGTTTTGTTCATTAGCTCGGGCGCTTTTGCTAAAACATCTGTGTTCCGCGGATTTTCCCTAAATTTTTTCATTTCTTCGTTATTATAGCCGAGATGCTTCTTCATAAACTGCCAAACACTTTCGTCTACTCCCATAACATAACTCTCCCTTGCCAAATCGTCTAAAGGTACGTCTGACTTTTCTTAATAACATTACTGGGAGAATTGGGAAAAATGGGCAAAACGAGTTTTGAAAACATACACCGGGAGTTTTTGAAGCGCCGTGCACAGATCGTTAGACGGCTTCAACCCACTTGATTTCCGGGATTTTCTTTTTCAGGAATTGTTCTACTCCCAGCTGTAGAGTCATTTGGGACATTGGACAGTGAGCGCATGTGCCTTTCAACTTAACTTTAACTACGCCTTTTTCTTCGTCTACGCCTGCGAGTTCTATGTCTCCGCCGTCAGCTTGTAAGTATGGCCTTAACTCTTGGATGGCCTTTTCAACCTTGGTTTTCAACGGAATTCACCTAATTAACCTATTATAACAGTGTTATATAAGTCAATCTATACTTTAATATAATTCCTATAACACTTGAAAAATGGTTGGTTAAGATGGAAGGAGATAGGATTTCCTACCATGAATCTGTTCGTAGAGTTTACAAGAGGATCAAAAGAGACAACATGAACAACATTTGGGATCGATACGAGGCCCAAGGTTTCGGGGGAGACCCTGACAAAAGGTGCCCTTTCTGCATGGGAGGAGCTAGGTGTGATCTATGTTCCAATGGTCCGTGCCGTGCAGACGCATCAAAAGACAAGAGAGGGGTATGCGGTATCACTGCCGATGGCATGGCCATGCGGATGACGCTGCTCAGAAATGTCATGGGTGCATCCACTTACCATTACCACACTGATCAGACCATCAAGACTCTTCGAGCGACAGCAAGGGGTCAGACACCGTTTGAGATAAAGGAACCTGACAAATTGAAAGATTTTGCTTGGCGACTTGGAATAGATACGTCGGGGTCGAAAAATGAAATCGCCATTCGCCTCTGTGATTTTGTGGAAGCCGATTTTAGCAGAAAACACTATGAACCAAGTCGAATCGTAGAAGACTTAGCTCCCCAAGAGCGTAAAGAAGCTTGGAGAAGACTGGATATTTTCCCAGGAGGGATTTATGGCGAGATGATGCTGGCTACAAGTTCGTGCCTTACCAATGTCGATGGTTACTACGTGAGTTTGGCTCTCAAAGCCATGCGCCTAAGTGTGGCAATGGCCTATCAAAGCCAGCTTATTAACGAATATTGTCAAGACATCCTCTATGGGATACCAAGGCCACATAAGATGCGTGTAGACCTAGGCGTATTGGATCCTGACTATGTTAATGTACTGCCAAATGGCCATGAACCATTTCTTGGGTTTGCTATGGTTCAACTGGCTAGAAAACCGGAATGGCAAGAAAAAGCAAAGTCTGTAGGCGCAAAGGGATTGCGTGTTATTGCAAATATTGAAACAGGCCAAGAAATGATTCAAAGATGGAAAATGGATAACGCATTTTACGGTTTTACTGGAAACTGGATTGCGCAGGAAGCAGTTCTGGCTAGTGGTTGCGTGGACCTTTTCGCAGCTGATATGAATTGCTCTATGCCAATTGACCCATTGTACGCTCAAAAATATAAATTTAGACTTGTGCCGGTGAGCGACCTTGTAGCATTTGAAGGCATTACAGACAGAGTTAACTATGAACCGGAAAAGGCTGAAAAACAAGCTGCACAACTCTTGCAGATGGCAATTGATAACTTTAAAAGGCGCAGAACATCTGTGGAACCAGTTACCCAGTTACCCATGAAAGAAGCCTTGGTTGGCTTCTCCACCGAAAGTATCCTTGAAAGCCTTGGCGAATCTCTTAACCCTCTTCTAGAAGCTATAAAAGATGGAGTTCTGCGAGGGGTCGTAGGTCTCGTTTCATGCACAACGCTGAGGGATTACGGTCAGGATGTGCATAGTGTACGTGTGGCTAAAGAGTTGATTAACCGTGATATCCTTGTTCTTTCAATGGGGTGTGGTAATGGAGCGATGCAGGTTGCGGGTCTTTGCAGTCCAGAAGCTAAAGAATTTGCAGGTTCTGGTTTGAAAAGTCTTTGTGAAAAACTAAACATCCCTCCTGTTCTCAGCTATGGCACCTGTACTGACACAGGACGTCTTGCTGACCTATTGACCACAATCTCAAATGCGCTGGGAATACCCATTCCAGATCTCCCTGTAGCTGCTGCGGCACCTGAGTATATGGAACAAAAGGCTACAATTGACGCGATATTTGCCCTGGCTTTGGGACTCTACACTTACGTTAACCCTGTACCAACTATCACAGGAGCAACAAATTTAGTCAACCTTTTAACACAAGGCTGCAAGCAGGTAACTGGCGGCTTATTAAATGTGGAAAAAGACCCGATCAAAGCAGTAGAGGCAATCCTAGCTCATATAGAGGAGAAAAGAAAAAAAATTGGCATCTGAATCAATGCAGAAAACCGAGAACAGAAACTTAATCCATATAGTTTGGTGCGGGGGTTAGGTTTAGATCTCGGTTTAAATTCTCGGAATTTATCTGAGGAGATATCTCCCAGCATCAGAACTCAGAGTTCAACTGTCCTCTTTCTCCAAAATCAACGAAGGCTGTAGATGCTTAATAACATTGATAGAGGATAATTCTACAATGCTTTGCACTTACTCATTAGACATGTGGATTGCTGAATTGTGGGTCAAAGCAGTTATGAAACATCCTCTGGAACTTCTTTGTATTCGATGACACCTAGTTGTCTGTAGAAATCCAATAAGTCGTAGACTGTCTCTCTCTCTACAATCTTGCCATCAGCTATACGATAGATGCCAACATACGTAAATGTTATTTTCTTTCCAGTAGGGGCTAATCTTACCTTCTTGTTAATGTGGGGTAAGAGGATACGCCACTCTCCTTTATGTGTCCCAGTTACTTTGGCACGAACGCATACTTTGTCTCCTTCAGCAATTATGTCCTCGATAGTATCATGCAAATCAGGAAAAGCCTTGCGCGTGATTATTTCCAATTGTTTGTAGCTTTCCAGACCTCGCAGTTGAAGGGTAGGGTGAACAAAATCGGGTGCAAATAACTCGTCCATTATGGCTATGTTTCCCTTATTCAATTCCTCAGTAAAACGGCGAACAATAGCTTTATTCTTTTCCAGTGACATAGAACATCGTCCCTTTACTATCTCTCTTTTTGGCATTTAATAGTTGTTACGAAAAACCATTTTTTATTAAAAGGTCACCCAAATCTCGTGCAAAAGTGCGGGGGGTGGGATTTGAACCCACGAACCCCTACGGGACAGGCTCCTGAAGCCATCGCGCACTTTGGTGCTCTGCGCCTTTAACCTGGCTCGGCGACCCCCGCCCGTATTTCCAAATCGCAACTCTTCCTTATGTTTCTTTTTGCTTCCATTCTATTTCCGGCAATGTTCACGTTTAAAAGCATGGGAGGATAACCTATTGATGCGAAGCACAAGGTTGCATAATTCATGGATTGGCTAGACATACTCAAAGACTGCTCACAAAAAATGAGGAGAGAAATCCTCACCTTTTTTGGATCTCCTGACGCCGCCATCGGGTTTGGCATAGGCGCTGGCGGCGACACAATGAAAAAAATTGATTTAGTTGCCGAAAAAGCCCTAATAGACGTTTTGGAGGAACACGAAATATCATGTACCCTCATCAGCGAAGAAACCGGAACCAAAAGAATCGGATCCCAACCATCCGAAACCTACATCACTACAGACCCGGTAGACGGCACAACCAACGCCATTCGCGGATTGCCCTTCATGGCTACCTCTATCGCAGTGTCAAGAGCTCCCTACCTAAAGAATGTGGAAGCAGCCCTCGTATCCGACCTATTTCACAACGTTACCTACACTGCCCAAAGGGATCAAGGCGCCTACCGAAATGAGGAAAGAATTAAACCCTCTGAAACATCATCTCTAGAAGAAGCGATTATCGGCGTTGATTTTAACACGCTGAGAATAAAAGAACTCGTTGCCAGCCTCGAAGAAGTGCTCATAAGAACGAGGCATCTTCGACATCTAGGAGCCAATGCCCTAGAAGTTTGCTATGTCGCGGACGGAACAACTGACGCATTCCTCGATGTAAGGGGCAAACTGAGGGCTACGGATGTTGCAGCCTCTTACCTTATACTCCTTGAGGCAGGAGGCATTATAGTCACACCCGAAGGAAACGAACTGAACGTTCCGTTAGCAGCCACCCAGCGAGTGTCTTTCATTGCAGCCGCAAACAAAAAACTTTACGAAATCATCAGAAGACTCTTAGCTTAAAGGGACTGCCAGCGCGTCAGTTTTAACTAAGAAAACCTCTTTATTCATTGGAGAACTCCCGCACCTTGATGCCGATGAAACCCATAAGACCCCATCCAGCCTTGCTCCTACGGAGAAACGATGAGCGAGTCTTAGTAGTCGCTGATCTCCACATGGGTTGGGAGGTGGCGCTGGCCCAGAAAGGAGTCCATGTCCCGTCCCAAACTCCAAAAATTTTGGACAAGATGCTTCAATTAATCGAGCTATGCAAGCCAAAAACCTTAGTCTTCCTCGGTGATGTGAAACACACCATTGCAGGGGTGGAAATGGAGGAGTGGCGTGATGTCCCAGATTTCTTCGACGCCCTCGGTAGAAAGGTGTCAGACATTCAGGTTGTTCCAGGAAACCATGATGGAAATCTTGAGCCCCTCCTTCCCGAAACTGTGAAAATTCTGCCTTCAACCGGTGTTGTCCTCGGGAATATTGGACTCTTCCATGGACACACTTGGTCGGCACCAGCGCTTCTAGAATGCCGCAGCCTCATTATAGGTCACGTCCATCCCATGGTTGCCTTCCGCGATCCCATGGGCTTCCGAATAACAAGGCAGGTTTGGGTCAAAGCTGCATGTGATGGTGAAAAGTTGGCGAAATCCCTCCTTGGGCATTTAGGCGTCAAAATTAACGCTGATCTTTCTATTGTGCTACGTGACCAGTTCAACGTAAGGCCTAGAGTTTCACAACTTTTCATAATGCCCTCTTTCAATGAGTTCCTTGGAGGGCAACCAATCAACGAAAGAAAATTAGGGAAAGGCGCAGAATCTAGAGCCTTCATTGGTCCAGTTTTGCGTTCAGGAAGCATCGACCTAGATAATGCGGAAACGTATCTTCTCGACGGAACTTTTCTAGGAACCATAAACCAGTTGAAAACTTTAAGTTAACCGTGAAAAAGCGAATATAAAGCATAATCACAGAAGATTTTTATAGAATTCTAATTTCTACTAATTCTTGAGGTGAAAATCATGGCATGGGAAGATTTCCCAGAATGGTTTAGAAGAAGAATGAGACGTACTCCGTTCTTTAGAGAATGGTTCTTCGGAGACATAGAAGAAATGATGAGAGACATGGAGGAAATGATGGAAAGAGAATTCAGAGAATTTAAAACCCGTATACCAAAAGATTTAGTCCGGGAACGGAAACTCCCAGACGGCTCAACCATCCATGAGTGGGGACCCTTCGTCTACGGCTACAGCATGACCATAGGCCCGGACGGAAAGCCGAAAATAAGGGAATTCGGCAACATTAAGCCTTCACGCAAACCCGAAGCCTTCGGCGTTACCAAACCAAGCCTTGACATAAAAGAAGAACGTGAGCCGCTCATAGATGTCATCAGCACCAACGGTGAAATCAAAATTGTAGCTGAACTACCCGGAGTTGAAAAGGAAGACATTAAATTACATGGGACAGAAAGCACATTGACCATCTCAGTCGATACCCCGAAACGTAGATACTTCAAAGAAGTCGAACTGCCAGCGAAAATCGACCCTAAAAAAGCCACAACCAAATATAAGAATGGAGTGTTGGAGGTTACAGTACCTAAAATCAAAGAGGAAAAGAAACCCCCAGGAGAGACAATAAAAATCGAATAGACCAACAAAAAGAAATGCGGCCATACTTAACAACCATCGCATTGTGTAGACCAATCTTAGCCATTTTTACTAAACTTGGAGAAAACCATGAAAAAAACCACGGAGATCAATATACTCGAAGAGGTTTGTAAGGAAGCGAAAGCTAAAGGGCGGGTAACAGGTGCTCATCTCACTCAGCTTTCCACGGCATTTGGTTCACGATTTACAAAAGCTTGGGAGGCTCTGAAGGAGGAAAGAGTTAAAAAATACGTTTTTAAGCCAAGCGGAAAAGTTGTTTGGATAGTGGTCGGCAGAGAACGCGACTACCTCGTTATGCCCGCCGCCGACTTTTGTTCCTGCGATGATTTTTACTTTCGCGTGATGGATAAGGAAGTGCACCTATGTTACCATCTAATCGCGCAAAAGATGGCAGAAGCTTTAGCGTGGTATGACGAGGTGAAGGAAAACGACGATCTTTACGACTCCTTGATGAAGGAGTGGAAAAAGGTTACAGTTTAAATAATTATGTCGCTAATTATAGGGAAGCGAGGATGCCCTCATGGACCCTGGAACATACTTTACGTTGATTATCCATCTTTTGATGGTGTTGATCTTCATAATTTTGATCTTAGCCTTTCTGTACATGGTTTACGGCAGAGAAGAAGAGAAAAAACCTGAATAAACTCATCATTCTTCTATCGTGCTCGTCTCCGTAACATGATGAACAGAACCAGACCAAAAATTGTCAAAGCAACGGCGAGCAAAATCAGCCAAAAGGCGTATGGTCCGACGCCGAAACCTATGGGAGGAAGTGGCGGTACCCATATGACGGTTCCTGCGCTGATGGATGCTCCGAAGAAAACCGCCGCAATCATCACAATGATCATTCCTATGAACATCAGAACGAAGCCTAAGAGAAACAGTTTAAATGGAAATTGCCATGGGAAGAATTTCGGTGCCGAAGTTTCCCTCTTAAGACGGTTGTAACAATTTAAGCAAAACCATGTGCTTGGTTCGAAGCAAAACTGGCAAACCTCACGGCCACATTCTTGGCAAATGTATCTCGCTGCACGCTTGTTGCAGATTTCACATGCCTTGACCTGCATGTTGGCCTTTCCTCCTTCATTTAAGAGTGGAATGAAAAATCACTGTGGTGACCAGTATAAGTATGATTAAAGCTATAGATAACAGGAGAAGTATTTTAATGGATTCTTTGTCGGTTCCGAAAACTACGGGAAAAAGACCGATGATGACTGCGCCTCCGCCTTTAACTTTTCCCTTCCCTTTCATGGCGGTCAAAAACATGAGGATAACAGCAATGAAGACTATGATGAATCCGGCAAAAACCAAAATGACCCCTAAATTGAACAATAGTTGGCTGCTCATTTGCACGGTCACTTCTTCAAATATTTAGAAGAAAGGAAGTCTAAATAAATCTTGATAAGGTAGTATCTTTGACTTGTTCCAACAATTCAGTGAAGCAAAATGAGTTTAGAGAAGATCGTTGAGCAAATCCTGTCGTCTCGACCAGACCTTAAACGTCAAGAAGTCCTCAAAATGATCGAGAAGAAAAAGGAGGAAGCAGGAAAATTTTTCACGGATGAAACTGCGGCGCGCCTTGTTGCTTCAGATTTGGGAGTGGAAATTGTCCAGAAGCCTCTTCAACTTGGAATTCTAATCCAAGACCTTGTTTCTGGACTGAATGATGTAACAGTGACTGGACTCGTCATCGCCATATATCCTCCACGCACTTACACTCGCCGAGATTTGACTGAGGGAAAGTTTGCTCGTTTACTTATCGCAGATAGAAGTGAAAAGTTAAGGGTGATTTTGTGGGACGACAAGACAGATTTGGTTGAAACCGGGAAAGTTGAACAGGGACAAATCATCAAGGTTTCGCATGGATACGTACGTGAGGGAACAGATGGAAAGCTGGAGTTACACGTAGGATCTCGTGGAGATGTCCAAATTTCTCCACCAGACGCTGCTGAGACCATGTACCCTTGCATCACACGATGGATAAAAAAGGTGGCTGAGATAAAAGAAGAGGGCGGTCCAATAACTGTTGAAGGAACTATTGCAACGACGCCTAGTTTGAGGGAGGTTGTTACGTCGCGAAATGAGAAGGTTGCGGTTGCTTCCTTCGAGTTGAGGGATGACACCGGAATAATTGGGGTTTCAGTGTGGAGGCAGTTGGCAGACATTGCGAAGGGTTTGGCTGTGGGAACTCGAATCAAAATAAAAAATGCGTATGTGAAGAGGGGCTTCGCAGATCAGTTGGAACTGACCTCTCGCTCTTTTACAACCATAGATATCCTAACAGCCCCAGAGAAGTAACTATTTTTCTTTTTCAACTTCCTTGATTACATCTCCGATTATTTCTAGGCTAGCGTCCACGAGTTCTCTGGTTATAGTCAGGGGCGGAGCTATCCTGAGGGTGGAAGCGCCACAGGTTATGATGGCTACTCCCCGTTTCCAGCACCTCAACATTACTTCCTTCGCTTTTGTTGTCCCTGATTTTTTGGTTTCTTTATCTTCCACAATTTCAACCCCAATCATCAGCCCTTTGCCCCTAACATCTCCGACGATTTCACGTTCTTCCTTCAGGTTTTGCAACCACTTCATGATGTAGTTGCCCTGTTTTTCAGCGTTTTCAAGAAGTTTTTCCTCTTTGATCACGTCTATGACCGCTAGTGCTGCCGCGCAGGCCAAGGGGTTTCCTCCAAAGGTGCTGGCGTGGGAGCCTCCTTCCCAGTCCATGAGTCGAGCTCGAGCAACAGTTACTCCCAAGGGCAGTCCTGATGCCAAGGCTTTGGCTACACAAATAATGTCGGGGTCAACCTTCCAATGCTCAATGGCGAACCATCTTCCAGTTCTGCCCATCCCTGCCTGTATCTCGTCGTCGATTAAAAGGAAACCGTATTTGTCGGCTAGTTTTTTGAGGCGTTGAAAGTATTCTGGAGGAGGAACCACGTATCCGCCTTCTCCTTGGATGGGCTCAAAAACGATGCCAGCAACTTCTTCTGGGGGCAAGTATTTTTGTAGAATCATCTCATCGATGAAGTCCACACACCAGTAACCACAGTCTGGATAAGAAAGTTTGAAGGGACAGCGATAACAGTGGGGATAGGGTACGTGTGTTATCCCAGGAAGCATGGGGAAGTAGTATCTTCTTTGAACGAGCTTGCTCCCGGTGAAGGACAGTGATCCTAAGGTTCGACCGTGGAAGCCGCCAATAAAGGCGATGAATTGATGCTTGCGAGTGTGCCACTTGGAAAGTTTGATAGACGCTTCCACAGCCTCTGTTCCGCTGTTTCCAAAATATACTTTTTTCTCAAACTTTCCAGGGGTTATTTCAAACAGTTTTTCAGCGAGATCTACAACTTCTCTGTAATAGAAGTCAGTGTTAGAGTAATGGAGAAATCTGTCGCATTGGTTCTTTATGGCGCTGACAACCTTAGGATGGTTGTGCCCTACGTTTAGGCATACCAGCCCAGAGTTGAAGTCGATGTATTCATTTCCATCCACATCCTTTACAATACAATCTTTTCCCATTTCTATAGCAAGCGGATAGAAACGAACATAGGAAGGTGAAATCGAAGCCTCATCTCTTTTGACTAGTTCTCTCGCCTTTGGACCAGGTGGCCGAACAACTATTTTCGGGTAATCTTTCATATTCCTCACCAAGAGAATATCCCATTAGAAAACAGTGTTTTTTATAGCTATCTGAAAAATTTTCTTAAATTCAAGGTTATAAGTGGGAAAAACGCCTCAGCGGAGGATAGATCGCAGCGAACGAATCTGGAAAACCGGATTATCTCGCTAAGAGAAGTTACTTGGATCCGGTTTTAGCCACTGTTATTTCAATTGTTGAAACGTTTGATCTTTGACCCTCAGCTCTAGTTAGTTCTTGAGTGCCGATGTCGATGCCTTTTATTTCTAAATCTTTGACAAAGGCACGGCGAAGCAATTCGATGGTGTCGACTGCTCGGCTGATTGCCCGCCCCCTTGCTTTAACAACGACCTTTTTTTCGCCAGCGTTGAAGAAGGTTATGCAGGCAACCACGTAGTTCATTACCGGTTTTCTGCCTATGAGGACAACGTTCTCGCCTTTGGTAGTCTCCTCTTTGGCTGTTTTCTCCTTTTCAGGTTTTGTTTTCTCTTTCGCCAAGTTTCATCACTCTTCGTCGACAACAATGTTTGTTATGGATTAAGCTATAGATTGAGCTGTCGCCTCTTATAGTTTTTCCCATGCGTTCCCCTAAGTACTCATAGTGCAGATCGTTTCTCTCTACCGAGTTGTAAGCCTAATTCAAAAGCTTTGATGTTGTTTTCCATTTCTCTCGGCGAAGTGAGCTTCACTGCCCCACGCAAACTGTCATCTTTTAGTGGAAGTAAACCGATTCCGGTGACAATGCCAAGGAGTATTGTGTTCCCGAAAATTGCACTTCCGAATTTTTCTTTGCCGAGGTGAGAAGCATTGAAAACATGAATTTCTTTTGCGAAAGGCTTTACTCTTTTAATAATCTCGTTCATGGTTGGATAAGGAAGGCTGGAAAGGCTAGCGTAGATTGGTACTAGAGGATAATCATTAATGACAAAGGCGGTTTTCTCTTTCCTGGCATAATAGGTTGCTCTCACTGCTTCTAAGGGTTCAAAAGCGAGGATGAGGTCGGCGTTAGCTTGCATTATTCCCGGCGAAGACACTTCCTTCTCCGAACCAAATCTAACAAAAGTTGGTATCACCCCTCCCCTCTGAGCAAGCCCATGTAACTGAACTCCTCTAACATAGTATCCTTCTATGTTGGCTGCCCTCGCTATCATCACCTGCGTTGTTAAAACTCCTTCTCCTCCAACCCCGGTTAGCATGACATCAAACTTCATTTTTCTCTCCCCCTTTTAACGCTGTGTATGGCCCCCTCAGGGCATATTTGCACGCATACCGCACAGCCCGAGCATATATCCGGGTTTATGGAGTATATTGGTTCTCCTCTAGGCTCCACCGTTTCCTTGACTATTGCGGGGCAAGCAAAATTGTTAGCGCATATGCCGCACTTCGTGCATTTTTCTTGGTCTATTTCGAATAGTGGTAGGGTAAGTCCTTTTGTGTGGAATTGTCTCCTAGTTAATAGTCTACATTCTCCTCTGCTAATCAGCACTTTTGGGCCTTTGATGTTCTTAAGTTCTTGCAAAGTTTGAGTCAATTGTTTTTGGCTGAAAGCATTAGAGATTCTCACTTCTGCTCCCAATGCCTTGACGACTTCTTCTATTTTCACCGGTTCCGCTTTTTCGCCCATTCCAGTGAAACCTGACCCAGGATGTGGCTGATGGCCGGTCATTGCAGTGATAGCATTGTCGAGAACAACTAAAAGAGGAGTTTTTCCAGCGTTATTAAACTTGTAGTTCAGTAATGGAGGCATACCCGCATGGAAGAATGTGGAGTCGCCTATGAAGGCAACGACATCTTGGTCACTTACTATGCCTATGCCGTGAGACACTCCGATGCCTGCTCCCATGCTGACAACAAAATCTTGCATGTTGATGGGGTCGAATATTCCTAGAATGTAACAACCGATGTCTCCAGCGTAGATGGCTTCATCTCCAAAAACTTTTTTGACAGCGTAGAATGTTGACCTATGCGGACAACCGGGACAAAGGACAGGCTTTCTAGGAGGAAGCCCCTTCGAAGCCGAATCAACCTTTTTCTCATGATCATTAAAGTCTATGCCTAATTTTTTCCCGAATATTTTTTCCAAGACGGGAATCACTCTCTCAAGATTATATTCATCAGATTTTGGGAGCAAGTCTTTACCATGGATAACAAGGTTCGGGTTGGCTTCTTTTGCAATTTGCTTTACAAAATTCTCTAGAATTGGTTCAAGTTCTTCCAAGACCAAAACAGTTTTTTTATCCTTAATGAAATCGCTAACAAAACTTTTGGATATAGGATAAGTCAAGCCGATTTTTGCAATTGGCGAATTCAGCCCCAGCTCTAGCAGTGCTTCTTTAGCGTATTCGAAACTAACTCCTGACGTTATTATTCCTATTTTGCCTTCTCCCAGAAACACCTTGTTAAGCTTCTGACCATACTTTTCCTCTATCTGCTCGAGTTTTTTATTCAACCTCTCATGAAGCACTTGTAAATGGGGTCTAAGATTGTAGTATCTGTCCGGATCTTTTTGGAATTTGCCTCTAACTTCAGGTTTTTTCATTTCGCCAAGCTTTACAGTTCCTATAGAATGACTAACCTTTGTGGTCGTCCTCAGGAAAACAGGAATTTGAAACTCTTCAGATAAGTCGAAAGCAAGTTTTGTAAAGTCTAGACATTCTTGAGGATTGCTTGGATCGAGCATCGGCATTTTGAACATCCTTGCATAATATCTTGTGTCCTGTTCTGACTGAGCGGAACTCCAGCCAGAAGGGTCGTCCGCTACCATCACAACTAAACCAGCCCTCACTCCCGACATCGCTACAGGCGGAATGGAATCGGCTGCAACGTTGATTCCAAAGTGTTTTTGGCCAGTCATAGCCCTCACTCCTGACCATGCTGCTCCAGTTGCTGCATCAAATGCAACTTTCTCGTTGGAGGAGTATTCGAAGTAAAGTCCCACCTTCTTCGCTATTCTAGAAAAGGTTATTGGAACTTCAGAGCTAGGGGTTCCAGGATAGGCGGCAACGAATCCCACCCCTGCTTCAAGGGCACCCCTCACAATTGCTTCGTTCCCGAGCAACACTAGTTTTTTGCCAGGTTCCTCAAGTACATCCATTTTAATTTTCCAGCCTGATTATTCTCTTGTTTATTTTTATTTTGAAGGGTTAGTTTTCCTCTATTCAGAGATGAGACAATTGTTGATCCAGTAATATTAATGTTAGTTTTACGCCGACAATATTCATTTGCAAACAGACCATAGATAAAATTGGAGAAAACCCAGCGAGTCAGCTGATCGAGGGAGCTTTATCCTCCTGGGGCACCGTGGAATGGAACGTTTTTCCAAAGAAGGTCCCACCAGTCTTCTTCTGTTATGGTTTCTCCCCGAACGAGAATTTCTAGGACTTTCTTTAAGAGTTCATGATGTCTTTTCTCATCCGATAATATTGCGTTTAAAAGAAGCTTGACCTTTTCGTTTTCAATGGTGGATATTACTTCACTAATTCTTTCGATGAGTTCTGCCTCTATGCGTATATGCTCTTCTACGAGTTTTCTTTGTTTGTCGAGATGTTCTTGGGTAAGGGCTTGGGAAACCCTTGTTAACAGTTTAATGGCTGAGGCATACATTTCTGCATGTTTAACAGAATCTAAAGATATCCCCTTCAAAACTCCCTTGACAGCTGGATTTCCTATTTCCTCTAAGGCGCTGTTTAACGATTCCACAATCTTGTTTTCAATTTTAATTTGCTTCTTAAGGAAAACGACTAACTCATCTTTTGAATTCAAAACATTCGCCTCATTCTATGAGGCTCTCAGATTGAGGCATAAGTTTTTCGGGCGATTTTTCGTATTTTTTCTTAGAAAGGTGTATATGTTGGGTTTTTCAATTAGGTTGAAAAGGCTTAGCGGTGAAAAAGACCTTGAAAAAAATATTAGAGGTCAGATGGCATGGCAGAGGTGGTCAAGGAGCATGGACAGCCAGTGAACTCCTTGCACAAGCAGCAATCAAAGAAGAAAAATACATTCAATCGTTCCCAGAATTCGGTCCGGAAAGAATGGGGGCGCCAGTACGCGCCTTTACAAGAATTAGCAATGAACCAATCCAAATGCACTGTGCCGTTTACAATCCAGACGTAGTAGCCGTTCTAGACCCATCATTACTAAAGGCTGTCCCGGTAACAGAAGGACTAAATGATGAGGGAATTCTTATCGTTAATTCTAGAGAAAACCCAGCGGAAATACGTGGAATGCTTAGGATAGAAAAAATAAAAATTTGGACAGTTCCAGCCACAGAAATTGCTATTAAGATTTTGAACAGACCCATCACGAACACGGCTATGTTAGGGGCTGTTGCCCAGGTAACTGGAATAGTTAGTTTAGAAAGTGTTGAAAAAGTTGTTTCGGAACGTTTCAGCGGAAGTGCCGTGGAAAAGAATGTTGGGGTCGTAAAAGAAGCTTACAAGGAGGTAAAGTCAGAGTGACCACCCAAGAGAAAGGCTGGAAAGAAATTCCCATGGCGGGTGTCTGCTGGAAATCCAGCACTCAGTATTTAACTGGAGACTGGAAAACCTACAAGCCAATACGAGATTTGGAAAAATGCACGCGCTGCTTAATATGCGTACTTTTCTGTCCAGACGGAGCAATCCATTGGAAACCAGAGAAAGAAGACATAGAATTTGATTTTAATTTCTGCAAAGGCTGTGGAATATGCGCCAATGAATGCCCAGTAGATGCCATTGAAATGAAGCTTGACGAGGAGACATGAGGAAATGGCGATGGTTAAACAGAAAATGCTAGCTTTAAACGGAGACGAAGCAGTCGCATACGCTGTAAAACAATCAGATGTAGACGTTTTAGCAGCCTACCCAATAACTCCCCAGACTATAATCGTGGAAAAATTCAGCGAATACGTAGCCAATGGAGAAGTTGACACAGAATTTGTCTGCGTTGAATCCGAACATAGCGCGTTAACCGCATGTTTAACAGCGGCAGCCACGGGCGCGAGAGCTTTTACAGCAACAGCCTCTGCTGGATTAGCCTTAATGCATGAAATTTTATACGTAACCTCAGGATGTCGTGCACCTGTAGTAATGGCTGTTGTTAACAGAGCCTTGTCGGCACCAATAAACATTCACTGTGACCATTCAGACAGCATGGTTGAACGCGACTGTGGTTGGATACAGACTTATGTGGAAAACTCACAAGAAGCCTATGATTCTACAATTCAAGCTTTCAAAATCGCTGAAAACCCAGAACTCTTGCTACCAATAATGGTGGGACTAGATGGTTTCACGTTAAGCCACACCCTAGAAAACGTGAAAACACTGCCAGACGACTTGGTGAAAAAGTTTGTTGGAGCACGCAAATTTCCACTCATAATCAATCATGAAGGAAAAACTGTGCCTTTCAAACTTGACCCAGAAAACCCCGTGACAATTGGTCCTTTAGACCTATACGATTACTATTTTGAGCATAAGAGGCAACAAGAAGAAGCCATGCAAATTGCTCCCAAAATCATCCAACAAGTACATGAAGAATATGCTAAGATAAGTGGGAGACGCTACGGAGATGGATTAATCGAACCATACTACCTTGAAGACGCTGAAACAGCAATAGTTTGTGTGGGTTCAACTTCTGGAACAGTCAAAACCGTCGTAAACGAGCTTAGGTCAAAAGGAATGAAAGTGGGTTTGTTGAGGCTTCGCACTTTCAGACCATTACCAGTAAAGGAAATAACTAGAGCATTAGAAAATGTGAAGGCAGTAGCTGTTATGGATAGAAGCCTAAGCTTTGGAGGATACGGCGGCGCAGTATTCCACGAAATACGCCACATTTTATACGACGCGTCCACACATCCCTACGTAGTGAACTACATTTACGGACTCGGTGGAAGAGACACTCATCCAAACCTTATACATAAAATCTATCGAGACCTACAGCGAATAATAAAAACTCAACGAATTGAGAAAACAGTGCAATTTATTGGATTAAGGGAGTGAAAAGAAGAATGGAAATGCTTTCTGAATGGAAATTCACTGCAAAAGACATAGCTGAAAAACCAGATTTGTTTATGTCTGGACATAGGGCATGTGCAGGCTGCGCACCTGCAACAGTTCTCAGACTAATCATGAAAGCCTTAAGGGGACCGACAATAGTGACTTTAGCAACTGGATGCATGGAAGTAGTTTCAACCATTTATCCTTACACATCGTGGAAAGTTCCTTGGATACACACAGCTTTTGAAAACGTGGCAGCAAATGCTTCAGGAATCGAAGCTGCGCTCAAGATTTTAAAGAAGAAGGGACGAATACCGCAGGAACATGTGGATGTCATTGCCTTTGCAGGCGACGGTGGCACATATGATATCGGCATTCAAGCCCTTTCAGGGGCGGTGGAAAGAGGACATGACTTCCTCTACATATTATACGATAATGAAGCCTACATGAACACGGGCATACAAAGGAGCGGTGGTACACCTCTCGGCGCTTGGACAACAACTTCACCAGCCGGCACAGTCATACCCGGAAAGCCGGAATACAAAAAGCCAATAGCGGAAATTATGGTCGCCCACGACATACCTTATGTTGCAACAGCATCGCCATATTATTGGAGAGACCTACTAACAAAAGCCAGAAAAGGAATTGAAGTAAATGGTCCAGCATTTTTACATGTCCTTGCGCCTTGCCCAAGAGGGTGGCGAAGTGACATAAGCAAATCAATTGAGCTTTCATATCTAGCCGTGGAAAACTGCATCTTTCCCTTATGGGAAGCAATAAATGGCGAATATCAACTATCCGCACCAAGCAAAGCCATAGCTTTAAAACCTGAAAGAAAGAAGCCTGTAAGAGAATATCTGCAACTGCAAGGACGCTTTAGACACTTGTTTACTCCAAAATTCGAAAAGGTAATCGACGAAATCCAACGCATAACAGATGAACGATGGCAACGCTTACTCAAGAGATGCGGTATTGCCTAAAAATGAAGTCAACTTCTTGCTAAAGAAACATAAAAAGAAGAATTAAAAGGGCACTAACCGCTGGGAACACTGATAAGGCAAGCCTTTTGGCTTGTTTCGCTGTTCCATCCGCTACGAGGCACAGCGCCTCTATCTGTTTCTCCCCGATGACATTAACATTAGGTATTGTTTCTGTGCGCCACGACGCCTCTGCAGGTTCCAGATTGTCTAAGGCGTTTACAGCAGCTTGCCTAATATAACTAATCAGCTTTGATTGATCTATAACCTCGCCTATGGGATGGTAGCCACGTGCTATTTGCACGATACCACACACCGCGTGAGTGTCGGTGGTGAGAACTTCCCCATCAACTATACCGATTTCTCCAAGCTCTGAGAGGATTTTTTCTCGCAATCCGGATATCATGTTGTTTCCGTCGATAGTTATATAAGCTGCTTTCTGGTCGCCAACCCTAGTTACAATCACACTTATTCCTCCAGGTCCCATGCCCTCTTCTATGGTGAACTCTTTAGGAATAACTGATGCCGCTCCTGCTTCGAAGGAGGAACGGTCATAACTCAGCGCTTTTTTAAGGCTAGCTACAGAAGCCTTTCTGAGGGGAACAAGAGCCTCGTTGACGTTGAAGGGTCCCTCGATACTGTTGTGAGCATCAATGACAAGAGCGGAAAGTTTCCGCTTTTCAGCCTCCTTAACAATAAAGGAATCTAACTCTCGGGGAAGGTCTTCCATGGTTTTTGGCGCCATAGTTAACGTAAGAAGAGCACAGTCTCCAAATATTTGGCAACTTGCCATTGCCCCGTTTTTTCTGGTTCGCACAAAGGCAGTAGCCTTTGAATAGTTGGGTGAAGACTCAATGAAGCCAAGTATGCCTTCCACAACTCTTTGATTTTGAAGTTGAGAAGAAAGATCAAGCTCGTGTCCAACCAGCCCGTGGGGAACAGAAACTACACATTGCAGTTTGTTTTCCAGCGTGGTTTGAATTAAAGATGGAAGGAGGCTGCTTCCAAGATTTTGGAACGGACCCGGATGCAAGGCTGGAACAACCATCACCGCCTTTATCCTTTTGTTAGCTCTGAACGTCAATAGAGAAACGTTTACGTTTTGTTCGCTACCAAGCCTCTCAAAGAAGGCTTCAAGGGACGCGTTTAGGCCCTCTGTCCAATTGGCGAAAAAGGCTTTAAACAGAGAGGAAGAAGCGATTCCAAGGGTTCTCTTACCAACGCGATCTAGGAAATAGGTGAAAAGAAACACTGCCAGCGCAGCCATAAAGATTGAAATTAAAAGAAAGATAGGAAGTGCTTCTAAACCATACCCGATTACTGGCCCCATAGAAAAGATGGGAATTACACACAAGGCGGGTTGTAAGAGGGAGGAGAAAAACGTTCTTCCGAAGCCAGCGAAAGATGTTGTAGAGAACACTAGCAAACGAAGCATTAGCGCTCCGCAAAAACCTAGAAAGAAAAATTTGAACCAAAGGTTTGGGTTTTTGAGAAGGACTGTTATTAAACTGCCAAGGAAAATGACTCCAAACCATATTAGGCAGGAGAAGAGGGAAAGGGCGGAGCAACGTCTCAAGTTGAAGATGGGGTCTCTTTTCATAGAACCGTGGCTAACTACAAAATCGGATGCTAAGGTGAAGGAAAGGAAGATTCCGCCGAACGCTATGCCTAGAGTAAGCCCGTCGTAAGAGGATTGTAAGGGGAGGATTGCTAGAACTCCGCCAAGCAGACATAAGACGCTAAGGAGGATAAGGATTGTAGCGTGGGAGGGAAGCGTAAAGAGCGATGAATAACGCTTCACAGCCTTGTTAATGGACTCATCCAATGAACTATGGGTCAAATCAAATACTCCTCGCCTATATCCTTCTAGAAGAGAGTTCAAAAATCTTGAGGTTACAAACCGCAACTTAGCGATCTCGAATAGTGCGTGGATGCATCTAGCCACAGAGAATCGGAAGCGAAATTTACACAATTCGGAAGATATGTGAAAAAAGTTTCAATTACTTTTATGAGAAAAGTAGCGAAAAACAAGGATACGCTATTCAGAAACAGTTCTAGAATGTTGATCAGGCAGCCTGAAAAGGGAGGATAAAAGCTTTTATGCTTCAGTTAGGGTTAACATTTTGTAGAGGATTATGTCTAAGGCTGGTCCGCCTCCAACGGTATTTCATATTCTCGAGCGAAACATAGGTCGAAGAATGGTAGCCATACTTGATCCTTCGTATGGGTTTGAAGGAACTTTAGCCGCTGTTACGCGAGAACCACCTGGTATTTGGCTTTCCGACGCTGAAATCGTGACATTGCGGTCAACGATAGCTCAGCCAGTACCGCAGGTAGTAAGTAGAGAACACAGAAGTGAAGTTTTTATCAACCTAAGTTCGGTTCAGCGTATCGAAGTTCTGCACGAAAGCTGAGGTTGATTAGAAGAAAGTTTGTGCTACAATGCAGGCTATTATTAGCGCTACTGCCAAAATCACGGCTAATTCGGGTTTCACCTTTATGCCCCTCGTTTCTTCTTCGAAGAACCTTAGTAGGCCAGCGCTTTGGGCGGGCATAGGTGCCCTTCTTTCGCGTTTTTTCTCTCTTTTCTTGCTCATGATGGTTCTGTTTTATGATTTCTTGAGGCAAGTTAATTAAGGTTGTGCCACTGATTGTTATTTTCTATTCTTTCTCCAGCCTTGGTTCTCTAGTGTGGGAGCGATTTTTGAAAAAATACTGTTTTCAACATTCTGCTGTTATTAGGCTCCAAATATAATTATGATTGTTGAAAAGGAGGAAGGGTTATGTCTGTCTCAACGTGGGTTGGTGCCGAAACTGTATAAAACATGCAATTCCCATGTAAGAGTGGAAAAGGGTGTGACGGAATTTAGAAAAGGCTGGCGGAGGGGTTGTTGCTTTGAGGGGGCGAGGGGCAGTATTGTGGACTGTGGGGCATAGTAACAGGTCTGTAGAACGATTTGTGGCTTTGCTCGAGGAGCATAAAATTGAGGTTTTAGTCGACATCCGTAGTTTTCCAACATCTAAAATTGAGCATTTCAAGAGGGAAGAGATGGAGCAATGGTTGCCACAGCATGAAATTGAATACGTTTGGCTTGGCAAGGAACTGGGTGGATATCGCCGAGGTGGATACGAAGCCCACATGAAAACTGAACTGTTTAGAGAAGGCATAGAGAAGCTTCTTGAACTTGCCAGACAAAGGCGTGTATGCATCATGTGTATGGAGAAGAATCCGAAATATTGTCACCGTCGTTTCCTCACCGCCTACTTGGAAAGAGAGGGTGTAGAAGTGATACACATCCTTGAGAAAGGGCAAGTCGATCTTACAAAATTCAAAGACATATTAGGGACAAGCGTGTAGGTTTATGAGTCGCGCTGGAGAGGGAAGCAATGCATGTCCACGAGTTTCAGGATATGATGCGGCGAATTTATTTCCACAGAGATTCGAAGCGGGGAGTCACAGGAACATTTGATTGGCTTGTGGAGGAAGTTGGGGAGTTGGGAGAGGCTTTAAAGGAAAAGAATGTGAAGGCTATGGAAGACGAATTTGCTGATGTTTTCGCTTGGTTGGCTTCTCTAGCAAATGTGGTTAACGTAGATTTGGAGAGAGCTGCAATAACAAAGTACAATAACAGGTGCCCTAAGTGCGAGCAAATACCATGTAAATGTTCTTTTTCTAGAAGACGCGAATGAATGACTGTGAACAGAAACAAGAAGTTTATGGAATCACTTTTATACTTAAACCTATGAAAATATTCTTTTTAGAGGTGTGCTAATGCCCTATTGTTGGAAGTGTGGCACCGAATTGAAGGAAGACGCAAAATTCTGTCACAAGTGCGGGGCTCCTGTTGGCGGGCGAGTTAGAGCGAAAAGAGATTGGTGGGAATGACCTATGGTTTATTGCACTAAGTGTGGCACCAAAAATGAAGAAGATGCGGTGGTATGTGTTAAGTGCGGAGCAAGTTTAGTCGCTCGTCCACCTTGGAGACGTGAACGTCCGCGACCAGAAGAAGAATGTTTTGGGCTTCCACATGGTGGCGCAATCGCAGGATTAGTCATTGGCATAATAATAATACTTGCAGGGCTCTCCGCGCTACTTCACGTAGATGTATGGCCACTCGTAATAATCATCTTTGGAGTCTTAGTTGTCGTCGGAGCCTTGTACAGATATAGCCGCAGATACTAACCTACCTCTTTTTTCTATCCGCAAATTCACAAGCAGCAACTTCGCAGGTGTAACATATTCTTTCATGATCCCACCACGAAAGTGATATTCGCGTAAAAAGCCAAAAGAGAGTCAGAGCGACCAAAAATAGATCAACCGCCACGCTGTGAACCAGTTTATCAACTCCAATTAAGACGAAAAAAGTTCCTAAAACGAAAAAGATGTTCAAAAACAAACGAACGAAACTCCTAAATCTAAACTGAAACAAACCAAAACCAACTCCCAGAACTCCCACCCAAACCATCAGGTAACTGCTCTGCTCAACATGCCAGTTGCCGAAAAAATATAGAATTGCTCCAACAAGGGCTAAAAGCCCTCCTAAGAGCAAACCAGTGCATGCAGCACAAAACGTCCTGTTGTCTATTCGAAACACGTGAGCAGCGAAGTTTCCACAATCAGGATGATGCCCCCGCAAATTGGAGGAAGCTCCATGAGAAGCAAACGTGCTAAGGTAGTGACGACTGGGCTTCTCTTTTCCGAAAACAAAAACTCTTGAACATCGTGTTGGGAAAAAAACAGCCAGAATTCCAAAGATGCAGATTAATCCGAAAACTGAACCAATTAATGGTTTTCGCCAAAGAAAGTTCTCATGCACTATTGGCGGGTAAACAGTGAGTACTCCTACAAGAAACAATCCGAGGAACGACATAATGACCAAATATGTTATGTCGAAACTGCGAGATAGGGTCTGGGACATGACTAATCGCTACTCAAAACAACGTTCTAAACTGGTTTACAATACCCCGAGCAGCCATATACCAATAAACTCTCCTCTTCATTTCTTTCCTTGAGAAAAGTCCTCTCAGTCTTCTACTCCAAGAACCGAAAAAGCTTCGATAGCAATTGTAAAGTTCTTCTTGCACCTCTTCCCTAGAAAGCGTCTCGGTAGGCATGATGGCGTGAACCATATCATAATTGGCCCAATTCCAGTCCTCAATCCATCCATTCCGTTTAGCATCCTCAAAAATCTCGGTGCCGGGAAACGGTGTAAGGATCGCAAAAATCGCTAGGTCAGGGTCTAAATCATTTGCAAACTCTCTTAAACTCTCTATGGACTCAGCTGAATCTTTGCGCTCCCCAATAATGAACATCGCTTGGGCAAATATGTCATTTTTGTGTAGCAATTTTACCGCTGCCTTAGTTTCTTCTGAGTTTATTCTTTTGTTAAAAGTTTTAAGGGTGGATGGGCTATGACTTTCCACTCCTAGCAACATCCAGCTGAGACCGGATTTTCTCATTTTAGGCAAAAGGTCACGATGCTCTACAACATCATCGCACCTAGCTTGTGTAAACCACATTATATCGTCTGAAAACCCTCGTCGAATAAGCTCATCGCTTAGGTCTCTTGCACGTTTGCCCAAACCGAAATTGTCGTCGGTCAGCCATAGAAATCTGCTTCCATAATTTTCGTAGCAAAACTCAAATTCGTCAGCGATCCGTTTCGGCGACTTCACTCTCCATTTTCCTCCCCAATGTCTCCATTGAGTGCAGAAGGTACAGCGGTGTGGACAACCCCTAGACCCCTCGATCAGGGCGTACCGAGTTTTGGGACCTGCCATTGCAGTGAAATGGTATTCCTTAACGACATCCCCGACAAAATGATACCCAGGGTAAGGTAGCTCGTCTAGATTCTTGATTAACGGTCGTGATGGATTGTGTAAGATTTTTTCGTTGTGTCTGAAGGAAATACCGTTTACTCTTGCAAACGACTTGTTTTCAGTGAAGGCTTGGACCAGCTCCACAAGGGTTTGTTCTCCTTCTCCACGCACAATTACATCAATCTCGGGATACGTCTCCAAACTCTCATGAGCCATAACTGTAAAGTGTTGCCCCCCAGCAACGGCTAGAACATCTGGCTTCACTTTTTTCGCTGTTTCCAAGGTTCGGACGGCAACATAGGTATTGCAGGTGGCAAGGGCGCTCGAAGCCACAATATCGGGGTTAAAAGATTCAATGCGCCTTTCTAATCCTTTCCAATCCAAAAGCTTTGCGTTGCAATCCAAGACTTCTATCTCCACCTCTTTGCATTTGCTTTCAAGGAAAGCGGCGAGTTGAAGAATTCCATAGGGAGGTGGGAGATACTCTCCCATGACAAACCAGTAGTCCTTCGGAGGTTCCACGAAGAGAACTTTCACTTGCATCATCTCGCTTAAGGATACATCATTACCTAACTCAATTCTTTTGCTGATTACATTTTCGTTCAGAACCGGTGCGCATGCATAAAAGCTGATAATTCAGGGGCAACTAGGAAATATTTTAAAAGAATACAACGACATATCTTCAGCTTGGCAGTTGAGGGTTGTTGATGACTTGGCGTGAAAGACAACGTGAGAAACGAGACATACTCGGCCTCGCTTCCTTCGGATTTTTCCTCCTGCTTATTGGTGTGATTTGGACAGTTACGCCAGATCTCCATCAAAAGATTATTGACTTCTTCAACGACTTCAAACGCACAGAAGAGATTTTTCCAAACGTTTCCTTGCCTGTTCCAACAGGTTCTCATCCAGAAGTTTATACAGCTCTTGCACAGTTTTGTTTTGTCTTTGGTCTGTTCCAAATTGTCATTTTGGTTTTGAGGTTCTTTTTTAGGGAGCCCGTGGATAGGATAGCTGGAACATTTTCGGGTATAGTTTTTTGGTTAGGCGTAAGTTTCGTTTCAAATCAATTGGCTGATGGAGCCATTAAGTGGCTCGGTTTTCTTGGTTGGTTAATTGTGTTCATGGGGTTGTCGCTTGTTGTTAGAAGCTTTTTGGTGTTACTGTTTGAAGTTGCATTGCGAAGAGTGTGAAAGGGAGACTAACCTTTAGAGCCTAGAGACGATTCATTTCTTGTTGCCTACGTCAGTTAGCCTTTGTTGTCCAGCGCCAGTTAACTCCCAAAGGTAGGGTCTCTTGCCCTTGCATGTGAGGATGTTTTCGGCTTTAAGAAGATGGAGATGATAAAGAACAGATGCATAGTTTAAACCTGTTTCTTGCGCAAGTTTTTTGGCGTTAGACGCTTCCTTCTCAAGAATTGAAACTATCCGCGTCCTAGCCAACAAGCCTTTTTGAACGTTTTTCTTAAGAGTCAAAAAAGCCTTGGGATGGTGGGCTATCTTAAACATGGTTCCTCAAAATAAATTCTGCTTTTGACACAGAAAAGGTTTCCACTGGCTCTGCTAAGCAACGAAATCTGCGAGGCTGATTTGCTTGGGTTTCTTACCTTCAAACAATGATCTTATTTCTTCTTCAACCATGGAAAGTCTTTGAGCGTAATAGTTGGAGAGACTGTACCTCTGAATGAGTTGGTGTGCCGCTTCTAAGTATTTTTCGATTCCTCCACGATAGACTGTTAGGGTCACGGCGCCTCCACATTCTGGACACTTACCGCTGAGAGGTAATCGTCTAAACCGTTTGTTGCAGGATTTGCATCGAAAGCTTTGGGTGGTGAAAGCCCTTAGGTTGCCTGCTATGTCGCGGACAAAGTGTGTAGTTAGAACCTTCTTCGCAACCATCTCAGCATCGACAGCTTCAATCTTTTCTGCCAACGCAAGCTGGCTGTGTAACTTGTCAATCATCCGCTCCAATTTCTTGTACACGCTCTCATCATTGCCCATATTAATGTCGGAAACGGGGATCGTGTACTTGAAACCCTGAAACTGTGCAACAGTGTTTAGTCGATGTTCAATGAGGTCTATGAGTTCCCTCACTTTCTGGGGCGCCTCCTTTTGCCAAGTTTTTTCATAAAATAGGGATGGGTATGTTGCAGCAACATCAACTTCGTGAGCTTGCCGCTGCACCTCCAAAGGATTCACCACGGGGATAATGAATAGCGGAGCGTCCATTATTCCCCCTATTTGGGCAGGCAAATAAGCCTTAGAGAAGTTCAGGATTGTGTCTAAAGCCAGCATTAGTGTGTCTTCGTCGCCGTCGCAGTCCCTACGCTTCGCTGAATGCCAAAGGGGATGAGCATAACAGACGTTTAGACGAGTAAAGCCGATGATCCTCCCAAGGATGCCTACAGAGGTGTGGGGGGCCAAGCCTACGAGGATATGCCCAACTAGTTCAACAACACGTTTAACGTTGTAGTATGGAGGAAGCTCATACACCTTTTCCAGAAGTTCGTCTAGAAAGTTGGCAACCCGAACAAAGTATTCTGCACTCTTTAACGGAATGATAACGTCTTGCACCTTAAGCTCACATATCTGACTAGGATCAGTCAAGCTGTTCCCATCGCAATCATAGCAATAGCCTAGCTCCCGAAGCTTTTCAATAGGCACACCAATTTCTGTTGCCTTAAAATGCGTTAACGGAGCGTTTGTAACATCGAACCGTATTGTCCCATCCTTGAAAACAGATAGATCATGTTTCGCTCGTAGAATACCCTTTTCAAGGATTTCCGCCGTCTTTGTTTCATTCGTTAAACCCTTTACACCCTTCACGAGTTCAGGGATGGAAACATTAAGCCTACTGCAAGCCTCGCCCATCAACTCCTTAAGATTAACCAATTGTTTCTCGTAGCTTCTTGTTGGAACCTGACAAACTGGACAAAAACTTTCTTTCAGATGCCTCCCGCATCGGGGGCAAAATTTCTCCACGATGGTTTCCGCGCCACAGCGAGGGCAGTTTGTTTGGAAGGTAAACTCGTTACACCCCAAACAACGACGCTTAGCGAGGTCAACTTCTATCGCGACTTTGTTCAACGCCTCTGTAAGGTTCCGTCGAGAGCCACCAGCAAGCCCGACGGGGAACAGTACGTGAACGAGGGGCTTCATCTCCCGCCTCTTAGCCTTTTCCGGGCGTCCCATTCTGGCACCGAGAAGAGTGGGAGCCTTTTCTCTGACAGCAATACCGGTGAGTTCTTGTATAATCTCAGAGACGGTTTTTGAACGAACTATCTTTGTCTTGGGGGCTTGTAGTCCAAGGCAAAAAGCGACAATGTGAGCCTCGCCGTTTTCTATCTTAATTTTGTCTTCAACAACCTCATGAGGAACACAGATTCTCTCAAGTAGACCTTTTATCGTTTCGTCCTTCATGCCAGTTATTTCTTGGACAACACCGTCTTCAGCTAGCGTTTCAGAATTTAAGAGCCATTTCCTTAACGTTTGAAATTCTTCAGAGGAGATGCTGGACCAAAAGAAGGTGAAAAAGGGGTGAAGGGGAATCTTGAAGGTTAAGGATAGTGCTATAGCCTCTTCGGCGCTTGGTTTATTCTTAAACGGGTCGCTTAACATGCTTTCAAGGCGGCTGGTAGGAATCTTGACGACTGCGGCAGCCTTTTCTAAACTACCATCAAAATTCTGTTTTATGACCGCGCGAAACTCTTCACGCCACCATTCTTCAGTGAAACCAGACGGAAGGAGAGGCTTATTATTGTATAAAAAGTCGCCGAATCCTATGAGGATGTCTCCAAGAAATAGAATTTTGTCAATCATATTTTTAATCTGCTGAAAATTTTGAAGCGTAACCCGGACGACAGATCCATTTTTCAATCGTACAACCGGAGGCTCTATAGTATCCACGGGGACGACGACACTGGCTTTTCCAGGTCCTTCTATGCGAAGTTGTGTTCCTGCAGCGAGAAAGTTTTGGAGAACCATCATGGTTGCGGGGTGAATACCTACTGCTGCGAGGCCTGTGTTCCTTGCTCTCCCGTAGCGAAGTCGGAAACCTCCGGTTCTAGACGGAAATGAAAAGATTGGACGGCCCGCAATGACGTCTTCCATAAATCCAGCCGTCCTTTTTTCCTCGATTTCTCTTATCCTTCTTAACCAATCCCATCCCTCGATTCCCAGTTTCTCAACGATCGTCCACACTTTTGCAGAGCGCCCCACAACACCGTCATTTACAACTCGAAGAGCCCCACCTCGAACTCGATTCGTTTCAATTCGAGGTAGGTTCCGATAGGATGAAACCTCAATTGGATCGGATTCTGTGCCAGTGACTTCCACTGGAATAAATTGGACAGCTCTCCTCAATTCTTCGTCTGAAACATGATACTGAAACCTAGCCACCGACCGCTCAAACAATCGCACTTCTTCTATAAAACGCTGAATCTCCTCTTCGGTTGGTTTATAACGGTCCAAACCGAGCAGGCGGCGAACAAAATCTCCGACCACCAAGGTTAAGGCTTGCTCAGTGCCACCCGCAGAACGTATTGGACCAGCGTAATAAATTGCTAGATATTTTGTTCGATCAGGGTTGGATTTGATGGCTACTCGCGCCACGCCTTGCAGGGGAGCCGCGGTGATTCCTTCAGTCAATATGGCGAGGGCTGTTCTTATTGCCTGTTCAGCTGCTTCACGGGCGTCCATGTGCCCAAATTTTCCGTAAGCAATCTGCTCAGCAATCTTGAAGGAAAGTTCTTCGCGAGGTAACTTTTTGCTCAAATCTCGTATACTTTCAGCAACCCCAGAAGGACCGACAAGTCCCTCGACGAGTTCAGCTAAATCCTTCGCTATTTCAGGCTCAGGGCTGAGGGCAGGGTCTAGCCCCTTCTCTCTCGCCTTCCTTGCAACAGCATAAACGCCCTCGAGGCTCTTTTCTAAAACAGTCGTGTATTGCTGATACTCCTTACTCATCTCGGTGTCCAAAATCGTCCTCCTCCACTAGGATTCTAGGAAGCGGATATTGAGTCTTTCTAACATAAAATAGATAAAAACGGAGGACCCTTCACTCACCTTTTCATTGGCGTTTCATATTTTTCACTAGTTCCCTAACTTTGTCTTTCACTCTATACTCCTCCACAACGGTGCCCGTCACAATAAGATTTGCCCCAGCCGCCACTATTTCTTTCACCTGTTCGCCAGTTTTTATGCCTCCTCCAACAATCAAGGGAAGACTAGTAACATTCTTCACTATTCTTATCATTTCGTTTGGCACGGGTTGCTTGGCGCCGGATCCCGCCTCTAAGTAAACGAAGCGCATACCAAAATATTCTGCCGCTAAGGCATGGGCAGCAGCAAGTTCAGGCTTGTCATATGGAATTGGAATAGCCTTTCCCACAACGCCAACTGCTCCGCCTTCCCCCACAATTATATAGCCAAGGGGAATGGGTTCCAAACCGAATTTTTTGATAATGGGGGCACCCAAAACTTGGGCGCCTATGAGAAAGTAAGGATCTGAGGAATTAAGGAGCGACATGAACCAAATGGCGTCAGCGTATCTGCTGATGCCAGTTACGTTGTTAGGGAAAAGAATTACAGGGATCTTCACCGTTTTCTTTACCGCTTTTACAATCTTGTCCAAATGGGAAGTTGAAACAATGGTTGATCCGCCCACCATGATAGCTGCTGTTTGGCAGGATTCGGCCTCATGGACTATGCGGGATGCAGACGAGGGAGTTACTTTTTCGGGATCGATAAGGGTTATATGAGCAGTTCCTTCTTCCTCAATCTTTTCCAGTAGATATTTTTCCACTTGACCAACCATGCATAATCCCACTAGGCTCTAATTGTTTTTGAGTAAAAATTGTCGGTGAATTGACAGTATATGTCGATTTCTTTAAAGGCAGGTCTAATGGCCAGTTCATCTGTTAAGCCGCAACTTCCACAGCGCACTCTAGCGTGTTCTTGGCCTGGCAATATTTCAACCATAATTGCTTCTTTTCCACATTTGGGGCATAGGTAAACCTTGGGTAACTTCTTTTTGGGGATACGAACTACTTTTCTTCGTCTTCTACCCATGCCAAAGTCCTCTGTTACGAGCGTAACGGTTGAAGCCCGCTATTTACCACACGGGTCAAGTATATCTTAAATGGCTTAAATATTTGCCTAAACGCAGTATTTAACGAAACCAGAAATGGGAGAAAACATGAGTTATTAAAAAGGAGAGTCCATAGTAGAATTCAAGGTGAGCACGTTGAAATTGATGAGTGACGCCTTAAAATTAGACTTACCATTGGTTGAAACTAGAATCAAGCGGTTCATAAAAGATTACGTGGAAAAATGCGGAGCGAAGGGGGTGGTTTTAGGAGTATCTGGTGGACTTGACAGCTCCACAACAGCAGCGCTCGCCTCTCTATCTTTGGGTAGTCATAAGGTGTTGGGTATCGCAATGCCCGAAGAGGAAACATATAACGCCACCGATATTCAAGACGCAAAACTTCTTGCAGAAAAATTCGGTTTTGATCTGCAGATAGTCGACATTTCCTCCACAGTGAAAGCATGCTTCCGATCTCTTCCAATCTATGACGCTACAGATAAGCTCAGCAAGGGCAACGTGAAGGCGAGAATTAGAATGGTTTACCTTTACTATTATGCTAACAAACTTAACAGATTGGTGTGCGGCAGCTCAGACAAGTCTGAAACTATGATGGGATACTTCACAAAGTGGGGAGACGGAGCTGCGGACATTTCACCCATCATGGACCTTTACAAGACTCAAGTTAGGCAGTTGGCACTACATATAGGTGTTCCCGCCGAGATCGTGGCGAAGCCTCCATCTCCTGGACTTTGGCCAAACCAACTAGCAGAGGAAGAGTTGGGCATCAAGTACGAAATCCTAGACTTAATACTCCTCGGCTTAGAACATTTTATGAAGCCTAAAGAAATCGCCAAGCAACTAAACTTATCCATAAAGCTTGTTGAGGGCGTCAAAAGACGGTGGCTCGCTACAGAACATAAGCGGCGGCTACCCTTAACAACGAAAGTTGGATATAGAACCGTTGGAAAAGACTTTAGGCTTCCCCATGATTCATACTAAAGTTTTTCTAAACTTCTGCAAACTAAAACTAGGAGTGAGGTAATATGCTAGAAAAAGTTAACGTGGCCCTCGCACAAATAAGTTGTAAAGTCGGAGACAAGAAGCACAACATTAACATCATGAAGAAGAATATTAAACAGGCAAAGGAAAAGGATGCAAACCTCGTTATCTTTCCAGAACTCTCATTAACCGGCTACCTAAACCGAGATTTCGCATACGAATTGGCAGAACATATTCCAGGGCCTTCCATCCATTCCTTAGAAGAGACGGCAAAGAAGGAAAATGTATACATAGTTTTTGGGATGCCTGAGCAAAGCGAGAAGGCATACGCTGTCCTCTACAATACAGCAGTTTTGTTGGGTCCTGACGGCTTGATCGGTAAGTATCGTAAGATGCATCTACCAACCCACAGCGTTTTTGAAGAAAAACGCTATTTCCGACTAGGATACGAGGCGCCAGTTTTCGAAACAGAAATCGGAAAAATTGGGTTAACGATCTGTTATGACATATTCTTCCCAGAGCTATTCCGCTTACTAAGACTGAAAGGCTCACAACTCATAATCTGCATATCAGCCTCGCCAGCCGTGAGAAGCGGATTCTTTGAAGTGCTTACCGCCGCGAGAGCTATCGAAAACACTGCTTTTCTAGCCTACGTAAATCTCGTTGGAGTTGAAAACGGACTACAATTTTGGGGAGGAAGCAGAATAATAGCCCCAAATGGCAGCATGATTTCAAAAGCCAAATACGATGAAGAAGACCTAGTCACAGGAACCATTGACTACGCAGATCTGGAACGCGCGGAAGTCTTTGTGCCCACACTCCGAGATTTAAGACCCGAACTATTCAATTCCCTACGGGAACAAGCAGAAAAACTGTGAGGCATGCACATGAACAAAATCCGCATAATTCGCAACGAAGACATCAACAAAGGGTTGGTAGGAGTGCCGGCGGGTCATAAGCATCTGCGAATCCCTATGGAACTGAAAAACGGATCAGTTCTAATTTTCCAGGAAGCCACAATAGCAAACATCTTACGGGCGTACGCAATCGTAAAAACGCACCCGAATGTTCATGCCCAAGAGCTTGAAATGGAAACGTTAACGGACTTACGAAAAGATGGATATGCAATGTATCAATTGCTTGAAACGCCTAGAAAGAATGAGGACGTTGAGAACGAACTAAAGAAGCTGCTTGAAAAAGGGGTCATATCACAGAATAAAAACTGTGATAATCACACGTGACCTCTCTGTGATCAGAAAAATCACACCGTCAATCTACCCGCAAGCATTCTTCCAAAAAAGTATGATATCACACTTAGAACGTAACTATACCAGTCCAAGTCACATGATAAACGTGATCGTATTTCCCGTCCCAAACGAAGAACGCCAACCCTTAATTGCGCAATCCCCAACCCGAGACGAACAACACCAAAAACAGTTGTGCGGGTGAGAAACCGTAATAAATTCTAAACAACATAATATTCCATGATTTTTTCAGATGTTTAAAAAAAGATGTTTTTGTGCTCAATTTTGGTCTTCATACAGAAAAAGCTTTACATTTGGATAGTTTTAATAGTTAAAGTAAAAACAAATGTATACACGCGTTAAGGAAGAAACCGCAAATCTTTTGTAGTTTGTATACGAAATTGTATCCCTCAAGCATTGCTCTGAGGTAAAGACATTTGAAATTGAAGGAAGAGGCTCAAAAATGGTTAACGAGCTCATTAAATGACCCAATTGTAAAAATACTAGCAAAAAATAGCAACCTAACTAAAACACAGCTAGAAACTCTTTTAATTGATATTTTAGCTGAAAACATATCTAGAAAGTCAATGAAATACGACGAAAAAGCCAGATTAAGGCTTTCAGCCGTAAGTCGTGGCGCTTTCAATAGAACCTTAAGACAAGCTAGGAGGAATGTCATTCAATCAGTCTACACGATTCTTCTCCTCGGATATCTGGGAGTTTTCGAGGACACGCGCCTAGATCCCTATCTAGAGGTTGCAAACAAACTACAAACCTACATGAAAGCCCATAGAGACCTTCTAGGAAAAGAAACAACGAATGAACACTTAAGAATCATAAGCACGCTCCACGAAGAACTAAAAACCAGCCTCGAACAATTATCTAAACCAAGAACCATGTCAGAAAAGGCGTGATATCACAAATCACAACGACAACAGCAGCATGCGCCACATTGATACCACATAATATAGAGGACTGGTTTGCGCGTACACAAAACATAATCAAGGAATTACGCTCAAATTTGACCCTTTTTTAACAATAAAGCATTCTTTGTGTTGATTGACTGCAAGAGAAGAGGGCAAGAATTACAGCGAATTTGAAGAGAAGTTGTTCCTTACCGCTCCTTGCGTCCTTGAGAGTTTTCCGCTGCATGTTGTGACGTGTGATGTCACGATTTTGAAAACAGTCATCTTTTTCCCGTTCTAAACATAAAATTTAAGTTTAATGAGATAGTAATGTGATGTGTGATCTCGTTATGCAGATCACAGAACATCACGTTCAAATCACGGTTGCGTCAACACGGTATTTCATACGTTACAACCTACTTCTTCTCCCTTGTTCTAAACGTTTAGTGAGGAAGTCTTAGTGTATTCCGATCTTCTTCTAATAGTTGTAATAGCCTTATTGCTTGTCACAATGGGGGCATCTGCCCTATATTATAGGCGAATAAGAAGGGTTCGGAAGGAATACGAAGAGGCAAAGAACACCGTGGGTGATGTAATCATGAGCTTTGACAGGCAATTTCGGAGGCAAGACGACGGACTCAGCGCGGTAACCCATAAAATAGAGGTAATTTCTTCCGAGAGCGAAAAAGTTGCAAGAAAGGTAGAAGAGTATGACAAGCGCTTAGCAGATCTTGCCAACATAACTGAAGATGTTCCTGCAATTAAACAGAAACTGTCTGCACAGATCGAGGAGATGACCAAAAAAGTTGACGACATAAAAGCGGAACAAGATAAGATGATGCAAAGAATTGTTGAGGTTGAAAAACTGAAACATAAAGCCCAGGTGCCTGAAGCGAAAATAGAGGCGGCAATTCCCATCAAAAAGGAAAAGGCTTTGGCTCCTTTAACAGAAACCGAATTAGTTGTGCTTGAAACCATTGCTAGAGAGGGTGAAAAAACAGCACCAGAAATTAGAGAAAAGATAGGGCTTACGAGGGAGCACACTGCTCGTCTAATGAAAAAACTTTATGAAGGCGGCTATTTGGAAAGGGCCACCCATAAAATGCCCTATACTTACCGCCTGAAGGAAGAAATGCAGAAAATCCTGAAGAAAAGGGAGGCAAAAGCTTAGGGAAACGTCACGGTTTAGCTTCACCTTTCGCGGCAAGAGACTCTCCAGCCAGCTGAATTCTCCTCAGTTTTTTGTCCATCTCAGAAAGCGGTTTTGACGGCGGCAAATCATACTCGGCTGCCCCTCTTTCCTCAAGATATTCGGGATAGTGAATGACCTTTATCGGAACAGCAAAGCGGATTTGCGGTTCTGAGATAAGCAGTGCTTCTCCAACATCAAGCATCTTTATCTCGGTGTCGCTGTACTCAAGATAGGGCGTATTTTGGGTAAGATATTCCCTGTCCTGGCGCAACTCCGTCTTCATAATAACCTTGGTCCAAAGCTCGGCGAAGACGTTAGGGTTTATTCTTGAAGGTCGCGGAGTCACAGCATTCAGCCCGACACGATACTTTCGGTATGTGAGGGCAATGTCAGAAAATATAGTTTTAGGTAGGTTTGGGTCGAGGAACTCATGAGCCTCTTCAAGAGTTGTAAGGAGGGTTGGAAGCTTTTTCCACTCTTCAAAATTGTCTTCCCACATCCGCTTGTAGTGGAGAGCCACACTAGTAGCTGTGAGACAGGTAACGTCATGTTGCTCCTCAGAACTGAGACCTGAAATATCAATGAGACAGGTGACGCCTTTGCTTACATTTTGAACCACATCGTCGACAAAACTGTAGTCAGAAGGCGGGAAGAGGTCTGGAGACAAACTTGAAAGCTTAAGCATAAGGGCATCTATCACAGCTTTCCCTTTGTAGTCGGTGAGCGCAGCCACTCCCTTATATCCATCTCTACCATAGGCTTCGAGCAACTGTTCTATCCAAGTGCTTCCCAGCCTCTTGTAAAACTTTTGAGCCAGCCTAACCTGATGATGGGTTATGTCAGGGAAAAGTGTGAAAAGTCTTTGAGGTTGGATCGTATAGAGCCCAACAATCATCTTCCTTTCTCTAACCGAGTAATAGCGAACTTTGGTGTGGAAAAGGGGATGATCTCTCAAACCTCGTTGAGGCTTGACCCCTTTTCCTTCAAGAAGTTGCCCCGCAAAGTCGAAAATTAGACCGACAGTCCTTGGACTAGAATCTATGATGCGAGCGTTAAGCATCAGTTCACAATTCGTCTTCCCAGAGCCCGTCATTCCAAACATGCCCATCATCAAAGGTATGGCTTCGACACTTATGCCTACAGAACCAAGCACCTGCTCTCCGGAACGCAAACGCCCTATTTCCAGCTCCCCTGCAAGCCTCAAACCCGAATAGTCTTCCTCACTGGCTGCGAATACCCTATCCATATAATCAGGATTAAAGGTTGGAGAACGAATTCTTCCGGCATCTTTCTCAAGGAAAAGAATCGCCTTGACATGCCTGTAGCTCGAGTAAGGCCCAAAGGATTCTTTCCCTTCTGCCTCACGAAGTTGTTCATCTGTTTTTAAGGTGGAGCAACTTCCGGCGTCCACGACACGGGCGTAGAAGCTCCTGTTGCCAGAGTCGATTCTAACCATCTGACCAAACGAAAGGTTGACCCCACGATTAAGGAAGAAAGAAACCCAATCCCCTTGCACCTCACGAATAAACCCTATGGGCTCAGGCATGCTCAATCCACTCCCAATGAAACGGATGCTTTACGCCATGAAGTTCATCTGGAAAATTACATGCTAACTCCTCCATACGAAGCACGTCTAATAAGCCAGCGCTAGCCAGCGTTTCCTCAACTTGATCATGGTAGTGGAGTAGTTTTGAGTCGGATGGAGTGGAAAAATCGTGAGCAAGCCAAAGGACAACAGGATATCCTAGGCATCTAGGATCCTCAGAAAGAGACGTTAGTGGAGAAAGTAACTCGTCAACTCCACCTCCTTCGCGAAGGAGGTACCGCATGATGTCGCAACGAAAAACCCGAGGACTATCTTCACATAACTTAACGATAGATACATCTCCATATAGATGTTCACGTATATTCGCCTTCGCGACAGGATGATAAACCCACATAATATAGGGGGATAGTCCATACGTCGCTGCCACGAAGTCTCGCCCCTTATCATCATGGAGCGTTGGAGATTGTTTGCTAATAGCGAGAAGGTTAATTCCAGCTCCTTCGCATTTTTCATATAGAAATGTACGGAATTTTCTTTCTCCTCCAAAGGAACTGGCTCCATCTAACAAAAGATAATCAATCCCTCCTCCTTCGCGAAGAAGGTCCAAAGCCATTATGCTCTCAAGTTCAACCCTAGCGTCTTCCAAAAATCTAAAACGCGTCCTTGTATCTCCAACTACAGAACACACTCTTTCGTCGCAACCCCAATTGACATTACGAGCCTTCACGAAGGCGTACGCCGTGCGAAGGAGGTACACCCCCCAATTATTGGCTCTCTTCAAGGTTCTGGTTGAACAGTCTACGGCTAGGAAATGTACGTCGCACTTCTTCATCTTTCTTAAAGGCCTTATTTTGGACTTATCGGGCTTAACAGCTATCACAGGCTCTTTTCTAACCTCACGATAACCTACTTCGCGTCCTTTATCAACGTATTCGCCAAGTTTTTTCTTCATATCTGCTAAATCCTCACTTATTTTACTCATTTGACCACCCCTTAAAGAACCATTTAAAGATCGTATAACTCCGGAACTGGAACGCCATTTATCTTTAAAACTGACTGCTATTTATTATCTTTCATAAAACTTAATGCTCTGGATACTTCGGTCATGATCCTGTAACGCCGGCGGTTGGATGCCCCGTTTTTGGCGAGGACCCCGCGGTCAGCCATTCGAGACAGGTAAGTGGAAACTGTACTCAAGCTGATGGGTTCCTTAAATTCTTCTTCATATGTGGATTGAACGTCCTTGGAAGAAAACCATCCGATTGGAAAACTTTTCTCAACGACTAAGCGAATTTTGTCAAGTTTGGACAACTCGGATGTGGGGCGGTTCCACCTAGGATTTCCCGGGGGCATACCTCCCAAGAGTTCAACGAGATCCAGCAAGCGAAGAGCCTTTTCTCTTGTCACCTGCCCCTCAAAGGTTATGGCATAGCGCTCCCCGCTACCGTCGAAGATTTCCACCCGCATTTTTCTAGCTGGCATTCCATGCACCTATGGCGTCAAAAGTCTTTACAAGTTAACGCTTCACAAGTTATAGAAATTACGGTGAAGAGAGGGTTAGTGGAAAAGCTGGAAAAGTGCCGCAAAAAAGAAATCAACGAAGATTTGCATTTTATTAAATTTCACAAACTTCACTTGAGCCCACTTTCTTGAAATAGAGAATAGAAGATTAATGAATTTCGTTTTCCAGTAGAAGCCTAGGGGTCGTCTCTCTACTCATAATAATACATAAGGAAGTTAATTTTTAGAGTAAAGGGTGGAAAAGAGGGCATCTAGGAGTAAACTTCACATGTTTCTACAACAAGGTGAATGTTCAACAATAAATCGTAAAAAGAAAATAACTTATTTGGCCTTTAGTTGAAAGCGCAATTCTATGCATAGTCGTACCCTTTTCGTTGTTATTCTCTTTCAAGGTTAACGCTCCGACCCCTTGATTTCCATTGGACCTATGAACTTTAGCTTGAAGCTTAGAACTAGTTTCCCAGCAAAAATTTCTATGTATTACTCAAAAGTCCTTTACAATAACTGTTAAGTATAGTGAAGCCGCTTATCCATCGGAGACTCTATTTTTCTAGGTGGAAACAAAAACTATTCAAAATACTAAGACTCTATTTCCAAAAGAAATGTAGGGGCGGGGACCCCAGCTCTTACGTTGGTAAAACAGCGTCAAATCACTTTTGCTGAGAAAGTTTTGTTCCTCTTTAGGTTTTTATACGCGGCGTATCGAGTTTTTTGTACGGAAGTTTTTATCTACTGGAGTTGAAATTGAGGCAGTACCTGTGCACCACTATAGGTGATCGCTGCATGGATAAACTCGACGTACTCGACGACGTTTTTGAACGATTTCTAGAGAACACTAATATTTTTAAGGACAGGGAAGTGTTACGGCACGACTATGTTCCCGACAAACTTCCACATCGTGAGGAACAGATTCACTGCTTAGGCGAAATAGTTGCTCCTGTTCTGAGAAGCTCTCGATGCTCCAATGTCTTTATTTACGGAAAAACTGGCACCGGAAAAACGGCGGCTACAAAATATGTGTTAAACAAGCTTTCTCTTAAAGCAAACGAGTTAGGGGCGCCTGTTGATGTCTGTTATGTAAACTGCCGCTTGGCTGGCACAGAGTATAGGGTTCTCTCAAGCTTATGTGATGCCTTAGGCGTGAAGGTTCCCTTCACGGGCTTAGCCGTGGGAGAAGTTTTCGATAGATTTAAGAAAGGATTAGACTTACGAAAAAATATTTTCATCGTCGTTCTTGACGAAATCGATGCCCTAATAAAAGTTCGAGGTGATGTCCTGCTTTACGAACTGCTCAGAGCAAATGAAACTCTTCGGAACGGTAAGACTTCCATAGTCGGAATATCAAATGACCTCCGATTCAAAGAGTTTCTAGATCCCAGAGTTTTGAGTTCCCTGAGCGAAGAGGAGATAGTTTTTAGACCCTATGACGCAGCTGAACTTCAGGATATCCTCTTGGAGCGTGCTCAACTAGCCTTTTTTGAGGGGGCACTCCTCAGCGGTGCTGTGAGCCTGTGCGCTGCCTTAGCCGCCGCGGAACATGGTGACGCTAGACGGGCCTTAGACCTCCTTCGCGTTGCAGGCGAGCTGGCAGAGCGAGAAGGAGCCTCCTACGTTACTGAAGATCACGTACGGCAGGCTGAGAAGAGAGTTGAGCATGATCGAATCGTAGAAGTTTTGGTGAATCTTCCCTTACATTCAAAATTGGTTTTATGCAGCGTTTATCTGCTAGGCAAGACTAAAGTTAGCTGCGCCATCACTGGTGACATTTACGAAATTTATTGTGAACTTTGTGATCAGTTTGGTCTTTCGCCGCTGACTCAGAGAAGGGTTAGCGGCTTGATTAACGAATTGGACATGGTGGGGTTGCTGAACTCGCGGGTTGTAAGCTTGGGACGCTATGGGCGTACGAAAAAGATTCGTTTGGGTATAGGCCGCAGTCTTATTAGAGAAGTGTTCGCTAATGATGATAGGCTCGGGCGTCTGACTGATTATGTCCCTAAATGTTTGGCAGGAGTTTCAGATAGTAGGAGTTGAAGATGGAGGTTTCTATAGGAAACCACAAAGCTGTGGAATTCAAAAAGCCCTTTTAGTCTGTGTTTTACTAAAAGAAAAATGGATCAGTGATTTTCAAGCGCGTTTGATAACCGTCGACGGCTTAGATGCCACAGAGAAGCTAAACTCCATGCTGCGCCAATGGCCTTTTAATGCTGTTATGCTGGCGGGAGTTTCTTTTGCAGGTTTCAATTTGGTGGATCCCACAGTTGTTTTTGAAGAGTTTAACAAACCCGTCATTGTAATTTCGAGAACGAAACCAAACAATATTACTGTAAAAAATGCCCTTCGTCAACACTTTGAAGACTGGCAGGTTCGTTGGAGTATCTTTGAGAAACTCGGTTCCATATATAAGGTTGTTTCGATGGACACTGAGCCTCCCGTTTATGTAGAGATTATTGGCGCTGAACTGAACTGGGCGCGGAAGTTGATCCGTGTGACATCTGTTTGTTGCAGGGTTCCTGAACCTATAAGGGTGGCTAGGCTTGTCGCCCGTGGCCTTACCAGGATTCTGTGAAATTGATGGTGGCAACTTGCAATGTTTGGAGATTTACGATTGGCACGATTCCAGGCGTGGGAACAAGTCCCATTTTCTTTTGGTATTCTGTTTGTTCTTGCCAAGCCCCTGAGTTCACTATGAGAATCCCTCTGTATGTGTCACATTTTAGTACATGCACGTGTCCGGCGTGAAAGATATCTGGTACTTTTTCTATGACTGCGAAGTCTCGGTTTTCCGGGGCAATAGGCGTCCTTTCTCCATAAATGGGCGCAAGATGCCTGCTCTGCAACAGGAGCCTCATGGCTTTGTCTGGGGTGTGGAAACTCACGTTTGGAGCGGTAGCAATGACATCGTCCAAGCTGCGTCCATGATATAAAAGTAGTTCCACTTCGTGAAGGTTAACCGTGCAAGGATTCCCTAGAGAGTACATTCTTCGCGCTTCATATAATGGTTCTGCGTAGTTATGGGGTATTGCTGGTTGTGGCAACGCCTTTCGAGACGCGTCGTGATTGCCTGGTATGATTATTAGTTCGATGTAATCTGGAATTTGTTCGATGAGTTTTGCCACTCTTTGATATTGTTCGTAAATGTCTTTTATCGCCAGTTCCTTCATCTGTCCTGGATAAACACCTATTCCGTCCACGAGATCGCCAGCGATAACTACGTATTTGATGTGGCTGGCTATATTCCTCACGTGATCGTTTCCTGATTTTCCGTTCAGCCAGAGCAGAAATCGGTTGAATTCTTTTTCCATAAACATTTTGCTTCCTACATGCAAATCTGATATGAGGGCTGCGTAGACTGGTATTGAAGCTTTGTGGGGGGTTTTCTGGGGTACATCTGGCCAGATGAAGTCTTCTGCGATAAGTAGGTCATTCCTGCCCTTTATGGCGCTCACACAAACAACTTGGTCTAGTAGCAGAGAACGGGCTTTCGTCATTACTTCTGGGCTTACATTTTGGGAGACAAGCACGGTGACGCTGGCTTCTAGGTCCTCAAACCTCAAGAATATTCTTTCTTTAGATTCTCTTTTTTCCGTAATCATACCGATAATTTTAACCTTTGAGTTAATTGGCGCTTTAAGAGCCTCTGAGATAGGTATAGCCTCTTTGGCATCCATCCTCTGTCTCAGAATTCTATTTATTCTCCTAAAGCGATCCTGAAAGTATTCTAAATATTCTTCAACAGAACCTGTTGTACAGATTTTATCTGTTGGGTCGTCAACCACTTTTATGTTGGCATCAACATCTTTTGCATACGCCCGAAAGATTTTCCTTGCTTCAGGAATAGGCGGGGGAGAAACAGGTGGAGGGAGCTTCTCCTCTTTAGAGAAAGTTTCTTTCATCATCTCTTCTAGAAAACTTCGATTTATAAACAACGGTTTTTCAGGCAGTTCTTCAATTTTTTTGATGGCTTCTTCCATTAGACTGAGGGGGTCTTCTTTTTGAGATATTGTGTTCAAAAATTCGAAGGCTTCTTTGTTTAATTGGTAGCCGGCTGCTATTGTGAAGGAAACGGCTCTTTGAAGCCTCTCGCCTTCACTCACAACCTTAGCCTCCTCCAGTCTCCCTTCGTTGGAACAATAATATAGCCTTCTTCATCGTTTCCTATTAATTCTGTTTTTCCCTGCAGGTAAAGATGTCCTGTTAACGCCGCTGTTACGGCGTCGATTTCATGGGGCGTTAAAACACGTTTTTCCAGATCTCCTTTTAAACCCATGTGTAGGAAGATATTTTGAATTTTTCCCCAATCTTTTGTGGGAATCTTCAAGGCCTTGCGGGTAGATGTCGGATGAACCTCAATTATTTGTAATCCTTCTCTTTTAATTTGTCGGGTTATCTCTATGGCTCGTAATGTCAGTTTTTCCATGGCTGGCGCGCGTGGGGGAAAAACTGGGTATCCATGTCGGTACATTTCTTTATCCGCTTTTCTCATGGTTCCCCTTTTAGGTAGGCTTAGGGGAGCGTCTATAGCGATTAGAGTGAGGTCAAAATTTGTTAAATGTTCCAAGATTTCATGATTCTCGTAAAGACGGCATGTTGAAATCACTTTGTTTTTCCACAAAGCCCATCCAGTTGGATTTTTTTCCACTCCAGCCAAGTCTATACCTATTATGACATTTTCCTGCATTTCTAATATTCTCTGCTTAACTTTTAACAATACATTCTTATTTAAATGAGTTAATATGTCTGTTGAGGATTCAGAGCATGGACCTTCGCAAGATTCAAAGAACGAGTGGCGGAACCTTTTTCGTTTGTCTACCCAAAGATTGGGCTGAGCGAAACGGACTCAACCGCGGCTCCATTGTTTCTGTCACTGAGACGGCTGATGGAGAGCTTGCCATTAACCCAAAATACGGTGTAGAACGGGCTCCTCAGGTGGCAGTGATTAAGCCTACTCCCCTTCTGGATCGTGAAATTGTTGAAAAGTATCTGCTAGGTTACGACATCATTCGAGTTGAAGCGAAGGAAAGAATAAGCCCCATTAATCGTGAACGTGTCAAACAGGCTTCAAGTCGCTTGGTTGGTCTAGAGATCATTGAAGAGAATTACTCCAAAATTGTTATGCAATGTCTCTTAGAACCCTCCACTTTTCCGCCCCAAAAGATTCTTCGACGTGAATACTCTATTGCCTCGGGGATGCATCGTGATGCCGTGACTGCCCTAATTGAAAGCGACGTACATCTAGCCGAAAATGTGGTTGCAAGGGACAACGAGGTTAACCGTTTGTATTTTCTTTTGGTGCGGATTCTTAGGACGGTGATTCAAAATCCGGGTTTAAGTGAAAAACTTGAGATTCTTCCCATTGATTGTTTGGACTACCGGTTAACTGCAAGTTTGGTTGAGTCCATAGGGGATCAATCTGTTTGTATTGGTGAAAAAGTAATTCAATTGGGAAGCGCAAAAATAGCAGAAAACCTCTCGCAACTTGTCTTAAAATTCCACACGGTTGTCTATGAATCTCATGAAAATGCCATAAACGCCGTGTTTTCTCGCGACGTTTCTATGGCGGAATCAGTGAGAGCTGAAATGGAAAACGTTGCAACGATGTTTCGTGAGATTGAAACAGTTGTTCGCGACCAGCCTGCGGAGATTAGCCCCCACATTCTTGCTGTGGCATCTTCAATAAGTCGAATTTACGACAATAGCCTAGACATAGCAGATCTCGTCATGCCGAAGCTTCCTTGAGATCAGTCTCATGATCTGATGTGCAGTAAGAAAAAAGATTTTTCAAATTCTTGATGCATTAACTCTGTGATGATTAAAAACTCATGAAGATACTCATCTTTTTCGGAACCATTCTATTCCGCCTAATGCGGTATACAGAGAATAGAAGAGCGCTATATGGAATTCAGGAATTATTTTTGCACTCCATAGGTAGGAGCTTATCGGAATGCTGACTATAAAGCCAAGAAGCCAGAGCAGTGCACCTTTACGTAATGTAGAAGATAGATACATAATATCGTTGAATAGTTTCGAGAGAAAAGACTGAGCGGGTTGTAAACCAGATGGTTTTACCTCTAACCTAGGTTCGAAAAGCAGGACAATTGTTGATATTACTTCCGCAATCAGCCAAGTACATTTCTTATCATACCAGTTCTTTAACCATGATCCATCTGGAGATTGTTTCGAACGGTAAAAATCAAGAGTTTCTCTCACAAGTTTGCTTTCAGTTAATGCTTTACTCTCCAAATTAGAGAGATAACGCAGTGCAAAGTTTGCGCCATGTAAAACATAGCCAAAATTCACAGTTCCAGAATGGCTAGTCAGAGATTCTTGTTTACTTAGCGTTAGATCCCACTCACCATTGTTCGAGTTATTCAATAACCAGTCTCTACCTCGTCCTATCTTTTCTTCAATTAAATTTTCCTTGTATTTTACGTATTTTCGTGGCAAATCATGGAGGAGACTTTCCCACAAGGTAAATGATAATAACGCACAAGAAGTGTTAGCAGAATCACTTTTGCCTAACTCTTCACCCCATCCGTCATCGGGCTTTTGAGTATCAAGAAGATATTTTAGCGCGTTATAGACTGCCTCTTCAACTCGTTGTCTTATAGAGCTTTCTTGGAAAGGCGTTGAGAATTTAAAAGCATTCAAGACCATGTATGTCGAATAAGCTCTACTTGGCGAACCTTTTCGATATCCCCATCCCTCATCTGCATTCTGTTGACCTAGCAAAAATTCTATTCCTTTTAGGATTTTCTTACTTGTGATGTAAGATGATTGGTATAAGCTTAATGCACGAACAACATTTGATGTGATCTCTACGATAGAAACCGTTCCACTCACTTCAGGCCAACCACCATCTGTTTTTTGTCCTCTCTTCAAAAAGTTCAATGTCTTTCCTAGTTCTCGCCCACTTATGATTTGGTAGTCAAGAAGCCAGTTAAGGTACAAGACATTTGATGTGACCCACCATCCAGAATGTGCTCCCGCATATTCTGCTTGGTAACCTCCATCTTTATTTCGCCTATCAGAAATCCATCTAATTGCCCCTTTTATATCTGGAAATAATAATTTAGCTAACTTTGGGTCCAATTTAACCTTGCTCTCAATATCTTGGAGATTCATGTTGTCAGTCACTTTCTGAATTAGATTGCAAATCCCATAATTCATGTCACCTGCAAATTCAATAATATTTCGGTTCCTTTCTTTCGGGAATATTGGTGTATTTTCTAGTCGGATCCTACAGCTAGACTTTACCTTCAATTTCATATTTTAGCTGATCCAAAAATAGGCTCATGAATTTCGTCCTTTTCTTAGCCATTTCCCTTCCTATTTTTGTGTGCATAGTTTCAGGGAGATGAAGCAGTTTAGCATAAAAATGATCCAATACATAATTTTTGTCGTCCAAATCTCTATTCTCAGCAAATGGATCATCAAGGTTATATATTTCAGAGTTATGAACCCCGCCAAAGGCAAACGTACTAGCGATCCCAACTGCTCCTGAAATATCAATTCTATCAGCGTCTTGAAGAATCTTAGCCTCTAGTGTGGTTGGAGTCACTCCTTTGCTAAACCTATGAACTTTTATCGCATAAACTACGGCAGAAATCTTCTCGGATGGGAACCCCACCTTACGTAGAATCTCTTCAGCAATCTCAGCAGACTTCTCAGCATGGTCAATAGCAGGATTTTTTCTCTCGTGGTCTCTTCCGAGATCGTGCAACAATGCAGATGCAAGTAAGACTACTATATCCGCATTCTCCTTGCAACCCATGGCTTTGCATAGCTTTTGAACCCTTAGAACATGTGCAAAGTCGTGACCACTAAAATGATGCTCTTTCATGTATCGTTTCGCTTCTCTTTCAACCCTTGCCAAGATACTCAGTGTGTCCGATTCAACAGACATTTCCTTTTTTGCTTGTCTCCTAAAGTCTGTCACTGTTTCAGTGTTGATGCTGCCAACTAGTAAAGTGCTAATCTGCAATGACTCATCTTTTGCCAACTCAACAGTGCGAACAGGCTTGTCAAAAAACAGGAATTTCGAAGGACCGGAATTATCTACATTTATACATATTCCTGATCGAGTCTTTATCTCCATTTCAGGTCAATTAACATTGACCTTTAAAAGATAACAGTTCTTCGCCTACTTTTTTCGAAAAATGGATAAACGCCCGAAGCACCAAAAAGACGTATAGAAAGCGCATATATAGACCTGTATAGACTTAGTCTACATCAGATTGCGTGATATACATGAGGTTTACATGGAAAGGCAATTGGAGAAAAGGGGAAATCATTATTGAGGCAGAAACGTTAGAAGAACTCAATAATATCTTGGATAAGTTATTCTCGTTAAGCGAAGTCCAAGCAATGTCTCAGGTGAGCATTGAAGAATTTCCCACACTACCGTCAGGATTAGGGTGCTCAGACGCCATTAGAACACTTTTGCAAACAGAATGGGGAAAACAACCCAGGTCTATGGCTGAAATTAAGGAAGCGTTAGAAGCCAACGCGTCGTATTTCTCAAAGGGAACATTATCGGGAACGTTAACATTGATGACCAAAGGAGGGTATCTTAGAAGATTTAAAAAAGCTGGCAGTTGGGTATATGTGTCAAAATAGTTTATGGAGAATACGGATACAGAAATCGTAGACAGAATTCATAAATGGTTTATATAAATAGACTCCAGAATCTGAAAAAGAGGCTTCAGCAGTGCGTAGATCAAAACTGGAAATGTACATTGACATTCTAAAGATTTCGGCTTCTCAGGGACCAATGAAGCTAACCCAACTTATACATAAGACTGATATAAGCCAAAGCGTTCTAAGACAACACTTAACCTTTCTAATACAACAAAACCTAATTGAAAAACAGAACTTCAGCAAAAATGAAATCTTCTACACCATTACAGAAAGAGGTCTAAGGGTTCTGAACGTTGTTGTCCCAATAATTGAAGAAGCACGTAAACTCCCCGCATTGCTGCACTAAGCATGCGTGTGTAGAATAGCCTACTCTTTTCTGCTCGTTTTTAGAAAACTGCCTAAAAGACACAATAATAGACTGGAGTAATATTGGAGCCTCGGGCGGGATTTGAGCCCGCGACCTCCGCCTTACCAAGGCGATGCCCTAACCAGCTAGGCCACCGAGGCTTTGAGTATTGTAGAGTCATACAGAAGTTTAAAGGATTTTGTTATGAGATGAATGTTTAGAAATGTTTAATTTAGATTTGTCTTTTACATTGTGTGGGCGGGGGTTTCCAAGCCTGGTCAAAGGAGCAAGGCTTAGGACCTTGTCGCGTAGGCGTTCGTGGGTTCGAATCCCACCCCCCGCACCAGAAACAACGCCTTTATCGGAGTTATTTTTACAAACGAAGCTTGATTTTAGCAATTGCAGGTGGGGACTAGAATTTGAACACACGTTTACTGGTAAAAACATTCTTTAATCCTTTGCAGGTGAGAAATAACTATATGCGATTGGAACGGCTAGCTTTCGCTAGCCTTAAGAAACAACTGTTTTGTGAGCTACAGTTTAGGTAGCCTAGATATTCCTTCTATTTGGTCGAAGTCCTCATCGAATGAGTATATTTCCTTTACATTATTCATTCTCATAACATCGACAGCGAGGGCGTCGTTGGCTTCAAGCTTTAAATCTTCCCCGAGTTCAGCTGCAGCGAAGTATGCTTCTCGGGTTACGCCGTGTATTTTTACGTTGTCGAGCATGAAGAGGCCACGGATGATTTTGGTTAGCTGGTCTAGTGGCATGCCGTACTTGAGAATGTTTACTATTTCGGATACGTGTACCACAGTTATTGAGACTTCTTCTTTTTCCTGGGATATATTCCTGATTATCTGTTTGGCTTGTTCTTTCATCTGTCTTTCTTTTTGGGTTAACTGTTTTTTCGGTTTGTAGTAGGCATAAATAAATATATTTGCGTCTAAAAATCTCATGCGCCTGCCTCGTAGAATTTCTTTTCGAATTGCTTCCAGCTTCCGATGGTTTCTACACCCAGATCAACTTTGTCAAAGTTTTCGGTTAAATCAACGTGACGCTTGGGAACTATCTTCAAGTATCCTTTTCTCTTGATAATGTACAACTCTCGACTTTCCCCAATTTCAGCTTCTCGCCAATCCGCAGGCAGAATAAGGCGTCCCTGGGAGTCCATCTTCTTAATTTCCACTCCAGTTTCCAATTTTTTCACCATAAAGTAATCTATTATGGCATAATATAAGTTTTCCTCCAAAAAAGTAGTTGTTAAATCACGAAGAAGGAAAATTTGAAAAAGGTATCAAGAACCATGCAAACTTGCCCTTTCTCTTAAGTAGCAATTATAAAGAAATTAGCTAAAGGGGGCTTGGATGAATTAATTTTTACCAGTAAGCTCGTGCGCTAATTCACCCCCCGCACCAGAAAGAGGCGAATTGTGGTTTTTTAGGAAAGAAGACTGATTTCGGAATATTGCTGAAAAATTGTTGTATTATTAAGGTCTAGCTTACAAGTTCAAAAAGAAAGACTTTTCTTTCCTTTTCGTGGGCGTCTTTTTGGATTTCATTCTGCACTGAGATCACTTTGTACGTTCCTAAAAAGACATATTTTCCCGGCGACTTCTTCTCAAAGACGTAGATTGGATAGTTCTTTTCCATCTGCTGTTTTAAGACCATGTTTCCCCTCTCCATCTTTTGGTCTCCGTAACGTCCTTCACCCGTGTATAAAAGTCGAGTATCCACTTTTCTGTCTTCCTAGGGATTCCTAATAAGGTCTTCAGGCGTCTTATGCAGAGCCGTAATCAAAACCACGTGGTTTATTTTAGGCCGCAAACTTCCACTGTATCTTATTCCCCTTTGAGCACAGACGTCAAACATTCTTGAAATATCCTTGTTGCTGAACCTTTGACCAACTTTTAAACGGATAGAAGAACTCAGCCTTTTCTCGCTTTCCTTTCAAACAACCATGTTCGGAAATGAAACTTCGTCATGTCTTTTGTGCAAGGATTAGACACAATATAATCCTCAACAGATAATTCTTTTTCCCGAAGAAATTCTTGAAAAAGCCTTTCCTCATAGAGTTTGCCGCTTAAAAAACCACCCTTAATCGTATATCGCACCTTAAAACTTTGTGGGCTAATCTGCTCGATTTCTCGTATTTCCACTTCAATGTCGCTACTAAGACCTTTTAATTCATAAATGAAATCTTCAAGGTAGTCTTGTACTCCGCAACTTTGACAGAACTCTCCTTCAAACTCTATTGTGAAGCTGTTTTGCTCCAGTTTAAGAAGGCTAGCCGTCGCTTCTGGACTTCTATACCTGTTATAAACTTCTATGGCTCTCAGAATAAGTTTGTTCAGTTCAGAATTCACGATGCTTCTCATCGAGTTTTTCACTATCTTAAAAGTTGTTTCTCTTCTATTTCAGAATTTCCAAATTATTAAAAAGGAGACCTGCTGGAGAGTGGCAGAATAATTTTTTGTTCTAGAGATTTTTAGAGAGTCTTCACCGTCTTTTGTACAATCCTGTCAACATTGTCTTATCAATGGTATGCTCCTCAACCTTACTAAAGAAGTTGCGTTTGTTTACCCCTTCTAATTTTTCTGTGTTAAGGGCGTAGAGGATGAAGATGTATCGGTGTGTCCCCGAAGGGGGGCATGGTCCACCGTATTCTCTTTTGCCCCAATCGTTTTCAACCTGTTTAGCTACCTTAGGCAAACCGCCCTTTTCAATGCTTCTTACGTCCTTAGGAATGTCGTGGACAAGCCAGTGAATCCACGTTCCGCCGGGCGCATCTGGATCCGTGACGCTTAAAGCAAAACTCTTCGTCTGATTAGGTACATCTTCCCATGAAAGCTGGGGGGGAATATCTCTTCCATCGCACGTAAATTCAGAAGGAATGTTGGTTTTATCTCCAAAATCCTTACTCTTCAATTTCATGTAGACACCCAAAACTTAATGGATGCTTATCTTAATAAAAAATTTGTTAAGACAAAAGACTATGCAAAATTTGCAATCCGATGGGCAGACTTCGATAAATTATATCTAGGAGCAACTCGTTTTAGTTATAACCGTAAGAGTTGAGGTGAAAATTTTGAGTGAAGAAGAACTCCAAGAAGTTGGAAGGGTGTCGCATTTTTTCAGTAAGATAGGCGTGGCAGTCATAGAATTGGAAGGTACAATTTCAGTTGGCGACCGAATCCTCATCAAAGGCCCCACCACAAATCTCGAACAAACGATAGAGTCCATGGAGATAGAACACAAAAAGGTCCAACGAGCAGAAGCGGGGCAAAGCATTGGACTGAAGGTAAACGACCGGGTCAGAGAAAACGATACCGTCTACAAGATAGCCTAAAACCACCATCCTTTTTCTTTGACGCAAGCAACCCTAACAACCACTATAGCACTTACTTTCACAAAAATTAACTTATATTCCGCTTCTAGTTGTCTAAAGGAGGAATTTTGTGTTGGAGAGAATGACAAACTCCAGTCTCCAGAACCTCGTTAAATTCTTTGGGATAGCAGGGAGATTGAAAAGAACTCCAAGAGCCGGGTGGGTTGAGGTAGGCATACGCCAGCCCGAGTCTGTGGCGGATCACATTTTCAGAACATCAATTTTCTGCATGATATACGCTGATATGGAAGGCTTAGACCAGCTAAAGTTGTTTAGAATGGCATTGATTCACGACCTTCCCGAAGCAATTATAGGAGACTTGACGCCGTCAAAAAAGACTAAAGAAAACAAAAAGAAGGAAGACGCTGCCATAAACCAAATACTGAACCTTCTACCAAAAAAGCAGAGGGAAAAATACATGACAACTTGGAGCGAATACCAAGAGGGAAAGACCAGGGAGGCAAAAGCCGTGAGACAACTCGAAAAGCTTGAGATGGCTTTACAAACCAAGGAATACGAAAAAGCCGGGGCAACAAGCCAGAGCCTAGAAAGGTTCATCGAATCTGCAGAAAAAGCCATCACATGGCCAGATCTGAAGAGATTTCTCTCATACATTCTGGAGGAACGACCGCAATGAGCGTCAGAGAGAGGTGGACTGAAAAGTTTGCAGCGTCACTAACCGAAGACGAAAGAAAAGCCTTCAAGATATGGTTAGACTTTTCCCAAGGAAAAATCTCAGAATCCGAGTTCCGGGCAAAAATGGATGTTAATGTTATGCCTAAAATGCTCGGCAAAATGAGTGCAGCAAGAATGAACGCCCTAGAAGATGAAGTTGAAAGCTTGAGGAAACGAGTAGAAGTTTTGGAAAAGAAAATGCGGAAGTAAACCTGTTTAACGAAACCTCATATCCCTTTTCGATATAATGCGGGATTCGAGTGAAAGTATATCATCTATCGGCGGCGTTCAGTATCTTGAGGAATGACAATGGACAAAAACGCACGGAGACCCAAGGGTAACGTCGAGGAACGGTTAATAAAACTTGGAAAGATAACGAACGAAGTTATTAATTCGCTCGCAAAACAGAAAGTCGACGGCAAGACAATCAACGTTGCCGACATCTACTTCATTCTGAGTGGCGCTCTGCAACAAGTCTCCTATATGAACGTCGTCGAAATCGAGGATTACAAACAAAAGAGAACTCAACAGCAGAAAATAGTAATATAAACGCCCGTAAGCATCATTGCAAGTCCACATTGGACTTATTTTCTCAAGCCTTTAGTTGTACAAAATTTAAGGGCAACTCGAGTATAACGTTTCTCCGTGGTTTAGGCGTGTCTCAACCAATCACATTAAATGACGTCTACGAAGCTCGAAGAGTCGTTAGCAAGTATCTTCCTAGAACACCCCTCGTGGCATCTCCACTCCTTTCTAAGCAATTAGGGTTTAACGCCTACGTAAAATGCGAGAACCTCCAGCCTATAGGTGCCTTCAAGGTTAGAGGTGGCGTATATCTGGTTTCAAGGCTTTCAGAAGAAGAAAAACGTAGGGGCGTTATAACCGCTTCAACCGGTAACCACGGACAGTCCATAGCCTACGCAGCATCCCTTTTCGGAGTGAAAGCCATTGTTGCGATGCCTGAAAACTCAAACCCGAATAAAGTTGAAGCCACAAAGAACTTGGGAGCCCACATCGAATTTCGCGGTTCAGACTTTGACGAAGCGAGACTTTGGGTGGAAGAAGAAGCTAAGAGGAAGGGTTATAGGTATATTCATTCAGCCAATGAACCCTTACTGATTGCGGGGGTTGGAACTCTTTATCTTGAAATCATGGAGGATCTTCCAGATGTCGAAGCCATACTAGTCCCTATAGGCGGCGGCAGCGGCGCTGCAGCAGCGTGTATTGTAGCAAAGTCCATAAACCCCGACGTGAAGGTTATCGGAGTTCAAGCTGAAAAAGCGCCCGCGGTTTACTTGTCTTGGAAAAATAAGAAGTTTATCGAAACCAAATCAGCTGAAACCTTCGCTGAAGGACTTGCTACGAGGGTTCCCTTCGAACTTACACTTGGCATTATTAACAGGATGATTGACGACATAATTCTTGTAAGCGAGGAGGAGATGAAAAAGGCAATTCTAATGCTACTTGAGACGACTCATCAGCTTGCAGAGGGAGCTGGAGCCGCTTCAACAGCAGCCGCCTTCAAATTCAGAAAAAAACTTCAGGAAAAGAAAGTTGTCCTTGTCTTAACAGGAGGAAACCTAACCCTTCAAACTCTCCGAGATATCTTGATGTCAAACTGGAAGATGACCTGATGAAATCGCGTATCTGATACCCTGCGGTGATTTTGATGTTGAGTAGAGCAGTTTTCTGAAAAAATACTGTTTTCAACATATCGCTGTTATTAGGATCCAAATATGGTGAGGGCTCATGAGCGTCAGCTTATGTTTTTTGGGTAGCCCCCCTCCCCCTTTTCAACATTCTATTTTTATTTGGATCCAAATAGGTCAAGAAAAAGAGGCTGGTGGGGATTCCGTAGGGAGATGTCAATTATGAATTGATCATTTTTTGGGCGGCACTGTCCTCTCTATTTTTACTCCCTTTTCTAAGGCGATGACTTCTACGAGCTCTTGTATGCCAGATGTCTTCATCTTTCTTTCCAGCACTTGCTCGATTTGAAAAACACCTGCAGGATTAGTCATACTCACTAGGATTTGAACTGGCTTCCGTTCTCCTTTCTCAATTTCAACCTTTGTTATGGAGAGGGCGGAAAGGGAGTGAATGTCAACTTTCCCGGTTCTGTAGGGAATTCTAGCTCTTCCTTCAGCCATGTCGGTTCCATCCGCCACCTTTGCTGCCCCCGCCTCCACGCTTAGGCATTCAACTTCCTCGTCGTGGGAGAAGATGGAGTGAAGTATTTCTGACTTCAACCTTAATGAAAGAGCTTGATCCTCGGGGTAAACTTTCTTGAGGAGTCTATCCAGGATGGGGTTTGCGATGATGCATCCGTGGATATGATGGTCAAGGCGGTGTACAACATTTCCTATGTCGTGGAGGTAGGCTCCGCAAAGGACAATAACCTTCGCGTCTTCATGGGAACAGACATCGTTTTCAACAGTTGTGGGCGTAACTTTCTTTGTTAAGAGGTCAAAGATTTCAAGAGCGCTTCCTGAAGCGATTCTTGAGTGAACTGGACCGTGGTCATTGTACATTAAACGCTCCACTGCCATCACATTTGCCATACGAAGACAACTCTGAACCTCTACGTCGTTTTCTAATAAGCGAAATATCTTTTCAACCTTGGGTTCTTTCAAATGGGAATACACGAGATTTGAAGAAACCACTACCATTTTTCATCCACCACCTTAACACTATAGGGACAGCACATAAATCTGTCCTAGTTTATGTCACGTATAGCCGAAACGGATTTTATTCTCCACATAGATGCTAGGATCAACTTCCTGAACAGTTACCTCGTCTACGTCTATGACGTAAATTGTGTGAAGACGGGCGTTCTTGATTTCATCAAGGCTCACAGGCGGATTCTTGTAATATAAGTCGCAACGACTCTTGATTTCCCTCAACTCTTCAGATTTTCTGTCTCTAGGAGGTTTAGTAAGGGCAGGCGGAATCTGCAGTATGTAATAGGGAGGCACACCTAGAGCAAACTTGTCCGAGTGGTTGCTGTAACGAGTTATTTTGCTAGCTATCCTCGCTTTGCAGTAGGTGGCGGGATCGAGAGCATGGTCAGGCGGAACAAAACCTGTTTCCACTTCAACAATGAGGGTTCCATAGCCTTTTACTCCGTATAAATCGCAGAGTAGTTCCCCATCCAGCGGATGTTCCATGTCCACCTCATAGCCTTTTAGAACCAAGTGTTTGGCGCAAACAAGCTCCATAACTGAATGATTAATTTTAACGACATTCTCCTCACTAAGACGAATCAACCTGTCCTTTAGCTCATTCAGTTTCTTCCCTGTTTCTTTGTCTGTGTTCTCGTTCAACCTTGTTAATAGAACGTCTAAGTCTCTGTCAAACTTCTCTTTCATGACCGTTTCCTTTCAGGACGAAATCTGTTAAATATAATTCATGAAACAGTTGTCAAAAACTTTTATGCACACATACATCTAAAAAAGACACCATACCGCTCCCTTTAAATCAAAAGCCTTTTATAACTTAAACTTGAAGGTAAGGTTTCCAAGTTTAGGATAGGAGTAAACATGATTAAAACAGAAATTTGCGACTTACTAGGAATCAAGTACCCTATAATTCAGGCGGCCATGGGACCATACGACACATCAGACCTAGCCGCAGCAGTTTCCAATGCAGGAGGACTCGGCGTTGTTAGCCATCCAGCCCCTTCTGAAATAGGCTTAATCTTCGAGTTGTTGACACCTGACAAAGTACAGGAATTTATAGACAATGTGAAACAAAGAATGCTTGCCGCCATTCGAAAAGTGAATAAGAGCACGAACAAGCCCTTCGGGCTGAACATTCGTGTGGCGCCGGAGCAACCCGACGCACCACACCTGCTAGACATGATACTTGAAGAGAGGGAGAAAGACCCCCAACTAGCAAAGAAACTCAAACTGATCATCACTTCGGCTGGCGACCCAACCCTACCATACCTCAAAAAGATAAGGGATGCAGGAGTGTTACACTTCCACAACGTGCCAACTGTTTACCATGCAGAAAAAGCCGAGAAGGCAGGTCTGGATGGGCTAGTCGTCACAGGGTACGAGGCAGGAGGACACGTGGCCTATGAGCCTATTCACACAATTGTTTTGGTTCCCGCTGTGGTGGAAGCCGTGAAGATACCGGTTGTGGCTGGAGGTGGAATTTGTGATGGTGCAGGTCTCGTTGCAGCCTTAGCGTTTGGTGCCCAAGGCATCTATATGGGAACTCGGTTCATCGTTACCAAGGAATGCGAATTTAACCCAAAAGTGAAAGAGGCTATTATTGAGGCAAAAGAGAAGTTTCCCAAGGTAGCCGCCACCATAGTAACCCAAGGGTACTTCGGCCCCCTTAGGCATCTAAAGAACGAGTTTTCACTGAAACTTCAGGAGATGGTTACTAAGAAAGCTTCTCCAGAGGAAATACTAGAGTTTGAAGGAAAAGGCACATTCTTAGCAAAGGGTTCGCAAGGCGACGTTATCAATGGCGCCATCTGGTGTGGGCAAGCGGCCATAAGAATAAACGAAATTCCCACTGCAAAAGAACTTATTGAAAGGATAATTGGAGAAGCTGAAGAGATCATAGAAAGGTTGTCAACGAAAATAATAGCGTAAACGAATTAGGAGCATGGCTTAAGCTTTCGTTTCCTCAGAAGACGCATTCCAGAGAGTTTACAAAAAGACTTGGATAAACAGATAATCTTTTGACCCTTTATAACTAACCTAGATTTTAATACACGTAAAGTAGGTGATGATGTGGAAGAGTTTTCGTGGTGGACGAAAGAACAGAGGCAACTTGCAAGAGAAGTTGAAGAGTTCAGCCGAGAAGTTGCACCTTTGGTTGAGGAGGCAGACTGGAGGGCTAAACTCGGCACACTTGACGGCTCGCTGCCATGGGATCCCATACCCCGAGAATTCAAGAAAAGAATGGTTGAGAAGGGCTATTTTGGAGCCATGATTCCCAAGGAGTACGGAGGAATGGGATTAGGCGTCACAGGCAGTTGCATAATTGCTGAGGCACTGGGTCCGGTTCATGGGGGCTTCGTCGCAACGGCCTTTGGAGGAACCCACCAAATAATTCGTCACGGGACAAAGGAGCAGAAGGAAAGGTGGCTACCCAAAATAGCGAGGGGAGAAATCGGTGGAGCTATAGCGTTGACAGAACCTTTTGTGGGCTCTGACGCCGCAGGAGTAGAAGCCTTTGCTGTGCGAGAAGGCGACGAATACGTCATTAATGGCAAGAAAAGGTTTGTATCCAACCTAGGCTACGCCGACATCTACATGGTGTACGTAAAGACCAGCAACAAGTCGGAAGACATAGCTAATTATCGACACATGACCGGTCTCATCGTCGAAAAAGGCACACCCGGCTTCACGGTAGAACAGGTTAACATGTTATGCACGTTGGATCCTCCTCAACTGAATGGATATCTGAACTTCGATGACGTGCGGGTTCCTGTGGCCAACAGAATTGGAGAAGAGAACGAAGCCTTCCTTGGAGTTATGGTGGGCGGGCTTAACTTTGAGAGGCTCATGATATGTGCGCTTACGCTGGGCTTGATGCGGACATCGCTAAAATACGCTGTTTACGTTACGGAGAGGCGCGTACAATTCGGTAAACGCACCATCGACTTTGAAAGCAATCAGTACAGAATCGCTGATATGATAACCAACCTCAAACTGGCTCGACTCATGACCCACTACTCAGCATACTTGGCTGACTTGGGAGAAGAACCCATAATTGAGGCAACTCTCCTCAAAATCTTTGCAGCAGAGGCAAACAGCAAAGCTGCCCTTGACGCCATGGAATGCATGGGAGGAGACGGGCTGACAAAAATGTATCCTGTTGAATCAATCATGAGGAACATGCTCATGAATGTGATAGGCGCCGGAACCAGCGACGTCATGAAACGACTTCTAGTGAGGCAAGCGACAAGATATCAAATGGGCTTGATGTTAGAGGACTTGAAGTTGCCCCGCCGCCGCTTACACCCAAAACTAGGAGTACCAGTGTCAGACTGGACTGATAAATTGAAACCGAAGTTGACGGCAAAAGACCCTGAAGGAAAAGTGCTTGAAGCCCTCGCTTTGGACTATAAGGTTAATCCGGGACTCTACATGTCACGCGAAGATTTAGAAGAAGACACAGGCCTTAAAGGCGAGGAACTAGATAAAGTGCTGGTGTCACTGGAACAGAAGGGACTTGTCAAGCTTTTCAGGGTGCATGGGGTCATTAGACTTGCAAAGGCCCTCTACACGGGTTTGAAGAAAGCGAAGCCCCAAAAATTCTACAATTGGTATCCTCCATGGGTCAAAGAAAAACTGTTTCCAGCTCCTCAAATGAAGCCAATGTTTGAAACAGAATAGGCATTTACCTGACTCTTAAGAGTTGAAATAAGGCTCCAGCTTCTCCTTTAGAATAGCCCTGAGCCTAGGGTCGTCCCTGTAGTAGCTGTCCTCGATGTCTAAAACAGTTATCTTGGATACGGCTTCCGGGAATTGCTGAACAATGAGTTTTCTGTGCTCCTCTTCCATAACAAAAATTTTGTCAGCCCATTCTATCAGTTCGGCGCTTACGGGATTAGGGGTCCCAATTGATGTTCCTGCAGATTTAACTTCAAAACCTTCACGGTCCTTGAACATGTTTGCTGCTGTTGGGCTTCTGTGAATGTTACCCGAACAAACAAACAGAACCCTCTTAACCATCACCGCATCTTCCTTCAGCAAGGGCCTAATTCTTTTTTGAATGCTTCACATAGGTTTTTTCCCCAATTATCTATGGCTTTCAACTTTCCAAAGAAGAACCTGAGTACGGGTGGTTCATATACAAATTTTAACCCTTTTATCAAGTTTCTGTGCTCATACAGCCAATTTATTCTGTCAACTGCGTATTCGATATGTGACATTGTATAAACTCTCCTTGGAATCGCAATCCTTGTGAGTTCTAAGTCTGCAGGAACCTCGTTTCCTTCCTTATCTCTATCCATTGACAGAGTTCCTCTTTCCATACTCCTTATCCCCGATGCTATGTAAAGTGCGGCTGCCAGAGCTCCCGCTGGATATTGTGTTTGAGGAACATGTGGCAAAAACTTCTTTGCATCTAAATGGCAGGCTAATCCCCCTGGCGGTGTAACCACCGGAATTCCCGTTTCAACAAGTCTCTTAACAAAATATTTTACCTGCTCTACTGCACAACCCGCAACATCAGGATCAACCATTTCTCTGACTCCAACCGCCATGGCACCAATTTCTCTCATAGACATGCCGCCATATGTAAGAAAGCCTTCATACACTGGAAGCCATGGTTTTATCTTTTCAAAGAGCTCTTCGTTATTTGTTGCTATAAGACCACCTCTTACGCATGTATTTTTTCTTCCACTCATGTAGAATAAGTCTGGAAGACTACACATTTCTTTGACTATTTCTGCAACAGTTTTATTTCCATACCCTTTTTGTCTCTGTTTTATAAGATAGGCATTTTCACAAATTAGACTTCCATCTAATACTAGAAGAATTTTGTGTTCATTGCAAATCTGTCTAATTTCCTCCAAATTTTCCATGGAGAAGGGTTGTCCACCGAGCAGGTTAGCTGTTGCTTCCATCCTAACAAAGGGTATCTTATCTCTACCATATTTTTTAATGGTATCTTTCAATTTTTGCGGGTCCATGTTGCCTTTGAACGGATAAGTACTTTCAGTCTTCATTGCTTCGTCTACGTAAATTTCCAAGCATACTGCTCCTATCAGTTCAATATGGGCTTTAGTGGTGGTAAAATGATAATTTGTAGGGACAACATCACCTGATTTGGCGAATATTTTTGTTATTAGGTGCTCTGCTGCCCTTCCTTGGTGAACGTTCATTACGTATTTGTATCCTAAAACGTCTTTTACTGCCTCAGCAAATTCGTAGAAAGTCATACTTCCAGCATAAGCATCATCGGCTTTTATCATACCAGCGAATTGGTTATCACTCATAGCATTTACACCGCTATCAGTGAGCATATCCAGAAAAATGTCCTTGGTTTTGAGCAAGAATGTGTTGTAACCTGCCTCTTCTATGGCTTTAAGCCGCATTTCCACTGGTGGCAACCAAATTTTTTGGACCATTCGCGCCTTATGCATTTCCACAGGCATTTCTTTACCTGAAAATAATTTAACAGACATTTGACATCACTCTCCTTCTGCCTCGATAACTTCTTAGAACTTCGTTAATCAATTAAAGGCTTTTAAATATATGGCGCCAGAGTTATGGTGAACCGTTTAAACTTTATTGTAAAGTATAAAAGTGCAAAAACTAAAGTCTATTGTTCCTTTATGTGGTGTCTGAAATGAAGACGGGTACAGTGGATATTAGGGTACGCATGGGCGAAGTGGACATGCAAGGTTTGGCTTTCCACCCCAAGTATTTCGAATGGTTTAGCATTGGAAGGGTAGAGTATCTAAGGTCAGCGTGTGGCATTTCCTTTAAATCAGACGGTAAGCCAGTGATAAATGGGCAGGTAAGGAACATGACCTTTGTAGTGAGGGAAATATCCTGTCAGTTTATATCCCCAGCCAGATTCGATGACCTCCTTGAACTTCACACACTCATAAAGGACATCAAAGGAAGCGAAGTAATTCTGGAACATGAACTCTACAGGAAGGCGGATAAGAAACTGTTGACGAAAGCCCAATGCAAGTGGACATGCATCGATACAGAGAATTTCAGACCAACCGAAGTCCCTGAAGATATAGCCAAAATGTTTCAAGACCCATAATCTTCATTAAGTTTATCCAAGGTGCCGATCAAGAACAGATTACTGATTCCAAGGAAAACCATCATGAAGGAAGTTTTATATCCGATAGGAGCAAACTAATCCCTCTCTTCCAGAGGAGAGAATTATGGAAAAAAGAGAGGTAATTCAAGTAACAGGGCTACCCATTGTTGCTGGTTTTCGATGGTCCGTAGGCAAAATGATGGAAAAATTCATAAAATCATTTGCCGACAAAAAAATCCTAGCAGCAAAGTGTCCCAAATGCGGATATACTTACGTACCGCCCAGATCAAGATGCGGAAAATGCTACACAAAAATTGAAGAGAAGAATATGATAGAACTCTCAGGAAAAGGAACTTTGATCGGTCACACTACGGCGCACGTCCAATTGGATGGTAAAGGGAATTTTTTAGACTTAGATAAGCCGAAAGTGATAGGAGCTATAAAACTCGAAGATTCTGATTCCACTATCTTCATGCCCCTCGGAGAAATTGACCCAAAGAATGTGAAGGAAGGCATCAAAGTCAAAGTAATGTGGAAGGAAGAGACGAAAGGAGAGATCGCTGACATATTGTATTTCAAACCTGCGAGGTAGTTTTATGCAGAGAAAAATTGCAATTGTCGGTTACGCTCAGACCCATCATGAAGCCGATCCGCCTAACACGAGAGAAGGAATGGTTTTCGAAGCTGCGAAGGGCGCCCTAGATAACGCTGGCATCACTAGAGAAGCAATTGACACATTCATTAATGTATCAAGTGATTACCAAGATGGGAGAACCATCTCAAACCTATTCTTAGTTATGGCTGAGGGCGCTTACCTCAAGGATGAATCAAAGGTTGAGATGGATGGGGCTTTCGGGGTTCTTTACGCCATGATGAGAATCCTCTCCGGAACCCACGATACGGCTATGGTGGTCGGAGTTACCCAAGGATCGATTTTTAGTCCCCACCAAATCTCCTTTTATACTTTGGACCCAACGTTCGACAGGCAGATCAGGCTTCTAAACGACGTTGCTGCCGCGGCCATTCAAGCGAGAATGTATAAGAACAAATATGATGTGTCGGACGAACAGATTGCGATGGTCTCCGTGAAAAATTTGATGAACGCTGCTAGTAATCCTTATGCTCATCGGAGGATTCCTGACCTAACTGTAAAAAAGGTACTGAACTCAAAACTTTACTACGATCCAATAAGGGAACTTAACATCTCACCCATCAGCGACGGAGCTTGCGCATTGGTGCTGGCTTCCGAAGAAAAAGCTAAGGAAATAACTGATGCCCCTGTTTGGATTAAAGGTGTTGGAAGTTGTCAAGATTCATATCTTAGAGACAGAAACCTCCTCAAGCTAGAATCCCTAGAAACAGCAGCAAAGAAAGCTTACAAAATGGCAGGATTGAAGGACCCATCTACAGAACTCGACGTCGCGGAAGTCACCGAAAGATTTTCCCACGAAGAACTCATGATATACGAAGCCCTAGGTTTCTGCAAAGAAGGCAAAGGGAAAACCCTCATAGAAACAGGAGTAACTAAAAGAAAAGGCCAGACACCAGTAAATCCAAGCGGAGGAGCCTTAGGAGCCGATCCCATTCTCGCTACAGGATTAGTAAGAATAGTGGAGGCTGCAAAGCAAATAAGGGGAGAGGCAGGCAAGTATCAAATCCAAGGTGTTAGACAAGCCTTGGCCCATGGACAAACAGGATTATGCGCTCAATCCAACATAGTTTTCATATTAGGAGGGGAAGGATGATGAGAAGAAACGTGGCGATAATAGGTTGTGGGCAAACGAAACATGGAAGGCTTAGGAACGTTAACACATCTGAAATGATTACGGAAGCGGCCTGGAAAGCCATGGAAGACGCAAAGGTAACCCCTGACGAAGTAGATGCTATCGTTGTGGGAAACATGCAGGGATTCGGAGGAATATATGATACAGAACTATGGGCTGGAGAATCATTCGGAGCCCCAAAACCTTTCCTAAGAATCACCACTGGAGGAACAACGGGCGGGTCGGTTGCCCATGGAGGCTACTACAGTGTCGCATCCGGTCTCTACGACGTAGTTCTAGCGATCGCTTGGGAAAAACATTCAGACAGCAAGGAAAGGGGAGCCACAACAGGCTTAGCCCACGTCGCCATGGCAAACATGTTCCACGATCTCCAACAAGGGGCAAGTTTGAAGTGGCTTGTATCCTTAGTTACTGGTGCGGCTATTGGGGTTTCAGCTTTCCAAGCGTCTTGCTACATGTACAGATCGGGATGCAAGGTCGAGCACCTTGATATGGTAGCCGCGAAAGATCGACGAAATGCGGCTAAAAACGAATACGCGCACCTTCGGTGGCCCAACTGCACACCAGAAGACATAGCTAAGACCGAATGGGTTTCCTATCCCCTAAGGTTCGGACACGTATGTCCAGCCAGTGACGGCGCCTCCGCTGTTGTCTATGCCGAAGAGAAAATAGCTAAGAAAAAAGCTGAGAGACCAGCTTGGATAAAAAGTGTTGCAGCCTACGCAGATGAGCCGAATTGGTTGGGTGAAAATTCTCAAGGAACAGCAATCACAGACTTATCCGAACAATTGCAATGCGTTATATCGGCTAAGGAGGCATATCGAAGAGCGGGGATAAAAGATCCGAGAAAAGAGATTGATATGGCAGAGATCTACCAACCTTTCCCCCACCAAGAACTGATGTTCAGCGAGAGGCTGGATTTGTTTGACGAGGGCAAAGCTTGGATAGCCCTCGAGGAAGGACAGACAGAAATAGACGGTAGCATGCCCCTCGACCCTTCAGGAGGGGTTATCTCAACGAACGCTATAGGCTCCTCGGCTATGCAAAGGGTTCTTGAATGTGCTTTACAGATAATGGGGAAGGCTGGAAAGCATCAAGTTCCAAAAGATGTTAAGAACGCCGTGGCTCATGGCTGGGGAGGATCAGTGAACTTCACAACCGTAGCTGTTCTAGGAGATTCTCCTAGGAGGTGAAGGCATGGAAGAGAAGCAAATTAAGTACAAAACCGAAGAAACGATAACCACTGAGGGAGAATGGCCTGTTGGGGACTACAAGTATAAGGCTTGGAAGCACCACGAAGAATTCAAAGAAGGACTTAAAGAGAAGAAAATAGTGGGTTCAATATGCTCTGGTTGCGGAAGGGTTTATGTTCCACCCACCTACATATGCGGAAGATGCTTCAGATGGATGGAAGAAAGAACCGTTGTTAGCGACAGAGGCATCATTACCAGTTTTGTTCTGAGCAACCCGATGAGAAAAGGAATGAAGATACTGGGGATGGATCCAGTGGACATGGGCATAGTCGCAGATGGAGAAGTATTGATTCCATGCATGGTCAAATTTGATGGTTCCGATTCCTTCGTCCAAACGATATTGTTAAACGTGGACCCGAAGGATGCCAAGGTTGGAATGAGAGTTCAGGTAGTTTGGGCTAAAGAGCCTAAGGGTCAATTGAGCGACATCGAAGGCGTTGAGCCGACAGAATAACATTCCGTACTATCCCGCCCGTCCCATACATGGGCACCAGCGATCCTTCCTTTAATTTTTCACTCTTTTTGTTTGTTTAGCAAGGATGTCAAATAACCGACCGATATGTTTGCTCCACTGATGATAACCGCAACTTTCTCCTTGGGTCTTGGATGATACTTGAATAGGAGAGCTGCCAACGAAGTTGCTCCAGAAGGCTCAGCCAGTATGTGAGCTTCACGGAGAAGCGCCAATACAGATTCACCGATTTCCTGATCAGTTACTAAAAGAATATCATCCACGTATCTTTTTATTATTCTGAATGTAAAATCAAGTGGTTTCCTCGCAACCAAACCATCTGCCACTGTTTTAACAGAATCTATCTCTACAATTTTTCCAGCCTTCCAAGACCGATAGACCGCTGGAGCCCCTTCAGCTTGAACCCCAATTATTTTTATATTTGGCTTCAAGGTTTTTGCAGCAACGGCAATTCCAGATATGAGACCGCCACCGCCTATAGGCACAATAATGGCATCTAGGTCAGGAATGTCTTCGAGCAATTCTAAAGCAATTGTTCCCTGTCCAGCAACTACAAAGGGGTCGTTGAAGGGATGCACAAAGGTCATTTCGGTTTTCTTTTGTATTTCAAGAGCCTTCGAGTACGCTTCTTCATAGTCTCTCCCGTGTTTTATGACCTCTGCCCCATAACTCTCCATGGCTTCAACCTTTTCCTTCACAGCGTTTTCGGGCACAACCACGGCAGCTTTGGTTTCGTAAATCTTGGCTGCGTAGGCGACGGATAACCCATGGTTCCCAGAGGAGGCTGCCACCAACCCTTTCTTGAGTTCTGATTGGGAGAGGCTACATATTTTGTTAACCGTCCCCCTTATCTTGAAGGCTCCTACTGGTTGAAAACATTCAAGTTTCAGGTATACTTCTGCGCCTGTTCTCCGGCTAAAAACCACCGAATGGTAAGTTGGAGTTCGAGTGACAAGTTTCCTTATTTTCTTACTAGCTTCAAGTATATTTTGGAAGTTTACGACTTCTCCTTTCATAACTATGCCTTCAGTCGGGCTAAAACATCTTCCCTTTAAATGCTCAATGTAAGCTTTTCCTCATTTCCTCTATGATTCTGGCACTTTTTCCATTTCTTCCAGAAAACTTCGAAGACTCATTTCTTGTTCTCCTCTGTTCCAATGGTTTTTTCAACGAGCTTTAAAAAGATGGATCCCGCTTCCCTTTCGCTAACGGTTTTACTGAAAACCGACACTAAGGCAATTTTTTTCATTCTCTCGGCGAGACGCTCAGCTAGAATGCGGGTAATCATTATGTTTCGATCGCCAAGTAGGATTGAGGATAAAGGTGGGCCAACCATTTTTTGGGCTTGGGGTATGGCTACAGCCAGCGTTCCCAACTGATCCTCCCCTTCGCTCAGAAGAACTAAACTCGCGTTTTTTGTCTCAAGATAAATAGCCAGGAAAGGCGTATCTCTTTCAATTATTTTTTCTTGAACAATTCTTGCTCGTGACATGGACAACCCTGCTATGCTATTTATAGCGTTGCATACCACTTTTTAGTGTTTCACTGTTTCCTGAACGATTTTTATGCAAATTTGCTTGTTATGCCGTGTCAAGCCACTATAGAAGAAAGTTTCTGAAAAGTTAAATACGTTTGAATGAGAAAATTAGATTTGCTAGTCACTAGCAGAGGAAGGAAGGTTAGGATGCAAAAGAGAAAGCTTTTCTTTGCAGTAGTGTTGCTGGTAATTTCGCTATCTTTGGTTTTTCCTCCGGTGGTCACCGCTGAACCACGGGAATTTACGCCATATGATGAACTCGCGGGAATCTTAGGAGAAATCGCCGAAACGAGTGACAGAGTTAAACTTGAGGTTATCGGGCAGTCGGTGGGAGGACATGACATTTACCTAGTTACCATCGCAAACCCATGTGTGATCCACAGACTCCAGTTCTATAAATGGTTTGCACAGCTAACCGTAAATAAGCCTACGTTAGCGAAGATGCTGGTCGACCAGGGAATAATAGACTACAAAGCAACAATCTACATCCATGGAAGTATCCATGGCGATGAGATGTCTGGAACAGACGCCTGTTTAGACATTATCAGATTACTTGCCTTCGACGACAGTGAAGAAGTACAGAATATCTTGGATAATGCAATCATCATTTTGGATGTGTGCGCAAACCCTGACGGAAGAATAGCAGACACGAGAGGAAATGATAACTACTTCGATTTAAACAGAGATTTCATCACAGCTTCTCAACCCGAAGACCGCATCGTGATCCAACGAGTCTTTCTTGAATGGGCTCCATTGGTTACGCTTGATCTGCACGGGTACATGGGAGCAGACTGGGTGCTAATCGAACCATGCACCCCACCACATAATCCAAACAACGAATTCGACCTCTTAATTGAACACTTATACCCCATGGCTCTAGATATGGAAGAAGCCCTAACAGAAATAAACATCACGACCCTGATTCCTTACAGAGACTGGCCAGCAGAATGGGACGATTATCCCCCAATATTCACGCCCATGTACGGATTCTACCACGGATCCTTCGGCATCACCTTTGAAACAACTGATCCATGGGAAGGAAGCATAGAAACATCTATCGAAAGTCATTTCATTGGCTCGATGGCAGCCATAGAATATACAGTTACCCACAAGGACGAAATGTTCTTTAACCAAGCTGAAATTTTCGTAAGAGGAATAAATAGAGGAAATGGACGATTCCCCTACGCCTACATCATCCCAACCGACCCTCAGTTGCAAATGGATCCGCTGGAAGCCACAGACTTAGTGAGCCACCTCATATTCCATGGGGTTAAAGTACACGAAGCTCCATGTTCCTTCAAGGCAGGGGGAACAATATACCCACGTGGAACCTACGTTGTTTTGATGAACCAGCCGAGAAGCGGTCTTGCAAACACCATTTTATGGGATGGAGAAAATCTTTCACCCCCACCAGATTATGGGCTGGATCTGCCGATGTACGACATTTCTGGGTGGAACTTCCCAGAACTCTGGGGAGTTACGGTCATTCCAGTTGAATCTCGGTTCTGTGCGCCATTGAAACCCGTTTGGCATGCACGCTACCCGAAAGGAGAGATTGAAGGGCGTGGATGGTACGGCTATGCACTGAAAGGCGACACAACCAACGCCATCATAATGGTGAACAGACTTCTGGATCAAGGCATCCAAGTCTATAGAACAACAGAGCCTTTTGAATCGCAAGGAGTCGAATTCGGGGTCGGCACCTTCGTTATTCCAGCACAGAATTTCTGGACAAGATGGAGCGTGTACAAGAACGCCAAAAGCCTCCACCTAACCCTCTACCGCATAAATAGGGTTGAGGTGGGCATGAAGCTACTGGATGAACCAGACGTTGCCCTCCTATACGATTCGGGAATCTCCAGTTCATCCTTTGGTGCAGCAAGGTTTGTACTTAATAGCCTAGAATTCGACGTGGACGTTCTTGACTACGACGATGTCAAAGGCGGAGCACTCCACGCCTACGACATCGTGATTGTACCAGATGGTTGGTATGAAGACATTTGGGATGGACTCGGAACTGATGGACAGTATGAGCTACACAGTTTCATAGAAGCTGGAGGAACATACCTAGGCTACGGCGAAGGAGGAGGAGCCCTAGTAAACGAAGCAGAATTCATTGAAGCACCAGCATACCTGTCAGAGTGGTATGGCGGATACAACAACGGCATCGTAAGAGTTGAATACGACCCTAATGATCCAGTGACTGCATACTATCCAGAAGAGGGCTACGGCTTCGTCTTCTTCCCAGTATGGTTTGAAGCAGGGGAGGGAGTTGAAGCACCAGCAAAGTACGCCGCAGAAAACCTTCTTGTTGCAGGCTGGTGGCCCTACTATGACGTAACAGCAGCGGGCTTTGACGCCGTTGTCAGAGGCGAATATGGCGACGGTGACGTTATCCTTATGGGCATGGAACCAATGTTCAGGGCACATACAGAGTTTACCTTCAGACTGGTAGCAAACTCGATATTCTTCGCGGCGCAAGCATGACAAAACCAGCAACTAACCCCCTCTTTTTTTTAAAAAAAGTGTGACGAGCTTCTCTAGTTTCCATATTAATAGGAACATACAAATTCGCCTTAAAGTCCATTAACCGATAGAGGAAACCGACACCGTGGTAAAAAATAGAGCACCAAAAATTCTTCACATGCTTCAAAAGAATTTCTCGATTCCCCAGTGGGCTAGTTCCACCAGAGACCCCTTTCAAACTCTAATCATAACCGTGCTCTCCCAAGCCACAGCAGACAAAAACACTGCTAGAGCCTTCAAAAACCTCTCAAGAAGATTTTCCATAACCCCAGAAGCCTTGGCCAAGGCAAACGTGGAGGATATTGAAAGGGTCATTAGGGTTGGAGGCCTCTATAGGAACAAGTCGAAAGCCATTAAGACCATCTCCCGCATAATTTTAGAAAAATTCAACGGTTCCCTAGATTTTATCCGGGCGTTACCCCTTGAAGAGGCGCGAAAAATTCTTTTGAACATTCCGGGAGTTGGACCTAAAACCGCTGATGTTGTCCTCCTCTTTTGCGCTGGGAAGCCAACGATTCCCATAGACACCCATGTGAATCGCGTTTCGAAAAGGCTGGAGCTGGCTTCACCAAAGGCTGATTACGAAGGAGTTCGACGAGCGCTTGAAACTCTTTATTCACCCGAAGACTATCTTCATGTTCATTTGTTGCTTATTTCGCTTGGCAGAAAATATTGTAGAGCGAGAAAACCCTTGTGCAAACTTTGCCCAGTCAACACCTTATGTCCATCTAAACGCCTAGAGAATTAAGATTCATGCAGAAAGTGTCAAACAAATTCTACGCAACATACTCTGCATAAACCGTGCTCAAACCAATCTCTCTGCCGCTTTCGTCTAGTTTTATTTGACCGAAACGAATGGTTGACACGTTCTCGTTTATCGGAGTGTAAACTTTCAGAACCCTCCTTCTATAGTCGACTCCACATAAAATTCCGATTCCCAGAAACTTACCTCGCTCATCTTGTAGCCCAACAAGCAAGCCTTCCTCTTCGCCCTCCTTTATCACCTTCACCCTTTTTCCAACGCTTTCCTCCATCTCTTTTATTTGCTCCTCAGCGACCGACTGACTTTTCCTAAGAACAACAAAAATTGTGGTGAGGGTTTCTTCGCAGTAGATGGGGCTTATCCCCAACAAATTCCTTATTCTTTCCATTCGCTGTGGAGCCAAGGGACTGCCAGCGCCTAGAAGAGAGCCTTCCACTTTAGCCCAGTTTAACGCGAATGACTGCACCTTAGCTTGTTTCAAATACTTTTTGTAACTTAGCTCGCGTAAAATCTTTCTTTTCTCCCGATTTCTTCGCTGCACCGATTGTGGGGAGTCTATCACAAGAATCTTAGTTTCCCTCAACGCTGTCAATATAGGTATCAACTCGTCTCCCTGTCGTATCCCTACAACTATGCTGGGAGAAACTTTCTCTGTTAACCGAACTTTATATTGGGCGGCGTCTTCACCCTCAACCCATCCGTCGGTGTTTATGATCAAAAAATCTAAATTGGTATCTAACATTCTGCTTTTTAGCTCAGTTAGTCCCTCTACGACCTTGTTTATTGCTCCGCTTGGACTTGTCAACCCTACAAAATAGGCGTCTTCTGCCTTAATTTCAAAGAGATCCTTCACGGGTTCGGTGATGTAGTTGAATCCTATAGTTGAAGGTGGTCCAACATCAGACTGTCCTAAATCGGCATCTACAATACCTATCCTACATTTCTTGCTCAATGCCTCGTTTGCCAAGAATGTGCAGAAGCTAGTTTTACCCGAGTCTATTCCACCCACGACCATAACCGTCACCGGCTTCTTTGAAGACAATATTTCCTTTGAGGCGTTTTCCCATGAGGAGGGAACGGTGCCTCCGTCAGTTTCTTCAAAGGAAGCCCCTTCACCTAGCATCAGGTCAAATGTAGCCTTTTTCCTTACCCAAAAGGGTACGCGCTTTCCTTCTCTTATGACGATCTTTTCTCCGACTTTGAACTTTGCGCCTAAAATGCTAACTTCTCCTGAAAGAAGACTTATAGACGCGGGACCGTCGACTAGTAAAGTTTTCTCTTTCTCAACAATATGTTTCATCGTGTCTTCTTCCTGGAAATGGCTTGACCCTTTCTTCTTGCGATTTCTATGGCAGACATCATGTCTCTTAATCCTCTTCTGTGGGCAGTTTCATTCGTGAGATGGCTTGTTCCGGCTTCGCTTACTATTTCTATGATGACATCTCTTGTTATGGTTTCATCTAATAAGTGTAGCAATTCCTTGGTATAAGTAGGAGCCCCATTCCCCACCTTCACTATGCTAACCGTAGCCGGCGCCCTCTTCAGGCTATCCATAATCGTGTTCACCGTTTCTTCCAAACTTGAACAATTAGTGGTTTCCAGAACGGCGTCATCGCCCAAAACTGCTACTCCATAAGTTTTACCCGGATCCACTCCAACAACGACTTTGTCGTAATTTGACTTCCCTTGAACAACTCGAATCGCTTCATCAATAACTGTCACAGGATCTGATTCGCGCTCGAAAATGAGAACATTAGGGTGTGTTATCCAGCAACGTTCTTCATTGGTGGTTATAACCACTTTAGCGTCTAGGGGAATGGGATCCCAAGGCTTCAGACTCAAGAAAGGCAGACCTTTTCCCTTAAGTTCCTTTACAAGATTATAATAGGCTTTTCCAGACACTGTTGCGAGCGCGATTTTTGCCTTCATGAGACTGCCCTTTTACGCTTTATGCAAGAGAAAATAGTGAGTTAAAGATAAAAACGTGAGTGTGCGCATAACTGTGACTCTCCATGCCTCCCATTCTTCTTTCTCAGCCTCTTAAATGTGTTATGAATTATAATCCTAGAAATGTGCACTAAAGGCAACGCTTATAATTTTTGGGTATATATTCGCTTTTCATGTGGAGCTCCTTGCGGCACATGGTTCCGACTGGTTGTGGTTCGCTTGACGAGTTGTTAGGGGGAGGGCTCCCCGTTGATGGTGTCTCCCTTGTTTATGGCGAGGCGGAAACTGGTAAAACGTCCCTCGCTATTCAATGCGCCGTTAATTGTGCAAGAATGGGCTACAAATCCCTTTTCATAGACTCGGATGGAACTTTTTCTTCAAAGCGATTGTCACAAATAGCCAATTATGATTATGAGAATATCTCGTCTTCCATAATCTTGATGAAGCCAACCACCTTTCAAGAACAAGTCATAGCGATAGATCATCTTGATGAGTACCTAACCAAAAAGTTTGGGTTGGTGATTGTCGATACCATTACATCATTGTACCGCGTCGAACTTGGGGGTCCAAAAGAAACCTTTGCCTTAAATCGAGAGCTGAACAGGCAATTTGCGTTTTTGACTCAAATCGTCAAGACTCGCAAGATAGCAGCCCTTATCACCAGTCAGGTTAGAAGCGTTTTTCTTGAGGAACATGTTGACATGGAACCAGTGGCTACACGCGTTTTGAAATTCTGGTCAGACGTTGTGCTTAACCTAAAACACACAGGCCAAACACGCGTTATAAAAGTTCTTCTTGAAAAGCACCCGGAACGCAAACGTCCTGCGAGCTGTTACGTTAAGATAGAAAGAACAGGTATTTGCGATTACGGACGCTAGGTTTTTTCTAATCAGAATGGGTGAAAGGACATGGCAATAACAATAATTGACGTCGGCTACGCCCTATGGTTCATATTCCCGGCTTATTGCGCTAACGCCGCTCCTGTGATTTTCGGCGGGGGTTTTCCCCTTGATGCTGGCAGAACCTTCCTTGATGGAAGACCAATACTTGGGTCGCATAAAACATTCCGAGGTTTTTTCTCGGGTCTTATTGTTGGAACGTTGGTTGGTTTCTTTCAAACCCTTCTATTCCAACACATTCTTTTCCAATACGATGCCCGCTTTCAGTACAATGTGTTGCTTGGATTTATGCTCTCTCTGGGAGCGTTAGTCGGCGATGCAGTCAAATCCTTCATCAAGAGACGACTGGACATTCCTCCAGGCTCCCCGCTTCCCATAGCGGATCAACTTGATTTCGTTGTCGGAGCACTCATTTTTTCGCTTCTGGTTTCGCCGCCGCCTTCCTTATTCACCTTATTAATCATAATTATCATAACGCCTCCCATACATTTCTTAACGAACTTTCTGGCGATTTTTCTCAAGGCAAAAAGGAAACGAGGAAACTACTAAAGCTGTCTCCATCTGGCTAGAAGAGATTGTTCGGCGAAAATGTATGAAACAACAATCAGAACGCAACCCACTAACAGCAAAATAAAGGCTTGACGAGGTCTATAGACGTACTTTGTGCTCTGATATGTTAAAATGAGCCCCACCACCCCCATAGCATAGGTGATCATAATAATCATGCTTTCCACAAGAAACTGTTCATTTAGAGCATAAGGATAATAAACAATAATTCTTCCGCCTGAAGAAATGATTGCCACGAGCGGTTTTTCTAGAAGGTCGTAGACTCCACCTCCGAGAAGGAAAATGGACGCAGCAACCGCTAGGGCGGCGATAACAAATATTGAAGGTTTAGCGGTCACCATCTTCCAGTAGGCTTTTTGTATGGAGAAGGCTAGAGACGACATTCTCCTTTTTATCCAACTTGCCATAGCTTATCTATCCTCATTTTTCATTAGCTGCTCTGCCACTTCTTTCGCCCAAGAGCCAGTATAAGGATTATTTGCAATCTCATTTAAGTATTCCTTCCACGAAATGTCCATCGCCCTTTTCCAGTCGTCGTACTTCTGGGCAATGCTTCTATACGCTTTTTCATGTAGTTCACAATATTTTTCCACGGCTTCTCTACTGCAAATTCTGCACTTCAAGGCGTTTCCTCCTCTCTTCCTTTAATGGGCAATTGGGGTTGAAGCATAGCCTCCACGGTCTTCCGCCCCTGATTTGTACTCGTACCAGAGGCCATCCACAGGAACCACAGTTCTTTCCCATGGGTTTGACGGTTCCACGTTGGGGAAGGGGAAATGATGTTTTGCAGATGCCTTTGAAGTAGTTGGTGCAGCCGATGAAGCGCTTTCTGGTTCTTCGTGAGTACAAGATCATTAGGTTGCCTGTGCCGCAAGTCGGGCAGTTTCCTACCATTCGTTCTTGCATTCGCGCTCTTTTAATGGCGTTGCTTAATGCTTCACCTATTGTTTCTTCTTTTTCCTTGAACTGTTCCAGCTGCGGCTTTAGCTGTTCCACGGCTTCCCAAAGTATGTTTTCCCTCTTTTCGTTGTTGTTTTGAATTCGTTCCATTTTTTTCTCGAGTTCTTGGGTGAGTTTTACTGAGATGACTCTTGGCGCATATTTGCTGAGGATGTCGATGATGTCGAATCCTAGGTCGGTTACAACTATTCTTTCATCTGCGATGTATCTTCGATGGTAAAGTGTTTCGATGATGTCTGCTCTAGTAGCCTTTGTTCCAATTCCAAGTTCTTCCATTTTTTTGAGAAGGCTGCTTGGATTGTAACGCGGTGGTGGATTAATAAACTTGTCATCGCATATAACTCGTTTTAGTTGAACTGTTTCCCCTTCTTTGATTGGGGGCAACAGAACCTCTTCAGCTCTTGAGTATGGCTTGTAATATTGCATCCAACCTTCTTTCAGGATCTGTCTTCCCCTTAGAAAGAAGCCATGACCATTTACCTCTAGGCGAACTTTTACGCTTTGCTTGATCGCTGTTTCTCCGAAAACAGCCATGAACCGTTTAACAACTAAGTCCCACACTTTTTTCTCAGGGTCACTTAATGTCCGTTCCGGCAGGTTTCCAGTTGGATATACGGCTGGGTGTGCAGGATCTTCTCTAGGGCCCTCTCTTGGTTTCAACTCTTCTTTTTCCAAAAGTTGTGAGGTTAGTTTTTTGTAGGCTGGTTCTCTACTTAGCGCGTTGAGTATTTTTTTGTAGTCAATTATTGGAGGCAGTTTCTGGCTGCTTGTTCTAGGATATGAAATCAAAGCGTCAAGATAGAGGCGTTGGGCAATGTCTAGGGTTCGTCTAGGAGTGTACCCAAACAGGCTGTATGCCTCAGTTTGTAATCCACCTATATCGAAGGGGATCGGAGGTTTCTGATGAAACTTTTTCACATCAATTTGTTTGATTTCGCCTGTTCTGTCAGTGCATGCTTTTACCACAGCCTCAGCTTCAGCCTTTTTCTCAATTTTTTCTCTTTCATATCCCACGTCATACGTAGATTTCTTGATTTCAACCTCTGCTCTTATCTCCCAGTATGGGGTGGGTACAAAACTGCGGATGGCTTTTTCTCTTTCAATCAGAAATTTTAGGGTTGGACCCTGCACTCTTCCGGTGCTTAAAGTGGAATATTTTCCGCTCCATTGTTTAGCTGCTAAAGTTAGCGCCCGAGAAAGATTTACGCCGTAGAGCCAGTCCACCTCATGCCTAGTCCTTCCAGCCTCTACAAGAGGAAAATCAAGTTGAGGAAGAAGCTCATCGTAAGCCTTTTCCAGTTCGCTTTTCATGAGCGTGGAGAATTTCATTCTCTTTGCTATATTTTCCTTGTTTTCGCAGGCATATTTTAGTATGCAATATCCGATGAGGCTTCCTTCAAGGTCGTAGTCACAAGCGACTATGAATTCTTCGGCGTTCTTCGCCAGCTTTGAAATCGTTTTAATCCAGACGCGAATTTGTTTTGCACCCCTTTCCGCCAAGTATCGAGGTGCCCATCTAAAGCTAAAAACAGGATAATAGTTTCTTCTTCCCCTTTCATGAGCCACCGTGTAGAGGTGGCCGAGGGCTGGAACTACGATGAGCTCTCGATCTCGATGGGCAAGAAAATAGGGCACGCCTTTTTCCTCAACTTTTTCAGGTTTCCCTTTGTAGTCAAGGGCCTCTGCTATTCTTTGGGCAGCATCCGGTTTTTCGGTAACGATTAAGGTATATTTTTTCATTGGGGTATTTCCTTTTTTGAGACATGTAAAGAAGCTATAAATGATTTGCGACTCACAGTTAAATCTTTTCTGAATGATAGCCTTTTGATCTCATTTGTATATTGCGTTTCATTTCACAAAGAGACTACCATACTGAAAAACAACTTGCGAGTCACTAGGTCGGAAACTATAAATAGTTTGCAACGATTGTATTCCCGTTTTGTTACGGCTGTGAGATTGTGCCTCAACGGGTGATTTGTCAAAAGTGTGGCGCTGTCCTTTACGATGGTATAGAATTGAAGCCTCCTGACGAGGTTATCCAAGGTTACGATGGCAAATGTCCAGCCTGTGGCAAAAAATTGTCTTTCATACCGAAAAACGTTGAAGTTAAGCCTGTTGAAGAAACAAATAAACTAAGTCTCTAGACGCAAAATAGATGGCATCAAACTCTGGTTTTGTGGCATGTCCATCTTAACGTTGCTGTTAGGCAGTGTAGAAAATGCTTAAGTGTTTCAAAAGGCAAATACCCAACTTCTGAAAGTAACATGGTGAGAAGCTTGCCAGAATGGGTATGTTTGAAATGTGGGCACAAATGGATTGACAATAGCAAAATAGAGCCAAGATATTGTCCAACTTGTGGTAACGCCAGCATATACGTTCCAGAGGTCAAGAAACCAAAATAGAGTAGAGAACTAAGAAAAGGAACCTACCTAACGATTCAATAACTACTCCGAAAACCCGACGTTTCTTCAACACGTATTTAACTGAACCTGTTGCTCAGCCGATACCCCAAAGCTTACGGATGGATGATGTCTCGTGTGAATGTATAAAATTTAATCAATGTACTTACGAAATGTAGGTGATTTTTTCTTCTTCCACCCTACGCATTTTCCGAGCATGTATCTCCCTTCGCTCTTCGATCTGCTGCATCTTTTCCACAATTTTCTCAGACTTCTCTATCTCCCCATTTAGACCACTTAAATCGACTTTAATCTTCAACATTTTTTGGAGAACTTCAAGAACGCTTTTCGCCGCCTTTGGGTCGGGCAAATAGCCTCGAGTCTCTCCTAGGAGACAAATTGCATCTATTTTTCTAAATCTCGCTAGGCCCAAGAGTAAGCCCGCTGTTCCAACGATGGGGTTTCCTGCAGAGCTGACCATCGCCTTTGTTTGCAGAGCTTTATTCAAAAGCTCAGGATTAGTCGACGCCACCACTACTTTTGGTGTTTCTTCAACTTCTTTTCGGTATCCACCAATAGTGACGATCGTCTTCACTCCATTTTTTTCAGCAAAGTCAAGTATACAACTAGCTACATCATACTGGCCCTCAATTGTTTGCGCTTGGCTATTCCCTGTGAAGAAGATGAAGTCGTTTTCTCCAGCTTCATTTTTCCAGAAGTAAAATTCTCCGCAGAGAAGCCTAACACTTCCCTTCTTGTTTACAAGAACGTAGTAGGGGAAGTGGGGGGAATATAAACTCGCGAGTTTTTCGGCTTTTAATTGTCTGACAAGGTATCGCATGGCTATCCTTCCAACCATTCCTAATCCGGGAAGTCCCTCTATTAAAACTGGATTTTTCAGCTCGACTTTCGTTAATTCCTTAATGGTTGTTGTTTTCATTCTGACCTAAACCTCTCTCATCGCTCGCCTGTATTTTGCGTACCTATCTTCGGGCGAGAATTTGGCTGGATGAGGTATACGTAGGTTACCTCCGCAATAGGGGCATCTCTCTTGGTTCAGTGTATATTTTTTGCATTTTTCACATTTTCTAAGCAGCCAAACCATCATTTTTCCCTTTTGAAGATGCCCTTTCCCCCAATTTTTTCTATGTGTTTTAGAGCCGTTTCTGTGGCTTTCTCCAAGGTGTTTTCCGCGCTTTTGTAATCTTCAGCTGAGACTACGATGCGATATTTCGGTGGTGCAACTACATAGATGCGAACTTTTGTTCCTTGTGATTCCCCGATTTTTTGAGCTTTTAGTAAGGTTTCTTTAATGAGAACCGCCCCGTTAGGTTCTGTGCATTGAAGCTCTAGGATTCCCTTTACCTTCACTAACGGTATTTTGATTTTTTCCTTTGCAATTTCCTCTAAAGTGACCGCAATATTTTTTGGGACGCCTAGCTTTAATAGAACATCGGCTCCTTCTCTTGCAATTTTCTCTAGCCCCTCATGTAGTCCTCCAAACTCCTTTTCAATTGGGGCTCCTGCTTTTTCATAAATTTCTTTGATGGGGAGGTTTAACTTTTCAGAGGCAGTTCGCAGTAGGCTGTCCGCTTTTCTGTCTTTTTTCCAGGACAGAACTTTTTCTATTTTCTCGCGTTTTGTGACTCTTCTTAGTGAGAGGTCAACGTGTCCTTTTTCTGTGTCGACCCGTAAAACTTTCAATACGAGCTTTTGTCCTTCACGCACGAAATCACGGATATTTCTTACCCAAGAGGAGGAGACCTCAGATATATGTAGCAAACCTTCCTTATCATATTCATCTAATTTAACGTAGGCGCCGTAGTCTGTTATTCTCTCAACTGTAGCAATCACCAAGTCATCCGCATCAGGCCACTCAGGCTTTTTGAACTCCATTTTCTCCCCCTTATTGTTTAATCCAGTACAGCGGTGATTTCGCCCTTGACTGTCGTTTTTCCGCCAGAGGGCTCGGCGAGTATTGCTCTGCAAACGTTGCAGTGAACGATGGTTGTGGCGTGGCTGAAAACGAACTGTTCGTTTCCACAGTCAGGACATTTTACTCGAAGGAACTTGCTTCTGGGTTTCGGTATAATTTCTTCCCATTCACTCATTTTATTTTCTCCCCTACTCAATAACTAGTTTCTTAAGGCGTATTCCCTTCTTGTGTCTTGTATATCCGCAGGTTTTGCATCTGAGTTTCAACGTTTGTTTTTTAGTTGTTTTAGCGAATTTTCGTTGGCGGGGGTATTTTTGTCCACCGTACCCCTTCTTTTCCTTTAGCTCGTGGTGCCGTTCACCCTCAGCTAAAGCCCTTCTTTTTCCAGCCTTGTATAGGGTAACTGTGTGAGGTTGATGGGCTTTACATTTTGGACAGTACGTGGTGATTTCTTTCGGTGTTTTCATTGGAATCACTGACTAGTTCGGTATAGAACAGCCAGCTTTATTACTATTTATCTGTTTCTGGGAAGACTACATGTTGCCAGTCCTTTTCCAAGCTATCTTCCTTTCCAAACTGGCTCTCTTTTTTCTAAGAAGGCTATGGCGCCCTCGCGAAGGTCTTCTGAAGAGAAGAGCATTGCTGTCGCGTCGATTACACCCTCCAGATCTTCTATTTTCTTGTTCACTGTCGTCTTTATCAATTCAGTTGAAAGCGGAGCTACCCGCATTATTTTTTTCGCCATCTCCATGGCGGCGTCTTTTAGCTTTTCAGGCGGCACCACCTTGTTTATTAACCCTATTCTTTCTGCCTCCTTCGCATCAATCGGTTCCCCAGTCAACATAATCTCCATGGCTTTCGCCCTCCCTACAATAGACGGTAGCTTGACAGCAGCGAAGGGAGGCCAAGCTCCTATCTTGCCTTCGGGTTGGGCGAATCGTGTGTTTTCTGAAGCAATTACAATGTCGCAAATCATGGTTATTTCGCATCCACCACCATAGGCAATACCGTTCACGGCTGCGATTATGGGCTTTCTGAATTCCGCAACTTTTCTTGCTGCTCCAGCGATTTCTTTGAAGTAGGCTTTCGCGTCAAACGCGTCCTTTATGGTCGCCAGGTCGTTTATGTCATCGCCTGCGCAGAATGCGCGGCCTGCTCCTGTAATTATCACAACGCGCACTTCGTCGTCTTTTTCGGCTAGTTCCATTGCTTGGGTGAGTTCACGCCACATTGCCCTATTTAGTGCGTTCAGAACTTCTGGTCTGTTGAGAGTTACCCATATAACTCCTTCTTTTTTCTCGTAAATGATGTGTTCAAACTCCAAATCATGTCCCTCACGCCTAGGTTTAGTTCCACTCGAATTTAACATTTCTTTATTATAACCTATCAAAATTGCTGAACTTGTGACATGATGAATTTTCCGTTTGGTAGCATTCCGTGATTGTTGTTCAGATAAATGTACTTCTTACGCACATCATGCTTCTTGATTGTTTCTATCATCTCTTTGAGTTCATGCTCTGAGTAAACGTACGCATACCACGCTTCTCTTCCGTGAAGTCGCAGGTAAAGGGCATCATTCATTGAAACTATTTCTCTGGGTAAATCTGGCGCGTCAACGGAACAAAAGGCTGCTCCAACATCTTTGCAAACATCCTTTTTGTCCCACCAAGATTCATGCCTAAACTCGATAACGGCGGAGTTGCCAAGATTTAACTCCGAGAAGAACTTTGAAAGGCGCATCATGTTTTCTGAGGTTGCAGCGAAGTTGGGTGGCATTTGAAAAAGCCAAAAGGAAATTTTATCCTCCATTTCTTTAAACAACGATTCGAATTTCTTCCAGGTTTTGACAGCGTTTGGTTTCAACTTCTGGTAGTGGGTTACCGCTCTGTGAACTTTAATGCTGAAGTCGAAGTCTGCTGGACTTTTTATCCATGTTTTAATCCAGCTTCTAACTGGAAAACGGTAGAAGCTAACGTTGATTTCAACCGTGTTGAAGCCTTGCCTGCAATACCATTGGAAAGGGGTGGGTACGCCCTCATTCCAAAAATAGCTGTAGCCTGAGGTGCCCACCCTAATTTTATCCATAACGTCAAGACCGAAAAATGAATATCTACACGCAGAATTAAGGATTATGTGAAATGAAAAGAAAGCCCAGTTCAAATATTTTCCGACGTAACCCCAAAGAGGAAATCATAAACAGGGCAAAGAAGGGAGCTTTTGATCACAACCCTTTGCTTGCTGCTTCACACCAAGTAGCGTGCAAGACTTGTGGATTCGCACAGAAAATAACCTATCTCGACCATCTGAAGTCTGGAAAGTTTGAGTTAGGGGAGACACAGATAATTGAGGTGTCCTACACCGCTCCAACCATATTTGGGTTAAGCCATGCGGTGGAGAGAATAACACCAATAGTAATTTCGATCAGATGTGAAAGGTGTGGAACTGAGGTGTCATGCAGTCCCGTAAGTCTCGAGTATTTGTTGTTCACGGCAACGAAGCAGCAGAAACTGAAAAACATGTATGTTTAGTCGCATTTTCTTATCTTTTGACGGATTCCGCCAGTTCCAATACTTTCCGTTTAATTTCCTCAAAAACTTCCTTGTCAGATCCAGAGGGAAGATTGATGGGATCGTCGATGTTCCAAACTTGTATCCTATCTTCCATTTGCGGATATCGCCTTATGATTTCATTTTTGTGGTTTTGCTTCATAGCTATTATCAGATCGTATTCCTCCAGGTTTTTCTGGTCTATTCCCTCTGGTACTCCTTTAAGATTCTTTAGGGCATTCTCTTTTTCCAGAAATTTCTTTGCGTTCGAAGCAATCATGCCAGCCGTTTGGGTTCCCGCCGATTCAACCTCCAAATCTCCTCGAAATTTTTTGAGAAGGGCTTCCGCTACTGGGCTTCTAAAGGAGTTGCCGGTGCAGACAAAAAGAATCTTCATTACTTTACTTCCACTTCTATAGCTACCCCTTGTTTAACGAGGACTCGAGCGTTTTCTAAAGGTAAAGTCGCTATGTCTTCTGGCTCAAAGGGACCGTAAGTCTTCATATCAGATCCGACTATTGCTGGAATTTCCTTAACGAAACGCAATAGTACCTTCTTCGGTTTTTCTTCCTTTTCAATGTGGGATAAACGTCCTTGAAGAATATCCTTTAAGAAAGCTTGGTAGGTCTCGGCTAAGGGTAAAACTTCTCCATGGAACTTTTCTTCTTCTTCGGTCAAGACTTCTCTAGGAACGGTTTCTCTAGCCAAAGCTTTTTTCAAGGCTTTATCGTAGCGAAGGCGAACAAGTTCCCTGACCATTTTCTTAGCATTTTCGAACTCGTGCTTTAATAACTTAGCCTTTGTTGTTTTTTCGTCTAGCATCCGACTTTCTTCTCGAATTTTTTTCATATAATCAGTAACTTTAGCATAGAAGTTCTTCGAGAGTTTTTGGATTTCCACGTTTTCCTTTTCTTTTTTCCATGCCTCGTATAGTTCATCGTACAAGTTTATTCCACCACCTTTGCTGCTCCTTTGCACAGAAGCATCAACGCCGCCGCTGTGGGCAGTTCAACTTTTTGTCCCTGATATGGACCGTAAGTCTGGTCTCCCAGTCTGAATTGAGGAGCATCTGAAACAAGGATCGTTACTGTGCCTTCCTTAAAGGCCACGGCGCTTTTGAGGGGATCGAAGTGTTCGATTTCTGTGATAGGCACTTCAATTTTTTTCAAACCAGTTTTTCCATGTAACGTATTAGTGAGTCTTATCAGCCGATGGATGTCTGTGGTGACCACCGTGTCGATTTTTACCGACTGCTTTTCCACACCATACTGAGCTATTTTTCGCCAGTTTTCTGCGCTTATACCTTTTACGGTTCCCCAAGGTCCCTTCTCTTTCCAGCTTTTCAAAAGAGCCTCTTTATGCTGAATTATAATATTAACAACTCTCCTCTCCAACCCTACTTTTTGCAATTCTATTGGAGTTGCTGTGACGAGAAAGTCGTAGGTTCCCCGGGCCATTCTTCCCCTCCATCCCAAATCATATAAGTCTGGACCGGCAAGCACCTGTGACCCTGTTCCTCCTAAACCGTGAAATTCAGTTTCTAACCCTATTCCCAGAACGTAGTCAACAATTTCCTTGCGAGCCATCGAATCCAACGCCTGAATTTCCTCGCTTTCCACGTGGACATGGTATCCTCGGTGTCCAGAAAATCCCACCCTTAACTCCTTCGAGGAAAATCCAAAATCTTTCGTTAGGATGTCTGTAAGCTTCATCGTTTCTACTTTTGCAGACTCCAAACAAACTTCGCAAGGCCAGGTTTTTTCATCGAATTTCTGTTGCCCACAAGTGGAACACTTCTTAGGCGGTGTGCCTCTGCCAACGGCACCACAATTACCGCAAACCCAAGTGTCATGAACCTTGGCGCAGGGAGTTGGAATGTGATCAGCGTCAATGTCAAAAATTAAGTCGGCTCCCAACCAACCCTTCCGGCTCATCTCGTCCTCAGGCCTCTCATAATAAGCGCAGGAATAATAGACATCTGAAGGGACGATTGTTTTCAAGGATGATGTGAGGTCGTCCATGCCTCTGAAGCCTTTATGCCTAAGCATAATTCTCTCCTCAAATAAAAGAAATCCAAACTCGCGGCTTTCGATAGAAGTTGGAGGCGGAATGGAGGAAGAATGCTGTTTATAGTATTCACCAAATTTGTCACGAACAAAATGGAATACGACGGGAAGCATTTTTCATTATTTCCTTTTTTACTCTGCTTTAAAGCTGTTTAATTAGATATTAGATAGTTTAATATTTAAGAATCTGTCATAGGCATGAGAATGGGAAAAGCGGTGGGAGCAGACACCAGTTCTGTCACAATACTGGTATTAAATTTCAATGGTAAGACGCATCTGAAAAAATGTCTCGATTCTCTACTTACAACCAATTACCCCCATTTCAACATAGTTGTGATAGACAATGGATCGACTGACAGATCCACAGAATTTCTAAAGTCTAACTACCCAAGCGTCAAAGTAATAAGGCATCACCAGAACTACGGATATGCTCTGGGCTATAACCTTGTCATAGACAAGATAGAAAACGAATACATAGTGTTGCTCAACAACGATATTCTAGTGAAGCCAGATTGGCTCAAGGAGCTCATGACACATATCAAGAACGAGGACGTAGCTGCTGTAGCTCCAAAAATGAAGTTCCTTCATGAAAAAACACGGATAAACTCCACAGGAGGAAGCTGTGACATCTATGGCGTTGGGTTGAATAGAGGAAATGGTGAAGTTGACATGGAACAATACGACTTGATTCAGGAAGTGTTTTACGGGAATGGGGGGGCGTTACTCATAAAAAAACGGGTTTGGCGTGAGATAGGACCGTTCGATGAACGTTATTTCATGTATGGAGAAGACTTGGACTGGTGTTGGCGAGCAAGATTAAAGGGATACAAAATCATCTATGTTCCCCACGCAGAAGTGTATCATCATTGGCGTGGATCTGGGGGATCAATGGTCACCTTGCTTGAGAGGCACTGGCTTTCAACGATTCTCAAAAACTACAGTTTGAAAACTTTGATCAAAATCATGCCCAAATATTTGGCATTAAAAACTCTAAAAACCATGTGGTTGATCACACATGCGAAGTCTACCGAAAAACTCGCTGTCATAGATGCTATTTTATGGAACTTGTTCAATCTTAGAGGCACCTGGAGGAAAAGGACTCAAGTTCAAACTTCGAGAAAATTGCCTGATGCTGAAATACAAAGACACATGTTTAAACGAAGCTTCGAACTTTTGCTTGGGCTTGGGAAATTGAGGCATCCACTCCTAGATTCTTATTAGTAATAAGATCTGCATTGGCGTTAATAGGAGGAATTTGAAAATGCCCAAAGCAGTCCCAGCCCACTTCGTTGAAAAACTCAAAGTGAGGAGTGGCACGCCGTCTTTGCTGAATCTCCATAACATCCTTTTTCTAGCTTTTGTTGTGCGTATCGTTCTCATTCCATTCTTTAGTGATGACTTTAACTTTTGGGCATTCAGAGTTTTTACTGGCTACCTCACCGAAGGATTTAATCCTTGGACTATTTCGTATCACGACCCCACGCTGTACTGGATTAATCCTTGGAGATATCCTCCCCCATATCTCATTTTCACAGCGCCAGCCCAACTCATTTACACACAGGTAAGAAACGAAATCGTTTTCCTTTATCTAATGAAAATGCCACTGGTTATCGCTGACTTAATCACCATTTTTTTCCTTTACAAAACGGCAATGATTCTTAGTGGCAATGTCAAAAAAGCTGAAAAACTTACGCTACTCTATGCTTTCAATCCATTAACCATACTTGTCTCAGCGATTTGGGGCATCACCGATCCCATTCCAGTAATGTTCACAGTCGCATCACTCTACTTCTTTTTAAATGCTACGTCAACAATCGGATTCGCTACTTCGGCCCTCTTTCTAGGCTGGGGGATCGCGTTTAAACTTTATCCTATTTTTATCCTCCCAGCGTTCGTAGCAAAATTGAAACGCTTTAAAGAAGCCATAGTCTTCATCATTTTCGCTTGCTTGCAATTAACTGTTTTCAGCGCCCCTTTCTTGTTATGGAATTATGAATCCTACGTTAACTTATTATTGATACACCACGCTGAAGGTGTACATCCGCTTTCCCCCATTTTTTTCTTAAGCCACCTACCGATAGTACAAATCTTCCTGTTCCTTTCCATAATGACACTCTTCATTGTCGTTTATCTCAAGAACACATCCATTATTGGAAACGTAACTCTTTCCTTTTTTGTGTTGTATTTAGCCTTCGGCGGACTTTTCCCCGCTAACTATTTTTTGTGGATAGTCCCCTTCACAGTGTTACTTCTCGCCGATAAGAACATTGAAGAATTTCGAGGCTCTCGGCTGCTCCCCTTCATAACTATCCCATCGATTATTCACACACTAATTTTTAACGGTCAATATAATCATGTGGAGGGCAGCGCAGGAATTTTCTTCTGGACATATCATTGGTTAAGGTGGAAAATTGTCCCATTTCAGATTCTTCCTTTCCTTCAAATCGCCACACCAGTCATTGGTTTCATGAACCTAGCAATCATCGTATACTACGTCTATAAGATTCTGAAGTCGTCCCGGGCAGGTACTGTGCACAAAAGTTGTCATTTGCCAAGTTTAACCCTCTTCCATACCATCAGGAAAAACAAAAGCCTAGTCCTTTCGTCTCTAGTAATCTTGGTGTTACCTTTGCTATTCTTTCCCAAAATCATCCCCTTTGAACCTATGAAATTCAAGCCGGAGATAGCCCCCTTAACCTTCACATTTTTTGACGATTTCAATAGCTCCACACTCAACTATCAATGGTCAGTTACAAGCAATGGAACATACACTTTGTATTTCGACGCAAATCCTTCCTACGTTTTCTTAGATGTCGACGGAGCTCCACAGGGCAATACATCTATTTATCGTGGTCAAAGCACCAGCTCATCTGGCTTTTTCAGTTCCAGTTTGGCTACCATTGAAATTAGATTTAGATTGGACAATTTGGTCAACCAAATACAAGACATCTTAGTAGCTAAAACTGATGGTGGCTGGTTTGGAGCAAAAACAGAGAACTCATCAACTAATTTCGTATACTTTGATGACACCGACAATAGCCGCTTAACAATCGCTCCATCGGATGAGCATTGGCACGTTTTTAAAATTGAACACAACATGAGTGGGCGGTTCATCTTTTTTGATGACAATTTCAACGTCGAAAAAAGTCCAAAAACTTTCTCTTCCCTCCATCTCGGAGGACCATGCTCAGTTGACTGGGTGAAGGTGGTGATTAAAGATTTTCCCATAGGCAACCCCTGCAAAATTTACGCTCTTCTGGCACTCGGCATACCATCAACAATGTTAACATTGATTACCGCAGCGTTACTGTACCCAAAAAAGTTTCGTCTGGATGTTTTTAGGAAAATCTTAGGCTGACGGTAAGGTTATCTCACATTACTATATGATTCCTTAAAAGCGCATCTATACAATTTCTCTGGTCCTCTTCAATATTCTTTTTCAAGCCTAAACAGGAAACGAAATCACCTATTCCGAGTCCTGTTTTTATAATGTAAGATAAAAATCCTTCAATCTCGGTTCTCGTTAGCTTCGATTTTCCTAGCTTCCGGTTGACAAAGGTTATGGGGATTTCCCTTACCCTAAATCCTTGCAACCAAGCTTGTCTGACGGTTTCAATTTGAATTTCATAGGTCTGACTATGAAGGTCATTCACCACCGATTTGGCATACCGTCTTGAATAGCATCTCAAGCCGCTTGTACAATCGTGCATTTTCATTCCAATGATCGCCGAAGCGATAAGGTTGGCGACGCGACTAATTAGCCATCGTAGACGGTGCCACCCTACAATCTTGCCTCCTGGACAGTACCTGCTACCAATCACCACATCATAGCCGCGTCTAGCCACACCTAACAACTTAGGTATATCTCGCGGATTATGGGAGTAATCCGCATCCATAGTGATTATGTAATCTGGCTGGGCTTTCAAAGACAAAATCGATCGGAAACCAGCGGCAATGGCTGTTCCCAATCCAAGTTTTGCAGGTCTAACATACAAGAGAATGTTGTCATATTCTTCTCTAAGTTTTTCCACTATTTCAGCTGTTCCATCCGGGCTAGAATCGTCGATGACGATAATCGAGAGGTCAAGTTTCAGTTCTTGAATTTTTCGAATCAAGCTCTCGATGTTTTCAGCTTCACAATAAGTAGGAAGCATAACGGCAATAGTTGATCCTTTCTCAAAACTCCTATTCGTAGGTTGACCAGTACAAACTTCTTTAACTGAACCAGCTAACGTGAACGTCTCGTCGCTCCTATTCACGGAGAAGAACTCTCCAAATATGCTTCTAAACAGCTTTCATTATTTAATGAGTTTGTTTATATTTGTTATGGAAAGTGACGACCTAAAAGTGCTGGAACAAGGGGCGCTGTTATCTATGGGGTTACTAATTGGTTATAGGATTTAATGGCCAGCGTCACTATGTCCTTCCACCGATATTTCTCTTTCACGAGCTTTTGGCCGTTTTTTCCCATTGTTATTGCGAGTTTCTTATTTGAAAGAAGTTCGATGATGGCCTCTGCGAATTCGGTGGGGTCGTCTCTCAGCAGTACATGTTTTTCGTTTTCCACTTCTAAGCCTTCGACACCCTTGGATGTGGAAATAACTGGTTTACCGAGAGCCATGTACTCTAGGATTTTTATGCGGGTTCCCGAGCCATGATAAATGGGGGCAATGGCGATGTCTGCTCCTGCAAGATAAGGTCGAACGTCTTTAACGTTGCCGAAAACTTTTACACAGTTTTGAGTCCTATTTTTAACTAGCCCTCGAGGTGGATTTCGTCCAACGAGAACAAAATCTAGATTGTCATTTCTTTTGTAGGTAGCATGTGCAATGTCGTTTAGGATTATCTTGGTGGCGTAAACATTGGGAGCGTGATCAAAGTTTCCTACAAATATGATGGTAGGTTTGTCGTAGCGATGTGAATTTGCGGTTTCAAAGAAATCGTCGTCGACACCGTTTGGGATGATCACAAGTTTGTTGTTAGCTATTGTGTACTTTTCTGTCAACATTCTTGCGTCGTGATCTGAGCACGTAAAGACAAGTGAGGAGACAGCGATTGCAAACCACTCCAAAAGTAGCGTTTTGAGATACTGTACTTTATTTAGGCGTTTTTCCATTGCTAGACTGATCTCTTTCACATGATACACTTCAACGCCGTGTTCATCAAGGATGATGGGTTTCCGTAATATTTTGAGAAAGGGTATCAATGGAGCAAATAGTGGAAACTCTAACTGAATTATGTCGGCCCGCATCGCGTATTTCAATAGAACCAACGGCAACAATGGCAGTTGAATGAAAGGAACACCCATTATTCGTGCATTATTTCTTGTTTTTCCAATTCGTTTGCTCTTTTCGTGAATATCTAGGATACAAATTATAGTCACTTTATTGCCATGACTTGCTAAATTGTCACCCAAGTGATAAATTCTCCGAGCCGCCCCATGATTAAGAGAGAAAACATCTAATGGAGACAAAATTAGAATATTCGTCTAAAGTGCACCTTCTTGCTCCCGTTCATCAAGTCATTTTACGAAAATGATGCAAAAGCAATCATGTGGGTTCTCCAACTGGTTTTGGTTTCTGAACTATAATGCTGACCAAGTAGGAGACGGTAAGTCCTGAAAACACCGATTGTAATAAGACTGTGCCATTAACCAATTGAAACACTCCGTTAGAACTTATCGTCAATAATTGTGTTGAAAGGGTTGACAGTAGAGGCGTGTAGTTTGGCATAAAGAAGAAACTATTACCCCATGTAGATAGGTAAAAACCGAAGAAAGTGATACTGATAGCGAATGTGACGATTGTGAACAACAGGAAAAAGTTCCTTCGGTGTGAAGTGTACGCGTCCACTATCAAAAAGGGGATTATCCATAAAATAAAATGCGGATGCCACCTAGAGAAGGCAAATAGTACTAAGAGCGCCCCAAGCAGTGACTCTTGAAAACTTAAATATTCACCGTAATTAGGTAAGCTTAAGACTGTCAGGTAAACGATGAATAAAACTACAGTTATGCCGATACGGAATCCATACACTTCTATTATTGGACCTAGGAAGAAGAAGAAATCGGGCATCAAGTCAAGATCAGGAACAACTTTTAGAGCTCCTGTTCTAGATGCTCCTAACAGAAGATTTGGGATTAGGCTAATGAGGAATGTAGTTAGACTAATCATTACAAACTTGATGCTAGCCAAATTGGCATTTCTATTGTAGAGTTTCAAAGTCGCACTTTTCGTCTTTCTCATATGTATAAGGTAAACAGGTAAAAGTAGTGCTGGAAACAGTTTTGTGCCGATGGATATTCCTAACGCTATTGCACTCAAATCTCTTCTACCTTTATCAAATAAATAGGCACTCAATGCAAGGAAGCAGACCATCACGATATCTATGCTACCCCACATCTCAGTGATCAATGTGGTGTATGGATTTATTAGCCACATAACAAACGAAGCTTTGCCAAGTTTTTGGCTTCCACTTGTAAGAACCACGATGCGGCTCACTACAAATCCTGTTACAACATCAAATACTATATAGAATAATTTGAGCATAAAAACGAGTAGGAAGGAACCCGGCGTAGAAAGGAAGTAGAATATGGGGGCACTCGCAGAAGGGTATGAATTACTACCTGGATAGATCGTCACCAACTCAGGATGATCAACTGGGAGTAGTATCCAGAGGTTATAGATGATATGCATAACGGGTTTCCAGAATCCTCCCGAGGCGGGAGAGGTTGCGAATACATTGGAGAAGGGAAAGGCTGAGGTGACCCCGTATGTTATATTAATAAAATCGCTACTCAGAGGAGATAGAAATGCCAGCACAAATTTTAGAAGAACCGCAAGTATGCAAACTTTTTGCAAAAAAGTTAACTTGAATAGAGTGAGCGTGTCTTTAATCATCGTTAAAATTCTGTTATTGCTTGATCTGCAAAAAAGAAATGTTACATATGGAATGATAATTAGAGAGATAACGATCAGAATGGAAGAGAGTGCAAATCCCAAAATATCTTTGAGGACAAATCTATTTGCTTTGAGAACTTCGATGGAACTTACATACAAATTGCATTGTCGCTCGTCAATTGGATCGAACGGCTCTAAACCTATTCGAATAGCTTTTACCATCGCTAAGGAGAGATCACCGCTCCACGAAGAATTAGCTTCATTTGGTTGAAAACGCAAGGGAATGGCAATCCTGTTCCACCCTCTCCAGCAAATTGGTAGAGAGCGTAATCCTTTGGTGCTATTCGTAGCATCAGTGATATAAAAGGAGTATCCATGCGAGGCGCCAACAGCCCATGCATAACCGCTAGTCTCTCGGCCAACGCTACTGTCAGCATAAAGCCAAAAAACAGCCATGTCGTAGCTTAACAAGTTCAAGGGCTGGTCAAATGTGTAAACCATATGAGCTTCTGGTTTCTCAACCTCCGGTTGTTCTCCATTTCCGTATGTCTGATTGATTGATCGATTTTCGAATGTTACTGATAGCCGTAGGATGTCTGACCTTCCTGACCCAGGAATCGCTGCCTTGGAGATGGATAAATTCCTTGCAAAGGTTCCTTCAACCATCCATCCAGCAGCAGAATCAGTTGGCGCCAAGGTTTGGTATACAAGAACCTGATCACTGACATCTCCTGAAAGTGAAAATGAGACGAGTCCCACTATTAACACAAAGAAGCTGGCTAATATCACTGTTTTTAGCAAGCGCCTTGATGCTAAAATTGTATTGACCATGTCTTACGCCACTGGGGAGCTTTAATTATTAGATTTGCCCAAGAATTTCTAATAAACCCTAGCCATATTTCCCAACGAAAACCTTATGAAAATTATTGAACTCTTGAAATCCTTCTTTTAAAGTCATCAAAAAACCTGCTTTTTCAAGAAATGCATCTGAAACTTTTCGATTCTTCTGTATGTACCTTCGTTTATTCAGAATTTTTCTAAAGTTACGAAGAATCCAGTAGTTTCCTTTAAGAATCACTTTTACTCCTTGATAGCGCTTGAGCTTTAACAAAACATAAAACATAATGAAATCGAAACCAATGGACATTATTAAAGCTTTAGTCACGTTTCTGACTTCAAAGTTTTTCAAAACTGTTAGTAGCCTATTCCGTTCACCCAAGAAAACTCTGATAGGCGAGGATTCGTGACTCCAAGACCCGGCGAGTACATGATAGATTACTGAATCTGGAATGTAAACAATTTTGAAACCATGCAATAAAGCTCTCCAGCAAAAATCAGTCTCTTCAAAGTATGCAAAAAAATCCTCATCGAAGCCTCCTACCTTTAGAAATAAATCTTTTCGAACTAGCATAGCAGCTCCGCATACTGCGCCAACAAGTCTCTTAATGTTATATTTTTTCCCATCAAGGTCATACAGACCTATGTCGACTCCGCCACCTATAGGGGTGATCTTTGCCCCTGCGTGATGAATCAGATGAGGATTATCGTACAGTAGGATTTTACTTCCAGCAGCAATTACAGATTTGTCATCAATAATTTCATTTACCAACTCTTTCAACCAATTTTCATCAGCTCTTGTATCGTTGTTCATTAACGCAACAAAATCAGCCTCCACCATTTTTATTGCTTCATTGTAAGCTTTGGCGAACCCTAGATTCCTCTTTAATTCAATGACTTCTACCCAAGAAAATTGCTCCTTGACGTATTCTACTGAACCATCCGTAGATCCATTGTCAATAACATACGCATCAAAATTCTTATAAGTTTGCATCCTCAAAGACTCAAGACAAACCTTTAGGAAATGTTTGCCATTGTAATTTAATACAAGCACAGCAACCCTTGGAGCATTTTCAGTTGGCATATTATGCACAACGAGTCATACAAAATAAAGCATAATTCTGTAGAATATTGTATGAAAGGCATTAAAGAAATTCTCAATAATAGTTTTGCTGGCACCTTTTAGCCACTGTTCTAGAATACCCACCTTGTAAGTCATCAACTCCAGAAGTTTTTTATCATTCACTCTCCTAAGCTTTTGCACCTTGGTACGCTTCTTCAATGTTCTAGTCAAATTTTCAAACACCAAATTGTACACCGTCACCCTAGAAGCCACATATTCTTTTCCCTGTACAAAGCAAACCCCAAGATAACACTTCCGTCACCACCAAGGAAGGGAGGTTGTGTGCGTGTGCACGCATCTTTTCCGATTTTAATCTATACCTTAAGGAGATTCTACGTGTTTCCAGAACCACTCATTTTGACGATACCACTCAATTGTCTGTTTAATTCCATCATCAAATGAAGTTATAGGTTTCCATCGTAGATCGTAAGTCATTTTAGTGCCGTCTAATGCGTATCTTTCATCATCTTTAAGTCTCGTTCCTTTATAACCTTGAAAAAGGTCCTGTCTGTTGGTTAGCTTCAGTATTACTTCAGCAACCTCTGGAACAGTGAGATAAGCGTCGGGAGGTATATGATATATTTCTCCTAGTTCACCATTTTCTAAAATTGTTAGTATAGCATCACAGGTGTCTTTAACATAAATCCAGCCCCTAACAGAACCTCCTTTGAACAATGTGAACGGGGTATTGTTCAAGCATCTGGTTATCATTTTGGCAATAAGTTTCTCTGGATGTTGTCGGGGACCAAAATTGTTCATGCTTCGGGCAATGATTACAGGGATTTTAAAACTATGGAAGTATGCATTGCAATACATTTCTGCTGATGCTTTACTGGCAGAATAAGGATTTCTGGGTTTGATGTGATCATCCTCTTTACAGTATCCTTTAAGAACATCGCCGAAAACCTCATCCGTAGACATGTAGACTAACTTTGGCTTTTTTTTAAGGTGTCTTAAAACTTCTAGAATCGTGAAAGTTCCTAAAAGATTCGATGCCAGAAAGTCTCTGGGATAAATGAAACTTCTATCAACGTGAGTTTCGGCCGCAAAATGAACTATTAAATCCACATCTTTTATAAGATTCATCATCAGTATGGCATCGCTAACGTTTCCAGCCACAAATTTGTACCTTTTGGTGTTTCCTAAATGCTCAAGAGCTTTGGGGTTCACAGCGTAAGTGTGGAGGCTAAGGTTAATTATTTGCCAGTCTGTTTTTTCTATTAGATAATCGACGAAGTGTGATCCTATGAAACCTGAACCTCCAGTGACGAGAATGCGTTTCATTTTAGTACTAGCCTTCTGTATGGTTGGTAATATGATTTTTCAAATTCTCCATCTAACCATTCAACTATCAGTGTATCTTCTTTCGCACTAAACATGTGAGGAACATTCGGTTCGAAACATATCATCTCTCCCGCTCCTAGTGTTTTTGTTTGTTCTCTTCCATTTGCTTTGTATTTGAACTCCAGTTTACCAGTTAAGACAATATCGTGTTGATTGCTTTTGTGATAGTCTCCTCCTCTTAGACATCCCTTTTTGGTGAATAAAATTATGAATTCTTTTCCTTTAAACAATATCCTATGAATCGAGCCCCTTTGATCTTCATTGACTTTCTCAATTTCCATCCTCATCATTCCATCCCGTTTTTCCATCATTAGATTAATACTTTTTGATGAGGTGTGATATTTGTTTTTCTTTTCAACGATTCAATGGTCTAAACCGCGAAATCGCCAGTACATGAAATAACATTTAGTTCTTGCTCACCGCTTAGATGCATTTTAGGAACGACCTGAAATCGCCATAGAAGTGTCAAAACTTTTGTCATGGGGACTGCAAAGAGCTGCTTTGATCAATTCATCCGCTTGTCCAGATTTAGTACGACACTTTCCTTCCATTTTCTCATAATAACTGACAAGCATAAAATGCGCGCAGCAATGGCTTCACTGAGATAGTACTTTGCAACTTCATGACCGTGCTTTGGGGTACTGCTTCAATTTTAGCCATATTTTTGAAATCATACTTAAGAAGAAATTATGATTTCTGCCACAAATTCTTGGATTTAAGTTCCATTTTTACGAACCATAATAAACATTCGCGTAAAGAAGCCATCAAGTCTTTCTCTTTCAAAAGACTGTCCGGAAATTTTCTAGAACGCTGAATAAGGTTACGCTTCTTGAAGGCGAATCTTAAATTTCTAGTAAAACAAAAATTCGCTTTGACTAGTGCCAGCAATCCCTGCATGTTTTTGTCATACGCCAGAAGAAAGGCTTGTATACCAAAATAACCAACTGAAATAAGAAGAAAATTAAATAAATTAATGAGCCCGAAGTTCTTTATCATGCTGACCTGTCTATTTCGTTCTCCATAGAACAATCTAGTTGGATTTCCTCGAGTTCCAAAAGTCCCACCCATTTTGTGATAGATAATGGAGCTAGGAACGTAAACTGTGCAAAACCCATAAATCCATGCTCTCCAGCAGAAATCTGTGTCCTCGAAATACGCAAAATAATCCTCATCGAAACCTCCGACTTTCAAAAATAGATTTTTTCGAACTAACATAGCGGCCCCGCAAACCGCTCCTACAGCTCGCTTGATGTTGTATTTTTCTTCATCTTGTTCATACAAACCTATGTCTATTCCACCTCCTATAGGAGTAATCTTTGCTCCTGCATGATTAATTAAATGAGGATAATCGTACAACAGAAGTTTACTTCCAACGGCAATTATAGATCCGTCACCGATTATTTCATTTACCAACTCTTTCAACCAATTTTCGTCAGCTTTTGTATCGTTGTTCAATAATGCAACGAAATCTGCGTCCACTCTCTTTATCGCTTCATTGTAGGATTTGGCGAACCCTAGGTTCTTCTTCTTTAAATCAATGACTTTTACCCAAGAAAAATGCTCCTGTACGTATTCTACTGAACCATCCGTAGATCCATTGTCAGCAATATATACATCATAGTTCTTGTAGGTCTGTCTTCTTAGCGACTCAAGACAAGTCTTTAAGTGACGTTTGCCATTGTAATTCAAAACTAAGACTGCAACTTTCGGGAGGTCTTTAGCTAACATATTTCTCCGCTACCTTTCAGCCATAGAGGATATTTTTCCTTCAATGACATTTATGGTTCACCACTGCATCACGTAAGATGATGGGCTATCTTGTAGAGTGTCTGATAAAATGCATTAAAGTAACCTTCGACAATCAGTTTACTAATTCCTTCAAGCCATTGCTTTGGAACTGTTATCTTGTGACTCATTAACTCTAAAAGTTCTTTGTCACGCACCTTTCTAAGTTTCTGCACTTTGCCCCGTTTCTTCAATGTTTTAGTTAAGTTTTTCAACACCCACCTATACGTAGCTATTTTAGAAGCAACATACTCTTTTCCGCAGTACAAGGCATATCCCCATGCTAACACTTCTGTTAGGGCTAATGAAGGGAGTAAGATAATCAGTGTACGGCGGCTAAAGTTTTTCATTGACATTAACCACCTACCCCGCTCTAATATAAAATATTTTCTGGGAGTCATTTTCAACAAAAACTTGTGATACACTTTCGATGAAGGTACAATTAAGCATTTCCAGCCTCTAAGCAAGACTCTCATTGCCAAGTCTATATCGCCGAAGTCCATAAAAAAGTCTTGATCCATGAATCCAACATCTTCAACCACATCACGCCTTATCATGAAAGATGCGCCACACGGTGCTAACACATACTCCTCTTTACACCTACTCTCCGGCTCCTCAAAAAAACGTGGAAAAACCAACCCCGTAAAGTGCACTTCAACCCCGCAAGCGTTCACCATTCGCGGTTTATCGTAGAGCAAAACATTTGGGGCTAAAATCCCGGCCTCCGGATGATTCCTGGCCCCTCTAATAAGTTCATACAACCAGTCCTTATCTACTACAACATCCGGATTCGATACAACGATATACTTCCCATACGTATATTTCACGCCTAAAGCATTACCACCACTATAACCTAAATCTGCCTTACTCCTTACCAACTTAACAAATGGATAACTTCTTTCAACATAATCCCGCGTGCCACCGGATGACATAGTATCGACTATTATTACCTCAAAATTTTTGTAAGTTTGATTTTCAATGGACTTCAAACAGTCATCTATATCCTTTCTACTATCATAAGCACAAGTAACGATAATTATGCTAACTAATGGATGGATTTTGAGGTTCAACGCGGCTCTATTTCCCTTTATAAACTTTCTTACGATTGAAGGTAATTCCATTGATGTTCAATGGATGAACTAATGTGAATGGCGAGAACTTTGTATAATTGAATATGCAACATCTAACTCCAAATAGCGCGCGCGTTCAGCCAATTTTCGGCTACGACCATATCGGGGTTCAGCACCGCAATGAATTCACAATATGCGTTTTTGTACCCAACATTATTTCCTCCACCATAGCCCAAATTTGCGTAATTTTCAATGACTCTCACTTTTGGAAACGTTTTCTGAACGTATTGTGCGCTACCATCACTAGAACAATCAACCACAAGTATTACCTCGCAATTTGTGTGCGCATTTGGGTAAAACTCGTTTAGAACTGAGTTTAAGCATTCCGCTAAGTGCTCCCTGCCATCAAAATTCACAATTATTACGCTGATTGGCTGCATATTTTCACTTCGCAAAGTCTATAAGCATGTGTAAGCCCGCGATGTTAGTCCTCAGCTCCCCCAAAGTCCTCATCTTCGTTAGTCTTTTCCAAATATAGCTTAACCTTAAGTAAAAAGAGATGTAGGCTTTCTTGTTCCATGCTTCTAACTCTCGCCTCCTTAAGGATTCAATTTCGAACGTCGTCGACAACTCAGCGTCAAGCTTTGCGTACACGTACTTGTCCCATTCTTCAGGCACGCATTCTTCATTAATGACCAGATCAAAAAGTTCTGTTCCGGGATATGGAGTAGTTATAGAAAATTGCGCGAAATCAGGATCAAGTTTCTTGGCAAATTCTATAGTCTCCTTAATCGTTTCTGGAGTCTCCCCAAGAGAACCTATCATAAAATATGCAACTGTTTCTATTCCCGCCTCATGTGTCAATTTAAATGCTTTAAGTGCCTGTTCTATCGTAATATCTTTCTTAAGGTTGTTCAGAATTCTTTGATTTCCCGACTCCACGCCGTATGCAATCACATAACACCCAGCAGCTCTCATAATTCGGAGCAACTTCCTGTCCACTAAGTTTACCCTAGTCTCGCATGTCCATGGAATGTCTATTCTCCGTTCCTTTAATTCTGCACAAATCTTGATAGTCCGTTTTTTATTCATTGTAAAAACATCGTCATAGAATTTAATTTCATTTACATGGAATTTCTCAATCAAATATTGGATTTCATTTACAATGTAAGTTGGGCTATGAGCCCGATATTTCTTACCGAAAACGGATTTCGAGCAAAATATGCAACGGTAAGGGCATCCTCTACTAGTTATAATAGGCATGAACGGCGATAGCCTGCCAAATGGAGGGTGAGGGCGATATTTTCCTGTAGGCAATAGATGAAAAGCAGGAAAAGGTAGCGCATCTAAGTCTAAAATAGGTCTAGACGGAGTGCTTCTCACGTAGGATCCGTTTCTATACGTTATTCCCAGAACATGTTCTATGTTACTTGAGCCTTCGTCTAAAACTTTGACGAGTTGAAGCATCGTTTGTTCCCCTTCTCCACGTACAATAATGTCTATGTCAGGAACGCTTCGTAGAGTCTCTTCAGAAAGTATTGTTGCATGAGGGCCTCCAAGAATAACCATGATGCTAGCATCAACCTCTTTAACTTTCGCTGCTATGCTTATCGCTGAATTTATTGTAGGAGTCATGGCGGTAATACCTACAACATCAGGCTTTTCTCCTTGAATAATCCCAGAAAATGAAATTTCAGACAATCCCAACGCTGGTAGATCTAATATCTTAACGTCGTATCCGCTATTTTCAAGGACAGCAGCCATTATTGCGAGTCCAAGAGGGGGCTGCGGGTACTTAGTAACTTGAAGAGGATTGATTAATAGGATTTTCATAAGTGTTGGACTTTACCCAATTATTTCGTCACTTTCTGCATTAGCCTCTTGATTGCGTAGAGCGTTATGGCAGTGAAGACGGCGAAGAGCCCGATCAATGTAAAGGTCATGGAAGCCAACGCAACATTAGTTACTATACGATGCTCTAAGGCGTAGATTTGCAACATCCAGACTCCAAATAGCACCCCTATCAAAAGGGACAATACTCCAGGCACTCCTAGGAAAAGCAAGGGGTGATCCTCCACCACCAACTTCACAATAGACATGAGTACGCTTACACCGTGTGCTAACGGAGCATGCGTCGAAGTTTCCAAACCCCTATAATTGCATACCACGGGAACTTCGATCACCTTTAGATATTGCTCCTTAGCCTTCAGCAAAATTTCTACGCTAACACCCATCCCACGTTCATAAAACTTTAATCTCTCTAAGGCTCTCCGACCGTACGCTCGAAAGCCGTTTTGAGCGTCGCTCACGCCACAATTCGAAGCAGCAACCGTCAGCCTAGTGATAGCTTTTATGCCGACTTGCCTATACAAGGGGATTCTTTTCGCTCCCTCTCCATGCAAAAATCGGGATCCGATGACGATGTCAGCTTTCTCCTCCAAAAGTGGTTTTATGAATACTGGAATATCGCTGGGGTTATGCTGTCCATCCCCATCTAATGTCACTAAGATGTCCGCATCCAGCTCCCTCGCCCGCCTAAACAAGCTTTGTAGTGCAGCCCCGTAACCCATATTCCTTTCATGCTTCACTATATTCACGCCCAGCTTTTCCGCTATGTCAGCCGTCATATCTTTAGATCCATCATCGCAAACAACAACTTTGTTCGCCCACCTTTGTGCCTGTAATACCACCCTGCCTATAGTCTTTTCCTCGTTGTAGGCAGGAATGCCAGCGACTATCAAGGGTCTTCCATTTTTTTCCATATTTTCCCAGTCGTTCATTATCCCAGTCAATGTTCTCTCATCACTCGTATGATTATATGGAATGAAGATGTTGTATTTGGAAATCCTTAAGTAAACTTAGATGGGTTACGGCAAGATACTGAGCGAAATCAGGGTTATTCACCCATTGAGTGGCGGATTTGTTGCCCCAATTTTGGGCGATTCGACTCAATTTCTGGGCGAGTGAACGTCCAATTTCATTTATTAGTCTCTTTAGCTTGCTTTTAGAAGCGTCGGCAAGCTTGTTGACGATAGTTACTACGATCTTTGTTAATTTAGAGCTGTGGACTTTTCGAACACATTTGATGGTGAGGTCGATGATGGCTCGCTCAATCTTGCCTAGAATCTTAAACCATACACCTTTGCGCATGGCCCTTTGCTTGATGGAAGCCAACTCACTCGAGGAAAACAATGACCGCACCTTCGATTTAACTTGCTAATTCATGAAAATTTGTTAATAAGAATTACGCAACCATTCGAAATACTCCAATACATCTATGTGAAAAAGTTAAAGATCAGCAGAAAAAGTTTGTCCAAAACTGGCTTTTAAGTGTCAACTTCAGTGTCGTCTGTCTTACCATTACATATATTTTCGTATAATTCTCCCGTTTCCATTTCCATCTTATGGAGAACCTACTTTTATGGTCTTTAGTTTTCTTCGGTAATAGGCTAGTGGATGGCGTATTTCTTTGCATGTTTCATCTGTGGTGTGGCAGATTCCGTGGGTGCGTAGGGTGTCACATCTTGGAGGAATGTACTTTGTTCGGGATCCCCTCGCCCCAGCTATGTGTTCGACTTGATAGCGGGTCATTCTTTCGTCAAAGTCGGAGACTGAGTGGAAAAAATTGACAATGTCTTCCACGGTCATGCCTATGTTTACTAGGAAGGACGTTAAGGCGAAGCGGCCTATATGAGAGACGGAGCGCCCAGACGCTATCGTGTCGTATACGCCTTTTATGCATGGCGGAAAGGCAGCCATGATTACACTTTTAGGAATTTCTTCTAGCCGAATTTCTCCTCGTTTTTCTACGGCTAGTTGTTTCAACCGGTTTACGCGATTCATGATGCTCTGTGGTAATGATCCAACTTTTGTGGCGAGTTTTCCTTCAATGTACCTTCGCACCTCTTCTTCTAGGAGACGACTCGCCTCACTTTTTGTCAGGTAAACCTCTCCGTTTAATATGAGTCGATTAACCAGCTTCCATTTATTGTCGTGAAAACCTGTTGCGTTTTTTAAGAAGTCTGTAAAATGGAGTGCAAAGTCATAGGGTGGAGCGACGATGTCGCCGTCGAGTGTTCTGAGTTTCCAGTTGAAGTTGTTCGCGATTTCCATCATCTTCTCTTTTCTTTCATCTTTTAGGAGTTCAGAGACACGTTTTGCTTCGGCTAGTGCATATCTGCTTTTGATAAGTGAGTCGGCTGTGGCAGCTACCATCATCACCGCTATCGGAAATGAAGATACTTCAATGTCGTCGTTTGGCGATTTTTGGCTTACAGAACGGAAAAGAATAGCTTCTTCTATTCGACTTTCAGCTCTATCGAGCACAGATTTAAATTCTGGGCTCGCTAAATCGTCGATTTTTATGTTTAACTCTTTAATGTACTCAGTAGCTCCAGGGGTGAAAGGATACTTAGCCCAATCGCTTTTCGTAAGTACCTGCTTTCCCTCCGGTTTTGTTGCTACTCTACTTCTATTCGGGGAGCTAGGTAGAATGTTAATTTTCCTTCTTTTCCTTGTTGGAAATCCAGCCTGATGGGCATGTCCGTTGAAAACTCTAGTGTGACTATTTCTGATGTTGCGACAGCTGCTTTAACTATCTCGGAAAGGTAGCTTAAGCTAAAGGTGGCTTTAGATGTCTCCTTCGCTTCTATGTCTAGAAGCACGTCGCTTCCTTTCTTAAACTCGATTGTGGCTCCCATGATGTCTCCGGTGGCGTTCATAACTATTTTTTCGTTGTCCGCTTCAATTCGAACATGGTCGCTTACTAAAGAGGCATCTTCAATGGCCTCGCGCAATCCTTCTGTTGTAGCCTTCGCTTTCACGTTAAAGGAAACTTTAGGAGTAGGGACTTCTTCCTCCATGGCTTCCAACGTGGGCATGTTGAAAGTGCGCGCATACTTTCCTATGACCGCTATTTTTAATCGTCCAGTTTTCTCATCCAGAGAAAGTTCGACAGATTCGTCTTTTCCCGTCCGTCTCAGCAACTTCAGCACCTCGCTTATATTGATGCACATCTTCATTGTTTCACTGCAAACATACTCATCGAATACTGTTTTCGGCCACTCAAAATCGACCATGGCAACTCTTGAAGGGTCCATGGCGCGAAGTTTGATTCCGTCTGGAGTCAAGTCGAAGGTGGCTTCTTCTACGAGTATTGAAATTGCACCCATCATATCTTTCAAAATTTTTGCATCCGCCATTTTAACCGTGAACAACAACAAACCTCCTTTAACCTTTATGTTTAGCCTTTTCCCCATTTAAGTGTTGATTTAAGTAGATAAAATTAGAGGGAGATTTCCCCTTACAGAAGAATAGGGTACTGAATTGTTGAAATGAGGATTGGGTCTTCAGCTGTATTCTCGGAAAGTATAGTTGCATTTTGTGCATCTGAAAAATTGTGTTGAAGACTCGTCGCTCCCTCTGGTTTGCACTTGCCATACATAAGCCAAGTTGTTTCCACATTTAGGGCATTCTATCTTAACTGTGGGCAAGGTTCGCAGTTTTTGTTCCTCTTTTCCTATCACTGCTATGGATTCTTGAGGAGCGCGTTCTATGACCTTAGGGACAACCGCTGGTGTAGATACCTCTCGTTTCTTATAGCCACATTTTGGGCATACAAATTGGAGAATAGCTTTTTTTCCTTTCTTTTTACGGGTTGGAGTTAACCTTGTTCCACAGTCTGGACAAAATTCCATATCGCTCACCGCATTTTCTGCGCCATTTTCCTTACTTTCGAGTCTTTTAAATCTTTTCTTCTAATCGAGTTAATCCAGTAGCTATTATATGTGCTACACGCAACGCTTCAGGAATATTACTTTGTGTAGATGTGCTTTTCAGAATCTTTCTAGCGTCTTCCTGCGAAACTCCCGCAATTTGCATGTAGACAGCTTCTTCAGTGTTTCGTGTCTGAACTTCAATTATTTTTCCTGCACTTTCTATAGCTTGCCATCTCCTTTCGCGTTCCGGCAAATTCTCGAGGGCCTTCCTTATTTTCTCCAAGTCAGGTTTTTCTCGCGTGAGGGCTATGACTGGCAAGTTCACGGTTTTAGAAAGTTTGTTGATGTCCACCACATTGAAGCCGGCGAAGGTGATTCCGTTTAAAATCACGACTCGAAGTTCCTCGTAGTGGGGAGACTTTTTTATCATGGCCGCTATTTTTTCTGTTGCCTCCATCCCGTCGATGGTTACTTCTGTTCGCATAACTCCGTCAAGCCAGTAACCACCTCGATAAACAACACCGACAACATCAGCAGTGCCCTTGGTGTGGGGAACGAAGATTCCATCGTCGACACCCAACACCCTAATTTCAGGTTTTATGGAGCGAAATTTTTTAGGAGTCAAAGTATTCCTCTTGAAACTCATCCTCGTTTAGCTTTAAATCTTTTTCAGACATTTACTACTAATTACAAATAACTAGACAAACTGCCAAAGGGAGCATTATGTTTACCTTCATATCCCAGTATAGAAACCTCCGCGAAGTTTTAATGGACCAAAAACTCGCCTCCTTGGGAGATGCTTACGTGAATTTTATTTATTCTGTGGCTCTGTCGAAGAGGAAAGGGGGGCCCACGGGCGCTAAGGTTGACAGCCGTTTGCTCGCTGAGGCTCTCAAGAAAGCTGGATTAAGAAACCTTCTGCCTTCAAGGATTGACCGTCACAAACAAGCGGATGCGGCTGAAGCCTTGATTGTGTACGCTTGGGTACGAGGTTCGATGACAATGGAAGAGGGGATTAGCATTCTTGAACAAGGTGAAGATATGGTTGAAGCCTTCTGTTCCTTTCTCCTCACAGCAAAGAGAAAACTTGACCTATGAAGGAGTCGTAGGCTGAAACAGCTAGATTCATTCATTTACGTTGCCAATCTTTTAATGCTTTCTCGAAGGACTTTCTGAACTCTTTGTTTTGGCTCAGAATTTTTTCCATTGCTTCTTTTATAGCGGCTTCTGGCTTTCGCTGTCCCTTTGTTTGAACATGGACTATTGCGCGTTCGATGAGCGGATGCGGTACATTGTACCCAGCCAATTCGATGGTGTCGTCCTCTAGGAGGGCTTTCTGTAGCACGTTGCAAAAGGTGTGGCTTTCTCCTTCGACTTCGATTTTCAGTTCGTTGGATGTTCTTTTCAGAACATTAATTTCCATTTTCTCTCCCTCTTTCTTATGTTGTTCCTTCTCCATAATCTGGTGGTACTTTTCGATTTTCAATGTTTCCACATCTAGAGCATCGCATCCCTCGTTTTCCTAATCGTAATATGTTTCCACATATTGAGCAGAGGGCATAGATGACTCCTAAATTTTTCTCTGCTGTCGACAAGTAAAATGTTCTGTTTTTGTTGCTGATGACCTTCGCTCTCATGATGTCACCTGTTTTGCATACACTGAACATGGTATCGACGTAGCTTGGGCTCACGTCAGAGATATGTAAAATGCCTGTGAAAAATCCGGATAGTGATCTTTTTCCTACTTGCAATATGCGCAAAACTGCTTTTTTGTTTTCCATGTCTAAAACCTGTCCAGAGACTATGCTTCCTACCTGCGGAACGTTGGCTGCTTGGACAAGAGGGTATACTGAAACCTTTTTGTTTAGCATATCAAGGAGTGTGCATCCGGTAATTTTAGAATGTATGGTGCCCTGTTCTACGTAGGTTCCGGGTCCCGGCGTAAATTCTTCAATGACTCCTAAACGGTCTCCAGGCGCAACAAAAAGTCCGCTTTTTCTTTCAGACTGACTCATGACCTTTTCCCTTCTATCTGATACAGATCAACTTGAATACTATGTTTCCTTTTCGTGTGAAATTTGAACAGCCTCGGAATATCCATTTTCATAGGAAATATGCCCGTAACTTTTCCTCCATGCTTCTCAATAAACCTTTTGATGAATTCTCGGTTGCTCTCTCCGCCCTTGTGGAGCGAGTATATCCTACGCCCCAATTCTAAAGATTTCTTTATGAATTTTCGATCAGCTCTTCTTCTTTGCACCCCAAATGGAGGATTCTGCAGAACTGTGTCAAAGGTTCCTTGCATGATGTCGATGTCTGCTACGATCCAGTGGGTTCTTTGTTTTACATCCATTGTTTCTGCATTTTTTTGCGCCATATCCACCGCCGTTTTGTCCACATCGACGCCAAAGGTTTCTCTAGCTCCGAGAAGAGCGGCACCTATCGCGAGTCTTCCTGTGCCACAACCTAAATCCACGACTGCCTTATCGATGACATCGTTGTAAACGTATGTTGCTATGAAGAGTATTTCCGCGGCGACTTGTGAAGGTATTGTGTATTGTTCGAGGTAAGCTCTAGGCGTAGGGTGGGGTTTTACCTCCGAGATTGCCTTTTCTAGGTCTAGTTTTCGAACCAGCCTCTTCTGCATAGTTCTCCCCAGTCCATCTCTTCAAGCATCACGAGGGCTTCGTTAAGGGACAGAACTGGCTTGAGAAAACTCGGTGTGTCGTCTAGGGAAAGCCTGGGGCAAGCTGTGTTTACAAACGCTTCTATGTTTGGGAACTGCGTGAGTGCGTTAGATGTGACTTCTTTTAGTGCGAGTAAGGTAGCCTTTCTGCCGCTTTTCTGGAGTTTCTCTCTAATTCTTATGGCTTCTTCAATTCTCTTCTGTCCACTCTTCAAGCCTATTAATACTCCAAAGTTCTTCGCCCCTTTTGCTTCAGAGATACTTGCCCACCGCTGTTTGAGTATCCTCTGAACTTCATCGTGAATAGGATACGCTCTTTTTTCGTAGGGATCAGCAACTATGGTTGGTTTTGCTGTGGCTAACGCTACGCCTATGGCGTGGAATCTGCCTCCCCCGATGAAGAGGAAAGCTTCAGCTTCTTTTGAGATTGATTTGGCGTTGCTAAAATCACAGCCAATTACCTGTCCAGCGTATTTAACTTGCCCAGCGTCGCCTATTGCAACGGTTTTTCCAACTTTGAGAAGCAAATTCTTTGTTTCATCGAGTTTGTGGGTGTGTTGAACCGTCGTTACCAAACCGATGTTATTCCAAGGTTCAAGGAGGGGTATCGCCCTCTTTACTACCTCTTTAACGCTGATTTTCGCCCTTGCCTCCATGTAAACTGTTGGCACTTCCTTTCCTTCTTGTTTGATTTGGGGACTGTGCCCGTAATGGACTATGAGATCCGCGCCTATACTTTCAGCGTCGGGTAGGGCTAGGTCGCAGGCGCCGTAACATGGATCAGCAGAAACTATCGCGAGGGCTCCAGCTTCTTCGATGATGGTTGCGACGCGGGTTCCCTCGGCTTTTAATCCTTCAGGAAGTTGTAACAGAACGATTTTGGCTTTCCGTTTGCTTATTTCTTCCTTCAATCTTTTCTCTTCAAGGTCAAAGAGTGTTGTTTTCATCTACATTTACCACTGCCCATGAAAAGGATGGTCATGTAGGTTACTGCGAAAGCTTGTCTGATGGACTCATTCCCACTTGGGAGTCCATTCCCAGTCTTGTTTGGGTTTCTGCTCTGCTTGACCCTTGCTACGCGAACGTAGTTCAGCTAACTGTTCAAGTAGAATTTTCTGTTCAAGGCTCGCCACCAGCTTTCTCGTGTTGATCACGGCATCGGCGTTCACGGATATGCTGTCGATTCCGCAGCGAACCAGGAATTCGGCGAAGTCTGGAAGGTTTGAGGGTCCTTCTCCGCAGATAGATACGGTGCAGCCATGTTCATGAGCTACTTTGATTAGGTGGGCAAGTATTCGCTTAACGGCGGGGTCCCTCTCGTCAAAGTATCCCATCAATCCAAGCCGTTCTGAGTCGCGGTCAATCATGAGGACGCCTTGGGTCATGTCATTCGAGCCTATAGAGTAGCCGTCACAGAGTTTCGAGAATTCATCAGCCACTACAGCGATGGCTGGAGTTTCAGCCATGAACCAAACCTGGAAGTCTCTAGACCTTTCAAGTCCCTCGTTCTTCATTATTTCTAGGCATTTCTTTGCTTCCCATACTGTTCTGATCATTGGAAGCATGACCCACACGTTTTTGAGGCCCCATTCTTCTCTGCATTTTTTGATTGCTTTGCATTCTAGTCTGAAGGCTTTTTCATACCATTCGCTTATGTATCGGCTGGCACCACGCCAACCGAGCATGGGATTAGCCTCTACAATCTCGTATTTTTCTCCGCCTTTCAATTCTCTGTATTCGTTTGTTTTGAAGTCGCTTAGCCTCACGACTACTGGTCGTGGCTGTATGGCCCTTGCAACTGTGGCTATTCCTTCCGCCAACTTGTTTACAAACTTGTCGCCTTGACCAGTTTCTAAGAGGTATAATGGATGTTCTCCTATGTAGCTGGCTAGAATGAATTCTAGACGCATGAGTCCTATCCCGTCGAAGGGCAAGTTCTTGTATGTTTCAATCATTTCGGGAACGCCTAAATTGAGGTAGATTTTGGTGGCTGTTATTGGAGCGGATGCTATAACTGTCGGGGTGGGTGCAGTCGCTGGTGTGGTTGGCTCCGCAGATTGACTTACAATTCCTTCGTAAACAACGCCGCTTTTCGCGTCCACAGTGTATTCTTGGCCGGTTTCCATCAATTCTGTGGCGTTTTCCGTTCCAACGATACAGGGGATGCCTAATTCTCGGCTCACTATGGCTGCGTGGCAAGTAACTCCTCCCTTGTCGGTGACTATTGCCCCTGACAGTCTCATGAAGGGCACGTAGTCTGGGTTAGTCATGGTGGTTACAAGCACGTCGCCTTTTTTCATAAGTTTGGAGGCATCTTCGGGTGTGAGGACGACTTTTGCTAAGCCTGCTCCTATGTCTCTCTTGCCAGCCGCAATTCCTTTTACAACAACCTTCCGTTCTATTGGCTGGGCAGGTGGAGCTGGCGGTTTTGGAGCCTCTATTTTGGGTGGCGCCTTTTCTAGGCTCCATACTGTTTCAGGTCTTGATTGAACAATGAAAACATTCTTTGGGAATGGAAGGTCTCTGTCAATGGCAAATTCGATGTCTTGAGGGTGACCACCATAGTGTTTCTCGATGTCTTTGGCAAGTTCAGCGAGCCTACTTATCTCTTCGTCTGTTAGACACGGTTGTTTCTGTCTACCAGCAGGCACATCATTATGAATTGTTTTACCTGTCTTTGGGTCCCGAATATACTCCGTCGTTTTCGGGGCGATTCTCTTCTCTAAGATTTTCAGTGTCTTTTTGTCCACTTTGTAGTTGTCTGGAGTTATGGAGCCTGATACGACTGACTCGCCGATTCCCCAGTTGGCTTCGATGACTATCTGGTCAGATTCGCCTGTCACGGGGTTTATGGTAAATATGACGCCAGCAGCCTTTGCGTTGACCATCTTTTGTACGCCAACGCTGATGAGGACTTGTTCATGTTTGAAGCCTTTTTCGGTTCGGTAGAAGATAGCCCTAGGCGTGAACAAACTTGACCAGCATTTCACGGTTTTTTCAACAAGTTCCTTGGCTCCAGCCACGTTTAGATAGGTTTCTTGTTGTCCGGCGAAGGAGGCGTCAGGTAGGTCTTCCGCTGTTGCGCTTGATCGCACCGCCACGAGTGCCTCAGCTGATTTCGTTCTTTTGCTGAGTAAGGTATATGCTTTGGCGATGGCCGTTTCTATGTCGCGGGGCATATGAGTTGCCTCTATGAGTTTTCGAATTTCTTTTGAAGCTTTTTCGAACTGCTGGGGATTGCTTACGGCGGTGACAGTTTCCTCTATTGTTTTGTATATTTTTTCGGCGAGACCGGTTTCCTTGATGAATTTGTTGTATGCATAGGCGGTGACGGCGAAGCCCGGTGGGACAGGTATTCCAGCTTGAAGCATTTCGCCTAGGTTTGCGTTTTTGCCTCCAACAAGAGGAATGTCCCCTTTTCTCAAGTCGTCAAACCATAGGATAAGTTCCTCTTTCTTGGACTGTTTCCCTTTTTTACTTAAACTCTGCAACTTGATTCACCTGGGTTAATCTCCAATTTTTCCAATAATTATTCGGCAAGGTATGGGTAATTTGGCGCTTCCTCGCTTTAGGGATTCCTTTGCAACTTCGAGGCCGTCCTCGTTCACGTTAATCATTATGACCGGTTGGTTGGATTTCACTCGCGCTGCGGTTCCTATGGGTTTGCCGAAGGCTCTTCTCATTCCGTCTTGAAGTCGATCTGCATGCGCTCCAAAAATCATCTTGTTTTCGCGTAGTACGACATGGGGATAGGGCAAAACTTGTAAAAGGTAACTGTTTCCCAATTTTTCTGAAAGCAGTTTATTTGTTGCCACACGTGCTGCTTCCAGAGCGTTGTGTCGAATTTGGGCTTCCTTCTGGGCGATCAAAAGAGCTTGATAATTAAAACTGCCTTTGGGGTCGCCCATAGTGAATTTTGTTATTTTTGGCGCGGGAGAGCCTCGAATATACTCCTTTCTTGTATAGGATTGACCCTTTGCCTCTCGATAGTTGCGTGCCCTCATGATTTATCCCTCACCAGCATCTAACCATGATATTTAAGCCTTTATTAATAAACCATTCCTTACGGAAAAAATTGATTTGAAATCAGCATCAAAACAAAAGTTCTCTTAATTTTCTATAGTGTTTCATTTTTTAAGCCATATTTTGGCTAGTTCATCAAAGTTTGGAAAAACCTTCTTCAGTATTGGAAGATACATTTTTTTCTCGTCTTCGGTTACGTACTGGAATTGATATTGTCCCATGTAAGGGGACGGCTCGCCTTCTCTGGTTACAAACTCGATGTGCATGAAGGGGTCACCCCTCTTAATCGTTATTGGTTGCCTGTCGTTGCTTAGGTTAACGAGTTCCAAGGCTAGTCTTCCAATGAAGCCGCTGTGAACCTTTGCAGCGTTAAGGAAGGATAATCCTCTTCTTCCATACTTGCTCTTCGCTGTGAGATGGGCCACATAATTTGGCGGTGTAAACACAACTTCATAGGAAATGAGATTTTTATGTTCCAAATAATGCAAGGTGGTTTCTTCTTTCACGGTTAGGATGTAACTGTCACCGTCTAGGAGGTTGTAGTCGCAGGGATAGATTATCTTGTACTTTTCGATAAGTTCCATCAACTTGTCTTTGCCGAGAATGCACATTTCATTTTTCACCTTGCCTTAGCAATACTACGCCTTTACATTTATACTTCTTTTGGATGGGCTATACCAAGGCTTTCGAATGATTTCGTTGGTTAAGATTCCGAAGTCTTCAGGCGCTAGTTCTCGCACCCGTCTATCGTGAAAAGGCAAAGAATCTGCCAGTCCTACAGCATCTTCTCTTTTTACTCCCCGCTTATGTAGGAAGGGAATGATGGCGTTTCTAACCTTCTTGTTTCGTTGAGTGAAGAGCGCTCGCACAATTTCTAGAAAGGTTTCTTCATCTTTTACTTGGAAGGGGGGTTCCCTCGGTTTCAAACGCACGACCATGGAGTCTACGTCTGGCTGGGGATAAAACATTTCTTTGGGCACGTAGTCCAGACGCTCTGCCTCAGCTCGATAATAGGTAGTGACAGTCAGCCTCCCGTAATCTTTACTGCCCACAGATGCAACTAGTCTCTCAGCAAATTCCTTCTGGAAAGTTAAAACTGCGCAGTCAAATTTTCTTTCTAGAAGCCAGAACAGGAGTGGAGATGAAATTGAGTAGGGAGGAGTAGAAACAACCTTGTTGAAGGGAGGAACAGAAACCTTGAGTATGTCTCCCTCTATTAAGTCCACGTTCTCCAAGCCCTGAAGCTCCTCTCTCAGTATCCCTGTCAGTTTGGGGTCAACCTCAACCGCAATAACCCTTTTACATTCACGAGAAAGAAGTTGAGTTAGAAAACCAAGTCCAGCTCCAGCCTCTAAAACAACGTCATCCTCAGTTACAGACGCATACAATATCATTCTCTGCAACACATCAGCGTTCACCATAAAATTTTGTCCCAAGCGTTTTTTGGGCAAAAACCTGTGAAGGCGGAGGAGGCGCTTTGCCCTTTGGAGAAAACTCATATTTCTATCACTAGGGCACTCTTGTAAACAGTCTGTATTTGCTTTCGCCAGCTAACTCCTCCAGAATCCTTTTCGCTATGAGTTTAGCTGGGTTAGGTATGTTGGCGCGTTGCTGTAAATCGGCGAAGTTTTGGAAAGGACTTTTCTCTCTTTCATCAAGAATCTGCCACATGTATTTTTTCCCAATGCCCGGAATCAATTCCAACGCATGCATCCGAGGCGTTATTGCTTGGGCTGTGTTGAAGAAGCTTACGAACCATTTCTCTCGATCGAGCACTATTTTCTCCACTACCGCAGGAAGTTCCATCTTGGCGTTGGTTGTCAATTCATCATAGCTTATCCGACCAATGATATAGGTTATTTTTTCACGGGAGTCTTTCCCAACGTAAACTTTGTCATATGTTTTGAGAATGGTACCCTCCTTAGCGATTGCTTCAAGGAGGGTGAAATATTCTTCTCCTATAACTTGAACCAGCGCCCCTGCTCGGTATCCTGGCCGGGCTCCAGGCCTTCCATGGGGAAGGTAATCGAGAACGTACGCGTGTTCTTCGTATCGTTTCTCGCTTTTTTCCATTCTTTCTCCGTCCAAGCTGATAATAAGTAGTTAGGAAAAGCCCTTATTCCTTTCTATACTCATCCAAAAAAGTCAGTATTCTTTCCAGCTTGGAAGTTTCCATTATTCTGCGGCCACCAGCCAAAAAAACTCTAATTTCTTCGATGCTTTCCGGCATGCAGTTTACTATTTGAACAGCCTCCTCTTTTTCCATTTCAAACTGCTCCACGAGTTTGTTCACGAGGGTTTCTGCCATGCTGGGGTCAACTTTAGAGAATTTTGCCGCGTAATCCAGCGTCCTTCTCTGGAACTGATCTAGCTTTTCTTCACCTATGGCTTCTAGGGTTTCTTTTACCTGTGGAATTGTGATGGACTGTTCCTTTAAGGCTTTTCTTGCCACTTTTATTCCTCTGCGTGGGGTACTATGTGTTCTGGGCGAATGATTATTTCTTTAACTGCGCTCCCCTGCGTCACATTCACAATATAACTTCTGCCTTTCTTATTAACTATAACGCCGATTTTTCCATGGTATCTCCGATGAGGCATGCCTTTATGAACACTGGGATTTATCTTAACCATAACTTTCTCTCCCGGTTTATATTCATAAAGTATTTTGCTGAGTCCTGTTTTTCCCCGTTCTCGAGGTTTTCTCTTTAAAAGGGAACGAGTTTTTCTGCGGTATCCTTTTGCCTTCCTTCCCATTTTTCAAGATTCCCTCATAACAACTTTTAAAACATCTAGTTCAAGAGGTTTTGCTTCAGCGTTAACAATTTTGGCCACGCAGGGGTCTGTTCGACCTTCATCTCCTGTTATTAACTCTTTGATGTAAAGTCCCCCTTGACAACGTATTTTCATTTCTGCACGGTTCGGTGTCAACCTCTTTATTTTCGTCTCATATATGTACTTTTCCCGAATGAGATTCGCTCTTCTATGCAAAACACGTGAGGGTGTTTGCTGATGAACAACAGAGTTTGTGAAGGTTTTCTTCACAGCCTCCAACTCTTCATCCGAAACATTTCTGTCAAACTCAACAATCGCCTTGTAAACTTTCTCAGATGCCTCTGTCTTCTTCAATTTTCTAACATCGTCTTTGCCAGCGAAACGAAGATTCAAAACCTTGACTTTATCCTGCGCTTGTTTATTGATGGCCTGTGCGAGTTTCTGTAAATCTATGAATCGTCTTTTAGGTTTTTTAACTTCTACAATGAAGGGCCTTCCCCTTCCTAGCATGCGGGCATCTACATCTTCTCGTCCGGCCGCGTGAAATGAAATGTCCTCTCCCCCAGTTTTTTCTATGGTCGGTCCTGCTATGATTTCTTCAATGGATTCTGGATACATCTTTCCAGTCCAGTTGCATCTTGGGCATCCCTTTCCCCTACATTTTCTGCAAACCCACTTTGACTGGGGTATCCCACGAATCAGTTTCTTGTATCTTCCTTCGATGTAGAGTGGATTAGCTTGGAGGATAACCTGCCCGGTGAAGGGGTTGAGGAGAACCACAACGTCCGGCTTTTTGTATTCAGCTACCTTTTTCGTGGTTTCGGAGATTTCTTTTCCGATGTCGCGGCTAAACTCGTTTCGCATGCTTTCTCCGTGTCTCACGTCAAAGTCAGCCTTAAACTCGTCTTCTTTTTCCTCCACTTCGGTTGGCAATTCTACGCCAACGAGGAATGTGGTATATTCGTAAGCTTTTAGTTTCTCTAAGGCGCTGTCTACGAGCTCGTTTAGGTGTTTAAATCGCTCCTGACAGAGGTAACATTCCCGCTTTTTTTCTGTCCTTTTCTTCATTTTCTTCAGTATTTCAGCGGCCATGTCGAAGGATCCGTTTGTTGCTAGGGTTTTGAGGAGTGAGAACCCGGCTTTATTGCCAGATAGCGCTAGCTGATGGCCCTTCATGGTTAGGAGGAGTTTTAGGGCTTCGCCTCGTTTCTTATTGTCCAGCCCATAGCCTAGAAGGGCGAATTGCCTCCCTAAGCAGTGGTTACAGAAAGGGTGTTTTTCAAGCATTTTTTGCGCCTTTTCAAGGATCTCCATAAAAATTCTCCTCTTTCCCGACACCATGTATTCTCCAGTGTTTGACATCGCACATCCTACTTAGGCTCTAATGGAAGTCCCTTTCCAAAAAAGGGAAACCTCTTCCTCCTCAAAGTTTTCATCATCTTTCTCATCATGCTGTATCGTTCCAGTAACTCTTTCACATCCTTTTCTTTGGTGCCTGATCCGCGGGCTACTCTCCGAATTCTGGATGCTGAGAGGATCTTGGGTTTCTCTCTTTCTTCCGGTGTCATTGACTGGATGATTACTCGCCATTTTTTGAGGGTATCCTCAGCCATCTCCATCATTTCTTCAGGTATGTTATAGGACATGCCCGGAATCATTTTTAGGAGGTGTCTTAGCGGTCCCATGCTTTTCATGGATTCAAATTGTTCGTACATGTCTGTGAGGGTGAATCTTCCGCTTAGAAAGGCTCGCATTTTTCTTTCAGGCACCTTCACCTCTGCCTCGCGTACTTTATCAATGAGGCTTTGGAGGTCTCCCATGCCTAACAGTCTACCAACAAACCTGGATGGAACAAAGGGTTCTATGTCGCCGATTTTTTCGCCTATGCTTATGAATCTTATAGGTGCTCCGATGGTAGCAACTGCTGAGAGGGCTCCTCCTCCCCTTGCAGAACCGTCAAGTTTTGCCACTAAAATGGATCCTATGGGCGTGGCTTCGTGAAATGCTTTAGCTTGCACAGCGGCTTGTTGGCCAATGGTTCCGTCGATGATCAAAATTACTTCGTCGGGTTTTATGGTTTTTTCCAGTTTTTTCATTTCTTCGATTAAACTCTTCTCTTCTTTATGTCGGCCTGCAGTGTCGATGATGACAATGTCTTGGTCGATGAATTGCCTTAATCCATCAAAGGCGATTTTTTCAGCTTTCTTTTCTTTTGGATCTCCGTATATGGGAACGTTTGCCTGTTTTGCCAGTTGTTGTAGTTGAGCGTAGGCTCCGGGTCTGTAGGTGTCTGTGCAAACCAAGGCTGTTTTTAGCCCTCTTTTTTGGAAGTATTTTGCCAATTTTGCGGAGGCGGTAGTTTTGCCTGAGCCTTGAATTCCCACCAACATGAGAACCTTTCTTTTTCCAGGTTCTGTTTTTAATGGTGCTGGCTTTTCGCCTAGAAAACGTGTTAATTCCTCGTAAACGACTTTTATTACGTGTTCTTTTCTGGAAATTCCCGCCGGAACTTTTTCTTTTAAGGCTCTATCTTCTATTCTCTTGGAGATTTCGAGAACCAGTTTTACGTTAACGTCTGCTTGGAGTAGTGCTCTCTGGATGTCGAGAACCAGCTCTTTAACGGTTTTCTCATCCAGAACTGGAGCTTTGAAAACCTTCTTTAGGGCTTCGTATAGGGAAGAGCCGAGGCGTTCCAGAGCCATAATTTTTTCTCCAACTTAAAACTAGATTCGCCCTCTAATAGATATTTAGTTTGTTACCATAACTCTTTTCTCTTTCAGTTAATGAAATTTAGATAGAGGAATGATCCTTGTCGGAACTAGTTAGAATTGTGGAGAAGAAGCCTATACCTTCGGAGGCTACGATGCTTATTGGACTTCCTGACGTGGGACTGGTAGGTCTAATAGCAACTTCCTACTTAATATCAGAACTTGATTTAGAAGAGATAGCCTACATGGACTCAGACCTTCTTCCTCCAGTTGTTGTCTTACACGAAGGGCTTCCCCACGCCCCCCTCCGAATCTACGGAAACAAAAACTTCATCGCAGTGATCTCTGAACTGGCAATTTCTGCGCGGGCCCTTCACACTGTCATGCGAACACTTGTGGATTGGGGACAAACAAAAAAAGTGAAAATGATTGTGTCAATGGGAGGAATCCCCATAGAAAATAGGCAGGTAATTACGGAACCAAAGGTTTACGGTGCCGCTTCCAGCAAGGAACTCCTTGACATGCTAGGCAAAAAGGAACTAAGCATATTGAACGAAGGCTACATGGTTGGTCCCCAAGCCCTTGCCATGCGATACTCCGCCGAGAAGAAAATCTCGGCCATAGCCCTCCTAGCTCAATCCTTCTACAACTATCCCGACCCGGAAGCAGCAGCCATGACGCTAAAAGAACTTTCAAAAATTACCGAAATTAAGATAGATGTTTCCAAACTCCTTGAGCAGGGGGAGGAAATTCGGTTGAAGGCAAGGGACATAATGAAGCGAACTCAGCAGGAAATGACCCACATGAAAAAGTCACAGGAGTACGACCTTCCCCTATACGTTTAGGAGGGACCTCTGATGTATGAGAGACGGAGAAAACGTTCAATTTTCGACCTAATGAGCGAATACATGGAAGAATTCGAAGCCCTAGCAGACGAATTGATGGAGTCTACCTTCGCTGAACGCCCAAGCTGGAACACAGAATCCTGTTGCCTTGAGCCTCTCTGCAATGTTTTTGTCACTCCCACCGAAGTTGTAGTCACCGCCGATCTTCCCAACACCGATCACAAAACATTGAAGGTTGAAGCATTAAGTGAGGACCTTATCGAGATCACGGCGAAAATGAAAAGAAAAATGCGTTTTGACGATTTCGGCATCACCCATCGAGAAGGAGAATTCTCATCCCTTCGTTGCCAAACTCGCATACCAGTACCCGTTGACACCAAACGTATGAAAATCTCCTTCAAACGTGGCATTCTAGAGATACGTTTCCCAAGAAAAAGAGGCTACGAAATTAAAGTTGAATGATTAGCGAGGCCTCAGCCTCCATAAAGGGTCTTCATAAATCTGACTGCTCTTCTTGCAACATAGGCTTCACTAAAATTTTTTTAGCCTCCTAATGAATCTTTCCAAGGCTTTCCAACGCTGAGGCAACTATCAAGGGGAAGGCTATAGTCACATCGCAGATGACAGTCACAGCCTTTCCTTCAGGCTTTACTTTTCCCCAACTGACCGCCTCTTCTAAGGTAGCTCCGCTTAACCCTCCGGGCTCTGGCCTATCCATAGTGATTTGTATTGCGCAGTCAACGCCTTCTCGAAAGGTGTTGGCGAAGAGGGCGAAGTGTTTAGGCCAGCCTCCACCCAAAATGATGATGCCCACTTTTTTAGCCTCATAAACCTTGTCCATCAGTTTGGTTACGTCGAGAAGTGGATCTATTCCCATCTTTTTGTCTTGTCCAAACACCCAGAGGTGAAAGCCAGCTATGGAATCTATGAAGCCTGGACTTATGATGGGAACTCCTTTCTTTGCTGCTGTAGCTAGTATGGACTCTGGGTCTTGAATTTGTTTACCTATCTCAAACAGAAGCTCTGAGGGGGATATGCGTTCTCTTTTCTCTTCCGGCATGTTTTCCAGTATTTTGTACATCCATTTTTCTAGGCTCTTGAACGCCTCTTGCTCGATATAAATGTCTCCTATTCTCCCAATGTCTTTAGCCCTAAGTTTCTTGTCTTCAGCGAGGAAAGTGCCTACTAAATGTTTGTAGCCAAGGGCTTCCACCATGTCGTGGACCATGTTAGCCCCCGTGGTAACAACCGCTTTCACGTATTCTTGGTCGATTAAATCGCTGATGATTCGTCTCAGCCCACCTGGAACAAGGGGACCAGCCATGGTCAGAAACACGGTGTAGTCTTTGTCATTAAACATTTCAGTCATCAGTTCGGCTGCCCTGCCAACTTTTCCGGCGCCAAGTACGCCGCATTCTTTCATCTCTGAGATCAGTTCGTCTACGGTTAGTCCTCGTCTTAGCCGCATCTGTTTTACATGCTTCAAGGTTTCACCCCGTAATTATAGACCATTTTAGCCATTCAAGGATGCAGATTAACGTTTTAAAAGGTAGCTACAGAAATTGAAAATTTTGGCTAGAAGGAGGCTAACCTTTCGTTCGCACGATTTTTGTTCTGCCCAAAATGCGCCAATATTCAACTTCAACGCCGGAAGCAAGTTTAGCTTTTAGTTCCTCTTCAGGTAAGGGTGCCTCAAATACTTCATACGTTTCTAGATCCATCACTTGGATAGCCGTTGGCAACAACGCTATAACTTGACCACCTTGTTTCTCGATGATGGGCACTTCAACCTGCGCATCCACTGGTTTCACAAGGGTTCTTTTAGCTTCGTCAAAAACGCCTACGGCAACAATTCGAGCCTTTGCAGAACCGTGTTTTCCTGGCTTTGATTTGGCGTAGTCCATGATGCGGCATGGTTCACCGTCGACAATTATGTAACTGCCGACCCGTAGGGCTCCTAACTCCATGGGTTTGCTCATTTCTTCTTGCCTCTCCTAACAGCAAGCTTTCAGGTAGTTCATGGTTAATAAGTTATCGCCTAAATACGTTTAACACTCTCATCACACTTAGTTAACGTAAAATAGCCAGTTTGTACATCTCTTATATCAGCTAAGCAGTAAATGTTATTGTTGCGTTGGGGGAAATAGAACTGTTCAACACTGTGGGCATAGTCGCACGGGTTGATCGTAAAGAGGCATTAAAGTTTGTAATGAAACTAATAGCTCTCTTAGAAGAAAAAGGGCTTTCAGTGTTCTTTGAACCAAACTTGGCAGAACGCATCAAAAAAATGGAGATTGCCCTACCCCTAGAAAAAATGAGGACAGACTTAATTATCACTGTAGGAGGAGACGGCACCATTTTAAGAACATGCCTCCTGATTCCCAAGCCTGAGCCTCCTATTCTCGCCATTAACATGGGAGTGCGCGGCTTTCTGGCAGAAGTGACACCGAAGGAAGGATTAGACGCTGTTAAACAATGCCTAGAAGGCAATTTCACTCTTGAACAGTGCATGAAGCTGGCGGCGTTCATAGGAGATACAAGGCTCCCAGACGCTTTAAATGAAGTTTTCATCACTTCCCATGCCCCAGCCAAACTTTTGCACGCAAGAATATGGAAGAACGGTGAGGCTGTAAGTGATTGCCGAGCTGACGGCATGGTCGTGGCTTCTCAAGTTGGATCAACAGGATATTCCCTGTCTGGTGGAGGACCAGTTCTTGATCCTGAAGTTGACGCCTTCGTTTTAACTCCAGTGTGTCCCCTCACAGTTTTTCACCCTATAGTTTTCTCTGCAAAGTCTACCATAAACATCGAACTCCTCAAACCAAAAAGGGCTGTTGTTGTGGTAGATGGTCATTATAAAACTAGCATTAAGCCTAGCCATCCTCGCATAACAATAACAAAATCTGAATATGAGTCTGCCTTTGTTCGATTCAAAGGCAACTTTTATCACCGCTTGAAAGGTAGGCTTCTCTTCTCTGGAGGTGAAAATCTCTGGCAAAAAGGGCTATCGTTCTAGACACATCCGCCTTTATCGCCGGCTTTGACCCCTTTTCAGTCGGTGAGACACAATATTCTGTTCCCGCAGTTAGAAGGGAACTTGTTTCAAACACTATGCCATGGACACGATTTAACGCTGCGGTGGAGAACAGACGGTTAATGGTTAGGACGCCCGGAAAATTCTTTCTTCAAGAGGTTAGGGAAGCCTCTAAGCGGGTTGGGGATGTGCGTTACCTTTCTGAGGCGGATTCGCATGTCTTAGCTCTAGCTTTAGAGTTAAAAAGTATGGGCTTAAACGCATTAATTGTTACAGATGACTACTCCATCCAAAATGTAGCCAACCAAATTGGCGTAGGCTTTACTTCCCTCATGACTTACGGGATAAAGTTTCGCTTCAACTGGATCTTATACTGTCCCGCATGCCATCGAAAATACCCTTCAGATCACAAATTCAAGCTTTGTGAAATCTGCGGCACTCAGCTTAAGAGGAAGCCCCTAAGAAAAACTCCCCTATGAACGGAGGCCTCGAATGAATTTGCTTGAACGTAAAACCATCTATTTTGAGGCTCCTGGAAAACAGAATACAGAACCTATGCTTGAATTGGCAAAGAATTACGCTCAAGCTGAAGGAATAAAGGACATTGTGGTTGCTTCCACCACAGGCGAAACTGGAGTGAAGGCTTCTAAAGTTTTTAAGGGCTTCAACCTTGTGGTGGTTTCCCATCATGTAGGCTTTCAAGAGCCCGGAGTATGGGAACTGAAAGAAGAGAATCGTAGGAAAATTTTAGAGAACGGAGCCAAGATTTTGACTGCAACCCATGCCCTCAGCGGTGTGGAGAGAGCCATCCGAAAGGAATTTGGAGCCATCATGCCTCTGGAGATTATGGCTCACACGCTTAGGTTGTTTGGCGAGGGAACCAAAGTTTGCGTCGAGATTACTATTATGGCGGCTGACGCTGGTCTCATCCCCGTGGACAGAGAGGTCATAGCCATAGGGGGAACCACCACAGGAGCAGACACCGCCTTGGTTATAAAGCCAGCAACCGCATCCCGCTTTTTCGAACTCCAAATTAGAGAAATAATAGCCAAACCAAGAAGCCTCTAGAGATTAGCCTTACATACAATGGCGCCGGGGAATAGGTTTACATCTCGGTTTAAATTCTCGGGATTGTGCACCTTGGTGACAGCTTGGGTAAATTAGAAAAAATGGGATTTTTTAGTATTAGGTTTTTGGTTTTGTGAAGTCTCTTCTTTTTGATAGTGCAACTGTGATGAGAGACAGGAGTATAATCAGTGGCAGAATCCAAGCTGAGGGAAATTCTGGCACCCACTCAGAGCCAGTCCACTGAATTATCGTTCCTTGAGCGCCCACTGCCCAGCCGTAACTAGAATCAATCATATCCACTGAATAGAGATTAGCGGATGTTGGGCTTGGGACACTAGTCCACACTGTTCCGTCCCAATGGATTACAGTTCCAGCATTTCCTACCGCCCAGCCGTCGGAAGCATTGACAATAAACACAGAGTTGAGAGAATCTGTTGGGGGGGGACCCGAGACCATCCCAGGTGTCCAAGTAGTTCCATCCCAATGAATTATTATTCCTTCACGGTATATTGTATCAAAGGCCTGGAGGCCTACAATCCATCCATCAGTAGAATTGACCATAAAAACGTCATGAAAGTCTGCTGGGGGTATAGGACCTGTGAAGTTGACCCAGTCTATTCCATTCCAATGGATTATCGTTCCAGAAGGGCCTACTGCCCAGCCATCACTAGAAGTGACCATATCCACAGAGTAGAGAGTGTTCGTTGTTGGGCTTGTCCAGTCCACGCCTTTCACATTTGCGGTAAGCAGACTCATACAAAGCGCTACCGTCACAACAAACAGACTTACCTTTAAGACAAAACTCCTCAACATACCAATCCCAAAAACTCTATTTGGACCCAAAAAATATATAACTCTTTTTCAAAAATTGCCTCTTTCAATAGTCTCTTCCAGCAATTACTATTCATCCCTGCGCAACGCTGTCTCATCGAGGATTAAGTCTTAGCTAGAAGGTGTTAGGAAGCCAGCCCTTCGACAAGCAGAGTGTAAAACTTAAACCCGGGTTTCAAACCGATATTTGACTGCTATTTTGCACCAAAAAACAAGCTTCCAGTATCCCTGAATGTAGAAAACCGAGAATTTAAACGTAATTCGTAGAGTTTAGCGCCGGGGAAGGGATTTGAACCCTTGAGGCGCAAAGCGCCACCGGCTGTCTTCTGAACCCCATTTTATGCATCTCGAGGCCGGCACATTTACCACTCTGTCACCCCGGCGCCCAATTTTGTTAGAGTTGCTCCCAGTTTATAAAAGTGCCTTTACCCCTCTTTTTAAGTCAAGAAATTGGAAAATTACTGCTTGGTTCTAAAAACGTAACCTAAATAAGCGAGGAAAATCAATGCAGACAGAACGGTGAAACACATGACAAACAAGGCAGTTATCGTCATTGACATGTTGAATGACTTCGTTACGGGCGGTTTAAAAACCGAACGCGCCGCAAAAATAGTTCCAAATCTCAAGAAACTTATTGAAGCGGCTAGAAAGCATGGCGCGCCAGTAGTCTATTCTAACGACGCCCATTATAAGCATGATTTTGAAGTTGTTCGTAAGTGGGGCGGCCACGCTATAAAGGGAACGCCTGGCGCTCAAGTTATTCCAGAACTTGCTCCGAGAGAAGAGGACTTCGTCGTTGAGAAGAGAGTCTACAGCGGCTTTCATGAAACTGGCCTTGAACCGCTTCTCCGAAGTCTTTACGGAGGCAAGGGCGTGGACACGGTTATTTTAGGCGGGTTGCACACCCATATCTGTGTTAGACACACGGCTGCTGACGCCTTTTTCAGGGGCTACAAAATAATAATTGCCAGCGACGGAGTGGAAGCCTTCAGCCAAAAAGACCATGAAGAAGGCTTGAAATACCTTAAGGAAGTCTACAATGCAGAAATAAAGACTGTGAACGAAATAATAGAAGAATTCAAGAAAAAATGATCCCTTCTGCTCAATGAGCTTGCGAGAGAACTTCCATTGTTACGAGACTAAAGCCATAGTGGAACTGTTCCTCACATTTATATACAACTGCAAAACATGATTCTGTAGAAGGGAGCCCACGTGGATTTTATCCTCCTGCTAGTCCTAATCTCATGCGGTGCAGTTCTGTTGGCTTTATTAATGCTTTATGCGATGAGGGCTGGCAAGGGGAAGAAGAAAAAAGAACCTTTGGAGGTACCGTTTGAGGTGCCTGAAGTTCAGGAAAGGTGGCCCCCAAAAACGGAGCGAAGCGTGACATCTACAGACGCAAAAAGAGCTCAAGATGAACTTAGAACCCTAGACATTGAAAGAGAAATTCTCAGCCACGCCATTCGACGCCTCTACGAAGCTCAAGCAGAAGGAAAAATAAGTGAGGAGGAAAGGGATCGCTTGGCGCAAGGATACAAAAATAAAATGCTTGAAGTCAAAGACATGATCTCCAAAAGCGAGTCGGTAGTCGCGCTCCACGAACTAGAAACTATGCACGAAGACCTCATCAAATTATTCAATGAACGTTTCGACGAAATAAACGATAAGATTGCGAACTTGAGATCAAGCCTCGAACTTAAACCGGTAGAAGAGGTTCCCGTGCCATCTCCGGCTCCATCATCCGCCCCGCCTGAAAAAGAGAAAAGGAGGGAACGCAAACCTCCAGTTCCAAGGAAAACCGAAGCCGAGAAAAGGATAGAAGAGATTAGGGCTGAGGTTGAAAAGGTTTTGGAGAGGCTTGGGCAAATCGAGGTTGAGGCGTGAAAAGGTGGTTTGGAGAGAAGAGGCCAAGAAGAGAGTGGCCTTAGAAGCTGTAAAACACGTTAAAGACAACTTTGTCGTTGGGTTGGGCAGCGGAAGCACAGCTGCCTACGTCATTCAAGAGATAGGAGAAAAAATCCGATTGCAAGGTTTACGAGTTTTGGGAGTTCCAACCTCCCATCAAGCCATGATGCTGGCAGTGCATTGTGGTGTGCCATTAACTACGCTCAATGAGCATCCTCAGCTTAACCTTGCTATAGACGGCGCAGATCAGATTGACAGGGAACTTAACTTGATTAAGGGTGGAGGCGGAGCCTTAACAAGGGAAAAGATTGTTGCTTCAGCGGCGAAAGAGTTTGTCATAGTGGCAGATGAAACCAAACTAGTGGAAAAACTGGGAACAAACCATGCCATACCCCTCGAGGTTTTGCCTTTTGCTCTGCCAACGGTTATGGTTAAGCTGCGGAAATTGAAAGGAAAACCGGTTTTGCGGGAAGGTGGGGGAAAGGTTAGTCCATTGGTGACAGATAACGGTAACTTTGTTGTTGACGTTGATTTTGGACCGGTTAACGATGTTAAAGAACTGGATTTGCAGCTCAAATTGATTCCCGGCGTCATCGAGACCGGCCTGTTCGTTGGAATGGCAGACGTCATTTATTTAGGCAAGCCAGACAGCGTTCTAAAGCTGAAAAGAAAATAGCCAGATTTTTAACATACAGCACATATTTGGTTCCAAATAAAAATAGGATGTTGAAAAGGGGGAGGGGGGACTAGCCTTCCCTATTTGGAACCTAATAACAGCGATATGTTGAAAACAGTATTTTTTCCAAAAGCCTCTTTGCCTACAAAAACCTTAATCTTTCTATGCCGCTCCTCAATAAATCGTTAGGAAGACGCCAACATGATCCTAATCGTAGCCTCAACAGAAGACACAGCCGGCATGAACATCGCCCAAAAAATCATAGCCCACTATAAATTCGAAAAACTTTCAGAAACCTTCCACAAAAACCCAGTGTACTTCATAACAGTTCAAAATCAAGAGGTCAAGCTGCTTTTCGTCAACGAAGAAATTATAAACACCCAGTTCATCACAGACTTCTTCACCCCTCAACTACTGGTGTTCGTATCCAAGCACAGCAGCGTAAGCGGTATTCCCACCCTTTCCGTCCACACCCCAGGCAATTTCGCAGAGGCGGAATTAGGCGGAATACCAAGAAAAGTCTCCATCTGCCCAGCAAGCGCCATGAAAAACGCCCTGCTGCAAATGGCACAATTGAAAGAAGAAATGAAACTGAACTACGAAGTTTCCTACGAATGCACCCATCATGGTCCATCCCTAGACGTACCCACCATGTTCGCAGAACTAGGCAGCTCACTACAGCAGTGGAAGGACACGAAAGCTGCTCAGGCAGTAGCCCATGCCGCCATGGCTGCCGTTTCCAAACGATCCACCTACCCCACCGCCCTAGGCATCGGCGGCCCCCACTACAACGCAAGATTCACTAAAATCGCGTTGAGCACCCAGACAGCCTTCGGTCACATAATTCCAAAGTACGCCCTCCCGCAAATTGACGCCGAAATGATAAAACAATGCGTCGAAAGAACTGTAGAAACCGTAAACTCAGCGATTCTAGACTGGAAAGGAATCAAAGGCATATATAAGGACAAATTGGTCACAGCACTAAGCAAGATAGGTGTGTCAATCGAAAAAATCTAATCGCTTAAGCTGGAAGAAAAATTAACGAAAGCACGCGCTTGATTAGCGTGCCAGCATCCTAGCTGTTTTACCATAAGTTTAAATAAGGCATCTCGTCAACTGTTTGAACACGCAAGAATTAGAGTTCCTAGTTCTTCGTTAACTAATAGTAGGGAGGTGTAATTCGCGTGTCGTATAGAGAACCCCGAGAAATGCACAAGGCAGTCTGCGCCGACTGTGGCCAAGAATGCGAAGTTCCTTTCAAACCCGATCCTAACAGGCCAGTTTATTGCCGAGACTGCTGGGCAAAAAGAAGACAATCAAGAAGACCTAGATATTAGGTTTCATCTGTTGCTAAACCGTTTGCGCCCTTAGAGATGCTCAAAGGAGTTATTTAGAAAGACATCTTACATACCAGTAATTGATTTTTGAAAGGTGCGAAAAACCTTGGGACTAAGATCATTCCTCAAATCATGTTCAAGATTACTGCGACTCGCCACAAAACCGGGTAAAAGTGAGCTTTGGCTCTCAATAAAGATATGCCTACTTGGCACCGCCGCAATCGGAGGAATCGGCTTCATCATCAAACTCATAGCCACTGGGATCCGGTCAATGTTCGGAGGCTGACGGTCATGGGAGAAGAAGAGAAGGCATCCACAGCAGTTTTCGCTGTGAGAACTACAGCGGGACAAGAGAGAAACGTGGCAAACCTCCTGGCAGCCAAAGTTGAAACCAGCAACCTGCCGATAAAAGCCATACTCGTACCAGAAATGTTGAAGGGCTACGTTTTTATCGAGGCAGATGGACCGCACTCCGTTGAGAAGGCTATAGCTGGAATCAAACACGTGAGATCAAGAGTCCCAGGAGTCGTGACATTCCCAGAAGTCGAACAATACATTGTCGTAAAACCAGTAATAGAAGAACTAGACGAAAACGACATCGTCGAAATTGTAGGAGGCCCCTTCAAAGGAATGAGGGCAAAAATCACTAGAGTCGACAGAACAAAGGAAGAAATAACCTTAGAGTTGCTGGAAGCAACCTTCACCTTGCCCATCACGGTTCACGCTGACTACGTAAAACTCGTCGAGAAGGCCAAGAAGGAAGGATGAAAATGAGCGAAAAAAAGGTCGTTGAAGCACTGGTTAGCGGTGGACAAGCAACAGCCGGGCCCCCACTAGGACCAGCCCTCGGACCACTCGGCGTCAATGTCCTTGCCATCGTGAACAAAATCAACGAAATCACAAAAACTTACTCCGGCATGAAAGTGCCAGTGAAAATTACCGTGGACCCTGAAACAAAGGAGTTTGAAGTAAGCGTAGGCACACCCACAACCTCCGCATTGATCGTCAGCGAGTTAGGAGTTGAAAAGGGTTCAAAAGCCCCGAAAACTGAAAAAATAGGAAACTTGTCCATGGAGCAGGTCATGCGCATAGCTAAAGTCAAGGGCACTGAACTTCTAGCCAAAAACCCAAAGGCTGCTGTTAAAGAAGTTTTAGGAAGCTGCGTCAGCATGGGCGTAACAGTGGAAGATAAAGACCCGCGAGAAGTACAAAAGGAAATTGATGAAGGAAAATATGACGCACTACTGAAAAAAGAGGAGTGACAAGATTTTTATAACCGACTTCCATACGTCTCTGGCGCGAGGCTTCAAACATGCCATTAGACACAAAGAGCATCCTCAACGCAATAAAGGAAGCGAAAGATAAATCCAAAAAAAGAAATTTTGCCCAATCCATAGAACTCATCATTAATCTGCAGGATATTGACCTAAAAAAGCCTGAAGGCAAAATTCAAGAACTCATTGAATTACCTCATCATCTCGGAAAGGAAAGCAAGGTATGTGTCATCGCCACTGGCGAAATGGCCTTGAAAGCAAAAAAGGCAGGCGCTGACTCAGTTATTGAAAGGGGCGACCTTGAAGCCTTAATGGGAGATAAGAAAAAACAAAAGGAACTTGCGAAGATCTACGACTTTTTCATCGCCGAAGCTCCACTCATGCCCCTCGTAGGGAAGAGCCTCGGCGCAACTCTTGGACCTAGAGGGAAGATGCCAACTCCGGTGCCTCCGACGGCTAATATAGCGGACCAAATTGAGAAACATCGAAAATTGGTGTTGTTAAGAATCCGGGGTCAACCAATTCTTCAATGCCGTATTGGTAGCGAAAACATGACAGATGAAGAAATAGCTGAAAACATTCAAGCAGTTGTGAGAAGGATCGAAGGAAAACTTAAAAGAGGAATCAAAAACATTAAGTCGATCCGCCTTAAAACCGCAATGGGCACTCCAGTCAAAGTATCCATGTAGGGAAAATCCATGACACTGCGCCAAACAACACTGACAAAAACTGAAGAAGTCAAAGAAATAAAGAATCTTCTACAGCAATACAAGGCTGTTGGAGTCGCTGGCCTGCAAAAGGTTAGGGCTGCCCAACTTCAAGAGTTAAGGAAAAAACTGGGAAAAAACGCCTATCTCCGCGTTGTCAAAAACACTCTAATAAAAAAGACAATTGCAGAGTGCAAAGACAAGTTCGGGCTTGAAAATCTTGAGGAGCACTTGACAGGATCCAACATTTTCCTTTTCACCAACCTCAACCCCTTCAAGTTAGCGCTTCTCCTTGAAAAGAGCAGGGTGAAGACGACGGCAAAGGCCGGAGACGTAGCTGCCTTTGACGTTACCATCCCGTCTGGAAACACGGGGCTGCCTCCTGGCCCGGTCATCAGCCAATTCACCGCTGTAGGTTTGCCCACGAGAATAGAGGCTGGAAGCGTTTGGGTGTCTCGCAACACCTTAGTGGCAAAAAAGGGAGAGGTTATAACAGCGCGCCTCGCAGGTGTGCTGTCAAAACTTGGAATAAAACCGGTGGAAGTTGGTCTCACCTTGAAAGCTGTTTACGATGACGGCCTAATCCTAACAGAGGAACAACTGCGACTGAATCTTGGTGAAGTTCGGCAAAGCATAGAGGGAGCTTATGCCTACGCCTTTAATCTCTCGGTGAACGCTGCGTATCCTCTTCCAGAAAACATCGCCTTTCTTCTTCAAAAAGTTCATCAGGAAACCTACCGGTTGGCGTTAAACGCTGGTATACCCACCCGCGAAACGATAGTTGACCTCCTTAGAAAGGCTCATGCGGAAATGTTAAGTTTAAGTGCGAGATTAGCTTTGGTAAATGAAAAAGCTGTGTCCGCGATTTCGGTTCAGAAAGGTTGAAAAGGCAGTATAATGGAAAAGATGGAGGGAAAGAATATGGAATACGTGTATGCTGCAATGCTCTTGCACAAGGCTGGAAAAGAAATCAACGAAAAAAATCTAACAGAAGTGCTTACAGCCGCTGGCGTAAACGCAGACCCCGTCAGAATAAAAGCCCTGGTGGCTTCCCTTGCCGAAGTTAACATCGATGAAGCCATCAAAACTGCACCGGCGTTAGTAGCCGCGACACCAGCACCTGCCGCTACTGCACCAGCTCCAGAGAAAAAGCCAGAAAAAGAAGAGAAGAAAAAGGAAGAAGAGGAGAAAGCTAGGGAAGAAGCTGCACTGGAAGGTCTCGGCGCTCTCTTCGGATAATGGCACGGGAAAGGCTCATTTCTTCACGACACCATTATTTATATCGATGATCGACGATGACGATCTTCTCTAAAACGCAACGAGAAATTGTCCCCAAAGAAGATTACGACAAGAACAAGTTATTGACGCATTAAGAACGTTCTATCGTTCAAAACTTATTGAAAATTGATGAATGTCTTAATTGGATTGAATTGAAATATAGAAAGATTTTTATAGAACTTAATTCCATTCACGATTTTGTAAAAGTTGGAAATGCGCAGTGGCCATTAGTTAACTCCTTTCTCTCTCAGCGACCTTCTGTTCTTGGACCAAGTGCGCATTACTCCAACTTTTACATTTCGTCTTTTATAAATCTGTATTCTAGTTGTAACCATACTAAATGAGAGGAGGAAGAATGGGAAATTTTTAAGTCACATTACGCAACACTTTAAATCCTTCTTTAAACTTCCACTCTTGAAGTCGCTTGGTTTCCATGTCTGTCGGAGGATGAGGGTTGAAACGGTTTCCAGAGAACGAGTATCATGTTCCCTTCTTTGACGAGTTTGGATACGTTCGAAAACACTGCCCGATCTGTGGCGAATATTTTTGGACCCAAAATCCAGACCAGAAAACATGTGAAGAATCAACCTCTGAGGGATGCGCACCCTTAACTTTTATCAACAACCCTCCCACCCGTAGACGTTACAATTTTCAAGAGATGCGGGAAGCTTTTCTCTCCTTTTTCGAGAAACGTGGACACGTAAGGATCAAGCCTTATCCAGTTGTGGCTAGGTGGAGAGACGACCTCTATTTTACTTCCGCCAGTATCGTCGACTTCCAACCCTACGTCACGAATGGGGTAACTCCTCCTCCAGCTAACCCCCTTGTCATAAGCCAGCCATGCATCAGATTTGTGGACGTAGATAATGTAGGACCCACCTTCGGTCGCCACCTAACCATCTTTGAGATGGGCGGGCACCATGCCTTCAACTGTCCAGACAAAGAAGTCTACTGGAAAGACCAAACCGTACGATACCACCACGAATTTGTAACAAAGGAGCTGGGAATAAAGTCTGAGGAGGTCGTTTACAAAGAGGACGTTTGGTCAGGCGGAGGAAACGCAGGACCAGACCTCGAAACCATCATTCGAGGACTAGAACTCGCCACACTAGTTTTTATGAAGTTCAAAGTGGTCAACGGCGAGTTCATTGAACTTCCCATACGAACAGTCGACACTGGATATGGAATCGAAAGATACACTTGGCTTTCGCAAGGTTCCTTGAGTTGCTTCCATGCGGTTTACGGTCCCATTTTGGACAAAGTATCGAAGATGGCTGGCATAAGCAGCGTTGACAATAAATTACTGGCAAGGGTGGCAGAACTCTCCGGCGCAATGATTTTGAAAAAAATAGCTGATCGAGGCGAAGTTCGGAAAAAGCTTGCAGAACAAGTTGGGATAAGCGTTGATGAGCTTAACAAGACATTGCTTCCAATTGAAAACGCCTTCGCAGTTGTGGATCACACTAGGTGCTTAGCTTTCATGCTTGCAGAGGGAATAGTACCATCTAACGTAGGCGAAGGATACTTGACTAGGCTTATGCTTCGCCGAACCTACCGCCTGCTTAGGATGCTTGCGTTAGAGGAAAAACTGCTGGACATTATCGACTTGCAGATTGCTTCTTGGTCACGGGATTTTCCGCACCTAAAAGAAACGCGAGACAACATACTAGAAATCCTTTCAGCGGAGCAGGACAAGTTCAAGGAAACCCTCAACAGGGGACGCCTTCTTGTAAAAAGAATAACCCAAGATTTGAAAGGGAGAGGGCTCTCTGAAATTCCAACAGAAACGCTGATAGAACTTTACGATTCCCAAGGTCTTCCACCTGAGGTGGTTAAGGAAACGGCTGAGGGTGAGGGATTTCGGGTTAATGTGCCTGAAAACTTCTACGGAGAGGTTGCTGGAAGACACATACAAGCGCCTCCGCCCCGAGAAATGGAGAAAATAGAAGGACTAGAAGCCTTAGTTTCAGAACTTGCCGAAACTCGAATGCTCTATTACGAGGATGCGTATCTTAGGGAATTTGAAGCAAAGGTTCTCCGGGTCCTAGACAACAAATATGTTGTCCTCGAAAAAACGGCTTTCTATCCCGAAGGGGGAGGGCAACCAGCAGATCACGGCTATCTAAAGTTTGATAAGAATCGGTCTGAGGTTGTGGATGTCCAAAAAATTGGAAACGTTATAGTTCACGTCATGAAGGGTTTAGCGCCAAGAGAAGGAGAAAAAGTAGTAGGAGTCATCGATTGGGAACGACGGAACAGCTTAATGAAACATCACACTGGGACCCACGTTCTCATGGGAGCCGCAAGACGTATACTTGGAGAACATGTTTGGCAGGCTGGAGCCCAAAAGGACGTGGAGAGGACTAGGCTTGACATCTCCCACTTCCGGCGACTAACACTGGAGGAAATACATGAAATTGAAAGGTTGGCAAACCAAGCAATAGCACAGAACATACCAATCGAAACGGCTTGGATGCCCAGAGAAGAGGCGGAAAAACTCTACGGATTTAGACTCTATCAGGGAGGCGTTGTGCCGGGAAGAGAAATCCGCATTGTGAAATCTGGAGAATGGGAAGTTGAAGCCTGCGGAGGAACCCACCTAAAAAACACTGGAGAAATAGGATTCATAAAAATCCTTCACACCGAAAGAATTCAAGACGGTGTTGAACGAATCATTTTCAGCGCAGGACTTCCAGCCCTGAAAGCTGTGCAGGAGAACGAGAAATCATTGTGGAAACTTTCTGAGTTACTGAATGCCCCCATTGAAAAACTGGGAGTAACCGCGGAACGCCTCATCAAAGAGTGGAAAGAAGCCCGGCGTGAAAGAGAGCGTCTTATCAAGCAAATTGCCGTCCGTGACAGGGGACTGGGACTTAGAGTAGCAAAGCCAATTGATGGGATAAAATTTATGAAACAAGAGTTTGAACAACTTGATGTTGACCTCATGATCAAAACAGCTAGTGAACTAGTTAAAAAGGATCCGAAAATGGTTACCTTATTTTATGGAGTGGACAAAAAAACAGCGCGAATCGTAGTGATTGCTGGGAAAGAAGCGATAAATCGTGGCATAAACTCAAGCGAAATCGCTGGAGAGGCGGCATCAGTGCTGGGAGGTGGAGGCAGCGGCAGACCAGACTTTGCCCAAGGAGGCGGAACCTTAGTTAAGAAGATGCCAGACGCTTTGGCGAAGGCTGAGAAAATCATAAGAAAACAAGTAAAGAGGGCAACAGATTAAAGCAAGTTTGCTCCTTTAGTTGGCGGTGCTAATATGAGGGATAGTTTTCTCTCCACAGACTGACAAAACTTTTAATCCTCAAGGCACTGCAATGGCTGTCATGGAAGTTCTAAGGCAGATCGAAGAAAAATGGAGAAAAGCATGGGAAAAAGCCAGAGTATTTGAGGCTGAACCAGATCCAAATCGAAAAAAAGTTATGGTTACTTTTCCCTTCTCTTACATGAATGGTCCACTCCATGTGGGACACGGCTTCACAGCCACCCGCGTCGACGCCTACGCCCGATTCAAAAGAATGCAAGGCTACAACGTCCTGTTTCCGTGGGCTTGGCACTGGACCGGCGAAACCATAGCCGGAGCAAGCGAACGAGTAAAAACCGGAGACAAAGATTTCATTCGAGCTTTAAGAGAAGTCGACGGTGTTTCAGAGGAAGACCTAAAAAAATTCGTTGACCCAGCCTATATGGCTTCATACTACACGAAGGAAAGCCGAGAAGCCGTAAAACGCCTAGGTTTTTCAATAGACTGGAGAAGAGAATTCCACACAACTTCCCTTTGCCCAACCTTCAGCAAGTTTATCGAGTGGCAATGCGAGCGACTGCGAGAGAAAGGGTACATCATAAAAGGAACCTATCCGGTTGTTTGGTGTCCCCACGATGAAAGTCCCACAGGCGACCATGACCGCCAAACAGGAGAGGGAGTCGTACCCGAAGAATACACCCTCATGAAATTCAAGATAGACGACGCCTACCTCCCAGCAGCCACCTTCAGACCTGAAACAATCTACGGCGTAACAAACATGTGGATACACCCCGACGCCGACTACGTCAAAGCCCAGGTCAACGGCGAGAAATGGATCATAAGCGAAATCGCCTCCAACAAACTGAAAGAACAACAAAGAAAAGTCGAGATTATCAGTCGATTTAAGGGCAGGGGAATCATTGGAAAACATTTTGTAAGCCCCATCAGCGACAGAAAAATGCTAATCCTACCAGGATGGTTCGTAGACCCTGCCAATGCAACCGGAGTTGTCTATAGCGTCCCTGCCCACGCCCCCTACGACTGGCTAGCCTTAAGGGACTTGCAGAAAAAGCCTGAGTTACTTAAGGAGTTTGGCATAGACCCTGACGAAGTGAAGAAGATAGAATCCATTTCCATGATCCGCGTGGAGGGTTTTGGAGAATACCCAGCCATAGAACTCGTTGAACAAATGGAAGCAAAGGATCAGTACGATCCTAAGGCTGAAGAAGCAACGAAATTACTTTACAAAAAAGAGTTTCACAGCGGTGTGTTGAAGGACATCTGTGGAGAGTACTCCGGAAGAAAGGTCTATGAAGTAAAGGACAGTTTGATTCAAGACTTTAAGCAGAAGGGCATCTCTGACTCTATGTACGATTTGCCCCAACCAGTTGTCTGCCGATGTCTAACTCCATGCATAGTTAAGGTCCTTGAAGAACAGTGGTTTCTAAGATACTCAGACAAGGCTTGGAAGGAAAAGACTAAGGAAGCCCTGAATCAGGCCTCCATTTATCCAGAAGCGGCGAAGCAATGGTTCCTTAACATCATTGACTGGCTGAGGGAGTGGCCTTGCGCAAGAAAAAGCGGTTTGGGTACCCCACTACCATGGAGCCCGGGATGGATCGTTGAAACGCTAACCGACTCAACGGTTTACATGGCTTTCTACACAATAAACAAGCACATAAGACAATACGACATAAAAGCGGAGCAACTAACCGCCGAAGTTTTCGACTTTCTATTTTACGGCAAAGGCAACGTTCAAAAAATAGCCCAAAAGTCACGTATAAGTCGCAAACTCTTAGAGGAAATGCGAAGCGAGTTCCTCTACTGGTATCCGTTTGACCTGAGAATCTCAGCCAAAGAACTGGTTCCAAACCACCTAACCTTCTGTCTTTTCCAGCATATAGCGCTTTTTCCAGATCACTTGCCCAAAAGCATTGGCGTAAACGGCGTTTTGAGCGTAGAGGGGATGAAAATGTCAAAGTCTAAAGGCAACTTCGTAACGCTGAGAGGCGCCATCGACCAATACGGAGCGGACGCCACCCGTTGCGCATTACTCTTAGGCGGAGAAGGAATGGATGACCCAGACTGGAGAAAAGAAAACGTTCGCGACGTTAGAGGCAAGCTTCAAGGCTTCTACAACCTCGCCAACAGCATAATCGAAACAGCAAAAGAAGAGAAAATGGGGCATCTGGAAAAATGGCTGATTAGCATGTTGCAGCATAGAATCAAAACTGTGACGGAAAACATGGAGACGCTGAAGACTAGAACAGCCACGGAAAACGCCCTCTTCGAGGTTTGGAACGACTTCCGCTGGTACGTTCGAAGAAAGGAAAAAACTGATTCAAAGGTTCTGAAAGAGGCTTTAGAAATCTGGATACGCCTACTGGCTCCCTTCGCACCCTACATCTGCGAGGAAATCTGGAACAAAATGAGAAAAGAAGGCTTCATTTCCTTAGCCGAGTGGCCAACGTATCATGAAAAGAAAGTTGACATTCAAGCCGAGGAGACTGAAAGTTTAATCAAAAATGTGTTGGAGGATACTTCGAACATACTTCGAGCAACAAAAATGGTGCCTAAGAAAATCCGTTACTACTCCGCTGCACCTTGGAAATGGAAAGTCTACTTGATGACGATGGGAAAGTCAGTTTCCACCAAAATCACTCTAAACGACTTGATGAAAGAATTGATGACCGATTCAGACCTCAAAAAGATAGCAGAAAAGGTTGCTAAATTTGCCCGCCAAATCGTTGAAGAAATCAACCAGATGCCTGAAGATAAGAAGCAAAGACAGTTAAAGATTGAACCTGTAGACGAGAATAAAACTCTCAAAGAAGCCGAAACCTTCTTCGAAAGAGAATTCAACGCCAAAATCCACACCTACCGCGAAGATGATCCGCAATGCTACGACCCAAAGAGAAAAGCTGAACTATCCAGACCATATCGCCCCGCAATCTACATAGAATAGACAAGGAAAACTCAGAACGTAAGTTAAATGAAAGATTATATTTAGCCATTTCTTAAACTATGACAGCTTGGGCCCGTGGCCTAGTATGGATAAGGCGTCGGCCTTCTATGCCTAGAGAAGGAGAAAGCCGGAGATCCGGGGTTCAAATCCCCGCGGGCCCGCCATGTTTTAGGGTTTCGACGGACAGAATTTCGAATTAAGTCTAAATGCTTAGTGGTGGATGATTTGAGCTTTTTTATGGTGGCAAATGGCTTTTCAACCGTTTCCACACTCGAAGTGTTCTCGAAGTCTTCTGAGGTATACGGAAATTATAAATTGTATAAGTTAAAAATACATAGGTGCCCTTTCACTATTTGATTTGTTAATGTGCAAGGAATGATGGATATGAGCAGCACACATGCAGAGGATTTGAAGCTTCGGTTAATGACCATAGAGTTGCTCCGAACAGCGAAGAAAGAGTACACATATCGGGAATTATCTACCAAAACTAACTTGCCAGTGACAGTTTTGAGCAGGTATGCTAAGGGTCATGTTCTGCCAAACGCTTCGAGAGCCCGGGAACTTTGGAAAACGTTGACGAAACTCGTTGGTTTACATGCTGAGCTTCGTAGGAGGATAAAGTTTAACGAGGATGGATATTTCAACAACACTTGGATCATAGGTGACTACAGCATACTTCAACAAGCAGCCCACTATGCCCTTGCAACTTTTGCTGGAATGCGAGTTACGAAAGTTCTAACAGCGGCTGTAGATGGTATACCCCTCGCAACCTTGGTTGCAAATGCGTTAGGCGTCGATCTGATAATAGCGAAAAGAGGCAAGGAAGTGGGGGTTCCAGCCTTTTTGGAAGAAACGTATGTATTGAAGGATTCGGGCGTAACCATGACGTTGTACGTACCGAAAGACGCCTTCAAGAGAAGGGACAGCGTGCTCATAGTTGACGACATGATAAAGACAGGGGAAACCCAAGCGGCTCTCATTAATATTGTTAAGAAGGCAAAGGCAGAGGTTTCCGGAATCTACTCTCTCATCGCCGTTGGAGATGAGTGGCAGACTAAGATAAGTCTTCCTAGAGGAAGTCCAGTTGAAGTCGTGACCAAAATTAGCTTACAGCGACAATAGGCAGTACCGTTTAAGTATACATTGCCCGCATTTTCTTTTTCTGCAGAAGTTTTTGCCAAGTCGAAGCAAGGCAGTTTCAAAGTTCACAAAAGTTTTTCCAGCAACCTCGTTTCTTCTCCAAAATTCTTTAAGCTCTTCTAACGCTTTTTCAGGGCTTTCCTCTTTTACTATCCTCAAGTTTTTTGCTGCTAGAATGACCAGAGGGGTGGGTTTTGAGTCGGATTTCTTCCAGAGTTCTCTCAATTCTCGCAGGAAGATGCTTACGGTTACGTCTCCCACACCTTTTCCTAGGTCCTTTAATCGTTTTTCTAGGTTGTAAGAGTCTGAGGCCTGTTCATGGATAAGGTTTAAACTACCTCCGCACTTCGTTAGCAAGTTGCCCATAACTTCCAAGAGTTTGTCGCTGGTTTTGAAGTCATATCTTGTGTAGGTTCCTTCGTCAAGTATCCTGACTAAACCGTCCCAGCCTGTTTCTAGGATTTTCGCTGGCGTTAGCACTCCATGTCTCTCGAAACACTTGTAAGTTCGTATGGCGGAAGTTTCGTTTATCGGGGCGCCAAAGAGCACGGAAGCCAAAAACCATTTAAAAATCTCCTCATCGCCTTTAGTTTTCAAGTTTATTCCCAAAATATCCGAGTATTTGCGCCCAATTTTCTCAACCAATAGATACGTAGCTTCTCTATCCATGGAAGTCCTCCAATTAACATATTGCAGAATGCATTAATTAAGAAGAATGATAGTTTCAAGACAAAAATAAAATCAGTAAACAGCGATAGTGAGAAATGGCGGTGCGAACGCATGAGAACCATAGAGTGGAGAGACGGCGTAGTCTTTACGATAGATCAGACAAAGCTGCCTAACAAAGTTGTGTTTTTGAAAATGGAGAGATGTAGCGATGTAGCCTCTGCAATTAAGAACATGAAGTTGCGGGGGGCTCCCCTAATAGGCGTAGCAGCAGCCTACGGTTTGGCCCTCACAGCCTTCTATTCCAAAGCCAAGAAGAAGGAGGATTTAATGAAAGAAATTGAAGAATCAGCCGAAACTTTAAGGAAAACAAGGCCCACTGCAATGAATCTTTTCTGGGCAATCAACCGAGTCGTGAAGAAGGCGCAGAAAACTTCCGGAGATGCAGAAGCCGTGGCTGGGACTATAATCGAAGAAGCTCAAAAGATGGCGGATGAGGATGTTGAAGTCAACCGCAAAATAGGTGAAAATGGGTCCAAGCTTATCGACAATGGAGACATTGTCCTCACTCACTGCAACGCAGGCAGCTTGGCCACCGTTGATTACGGCACTGCCCTAGGAGTCGTAAGGGCTGCTTGGGATCAGGGCAAACAGATCAAGGTGATTGCTACTGAAACTAGACCGAAACTTCAGGGCGCCAGACTTACAGCCTATGAGCTGAAACGAGACGGCATTCCAGTAACTTTGATCACAGATAGTATGGTTGGCTATGTCATGTCTAAGCGACTAGTAAACAAGGTTGTGGTTGGAGCGGATAGAGTTGTTCGAGATGCTGTTATAAACAAGATAGGCACCTACAACATCGCTGTGTTGGCGCATGAGCATGGAATTCCATTTTATGTAGCTGCCCCTGTCTCAACTATGGACCTAAGCCATTCTTCAGGCGATGTGGTTATTGAAGAGAGAAACCCCGAAGAGGTTACCCACTTGCGCTCTGAAAGGATCGCGCCAAAAGGCATTGGAGTAATGAATCCAGCCTTCGATGTTACTCCCACGAAATATGTAAGCGCTATTATAACCGAGACAGGCGTCTTCTCTCCGGAAGTTCTTAAAACATTACATGGAAGTCTGGAAAGGTAATTTAGAAGGTTTTATTTCTCTTGTTTCTTCTCTTCAATAGGCTTTTGTTGATTCCATCTATCATTGCCTCAACGCTAGCCATAACTATATCCTCATTGACAGCCCTCGCTGAAACGATGTTTCCATCTTTGTCCTCAACTTTTATTATCACTTCACCCATGGCGTCTGAGCCTCCTGTTGCAGCTTCTATACGATATTCCTTTAACCTAACGTTCACTAGATCGGACGTGAGCTTTTGAACTGCCTTAATAGCGGCGTCGACGGGACCTAGACCCGTTTCTGAGGCTATGTATTCCTTTCCATCCAATACGAGTCTCACAGAGGCTGTTGGAATAACCCTGATTCCAGTTACTACAGCAAAGTCGGTTAAGTCAACAATCCTTTTTTCCTTGACCACTTTTCCCGTAACCGCTCTAGCTATGGCTAACAGGTCAGCGTCTGTCACAGTTTTGCCTTTGTCTCCCAACTCTTTAACCTTCTTAACGATTTCTGTCAACTGTTCTTTGGTAGGGTAGATTCCTGTTTCTTCCAACTCTGCTTTAATGCCGCTGGTACCAGCCAATTTTCCAGCTACCAACTTCCTTTTTCTTCCAACAAACTCTGGCTTAATCGGCTCGAAGGTTGAAGGTTTCACCGTAACTCCGCGGGTGTGTATTCCCGACTCATGAGAAAAGGCGTTTTCGCCTACAATGGCCTTGTTGGGCTGTATCATAACGCCGGTTAGCTTAGCTACCAGCCGTGAAGTGTCGTAAAGCAATCGAGTGTTTATTCCTGTTTTTAGGTTATAGATTAGGTGAAGAGCTACTGCAACTTCCTCTAGCGCAGCGTTTCCAGCCCTTTCCCCCAAGCCGTTTACGGTCACATGGATTTGAGAAGCCCCTGCCTCGACTCCTGCCAGAGAGTTGGCAACAGCCATTCCGAAGTCGTTATGGCAGTGCACGCTGATGGGGGCTTTCACTACGCTTTTGATGTCTTCAATAAGTTTTTTCATGGTTAGGGGGGTCATTACGCCGACTGTATCTGGAATGTTTATTCGGTCGGCTCCCGCCTCTTCTGCAGCCTTGCATATTTGTTTCAGAAACTCTATGTCTGTTCTTGTGGCGTCCATGGGTGAGTACTCACATACTAATCCATGATCCTTGATGTACTCCACAGAATCTATGGAGGTTGACAAAACTTGTTCGGGTGTCATGTTTACTGCGTATTTCATTTGCACGTCTGAGGTGGAGATGAAGGTGTGGACGGCGCCAACATTACATGCGATGGCTGCATCGATGTCTGTCCTCGCTGTGCGGGCGAGGGCGCATACTTCGGCGTTTAACCTAGCTTTTGCTATTTCTTTAACTGCCCTTTTCTCCCCTTCCGAACTTATTGGGGTGCCAGCTTCTATAACATCTACACCCAACTTGTCAAGTTGCCGTGCTATTTCCAGTTTTTCCTCTGTGGTCAGTGACACTCCAGGAGTTTGTTCGCCGTCTCTCAGCGTCGTGTCGAAGATTCTTATGTATTTCGCATTTTTTGTTTTCATATTTTCACTCTCTGAATGAATTTTAGAGCATGAGATTTTCCCATTCTAACGTGTTTCCCCCGTTTGTCTGGTTACTTTTCAAAACCTCTTCCGCTATGGCCTCCGCCATTTCCACAGTTTTGGCTTTTCCACCGAAGTCCGGAACCGTTATCCCCTTACGTAACATCTTAGTCACAGCTTCCTCCATGGCTTGAGCCGCAGCTAAACATTTAGGATCGTCACGTTGCTCACCCAGCCAGTCGAGCATCATTTTTGCGGCTAATATCATGGAGCATGGGTTAGCTGTGTGTTTTCCAGTTCTGCTTGGTGCTGATCCGTGAATCGGTTCAAACATGGCGAAGTTTTCTCCGATGTTTGCGCCTGGAGCCATTCCTAGGCCTCCAATGAGTTGGGCGGCTTCGTCGGAGAGTATGTCGCCAAACATGTTTGTGGTAACTATGACATCGAATTTTTGAGGCTCTTTGATTAGGCGCATGGCTGCGGCGTCAACATACTGTTCTTGGAAGGTTATGTCCGGGTATTGTTGGGCTACTTCTCTACAAACTCTAGCAAACAGTCCACAGGTTACTTTCATGACATTCGCTTTGTGAACGGCTGTAACCAGCCTCTTTTCGTTTCTTCTTCTAGCTATGTCAAAGGCTTTTTTGGCTATTCGTTCGCATCCCCTCCTTGTTATGACTCTTAGGCAGATGGCAGTGTCGTCTAACCCGAACTCTATACCCTTGTAGACGTCTTCAGTGTTCTCCCTCACAAAGACGAAGTCTATGTCGGGTCTTATGCTTGGAGTTGAGGGATAGGCCTTTATGGGGCGAATGTTGGCGTACAAGTCAAACATGATTCTTAACTTAACAACAACCTCAGCGGCTGTTTCACCCACAGGACCTTTTAAGCATGCGTGCGAGCTTCTTATTGTCTCAACAGTATCCTCTGGGAGAGCTACGCCCCTCTTTTTGAAGCATGCATCACCGGCCTCAACCTCGACCATGTCTAAGCCCAAATCAAACTTCTGCTGAACGGCATTCAAAACCTTCAATGTGGCTTCGGTTAGTTCGGGACCGATTCCGTCTCCTGGGATGAGAGCTATTTTGTAGTCGCTCATTCCCACCTAATCCTCCTTCTCAAATGTTCTATTAAGCCTCCATCGTCAAGGATTTCCATGATGAACTCAGGCAGTCGTGTTGCTTGGAGAACCAAGTTTTTCGACTTATTTTCAACTTTACCCGCCCCTAGGTCCACAGTTAACTCGTCCCCTTCCTTGACTTTGCTTGAAACTCCAAGGCATTCGAGAACTGGCAAGCCAATTGTTATGGCGTTTCTGTAGAATATGCGGGCGAAGGATTCGGCAAGCACGCATTTGACGCCAGCGTGTTTTAAGGCTAAGGGGGCTTGCTCCCGGCTGGAACCGCATCCAAAATTTTTTCCAGCAACAATGATGGCTCCGTCTTGAATTTTTCTTAGGAAGGCATGATCTAATCCTTCCATGGTATGTTTTGCTAGTTCCATTGGATCGGTTAAAACCAAATATTGCCCTGGGAGAATGACGTCTGTGTCCACATTGTCTCCAAACTTAATGGCTTTTCCACAAATTGTCATTTTTTTGTTATGCCTCCTTTAACAATCTGGGGTCAGTGATTTTGCCAGTTACGGCTGAAGCTGCGACTGTTGCGGGAGAAGCCAAATATACGTAGGCTTCGGGGCTTCCCATTCTTCCAGCGAAGTTTCTGTTTGATGAACTTATGCAAGTTTCTCCCGGCGCTAAGAGGCCTAGATGTCCGCCGAGGCATGGACCGCAAGTGGGGTTACACAAGATTGCGCCAGCTTCGAGGAAAGTTTTGATGAGCCCTTCCTTTAAAGCCTCCAAATATACTTCTTGGGAGGCAGGAGCTACAAGCAATCGAACTCCATTCCTCACCTTTCTTCCTTCCAGAAGCTTGGCGGCTAATCGCAGGTCTTCTAGGCGCCCGTTGGTGCATGACCCAATAAAGGCTTGGTCTACCCCTACCTCGTCAACTTCTGATATTGGTTTGACGTTGTCGACCGAGTGGGGGCAAGAAACCTGAGGCTCCAAATCCGTAACGTCTACGTCTAAAACTTTCTTGTAGGTGGCGTCGGGGTCGCTTTTAACAGGTTTAAACGGTTTGGTTGTTCTGTTTTTAACGTAGTTTAAAGTTGTTTGGTGGGGCTCGATTATGCCTGTTTTGGCTCCCATCTCCACAGCCATGTTGCAGAGAACCATTCGACCGTCAATGCTCATATTTCCTATGGTAGGTCCGGCAAACTCTAATCCATTGTAGATTGCTCCATCAGCCTTAATCTGACCAATTATGTTTAATATCAGGTCTTTTGGCGTTACAAAGTTTTGAAATCGGCCGGTTACGTTTATTTTGATGACCTCGGGCACCTTAAACCATAGAGTGCCTGTTACGAAAACAGCAGCCATTTCTGTTGATCCTATTCCGGTTGCGAAGGCGCCGAAGGCGCCGTAAGTGCATGTGTGGGAATCTGCCCCCACAATTAATTCTCCTGGTCTAACGTGGCCCTTCTCAGGCATCAGTTGGTGGCAGACTCCGCCTTGACCAATGTCGTAGAAATTGTCTATTTTCTGTTCCTCTGCGAAGTTCCTTACAACCTTATGTAACTCCGCTGACTTCACTGAGCTGGCTGGAACAATGTGGTCTAGTATGATAACTATGCGTTGGTTATCCCAGACCTTCTTCGCTCCAATTTTTCTAAACGACTCAATGGCTAAGGGTCCAGTTAGGTCATGTATCATCGCCACATCAATGCTGGCTTCCACTATCTCTCCTGGAGAGACTTCCTCTTTACCTGAAGCTCTAGCCAAAATCTTCTCGATAATGTTCATGATCTATCACTCTCGATTTGATGTCCTGAAGCAACATGACTTGCTTGTAAGGTTGGAGTTAAAACACATGAGGATCGGTTTATGAAACTTAATGAGAAAAACAAAAGAACGGCGTTGTCAGAAGAGGAAACGACCCCTCACGTTTTCAACCTCTAATGCAACCCATAACGGGGTTCAGCCTTAAAAATCTTTGGGGTTTCAACTGAGAGTTTAAATTTTAAACATACACATAGCCTAGTAAGTGAACCTTGAAGGTTAGAGCATTGGGAAAGCCTAAACTCGAAACCGAGGAGAGTCACGTTGCCGAATTAAAGGTAAAAGCCTCGCTGAGAGAAAATGATGTTCTGGTTTCTTCATCGGAAGGCGTTGAAGGGCTTTCCTCGCGAGGCTATGGCGTTTCTGAAAACGGCAAGCTAACCCTTACTTTCTATGAGGCCTTGTTTCTCCTTGGCAAAGAAGTCATCGAGGTTGAAGACGAAAAAACTGGGAAAAAAGTGGGGTTTCAAAAGCTCCTTAAACGTTTCCAATCGGTTGACGAGAATGCTTGGGTTAGATACCTAATTTATCGAGACTTGAGGAGCCGAGGATACGTGGCAAGGGAAGGCTTCGGTCTAGGTATAGATTTTCGCGTTTATGAGCGGGGGGAGTATGGGGAGGAAACAGCCAAGTACCTCATTTTTGGAATCCAAGAAGGTCAACCGGTTTCCGTGGAAGAGTTGGCGCGGACACTACGGTATGTTCAGAGCCTAAAGAAGAACCTGGTTCTTGCGGTTATAAACCGCAGGGGCGAAATCGTATACTATTCCCTTTCACAACTTACCCTAGAATGAAAGTTATGGTGAATAAAATGCCAGTGTTTAAAACTGTTCGGGGAATGAGGGACTTTCTGCCTGAAGAGATGATTCTAAGGCAGCAAGTAGTAGAAAAAATTAAGTCTATTTTTGAGGTTTGTGGCTTCCAACCTTTGGAAACACCTGCAATGGAATCTTGGGATGTATTATCAGCGAAGGGTGCTAGTGGGGAAGAGGTTCTGAAAGAAACTTACAATTTTGAAGATTTGGGAGGAAGAAGGGTTGGTCTGAGATATGATTTAACTGTGCCATTAGCAAGGGTAATCGCGTCTAATCCAAACATACCTTTACCATTCAAAAGATATCAGATTCAAAATGTCTGGAGATACGGAGACATTGCCAAGGACCGCTTTAGAGAATTCCTTCAAGCAGACATCGACATAGTTGGAATAGAAAGCATGCTCGCAGATGCAGAAATTGTTGCTTGCACCATATCATGTTTTAACTCCCTTGGTTTCAAAAAATTTGTGATAAGATTGAACAATAGAAAACTTTTGTCAGCTTTGGTAAAGTATGCTGGAGTTGAGACTGAAAAAATAATGGACGCATTTAGAGCTATAGATAAACTTGGAAAAGTCGGAGAAAAGGGAGTAGAAGAAGAACTCCAAGAAAGAGGGGTATCAAAAGACGCTGTTAAAAAGATTCTAGATTTTATCGATATCAAAGGTGATCCAGAAACGGTACTTAAAGGGGCAGAAGAGCTTGTCAAAGGTTTTGAGGAAGGAAGAGAAGGGATGGAAGAATTGAAGCAGTTGATCTTGTACTTGAAACAAATGAATGTTGAACCGAGTTTTAAAATTGACTTGAGCTTAGCTAGAGGTTTAGACTATTACACTGGACCAATTTTCGAAGTTTTTGCGGCAGAAGGAATAGGAAGCCTAGCTGGAGGGGGAAGATACGACAAGTTGATCGGGCTTTTCCTAGGAAGGGATATACCTGCAACCGGTATTTCTCTAGGGATTGAAAGGGTCATAGAAGTTATGAAAGAACGCAAAATGATAAAACCACAAAAGACGAAGACTAAAATTTTTGTTGTTGCTGCTACTGAAGAAGCTAGAGAAAAGGTTTTGGAAATTACGCAAAATTTAAGAAAAAAGGGACTATTCGCAGATTTCGATTTAAAAGGAAGAAACCTAACAAGACAACTTGAATATGCCGATTCTCTAGACATACCGTATGCTGTAATCGTTGGCCCAGAGGAACTAAAGGAGGAAAAAGTGGTTTTGCGGGACATGAAAAAGAGAGAACAAAGGGTGGTTGAGATAAAAAATCTTTGCGAGGAAATCCTAGGAAGCTTGAGGTAGCGTCGTCGTCTGCGATTTAACTTCCTTCGCGATAGCTCTAATAATCCTTTTCGCAACAACTCTAAATATTTTATAGAATCCTAGAATTATGACTGCCAGCCATCCAATCCTGCCCAAGTTGATGATGACGGAGTATATTAAAACAAAAGCGATAAGCATAGGAGTGTAAAGTTCTGAGGCGAGATAGTAAGCGTAGTAATGATAGTTGAAAAACCAGTGTAGAAGTATTGGGGCTTGAATGCCATAGAGCAGATACGTTAAGCCCATGGTTAAGGCCACCACAAAAGCCAAAGTGATCTTCCCAAAATCCCAACCACCGCCTAAATAGTGAGCCAACCCAAAAATGATCGACGTAAAAAAGATCATGGCCCATTCGCCTAAGCTGATTCCGCCTCTTACGCCAAAGTCGCTAACGGTCTTCACGCCAATCATCTTCTTGGCTCTCTCAGGAAATACAGGAGTCGTAAGGAGTAGTTTCAGGCGTTGCCCCCAAGAAAGTGTCGCCACGTTCCCTCCGCTAACCCAGAATAGGTAGATAATCATAAAAGCGCCGATTGGGATTACTCTAAAGCCCACTTCCTCGAATAATGCCTTCCAAGATACCTCGAGAAAAGCATGGAACGGATTTTCTGGCAAGGGGGCCTCACCCGTTGGGATACCGCCTGCTTTTTGGAAGCTTTCTATTGTAATGACGGCGACAAGCATCATGCTAGCAATAACGGGCAAAGCGAACAAGCAATTGTCAAAAAGTTTTTTCATGGGACGAGAGAAACTTTTTCCAATAACTTCTTGGAGGTTTTCCCTGAATTGCCAAGCAGCAACAAAGCAGATAGCAAAGACGCCCCAAATAAATAAGAAAGCCATCCCGACATTAAGCCAAAAGGGAACACCGAAACCCACTATGGTGAACAGCCAAATTGGAAGCCCTCGCACATAGAGCATACTGCTGTTCAAGCCTTCTGGGGTGAAGAAAAACAGTGTTGGTCCCAAAAACATTGCAAGGAAGTACGAGGAAATTAGAAAGAGAACTGTGATGATAAGAGCAGTCAGGAAGGCTAGTTTGGTAAGTGTTTTTAGTTCGCTGAAAGACAACAGGAGACGCCACACCCATCTATTACTGTCCATGATAATTAATCTTAACCTCATATCCGAATAACTCAGAACTAGTATGCAGGGAGGAATTTTAAGTTTCAATTTTGAATTCTTCAATTGAACCGCTGAGTTCTCTAGCCTTCATAAAAGTCCATTATTTTTAATTTAGATTCTGAATTCATACCCGTTAAATATGTGGTTTTAAGACAAACTTTTTGCGTGATACGCTTGAGCGGGCGTGTTCCAACAGGAATCGACGGCTTAGACTCCTTAATCGAGGGAGGTTTCCTTAGAGGCGATGTCATTCTCGTAGCCGGCGGAACGGGCAGCGGCAAAACCATCTTCTCCACCCAATTCATCTGCAACGGTGCCACTCAGTACGGCGAAAAGGGTGTATACACGACATTCGAAGAAGACGCAAAGACCTTGAAGCGGAACATGCTCAGATTTGGTTTCGATCTTGAAAAACTGGAACAAGAAGGCGCCATAAAACTCATAGACCTCGAAACCTTAAAGGGCGGAGGATTAAGCGCCAACACCGAACAAATTCTAGGCACGCTAGACAAAATAAAAGGCAAAAGACTAGTAATAGACTCTTTGACAGCATTCCTATCAGCTTGCGCGGAAGATCTGGAATACAGAATGCTCATGCACCTCATCTACAGAATGCTGAAGACACGCAGCATTACAACCATAATGACGTGCAGCGTGCCTAAAGGAGCCAAAACCCTTGGACTCGGAATCGAAGAATTCATAGCTGACTCCGTAATATTTCTCGAAAATTCAATAGATAACTTAGAGTTAAAGACAAGGTTCTTGATACAGAAGATGCGTGGAACCGATCATAGCAAGAAATACCACAACGTCATTGTAACGGACAAAGGCCTACAAATCGTGCCTTTCACAATAACGTAGGTGACGTCAAATGGCTTTTCTAATATCCCCTCAGGCGTCGATAGTCCTAGTTGCAGTTTCTATAGACCTGACGGTTGGTGTATAGCTCATGGCAGGCGCAGGCACAGTTTATGTTCTTGGCGGAATCACCATTGTTTTTCTTCTGATGTGTGCTAACCTTTATCGAAGGTATGCTAAAACCAAGGACAAGCCCAGCCTTTATTTTGGTGTCGCTTGTCTTCTTTGGGCACTGGCAGCAGTTTTTGGCATATTAATAGCAGTTGAAACCAGCTTCCAACATGAGTCTTCAACTGTGCTCTTTTATCGAGCTTCAACTACATCAGGGATGTCAGCCTACCTGTTTGGTGTTTTCTTTGCAGTTGCCACGACAAAATCCGATGCAAAGCGCGGCATTTGGTTGTCATCCATAGCCTTTTTCGTCATAGTGTATATCATTTGGAACGCTAATCCCGCCATAGAAGGGGTTGTTGGCGGAACAACAGAATTCACGTTAACAAGCTTGTATAAAGCGCCATATGGACTACCGCTTATTGAAACCGTAATCGTGTTGATGAGTGTGATGGCGTCTTTTCCAATTTATCTGTTCATTCATGGGGCCAGGGTTACGGAAGATAAGGCCATTAAAGTAAAATCCTGTCTAATGAGTATTGGTATGATTGTTGGATCTGGGGCATATTTAATAGAGGTCACAGGTGCGATTTCATACACCTATATGCCAGTCTATAGACCAATGATATTTGTTGGAGTTTTTGTAATGTATCTCAGTTTTATGACACCAAAATGGTTAGAGAAAAAATTTATTGAATCCACGCCCATAAGCGAGAAGCTGATTAAGTCTTTTATTGAAGAGTTTTTCGTGCATGAGATTGCACCAAGTGCAGGAGCTCAACAGCATTCATTCTCGAAAACTTTTGGACTAAACCACCAACAGATAGTAGGTAGAAGAGTCCTCCTCGAGTTTGATCCAGCGTCACATTATGAGAAGGCTATACACGATTTTGCTACCGAAGCCTTAGCCAACCTTGAGCCAGTAGTCATATTCACAAGGAGAGGTAGCGCCATACATTCATCTCTGCGTGAACAGAAAGCTGTGAAGTTCTTCTGTTTAACACAGCAAGTTTCGGTTCCAAAAGGGTTTTCTGAAAACGAGATGCTCCTATCCTCCAACGATACCTCTTTAATGCTTGACGTTTTCGACAAAACCTTGAAGGCGCATCCTCAAGGCGTTGTCAATGTGGTTTTTGACAGTTTATCCGACTTGGTCTTATCCGTCGGTTTCGAGAAGACTTATCGCTTCATGAGGTATGCTGCTGAAATGCTGGCGTCCCAAAAGAACACAGTTTTGTTTCTACTGAACCAGAACGCCCATGATCTTAAGGTTGCGTCTAGCCTAAGAGGCTTGTTCAGTGATCAAATATCCTTCGGAAAAGAGGGAACACAAACCATTAAATTGTCTAAAGCAGAGGTCAGTAAAATAAAACCTAAAATCGCTGTGGAGCCGGTGGATAAACGGTGATAGATACGCTTCTAGTTTTTGGGGCGATTGCTGCTGTTTTCATGGCTATGCATGTCCGCCTTATTCAAAGGTATTCCAAAACCAAGGACAAGCGTAGTCTTTATTTCGGCATCACATGCATTCTTTGGGCGGTAGCCGCAGTTTTTGGCGTCTTAGAACTAGTCGCGGACTCTCTCAATTTACCTTTAACTGTGCTCTTTTATCGAATTTCGGCTACATCAGGGATGTTAGCGTACTTGTTTCTGAATATCTTTGCGGTTGCCATGACAAAATCTGATGAAAAATTGCGTAACATTTGGATACCACTCATACCTTTTCTTGCCATGATATCCATTATCTGGGTTTTTGATCCTGTTCCGCGCCTGCGCACAACGGAGTTTACGCTGACAAGCATGTATAAGTCGCCATATGGTCTGCCGCTTATAGAGACTATACTTGCATCAATGGTTGTGATGGCAATTTATCCAGGTTATCTATTTTTTCATATCAGTCGGGTTACGAAAGGCAGGATTATCGAAATAAAGTCTCTTTTGATGGGTATTGGCATATTTGCTGGAACCATAGCTTACGCCATAGATGTTACAGGTGCAATTTCATATTACTATATGCCTATCTATAGACCAACAATATTCATTGCGTCTCTCATGGCGTATCTCAGTTATATGATGCCAAAGTGGTTAGAGAGAAAACTCGCTGGACGCGTACTCATAAGCGAAGAGTCGGTTAGGTCTTTTGTTGAAGAGTTCTTCGTATACCCGGTTGCACCGAGTATAGGAACTCAGCCGCATGTGTTCTCAAAAACTCTTGGGCTTGACCACCAACAGATGGTTGGCAGAAAGATCCTGTTTGAGTTTGACCCAGAATCGCACTATGAAAGGGTCATCCGAGACTTCGCTGCCGAAGCCTTAGCCAACCTTGAGCCAACAGTCATATTCACAAGAAGAGGTAGCGCCCTACATGCATCTCTACATGAGCAGGAAGGTGTGAAGTTCTTCTGTTTAACGCAGCAGGTTTCGGTTCCAAAAGGGTTTTCTGAAAACGAGATGCTCCTATCCTCCAACGATACATCTCTTATGCTTGACGTTTTCGACAAAACCTTGAAGGCGCATCCTCAAGGCGTCGTCAATGTAGTTTTTGACAGTTTATCCGACCTAGTTGTATCAGTCGGTTTCGAGAAGACTTACCGCTTCATGAGGTATGCTGTTGAAATGCTAGCGTCCCAGAGGAACACTGTTCTGTTTCTACTGAACCAGAACGCCCATGATCCTAAGGTTGCATCTAGCCTAAGAGGCTTGTTCAGCGACCAAATATCCTCCGGAAAAGAGGGAACACAAACCGTCAAACTGTCTAAAGTGAAGGTCGGCAAGGTAGAAACATGAAATGGGGGATAGGCGATGGGCGAAAAAGAAAAAGACTTTGAAAAACTTTTCATGGAAGCAGTAGACGAAGGCCTAGAAACTTTAGGGGAAAGTGGCAAACATATGATTTTCTTTCACTTGGATAGGAGTTACTCAATTAAGAAGTATGAAATTCCAAAGAAGCCGGAGGCCTTCGCTGAAGGGTTGGAGAAAATATTTGGTGCGGGCGCCTCAGTACTAGAAAAACTCATCATGAAAAGCCTGTGTTCAAAACTGGGACTAAAATATGAAGACGTAGAGAGTCGTCCCTTCGCAGACTACGTGAAGTATGTGAGAGAGGCAAATGATACAAAAGAAGCAGGAGAGAACAACAGAGGCAGTAACTCTCCTTCAAATCAGGGGTCACCAGAAGTAAAATCTTTCCAACAATCCAGTTTACCATATATGGAAACAGAAATGGAGAAGTGTACTCGTTTTTATCAATGAAGTGAAGAATAGAGCGATAGGCTAAAAGGCGATATTACGGCGTGCAGCTCACCATTGCGTATCCCTTTTTGTAATGTTCCAAGCGTGTGCAACAAATCTTTTGTACGTCTTTTCCCAATTTACTACTTGGTTCATATTTTTCTGCCTCGTCTTCTGTGGGGGAGGAGACTCGTAGAACCTTGAGTCGCCATAGCGCGTGTGCGCATACACCTGGGGGTTTGGGGGCTGACTCGGTTCTGCCTAAGTGGGTCTCCTCTTTCCACAGAGCAGTAATAGCCTTTTCGGTTTCAGTACATGGCGCACCTTTACTTAACTTGATGTCCTTTGAAGAGAAGTTACATCAATACCCGATGAAAAATTACAAAACTTTTAAATATGTAAATATAGCTTTACCTAATATTTTGCTCGAAATAACTCCTTTGGAGCCCTTTTAATGTCGAGTAAGGTTCAGGTGAAGTTGAGGTCTTCTCGTTGGGTTCGAAAACGGAGTGACTTAGACATCATGGCAAGCATTTTGAACGAGGCACATAAAGGCGTAAGAAAGACCCGCATTATGTATAGATGCAACCTCAGCCACAGGCAACTTCAAGTTTACTTGAAACTTCTTTTAGGTATGGAATTCTTAGTATCTCACTCGGGGAAAGACATCAGTGAAATAGATCTTTTTAAAACTACGGCGAAGGGACTAAAATTCCTCGAGGCCTACCGCACCCTCAAAGCCCTTATGACTTAAGGCTTCTTCCTTTTCAACACGTTGAATTTCATCAATGAACTTAAGCATCAGAGGACGGAGCTTTGCTTTTTGTCCGTTCTCATTAATCTGAATGAAATCATACTCCCATAAGAAGCTGATTGCCATCTTCACTTTGGATTCAGGTGCTGAGCACATTTCCATGATTTCTCTTAAACTATGCCATTTCCCATCTTTGAGCAACCATAGAATTTCATCAATCGCCGACAACACAGCTTCCTCGGAGACGGTGAAGTTGTTGCCATAAAACATAAATAGCTTGTGAGTCTGCGCTTCATAATTTTCCTCATAATTTTCTAGAATAAATATGTAGATTTTATAGAACCTAAACATAGAAGACAGATACAGAAAAGGCGTAAAGAAGTTCCTTCCTTATCCCTTTATATGGTAAGACCGCAACAAACCGTTATGGCGTTTGAGCACCAACGAGGACATTCGTAGAGACTGTTCTTAAGGGCTCGGAGGACGCTGCTAAGAGGCAGTGACATGTGAAGAGGATGAAGCCATGTCTGTGATTCTCGTCCGCTTCCTTCAGGGAGGGACCGCATAGTGGAAACCTTAGGATTGAAAGAATTCGTTGACGAGTTAAGAGTGCAATGGAAGCTATTGTGGCGAGATCGAATAGACGACAAAGTGAAAGCTGAAGGAATAGCCAACCAAGACTATTCAAAATTGTTTGTTGAGCGAGGAACAGTGATTATCGCTACGAGAGATTATAAGCCCCCGGATTTCGTTGAGATATTACAGCGACACATATCGTTTGACGCAGAGAAACTGGTTCCTCCAAATCCCACTGTAGGCGGATGGGGAAAGTTCGTCAGAAGTGTGTTGACCAAGCAGAAAGGCTTAACCAGAAGGCCGGCTCCGCCGAAGCCGGAACGAAAAAAGGATCAACAACTTAAAAAGGGCGGGAGAGGCTGGCTTCATTTTAAGATGAAGTAAACGGTTCTTTTCTTTTCGATTTTTGTCTGCACGCGGGTTGTTTGTGCAAATTGATGATTTCTTAACTGTTTTTGGTTGTAGCTTCTTGTTGGGTAGTTTGGTGTAGGTTTCTGCGGGAGAATTGTAGATGGGTAAGTATAGAGGCAAACTGCAGATTATAGCGGATATACTTTCCGTTATTAGAGGAGGCGCTAAAAAAACTCATGTTATGTATCAAGCTAATCTGAGTTATACGCTTTTAAGCCGATACCTAACTGAAGTTTTGAAGTCTGGTCTGGTCCGTCTTGATAATGAAGATCGTTACAGGCTTACGAGGATGGGGCAGAACTTCTTGGACAGATTCAATGAATATTCCAAACGTTGCGACCAGCTTGAAAAACAGTTGAATCATGTTAGCGATGAAAAAATGGTGTTAGAAACTATGATCGGTGGCAATTTGAATAAGCGTTCAAATGAACATTTTCGAAATAAAAAGATTATGTGATGTGGATTCCATGTCATTTTCGAAGCTGTTTTTTGTCTTATTCGTTCTCTTCGTTTTTGTAGGTCCCATTTTTGTTTCTAAGACTTTTGGAGCCGACAGCGAGAATGTGGTTGCGTCGGTTATTGAGAAGGCTGAGAATAGCGTGGTTTCAGCTTATGAAGCCATTTTGGATGCAGAGCAGATTGGAGCAAACGTTTCAGATTTGTTGGCTCAGTTGAATGTTGCTGGAATATGCTTGGCTAATGCCCGTGCCTTTTATGCCTTAGGGGATTTTGAAAATGCAACTCATTTTGCCAATCTCTGCTATGATATTGGAGAGGAAGTGAGGAGTGAGGCTGTCGAGTTGAAAAATGAGGTGCATAAATTGTGGGTGAACGCTATTTGGCTGAGGATGACTACGTCTATTGTTGGTGTGATTTTTGTTGTTTTTTTGAGTTTTCTGGTTTGGGGCATCTTTAAGCGACGTTACCAAAAGAGGATTTTGGGTATGAAGCCAGAGGTGGTTTCTGGTGAATCTTGATGATTATCGTACCTTATTTGCGTCTATGAGTTTGGTGTTGATACTGATTGCCACAGTTCCTGTGATTGATCTGGTTATGCCCTTTTCTGAGAATGGTGAATCTTTTTCTGAGCTTTGGTTGTTAGGTCCAACTCATATGGCTGAGGGCTATCCGTTTAATGTCGGTGTTGGCGAGGGGTATAGTGTTTTTGTTGGGGTGGGTAACCGTATGGGTCGTTCTGAGTATTATACAGTTTACGTGAAGTTTCGCAATCAGACTCAACCTCTTCCAGATGTTTCCGGTTCTAAGCCTAGTCCTTTGTCTCCGCTTTATGAATTTCGATTTTTTGTTGCTGATGGTGAAACTTGGGAATCGCTTTTAATTTTCGAGATTTTGGATGCTTCTGTTCATGGCGATTTTATGTTTGTGGGTAATATTTCAATAAATGGTATAGTTTTTTCTGTTGATAGCCTTTCAATGCGGGATTCCGAGAATAATGGATTTTATTATCAGTTGTTTTTTGAGCTTTGGCTTTATGACGTGGCAACGCAGAGTTTTCAGTATCATGATCGTTTTGTTGGGATCTGGCTGAACGTGACGGCTTCTTAGGTTAGCGTGCTGGCACTGATTTATCTTATAGAAGATTTGGCGTGCTGTTACAGAATTTCTTTCCTCAACTGTTTAAATGAGACGAAAAAACGGTTAATGTGTGTATAAAAAATCAACGATGGCTTTTATGTTTGGTGAAAAAAGTGGAGAAGAACGGTAGTCCCGCTTCAGTGCTGGTGATTATTGCGGCTTTAAATGAGGAGGAAGGCATTGGGCCTAGCTTAGCGGAGGTGAGAGAGGTTTTGGAGGACCCGAGGTATTTGGTTGTTGATGGCAACAGTGTGGATAGGACGGTTGAGGTTGCCAAGGAGATGGGGGCTGAAGTTTTGTTTCAAGAAGGGTCTGGTAAAGGATGGGCTATAGCGCAAGCGATTAGACTTGTTGACTCAGATGTGAAGTATGTGGTTTTTATTGATGCGGATTTTACTTACCCTGCCGGCTATTTGCCCGAGATGATTAGAATTTTGGAAGAAAACCCTGAAGTTGGCATGGTGACTGGGAACCGGTTTAATCATTCGTTTACGTTAAAGTCAATGAATAACCTTTTCTTTATTGGGAACAGATTTTTAGCATTGGCTCACCGTCTTCTTAATGGAGTAAATCTTAGTGATCCTTTAACTGGGCTGAGAGTTGTCAGATGGCGAATATTGAAGAATTGGAAGCCAAAGTCGAAGGGATTTGACGTAGAAGCTGAAATGAATTATTTGGTGGAAAGGCAAGGTTACAAAATCGTGGAAATCCCAATACAATATAGGAATAGGCTGGGCGAGAAAAAACTGAAACTAAGGCACGGTTTCACTATTTTAAAGAGGATTCTGGCCGAATCCTTAAGTCATATAGTGCTAAGACTTTCGTGCTTTGTTGAAAAGAATGGAGAAGCGTACGATTGAGTGGATGAATAGAATTTGGGAGTCTTTCGGAGTCAAATCTTGTTTTTCATTTGTGATATTTTTCTATTAACAAGAATAAGCAAAAATGGAGGTAAATAAATGCAAAATATTCCACCAAGTAAATACTATTTTCCGCCGGAAAAAATTGGCTGGATGTTAGAAAGATATCGGGAGATATTGGAAACTGGATCCTTCTTGACCATGGGTAAATATTGCAAAGATTTCGAAGAAAAATTCGCAAGTTACATTGGTTCTAGGTATGCTGTGTCAACTAATAATGGATCATCAGCCTTGGAAGCAATTTTCACAGCCATCGGTGTTGAGGGCTTTGACGTGATTGTACCTACTAACACGTTTGCTGCAACTGCCTTTGCGGTCGCAAAAGCTGGGGGGCGACCCGTTTTCGCAGATTGTACACACGATCTGACTGTTGATCCGAAAGATGTTAAAAGTAAAATTACGGAAAGAACAAGGGCTGTGGTCACTGTTCATATTGGTGGTTTGGTTTCGCCTCATACGTATGATCTGGCTGAAACCTGTGAAAAGAGAGGGTTACACCTTGTTGAGGATGCAGCTCATGCACATGGAAGTGAACTGGATAGAAGGAAGGCCGGAACCTTCGGAGTTGCGGGCGCATTTTCGTTCTTTTCCACTAAGGTAATGACCACAGGCGAGGGAGGCATGATTGTAACAGACGATGAAGAAATACGTGAAAAAGCCCAACTTTTACGCGATCAATCCAAGGTTGGAGGCAAGGAATACCATGAAGTGGTTGGAAGCAACTGGAGGATGACCGAGTTTCAAGCTCTTCTTGGAATTGTTCAACTGGAACTGTTAGATCAGTTCATAGAAGAAAGAAATAGAGTTGCCAGGATTTTCAACAAAGAATTTGAAAGTGTTTCCAATTTGAAGCCGTTGGAGATTCCGAAGAATGTTAGACATAATTTCTACAAGTATGTGGTTTTTGCTCCGAAGGGTTTTGATAGAGAAACGTTTAGACAGAAACTGAAGAAAGAGTATAGCGTAAGTCTTTCAGGTTGCGTATATGAGTTGCCCTGTCATCTGCAACCGATTTTCAAGAAACAGAGAAAGGGCAATTTCCCAGTTTCTGAAGACTTATGCACTCGGCACATCTGTCCGCCCATCTATTCTACCATGAAAGACGATGAGGCAGTTTATGTTGTCGACTCGATTAGGAGGTGTTTAAGTTGAAGATAGGAGTAACTGGAGGATCTGGTTTCATAGGGAGTAGACTAGTGAAGAAACTGGTTGAAAGAGGCTACGATGTAACTTCAATTGATATAAATGGTCCTGCAGAATTGGCTAAAAATTATACGTACGTCCAACGCGACCTTCTTGATTATTCTAGTGCCAAATCGGCTTTGCATGGGTTAGATGTTGTATACAATCTTGCAGGGTGCGTTTTGGAATCTGTCAGAAAGGATCCGTTTACAGGGTCAGCTGTTAACGTGGATATTACACGAAATGTTATTGAAGCATGCCGTGTTAACAAGATTGAAAAAGTGCTTTTTGCCAGCTCGTTTTATGTTTACGATGGTATCAGTGACAAGATGGTGGTAAATGAAGAAACTCCTTTAGCTTCATTGAATATGGAGCTATTCGGGGCCACTAAGGCTTTCGGCGAATCCTTGCTTAAGGAGTACCGGAGAAAATACGGACTAAATTACGTGATTCTGAGGTATGGTTCTGCATATGGTTTGGGCAACTGTAGTAATGTGGTAAAGACGTTTCTTGAGGCTGGGTGGAACAAGCAACCACTTGAAGTGTGGGGTCAAGGAAAAAGGAGGAACCAATATACGTATGTGGACGATCTTGCGGAAGGTTCGGCTCTTGCTATTGACAAGGTCGACGAGGTGTATAATTTGATTTCACCAGAAGAGACAAGTATTAGAGAGCTGGCGGAGCTACTTAAAGCAAAGTGTGGCTTTGAAGTAGTCTACCATACAGAGCGCCCAGAAGGTGCTAGTATGCCATATATGTCATCGAGAAAGGCTATTAAGGAACTACGTTGGAAGCCAATCAGCTTGGAAGAGGGAATTGAACGAATGGTTCAAGAAGGACTTAACAAGAATTGCCGCTATTCTTGAAGAGTAACTTGAGAGAACAGTGTTAAGGCTGGAAAAGTTGTGAACATTTTTTGCTAAAGAGCTCCGACTAGAGACAATGAAGATGGGCCCTTAGCGTAAAGCGTGAAGGTTTATGAGAACCGCATTCGTCATTCTTTCGAACTTGAATATCTTGGGTGGAGTGGAAAGAGAATCCCTTGCTATTATTGAGGCATTAAAGGAAAGGGGATATAAAGTCGTTTTGTGGACGACTTACCGAACTAATTGGCAAAAAATCCAAGAAACGTTTGGGGAAATAAAGTTCAAGCCCGACGAGGAACGCCTCCTATTGCCAATAAAGTCTAACAAATTCGAGAGTTATCAAAGATTACTTGCAGAACAATCCTTAAAAAAGTGGAGAAATGAAGCTGATGTTATCATAAATGATCACGCTGACCTTATTCCGATATGTTCTGATTTGGCCCACATACAAGATCCGGTTTTTGCAACGAAAAGACAAATAACTGATGTTTTTAGCCAACACCGCCGAAATCCCTTCAAGGGAGCCTATTTCGCTGGTTACACCTATCTCCATAATAAAATTATTAGGAAGACGCTATTGAAAAGCAGGGTTCTTATGGTAGATGGCCCATATGTTAGAGACGCTGCCAGAAAGTGGATTGGTAGAGAGAGTTTGGTTATTTTTCCTCCATCCGACGTCGAAAAGTATTCTCTGAAAGACGATATTGGAGATAAGGAGAATATTGTAATTTCGTGTGGACGTTTCGCCCCCGAGAAAAACCAGAGAATAATACCTATTATAGCTTCAAAGGTTCCTGAGGCGGAGTTCTGTATCATTGGTACTATTTCAACTTCAATTAGAAAAACCAGCCTAACAATTGTTAAACAGATTAAAGAAGACGTCAAGAAGTTTAACCTAAAAAATGTTAAAGTTTTGGAAAATTTACCACTTACTGAACAGCTAAAGTTATACAAAAGAGCCAAGACATTTTTGCATACTATGGTGAGAGAACATTTTGGGATGGCCGTGGTAGAGGCGATGGCAAGCGGGCTTGTACCCATCGTCCATAAAAGCGGTGGTCCATGGCTAGACATACTCTCACAGGGCAAGTACGGGCTTGGATATGAAGATATTGAAGAAGCTGCTGAGAAGATAAGATGGATAATCTCTGAAGAGTCAATCTACCATAAATTAAGCTCTTTAGCCATACGAAGGGCTAAGGACTTCTCAAAAGAGAGGTTCAAAAATAATTTGATCAAGGTAGTTGACGCATTGTAGAAAGCTTAAACATATGCGTATTTTCGATAGTAGTGGATGCGTTCAATAATAATGGAAAATCCGTTTCATTTAAGGCAATAAAGACATAATCGACATACAACATACGCCCCGTAACTAAGGGATTGTATGATTCGAGTTTTGCTGGTGCCCAGTAGTGATTATTTGGGCCATCCATTTCCTCAAAGGCACAACCAAATATTTGAGAGACTGCACGATGGCGAGAAGTTCGAGGTACACGTAGTTAGGTTTAGACTTTTTGATAAACCAAAGCTGAAAACGAGCTTGGTTGTACACGAACTAGATGATGTGAAAGCAGGATCTATAGCGACCTATTACTTGCTAAACATGGTTAATCATGCTTCCGAAATAAGAAGGATTGTTAGACAGGAGAGCATAGACATCGTTGTGTTGTCAAATTTGGCGACCCCTTTAGCTTTCACTTTAATGGACAAATTGTCAAGATCACACGTGCTCACGGTATTTGACTTACCTGATTATTATCCTACAAGCGCTACTGGATATATGTTCCATGTAAAGAGTATTTTTGGTGTTTTGCTCACTCGAATGTTTGATGGCATTCTGAGTTATATGATGAGACACGCAACTCTGGTAACAGCAGCATCTAAAGCTCTAGTGAACTATGCCGAGAAGACTGGTGCTCGTGATGTTATATATATTCCAAATGGAATATCGGAGAACTTCCTCAAGCTTTATGATGGCACGAATTTACGGGAGAGGTTGGGTTATGATCAAGATGATTTAGTTGTGGGATACATTGGAAGTGTAGAGTTTTGGTTAGATATGAGAAGTCTCCTTAACGGGATAGCCCTGGCCAGAAAGAAGGGTTTATCTGCGAAGCTTCTTATAGTCGGCAGAAGATTGCAGACGGCTTATTCGGGAAAAGTAGCAAAATGGATAAGACAAGAAAGTCTTGAAAAATGCACGATGTGGTTAGACTTTATACCACATGAAAAAGTGCCAGAATACATAGGTGTACTTGATGTTGGCACAATACCCTTCGATTTATCAAATCCGACTGCCTATTTTGCTGCACCTAACAAAATGTGGGAATATTTATCTCAATTAAAACCTGTTATAACTACGCCCATTCCTGAAGTGTTAAACAATTCTGATTGCGTATTGACAGCTTTAACACCAAGCGACTACGCTAATAATTTCTCACTTATAGTCGAGAGAGATAAGGAAGTTTACCATAAAACAGAGAAAGGGTATAGAAGAGCATTAAGTAAAACATGGGAAAACTCGACTAATCTTTTTGCATATACCCTTAATACTTTGCTTAACAAGAAAGGAAATTTACCATGAAAAAATTGAGAATAGCTTATGTTACACCAAGATACTTTCCATACGTGGGCGGTGTAGAATATATAGTACGCAACTTAGCTGAGCGCTTAGCCTTGAGAGGCCATGATGTGACTGTTATTGCTGGTGAGCCTCGAGGGAAAAAAACTGTTTCGGGGGAAGTGAATGGAGTCCGAGTCATTAGGGTTCCTACCCATACGATTGGGGAAGCTTATCATATTCCCAAAGAAAAAAGAACTATAAAGCGCCTTCTGCGGGAATCATTTAATGTAGTTCACGCTAATAGTGTGCATGGGGTATTCAGTCTTTTACCTTTGGAGACTAAGTTAGATGGAACTGATTGGAAACTTGTCATGAGTATGCACCATTCAACAGAAGGGTACACTTTTTTAAGGCAAATTGTATGGAAGTTGATTTGGAAGCCTTATGTTACTAATCGTTTGGAAAATGTAGATTTGGTGCATGCAACTTCGCCAGTTGAGGCCAATATCGTTTCAAAGCATTTTCCTAGCGTTAAAAACAGGATTGTGACTATTCCTTTAGGGATTGAAGAGGATGTATTTACCTATAGATGGAAAGGAAGGAATAGCGATTATTTGCTTTATTGTGGAAGACTTGAAAAATACAAACGAATTGATTTGGCAGTAGATGCAGTATTACATCTTGCAAAGCTCGGATATAACATTCGTCTAGTGATAGTCGGCTCTGGCTGCATGGTTGGACAAATTGAAAAAGCTTGTAGGAAGCACGCCGAACACATAGAATACCTACCACCAAAACCTAGAAATGAATATTTAGAATTGATGTCGAACGCGCGATGTGTAATCAATTTGAGTTCAGCTGAAAATTTCGGTATTTTTTTGGCTGAGGCCTCTGCTATGGGTGTGCCATTGATTGCGACGCGAGAGGCGGTAGCCTTTTGTCCAGAACTGGCAAATGTAAAGGATTTGGGCCCCGCTCATGTGGCAGAGGCAATCTTAAAAGGGCTATCATCCAACACTCAAGACGATTTTGGTGAATGTGCCCTAAAAACTTGGAATGAAGTAGTAAAAGAGTTTGAATCTATTTACAACATATTATAAAGTATTGCCTGGAGCTGAGGTTATGAAATTTAGCTTAGCACTTATACTTTTCACTCTAGTATTGACGCCGCTTTATCTATTGATTTTAAAGTCGTCGGCAAAAGGTAAAAAGGTTGTAGATGCTGGAGAATCTAAGTCGAAAATCGAGTTTGTATTTGCGATAGGTGGCTATCTTGTGATGGGAATTTTAGTGCTTCTGCAGTTTATGTCAGCCTTGACCACCGAACTGTTCATTGTTTTGTATCCCATTATTACCGTTTTCTTGTTATTCAAGCTTCGATCATCACAGGAATCTGAGAGGGCACATACGGTTTTAACAGCAGTTATATTTCACCTAATTGTCCTTTCCATTCTTTGGCCATCGCCAGGCATCATGCTAACAGAGAGGTCGTCTGCTTTAGCTATGCTTAAGTCTGAAGGGGCATGGAACCCTCAATGGACTTACATTGATCCCTATTATGGTTCTTTTCCAATGGATCTAGGGTTGTTTTACACAGTTTCAGAGATAACTTCCATCAGTTATATCGACTTACTAAATAGCTGGATTGTCGGGCTGTTTTTTACAGTGGCTTATGATCTTGTGCTTTATACTTTGATTAAGAGACTTAGTGGGAGCTGGCGAGTTGGAGTTTTCGGCATTCTGTTATTCGCTTTTACACCACCAGCTATTATCGACCCTCAACCGCAGTGTGTTTCGAGCCTTTTCCTCTTGATTTCTTTACTAGCGTTCTTTAAGGTGTTTATGCGTGTGCCATCGATTTCTAATGTTTTTGTAGCGAATTTTTGCTTTGCAGCTGCCATTCTTACGCATGGCACTTCAGCAGTTGGTGTGTTGCTGCTTTGGACCTTACTGGCTGTTAGTTGCATCGTTCCTAGACTTGGAAAGGTCACGACTGTAGGGTCCTATAAAAGGGCTTTCCTCGGGACTGTTTTGGCCACTTTTACTATTATTGTTCTGGTTAGATGGGTGTATCTGGGAGGTCTAGAAAGGGTAGTTACCCCTATTAATGTGTTCATAAGGAATTTGCTAGGTTTTACTCAAAATGGAAGTACTCTCTCGCAGTATGTGCCTTTATATGATCGTGCTGTCTCTCCTCTGCATGCATACACATGGAGTATGCCCGCTTCAATGGCACTGGCTTTTGTGCTTTATCACTTTATTCATAAAAAGTCTTTAAAGTCTATGAAAGTTGTTTTGGTGTTTACGATGTGTTTGACGGCGGCGGGATTGCAATTTGTTGGTTTTCTTGGAGCAACGTTTTCAGCTTCTGTTGGTCTCCAGCGGTATTTAGGGCAGTCAAGCTTCATCTTATTAATTCCTGCAGCGGCTATTGTTGGTATGAAAGTGTTAAAAGCTTCTTCTAGAAGTGCGGTGGGGTTTATTATGATATCAATGATATTGTTTAGCGGTATAGGCATAACTGACCCTGTGTTCTCCCCTCAACTTTATCCTGAATTAAAGACGGTGAATGTGGCAAGGTCTGAAGATTATTTGGAAGGAAGCCGTTTGCACAGTATTCTTTCAAATGAAACTTCTATTGTTTCCACTTACGAGATTCTGATGGCCGTTGAATATTTGAATACCCTTAAAGCACCTTCGGGAATTTCTGTTCGTTCCTACGTTGGATCCTTAAAATTGCACAGAATCTTAACGGAAAAATTGCTGGAAGAAAAGGAAGCGGTACCAGGCGTGACGTATATTTGGACTCCGGAGATCTCGGCTGTGGCGACGGATGTTCCTGTTAATGTCATTTATGATAGTGGAAGACATGTGGCTGTCAGAAGGGCGGATTAATGGAAGAGTTAGATAAGTGCTCTCCTGTGGTTACTATTGGTCTTTGTGTTAGGAATTGTGAGAAAACAGTTGCAAAAACAGTTGAAAGCATAGTAGATCAGGATTATCCGAGGAAAGGATTTCAGTTGATTGTTGTGGATGGTTGTTCTACTGACAATACTGTTGGAGTTATTAAGGATAAGCTGGGGAATAGCGATGTTAAGGCTGTTTTTTTGTCTGATAATGGTCGCGGATTATCCTTTGCCCGTCAGCTTGTAGTTGATAATTGTCGTTCGAAACATGTTGTTTGGATTGATGGGGACAATGTTCTTCCACAGAATTTTCTAAGGAGGCATGTAGATTTTATGGAGAAACATCCGAATGTTGGTTTTTGCGGTGTTAGGATTGTACCTTTAGGTAAGAGCGTTGTTTCTAGGCTTCAGGGTTATCAGTGGACTATTCCCGTTTCTGATTGGAAGAGAGTTGGATATTTTATGGGTAAGATTGGGATTCAGGGAGTGATTTGTAGGGTTGACGCAATAAGGAGTGTGGATGGATTTGATTTGTCTATTGATGGTGCTGGTGAGGATGTAGACTTGTTTATTAGGATGAGGCTTGCAGGATGGGGAATCGGCTCTAACAATGAAACATGTATTTATCATTTTATGAGAGATACGTGGCGGAGTTTGTGGAAAGAATCCGTATGGTGGGGATACGGCACATATTACATATCCAGCAAACATAAGCCTATTTTCCCAGATATGAAAAGACGTGTTGGCTTTGCTATTTTAGACTGCATTAAGTTAACCTTCAAATCCTTAAGGTTAACAAAGGACATAGCGTGTGTGCTTATGCCTATTCATTATAGCATTAGAAGGCTAGGCTTTTTAATAGGCCATTTACATGCAAAAGAGAATGGATACTTTTTAGAATCGTAGAGAGGTTTTCTTTAAATGACGAAATATGGATGGTCTAAACGGGGCGATGAAGCTTCTATCAAAAGTAAGCTACGTGGCTAGTTTTTCTTGAGCATAGATTTCTATATATGTGGTTCCTGCTAGCCTAGCGATTGTGCCTGCTGGTATCGTGATGATTTCATCTATTATCAACGGATAGTTATACCGGTCTGGTCCATTCCAAACTTTGCGCCTAATAGCTATCGGTCCCTTAAGATCTACCCAGAAAGCAGACCAAGGTAAGTTCATCCATGTTGAAGCCCAACGATGTTGACCGACATTTCCAATTGGCCAAGATTGGTTCACAACATAATCCCATAGGTTGAATGGCTTCGGTGTAAATGGTCTTGGAACATCTGCTGGATAAATGTTTGAAGTGTAAGGTATCGGCGTAACGTATGACAGAGCACCTTCAACACCGCCAGGAGAATATTTGATGAAAGCTTCTGTTTGAAAGTAGTTCCATGGTATACCCAAGTCGTCGCATAGCCTTATGATTTCGGTAACGTAAACCCAATTAGCGTGTGCGTAAGTATTATAAACGTATGTTCCAAACTCTCCAGCCCAAACTGGCGCGTTCATCCACTCGCGATAAAGCATTAACCCTTCGACATAGGAGGCTGCTTCGCGCTGGTTTAAGGCTATACTATCTTCTTGGTCGCCTTGCCAGTGGTGAGTGGCAAAAACAATATTGCCTCGCGGGGCGTTAGTTGGATCATAGATTGTTCTTCTTGCTATGCCCGCTTGTTGTTCCCTGACGTGGTATGGGTTGGGAAAGTCATCATAAACAATTATAATATGTTTAGTATCTATCTGTCTGATAGCGTTTATGCAATCTATCATCATTTCATACTGTCCCTTCCCATTAGGTGAGGGTGCTTCACCTAATGGTTCATTGTATATTTCGTAAGCCGCTACGACCGAACGATCTTTATAACGAGTTGCGAGATGTCTCCAAACATCCAGCCAATAAGATTCATGTTTCGGTAAAACGCACTCCCAGCCGTCATACTCCTCGGTAGCCCACCAACTGTGGAAATCAAGAATGGCGTAAAGCCCAAGTTCTTCACATTTCTGTATAATTTTGTCCATATTTTCATCATCATAAACTGGAGGCACGCCGATTGCATAAGGAGTACATCTCCAATCCCACCACGTGCCATATTGGTCTGAACCCTTGCTGGTGAAAGCTAAACGTACAGAATTATAGCCACGCCCTTTAATTGCCGCTAACGACTGTTCAACCCAGTCCCAGTTTTTATAGCATACATAGTCCATTCCAACCCCCCGTAACGCTACTCTGTTTCCATGCTCATCAGCAATCCATTGTCCTTCAACATGGAGCCAAGGCAACCTACTAATAACGCCGTAAGAACCTATCTTCCACGAGTTCGCCATCTGACCTGAACAAGCAGCAATCAAAACCGCCACAGCAAGCAACGCCACACACACTTTAAGCACTTCGCGCAATCCGAACGCCACTATATCTTATGTAGAAAGACTTGATAAACTTTGCCGTCTCTCTGTTCTACAAAAATACAAAGTCGACGTGCATATATATCTTTTTTAACATCTTTATATTATTGAAAGGATGGTTTATAGAATGTTACATCCCAGAAGATCTTTAGTTACGTTCAAAACTATAATTGCAAAATGTATTGTATCATCCAAAATTTTTAGCCATTTTTATATATTAAGCTTTATGCTATTTAGGTTACGGATGCTTTTTGATAGTTTCTTCGGCTTAGGTGAACGGAGCGTTGAATATCCTTGGCTTCTTCGAAATATTAAAACTACATCTTTACCCTGCTCTGTTTTGGATGTCGGTTGTACAGAGAGTTTCTTAAGCTATGAGCTGCTTTGGCAAGGCTTTACGGTTTTTGGGGTAGACATCAGGCCTTATTATGCAAAACCAAGAAAAATGACGTTTATTCGCGCTGATGTTACAAAACTGCCTTTTCGCAACGCGCTATTTGACAATGTAATAATAGTGTCCACAATAGAGCATATTGGAGTGGGTCTATACGAAGATAAATTAATAGAAGAAAACGCAGATTATGATGTCATGTTGGAACTTCAACGTGTTCTTAAACTCCATGGAAAAATATTTCTCACAACCCCATTTAGAGGCGAATATCAGCTTGCACCTGGCGCACGTTTATATGACATGAATAGGTTACAAAATTTTTCTCACAACTTAACACTGATAAAGGTTTCATTTTTCGCACGTCCTCATGAATCTCAAAAGTGGAGTGAGCTTTCTGAAGCTGAGGCCGCTCGAATAACGAGAGCGGGGGGTCAGGGATTGGTTTGTCTCATCTGGAAGAAAAACGTGAAGAATTTATCTAAGTGACGCCCCGTGCGCTAGCCACAATATCTATTCGTCGCTAAACCAAATTGAAAAGGCTGATCAATCGTGAACCCCCAAAGCAATGAGTTGAAGGAACTGCTTGCACAAATTGAAAAGTTAGAGAAGCAAAACGAAAAGTTAAGGCTTAGACTGCAAAAACAAAAAGGCAAACCCTCCCCACTCATCGGATTTAGCTTTCTCTGCTTTGGAATTTTCATCATAGGACTATCCATTCTCTACGAATCATCAATTTCAATGTTCACTGGCTTAGCAATAACTCTCTGGGGAAGCCTACTGCTATTCATCAGACCTACCAGATACGTACGTTCAATAATCCTAGATTCTACGGTTCTGTCTTCTCTGGAATCTCTAGACCAACTAATAAAAGGCCTAGAATACAAGGGAAAAGCTGTTTACCTTCCTCCAAAATTTCTAAAAGAATTAAAAGGCAATCAAGTTTTCATACCGAAAAATGATGTCATTCTAACACCCCCTCTAAATGAAGTAAAAATGCAAAAAATTTTTGCAGAAAACCCAAACGGAATTTATCTTACTCCACCCGGAGTAGAACTTGCAAATCTCTTCGAAGAAGAGCTTGGTAAAAACTTTATCGAGGTTTCATTGGATTATCTAATAGAGAGCTTACCAAAAGTTCTCGTTGAAAACCTAGAACTAGCAAAAAACTGTGAGGTTTCTTATGAAAACGGCACGGTTACAGTAAAATTGACAAGAGTTTCATATCACACTTTGTGTGAACGATTATGCGGCAAGTCCAAAATATGCGACACTATTCAGTGTCCCTTCTGCAGTGCGATTGCTTGTGCCTTAACAAGAACGATAGGCAAGCCTATAGTAATAGACAAGAACAGCTTTTCAAGCGATGAAAAAACTGTTGATACTCGATTTAAAATATTATAAAATATTGGAGTGATGATGTTGCTTTTTCCATTCTTTGAAGAATTAAGTGTGTTGCTGACCTTATTAGCAATTCTCTTACTTGTGCCAGCTCAGCTCCTTTTCCCATATCGAGAGATAGACATCGTCATAGATAAAAAAAGGTTCAAGATTACGGCACAAATTCTGGGAGTGGTTGCAATAACTTTTTTGTTTATAAAGGCATATCTAATTTTAACCACATGAAACAGCATATGTGTAGATTCTTAGAACTGAAACCTTGAACTTTGCGCTACCATCATTTTTAAAGTTAAGGTGGGATGTAAATTTAGAATTTTAATGCTGACAGATTTCTGCAAGCCTACAATTGGGGGTGTAGAGCATCATGTTTTCTCTTTAAGTAAAAAATTAGTGAGAAATGGGCATCAAGTGATTATAGGTACTGTTAAGCAGGATAAGATGACGCCTCTAATAGAATATGATGGAGTTCACATTTACAGATTGGAATCGCTACTTCAAAAGGCGCCATTAATGTACCCAAATCCTTCAAGGAAGTATCATCCACCCTTTCAAGACATTTTGCTTACGAGAAAACTTGGAAGGCTTGAGAAAAACTTTCAACCTGACATAATCCATTGCCATGGATGGATAACGTTTTCATGTTTACCCTTAAAGTCTGGCACGCCTATAATTAGTACCCTGCATCATTATGGTTTTGTATGTCCAAAACAAGATCTATTCTTCGAAAATGAAGATATCTGCAAGCAGCCTCTCACTTCAGCTTGTTATCATTGTTGTGCAAAAAATTATGGCTTTTTTAAATCAACCTTTATGGTTAACCTTGTGAAAATTAGTAGAAGGCATCTTCCAAAAATTGATAAGTTTATTGCCGTGAGTAATTTTGTGAAAAATGTTTATATCACACATTTAAAATTACCTGAAAATAAAATAGTTGTCATTCCGAACTTTTATGAGTCAGAGAATGAGCAGAAGCTAAATTGCGAAATTTTACCGTCAAATTTCATTCTGTATGCAGGTCAATTAGCTCCACATAAGGGAGTTGATCTTCTTTTAAAAGCCTACGAGTCTTCAGGAATTGACTTGCCTTTAGTTATACTTGGAAGCAAACATTATGTACACGACTATACAAGGTTCGACGACGGAAATAAAATAATTGTAAAAGAAAACGTTTCGAGAAGTTTAGTTTTAAATGCGCTTAAAAGGTGCAGGTTTGTAGTTGCTCCTTCAATTTGGCCGGAACCTTGTCCTACGATTATATTGGAAGCCATGAGCTTCGGTAGGGCTGTGATTGCAGGCAAATCTGGCGGAATACCTGAGATAGTAAAACATGGAGAAACAGGTTATCTGTTAAATCCAAGAAACATTAGAGATTTTGCTAAATATTTAAGGCTACTGTCAAATGATCTATATTTATCCGAAAAAATGGGGAGCAGTGGTAAAGCTCGATTTTTGGAGCGCTTCACTGCTGAAAAAGTCGTTAAAGATACTGAAAGTCTATATGCTGAAGTTCTTGTAGAATCGAAATAAATATGGTTCTCTAAGGGGAGTATCAAAAGTCCTTATGAGCCATTTCTAAGCAATGTCGCGATGTAGGATAATTTAGAACTTGAAAAGGTTAAGTGATCTGGTAATTAGGAGTGGGTGAATTATGCGTATTTGCTTGGTAACAAACGAAGTCTTTGGATTGGGAAGGTTTGGAGGTTTTGGGCAACTTACAAGAATGCTGGGTAGACATCTGGTTAAAATGGGAGTCGAAGTAGTTGTAGTTTCTTGGCGTACTTCGGAGCAACAAGAAATAGAATATATGGATGGAATGAATATACTAAGCTTTCCCTACACACCTTCCTACAAAATATTTTCTTTCTATCCGCATATCCTTTCATATCTTCGTTCAATACGCTTATACAAAATGGCAGATGCTGACATTTACCACAGCATAGAAAATCAAATGAGCTCATATATGGCCCTAAAGGCTATGCCGAATCGTAAACATGTTATTTGGTTTCAGGACCCCTATGATGAAGATGTATATCGCAAAATGTCTTTAGTGAACAAAGAATATGAATGGAATACTGATTTGAAAGTTAAATTCTACTGCACTTTGCCTTTTTTAAGGATGGCATGTAATAGTGCAGATGCACTGTTCACGCAAGCGCGCTCTTTCATTCCACTAGTAAAACGTCTATATCAACCTAAAGGGGAAATCTTGTATCTACCAAATCCTGTTGAAATACCTGAAACAAAGATAGAGAAATCTTGTGAACCAACTGTTTGCTTCTTAGGCAGGTGGGATCCTCAAAAACGTGTCGAGAAATTTCTTCAACTTGCTAAGAAATTTCCTAAGATAAAGTTTGTGGCTATGGGAAAATCCCATGATGAAACTACAGATATTTGGCTGAGAAAGAAATATAGAAGGCTTCCGAATCTAGAGATGGCTGGGTTGGTGTCAGAAGAGGAAAAAAGGCGCTTGTTAGCGGAGTCTTGGATACTTATTAACACAAGTGTCCACGAAGGATTGCCTATTGCATTTCTGGAGGCACTAGCCCATGGAACTGCCATATTAAGCTATGTAGATCCTGATAAGTATGTAAGCCGCTTTGGTTATTATGTTAAAGAAGATAGTTCAAAATGCCTTGAGATTGGACTTAAAAAGCTACTAGACGATGATCTGTGGAAAGAAAAGGCGGAAGAGGGTTATGTTTATGTGCGAAGGCATCATGAGGTAGGCAAAATTATTAAGAGATGGATTGAAATTTATAAGGAACTTCTGTAGGCATTTTTGGTTTTTCGTCAATTTAATTTTCGTCAATTTTATTATATTGAACGTGTGTTGGGGAGTAGGATGTTCGTATATTTTATTGGTCCTAACGGTGCTGGGAAAAGTACTCAAGTCAATCTTTTGATCAGATGGTTAAAGGCTCGGGGATTGAAAGTAAAAGTTGCTTATGTTCAGTGCAACCACTTACCTATACTGATTTTGGATGGTATTATGGTTAAGCTTGGTCGTTTTACCTTTTACACGTATCCTGATGGAAGGCGTGTCAAAGTACCTTTAACTGAAATTCGACGTAAAATAAAGTATTTATGGTTCTCCATTCAATTTCTTTCAATTGTTTTTTTGTCTTTTATTAGGGTGCATGTACCTTTGTCGATGGGTTATGTTGTAGTAGCTGAGAGATATGTCATGGATAGCATTTCTGATTTGTGCTGGTTTTCATCATTTTTGAAGGTTAAAGCAAGTTTTCTCAGTCGGTTAGTGAAAGTTCTGCTTTGGCTTATGCCTAAAAACACGGTTATAGTGCACTTGGATGCGCCTTATGATATTTTAAAGAGACGATATTTTCAAAGAGGATCAGTTATGGAGCCTGAGGAGTATGTTGAGATGCAACGTAAATGCTCACTAAAGTCGATTGAAGCTATAGGACACATAAATATTAGAACCATACACGTCGACAGCAGTGTCATGGGCATCCCTGAAATATTTAACCTGGTAAAAGGACTGCTAACGAGTGACTGCCTATGAGAATCAGAGTATTATACTTTACATATCCAATGGCATTTAACGACTTCGGCGGAGCTGAGGTTCAATTGATAAAGACAAAGGAACATCTAGAAAAATTATCCTATGCAAAAGGGCAAAGAATTTCTATAAAACTATTTGATATTTTCCATGATAAATTAGATGATTTTGATGTACTTCATAATTTTCAGGCTCGCATTGAGTGCTTATCTCTATTACGTTTGGCTAGCATTAAGGGGCTAAAGATTGTTCTTTCCCCTATCTATTGGACTAGCAGCTATACAAGATTTAGCCCAACTGGACTGGCGAGATTTTATTCGAATTTGAAGTTCTATAGAATGCCCACTTTTAAGGAAGTGTTTCCGCTTAAGGATATTCTTGACTTAGCAGACATTATTCTTCCAAATTCTCAAAGGGAATCTTTCCTTTTATCGACCAGTTTTAAAGTGGATCATAGAAAGTTTTTCGTTGTTCCTAATGGTGTGGACAGAAGATTTTACGACGCTCGCCCTAATATTTTTGTAGAAAAATATGGTCTAAAAGATTTTGTCTTGTACGTGGGTAGAATAGATGCAAGAAAGAATGTATTATCCCTTCTTAAAGTTTGTAAGGAGATCGGAGTACCTACTCTAATTATTGGTGTCTATAACCCCTTCGAACAAGGGTATGTCGCGAAATGTAAGGAAATACTTGAATCCAGTCGAAACATAAGGTTCATTGGTTTTCTTCCCTATGGTTCCGAAGACCTACTTTCGGCTTATGCTGCTGCAAAAGTATTCGTCTTACCAAGCTGGTTTGAAACACCTGGTTTGTCTGCCTTAGAGGCTGGGTTGGCAGGATGCAATTTAGTTATTACTAATAGAGGATCCACAGCAGAATACTTCAAAGATTATGCTTTGTATGTAAACCCGGGATCTACTGAGGATATAAAGGAGAAAATTTTGGAAGCATACGAGAGACCAAAGAATAACAAGCTTAAGGAACACATACTAAATAATTATACGTGGGAAAAAACGGCTGAAAGAACTCTGGATGCGTATAATTTAGCACTCAGCAAAGCCTGAAATCAATGATTTTGAAAGATGAATTTTTCAAATTCGCTCTAGGCTTATAAATCAAATATTGCAGTAGTTTAGTATGCATTCTTTATTCTGCGAAGAAATGCGGCCTGATATGTTTTCACTGCCATTGGTACCTTCAACATCTACTAATGACTTCACACCTTTAAAAGAGAAAGTAGGCAAATATATGCTCTAAACTCCAGATAGATAATTTTGAGTTCGCCACACGCCGAATCATCTATCAAGGCTCTACTTGAAACAACTGTATTTAGCTGGATTGTAATTGCGATACTAGCCGCGATCTTTTTCGTTTTGATAATTTCAGTTAACGAGAAGGCATTAAATAGCTATGGGAATTAAGGCTGCGAGGGTAAACATACATGAACAAGACGGCTTTATCAAGACTGATTCTTAGAAAAAACCCGCTCATCTCATCAAACATAGGTCAGAGGATACTGGCAAGCCCCGTGGCAAGGGCGATTCTCGTGAGGTTTTCGGGTATCGGGCATCGTACAGATTCCATCGACAAGGCGATTCTGTGGCTGAGGAGGAACAGACTTAACCACGAAGGAATTACCGTCAGTTCGCGGCAAAGAGTTCCTTACCCTGAGGTAACAGGTTATACTATCCCCACGCTTTATGAATGGGGGGAGAAAGAACTAGCGAGAGACCTAACCCTGTGGCTACTGAAGGAGCAGAATGAGGATGGTTCGTTTTCCGCACCTGATGGAACGCCATACACATTTGATACTGGTCAAGCGGTCCGTGGCTTTCTAGCAGCCTTATACGACCTGCCACGGGTTGAAAAAGCTTTAACCAGAGCATGTGACTGGATTCTTGCTCAAGTCCGACAAGATGGAAGATTGGCCTGTCCGTCAACTGCAAACTCAAAGTGGCCTGACCATGACGATAGGATTCATCTATATGTTTTGCCCCTCCTCGTCGAAGCGGGACTGAGACTTAATAAGCCAGAATACATTGCCGCTTCACACCGTGTCCTACGATATTACAAGCATCGGCAGGGATTGCTGGAGTTCAACATGCTATCCCACTTTCATGCTTACGTTATGGAGGCGCTGGTCGACCTAGGGGAGATAGACCTAGCGAGAGCGGGAATGGAACCCATAGCAACCCTGCAGAGAAAAGACGGAAGCGTCCCCGCATATAACAACGTATCCTGGGTGTGTCCCACAGGTGTGGCTCAGTACGCGGTCGTGTGGTACAAATTAGGTATGAGAGAACGCGCCGATAAGGCACTCCGCTACCTAGAGAAAATCCAAAGAAGAAACGGCGGCTTTCGCGGGAGTCATGGAAAAGGTGCAAAGTATTTCCCCAAGGAAGAAATAAGCTGGGCAGTAAAGTTCTTTCTCGACGCCCACTACTGGAAAATAAAGACGAAATTCAATGAAGAGTGTGTTAAATTATTTCCTGACTCGATCGACGCCAACGACGGGAGACTGCAAGAAATACTATCCTTTCTCGGAAATCTCAACGGAAAGAGAATAATTGATGTCGGCTGCGGAAAGGGACGATTTCTACGCGCTCTAAAGAGAAGATTTCCGACCTCGCATCTTTATGGGCTGGACATTTCTGAAAAAATGCTCAGCTACTGTCCGGATGGGACAGAGACGATCTGTGGGAACATCTTAGACATAAGATTACCCGACGACTCATTTGACTGCGTGTACTGCGTCGAAGCACTCGAGCATGCGGTAAGGATCGAAAGCGCTGTAAGGGAGATGGTTAGACTCCTCAAACCCGGCGGGAAAATTATTATCATAGATAAGAACATTGCGAAGCTCGGGCAAATGGAGCTGGAACCCTGGGAACGGTGGTTTAGCCCGAGAGAGATAATAGAACTACTTAGGCGGTACGGCGTGCAAGCGCGTCATAAACTAATAGCCTATGAGAACCATGTTCAACCCGACGGATTATTCATTGCATGGGAAGGAGTGAAGGTTACTAAGATCCAATTAGGTAGTGGTGTAGACTTGGGAAAAAGGCAGTTCTTGATTGAAGCATTAAAGAACCCTCACAGTATACTCAGATTCTTGAGGTGGCGACTTGTGAATAGCAGAGGACGCTTCAGTGCACTAATAAGAAAATTTTTTCATCTTAAGCCTATACTTCCTTATGTTGAGCTTCACCTAACAGACCACTGCAACTTGAACTGTAAAGGTTGCAGCCATTTCTCTCCCATTGCTGATGAGTGGTTTGCGGATGCTGATGAACACGCACGCGATATGCGACAACTAAGCAGATTATTTGCGGATATAGAACTCATCAGCTTGTTGGGAGGAGAGCCGTTGTTGCATCCCAATATTACTGCCTTTCTATCTTCTACTAGGGAATGTTTTCCAAAATCTACCATACGTATGGTTACTAACGGCATACTGTTGCCAAAGATGCCGCAAGAGTTTTGGGAATCGTGTAAACGTAACTCAATTCGCATAGACTTAGCGGTCTACCCTCCCTTTAAGCAGAAGGAAGAATTTTGGATCAAATTGGCAAAATCTAAGGGAGTAAAGATTTATGCTTCCAAACGTTCATCGTTCTATGCGGAAATCAATGGGAAAGGCGACTCAGACGTAGAAAATGGATTCAAACAGTGTCGAACAAGATTTTATTGCCCCATGCTTAGGCAAGGAAAGCTTTACACATGCGCATTGCCTGCGTTGGTTCACTATTTCAATAGGCGGTATTCCACAGAAATTCCAAGCGAAGGCTACGTGGACATCTATGCTCAGAACCTTACAGGCTGGGATGTGAAAGAGGTACTTGACAAGGGTTCATCAACATGTTGTTATTGCACGGTTGGATGGGATCCTATTCCAAGCTTCTCATGGTCAACTTCAAAGCGGATTATGACAGAATGGGATGCAGCTACTCAAATAAATTCTAAAAAGTAGTAGCGTCAAAACACAATTACGGTTAAACCTTACTTCTAGAAAGGTCTATGGGGCCATGAGGTTGCGGGTAGCAAGGGGAAGAAAGGGCGGAACCGTTGTCGTAAAGGAGGATATAAAGAAGGGGCTAAAGAGACTTGGGCTGAAGGAGGGTGACATCGTTCTGGTGCATAGTTCTCTTAGTAGCTTCGGATATTTGGAGGGAGGTGCAGACACCGTTATAGACGCACTACTTGAGACGGTTGGAAAGGAGGGAACGATCCTCGTGCCTACGCTAACCACCAGCAACGTGAACTCCGGGAATCCCGTTTTCGATGTTAAGCGGACCCCCTCTGTCACTGGGCGCATTCCAGAGGTCTTCAGGAAGAGGCCTGAGGCCAGAAGGAGCTTCCATCCTACCCATTCGGTTGCTGCCATTGGCGCAAAGGCTGAATACATGACGAGAGATCACGAGAAGAGTATGACTCCCTGCAGTAGAAACTCGCCTTATGGGAAGCTCGTAGCGTTGGGCGGCTACATCCTCTTCCTAGGGGTTGATCTGAATTGCAACACAACACTTCACGCCATGGAGGAATTGGCCGACGTTCCATACCTTTTCGCAGAGAGGATTGAGCAGTTAAGCACTATCGACGAGAGTGGGAACGAGATTCCTGTTCCCTCGAGAAGGCACAGGGCGATTATATACCATTTCAGGAAAATGGAGCCACTTCTTCTCCGAAAACGCATCATGCGAACAGGCAAGATCGGAGACGCCGTTATTAGACTAGTCGCCGCTAAACCTATGGCTGAGTTGACGATGGACGTCCTTACCAAAAATCCTACATTCTTCTCCAGACCGCACAGAGCGCGCGCTTTGTTGACACAGTTCCTAGTCAGAACACACGTTTATAACCTCCTTCGGCACAACCTTTTCCTTCTTAAATATTATCTTTATATGGGTATGGCCACTTAAGGTTAGAATCACGTTTTCATGTCTGTCAATGTGTTATAACCCATAAAGATCATGATGATAGCACGCACAAAGCGAAATTTTCGACGGTAAAGCCTCCACACGCCTAGAGGGTGTATTGCCCAAGCTTGGAATCTAGCAGAACCACTAAGAGCCTATGTGGAAAACGATGCAGGCTAGACCAAAATATGAAAGGGAAGCTATGCAAGGCTCAAAGTGATATCGGTTTTCAGCTTAGGAGTAACTATAAGGAGAGATACCCGTGAAGGTAGCAGTAATTTTAGGGACGAGACCAGAGATAATCAAAATGTCTCCGGTGGTTAGAGAATTAGAAAATCAATGTTTAGATTACTTCATACTACATACCAATCAACACTACTCTTACAAGATGGATCAGGTATTCTTTGAGCAATTGCGTTTACCCGAGCCAAAACATAATCTGAATGTAGGTTCAGGGACGCATGCTGAAGAGACCGGCAAAATGTTAATAGGAATTGAAAGTATACTAAGGAGCGAAAAGCCTGATGTTATTTTAGTTGAGGGAGACACAAATACGGTTTTGGCTGGAGCCCTGGCTGCATGTAAGTTGATGATAAAGGTAGGACACGTTGAATCCGGATTAAGAAGTTACGATAGAGAAATGCCTGAAGAGGTAAACAGGTTATTGACCGATCATGTTTCAGATTACTTATTTGCACCAACCGAGAACGCTAAGGAAAATTTGTTGAAGGAAGGTATAGACGAGAATAAAATATTCGTCACCGGAAACACGATAGTTGACGCTATATCACAAAACATCGAGTTAGTAGAAGATGATGATGACTTAGCGGACTACTTCCTTGTTACTTTACATAGACAAGAGAATGTAGACAGAGAAGATAGATTGCGAAATGTAATAAAAGGTTTGGAACTCGTAGCACAGGAATTTAGGGTTCCAATAATTTATCCTATTCATCCAAGAACAAGACAGAGGATAACACGGTTCGACATTCATGTCAATGGAATAAAGCTTGTAGAACCCTTGGGCTATCTCGCATTTCTTAAACTTCTAGGTAACGCTAAGCTTGTGTTTACGGACTCAGGAGGAGTACAAGAAGAAGCCTGTATCCTAAGAGTACCTTGTGTAACATTAAGATACAACACTGAAAGACCGGAAACTCTAGAGGTTGGCTCGAATGTGCTAGCTGGTGCTGAACCGAAGAGCATACTTGAAAAAGGAATGCTTATGATCGACAAAAGTAGGGATTGGAAGAATCCATTCGGCGATGGAAAAGCCGCGAAAAGAATAGTAACGATAATTAGAAGAGGGGTTGTATGAGCAAAATAAATATAGCAATTGTTCATTTTAACCATCACGGTTTGAATAGTGCAGGAGGAGCGGAATTTTTCTCACTTGCGTTGGCCTCCACACTAAAGAAGGAAGGCTATAAAATTCTCTGGTATGTACCAGAGAGAACAAACTGGGGACATGTAACTAGAAGGACAAACATATCATTCCAACATGAAAGTGAACACTTATTCCTTAGATTTCCAATATTCAAAGCCTATCAAGGATTTTTAAATGGATTTGTAGCTCTTTTTAGGAAAGCTCACTTGGTTATTAATACTTATGGAGAGGGGATTGCATTAATACCTCACGCTGATATAACGTACATTCACTATCCAGAGGCATTTGAAATATGGTACCAACGACCGGCGCTCTTAAAAGCTTACACCTTTCCGCGTAATGAGATGCTAAAAATACTTGCGCGTAAAAATTTTTTCGGGCTGATACTAACTAACTCGAAATTCTCTCAGCAAGCCATAGAGAAGTATATAGGAGTAAAATCTTTTGTTGTACACCCGCCGATAAAGTTAGCTGACTACATACCCCTTTTCAAGAAGGATGACCGGGAAAACCTCGTAGTAACCATAGGTCGTTTTTCACCAGAGAAAAGATATGAAGATATACTTAAGATAGCGAAAAGACTACAAAAAGTAAAATTTGTAGTCATGGGCTCTACAACGAATGGGAAAGAATCTTATTACGAGAAGATAAGGAAAGCCATCGTTAAGAATAGGCTGGGAAATGTAATTCTGAGACCTAACGCGCCCTTTACCGAGAAAATGGAACTACTAGGCAAGGCAAAAGTATACCTTCACACTATGCATAACGAACATTTTGGTGTAGCGCCTGTAGAAGGAATGGCATCTGGATGCGTCCCTATTGTTCATAAAAGCGGTGGAGTATGGACAGATGTACTAAATGGAGTGCAAGGAGTGCATGGATTCGCGTACCATAATATGGATGAAGCTTGTTACTTTATAGATAAGATTATCAAAGATGACGGATTCAGAGGGAAAATACGTAGAAACAATGCAAAATACATAATAAGATTCTCTAATAATGCATTCGAAAAGAAAATACTTCTGATAATCAAGGAAATGCTGAAAAGTAAGCAACCCCTTCGATCTGCATGGTCGTAAAGAAGACACTACTTATGATGAGCCTAGGACTTGCAGAGGGGATAATCACACGGGCCGATGAAGGGCTGTTATAAGCCTCTATCAGCAAATTAGTTTTTTGAAATTAAAGGAGAAGTTAAATTTCCAGAGACAAAGAAGGCTTTTCAAGACTTTTGTAGGAAAAATGAAATAAGACAAATACTTACTCTTACTTGGTTATCAACAAATGATAAAACGATAGACTTCTACAGCAGGTTATATAAGTAAATCTTGTGCGCGACAAGTTGTGACCTTTGAAGGAAGAAAAGAGCAAACATTTGGCAATATGATAAAGCGAGTTCGAAGTAACCGCACGTTGCGATAGGGAGGGGAGAGTGACCTTATGAATGGAAAATCAAAGTGTGCTTCGCATTGCTGTAACACACCTACGGTACGGGGTTCTGAGAGATTAAGTTGATCCATGGATTTGAACAAGGTGAATTGATTGCGTGACTACTTGACAACGCGCGGGTTAAGGTCTTTGAAGCCATTGATTATCGCCCGTCAATTCCTTCCACCGATTGGTGGAACAGATGAGCGCGTATGGAATGTAGCATTGGAATTGTCGAAAATCGGTCTAGATGTTACATTGTGCATGAGACTAGGAAAGCAGGTCGAGAAAAATCGCGGTCCCCATATTATCGAAATGCCACCGCGGCCTCAATCGGCTAAAATGCCTCTATGGCTTATTCAACTGATAGCCCATTCCAGATTCTTTGATGTAATTCAAATAGAGTCATTTGACATGCTCAAGTCGGCAGTGTTTTGTATTATTTTTAAGCCCCTTATTCGTAACTGCGTATTGGTTCTTCATGACAAGCACTGGCCGTGTGACCCACGAAAAATTGGTCTAAAAGCTAAGCTTGAGTACTTGGTGCAACGAATAGTTCTTAATCTTTACGATAAGATTATAGTACCAGGCGATGAGTTGAAGCGATGGTTTCTAAATTTGCACGGCGCTAAGTTTAATGACAAATTTCTTGTCATACCAAATGGAGCTCCGACATTAGATCTTCGACGATACGATTCGGATATGGCTAGAAAAAAATACGGTTTACCGTCTGACGCTTTTATCGCTGTATTCTTCGGTTCGATGCTCTTTCGTCCTAATCAAGAGACTGTTCGTTACATATATGATATTTCAGAGAGGATTGCCAAACGGTTTGAGAAATTAACAAAGAGAGCATTATTGTTTGTGATAACTGGGAAGGGAACGGAACGTTTTCAAAACTCGCCTTTCATCACCACGCTAGGTTTTGTAGATGACTTGTTTGAAGTATTGACAGCAGCTGATGTTTGTTTCATTCCTCATGAACCATCTTATTCAGGACCTCATGTTAAAACTCTCTATTCTTTTGCAGCGAAGAAGGCAGTTATAACAACAAAAGATGGGATCAAGGATATGATTGGAGTAAAGGATGGCACCCACATATTGCTTTTTGATATGGATAATCCCGATTCTATCGTTGATGCATTAGTCAAATTGGCTGCAGATCAAGATCTAAGAGAAAAAATCTGTAATAACGCCTATTTTTATGCAAAGTCTCATTCATGGCGAGATGTAGCTATAATGTATCGTAATGTTTACAAGAATTTAGTGAACTCCAACAAAGGGGTCTTTGAGAGCGATACTAACACAACAGGAGTGGTTTAGAGAAATAATGGGCTCCAAGAAAATAACGATTATGGGCTGGTATGGCAGCTATAATGCTGGTGACGAGGCAATATTATCGGCGATTGTTACAAATATAAAACGTAAAATTCCGTTATCCAACATAACTGTCATATCAAATGATCCGGTTTTTACACGCAGAGTTTATAATACCAAATCAATCTACATAAAGGATAGATTAGCCATACTTCGAGCACTATTCAACACGGATTTATTCATTTTAGGCGGCGGCGGTCTTTTAAAGCCCAAATCTGCATTAACATACGCAAAATACTTACTGCTCTTTAAGATGTTCGGGTCAAAAACCATTGCTTATGCTTTAGGAGCCGTCCCTCTAGATAATGAATTTGAAAAAGCTATTATGCGGCTTGCCCTTAATTTGTCTGATGGCATAACTGTTCGAGATCATCAGTCAAAAAGAGTTTTAGAATCCTTTGGGGTCAAGAGAAATATCCAAGTAACTACGGATGCTGCATTCGGTGTAAATATTGAAAATGAAAAAGAGTTCAACGAAGAATTAAAAACTATTAGTAGACCATACGTCGCCATTTGCCTTAAGGATTGGCATCACGAAGATCTAGATGAAGTGCGCCATTATGTTAGTTTTGATCAATTCATCGAGTCCCTAACTAGACTATGCACATTTCTAATTAAAGAAAAAGAATTAAACCTGGTTTTTCTTCCATTTCAAGTCAATCAAAATGAAAAAAACGAGAATGATATTCCCATCCACAAGGTACTCATGGCTAAGTGTGGATATGAGAATTCGTTACACTTAATTGAGAAACAACTTATACATAGAGAAATAATTCCAATATTGAGGGGTGCTGAGTTAACAATTGGCATGAAACTTCACTCCTTAATCTTCAGTGCAATCGCCAACACTCCAATAGTAGCCTTGTCCTATTCACCAAAAGTCGCTGATTTTATGAAAAATATCGGTTTTGGGAGTTATTGCGTTGACTTGCGCCATTTTAATGAGAGGCAACTTATGGAGACTGTCAATCGTGCTTATAATAAAAAGGCTTTCTTGCAACAAACATTAAGCAGCGCTGTAAAGCTTCAGCGTGACAAAGCTTTATTGAATATCAAACTAGCGTTGTTGTTGTTAAAACAATGATTACCAGAAAGGAACAGATGTTCTTGCAACATTTTTATGACAAATCTCCGAGGTTCTAATCTTGAACGTAAAAATGAAAAGAAACGGGTTCCCATCGACGATAATCTTCATTGGCCCAGAGGCATCTGGAAAATCAACGCTAATGGGAATTCTTGGCAACTGGTTTGAATCTAAAAATTTAAAGGTTAAAAAGACTCATATAGTCGAAAAGCACATCTTTGCGTATCTCTTAGTAAAAATTCTTATTCTGTTAGGTAAATATGACTACTGGAATTATCCATCCGGAGAGAGGAAAAAAATATTGGACCCCACATTTGAAAAGAGGATAATTGGATTGTGGCTTTGCACTCAGGCGCTCAGCGTAATTGTTACGGTTTTATTCCGAGTTTATTTGTGGTTATGGTTAGGCTATATTGTTTTAGCAGAGAGATACATTCCCGACTCTTTTATACACCTTCTGGCCAAAGCTCGAAATTATGGACTCACAGGCTCATTTGGCATGAAGCCCATCTATTTCCTCCTTAGATTTATTCCTAAAGACTCATTCATTATATTACTAGATTGTGATTACACTATTCTTAAGCAAAGATATGAATCTCGGGGTTCACAGACAGAGCCAAAATTCTATATTTCAGGATATGTTAAATCTTATCCAACTCTGATTCATAGCATGAGCTCTTTTTCACATACTTATCTTTATTTAGATAACGCCAGAAAAAGCATAGCGAAAACCTTTGAAGAAATTAAGAGCAAATTAATTGTATGGCAACAAGAAAGTGCGCGTACAAACACACTTTGACTTCCTATATAGTAGTTGAGAGCGCGCGAGGCATTCTCAAAAGTATTGATAAGGAGAGAAGCGAAATTGATCCATCAAATACTTCAAACACCCATACTTCTGATAAAGAGAGCATTGGCGCTACCTCTCCCGTTATCTATATTTGGCTACGAGATCACGAAAGTATGTAACGGATCGTGTATCTATTGCGATTACGGTCGTCGTACAATAGATCATTTGATCGATCTTCAAGATCAGTTAACTCTGGAAGAGCTTCACAAAGGGCTAAAGCCCCCAAGCTTATTCAAAAATATCAAAGAAGTTCACATTACAGGCGGAGAACCGTATCTTAGAAAAGATATGGTCGCTATCATACAATTCCTTGCGCAGTTAAGTCCAAAGGCGCTTATCCAAATAAACACAAACGGTCTCACACCGAATCTTACATTAAGGAAAACTACCGAACTCGGAGACCTTCTTGGTAGTTCTCGCCTCTTAATTTCGGTCAGCCTCGACGGACCAAAAGATATTAACAACTTTCAAAGAGGTAGCGTCATGCACTATGATCAAGCCATGAAAACAATTTGCCTTTTACGTGAAAACGAATTCAACGTGGCAGCATCAAGTGTCATCACAAAGATGAATCTCCCAAAAATGAAATCATTTCACAACTCTCTATTCTCCCTCGGGATCCCGCATTACTTAAATCTATTTCAGAACTACGGTTCAAGGAGCCAAGGATTTCCAGAAGAACTTGCGTTGGGACCCGAGGATGTAAAACTATTTGAAGAACTTTCTTGTGTTGGAGATTACTCACTTCAGAGAAGATTCCTTTCAATTTATCTACAAGACCAGCGACAATTACTTCCATGTTTTGGGGGCTTCAATAGTTTTACCTTATATGCCAACGGCGACGTATTCCCTTGCGGCCCTTTACATTACCGTCTTGGCAATATTCGTGAGCAGCCTTTTGGAAGTATTTGGCTAGGTCCTAGAGCTAAAAAGGCTAGGAAGTACATAAGACAAGGATTGTGCCACTGTACTGATTGCTTCCAAACGAAGTCGATCTTAATGACACCACTATTTTCATTACTAAAGTTTCTTAGCTGGGAAGTCACAGGGAGATACAGCTGTCGGGTCTCTCTGCGGAAATTCATCACCGACAAACTCGTAGAAATGCTGTGCCGCACACGCAAACAATAAGGTGTACGTACGTAAATGCTTTAAGGATTGGTGTTTTGTTAAAAATGTTTGATTCAAATGTGACATCTAGATCTTGGCAAGCACTCCATATCGTATGGCAATTCAACGGCGAGTTTGCACTCTGTAACTATGAGTGTCCATATTGCTATTATGCCAAGGGAGTAATGAGAGAGAAGAAGTTTAGAGATGCAGAAAAATGGCGACAGGCATTTAAGAAATGTTTTAGTGGTAGAAAGATTATATTTTACCTATCTTTTGGAGAGCCGACAATAGCTCAAGGTTTTGATGTAGTATTAGATCTAATCGCTTCGGAAAAGAACTGGTCTCTTCACTTAACAACAAATCTCTCGCGACCTCTAAACTGGTGGGAGAAACTGATGGATCACACGTTAGTCAAAGAACATAGATTGTATATTAATGCTTCATTCCATCCCACACAGATGCTGGCAGACGACTTTCTTAGCAAGATCCTCCTTTTGAGGAAGCACGGAATTGAGTGTCCAGTAATTTTTGTGATGTGGCCACCTTTGATGCGAGATTTTCAAAAGTATTTTGGCATATTCAATAAACACAATTTTATTATGCATGTCCGTAGATTTCACGGCTGGTACAGTGGAAAGTATTATCCTCGAGCCTATACAGAAGAAGAAAGACAACTAGTCGCAAAATACGCAGATGACGCCACCATCAAATATGAGTTGAACGACCATTTTGGTAGGATGGGAGGAAAGCTAAGCTACGCAGGGATGTACTACTTCTTAGTGGATGCAGATGGCAATGTTTGGGAATCACCAGATTCAAAGGGAAAATGCCTCGGGAATATTTTTGCTGGTGATGTTCGGCTCTACACGGAACCACAACCTTATTCTGGGCGGGAATGCGCCTCCGTCCAAGGTGTAGCATCACTGCTTGAATTGGGTTATAAGGAATTGGAACCCAATTTTGTATTATCATTTGCAAAGCAAGGCGGCATCTTTAATACTGGCAGAGGTGTTCACTACAAGCATATGTATACTGACTTCAATGAGCCAGAGACAAGAAAAGAGTATAATTTTCCCAATATTTCAGACGAAATCTTGATCAAAATGTGCATCAACTTACTCGACCCTCTGTACAGATCACTCTATTCCAAGAGACAACTTAAACTTGCTAGGTCTGCAATAAGAATACTTAGCATGATTTATGCCGTTCCTCCTACTGGATTAAAGCCTTCCAACTCTTAAACATGTTTTGGCATGCACGCGACTAGACAGGTGAAGATGCGCATGGCAACGTTTAATTATGCCACCCAGATCCTTGGCTACATAGCCACTACTCCTTTTTCCCCAAAGATGGGAATCTTCTCCATAAAACCACTTTTAGAAGCTTACAAGAATGCAAGAACAAACAGAAGAGATTTATTGAACATCCAGACTAAACGACTAAAACATCTTATTTCGCACGCCTATTATCGGGTTCCCTATTATCACAGATTGTACAAAAAAACCAATTTTTTCCCCAATGACATAACATCCGTCGAAGATCTAAAGAAACTTCCGATAGTGACTAAAGAGATGATGAAGGATATGCAAATTGCTAATATCAAGGAATTGCTCGCAAAGAATATAAACTCTTCAAGTTTGGAGAAAAACCAGACATCAGGTTCAACAGGGATTCCTATAAAAATTTTCTATACCCATGACGACAGCAGAAAGCTTGGATATGTTGGATGTAGATATTTGCTTGAGAACGGCATGAATCGTTTCGACCGTCACGTTAGAATAGTTCATCCTAGTATATTCCACCCTCAATCTCCTCTCCTCTCAATGCTCGGAGTATCTAAGCATTGTCTGCACGGATGCATGCAGTATGATATATCAGTCTTAGCTAACCATAGAAAGGTTCCTCTTGCTTTGGCGCAATTAAAGCCACACGTGATAGAGGGGTACACATCCACACTGAAAATGTTAGCCGTAGCTAAGAAAGAACTTGATGTGCGTAACATCCATCCAAAGTTTATGATTTCATACGCCGAGGTTCTTGACCCATCGACAAGACATTTTATCGAGTCAGCTTTTGATACAGATCTTATAGATATGTATGGTGCTCATGAATGTCGAACAATTGCCTGGGAGTGCAGGGAGCATATGGGGTATCACATCAACGCTGACGCACTGGTTCTGGAGTTTCTTAAGGATGGAGAACAAGTTAACCCCGGAGAGCGAGGGAAAGTGGTGATAACGAACCTTTTCTCATATGCCATGCCCTTCATTAGATACGAACTAGGAGATATTGCAATACCGCTTGATGAGTGCTGTAGTTGTGGATGCACCTTACCGATGCTTGAAATTGTGGAAGGTAAGATGCTGGATTTTATCGTGCTTCCAAATGGAAACGTAATATCCCCCCATATCCTAAAGAAAGAGCTGGGACTAAGGCCAGAGATAAGAATGTTCAAGGTTGTCCAGAAAGATCATTATAATATAGAAGTTTTTCTCGTGAAAGGACCAGACTTCTCAGAGGATGTAACAAAGAGCTTGAAATTTGGGCTCTATAGAATCCTGGGAAAAGAAGCCAACATCTCTATTAGTTATGTCGATGAAATCCCTATGACTCCGGGTGGAAAGTTCAAGGTAATTGAATCGATGGTTCCACCAAAATTCTAGCTAAAACAGAGGTTTTACTGTTTTATTCTTTCTCTTTTGGTTTTTAATGTCCTATGTGGGTGATTTTCGAGAAGCATAAAAGGTGATACTACGAACTGGAAGAGAACCGTTAAAAAAATGTTCAACAAAATGGGATACGAAATATTCTCTCAGAATAGAATATTTAGTGTTAATAGAGAATATACCTTATATCTCCCCTATTGTTTTGGGAGTAACTACTACACCTACTCTCCATGGTTTGAAGACTGGTTTCAAGAAATATATAACAAAATTAAGGACTACACAGTCAATCCAGAAGACAAGTGTTATATAATCTATAAATTTTGCCACTATTGCTTACATCTAGAGGGTGATTTTGCTGAATGCGGTGTTTATAAAGGCGGCACCGCCTTCTTGATAGCCTACGCATTGAAGAATAATTCTATCCGTGATAAACAATTACATCTTTTTGATACTTTCACAGGAATGCCAGCTGTAACAAATAACGATCCAAGCGGTCACAAAAAAGGTGATTTTGGGGATGTTTCTCTGGGTGTTGTGAAAGGCTATCTTCGGACATTTCCTTTTGCAGTTTTCCATCCTGGTTTTATTCCTGAAACATTTGAAGCAATTAGAGGATTAAAATTTGCTTTTGTCAATATAGATGTTGATCTTTATCAAACTACCAAGGACTGCTGTAGCTTCTTCTATGATCGAATGATCAGTGGTGGTGTTATGATTTTTGACGATTACGGTTGTGGCCCTCGTTATAAATTTGCTGAAAAGCAAGCAGTTGACGAGTTTTTTAATGATAAGCCGGAAAGTCCAATATCTTTACCTACAGGGCAATGCATTGTTATCAAGTTATGACAATATTCGAGCGTATGAAGAATGAATTTATCTGAAGGATCCGCCAAGAAAGAAGATGAGACCAGAACAAACAAGGAAATAGCAGTTTTTGATCTTGACAATACGCTTTATGATAATGGGTTGATTACAAGGGTTCTTCAATGGATTGCAGAATGCGTATTCAAACTATCGTATTTATTGCAAAGACCTAATAGAAAAATGCTTCAAAAATTAACCGAGTATAACAAAGTCATAATATTATCTGCAAGGTCAAGGGATAGATACCTGTCCGTAACCTTAAGGCAGGTCAAGAAGAATGGAATTAGATACAACAAAATTATTCTCTTCCCGGAAAGAACCATTAAACTTGGATGGAAGAAAAAAGTCATCAGTTCTCTTGGAAATGTAGACTGGTACGACGACCAAAGTGAAGGAGTTTCACCTTCACGATCAACCACGAAGGAAAAAGAAATATGACTATTCTTGGTTACGCCTCTCAAGTTTTAGGTTACACGGCTGCCACATTGTTTACTCCCCAGCAAAGCATCCACTCCATTAAACAAATATTAGAAGTTTTTAAAAATGGAAGGTTAGACAAAAAAGAGCTACACGAGCTCCAATCTAGGCGGCTAAGGCGATTAACATCGCATGCATATAGCCAGGTTCCATACTATCGAAGATTGTTTAAGCAGGCCAAAGTTGCACCGAGCGACATAAGGTTCATCGAAGATCTACATAAACTTCCTATTGTAACCAAATCGATGCTAGTTGATATGCAGCGTGCAAACCCTAGCGAACTACTTACAAAGTCTTTTCCCCACCAAATGTTGGAAAAGAATCTAACGTCTGGATCGGCAGGGATTCCGCTTCAGGTTTATTATCGACCTGAAGACAGTAGGCAGCTTGGAATAATTGGGCTTAGAGCTTGGCTTGAAAATGGTATGACCCGTTTCGACCGCCGTGTCAGACTGGTTCATCCGAGTCTGTTCTCGAACCATTTCCAACATAACCTCTCCCTTCTAGCTATGCTTGGAATAGGAAGAACATACGACATCCCAGTCCCAATAAACCCTTGCATGTTAATAAAAAGTAATTACGATTTCTCGATCTTAGACCATTATAAGAACATTATTCCTGTCTTGTCCAAAATCAAGCCGCATATTTTAGAGGGATACACGAGCTCGTTAAAATATTTGGCTCAAGAAATTAAGAAGCAAGGAATTTTCGAAATTCGCCCAAAGTTTGTTATGTCCTTTGCGGAGATGCTTGACTCACCTATTAGGCATCTCCTAGCCACAACTTTTAACACAGAAGTTATTGATATGTATGGTGCTCATGAAGCTCGAACCATCGCTTGGGAGTGCAGGGAGCATATTGGATATCACATCAACGCTGACTCTCTAATTCTGGAGTTTCTTAAAGATGGAGAACAAGTTAGTCCAGGAGAACTGGGAGAGGCCGTAATAACAAATCTCTTTTCTTATGCTATGCCATTCATCAGATACGAGCTAGGTGACATTGCATCCCCAGTAGATGTGCAATGTAGCTGCGGATGCACATTGCCTATGTTAAAGAAACTGGAGGGCAGGATCATCGATTTCATAGTTCTTCCAAGCGGAAACTTAGTGTCTCCATTGGCTGTTAGAGATTTATTTGGTTCGGGTTTAGAGATAGAAACTTTCAAAGTTTTGCAGAAGGACCGTTACAACATCGAGGTTTTAATTGTAAAAGGCCCAAAATTCTTAGAGAACACTGCCAAGGAGTTGAAAGTTAAACTTGCAGCACTCCTAAGGGAAGAAGTTAATATCTCGATTAGTTACGTCGATGAAATTCCCCTCCCTCCCGGTGGGAAATTTAAGTATGTAGAGTCGAATGTTGATGTGTCCCTTTGTCATCGCCCTAACTAATCTGGTGAGAAAATCGATTTAGAAAATTTATACCCGCTTTTTATTGGTGGGAAAGATGGCTAATATTTTTGGTTATGCCTCCCAAATTCTCGGTTACGTAGCTACTGCTCCGTTTACCCCTAAACAGAGCGTTTCCTCCACAATGCAACTATTGCAAGTTTTTAAGACTGGGAGGTTAAGAAGAAAAGAGTTACTTAATCTTCAAGAGAAACGACTTAGGCATCTTATCTCTCATGCATATGCCCACGTCCCACTATATAGAAGACTATTCAGGCAGGCGAAGGTTACGCCTAACGACATAAGGTCCTTAGGAGACCTACAGAAACTTCCCGTTGTAACCAAATTTATGCTCAAATCTACACCAATAAACGATAGGCTTGCAGCGAATATAGACCCTAGAAGACTGGAGAGAAACCAGACATCAGGGTCATCGGGGGTTCCGCTTCAGGTCTATTACAGGCTTGAGGATAGTAGGCAGCTTGGAATAATTGGGCTTAGAGCTTGGCTTGAAAATGGTATGACCCGTTTCGACCGCCGTGTCAGACTGGTTCATCCGAGTCTGTTCTCGAACCATTTCCAACATAACCTCTCCCTTCTAGCTATGCTTGGAATAGGAAGAACATACGACATCTCGGTTCCGAAGGATTATAGGCGGGTAGTCCCTACTTTGTTAAGTCTACATCCCCATGTTTTGGAAGGATACGCTTCTACGTTAAAGATGTTGGTTTTAGCCATTAAAGATCTAGGAGTTGCCAAACTCCGTCCCAAGTTCGTGATGACCTACGCAGAGGTGCTGGACTTGTCTACTAGACGAGTCATCGAATCGGTGTTAGATACGGATCTTATTGATATGTATGGTGCTCATGAATGTCGTACCATTGCTTGGGAGTGTAGGAGACATATAGGATATCATATTAATGCTGACTCGCTAATCTTGGAGTTTCTCAAGGATGGAGAGCAAGTTAGTTCAGGGGCGCTGGGAAAAGTTGTCGTTACAAACTTGTTCTCCTTCGCTATGCCCTTTATCAGATATGAACTCGGAGATCTTGCCATCCCGCTTGATGAAGAATGCAACTGCGGCTGCACCCTACCCTTACTGAAAATGGTTGTGGGAAGATTACTAGATTTCATAGTTCTTCCTAACGGAGAATTAGTGTCTCCATTCACCATTCGGCAAGCATTTGCATTAAGACCAGAAATCAAGATGTTTAAGGTTCTGCAAAAAGATCGCTACGACATAGAAGTTTTATTAGTAAAAGGATTGGGCTTCTCGGAAAACACAATTAAGGGAATAAGAGATGAGCTTAAGGCAATCTTGGGAGAGGAGCTTAATATTTCAGTAAGCTGCGTCGATGAAATCTCTGTTCCTTCCGGGAGAAAATATAAACAAATAGAATCAAGAGTTACACCAACTATGATATAACTTGTTTGGGCTTCATTATCCCGAAATTGGACGGAAGGCAATAAAATTGGGTAAATTATGCGGAATTGTAGGATTTAATGACAATTCTTTATTGCGTAAAATGGTCGATATCTCTCATACAACCAGGACAAATAGATCAGAATTTTTTGCAGACAAAAACACATCTTTGGGCTTAAGGAAGAATAGGGATGATGACCATATAGCTTCAAACGAAGACGGAAGCATATGTGCTTGCCTCGACGGGGAGATATACAATACTAAAGAAATTCAGCTTCCCAATATAACCGATGCCGAAAGAATCGCCCATTTATACGAGCATAAGGAGCTTGAATTTATCCATATGCTAAGAGGGCCATTCGCCATAGCCATCTGGGACGCAAACAAACAGAAATTACTGCTGATAAGAGATAAAATTGGAGAGAGGCCACTATTTTATGCTCATATTAATCAAAATCTTCTTTTTGCTTCACAAATCAAATCCATTTTACAGTTTGAAGAAATAAAAAGGGATATCGATTTTAAAGCACTGGACCACTATTTTACATACTCGTATATTCCTGCTCCATTAACCATATTCAAAGAAATAAGAGAACTACCTTCAGGCTACATGTTAGAATATAGTTTGATCAATAAAACCGTGAAGCAGATCGAATACTGGGAACCCAACCTTAAAGTAGATAATTCATTGAACGAAGATGATTGGTCAAATAGAATCTATGAGGCACTGAAGGAATCGACAAAAATAAGGTTAAATAGGCATACCGCGCCCATAGGAGGACTTCTAAGCGGAGGTATAGACTCAAGCATAATCTTGGCATTATTGCGAAGGTTGACAACAAAGAGCACATCAATAACGGCGTTCACAACGGGCTTTGACGAAACAGAGTATGACGAGACAAAAGATGCTAAGCAAGTAGCCGAGTTTCTAGATCTTAATCATCATATACAAATCATTGACCCCGCTGACATAATCAAATTTATACCAAAAGTTTTATGTCACCTTGATGAACCGTTAGCGGGTAACGCCGTAGTTCACGCAATCAATTTCGAATTTGCTAGAAAGTTTACATCTGAAGCATTCAACGGGGATGGAGGGGATGAAGCATTTTCCTATCCCGTTAATTTAAGGCAAACATACAATTACTATCAAAAAATCTTTGGACCTCCACTGGTGCATGGCTTAAAGGTATTATCTCACATCCCAAAGATAGGCGATAAGGCAAAGAGCGGTATAGAATTTTTAGACTCCCCTGAAGCGAGAGTGGGACAAGCTGTTGCCTCACTTCCCCTCGTTGTCCCATTTAAACTTAAGAACTTGTACAACGATTTGAATGGTGCCCACGATCTTAATGACACAACCCTTCTCATTAAAGAACATTTTAGCAAAGCGTTTCTCCTTCAGGCCCCAGATTCCCTAAGCGCTTTAAATTATGTTATTTTTAGAACGCACTTACCTAACTACTGTATTAAATTGACTGGTCTGTCTTCTGCAACTCCAATTGTTGTAAGAAGTCCTATATTAGATATTAAGGTAATGAGCATGACCGCGTCCATACCTTCTTATCTGAAGATTAGAAATGGAATGGCGAAATACATATTCAGACGGACCGCGGAGAAGTTTAACCTGCTTCCGAAAGAGATTATTCCGAAAGGAAAAATAGGGTTTTCTATCCCTGTCGAAAATTGGCTTAGAAATCAGATGAAACACCTTGTTGCAGAAATGTTAGATAGCGTGGCCGTTAGGAGTTATTTGAAGTTAAACTATGTTAAAAAGATCGTTAGGACCTTTGAGTCCTCTCCAAAGAAATGGATACAAACACGATACGCAGCTTATTTGTGGTCTTTAATTATGTTTACAAAGTGGCATGAGTTGTACATGGAAAAAGAAATCTTCTGAAAATGGAAGTTTGTTACTGTAGTTTGTTATATAACAACTTTTCAAAATGTTTAAGAGTTTCGCTTAGGGCCTCCAAACTAGTGAAAAATAAAAAAATAAGGTGAAAAAGCTTGAAACGAGTAGTAGCGTCGTTACTAGTAATTGCATTGTTAGCGATATCTCTGAGTGCAATCGCTCCAGTTATGGCGGGAGACACAATCAATGAAGGCGTTAACGGAACTGTCTATGAGAACGGAGTTCCCGTTGCTGGCATAACTATACATGTATACCGAGAATCCACTGGTCAACTTGAGGGATATGGAGTAAACGATGATAATACAAAAGGACTTTTGGGAACCGATGTCACTGATGAAAATGGATATTATCATATTGCATGGCTCTGGACCGGAGTGACTTATGTCGTGGAAGCGGTAACGCCCTGTGGTACTTTCACGGAAGAGTTTACTTTGTCTTCCTGCGGGGAAACTGCTCAAGTAGATTTTTGCTATACTTGTGTTGAGCCGCGGACTGTTGGGTATTGGAAGACTCATCCTTGCATGTGGCCTGTTGACGAGATAGAGATCGGGGGAGTGACTTATGGAAAATGGGCTGCTCTGTTGATACTTTGGATGCCGTCGTTAGGTGATGCTACCATTATTTTGGCAAAGCAATTGATCGCTGCGAAATTGAATATCGCCAATGGAGTTTGCGCTCCGTCTCTGGTAACGGAAACTATAGAGAATGCAGATGAGTTCCTGGTGGAATATCCATTGGGAAGTAAACCAAAAGGAGAAGCTAGGGACTACGCATTGGAACTAAAAGACATACTCGACGACTTCAATAATGGCCTCATACCATGCGGGCCATAACAAACACTCTCTTTTTTTATTTTGGATTCTAGAATCCGCAAATAGGCGTACGTATAAGTCTTCTTGGCGATTGTATGAATAGACTAACAAGTTTTTCAGTATTCATTGCGGTGTCTTTACTAATCGTAATTCTTATCGCGTCCGTTTATCGTTTGACACGGGACAGCTCAAGGGAGGTAAGTTTGCCTAGGATTGACGGAACTAAAGTTTTGGCTGTTATCTATAATGAGTTTGCTGATGTGGAGGATTACATACCGGTTGTTGATGTTTTGAGGGAGCAAGGAGCCACTGTTCATAACGCTAGCTATGACAGGAATCCTGTTAAGGCGTGGCACAACGGCATCACTATTATCCCAGATTTATCTTTCACGGAAGTTAATGTTTCAGAGTTTGAGGCAATTTTCATTCTTGGGGGGATTTGTTGGAACGGGAATCTTGTCCTTGATCCGAGGAACGAAACCCTTTTTGCACTAATTAAAGATGCTTATGAAGAATCCTTGATGTTATCAGCCATTTGTGCAAGTCCCATGGTTTTAGCTAAGGCGTATGTGGTTGAAGGAAAACGGGGCACAGGCTACGACGAAGTCGTTAAACAGCCTTGGGGGGATGCTGGCGGAATCTATGTCGATAGTAATATGCCTAAAGTGCGAGACGGAAACATCATTACTGGAAACACTCAAGGTGCGAGGCAGTTCAGCGAAGCTTTAGTGTTAGCCATAGCCGAGAAGATGAAATAGTTTTTCATCGATCTGAGTTCGAAATGATAAGCTATCTGCGAGGGAATAGATATCTCGGAAAAATGCCTTAAAACTGCGTTGATTAGCTGGCTTGAAGCTTATCGTGACAATCCTCGGTACAACCTTATTGTTCACGACCAACTCACAGCTCCAGAGAGAGTTAAAGCCTTACTGTCGTTTTTAAATAGAGTTCGGGGCAAGTCGATAAGGAAAGCATCAGCGTTGGATTTTGGCTGCGGTACTGGTGGAGGGGTCGTGGCACTATCTCTTCACCAGTGTGAGGTAGTTGGCATCGATATTTCACGTACATTTATCCGACTTGCGAAGATTAGGGCAAAGGACTGCAGTGTTAATCCGGGCTTTATTCTCTGTGATGGTCGAAGATTACCTATACGCAATAACGCTTTTGATATATGTTTTTGCGATCAAGTATTAGAACATGTTGATGACCGATGGGAAGCATTAAAAGAGATTTGCAGAATCCTTGATAAAGATGGTGTGGTGTTCATTACCACGCCGAATAAGCTATGGCCCCGTGAGGTCCATTCCGGCTTGCTATTCGCTTCTTGGCTTCCAAGCAAGGTCTTAAAGTGGTATGTTGAATTTAGGAATAGAGAATCCATCCCCATAGATGGAGAATGGGATGTCAAGTTGCTGACTTGGTGGGAGTTAAAAAAAACTTTAAAAGCTCTAAACTTTAAGATCGTAGGCACTAGCAGAGACTATGTTACTTTCCGTCAGAGGAGAGATTTACTTTCAATCATTGCTAAATACGCTGCTAAATTGCGGCTACCGGTTGAAATGTTTACATCGCAACTATATTTAATAGCTTCGAAAGAAACCTAGATTTCAGTGAATGTCAGGATGCTAACGATTTGCGATGTGGGTGAAGATGAAGAAAGGATTGTTTCCTCTTTTAGTTTCTGCGATGCTCTTGTTAGCAGTTACATCCAATGCTTTAGAAGCCCAAGCAAGTTTGCCGAGGATTGATGGTGCTAAAGTCTTAGCGATTGTTTTTAATGATTTTTGGGACTCGCAGTATCTCGATGTTGTTAACGTTTTGAAGGCTCAGGGAGCCATTGTTCATAATGCTAGCTATGATAAGAACACGGTTTATGGGAGCGAGTTAGGCACCCCTGTTACCCCGGATTTATCATTCACGGAAGTTAATGTTTCAGGGTTTGAGGCCTTCCATATTCCTGGAGGTATATGCTTTCTAGATGGTGGAGGCGATCCCATAAAAGACCCGAGGAACGAAACCCTCTTCAATTTAATTAGGGATGCCAACGAAGAAGCCTTGATACTTTCAGCCATTTGTGCAAGTCCCGTGGTCTTAGCCAAGTCATATGTGGTTGAGGGGAAACGTGGCACGGGCCACGAACCTACCGTCAGGCAACCTTGGGAGGAAGCTGGAGGAATCTATGTCAATGATGGGATAAAAGCGATGCGAGACGGAAACATCATCACCGGAAATCACGGCTACGAAGCAGAGTTAAGCGAACTCTTGGTACCAGCGATAGCTGAGCGCATGAGCACGCCTGTCGGTGGCGTCCAGAGTCCTGTTGATAAGTTAGGTTTGTTGACTCCATACATTATTTTGGTCTCAACAATAATTCTGGTCATGGTTGCTACAGCTGCCTTCGTCAAATACAAAAAGATGCACACACGCAATCGCTGCGCGATGTGAAAAAGTTGTACAAAAAAACCGTTTCACTCTTAATACTGTTCTTCTTAGTTTCCGCAGGGCCCATAATAGCTGTAGGGGCGGCCTTGCCTAAAGAATGCACTTTTTATGTGCATTTAACTGACGGTGACGGGTTAAGTGGTTATATTTTCGGTTGGAAGAATGGAACAGAAGTGTGGCAAAACGACACATGGATCAGTTTTAGTGGTAACCCAACTGAAACCTGCGCTGAAAGTACCAAAATATTACCAAACGAGGAAAAATATCACGGTTTCCTTTCTTTTCTATTTTAATGATACAGACAATAATTGGGTAACAACAACTATCCAATCGTTCTCAACAACCCCACCCACAACCATTACAACCTATCTGATTCAGACGGCTTTGATGATGCTCTCTATTTTGATTTTGGGCTATGTCATAGGTGTTTTCGGTATAGTTAAATTTACAAGCCAAGGTGATCTTGAAAAACTTTTTAGAAACATCATCTATTTTACGGTCATGATTGTAATAGCCATTGCCATACTACTTGTTTGCGTTACAATATTTGAAGGATGGGGATTCTAATTGAAGCAACCACTAGAATATATTATTGACGTTTTGAATCAGATCGGAGAGTGGTTTGAGGAGCTTGGAATGAAAATTCGTGACAGAAAGTTCAGTTTCAAATGGGTTATATCAGCTGAATATCGAGACCGTAAAGGTGAACACTTTTGAAGAAACTTCTCATGTTCTTTTTAGTTTTCTTAATCGTTACGTCAGCAATAGCATCTTTCTATCCAGTTTTCGCGACAGAAATTTTTAGTGATGGCTTTGAAAATGACTTCACTCCATGGACAGGCACTGTTGGCACACCTGAAATTTCTATTCTCGAGCAGGAGTACTTTCTCGATGGTTACAATTCAGAAGCCGAAATAGACGTTTACGGGGTCATAGGCAATGAATTATTTTTTGGTCAAAACTGGTTAACCTCTAACATTGGCTGGCTTTTGAAAGCTAACTTGACTACCAAAGAAAAAACAGTTCTATACACGGGTAACAGGTTAGCGATGTGGCAGGGAGTCATAGATGGGTCACTATGTTGGGCTGCTGGTGAAGATAGAGACACAGGAAATATATGGCGTGCTGCACTTGCAAGAATAACCATGTCTGGTGCCGAAATCGCAAGACACCCTAACACTGGCGACTGCAACGAATTCATTGGCTTTATGGATGATAACACACAGTTTGTAGTTGGAGAACGAAAAAGCGGTGGCGACACAACTGGTTCATCTTATCTCAATGGAGCTGGACTATGGACTATCCCAAAATCAACGTGGGATAATACTAGCACATGGTCAAGAGTTTATGAAGACACAGACCTTTATGAGTGGTTTTCAATAGCAAAGTTTGGCTCCACTTACTATGCGTTGTTAGTACCGTATAGTAACGGCAAATGGAAAGTAATGAAAAGCACAAACCTAACAACATGGACAGTTGACTTAGATTATCGCGGTCAAACATTAACTTACGACTATAGCGGTCAGTTAATTCATCTTGGAAACAAATTAGCGCTCATTAGTCCTGTTCAATCCGATTCTAAATGGCATTTGTTTGTCTTAAGCACTGAGGGAGGCTCGTGGACAGATTATAGCCTGAACATAGCATTAGCCAGCGAAAATGCGTGGGTATCAGCGTACTATGATAGCACCATACAAAGAATAATATTTTTAATAGCGAGAGGTACCACGACAGATCATACAATTTACTCTATCAAAACAGATGGGACAGACTTACGAACAGAGGTCACGAATCTTCAGGGAACTATTGGAGCATTTACTCCCCGAATGTATGAATATTGTTACAAGGATGGAGCTGTCTATTATCCAATTTGCACTTACACAAGCAATACTTCATACATTGGCAAGGTTACTAAGCCAGTTCATCATGGCTCGAAAAGCATGGCAATTGATTTAGATGCAACAGAATATGTTTACAAGAACTTGGCATCAAGCTATGCAAATCTTTTTGTTCGTTTTTATGTAAGAGTTACTGGTTTACCATCGAATTTAAACTCGAGTGCAGATTTCATATGGTTAAGAGACAGTGGAGGCAATGAGCGTGTTCGGGCGGGTTATTGGAGAGATTCCACTGGAGTGTATAAATGGTATCTTTGGGTAGACGGGTCGGGGGATTTAACATACTCCGAAACAATTAACCCTAACCAATGGTATTGTATAGAAGCTGAGTTTGATGCGAATTCGGATGTTCATTATCTATGGCGTGATGGTATCCAAATAATAACAGTTAATCAAGCAACAGCAAATACTGTGCAAAGGATTGATATAGGGTCACCCGTGCCGTATGGGGAATGGACAGCAGACGGAAATTTCGACTGTGTTGTTGTCGCTGACACATACATCGAACCAGAACCAAGCTTGGACACCACTGCACCAACTTATAGTAATGTAGCTCATAACACAACCATGACTGGGCAACCATGTGAATTTAGTTGTAAACTAGAAGATAATGTTGGTCTCTCAAAATCAAGGTTTAGTTGGAATGGAACGGGAAGCTGGACAAACGAGACGTATGTAAATCATGGAGGCGCAACCCCAGTCTGGAACAACATTACAAAAACATTGCCTTCTGCTGGAACCAAAGTTGGCTATCGTTGGTACGCAAACGACACATCAAACAACTGGCTTGCTACACCAATTTTCACTCTTATGATTGACGGAGCTAAAGTTTTGGCTGTTGTCTACAACGAGTTCGCTGACAAGGAGGATTACATCCCTATTGTCACCGTTTTGAAGGAGCAGGGGGCCATCGTCCTCAACGCCAGCTACGACTTGAACCCAGTTGAGGCGTGGAACAATGGCATCACCATCGTCCCGAACTTGACCTTCGAGGATGTTAATGTCTCGGAGTTTGAGGCAATCTTCATCACTGGAGGAATCTGCTGGACCGAGAACCTCGAGCTCGACCCGAGGAACCAGACCCTCTACGACCTGATTAGAAACGCCCACGATGAAGTTCTAGTGGTGTCTGCTATCTGCGCGGCTCCGAGAATCTTAGCCAGAGCAGACATCGTTGAGGGAAGGTATGGAACAGGTACCGATTATGGACCAGCCGGGGTTCAAACCGCTTGGGAAGAAGCTGGAGGAATATGGGCTGGTGTGAAAGATGTGGTGCGAGACGGAATCATTATTACCGGGAGTGGCTATGAGCCAGGTGGTGTGAAGTTCAGGGAAACCTTGGTACCAGCTATTGCCGAGAGGATGGCTGGTTATGATCTTAACCTTTGTGTAAAGGATTGGGACTTAACCGACAACATCCAAAACGCCTTAGTATACAAAGATTCAGATACCCCCAAACTAAGCGACTTTAATGGCTGGGCAAACTGGACAAACGTTAAAGGAAAGGTTGAAGTCAAAGTCAAATGGTATGGCTTCCTAGTCAACAACACCTTCACCATCAGAATGGAAGGAAACAGAACCATCAACATCCAATGCAAAATCTTCGACATAACAGTGACCTGCCAAGAGACCCTGCAAGGAGCACTCCTACAAAACGCCAACGTCACCATCTTCAATTCAACCTCAACACCTAGCAACAAAATTCGCACAGGAACCACCAACGCCTACGGAAAAGTAGAGTTAGTCAACATCCCAAATGGAACCATAACCATCATAGTGTATGATGGCCAAAACAACCAAATAATCGGCAACGTCACAAGAACCATAACAACTGAAGGACAGCAAGAAACCGTCACATGCAACCAGAATTATGTGACCGCAAATTCAGAATGGAAGATCAGCCAAATTCAAATCGTAGAGTCTCTCACCCCTTCTAACCCACTCATTTTGATGATGATTATTGGAATTCTTATTGGTTGGTTAAAGTGTTTGAAACAGCGTAGCAAGATGCTGCGCTGCAAACACAGGAAAACATCAAGAAATCAAAAAGGAGGGATGAAATGAATCCTTTAGGGAGGAAAGTCAAAATAGCCCACTACCACGTGCCACTGATATTACTATTGCTCATCGTAATCGGGACAGTCGCAGCCATAGCCTACACCGTCTATCAATTCAACATCAACATAACCGTCCAGGATCATCCAAAGGTTACCTTCTGGAACCTGAGCACTGGACAGAAAGAGAATACCTTCACCTACAGCGTAACAATATTCCCAAACATAAAGACAATCGACGAAAATATAACGCACGGCATCTTCTGCAACGACTCATCTGACCACACATGCTATTTGAGAATCAGTAATGTGCAAAATCCAGGAAACATCGCTAAACTGAACATAACAATCTATGACTCCTCGGGTACAGTCTTCACCAAAGAATGGACAGTCTTCTCCTCGCTTCCGACAGATTGGGAACCATTCACAGCTGGCGCCAACAAAAAATACTTCATCTGGATAGAGATAACAGGTGCCTTGAGTGCAAGTGGAACCAGCGCGATAACGATCGACATGAAGGTAGAGAGCCCATAAACTACTGCTGTTCACAGCAACCTTTCAAAAACCTCTTCGATGTCAAGCATCTTCCCATTTTAGGAAAGAATAATCAGATCATCTGCTGCTTCAAAAAATGACAACCACACAATACCTTTTATTTGATGCCGCGGTCATATTTCCCTTAGGAGCTTACATGGAAAGCGAAATAGAAAATAGAAACATATTCCATTTCCTAAATGCAAATTCAACCCTAATTTGAGGACTTTGGTTTTGAAGAAAAGAGAGACCGAGGGTCAAACGATGGATGATTACATACTGCAAACGGCTGAGGAGAAAAAACCTGAAACAACTAAACAATTAGTCAAGATCGTTCAACAAAGGTTCCACTTCTCAGACGAGGAGATTCTTAAACATATACTCCGGTTGCAGAGTAAAGGCAAAATTATGCTTAAGAAAAAACCCATTGTCACCACGAAGTTTTCCGCCTATATCGGTTCAAGTAAGGCGCATTGGTACTGGGCAACAATAATTTTTACTAGTATAACAGCAGTTCTTGCCTTGAAGATTCCCAAAAACGCTTACCCCATGGTTTACGTTAGGTATGTTCTTGGTTCTTTTTTGGTTCTTCTTCTGCCCGGATACGCCTTGATCAGAGCGCTTTTCCCAGCCAAAAAGCTCGACATCATTGAAAGAATTGGTCTAAGCATAGGTATGAGTATAGCCCTTGTATGTTTGGATGCTTTCCTCCTTAATTTCATGCCTTGGAGGATCACGCTTTTACCGCTTGTTTTGAGTCTTTCACTGCTGATAGTAATCTTTGCCACCATTGCAATTTTAAATGAAAGACAAGTTGTTCACGAATAAAAAAGAGAAATACGCACTTATTCATCGACTACATTGTTGATATTGTTCGTTTATATGCTAGAAATAACTTGCATGAAAGAAACAACGCAAAACGAGACCAATTCGGTGATTCCATGGTCATAATGTACTTTTTTGGCCCAGATGGCTCTGGCAAAAGCACGTTAACGAAAGCATTTGCCAGGAAAGTTCGCGAACGAGGCTATAAAATAAAGCTTTCGTGGATGAGAGGATCCCACACATTCACATTCCTAATGGCTAAGATTCTGTCAAGATTTGATTTCTTTAAAGGGTCAGAAAACCCATACTATAATATTAGAATACCCAAAAAATTGAAGAGACTGTGGCAGTTTCTGGAGTTTTTGGGCGCCCTACCCATCATACTTGGCGGATTTCTCATCCCGAGTCATATGGGAGATTGGATCATGGCTGATAGATACACCTTGGATCTAGCAGTTTGGATATGTCTTACAACGCGCGATCACAGCTTTATTGGAAAATTCGAGGCTAAAGTCTTAATAATGTTGGCAAAAAGAACCAGCACAAAATTTTATGTCACCGCAAACCTTGAAGAATTGAAAAGAAGGACAGAAAAATTGTGGTTTCCAAGAGAACAACTAAGCTTATACGATAAGCTTGCCGAAACCGTTGATGCACATATAATTGACACGACGAATAAGTCGGTGGATGAGTCTCTGCAAGAAGTTCTAAGGGAATTTGGCACAATAAATCAGAATTCATGTCGAGAATGATTTGAAATGAAATGCAGCAACAAAAAGTCAAATTCAGGGCTTCTAGTGAAGTTTATCGGAATCCCAAGTGTTTGTAAACCCTCTCTCTCCCAACTAAGAACGGAGAACGTTTTAGATTTTCTTCAAATAGCTGAACAAAACAAGATTCCCTTGCTTTTCCTCAGAACAGTTGCTGATATCTTAGAAGACAACCCTACTAAGTCCATACTCTTACGATATGAGGAAAAATACAAGAAAGTTCTGGATTTTATAACGTTTATTGCATACCTACTAGAAAAGAGGGAAATACATTATACGCTTTTCAAAACTCTGAAACCTTTTCCTTATGTCCCCTCTGATGTTGACGTTCTTCTATGGTCGGATGAGGACCTCAAAAAGGTTGTAGTAACATTAAAGGCTGAAGGCCACTTGGTTCTAGAAAGAGATGTGTATGGCGTAACCATGTTTAGTCCAAGCCTAGGAATGAATATTGACTTAACAACTCAAGTTGCAGTTTCCGGTCTGGTATATATGAATAAAAAATTACTTTTTGGTCACATGAGCGAGTTGGAGGTTGATGGAACAATAGTTCAGACACTTAAACCGTACGCAGACCTACTTGCTGTTGCAGCCCACAGCGTATTCAAAGAGCAGATGTACACCCTAAGCGACTATTACACTTTCTCCACGCTTCCCCAACATTGGAGGGAAGCCTCAGAATTGGCTGAAAAACTCCAATTAAAACACGTACTGGAAACAGCTCTAAGAATAACTGAAGCCGTAACACTAGATGCTTTTGGTTCGTTGAATCCTCTAACGAAAGAATTTAGGACACTAAGGATTACAAATCCTGCTGCATCGAGTGGCGAGGACATCGAACTGCCGAAAAAATATGATCTGTCCATCATAGCGGTTCAGTTTTTGAAAAAAATTATGGCGGATCCGCTTGCGATGAACTCGTTATCCACAGCAGCTCGATCCTTTTGCAATTTAGCCTTTTATAGGAAGATTATGGAACATGCCACGCGAAAAAAGTACTGAAGTAGTTCATGGAAAATGGTTGGACGGAAATGTCGGATGAAAATGATATTGTAAAGGTAGCTGAATACTCTGCACATGGGGGGTACTATCTTTTTGTAGGCAACACTTTATCCACAGGCATTCTCGTTATAAGCTCTATTATTATTGCCAGGCTTTTAGGTCCAGACGATTATGGGCTCTTCTCTCTGGTGATTTTTGTTCCATCCCTACTCATTGGTTTAGTTGATTTTGGCATAACCTCAGCCATCACGAGATTTGCAGCTAAGTCCAGAGCTGAGGGCAAAAATCCAAAGGTGGGAAGCGTTATCAAGGCAGGGCTTTTCTTCGAGCTAGTAGTAGGCGTGATTGCATCCATTTTCTGCTTCCTGTTTTCAGACGTTTTAGCAACATACCTAATAGATAGACCTGAAGCTGGCTTTTACATCAAAGCGGCGTCCCTTCTGATACTGTTTCAAACACTCTTTAACACGTTAAGCTCCATCTTCACCGGTTTGGATAATATGGAAAATAATGCCGTCATGATGATAATTCGAGCTTTGACAAAAATCCTGCTTTCACCCTTGCTCATCATTTTGGGGTTCGGCGTTCTTGGGGCGCTTCTTGGTCACGTCTCATGTTATATCGTTGCGGTCATGGCAGGTATAGCCATCTTGATCTTGAAACTGCCTTGGAAAGGTGATGATCACGAAGTAGGTTCAGTCATTTTGAAATCCATGTTAAAATACGGAAGTCTACTTTACATTTCTGGGCTTCTCGGGCTGTTCATGTTTCAATATCAAACCATAATCATGGCTTTTCTCACGTCGAACGCTGAAATCGGAAATTTTCAGGTGGCAACCCTTTTCTCTACGGCTATTAGTCTTCTAGTTTTTCCTTTCACAGCGCTTTTTCCTGCTTTTTCGAAGCTTGACCCTGAGAATGGGCAACTCCGCCAATTTTTCAAGCGTTCTGTGAAATATACTGCTCTTCTGCTGGTTCCAGCTTCGGTGGTAATCGCCGTGATGTCGAAGGATTTAGTTTTCACATTTTTTGGATCAGACTATGACTTGGCGTCAACCTTCGTTGCATTTTACATTTTATTGAATATTTATGCTGGTTTCGGGAGCGCTGTGTTCGGATTTCTATTTGGCGGTATAGGAAGAACTGATGTCATTCTAAAATCCAACGTAATCAACTTGCTTGTTTTCATCCCATTAGCTCCTTTATTAACCGCTTTATACGGTATTACTGGTTTAATAGCAGCACTCTTCATATCTGGCTTTTGCCCACTAATTTATCTATTGCTAGTTGCTGTCAAAAAAACCAACGTGAGCTTAGACATTTCCTCCTCGGCTAAAATATATCTCGCTTCAGTAATATCAGCCTTGTTTTCACTTGCCTTCCTTACGGCTTCGCCATTTAATGGTCTCCTAAACCTAATTTTTGGAGGCGCAATTTTCTGTTTTGCATATCTGACTCTGTTGCCCGCAATAGGGGTCTTAAACTCTACAGACATAGAACTCTTCAGACTGATGTTCCATAAAATCAAAAGTGTGTGGCTAATCCTCAAACTTTTACTTTTCTACGAAGCAATGGTCATGAAGTACACGCAAAAGCTAACTCGGTGATGACGGGCATACAAAGTATCGCCGGTTATTCTGTCGGTAATAAAAAGGAGAACCGACGACCGGGGATACGTAGTGTCAAATACGGTTCATGAAAAAACAAAGCGCACTGTAGAAAGCGGCAAGGTAGTTTAGAATCGATAAAGTGTCTTATTGCGAAATTGAAAAGGAACCAGCGACCCATCGAATCCCGAGTCCGAAACTATTTGTACTAGCTGCTTCCAACTATTGTAATGTCGAAGCTGAAGCTTGTTATTCCTTCGATGCTTGGCAATACCGACAACGTGAACGTAACTTGGATCACTCCGCTTGGATTGATGGGCTGCCCATTGTAGTTCCAGCTGAGAGTTATGTAGTCCGAGGCGTTTGAGGGGTTCCAGTTTGATATATTCATAGATAATGTCGAAGCCGAATTCCCCTCGTTTCGAATGTAACAAGTCACATTCTTGCTTGATCCCGGCTCAAGCGTGCCCCACCCAATGGAAGACAATGAGTTGGTACAAGCGCTGTCCCAATAAACACCAACTCCAATGGCTTTCACCGTTCCAGCATTTGAGACTGTTCTGCTTTTTTGAACTGAAGCTAACGCAGAAAGAGCGAAGGTATATGCAACGAGTGTGAAGAGAGCGCCCGCGACTATAAGTTCGTTTCTTTTCAATGTGGCGCACCTGAATTTGTAGTATGTATTAAGACTTAATAAACCTTTTCGTTTAAACGCTCTACAAATATACACATCTTCGCGCGGCTTGAAGAAAAATCGTTTCAAGTATGTCGATTATGATTACGTAGAAGCGAAAGTTTTGTACCCTATTTAATTCTGAGGGGAAGTTTACACAGATTCGAAGATAAGCTTAGAAAAATCCTATTCGTTTGCACTAAAGCATTCCATTATTTTCGTGCAGCTTAAGCATTGGTCCGGAATGGAAGCGTTCTTGCCAAGCTTTTTTAGATACCCAAAGCCATAAGGGCATTTCGCAGAATCCTTTTGAGGTTTTGCTATGGGTATTGGCTTTTCTATTTCCTTTTCCAGTTTTACGTCTTCTGTGGTCGGTTTTTTCGGAGGATTTTCCTTTTCAACCAAAAGTTTTTCTTCGGTGGGAGTTTTCGCTGACGATTTTGTTATGTATAGTATTAATAGGATGGCGACTGCTATGACCAGAATGAGGTCGATGGCGGACAACTCAAAGGATAGCATGCTTTCCTCTAGTAGTATTCAATTTGTTACTCTCATATAGACTTGATGAATTTATTTTATGTAGCACAATTACGAAGCGTTAAATAACATGGTTAATATTGAATTTGACAGCACAAATAGCGAAAGCTCAGAGGGTTGAAGGAACAATTATGTACGCTGTTGGACACCTAGCTCTAGGATACCTATCTGGAAAAGCAACATCCAAGATTCTAAACTTAAACATAAACGTTCCTTTATTGTTCCTCGTCTCCGTACTGCCTGACATTGACCTACTAATACCTGGCCTAGAACATCGAGGACCAATGCATTCGGTGATAATTTTTTGTCTACTCTTTCTTCCCGCCTTCATGTTCTTCGGAAAAAGAGCTATACCATATTTTGTGGCGCTAATTCAACACATCCTCGTTGGAGATTATCTCACGGGCAGCACGCAATTATTGTGGCCTACAAGTGCCAACTGGTATAGTTTAGGTTTAGGCATAGAGATAACCAGTCTAATCAACATTTTCGTTGAATGGGTTCTTTTCCTCACCTCCATCACTGTTATGTTCAAAACAAAGGATGCATGGTTACTGTTTCAACAGCATCCGTCAAACATGATCTTGTCCATACCGGTCTTGACAGTTCTCCTACCTTCGTTCCTAAGTTTTCCTTTATATGTTCCTTTAGAACTAGTCATCCCCCATCTTGTCTACATCGCTCTCTTCACTTTCTCCATTTTCATGGATTGGAAAGCGGTCTTAACGGAAACTGAAAAACGCGACGAATAGCGTACATTTCTTGTGTTACGTCGCTTTTTTGTTGCTATCTACGTACATGAGTATCGACGGGGCTACTTGCCGTATAGAATCGGCGACCCGGCGATACCCAGTGTAAACTTTTATTCCATTAACGGGCGCGCGCATATCGCCTAAACCAAAATTGTTACGGGTCTTCCATCGGAGAAGGATATAGAAAAATTTATCATAAAGTTGAAATAGTTTGTTGTTCATATCATGGTCGATAGGTAGTGAGAGATGAAAGGAAAATGAGAGGAAAAAGTCTGTCACTGGCATGTCTTATTGTTCTACTCATCAGCTCTATAGCAATAATGAATGTTCGAAATGCACGTGCGCCAACAACTCCTAACGTATTCGTGACCCCTTCTAGCGTGATAGACACAGGGAAAACACCCGGACAAACCTTCACTGTAAACATTAACATCTCTAACATCGAACGATTGTGGTCTTTCACCGTGAATCTAAGGTGGGGGCCCTCCATTGTGAATGTTTCAAGCGTCACAAACGTCGGTAAGTTCCTATCGCCAAGCAATCAGTCCGTCGATACAGTAACTCACTTAAACCAGACGGAGGGCACACTATACGCAATGGCCTCCCTCACAGATAGGGAGACCGACATACCCCAAAGCGGAAGCGGAATCCTCCTTACTGTCCAGTTCAAGGTCAAAGCATACGGAGCCACCATATTGGACCTCTATGAAACCGATCTTATGGTACTCCCACTGTATGGACAGCCGGAACCTGAAGAACACACAAGCGAAGATGGCTACTTCTCAAATGTAAGTGGTACCCACGATGTCGCTGTCACAAGCGTTACACCATTACAGACTCAATTTGCCCGTCCACCGTTTTCCATATCAGTGCCCATCAATGTTACTGTTCAAAACCAAGGTACCGTAACGGAAGCCTTCAGCGTCTACACATATTACGGCGGTTCGAGGTATATAGGATCGCAAGTGGTGACTCTGTCAAACGGCGCCTCCACGACTGTAACAGTTACCGGGATCACGGACACAACGGGCGTCCCCAGCGGGAATTACGCTTCAAATGGTACAGTGGTGTGTCCCGTTGACACAGACTTAACGGACAATTCCAGAACCGGCGGCAATATTACTTTGATATATCGTGATGTAGCTATTACCAGCGTTTCACCTGAAAAATGGCTAGTATGCCAATCATACTCCATAAACGCCGATGTAAGCATTACAAATCAAGGGGACTACAGTGAAACTTTCAATGTTAACGTCTATTACGTTAACCTTACTCATTCGATCTCTTTTGGAACCACTTCAGTGACATTGGCAAGCAAAGCCTCTACGACTAGAACATTCTCCTTTAACACTGCGGGCGTAGAGTATTGCAACTACACTTTAAGAGCCGTTGCCTCCACGGTCACAAGCGAAACAGACACAGCAGACAACACCAAAGACAGCAGCACAGTCTACGTCACTATGAAAGGCGATGTCAAAGCATCCTTTGGGGCAGTAAACATCATAGACATAGTCTACGTAGCTCTTTCTTTCGACGCTCGAAAAGGACAGCCTCCACCGCCAGGTAAGAATCCCTACAACCCCCTCGTCGACATCAACGGCGATAACGTCATAAACATCGTCGACATCGTCATAGCGGCGCTAAACTTCGACGAATCATATCCTTGGCCCTGACCTCCAACAAAACATCACCCTTTTTTTAAAAAAAACGCTCAACCACTGATGACACGAAACGTTAGTTGGAAACATCGATTATAAGATTTTAAGAATGAACTTCAAGAAATTTTGAATGAAGGTCACAGGTCCTCTTTGTTGTTAAGGGTGCCTTTAGAAACGGTGTTCCTAATTCCGCAGCCTTCGTTCAACAACAAGATATGTTCGTCATGTGTGATGAAGCGTTGAGGTGCGGGTAGGTGGTGTGAGAGGAAAAAGCCGCTCGTGTTTGCAGACGTTCTAAATGGACACCGCTCAGCATCCCGCACCAGTCGTTTCCTATAATGTGATTGTCTATATGTTTTTTACGGTAATGAGTTAAGAGCATAACCTTTAAATTTCTCAGAGTCATACAAAATCACCTCCCGAAGAGGAAGATGATCCTATGCTTAAAGGTAAATGTCTATTTTGCTTTTCCATCATTGTATTACTTATCTCCTCCTTTGCCCTGACAAACAGAGTGATAGCTCAATCTGGAACCAAACTTTATGTGGATCCTTCCGTAGCCCCTGGTGATCCCGGTGAAGAATTTGAAATACAGATCAAAGTCGAGGACGTCGAAAAACCGTTGTGGTCTTGGTATTTCTTGCTGAGTTGGAATGCTAGCTTATTGGAGGTTCCAGATGATCCAGATACCGTTGGGACAGTTGAAGGGGTCACTGAGGGTTCCTTCCTCAAGAATGTTGGAGCGACAAGAGTTTCGTCAAAGTTTCCGTCACAGATGCAGAATGAAACTACCACCACGCTTTTGGCCATGTGTAGCCTCACCAGCGCCACGGATCCTCTTGACGCTCCGACTGGTAGCGGAACGCTTGCCATTATCACTTTCGTAGTCAAGGCGGAGGGAGAATGTCCCTTGGATCTCTATGAAACGGAGTTATGCTACCTTAAAAGTAGGGTGGAACCTACACCTATTCTTATAGATCACACAGTGGAAGATGGCTATTATAAGTATGGTTTACCCATACTATCTTTGGAACCTTCCATCATCATGAACAAGACTTTTGCGCCCGATTCCAGTTTCACCATCAACATCAGCGTCGTCGATGTTGGGAAGGCAGAACCAATCCAGTACCTTTATAATTGGTCGTTTTCCTTATATTGGGATCCCACCATCTTGACCGCTACAAACGTTACTGAGGGGCCCTTCCTCAATCAAAGTGGGCCAACGAGTTTTCCCCTTCCTAAAATAAATCAAACAGGGGGCTATCTACGTGCCAACTGTACCCTCTTGGATCCCGCTAATGCCGTAATCGGCAACGGCACATTAGCCTCTGTTACTTTCTTAGTGGTAGGTAGAGGAGAAACCATCCTAAACCTTGATGAAACCCAGTTAATCGACAGTGGAGGCAATTCAATCCTTCACACTTACAGAGACGGCTATTTCAACAATGCCGCCAGTGATGTGGCAGTTACGGAGGTTGTGGCTTCTCCTACTACAGTGAAAGCCGGCGGAACAGTGACAATTAATGTTACCGTCAGAAACGTGGGGCTTAGAAATGAAACTTCGATTGACGTCTCTGTTGTAACTCCGTCTCCTCCGTCTCCCAGCTATAAAGCCATAGGAACACAGCCCATAGTCCGTCTGGACCCGCATGAAGAAGCAAGCTTGACGTTCACATGGGACACAAAAGGTGCAGCTAAGGGCAACTATACAGTAAGGGCTCAAGTCAACGTTCTTGGAGACGAATTCTCTGGGAACGACGTAAAAGACACGTACGTTGACGTGACATCGACTCAGGGGCTCCCGACAACGTTGATTATCGGGGCTATAATCGTGGTTGTGGTCATAGCCATAGCCATATTCCTTTACACTAGAAGGAAGCCTACAAAAACTTAATAAAAGGTTTCGCGTGGGTATATTCAACGAGCTAAGTTTCGTATGCTTCATGAACTGATAGTAAAGGGTAAAATCTTGGTGATAATATGAACGAGAAACGTTTATTTCAGCTGTTCTTAGTCACAATCCTCATTATTGGGGCTATCTCCGGAGCAATGATAACAAATGTGACTTCTAGCAGCTCCACGGTGGTTTATGTGGATCCTTTTATGAATTCTGCGCCGGTTGGACAACAATTCACTGTCGACATCAAAATTTCTGATGTCACAAACTTGTGGGGTTGGCAGTTTATACTCTTTTACAATACGGCTGTCCTAGAGACCAATGAGACTATGATTGTGGAGGGGCCATTCCTTAGCCAAAATGACACCTACATAACTGTATTCGACGTGAGGCCGGGAACGGGCTGGCAAGCATGGCGCGTGAGCTGCTACCTTGACGTTCAATGGGGCGTCAACGGTAGCGGAACTTTAGCTACTGTGACCTTCCGGGTCAAAAGGTATGGTAGTACCGATATAATTCCTTTAGCAACAGGGTTAGGGACCCCTCAAGGAACATCTATCCCTCACTCAACAATAGGTGGCTTTTTCCGTTATGGACACGATGTAGCCGTCCGAAACGTTATCGCCTACCCCACCAGAGTGTCGGTCGGCGAACCAGTATTCATAAACGTTACAGTTAAGAATGAAGGCAACGAGACAGAGACCTTTGACGTCACCGCCTACTACGACAACGCCACAATCGGAACCCAACCAGTAACAAGCTTGACCCCGGGCAACGAAACAACGTTGACAATCGCCTGGGACACTACAGACGTTTCTAACGACACCTACACCATAAGCGCCAATGCGAGCCTCCTTGAGTGGGAAATCGACACAGATAACAACCGTTTTGTTGATGGCAATGTTACGCTTACCCTGGCTCCGGCAGCCATCTTCACTTACTCACCCGCTGATCCCCTTGCAAACGAAACCATTACCTTCAACGCCACAGACAGCTTCGACCCCAATGGCTACATCACAAGTTATGAATGGAACTTTGGAGACGGCACACCCATAGTCAATGAAACCGACCCTGTCACAACTCACGTCTACACCTCTGCTGGATACTATCTCATGAACCTAACTGTCACGGACAATGACAACGAAACTGACACCGAATCCAAAACCATAGCAATAGGAAAGCCCTATGCCAACTTCACTTTCACACCGAACTCTCCAATCGAAGACCAAACTGTGACCTTTAACGCTTCATCATCAACGCCGAGGGGCGGAGCCATCACCAGTTACAAGTGGAATTTCGGGGACAACACGCCCGCTGTAATAGAAACTGACCCGATTGTAACCCACACCTACACGACGTATGGAACATACATCGTGACCTTAAACGTGACTGACAGCGAAGGGATGTGGGACACAGAATCCAAAACCATAACAGTTAGAGTACCCGTCGCTCCAGTTGCAGCCTTCACCTTCACACCAACAACCCCAACAGCAGGTGACACCGTGACCTTCAACGCCACAACAAGCAGCGACTCAGACGGAAACATCGTCAGCTACAGATGGGATTTCGGAGACGAAAACACAACAACCGTAACCACACCAATAATAACCCACACCTACAAAGCTTCTGGAAACTACACAGTGACCCTAAATGTTACAGACAACGATGACCTCACAGACACGAAAACAGAAAGTATCAAGGTTCAGAAGGCACCGTCGAACATCATTCTATACCTTGCAGTTGCCATAGTGATAATCGTCATAGCAGCGATAGCAGTCTATTTCCTAAAAGTCCGAAAACCTTCCTAGGTTTCCATAAAGTCCTTTGCGCGCTGGCACCTTCATTTTTGGGGATTCATTTCGTATGCAGATGGCATGCCACGTAATGCTCGTTTCCAACGTCTATCAGTGGCGGTTCCTTTGTGCGGCATATTTCCCCGATCATGACGGGGCATCTCGTGTGGAACCTACAACCTAGAGGCGGGTTGATAGGACTCGGAATCTCGCCTTTGATGACCACTTCGCTACGAGCTGACATAGGATCAGGCACAGGCACAGCTGAGATCAAAGCTTCAGTGTAGGGATGTAGTGGTTCGTAAACAACCTTCTCCGCAGAAGCAATCTCCATAACTTTCCCCAGATACATAACGGCAATTCGATCGCACATGTGTCGGGCCAATGCTAAGTCATGGGTTATGTACAAGAGCGAAAGGTTAAACTTCTTCACTAGATCCAGCATCAAGTTTAAGACCTCTGCTCTTATTGAAACATCTAACATGGACACAGGTTCATCCGCAACTATAAATTCGGGGTCAAGCACTAACGTTCTGGCCACGGCGACTCTTTGCCTCTGCCCGCCGCTGAGTTCGTGGGGAAACCTGTAAAGAAATTCCTCGGCTGGGATTAATTCAACATCTTCAAGACCCTTTCTCACTTTACTTTCAACATCGCTACTTAATCCCTGGACAACCAATGGTTCCGCAACCAAGCTACTGATGGTCATCCTTGGGTTCAGCGATTCATAAGGGTCTTGAAATATTATTTGCATCTTGCGGCGTATTTTCTTAAACTCTTTTTCAGAAAAAGTCGTTATGTCCTTTCCTTCAAAATATATTTTGCCGCCAGTCGCTTCAATCAGTCTAAGTATCAGTCTTCCAGTGGTTGTTTTTCCACTGCCGCTTTCTCCGGCTAAGCCGAAGACCTCTCCCCTCTTTATTTCAAAGCTGACTCCATCCACTGCTCGCACGAACGACTGTTCCCTTGAAAGAATTGTGGAAAAAAAGCCTTTTGTTACCGGAAACCACTTTTTCAAATCTATAACTTTGACTACCGTCTCTTTCATTTTCTAACCCTCTTACCCTTATTAACGAGATGGCAAGCCACGAAATGCCCTCCGGGCACTTCCATAGATTTTGGCTCTTCTTTCTTGCACACATCCATAACGTAGGAACATCTAGGGTGGAACCTACACCCTGAAGGCGGATTCAAAAGGTCCGGTGGAAAACCTCCGATCGAGACCATCTCTTTCTTAGCCGTTTTAATGCTTGGAAAAGCAGTCATTAGGCCTTGCGTATACGGGTGTAACGGCTCCTTAAATATGGTTACGCTGTCTCCGTATTCCACTATTTTCCCTGCGTACATGATGGCGCATTGCTCGCAAGTTTCGGCTATTATCGACAGATCATGGGTTATCAGAATCATTCCTAAATTCAACCTATTCTTCAACTCCCTCATTAGTTTCAATATCTGTGCTTGCACAATAACGTCTAGAGCCGTCCCTGGCTCATCCGCTATCAAGATATCTGGATTGCAAGCTAGAGACATGGCTATCAGAGCGCGTTGTCTCATGCCTCCACTGAATTCGTGAGGGTAATTGTCTGCTCTTGATGGTTCAATCCCGACCATTTCTAACAATTTTCCAGTTCTCTCCTTAGCCTCTTCTTTGTCAACGTTAGTTTCATGGACTAAAATAGCCTCGGTGATCTGATGTCCAACTTTGTAGACGGGGTTAAGAGCGTTCATGGCTCCTTGGAGCACAATTGATATTCCTTTCCACCTAACCTTTTTTCTCATTTCGTCTTCTTTAAACTTGACAAGGTCATCACCCTTGAATAGAATTTTTCCCCCTAATATTTTCCCTCCAGAGGGAAGAATTTTCAGGATGGAAAGGGCAACGGTGGTTTTGCCGCATCCAGACTCTCCAGCTAATCCTAACGCTTTTCCCTTTTCTACTTGAAAGTTGACTCCATCTACGGCTTTTACTGAACCCCTAAGCGTGAAGAAATGTGTCCTTAAGTCTCGGATGTCTAAGAGCACCATATTGGACAACCTTTTTCAAGTTGAATTGATCGATTGACTTCTTATATGAGCAGAAGTACCTATAAAAACCTTTTTTTGAAAGACGCAAACTTCGAGAGTAAACTGGAATTGCCATGGCAAAGAGTGATTGAAAACCATCCATAACAAAATATTTAAAACTATTTGTATTTTTAACGTGATGAAGGCCCCAAAATGCAGAAGCAATGGATTGAAAAAAGCGTCGATTTAGCGTTGTTGAGTAGACACATTGAAGACTTCTTTAAGGTTAGGGGTTTTAAAACAAAGAGAGATGAATTAGCTGGGGAACATAAAATCTTGGTGATACCCACACGTACCCAAGGCATACGTGAAAATGTACACGTAAAAATTTTGGGGAACCCAAACGATTTTGTAATAGAACTCACCGCTGGTGAACGAGCGCGTTCTGCTATTTGGTTAGGTTACACAACCACCATGATTGGTGGAGGTAGTCTTCTTCTACGAGGATTGAAGTCACGTGAAGCGCTGGAAAAATTGGAAAAAGAATTCTGGGCGCATTCAGAAAATGCTGTTGCGCGTTTGGCTAATTCAGCGGGGCACTCTCAACCCTAAATGAAACTTGATTATTTCGAGTCTGTTCTTAATTAGCTTGTCATTGAAAGAAGGTTGTGTTAACGCCTCACTCTAAGCTTTGGATTTAGTATTTCATCAAGGGCGTATCCCAGTAGAATAAATGAGAGAGACACTAACGCTATGCTTATGCCTGGAGGCACTATCCACCACCACATTTCATAGCCATGTTGGGTCTGTGCATCGTAGAGCATCCTTCCCCAAGAGATTACACTCGGGTCGAATAGGCCGAGCCAACTGAGGGCTGCCTCGCTGAGGATGGCTGTTGGAACCGAAAGGGCCAATGAAACATAAACTAGGGACATGACGTTTGGGAGGATGTGCCTTGATATGATATGGAATCTGCCAGCTCCAACTGCTTTCGCTGCTTCAACGAAGGGTCTTTCCTTGAGGCTTAGCGTTTGGGACCTCACTGTTCTGGCGAAGCCCATCCATCCCAGCATACCGATTATAATTATGAGGTTCCATATGGAGGTGCCTAAAACCGCGATCAATACTATCAGAAGCGGCAGGGAAGGTAAAACGAGTAGCATGTCTGAAAACCTCATAAGAAGTTCGTCAATAATTCCCCCTATATATCCGGCAAATATCCCAACTACAAGTCCAAGAACAACAGATAGAAAAGCTGACAATAAGCCTACGATAAGGGATATTCTTGCTCCGTAGACCCATTGTGCGAATAGGTCTCGCCCGCTGTAGTCGGTTCCGAGGGCACCATAGGTCGTGCCGTAAATCTTTACGTTAAGGTCGTCGAGATAGACTGTTGCTTCCGCCCCTGTGTGGCCAGCCGGAATTGTATTGTCTATAAAGGATACGCTAATGTTGTATACATAGTTGGCTGGTTTTGAAAAAACTTCATTTTCGGGGAATCCTGCCGCGCGTGCCTCTGCCGTTCTAAACTTCTTTTTGAAATCTGGATCAAATGAATCTATGGGAGGGCTTGGGGTTATACCGGTCGTGGAACTGTTCTCAATAACCATAGTTTCAAATCCGGAACCCAAAAAAGGGAGATATTCCAGTTGGGTCGAATTCCCAACTTGATGAATGAGTATCGAAACCACGGCGGGTACGGATTCGACTCCCCTAGTGTAGATTGTTATGTTACAATAGAATCTGCATGGCGGATCATGGGGCCAAGAGAACTCCTTCGTTAAGTAGACGGTGACAGTATCTGCCCGCACGAAAATGTCTTTTCGCTTGAACGTTATGGCGGCGCTTCCTTGCCCTTTAGTTGGGTCATGATAGAGGGTGATGTTTGCCCAACGAGATGAAGCTGTGAAATTCCATTCGTCGTCGGCTGTTCCGTATAGATTGTCCTTACCAAAGAGTGTTTCTGGGCTGGGAAAGCCCACTTCATTAACCAAAATGAAATTTTTTCCCAGTTTCTCGCCTCCGGGTAAGGATTTGAACCATACGGGTACAGCGTAGTTTCCTGCCACATACTCGTCCAATGTAGGGTGATTGGGTGTGAGGAATGGGGCTACAATCGCTATTGTGACGTAGAAAATGAGGATTCCCATTCCGAAAAGTGCTCTTTTGCTATGCCTAAAAACCTTCCAAAAGTCTTTAAATCTTCTGACCTGCAGTTTTATTGCGGCTTTATAACTTGCTCCCAACGATTCTCACCCATACTTTATACGCGGGTCTACCACGCCGTAGAGAAGGTCTGCTATGAAGTTGGCTGCAATGACACATAGGGCTGTTAGGTAAAAGATGGTGTGCAGAACCGGATAGTCCGACCAGGATATTGCCTTCCAGGTCCACCATCCGAGTCCTGGGTAGTTGAAAACTTGCTCTGTTATGATAGCGCCTGAAAGGATTGTGCCGATTGCTATTGCTGCGTTGGTTATCAGTGGCAACGAAGCGTTTTTCAGAGCGTGTTTGAATAGTATGGTTCTTTCTTTGAGTCCTTTTGCTTTGGCAGTTAGGATGTAGTCCTCTGTGAGGCTCTCCATCATTGTAGCTCTTGTTAGAAGGAGAAAGCTGCCGTACATGAAGAGAGTGAGGACTAAAACTGGTAGGAAGAGGTGGTATATTCGATCAGCAAGGTCTACAAATATGTTTGGGGGTGGGTTGATTGCTGAGAAGGATGTGGTTCTGCCTGATGGGAACCAGCCTAGGCGAAAAGCGAAGGTTAGCAAGAAGACCATTCCCATCCAAAATGATGGTAGAGAAAAGGTTGTTAGGGAAGCTATTACTGATAGGTTGTCGAAGGTACTCCCTCTTTTGTGGGCTGCTAGGACTCCTAGGATTATGCCAATCATTATTGCGAATATGGTGGAGGCGCCTACTAAAAGTAAGGTGTTTAGGAGGCGTTCGGATATTTCTAAAGAAATATACCGGTTCGTGAAATATGATATCCCAAAATTCTTGGAGAAGTCGGTGCCAATGAGGGGGTCCAACCAAAATAGAGTTCCTGTTAGCATGTTATAGATATATCTTCCTAGTTTGACGTGCATTGGTTCGCCAAAGCCCCATAGCTTCATCATTTCTTCGGTCATCTCTTTGCCGCCTAGTCGGGCTTGGTTCGCGAATAATGCCATTGGGTCTCCTGGCATCAATTCGAATATGATGAAGTTGATGATCAGTACGAATAGGATTAGTAAAAATGAATAGACTGTCCTCTTTATTATGTATGTTCGTAGGCCCAACGATATCCTCTCTGTCAGAGAGTGTCTGTTGACAAGGTATTATTTTAAGGTTTAGTTATTAGCCTTTTCTTTAGGGTTGGAGAGATTTCGGATTTGGTGATGGCACGTGCAATGGCGGCTATGTGTTAGTTCTATGATTTAATTATATAGTTTGCCTCTATAGAACGCTAAAGGAAAGATTTAAATTTTTATGTGTGCCTATTCGTATGGCTGAAAATAAAGAGAAGGGAGAAGAGGGAAAAATCTTGAGACTCAAAGGGATATTGCTAATAGTGCTTCTGGCTTCGATGTTCGCAGTGATTCCTCCTGTGGTGCAAGGAGTTAATGGGCCTCGTGAGGACTATTTGCACATCATAAACTATGGGACCGAAACTGCAGAGTTTGCGGCTCTAGCTGCGGGTGAAATCGACATCACCGACTGGCCCCTAGATGCCTATTGGACTAACCAGTTCGCAGGCGACCCAGATATTACAATGGATCCTTATTCGGAGATTGGCTGTTTCGAGTATGACATCAACACTCAAGAGTGGCCAACTGGATGCGAAGGCTTGTCTGCGAAGGAAGGTTACACTGGGACATATACCAAGGGACCATATACATGGAACATGTTCCATACACGTCAGCGTCCAGAGACTTCCGTTGGTGAGGAGCCACCGGCATATGACCCTGCTAAATGGGCAAGCAAGGGAAATGGCTCGGACTATGATCCGGAAACCGAATCATGGAAAGTTTACTTTGACGAGAATTGCTTGTGGTGTACAATGGCTTGGGGCATGAGGCTGGCTATAGCCTACGCGACCAACAAGGACTACATCACCGCAACGATACTGGAGGGTCTTGGCGCAAAAATGATTACATGGGCAGCAGCGCCAGCTCAGGAAGGCTATCTTGACATCACAAATCTGACAACCTCGAGTTTCGTCTATCATGGTCCTGAAGGAAATGTAACCATACCAAGCTTAGTCATGTCGCAGGATCTTACCAAGGCGGCGCAATTGCTAGATGCTGCTGGCTTCAAGGACTGGGATGGTAACAACAAAAGAAATGATCCTCTAAAGGTTGCAGGACCTGACAAGAAATATGGCACGGGCGACGACGTTACGACATCTGCTTCAGATCTTAGCGATTTGGCTTTCTACATTCGATTGGACCATGACGCAAGAAGGAGGGCTGGACTCTATCTAAAAGACCGCCTTGTAACGGACCTCAAAGTTCCAATAGCTTACTCAGTCACCGAGAAGACGGTGTGCTTCAAGTCTGTGATGGTCGAGTATAAATACCACATATACACTGGCGGCTATTCATTTGGTATAGATCCACCGGACCTTCTGTACAGCACATTCCACTCTAGCCAGTACTGGGCTCCAGTTGGCTGGTCAGGAGGCTACCAAGGCTTCAGCCATGAAACAGCTGACAGCTATCTCTGGGACGTCAAGTTCTCAGGCGATATGACCAAGATCATAGAGGGCGTTCACAACGCTACATACCTACTCAACAAGTACGTTGGGTCGATACCTCTATGGAGCTCAGCCAGCGCAATGGCTTACGATAGCGATTGGGACGGCGTGGTCAACCACGCTGGATACGGCATAACTTGGGGAACCGGTGGCGTCTATTACTGGAGTCTCCTCAACATGAGGAATCCAGCAACAAACACAATCAATCTGGGATTCAAGACCAACGCCGAAGACACAAACGTGGTCACCTCCGAATGGGTTTGGGACTACATCGTCATCGACACCATGTACGAACCTCTGATTTGTCGTAACCCATACAACCTAGCGGAAAAGAAGGGCATTTTGGCTACCAGCTGGTCAACCGGAACATACGCTGGCGGCACTAAGGTATACGTTGATTTCACCCTGAAGTCAGGCGTCAAGTTCCATAATGGAAAAACCTTGACAGCTGAAGATGTCAAGTGGAGCAGAGAATTCATGAGAGACTGCGGACCTGGTGTTGCATGGAATTACCCGTCTCTTAAGAACATCGAAAACGTGACTGTTCTAACCCCCGGAGAGGGCGGCACAGTCAGATTCTACATGAAGACTGCAAGCGCCTGGGCATTACACGATGCTGCCTTCACAGAAATCTTAAATCCCGAAATATGGCAAGCTGCCGATCAAGCGCTTGGATGGGGCTACGATGAAGTGACCCACACGTTCGTGGACGTCATGAAGGTTAGGGACTACCATCCACACGTGCACGACTATTACCCAGGCGGAACCGGAGACGGCATTAAAGACCTAGCACAAGACGGCACAGGACCATGGGTATTCCTAAGTGCCGGTCCATCGCCACCACTTTCGCAGTACATTGACCTAGTGGCTTTCCGCCCAGGCATTCCTGAAACACCTTGGCAAACCAACCAGCATCACATGACCCAAAGCGAAGTAGAACAATACCTAAACACAGCCTTCCACAAGGTAGGCAACGTAAACTACCCTGGAAGCGCCCATGAAACAGACTACAACAATGCAGGAATGGGCGTCGACCGCTCCATCGACGTGGTGCCCGACATACTGCTCATCGAGCGTGCTTCAGGTACCACTCCAGCTGATCCCGCTGGAATCGACTGGGACGAATGGAACGTAGACGCTGACATCACCGGCGACAACAAGGTAACAGGCGCAGACTACGGCCTCGCTAACTTCAACCTGCTCGCAACAGCCGGGTGATAGAAGATGAACAAAGTGAGAGGAAAAAGCCCAATATACATGGCAATCGTCCTAATGCTTGCCCTCAGCGTCGTCATCCCGGCTATGCGCGTGCAGGCTCCAGCATCACCAACGGTTTCCGTAGTGCCATCAAACCCTGTCGCCAATCCAACAGAATCTTTCACCGTCAACATTACTATTGCAAATGCCCCAGCGATTGAGGCTTGGCATGTAAAGCTAAGGTGGAACCCCGCCGTACTAGAATTCCCACCTGGAATCCCCGAAGCTGAAGAGATGATTAAGGAAGGACCCTTCCTTAACGACACAGGACCAACCAAATTCGTAGTAGCAAAGCCCAATCTAATATATCGCTTCGTGGAATTCGGCTGCCACCTACTGACAAACGTTACAAGTCCACCGAGCGGAAGCGGAGTCCTAGCTAACGTCGCCTTCTACGTAAAAGAATCAGGGGTAACCAACATAACAATCCTTGAAGCAAGGCTAGTAGAACATGAAGATGGCGAAGTCCTGAACGTTGTGTTGCAAAGCGCCTATTTCCACACCACAAAACCATTCGTCGACTTCACTTGGGACCCAGTTTCACCCGAGATAGGTGAAATTGCGACTTTCGATGCCAGCGCTTGCTGGGACCCAGACGGCGGATCCATTACCCAATACTCATGGGACTTCGACGACGGCTCAGCCATCGTCAACACAGCCAATCCGGAAGTAAACCATACCTTTGCAAGCTATAGCGATGCTGGATACCTTGTAAACCTAACTGTCACAGACGATGAATCAGACACATGGTCCAAGACCAAAACTCTGAGAATGTGGCACGACGTAGCCTTAGCTGATCAGTGGCTTTCAATCGTAGACAACTCAAATCCGTACTGGTGGTTTGATACAGTAGATTTCGAACTGGGATGGGCAGACCAAATCTGGGACCTAGTTACCGTCTCAAACCTAGGAACCTACACTGAACAAGTTGACGTTACTCTATACTTAGACAAGGATGCAAGCGTCATCGGCGACGAACTGAAGGCGCCTTGGGTTTGGTGGGACGGACTGGATTTCGTTCCAGGATTCATAAATGAGCTGCCCCCATACAAGGGTTCAGGATGGCTCCTGCCATTCCTAGTTGACCTAATATACTTGACTCCAGGCACATGGACCCTGACAGCAGTTGCCAGCCCGGTTCCAGGAGAGACCAACCTAGCGAACAACAACCTAACACTACAGATTACCCTAGACGCACCACCAGTAGGCTATGTCATTGGCGACCTCAACTTCGACGGTGAAGTCAACATAGTAGACATAGTCAGCGCAGCTCTTGCCTTCGGAACAGTGCCCGGCGACGAAGTCCTCTGGTCTGAACCAGCTGCGTGGTACGTCTGGCACTGGAAGGCAGACATCAACAGAGACCTAATCATAAACATCATCGACCTAGTCAACATAGCCGTTCGCTTCGGACAAACGTGGTAAACTAAAAGAGATAAACACACTAACTCCCCCCCTTTTTTGTGTTATGCATTTTAGCAACCTATCTCACTCACTTCTTAATTCACAATTCATGCACACAAACAACCCAAAACTAAACTCAAAAATGCCAATTATGATGGCGGGCGGGGCGGGACTTGAACCCGCGACCCCGAGCTTTCTCCTCCTTCATAGGAGGCTTACACCAACCACAGCTTGGTTGTTCGTGCCCTATCCTTGCTAGGCGACGGTAGAAAGCTAAATTAACTTTCTATACCCGCCCAGCTTATCCCGCCAAAATATTTCTTATAGATCGAATGTTATAACCCTAGCGCCAAAGATATAGTGTCAATGGAGGTTCCAGAGTGAAAAAGCCGAGGCTAGTGGTTTTCGATGTAGACGGGACTCTAACGAAGATTGCCAGTAGTTGGCAGTTTCTACATGAAAAACTGGACACATGGAACAAGGGAAAACACTATGCTGAACAGTTTTTTCAAGGAAGCATCACCTACGAAGATTGGGCTAGGCTGGACTCCTCCCTATGGAAAGGCTTGCCCCTTAAGAAAGTTCAGAAAATAATCAACGACATACCCTACACAGATGGAACACGAGAAGTCATAACCACTCTAAGAGGTGACGGATTAAAGGTAGTACTAATAAGCGCAGGCTTGTCCTTGGTCACAAAAAGGATTGGAAGGGAAATTGGAGTCGACGACTCCTCAGCCAACGAGTTGAAGGTTAAAAACGGTCTTCTCACAGGCGAGGTAAAGGTTAACGTTTCAGTCCACAACAAAGATAAAGTTTTGCTTCGCATGCTGAAGAAGTTCAATTTAAAAGTTGACGAATGCGCCGCTGTGGGTGATGACGAAACACTGATACCCTTATTTGAAAGGGTAGGTCTCTCGATAGCCTTCAACCCACTCAGCTGGATGGTGGAAGAGCAAGCGGATGTTGTTGTTAAAAGCGAAGACCTGCGCGAAGTTTTGCCTTTACTTTTAGGTTAGAAGAATTGTAGTGCAGATTTGAATTTTGTCTGGTTTTCTCTGTAAATGGATTTAATTGTCTGCTGAAGGAAAACTGCTAGAAATTTCGCGATTTGACACTATGCTATCTTCTCCCTTGCTACTTTTGCCAGATTAACTATCAAGTCTCGCGTGTTCCTTATATCTTCAAGATATACGAATTCGTCCACACCATGATAACGTGTGTCAGATCTAATCGTCCCGTAACATACCACTGGAATTCCATTTTTTGCAAAAAAACTTCCATCGTTTCCTCCCAGTTCCGCAGCGAAAGGTAGACTTTGACCTGTTGTTTTCTTTATGCTCTCTGAAACTGTCTGCACAAAGACCAAATCCTTTGATGTGTAGTAGCCCTCTTGTTTGTAAGTGATCTCTAGCGATGCTTTACAACCTGTTTTCTCAACTGCCTTTTGAAAGAAGTCTCTCAATTCCCTTTCAGCTTGTTCCAAGGGCTCTTCGGGTAGAAGTCTTCGGTCAAAGCGAACTTCGCATGTGCCCGGTATTATGTTTTCTTTTTCTCCTGCCTTAACCATTGTTACGGTATATCTTCCCCAAACGAACTGTCTCGGAGCGTCAGGCGGTGCATGCAGAATTGATTCTTTTTTCTCAACTACATTTTTGTAGGGTTCAAGTGCGGCGAGCATTTTTATGGCTTCATCGATGGCGTTTTTGGCTTTGAAAGGGTATCCCGCGTGTCCTTGCTTTCCCTCCACTGTTATTTTTCCCCAGATGACGCCACTTGCTCCTAGGTAAAGTCTTTCCGGACCTGTATCAAGGATTAGCGCTGCATCGCCTTTTAATCCGTAGTCGCTTAACACGTAGTCTACGCCATATCTTCCTCCGACTTCTTCGTCTACTCCTGCGATAAGCTTGAGGTTTATGTCTAACTTCTCTTTCCTTAGTTGTTTTATGGCTTCAAGGGCGGCTACAATACCTGATTTGTTGTCTGCGGTGCCTCTTCCATAGGCTTTTCCATTCTCAACTGTTAACTTGAATGGGGGATATGTCCAGTTAGGTCCAGGTGGAACAATATCGAAATGTGATTCAAGAAGCAAAGTTACGTCTGAACCCATATCGAGAGTTACGATAACGTTTGGACGCGAAAGCCCATCTTTAGCACCTTTTTCTCCGTCTACTATTTCTACATCTAGGGAGTTTCGTTCAGCTTCCTCCACGATTAGCGATGCACATTCGTCATATCCTTTCTTTGATACAGATTCAGTGTTGATTTCAACCATCTTTGAGAGAAACTTAATTCCATATTCTAGTGAAGTCAACGTGAACCCTCCCACATCTTCTATTTCCCACCGAGACTTAGCTTTTTTGACATTTACGCCCAGTTAAACCCCATGTATAATGTTATGGGTTCCAGCCTTTAACTGAGCGTCTATGAATGAAATATCAAAAATGGGCCAAGCATCGACGAGCACACATCAGTGGAGAACTTTGTCTTCGGAACCAGCGTTCTTTACGGACTCGTCGAGCGGTTAATGACATAGCCAAAAAAGTGAAGCTTTGAAATGAGAAAGAGCCTCTATTGTATCTTCACTTTTTTCCCTGGAGTGTTGTGTATCATTTTCTCTTTCATTCTTTCAGCCGCATAAAAGGCCAGTTCCTCGAATTGTTCATGGGTTAGAATTTGCCTTGCTTTTGCTAGGATTTCTAAACATATGTCTTTGAAAACTAAATCTGCACATCCAAGTTTGGCGTCATCGATCAGTTCTTTGCACGCCAAGAGAAGAACGTCGTTCAACATTATTCACCCGTGTTTTAAACTTACCAAAGCTCTCATCCATTATAATTTTACGACTCCTAAATCCATATCAAACATAAGCATTCTTCCTTCATTTTCGTCATAATAACTGTGAGTTCGTCTTTTCTTGGGCCTTCAGAAAGCTTATTAAGGTTGGGAGGAAACGTTTATATTTGCAAGATCGCCCCAAGTTTCATTTTGGCGATATGAATTGCAAAAGCCGTAACTTCGGCGGCTTCAACCCCGACGTTTAAGGCGTCTAACGCCCCTGAATGAGGGGTTCGACCTCCAGTTGCGGCAACAAAAATGAGGACCTGAACAATGTTAGGTCCGAAATGGGCTTGGCGCTAAATCCCCAATTCCAGCCGGTTTTGCGGCTAAAACTCCAAGCAATAAATCCGGTTGATCCTGCCGGACCCTACTGCTATCGGGGTGGGACTAAGACATGCGAGTTGTGCGTCTTTAAGCCATGGTGGAGACGCAGCGTACGGCTCAGTAACACGTGGCTAACCTACCCTTAGGACAGGGACAACCCCGGGAAACTGGGGCTAATCCCCGATAGGTGAGGAGGCCTGGAATGGTTCTTTACTCAAAAGGCGTTGGAACCATGCTTTTCAGCGTCGCCTAAGGATGGGGCCGCGACCGATCAGGTTGTTGGTGAGGTAACGGCTCACCAAGCCTATAACCGGTACGGGCCGTGAGAGCGGGAGCCCGGAGATGGACACTGAGACAAGGACCCAGGCCCTACGGGGCGCAGCAGTCGCGAAAACTCCGCAATGCGCGAAAGCGTGACGGGGCTACCCCGAGTGCCGTCCGCTGAGGATGGCTTTTCCCCGGTGTAATGAGCCGGGGGAATAAGGAGAGGGCAAGTCTGGTGTCAGCCGCCGCGGTAATACCAGCTCTCCGAGTGGTAGGGACGACTATTGGGCTTAAAGCGTCCGTAGCCGGCTTAGCAAGTCTTCTGTTAAATTCAGCGACCTAATCGTTGAGTTGCGGGAGATACTACTAGGCTAGGAGGTGAGAGAGGCCGACGGTATTCCCGGGGTAGGGGTGAAATCCTATAATCCCGGGAGGACCACCAGTGGCGAAGGCTGTCGGCTAGAACACGCTCGACGGTGAGGGACGAAAGCTGGGGGAGCGAACCGGATTAGATACCCGGGTAGTCCCAGCTGTAAACGATGCGGGCTAGGTGTTGGGGTGGCTACGAGCCACTTCAGTGCCGCAGGGAAGCCATTAAGCCCGCCGCCTGGGGAGTACGGCCGCAAGGCTGAAACTTAAAGGAATTGGCGGGGGAGCACCACAAGGCGTGAAGCTTGCGGTTCAATTGGAGTCAACGCCGGGAACCTTACCGGGAGCGACAGCAGAATGAAGGCCAGATTAAAGGTCTTGCTGGACAAGCTGAGAGGAGGTGCATGGCCGTCGCCAGTTCGTGCCGTGAGGTGTCCTGTTAAGTCAGGCAACGATCGAGACCCGCGCCCTCAGTTGCTACCGACCGAAAGGCGGGCACTCTAAGGGGACTGCCGCCGATAAGGCGGAGGAAGGAGCGGGCCACGGCAGGTCAGTATGCCCCAAATCTCCCGGGCCACACGCGAGCTGCAATGGCAGGGACAATGGGTTCCCACCTCGAAAGGGGGAGGTAATCCCTAAACCCTGCCTCAGTTGGGATCGAAGGCTGCAACCCGCCTTCGTGAACATGGAATGCCTAGTAATCGCGCGTCACCAGCGCGCGGTGAATACGTCCCCGCTCCTTGCACACACCGCCCGTCGCTCCATCCGAGTGAGGTCTGGGTGAGGCGCGGTCTTGTTGGTCGCGTCGAATCTAGGCTTTGCGAGGAGGGAGAAGTCGTAACAAGGTGGCCGTAGGGGAACCTGCGGCCGGATCACCTCCTAAGTAAACAGCGCAGGCCGGCTGGAGGGGAAAAAGCGCACAAGCCAACGAGAAAAATTATTGTTTTCAACATTCTGCTGTTATTAGGATCCAAATATGGAAGACTCGTCAGCGCGCAGCCTCTACATCTTTTGTTAGGTCCCCCTCCCCCTTTTTAACATTCTATTTTTATTTGGATCCAAATAGAAAGGGAGAAATCGCTTGTATTTGACTAGTCTGTGTTTACGCTTATCCTTCTGACTAGGGTTGGAGGTGTGAAAGCTAGACCCAACTTCCGGAGGTTTTCTTTTATGGCTAAGGGGTTGCTGAGCAATTCTTTTATCTCTTCGACGTGAGCTGCTCCGACAAAAGTGAGTACGTTCGGCTTCTTGTTCTCCTTCAGTTTCTTCGAGGTTATCCAAGCCAGCCTCGCCGCCATGATAGTGTTACGTTCGTCGATTAGAACTCGCCAAACAGCTGGCGCCCTCTGGCGAAGCCTTTCTAATCTTCTCTGATAGGTGTTGATAACTTCATCCTTGAAGCCTTGCTCCCAAAGCCTCGTCATCTCATCTTCCTGATAAAAGAAGGGGAGGCTTACACGGAAAATCCATGTTGGAGTCGTTAACCGTCGTATCCTTTGCCCTATTTCATGTTCAGACATGTCTATAAGCCATATGTTGGCGTCCACGTTTCCTAAGGCTTCTGTTGCCCCAATGAATTCGCACTTGGTTGTGCAGGTTCCATGTCTGGGGCATGTCCAGCAGGCGGCGTTGAGGATTCTGAAGCGTTTCATGTCCAGTTCGATGGCGAGGTCTGTGGGCTGTAGTCGCTTAACCGCCTGATAGGCATCGTAGAGGCTACGCTTCGTGAAATGGGCGGTGCCCACTAGCCTAATATGGTCATTGTAGTTTATGTCGTAGATTTCTGTTTGCATGGCATGGGCACATCCACTTACTCGATTTTTATGGTTTTCTTCTTCTCTTCGCTCACCGTCTTCTTCGTCTTTGGTATCAGTACCTCTAGCACGCCGTTCTTGTAGTTGGCAGTTGCCTTTTCAAATTCAACATCTCTCGTTGGCAAGTCTATGACCTTATAGAAGTTTTTGGCTTTGACCTCTGCGCGTCCTTCTGTAACGTTGAGCTGAATGTCGTCCTTTTCAACGCCTGGAAGCTCCACGTAAAGTTTCACATGGTCCTGTTCGTCAAAGACGTCGGTTAATGGTTCACGAACTTCGTCTATGGCCTGTTTAGGAACAGTCGGTGGTTCGCCAAGTTGGAAGCGTCCGCGGGCAACGTATCCCTTCGCGCCGGGCTCTTCGATGGGCTTGACTTCCCATTCGCCCTGGAGCTTTCCACTTTTTATTGCCTTCTCGATTTCCTCCATCTCTTTGAGCATTCTGGCGGTGAACTTTTTGAAGTAGGAGTCTGGGTTGCGGAAGAACTCGTCAAAGTCTGTCACTGGTTTTCACCTCCTTACAGTTGTTCCAATTGTTTTAAGACTTGGAGTAAACGCCTCAAAGCGAGGCTTAGCATCAGAAACTCGGCTTGTCCAAGCTCTGAACATTGATACTTGCCGTCGCTGGACTTTACCAGTAGTCCGCCTTCACGTAGCTTCTTGGTGCCTTCCCAAACTATCTTAGGGTTCAAGCCTAGGTCCTTTATGAAGTCAACGAAGCCCAATGTTAGGTCTTCATCTTCAAAGAGCCTCTTCATCATTCTCAGCCGACTTTGATGCGATAAGGCATGAAAAAGTCTTGAGAATTGATCGAACTCTCCTTCAAAGGAAGCTAGTTCCTGTGCTAGGCGTTCTTTTGGCCAGTCTTCCATTGATAAAGGTATTTCGAAGAGAATTTTGTCGTTCTTTGCCAATAACAGTCTTAACTTCATATGCATCCAACATTTTTTGCTTACCAAATGGTAATTACTAAATGGTAATTACCAAAAAGTAATATTTAAGCATTCTGCCACCGGCAACAAAGATATATGTTTCCGTACTAGTATAATAGTATAAAATAAGTGATATCCATGAACGCAAAGAAGCTAAACGGTCACAAAATATGTGAAGCTTTAAGTCTCCCAACCAGAGTACGCATTCTCCAAGAACTAATAAGGGCATACCCAAACAGATTGACAATCTCCAGAATACAAGAAATAACTTCAGAGCCACGTATGACGGTATGGTTTCACATTAACAAGCTCAGAGAATCGAACCTCGTTGAGTTGGATGGATCCAGAAAAGGTTTCAGAGCTGCAACAAAGGCTTTAACAATAAAGTTAAACGGCGACGGAATACGCTTGGAGGAGAAATAAAATGAAAGAAGCCATGCTCTACGAGCAATTGCTGGAAAACAAAGTGAAATGCAACCTTTGCGGAAGAAGATGTACCATACCCGAGGGGTCTGTAGGATTTTGCTTGGTAAGGAAAAACGAGAAAGGAAAACTCCATTCCCTCGTTTACGGGAAGGCTTGTTCCGCATGCGTAGACCCTATAACCAAGAAACCACTTTCCCACTTCTATCCCGGCTCGCTGGTAATGTCCATCGCCACGGTGGGATGTAACTTTCGGTGTCGCTTTTGTGACAACTGGTCGATAAGTCAGGAAAAGAAGATTATGGGATATGATTTTCCTCCAGAAAAGGTTGTGGAAGCCACCAAAGAGAATGGCTGTCAAGGGATAAGCTACACTTACACGGAGCCAACCATTTTCTTCGAGTATGCCTACGACACGGCAACGCTAGCCCACAAACAAGGATTCTTCAACACTTTCGTCACCAATGGGTACATGACGCCGGAAGCAGTTCAAACCATAGCGCCGGTTTTAGACGCCGCTACCATTGATTTTAAGGGTGGAGGAGATCCAGAATTTTATAAGCAGTTTTCAGCTGTTCCGTCGGTTGAGCCAATCTATGAATCTCTGAGGGAAATGAAGAAACATGGTATACACGTTGAGATCACTAACTTGGTGATTCCCAAAATTGGTGATTCCATAGAAAGAATTCGTGAACTCGCCACATGGATAAAGAAGAACCTTGGTGAAGACACACCGTTTCATCTTTTGAGGTTTCATCCGAATTATCAGGTGACCGACATCCCGTCAACTTCGTTGAAAACGCTGGAGCAGGCTTGTGAAGTTTCCAGCGAGGTTGGGTTGAACTATGTTTACATGGGGAATGTTCCGGGGCACCGTTACGAAAATACTTATTGTCCAAATTGTCGAGAGTTGGTGATCAAACGTTTCGGTTTCGAGATTGAGAATTGGCGCCTAACCAAGGATATGCGTTGTCCAGCTTGCGGACATAACATTGCCATCAAAGGTCAATTCTATCCGGGCGGTTTCTCTTATCCCCACACATTAATCTAGATGCATTCTTTTGAGGTGAGTTGGTGTGTGGGCGCTCTTGAGACCTGATGCAAGGACTGTTTTGAGGGATAGAAAGGCTCGAGCGAGTTTAGGTAGGTACTTTGATGTTATGGAGGATGACAAGCCAGCCAAGTTTCTGATCGCCAAAAAATTGCCCGCCAACTTCAACAAGAATGATTCACTCACAAAATTGTGGATGATTCATGATCAGCTCACTGAAGAATTTTGGCGTCTTGAAAAGGAGATTGATTCTCGTCAAAAGCGTCTAGAGGAGTTGGATGCGCCAGAAAAATCTTATTTAGATTTAAAGATTGAAATGGCCAGTCGCATTCTTGAGGGATGTCACTTCTGCACCAGAAGGTGTGGTTTCAACAGGCTTAAGGGAGAGTTAGGATACTGCAAGTGTGGAACCCAAATCACGGTTTCGACTATATTTGAGCACATGGGCGAAGAACCTGAACTTGTTCCCTCCGGAACCATATTCACGATGGGCTGTACTTTAAGGTGTCTTCATTGTCAAAACTGGACTATATCGCAGTGGTATGAGAAGGGAGACATTTTTTCGCCTGTGCAGTTGGCTAGGTCTGTGGGGCACTTGCGTAAGGGCGGTTGCAGAAACGTTAACCTTGTCGGTGGGGAACCTACGCCTTGGCTTCAGCAGTGGCTTGAAACCTTCAAACACGTAAATGTGAACGTTCCAGTGGTTTGGAACTCCAACTCCTACTACAGCGAAGAAACAGCTAAACTTCTAGCTGGATTCGCGGACGTATACCTCCTAGACTTCAAGTATGGGTCAAACGAATGCGCTGAAAAAATCTCTGATGCACATGGTTACATAGAAGCCTGCGCCAGAAACCATTTGTACGGTAAAAAATACGGAGAACTCATCATCCGTGTCTTAGTCTTGCCCGAACACCTCGAATGCTGCACAAAGAACATCTTGAGCTGGATTGCCCAGAACCTTGGAACATGGGTTCGTACGAACGTTATGTTTCAATTTCGTCCTGAGTGGAGAGCGCACGAGATAGCGGAGCTTCAGAGGAGGCTTACGGGAAGGGAGATGGAACGTGCCATCGAACTGGCGAAGGACGCTGGATTAACTAACTTTATTACATGAAAACACGTAGTTTATAATTACAGATAGTCTGGGTGATGAATCTAAATGCGCAAGAAGAAACTTTTGTTGATCGCTGTCTCCTACTTGCTTCTCCTAACAATATTTCATTCTCCAATAGGGATACGTTTCAACCTACAAATCGTAAAACCAGTTGGAGCAAGCCCGGATGTAATTATAGTGCCAACAAACTATACCACAATTCAAGAAGCAATCAATGCCGCAAAACCGGGAGACACTATTCTAGCAATGGCAGAAACATATTATGAACATGTGGTTGTCAACAAAACCGTGTCGCTTATCGGAGAAAACCCCGTCATCACCATTATTGATGGAAGCGGGACCGGAACAGTCGTCGATATTAAAGCGTCTAATGTTACGATCAAGGGTTTCACCATACAAAATGGGGGAACAAATATGAGTGATTGCGGCATATACGTAAGGAATCACAATGGAAAGATTAGCAACAGCTCAATAAGAAATAACTATAACGGCATATGGCTGATGGGATTCAATAGCAGTAATATCGTTGGCAACACGATATCCAATAACACTTACGCGATCCAAATTTCCTACTACAGCAGCGGAAACATCATTGTCAGCAACACAATAGCAAACAATTCCTATGGTGCTTGGATTCCCTCTTCCTCGGCTACATCAAACACCTTCCACCATAACAACTTCATGAACAACACAACCACTCAAGCAAGCGATTTTGGAAGTGGGACTATTTGGGATAATGGCTACCCTTCTGGCGGCAACTACTGGAGCGACTACCTAGGCGTTGATGAGAAAAGTGGACCATACCAGAACATAACAGGCATCAGCGACGAAATAGGAGACACCCCACATACAATAAGTCCGTTTGGGACAGATTATTATCCGCTTATGAACCCGTTTATAGACGAAGAAAATCCGGTGGCTAATGCTGGCCCAGATCAATCCATTTTTCAAGGAATGACCGTAACTTTCGACGGCAGCGGATCCAGTGATGACGGAGGCATCGAAAGCTATGTATGGGACTTCACAGACGACGCCACACCAAAGACCTTAACTGGTGTGCACCCCACATATAGGTTCAAAAACGTCGGAAACTTCACTGCAACTTTGAACGTCACGGATTACTTTGGCAAATGGAGTACAGACATGATGTGGGTCAACGTTTCTGCTGACAGCACCAAACCAACCATAAGCAATCTCTTCCAAGAACCAACGTTGCCGGACCCAAATGAAAACGTAACTATTAAAGTAGACGTAACCGACCAACAAAGCGGAGTGCTCAACGTGACCATATCATACAGAATAGACAGTGGATCATGGACCAACGTGTCCATGAGCAAGTTTCCAGGAAACAACACTTGGGGAGGACAAATTCCTGGATTCCCAAACGGAACCGAAGTGCAGTACAAGATCATCGCCTACGACAACGCCGAAAACCCCACCGTGGATGATAATGGCGGGCAATACTATGTTTACACGGTCATTCCAGAGTTTCCTGCAACCATATTCTTACTACTGTTTATCATCTTCACGCTGGTTGCAGCGGTCTTAAAGAAGAACAAGAAAGAAACTTCTGGGTCATAGACCATTCAAAACCAAAAGCTATTTGTCACCCTTTCATATCATAACTTGACCGAGGAAAAAGAGAAAAGGCGAATGCTAAATGTCCTACTGCCCCGAATGCGGCGGCCAACTACAATATCTTTCCATTACGAAACGCTATGTGTGCAAAAGTTGCGGACTTTCCTTAACCCACCAAGAACTCATTGAGATGCGCCAACAACAGAGACCACGACTTGAAACAGAAGAAGATCAGCGACAGAAAGAGAGAAAAGAATATTTGAAGTGGTGGCTCGGAAAGAAAAAGTAGTGTTGGCGAGACACATAGTGTTTTGACAGACCATGTAGGTAACGAGCTTTTTGGCTAACATTGACTCATAAGCAAAGCAGTTATTATTGTATAGGCTTGATTATAGATTTAGTTCCAGTTAGGTTAAGGGGGTGTTCATATGGCTCAGCCCATAGAAATCATTTGCGTCGGAAACGAGCTTCTAATAGGCAAAACCTTAAACACAAACGCCCAGTGGCTAGCCAAACGAGTAACAACCCTCGGGTTAAATGTACGTCGCATCACGATTGTGGGCGACGATGTCAACGAAGTATCCAGTGCTATACAAGAAGCAGTTCAGCGCAATCCTAGCTTTCTCATAACCACAGGAGGGTTAGGACCCACTTTTGACGACAAAACCTTGGAGGGCATCGCTAAAGCGTTGAAACGCAAACTCGAAATCAACGAGGAAGCCTTAACGATGGTTAAAGAGAAATATCGCAAATATGTGGAGGAGGGTAAGATGGAGAGGGCTGAGTTGACTCCTCCTCGAATCAAAATGGCGAAGCTTCCAGAAGGCGCCAAGCCTCTATTTAATCCCGTTGGAACAGCGCCAGGCGTAGTCGTGGAACATGAAGGCATAAGTATAGTGGCTCTTCCGGGAGTTCCCTCTGAAATGCAAGCCATATTTGACGGGTCTGTTGCATCTCTTCTGAAGCAGGTTGCGGGCGATGTGACCTTTTTTGAAACAAACATGGAAGCCACGGGGGTTATAGAGTCAGAAGTGGCTCCTCTCATCGATCAAGTGATGCACGACAATCCCTATGTTTACATAAAATCCCATCCAAAAGGAACTGAAAAGATTTCCCGCATAGAGTTTCACTTCTCCACCACAGCGAAAAACTCCAGCGTTGCTAGAAAACGTGTCAGCAAAGCCTTTGTTCAACTTTCCGAACTAATTCAGGAAAAGGGTGGAAAAACAAAACCCATTAAGACAGGGAACTCCGCTTAACAGGACGAAAAACCAAAAATAGTAGAGTGCGAAGGATGTCGAGATGAAGGGATATGAAGGACTACCGTTCTAAACTGGAAAATGCGCAGGGGTATGGTGAAGTTTGGGAGATAGTAAAAGATACTGTTAAGAGTTCTTTGGATGAACATAGAGTTGCAATGATGCTATTCCTTGATGATCTACCCCTCCGCCTAGGAGCGTATCACCCCCTAGGAACCAACAACATAGTGTTAAATCGCGCCCTCGTAAACATCGTTGAAGTAGCCACAAAATCTAAGCTTCTAGTAAACTCTTTCGTCTACACCCTACTCCTCCACGAATATCTCCACGCTTTGGGACGCCCAAGTGAAGCGCAAGTCCGGCCCCTAGTATACCAGATTTCCAGAGAATCTTTCGGCGAAGATCACGTAGCCACAAAGTTAGCAGAGATGGGACCATGGGCCCTCTTAAAGGATATACCCTTAGATGTGGTGGATGTGCCAAACCGTGTCATGGAAATCGTGAAAGATTTTGAAAAAGCAACCCAAAAGTACATTGTCTAACATACGGTTTCTATGGCAAGGGCTCTGCGTGTATTGTGACAACAGCCCCTTTAAATCGTTTCTTTATTTCCCTTTCCACCTGTGAAACCGTGTTGTGCATGGCTTCAACTGAGACGCTTTTGTCAAAGGAACAGTCAACGTTTATGTAGCGTCTCTTTTCACTAAGGTAGGTTACAATCCTGTTCAATCTGCGAATGTCTGGGTGAGCCTCCACTATCTGCCCAATCATTTTTCGTACCTCTGCATCCTCAATCATGAACTCTCTGCGCACCTTCTGCGCGTAGGGTTCGATGTGAACAGTCACGTTTTCGATGTCCTCAATTTGCCCTCTCAGGTTTTCTTCAATTTTTTCGGCTATACTATGTGCCTCTTCGATGGAAAGTTGAGGGTCTAACAGAGCATGCAAAGTGATGTATAATTTACCCTTCGAATATACGCTGCTTAGGTTGTGGACACCTTTGACGCCTTTAACAACTGTTGCTAGGCTCTCAATCTGTTTCTCAATAGGCTTTTCAGCTCCTGCGGGTTCAATGTGGACAGTTACTGAGGAATCGCCGCATAACCGAATGATGCTGTTCTCAATCTGCGACGCAACGCCGTGTGCTTCAGTGAGCCCCATTGAATCTGGCACACATATTGTGGTCTCCACGTAAGTCTTAGTGCCTACTCTTCTGGCTTTCAACTCTTTACACACTGATACTCCCTTAGTGCTCAATATCTTCTTTCTGATGTCTGCAACGACGCTCTTTGAAATTGCGTCACTTAGCTCTGAACCACTACTGCGAACTAACCCGATGCTAAGGTAAATGAGTAGGGAGCCTAGGACAATTGAAGCAGTGGCATCTGCCCTGTCATCGAAGCCAATGTATGTTAGGCCGAAGCCAAGCAAAGCTATTATTGTAGACGCGAAGTCTGAGAATGCATGATAGAGGCTGGCTTTGAGGGTTAAGCTGCTTTCAGATTTGCCCCAGAGTGTTCCTATTCTGAAAAAGTCTATAGCCAGCGTGTAGGCAACTGCCCAAAAACCTATTGGCAAGTGTACGATTGTGACGTTTGTATAGATTCTGATGCCCGCTTCAATCATTAGGAAGGCTGCTAAGCCAATGAGGGCTACTCCACCAATCAAGCCGCCTATTGGTTCCATTTTGCCGTGTCCATATAAATGTTCTTCGTCTGGAGGCTTCAGCGCCAGCTTGGTTGTTATGAGCAGTATGAGGGTTGTTAACGAATCAAATAGGGCGTGGCCTGCATCGCTTAGGATGGCGAGGCTGTTCGTAACTAACCCTATGATGCCTTCGATGACCACGACACTGGCTATTGCAATAAAAGAGAACTGAAGCACCCTGACCTTTCTGATGCTTTTTCCGAAAGCCATGCCAATCATTCAGTTCCTTTTAACAGCGTCGCTTATAGGAATTTTCTCTCGCGTCCGGTAACACCATCGAAAAACCTATTTGACCAGCTCTTCCTATCCTCATGGGTTGCTATGAGGCGCGGGTTAGATGCTGAAATATGATGATTGGAAAATCCGGGCGCCCGAGTAACCTTTGCTTGGTATGGAAGGTGCGTTTGAATGTTCATGGTCTTCATAATTGGCACAGCTGGTTCAGGAAAATCCCTCCTTACAGCCGCCTTCAACGAATGGCTAAAAGTCGGAAAACAGAAGACAGTAACCGTAAATTTGGATCCCGGCGTCTTAACTTTGCCATACTCCCCCGACATCGACATCCGCGACTACATAGACATCAACGAACTCATGGAGAAATATGAGCTTGGACCCAACGGAGCCCTAATCATGGCAGCCGATCTCATTGCAGAAGAGGCGGAAAGGCTTGGGAGAGAAATTGAAGATTTTAAGTCTGATGTGGTTATTGTTGACACTCCTGGACAAATGGAACTCTTTGCTTTCAGAGCCAGCGGACCCTACATAGCCAATGAGTTGACAAAGGAACCTAAAGCCATCATATACCTTTTTGACGCTGTTTTCTCCTTCAACCCCCTCAACTATGTTTCGAACCTGTTCCTCTCAGCAGCTGTTTACAACCGCTTCTTTGTTCCCCAATTGCATGTGCTTTCGAAATGCGATCTCCTTCCCCCAGAAGAAACTGATCGCATAGTGGACTGGTCTGCCAATCCAAAAGCCTTGGAAGCTGTGATAGAAGAAAAACTAAGCGGAACTAAACGTCTTCTTAGTCGAGACATGATGCATGCCATTTATCGGCTGGGGTTGCGGTTTCTTTTGATACCTGTTTCCGCGAAAACAAATGAGGGACTGATTAACCTTAACGCTGCATTGGAACGCATTCTCACAGGAGGAGAAAAATTCACTTTTTAGCTTTTCAAATAGAAATGCTTTTTTGAACGCGCACATACCTCGTTCATGCGAATAATCCAGATGCTACAAGCTTAGAAAGGTTGAACTAGCATGGCTAATCAAATGAAAGCCGCAAAAATGGGACAAATAACCGAAGAGATGCAGGTCGTTGCCAAAGAAGAGGATGAATCTCCAGAAAAGATTTGCAGACGAATAGCAGATGGAAGGGTGGTTATAACCCGGAACATGGAACGAGAAAACGTCGTTCCACTGGGAATCGGTGAAGGACTACGCACAAAAATCAACGCGAATGTTGGCACCTCCGCTGATTTGTGCGATTTGAATTTGGAGGTTGAGAAGGCGAAAACTGCGGTGAATTATGGTGCAGATACAGTTATGGATCTTAGCACAAGTGGCGGTCTGGACGAGATCCGTAGGACGATATTGAAGGCTGTTAACGTACCAATCGGAACCGTGCCCATATACCAAACAGCCATCGAAACCATCGAGGATAAAGGAGCAATCATCCACATGAACGAAGACGACATCTTCAACACCATAGAAAAACATGCCAAAGAGGGCGTTGACTTCATGACCGTGCACTGTGGAGTAACAAAACAAATCGTCGACAGAATCGCTAAACACCCTCGCTTGATGGGAATTGTAAGCCGAGGAGGAACCTTCCTCGCCGCATGGATTCTCCACCACCACAAAGAAAACCCATTATACGCTAACTACGACTACCTCCTTGAAATCGCCAAAAAATATGATTTTTCCCTAAGCCTTGGAGACGGCCTTCGCCCAGGATGCATATTTGATGCCACAGACTGGCCGCAAATTCAAGAACTCCTAACCATTGGAGAGCTGGTTGAAAGGGCAAGAAAGGCGGATGTACAGGCAATAGTTGAGGGGCCGGGACACATACCGCTAGATCAAATAGAAGCCAACATTCAACTTGAAAAATCAGTATGTAAAGGCGCGCCCTTCTACGTTTTGGGTCCAGTTGTTACAGAAATAGCTCCTGGATACGACCACATCGTCGGAGCCATTGGAGGAACCCTTGCCGGCCTCGCAGGAGCCGACTTCCTTTGTTATCTGACACCTGCCGAACATCTAAGTCTCCCCACGTTGGAGGATGTGAAGGAAGGAGTGATAGTTACCAAAATAGCGGCTCACGCTGTTGACATAGTGAAGCTTGGGGCCAAAGCCTCAGCCCGTGACCTCATGGTGGCAAAGGCTCGAGCAAACCTCGATTGGAAAAAACAGATTGAAAACGCTCTGGACCCGGAGAAAGCTAAGAAAATTCGGGGCAGAGTTAAATTGAAAAGTCCCCAGACGTGTTCAATGTGCTCTCAATATTGCGCTATAAAGATTTTGAAGGAGGCTTTGAAAGCGGAGGGTCAATGCTTATAGTTCATTGACTAAATTTACATTAATAATAACCTCACACCTCCAACATTCGTTTGAAAGCACTTCTCCAACTTACCTAGAGACGCAACTTTTATATTTTGACTGCATTATTAATTCGTAACCATGATGAAGAAAAGAATGCTCAAGCTTCTGTTTGAGTTGATGAAAAATTCGAAGAGAAGCGACAGAGAAATCGCCAAAATGATAGGAGTTTCGCAGCCAACCATAACTAGGATGAGGCAACGGCTGGAAAAGACGGCTATAGCAGAGTATACTGTTATACCAGAATGGAAAGAACTTGGATTCGAAATCGTGGCCTTTACATTCATCAAAGCCGCAAAAAGACCGGAATTAGATGAGAAGGCAAGGGAATGGGCTATGAAAAATCCTAACATCATTTTTGCGGCAGGAGGCGAAGGCATGGGAATGGATTGTGCAATGATATCTTTTCATAGGAATTTCTCAGATTTCTCGAGTTTCATTACGAATTTCAGAACTGCTTGGGCTGAAAACCTACAAGACCTCCAGAGCTTTCTTATGACTACAGACGGAGAGAGAATGATAAAATCACTATCCTTCAAGTATCTGGAGAAAGCTAAAGGCGAAGAAATTTAGAAAAGGCGCAGACAACCTAAAGCCTAAACAATCTTAAGCGTCTCTTCGAGTTAAAACCGCTTCTTTAATCGTTTGTTGAGGGTTAAACCCGTTTGTTTATAGAAGAGATAGAAACCCTTAATTTAACCTCTGATTTCCAGAACTAGGAGGGCCCGTAGCTTAGCAAGGAAGAGTCTAAAAGCGCCTAAAGCACCGGGCTTTTAACCCGGGGGTCGGGGGTTCAATTCCCCCCGGGCCCGCCAAGAATTTTGCCTCCAGTTTTCAGAGCGCATGTAGCGCGTAGAAAGTTATACGTTGAGAATTTTGTGGATGTAGAGGAGCAAGAAAATGACTCCCAGGACACTTAGTAAGCTTGTTACGGAAATGATTGGTTGGAAGAAAGTTGTAGTTGTTTCAGAGAGTCGCGGCAAAATTAAGAGGTTGATAAGAAGCGGAGCAGCAATGAATACTAGTGCCAGATAGAAGTATTTGCCCCGTATGGTGCTCGCCTGTTTCATTTGAGGTAAAAGTTGAGGTATTCTGTCTTCGTGAAGTCTTTTACTGATTTCACTTAGTTCATCATTTAGCTCGCTTAACGTTTTTGTGATTTCAGTGCGAATGTTTGTTGAACTCTCGCCAACATTTTCTTTCAGTTTCAAAATGGCAATGGAGCTTTTGAGGTCGGCTTGAAGCGGTGTTTCCCTGTTTGATTTTTCAATGAAAAAGGCTGTTGGAGTTTCCCATGTATCTGTTATTTGCTTAATGATGCCGAATATTTGCCATTCTTTGTTAATGCTCTGTCTCCTTTTCTGGTAAACTTTGTAAAGGCTTGAATCCATTTCTGAGACTGAAAGACCTGTATCCACTAATCCTTGTTGTGTGAGTTTCAAATTCAAGAGCACTGCAAAATCAACAAATATCGAAGATGCTTTTGCGACAATTCTTTCGTAAAGATTTCTTTCTTCAGCAATTGTTGTGGAAGCTGCAAGCTGAGTAAATGCCTTTTTCAAAGCAAGTAAATGGGTTTCAATGGATTGTATTCTCTCCAAGGATAACACCTTTGCAAGATAATCAGGCGACTTTCCGGTAAGTTCGCTTGCAAGTTCACTGAATTTTCCTTGAGTAAACATAAGTCCTGCAGTGATTATTCCGAGTAGCGTTCCAAATGTAGCTGTAGTTGTGGTCAAAATTGTTTTCATATCTGCATAACTTATGGATTTAGCCATACTTAGCCAAATTATGATGAAGGCTAATCCAACACAGATCAACAAAACAGAAATGAGAAGCGAAGAATTCTTAAAAAAACTCATGCGGTTTTCACTAGCTCAAATACTACCGTGCATTTGCCTGCTCCTCTTATAAGTGCCTTGTTCCAGGTGCAATTACCTTTATGTGGGCTCAGAACAGTGTCCATCAGTGCTTTGCTTCCAGCCGTGCAGATTAAATCACAGAATTTGCTTTTTACATTCAAACTCACGTCTTTTCCAACATGTAGCATAGGGCAATCTGGGATACTAAAAGAGAACCTTGATTCCGTCAATTCAATAGGCTCAAATTTTGCGCCCTCAAAACCAAGCACAATTTGCCACACTTTAGCTACTGTCTTCATGTTTTTTTCCTTTAACCCTAAAATTTCTTTTAGTCCCTTGATCAAACTCGAGTAAGTATTATAGATTTGCGTCGTTAATTCTTGTTCACCGCGCCCTGTCTTTTCGAGAATTGGTATAATCACTTCCACCGGTGGAATTGAGTGCTCTGCAATTAGCGTTCTAATTTGTTTTTCTGCAGTCTTTTTCATTGCTCTCCACATCCATACAGTTACTAAAGTCTTTGTTCATAAAAAACATTTGCGCGGGAACAAAATCAGACTTTTTCGAAAGTTAAAAAATTGCAGGAAGGTTTACGTACTAGCGATTACCTAACAGTTTTGCGGCGTTTAAGCCTAGAATCATGTTTTTCTCTTCTTCTGTTAGGTGCTGGCAGTTTTTTATGACGTTAACCTCATACTCCATGTTGCTTCCTTCCACCACCGGATAGTCAGAACCATACAACAGTCTTTCAATACCAACGCTCTCCCTTATCCTCTCAACAACCTTCTTCTGGTATAACACATGACTAGCCGCTGATGAATCAAAGTAAACATTCTCAAATTGCGTCCCCAACTCTAACGCCTCATCCAGCCACAATCCAGGTTTCAGAGCACTATAGGAGCCAGTATGGGTAAGAATTATCTTTGGGCTATACTTCTTCAAAACCGGTTTCAAATATTTTGGGTTAGCGTCCTCTGACAATTCCGGCACTTCCCAAGGTCCGGGGTCGCAGCCAGTATGATAAGAAAGAACTTTCTTGTTTTTCTCACAATATTCGCATATTCTCTCAAAGTTCTTGTTTTCGGAGGGATTGAAAAATTGGAGGGTTGGAAGCATTTTTATTCCCTTCAAATTCAGCCTACTGATCTCCCTTAACTTTTCCTCCACATATTTTTCACCTTTGTTTAGGTTTACTGAGCCAAAACCAATGAATCGGTTTGGATACTTTTCCGCCAACTCTGCTACGTCTAGATTAGAGTTTTTCAAATCGGGATATTGGAGCGTGATAGCGTAGAAGAATTTTTTTACACCTTCCTCTATGGGGTGAAAAAACAGAAAGTAAGGATGCCAGTTAAGCTTGCTTGAACTAAAGCGTTTTCTCATTTTTACCTTTATTTCAGGCTTGTCGACATCCAATGGGTCAGTGTCGGTGCCCAACAATATGCAACGGTCTACTCCAGCCCTATCCATCTCCTCCAAAATCTGAGCTTCTGACACTAACGGATGGACGTGAACATCAATTATAACCAAATCTTTTCTTCACCTAAACCTACCCTTATCCCTACCTGTCAAAACAAATGAATGTTTCGCTTTTTCCTCATAATGACGATATTCACTATTTCTCAGGGAAAATAGCTTCTGATTCTTTCAAGGATCGTTTGAGCCTATTCTCGCATTCTTTTTGGAACCAAAGCCATCTTCGAAGGTACCATTTATTTCTCCAAATTTCCTTTTGTTCTTTCAGCCACTTTTCTGTTCCAATAGCTTTGCGTCTTCGCAAATTTTCTATGACAGGCAAATGATGCAACCAAACAGGGTTATAACAGAATCGTATGAGCGTTGCGCAGGGAAATTCTTCGCATTCGGAACAAGCGTTAAGACCTTTCTGTTCAAGACAACATTTGTAAATATCACATTCTTTATGATGTTCCGAAGAGTCGCATTTTCCGCATTCGCAACCGCAGCCATGACAGTTCTTGTAGATTAGATAATCAATGCAAGCCCCACAGTATAGACCACAGGGCGCAACAAGTTTCTTCTCAGCACCAATCAAAATTTTCACCACATTGTAGTAACCGCGTATTCTACATAAGAATTTGCAAAATTCTCAGATTATCATAATCTCCCTTTTCTTCTAATCTAGAAGATGGAATAATGTCATGATGAATTGACTAAGCTCATAAGCTGTGCCAGAAAAGTCTGGGCTTATTCCCTATAAGAGCATATTCCACCCAATGAAATATCCTTCAAATACAGTGGCGCAGTTTTGGTTTCTAGGCGAGAATATTTGGAAGAAGAGAAAGGAGAAAAGGATGCTAAGCAGCCTACAGCTAATTCTGAGAATTACACTATTTTTCACGCTTTAGTAGAGGCTATGGCGAAGAAAGAAGAAAAGGATTCTAGGCGATGTAGGTTTCTACGCAAACTAAGATTGAGTAAATAACCTTGTTTATTACGTAAACCACAATATACCCGCCTTCCAAATACTTCAAGTTGCCCACCATTTTTGCGCCCGAAACTTTCCTTTTAAAACACTTTATCCCTCTCTTTCTAATGTGGATGCACCATGTTTGAAGAAATAGCAACATCGGCTGGACAGCTGCTCCTAGTTATATTCAGTGCAGTGCTCTTTTTCATCGTGGTCTATGGCGCTTTATGGTTCCGAGCAGCAAAACGAGCCAAACCACAATAAAAGCTTCACCTAAAACTTCAACGTTACTATTCCATCGCTCTTTTACAATGAAAAACTTAAGTAGAAGCCTCTTTTTCTTTTAGGAAATTGAACGCCCTGGTAGTATAGTCCGGTCTAGTATAAGCGGCTGTCGCCCGCTCGACCCGGGTTCAAATCCCGGCCAGGGCGCCACTTCTTTTCTAACTATCTTCCCCATTTGTCATAGTCTGATTTTGAACATTACATAATCATAATATCGTATAATGCTCAGAATTAGAATACGCTGGAGTGGGAGATTAGATTTGCCCGCCAAGATAGATTTGTCAGAAGGAGAAGAAGTGGACTTCGAAAACGAACAGGAACACTGGAACGTCTACAAACTATCAGACGGCACAACACTAAAAGTCAAACTAGTTCTCGTCAACGTAGTTAGAAGCCGAGACCAACACGATGCCCTAGGCAACCCAATCTATGGCATAACCTCCCAAAACATCATCAAAGTCATGAACGCACCGGAAAAACTCCGAAAACCTTAGCACAGAACAAAAAGACGAGTTCGAACAAACATGGCTCGAATAAATCAAAATTCAAGCATTGAAAAATTGACGAGAAGATAAAATTGTCAAATGAATCTATGCGTGTGAAATTAGGTCTTAACCATCTCTTGCCGAACATAGCCGGCTTGTTCCTAACAGCTTCCGGATCGATTATTCTGGCTTGGGTCGGCTGGTTAACATGGAACGATATGACTTCGTGGGGTAAGAACATCTCCTCTATATTCTTCGGATCCAGAACAGGTGAGGCCATCAGCTTAGGAATAGGTATGAAAGTAATATACTATTTTCTGACAGGCTTAGCACTCCTTCTCTTAGGCTTATTTACATTATTTCGAAGACGAAGTGAGAGTCTACGTCATTTTGGATATCTTACAAGTCTTCCTAAAAATGTTCTTATCCCGCAAGATTTGATAGGAAAGCTGGCGAAAGCGCGCGCAAAGCTGGTAGCAGGCCTTACATTAATAACAATGCTGGGCGTATCCCTATATTTATCACCCCTCAGACACAACACAGTTGCAGTAGTTGGAGTCTTTGCTTCCCTGAGCGCGGTCATAATCGCCTTCTTAGCAGCGGTGGAAATCGAAATCATTAATATCGATGAAGAAAATGTTGGTATGGACAAAACTTCACCGAAGAGAACCTACGCCTACGAGATTGCAAACGATGCAACTAGACGCTTAGACTCCACTCAAACGAGCATGCACCTCACAAAAACCTACGAATTTAAAATGGACATCTCCTCTTCAGAAAACCAAATCACATTGAGCTCTCATTATGCGCCTAGGCGCGCCCACCCTGTTAAACTGCAGCCCAAAAAAGAGATTAAAACAAACAGGCAAAAGGCTAAAACTCCAAATGAGAGGATAGAAGCCAAGAAAGAGTAACCTCCAGATATGAATTTTTCAAAGGCAAAACTTATTAGTAAGCATAGTGGTTTACGTTGATAGCTTCCATAAATAAAAAGGGAAGCAAGGATATTGGAGACCCGAATTTTCGGGTCGGATGACACCGACCCATTGGAGGAATCTCCAGTTTGAAAGAAACCCAAAAACCGCATAGATTTCACACCTTAATGAATGTAAATTTACGGAGGAATTGAATAAAATTGGAAATTTCTCATGATGACATCCTACTTCTCCAAAAATCCTTCTTCAAAGAGAAAGGCTTGGTCAGACAGCACCTAGACTCCTACAACGAATTCATAGACCACGGAATCCAAGAGGTCATAGACGAAACCGGCGAGATTGACATCGAAATCCCAGAAAGCCCCTACAAAATAAAACTTGGTCAACTGTGGGTAATAGATCCTCAATCAAAAATCAGTGGACCATACATGACCGAAGTCGACGGAACAAAACACGAAATTTATCCCATGGAAGCCCGCTTCCGAAGCCTATCCTACGCCGCACCTCTAGCTTTAGAAATGACCCCAATCATCGACGGAAGAGAACAAGAACCTGAACTCGTTCTAATAGGCGACCTTCCAGTCATGCTGAAATCAAAACTTTGCGTCCTTTCCCAACTAACCCCGGAAGAATTAATTGAGCATGGAGAAGACCCAAACGACCCAGGCGGCTACTTCATTGTTAATGGTTCTGAACGCGTCGTTGTCGCCATGGAAGACTTGGCTCCAAACCGTGTTCTTGTAGACATAGATGTACGCGGAGCAAAACCCGTTTATCAAGCCAAAATCTTCTCAACCACTGTTGGCTTCAGAGCAAGAATTCAGCTGCGAATGAAGTCTGATGGTGCTCTCCACGTTTCAATACCAGGGGTACCTACCGAAATACCCTTCGTGATTCTAATGCGAGCACTTGGACTGAAATCAGACAAAGAACTCGCTGAAACCGTGTCGCCAGAAAAAATCGTTCAAAACGAGCTTGAGTCCTCCTTTGAAAAGGCTAGCGGCTTCGACACAGTTGAAGACGCCATAATGTACATTGGAAATCGTGTAGCCCACGGGCAAGTAGAAGAATATCGCCTCCAAAAAGCCGAGAGTATCATTGACCGAAACTTCCTACCCCACATCGGTCGAACCATCGAAAAACGTGAAGAAAAAGCACTTTTTCTCGGTGAAATGGCTTGCCGAGTTATTGAATTGAAACTTGGAAGAAGACAACCAGACGACAAAGACCACTTCAAAAACAAACGCTTAAAACTTGCCGGACCCTTACTCGCCGACCTCTTTAGAGTAGCCTTCAGAAATCTTTGTCGCGACATAAAATACCAGCTTGAACGCATGGGCATCAAACGACAAATGATCACAGTTTCAGCCGCTGTCCGTCCCGGAATCATCACTGAACGACTTCAACACGCCCTCGCAACAGGAAACTGGGGACGAGGACGCGTCGGCATAACCCAGCTTCTTGATCGAACAAATACAGTTTCCACTCTAAGCCACCTACGGAGATTACAGTCTCCGCTCAGTCGTAGCCAACCCAACTTCGAAGCACGAGACCTGCATCCAACTCACTGGGGAAGATTATGTCCAAACGAAACGCCTGAAGGATCAAACTGCGGTCTAGTAAAAAATCTTGCTTTAGCCGCTTGCATGTCTGTTAGTGTAAGCTCCGAAAAAATGAAGAAGATTCTTTATCGAATGAATGTGATTCCGGTTCAAGAAGCAAACGAGGCACTACGGATTTCAGGCGCCAAAGTCTTCGTAGATGGCTGTCTCACTGGTTACTGTATATCTCCACAGGAATTGGTGGATGAATTAAGGAAAAAACGTAGGAAAGGAGAAATATCCACGGAAGTTAATGTTGCCTATTTCTCAAAGCTCCATGGGGGAAAAGAAGAGATTCACGTCAATTGCGATGAAGGACGTGTACGACGCCCCCTCATAATTGTTGAGAAAGGAATAGCCAAATTACAGCCAGAGCACATTGAAAAAATTCGTTCCGAAGAATGGGCATGGGAAGAACTTGTCAAACAAGGCATCATGGAGTACATTGACGCCGAGGAAGAAGAGAACGCGTTTGTTGCTATGAATTTTGAAGACGTTACACATGAACACACCCATGTGGAGATTGCGTCCTATACCATTCTCGGAATATGCGCATCTCTCATACCTTACCCTGAACATAACCAATCCCCTCGCAACTCCTACGAGGCAGCTATGGCTAAACAAGCCCTAGGACTACCCGTAACCAACTTCCTTCATCGAGTTGATTCTCGTTCCCACATCCTACACTACCCCCAAACACCCTTGGTTAAGACAAAACCCATGGATACCATAGGATACGACCTTCGACCTTCAGGCCAAAACTGCGTCGTCGCCGTCATATCCTTTGAAGGATATAACATGGAGGACGCCCTAATTTTTAATAAAGCATCCATTGAACGGGGTTTAGGGCGTTCCACATTCTATCGAATTTATGAAGCTGAATGCCGCCAATATCTAGGCGGGCTTAGAGATCGATTTATTATACCGGAGACTGGCATCCGAGGATATCGAGGCGAACAATACTACCGCCTTCTCGAACCAGACGGTATTGTTAGTCTAGAAGCCGAGGCAGCCGGAGGCGACGTTCTCATTGGAAGAACGAGTCCACCTAGATTCTTGGAAGAATACAAAGAGTTTGAGGTCAAAGGTCCAACCATGAGAGACACTTCCGTTGATGTGAGACCAGCCGAAACTGGCATTGTAGATGATGTCTTCATCACAGAAACGGGTGAAGGAAGTAAGCTGGTAAAGGTTAGATTAAGGGATCAACGCATCCCCGAGCTAGGCGACAAGTTTGCTTCCCGTCACGGACAAAAAGGCGTCATAGGAATGATTGTGCCACAGGAAGATATGCCATTCACTCCAGAGGGCATTGTTCCCGACGTAATAATCAATCCCCACGCCATGCCATCACGAATGACTATTGGACAATTCCTTGAATCTATAGCTGGAAAGGTTGCAGCAGCGAGGGGCAGACCAGTCGACGGAACGCCCTTCATTGGCGAAAAACCTGATGAATTAAAAAGAATGTTGGTCAAACTGGGCTTTAGCCATACTGGCCGGGAAATTCTTTACAACGGCATTACAGGTGATAAATTTGTTGCTGATATTTTCATGGGCATTGTATACTATCAAAAGCTTCACCATATGGTTGCGGACAAGATTCATGCAAGAGCCCGGGGTCAAGTTCAAATGTTGACGCGGCAACCCACCGAGGGGCGTGCAAGGGGTGGTGGACTACGGTTTGGTGAGATGGAGAGAGACTGTTTGATTGGGCATGGTGCTGCCATGCTGTTGAGGGATCGATTACTTGAGGAATCCGACAAATATCTTCTTTATGTGTGCGAAAATTGTGGCTTCATCGCATTTTATGACATTAAACAACGCAAGTATGTATGTCGGCTTTGCGAGGAAAAAGCTCATATTTCTCCAGTAATCGTTTCCTATGCCTTCAAGCTTCTTATGCAAGAACTGATGAGCCTCTGTATAGCGCCTCGTCTCAAATTAAAGGAGAAAGCATGAAAATGGTGACAGAAGAACCCATTCACAAAACTATTGATGAAGTTTATTTTGGAATAATATCACCACAGGATATACGCAGGTTTTCTGTTGCAGAAATACAAACCGCCGACACTTATGATGAAGATGGAGCGCCGATAACGTCAGGGCTCATGGACGGTAGGTTGGGAACACTTGAACCTAGGCAACGATGCAAAACCTGCGGGAACACCGCCATACGATGCCCAGGGCATTTCGGCCATATTGAATTGGCGGTTCCCATTGTTCACATTGAATTCACCAAAACAATCTACGACCTTCTTCAGGCCACATGTAGAAACTGCGGGCGCATTTTACTGTCTGAAAATCGAACTGTCAAAATTAGGGAAAAAATTCGACATACCCGCAAACTCATGGGAACTGTGCCTAGTGAACTTTACAAAAAAGTATCAAAAGAAGCAAAGAAAAAAGAATGTCCCCATTGCGGAGCGCAACAATTTAAAATAGAATTCGCAAAACCCACGACCTTTTACGAGATTCTGGAGGAAGGAGCCCAGAGATTAACACAAAGTATGGTTCGAGAACGACTTGAACGGATACCCGACGACGACCTTGAACTGTTTGGTTTTAAGCCAGAAAGCGCCCGCCCAGAATGGATGGTTCTGCAGGTTCTTCCAGTTCCGCCAGTTTACGTAAGACCTTCAATAACCTTAGAGTCGGGCATCCGATCTGAGGACGACTTAACTCACAAACTCGTTGACGTTATCCGCATCAATCAACGGCTGAAGGAAAACATGGAGGGAGGCGCCCCCACCCTTATAATTCAAGACTTATCTGAACTTCTGCAGTACCATGTTACTACATACTTTAACAACGAAGCTTCAGGAATTCCTCCCGCTAGACATCGCTCAGGAAGAGCTCTCAAGACTTTGTCACAACGCCTCAAAGGAAAGGAGGGAAGATTCAGAAGCAATCTCTCCGGAAAACGAGTGGACTTTTCAGCGCGCACCGTAATATCCCCAGATCCAAATCTTGACATCAACGAAGTTGGTGTTCCTCTGGACATTGCCATGAGGCTCTCAATGCCTGAAAAAGTTACTGCATGGAATCTTGAAGAAATGCGAAAGCCAGTGATTAATGGTCCCGAAAAATATCCCGGCGCCCTTTATGTTGTAAGGCCTGATGGCAAACGTGTTAGATTAGAATTTGTTGTCGACCGAGAAAAGGTAGCTGAAGCTTTAGAGCCAGGATTCATCATAGAGCGCCACCTTAGAGGCGGCGACATTGCCATTTTTAATAGGCAACCATCCCTTCATCGAATGTCCATTATGGCGCATTACGTCCGTGTACTGCCGCATAAGACATTCCGCTTGCACCTGTGCGTCTGTCCTCCTTACAATGCCGATTTTGATGGAGATGAAATGAACCTTCATGTGCCCCAGAGTGAAGAGGCTCAAACAGAGGCACGCCTCCTCATGCAAGTTCAAGATCAAATTCTCTCGCCGAGATTTGGAGGTCCAATCATAGGGGCAATTCGAGATTTCATTACCGCTGCATATCTTTTCACCCGAAAATCCACCCGCCTTACAAAGGAAGAAGTTTGCAGGCTACTTGAAACGGCAAATTATGAGGGCTCTCTCCCTGAACCCGAAATCAAGGAACCTAAGCCTCTTTGGACTGGAAAACAAATATTTAGCCTCTTTTTGCCCAAAGATTTGAACTACGCCTTGAAGGCAACTGTTTGTCGTGGTTGTTCAAATTGTCTTTGTGAAGAATGTCCGTATGATGCTTATGTAGTTATCAAAGACGGAATCTTAAAATGTGGTGTGATTGATAGACGTTCCATAGGGGCTGAGCAATCAGAGAGCCTCCTTCATCGTATAATAAAGGATTACAGCACCCAGGATGGGAGGCTGTTCCTAAACCGCATTTGTCAACTCCTCAAACTTTTTATGACCATGCGAGGCTTCACCTTCTCTTTCGACGAACTTGAATTGTCTCCCGCTGCCCAAAAGAAAATCGACAAAACAATAGAAAAGTTTGAAAAACGGATACACGAATTAATAGTGGCTCTTCAGAATGGTACATTGCCAAGGCTTCCGGGCCAAACCCTCGACGAGTCCTTTGAAATTTATGTTATGAACGAATTGGCTGAGGCCAGAGATAAAGCTGGACAAGTTGCGGATGAAGACTTCGACATAGACAATTCCGGTGTAATCATGACGAGAACTGGGGCAAGAGGATCCAACCTTAACATAGGTCAAATGGCCGCTTGTGTCGGCCAGCAGTCTGTGCGAGGCAAACGGATCATGCGGGGATATGTCAACAGAGCTTTAAGTCATTTTAAAGTAGGGGATCCATCTCCTAAAGCTCGGGGCTTCGTGTATTCTTCTTACCGGCGTGGTCTAGATCCTATTGAATTTTTCTTCCACGCCATGGGTGGACGAGAAGGACTAGTAGACACCGCCGTTCGAACACAGCAAAGTGGTTACATGCAGAGGCGACTCGTTAATGCTCTAGAACATCTGCGCATCGAGTATGACGGAACTGTTCGAAACTCGATTGGTGACATTGTTCAACTTAGATATGGAGAAGACGGGGTGGATCCAGCTAAAAGCGATCATGGAAAAGCAGTAAATGTCAGCCGTCTAATTGAACAACTAAAGATCATGATGGAGAAAGGTGAACCAGCATCCAAGGAGTACATTGAAAAGCGCCTCCACGATGTTGAAGGTCAACTGACATCCATCCTCTTGAAAGAGTTAAAATCTGAGTTAACCAAAGCCAAATTGAGTCGCGAAGGAGTTGACCAAGCGGTCAACTTAACCCTGGAAAACTATAAACGAGCTCTCGTCGAGCCTGGTGAGGCTGTTGGAATCGTGGCTGCCCAATCCATGGGCGAGCCTGGCACCCAGATGACGCTTCGAACGTTTCACTACGCTGGGGTTAGGGAACAAAACGTAACTCTCGGCTTACCCCGCCTTATCGAAATAGTGGACGCTAGACGAACACCCTCCACGCCGATAATGGCAATCTACCTAGACAAAGAGCATCGAAAAAGTAAGGAAAAAGCCACCGAAATCGCCCGTAACATTATTAACACGAATCTGGAAGACATCGCAGAAGCTGAACCCTACATAGATCCCGAGCAAGAAGCAGTTGTCATCAAACTTAATCCTAGAATGATGGAAGAACGGGGCATCAGGGCTGAAGGATTATCTGAGATGCTGCACTTACCCAACTATACAGTGAAAGTCAAAGAAGGCCTCTTGATACTCAAACCTAAGAAACCAACAGATCTTAAGAAGCTCGACAAAATCTCTGAGCTGTATGTCAAAGGCGTACCGGGAATCCGCAGAGTTCTTGTCACCGAGGAGATGGGAGAGTGGGTTATACGAACAGACGGCTCTAACTTGCCAAGAGTCCTTGATGTTTACGGTGTGGATCCAACACGAACAACCACTAACCACATACATGAGATTGCCAAAACACTGGGAATTGAAGCGGCAAGAAACGCAATAATCAGAGAAGCCATGAACGTTCTTGAAGAGCAAGGCCTCGACGTAGACATACGACATGTCATGTTGGTAGCTGACATTATGACCTCAACTGGCGACATGCGACAAATAGGAAGACACGGAATCAGCGGAGAAAAATCCAGTGTTCTTGCAAGGGCAGCCTTCGAAATCACGGTTCCAAACATAGTTGAGGCAGCCATAATGGGAGAAAGCGATCCTCTGAAGGGAGTAACCGAAAATGTTATAGTGGGGCAATCCATACCCATTGGCACGGGCTTAGTGGACCTTTATATGTCAACTGCTGGTCGAGAGAAAACGAAATGATCGACGTAAACAAAGCTGTAGCCACCGCTGTGAAAACCGGAAAGGTTCTTTTTGGAGGCAACAACGCCACGAAAAGTGCTAAGACAGGAAAGGCTAAGTTAATAATCGTTGCATCAAACTGTCCACAGAAAAATCGTGAGAATATTGAATATTATTGTAAGCTTTCCAACATTCCGGTGACTATTTATAAAGGAACTAGCATAGATTTAGGCGCGGTATGTGGAAAACCGTTTAAGGTTTCAGCATTGACCATAAAAGAACCAGGAGATTCAGAGATCCTCAAGCTTGCGGAGGCAGGGAATGGCTAGCGGAATAAAGTTCACGAGCCAAGAGATGCGCTATATAGCTCTATTTGAAAGCATAACCGGCGCAACTGCGAAAGACTGCATAGTTGACAACGACCTCAACAGAATAATTTTCATCGTAAAGGAAGGAAATATAGGAATGGCTATAGGAAGGAAAGGCAAAAACATTCATCTCCTAGAAAGAATGACCGGGAAAAAACATGAAGTGATCGAACACTCAGAAAATCCCGCCCAATTTATCAAGAACGCCCTGAAACCAGCCAAGGTAGATGAAATACGTATAAGCGAGCGCCCGGATGGAAAAACAATTGCCGTGGTTTCCGTGAACCCTAAAGACAAAGGTGTCGCCATAGGCAAAAACGGAAGAAACGCCGAACGAATCAGATTTTTGGCGAAAAGGTACTTCCAAATACAAAACGTCAGTATAACGTGATGGCCAAAACCATTTAGTAAAATTACTTCTTTTTTGAAAGCATCTTTTCAAGTATAGGTTGCAATTTCTCATTTTCGGCCGATATTCGGTCTTTCCCCAGAGCCTTCATCTGTTCATTCATTTCAGTTATAACTTCAGCGAACTTTGAGCCTTCGGCGGCTGAAACATAGTCAATCTTTAACCTTTCGGGGCTAAGCCCAAGTTTTTCCAGCATGCCTTTCAAGGCTTGCATACGCTTTGTCATCAATGCGTTTCCAGAAATGTAGTGACAGTCGTAGGGCAAGTGGCACGCAGCCACTAGGACCATGCCTGCGCCCTTTCTGAAAGCTTCAAGAACAAAGTCGCGGTCTACCCTTCCAGAACACATTACTCGTATGGCTCTAAGAGTAGGCGGATACTCAAAGCGGCTAGTTCCAGCAAGATCCGCGCCTGCGTAGCTGCACCAGTTGCAGAGGAAGCCAAGTATCTTTTCCTCTGGATTCTTTTCTAGGGCTGCATGAATTTGGTTCATTATTTGTGCATCTGTAAAGTGCATCTGAGTTATTGTGTCTGCTGGACATTCGGCGACGCAGGTGCCACAGCCGTGACACATGGCAGGATTGATTTCTGCGGGCTTTCCATCTGGGGCCGAGGGAGCACCGTAGGGGCATGCTTTCACGCATATACCACATTTCGCGTTGGCGTTTCGGCATTTGTTTGGGTCCACCACGGCGATGATGGGTTCGATTTTCCATGTTGGTTTAGAAAGGATGGTGGCGGCTCGTGCTGCAGCTCCGCTTCCTTGAGATACGCTGTAGGGTATGTCCTTCGGTCCTTGGCAAGCTCCGGCTAGGAAGATTCCATCAACGGCCGTGTCTAAAGGTTTGAGTTTTGGGTGGCTCTCCATAAAGAAGCCGTCGGTTCCTCTAGTTACGTTTAGGATTCTGGACATTTCGTCTGTTCCTTTGCTTGGGAGGGCGGCGGTGCATAGAACCACAAGCTCTGCTTCTAGTTCGATGGGTTCTCCAAGCATCATGTCTTCCGTATGTATGAGGAGATTTTTTGTTTCTGGAATTTCGCTAATCTGAGATACTCTTCCTCGGATGAAGTTTATTCCTTGTTCACGAGCTCTTCTATAGAATTCTTCGTAGCCTTTGAAATGGGTACGCATATCCATGTAGAGAATGTAACTCTCCACATCTTCGTGGTATTTCTCCTTGAGCAAAATCGAGTTTTTTAAGGCGTACATGCAGCAAAATCCTGAGCAATATTCGTACTTGTTCACGTCTCTTGAGCCGACGCATTGAATGAAAGCTACGGTTTTAGGCTTTTTTCCATCAGAAGCGCGCACAACTTTTCCGCCGGTTGGTCCTGCCGCCAGAATGAGTCTCTCGAATTCTAGGGCTGTGATGACGTTGTCGTATCTGCCGTAGCCGTATCGACTGTCGTCGTAGGGTACGTAGATGTCAAATCCAGTTGCAACAAGAATTGTTCCTACTTCAAGCTCGATTTCCTCAGGCTTTTGATCAAAATTTATGGCATCGCGTGCGCCACAAGCATCCACACATTTGTAGCATTCAATACAGTAATCCATGTTGATAGTGTACACGAGGGGAACGGCTTGGTCGAAGGGAACCGAAATTGCTTTTCTAACGCCCATGTTCATATCCCATTTGTTAGGGAACTCTATGGGACAAACGTCTCGGCACTCGCCGCATCCTGTGCAGTTATCAGCAATAATGTATCTGGGGTTTTTCCGAACTTTCACCTTGAAATTTCCCACAAAACCTTCCACGCTGAGAATGTCGGCGTACGATAATATTTCGATATTAGGATGGCGGGAAACGTCCACCATCTTTGGTCCTTCGATACATATGGAGCAGTCGAGGGTTGGAAAAGTCTTGTCCAGTTGAGCCATGTGACCGCCTATGCTTTCACTTTTCTCAACAAGATATACTTTGAAACCCATTTCAGCGAGGTCTAAGGCAGCGCTTATTCCAGCGATTCCTCCGCCTAAAACGAGAGTTTTGTTCGTCACAGGAACCTCCATCGTTTCGAGGCTTTGAAGCAACCTTGCCTTCGCAACAGCCATCTTCACGATGTCCTTAGCCTTTTCTGTCGCCTCCTTCGGCGTGCTTGGGTGACACCATGAGGAAAACTCTCTTATGTTCGCCATTTCGAAAAGGTAGGGGTTTAATCCAGCCTCGGCGATGCATCTTCGGAAGGTTGGCTCATGCATGCGCGGTGAACACGCCGCAACAATAACTCTGTTCAGTTTGTGTTCATCTATGGCTTTCCTGATTTCCTCTTGTCCAGGATCAGCGCAAGTATAGCGGTTGTCTATGGCTACTACCACGTTGGGTAGGGTGCGGGCGTACTCTGTCAGTTCTTTCACGTCAATTACGCCAGCGATGTTGAGGCCGCAATGGCAAACGAAAACTCCTATCCGTGGTTCATCGGGCATTTTAGGTTTTTATCCTCCATGGAAATCTTTTCGTAACGGATTCCTTAGCTCTAGTTGAGCTTTTGGTTCGCAGCTCCTTCGTCATTTCTTTGGTAGACGTGAGTTTTTCAAGAGCTTTGTTCCATGCTCCGGAGTGAATGGGCGTGTGACGTATGTAGGTTCTGTGAAGTTCAAGAGCCCCTTCCACAGGGCAAACGATTTTGCAAACGCCACAATAAACGCAGTACAGCTCATTAACGTACATTTTTCTGTCTTCTGAGAGATACAGGGCTCCAGAGATCGGACAGACGTCAAGGCAATCTTGGCAACCTTCAGGGCATTTTTCACGATTTATCCGAAGGTTTCCGTGAAATATCTTTTCTACATGAATGACGCCTTCGGGGCACTTTACTTCGCACAGCCGACAGCACGGACAGAAGTTCTTTTCTATGTCCAATGTAACCGTAAGGTTTTCTTTGTTGGGTCTGGACGCTATGTCTGTAACTTCTTCTCCGCCAGGAGCATGTAGGCTGACTTTAATGAGTTCTAGGGGGCACGCTTTTTCGCAGTCTACGCAATCCAAAGGGCATCTGGTTGTGTCAACTTCGATTTCGCGAATGAGTTGGGGGAAGCTTTCACTGTTGATCACGGGGATCACGTGTTCTCCGTTGATTCTTACCTTTAGTGCTCCAAAGGGGCAAATAGGTTCACACATTCCACAGTAGTGGCATTTTTCTTCGCTGATGTCAATAGTAGGAGCTTTTGCCTTTTCTCCATCCGCTTTAGGAATCTTTTTTATGCTAATTGCTTCTCGGGGGCAGATTTCCTTGCAGATTCCGCAGCCAGGACATCTAGTTTTGTCCAAAGTTAGGGAATAGCGCTTTGCGTGCAAGATCATCTCTATCATAAGTTCGTTTTCTGTTTCGTTTTTGAGCAGTTTCATGGGCGTTTTTTATCCCTACCCCAAACAACTGCCTAACATACCGTTTGGAAGTAAATTAGGCAAAGTAAACTGTTATAAACCTTATTAAATTGTCGCCTCGCATAGTCTTCAAAAACAGATTGACTAAGAGGAAACTTGAAGAGAATTGAATCCTCTGTTTATGCTTTCTGGGTAGTGTTTAAGAATACCCATTCTCCATTGTTTCATAGGGAGATGGTTATGGAACGAATAACTATGGCTCATGGTGCCGGCGGAACAGTCATGAACGATTTGATCAAGAAGTACATATTAAGGCACTTTGGCGGAAGCAGCGCTGAGGTTCCGCTGGAAGCCCTAGACGACTCGGCGGTAATCAACGATATAGTTTTGAAGTCGGATTCCCATGCAGTGAAGCCCATATTCTTTCCAGGAGGCGACATTGGAAGGCTGGCTGTTGCAGGCACGGTTAATGACATAGCAATGTTGGGGGCTGAGCCCCTTGCCCTTACATCAGGCTTCGTGTTGGAGGAAGGTCTTCCAATGGCAGATTTGGAGAGAATTTTAGAAAGCATGGAAAAAACCTGCAAAGAAGCTGGAGTATACATCATTACCGGCGACACAAAGGTTGTTGAGAAGAGCGGTCTAGGAGGATGCGTCATCAACACTTCTGGAATAGGAAAACGCAACGAAGCACTAGAAAGGAACATCGCTGAAGTGAAGAAGCATCGTTCATTTAATTCCCGCTGGATACTAGACTCCAACTTGAGGAAAGGCGACAAAATCATCCTTTCAGGCACCGTAGGAGATCATGGACTAGCCGTTTTGTCAGCTCAGGAAGGCTACAACTTTGGAAGCCAAATCATGTCAGACGTAACTCCCCTAAACAAACTGGTAATGAAGTTGATGAATGTGGGTGGAATCGTTGCCATGAAAGATCCAACTCGAGGCGGCCTTTCCAACTCACTAAATGAATGGAGCGAAAAGTCAAAGGTTGGGATATTGATACATGAAGAGAAGATACCGATACGGGGAGACGTGAAGGCGGCTTGCGAAATGCTAGGCATAGACCCCTTGGAAATTGGAAACGAAGGTAAGGTGATAATAGGAGTCGTGCCCCAGAAGGCTGAAGAGGCGTTGTCAACTCTAAAGGAGACAAAGGAAGGCAAAAATGCCCAAATAATAGGAGAAGCAACCGATCAGTTTAATGAAGTTGTTCTCGAAACGCTGATAGGTGGAAAAAGAATTTTGGCACCTCCAATCGGAGATCCGGTTCCAAGAATCTGCTAATCTATCCCGCATCTAAACGACATTTTTACTTTCGCCTAAGCTTTTGTGACTTTGTGTTTAGCCCAGATTCTGCATGTTCCTTCAATTGAAACCATACATGCTCCTTTTGGAGTTTGAGGCGTGCAAGCCTTCATGTAGAGGGAACATTCCGGCGGCTTTATTTTTCCAATCATGACTAGGTGGCAGAGGCAACCGGGCAATAGGTCTCTGGAGCGTTCGATTTTTACGCCGTACTTTTTTCTTGCATCATACTTTGCGAACTCTTCCTTCAATGCCAGTGCTGACAAGGGAAGCTTTCCAAGTCCCCTCCAATGTCCATCTGCCACGTTGAACACTTGCTCCATGAGTTTCTGCGCTTTGACGTTGCCTTCCCAAGTGACAGAACGCCTATACTCATTCTCTAGTTTGGCTTCGCCATCTTTTATCTGCTGGAGCAGCAGGGAAATGGCGAAGAGAACGTCTAGTGGCTCGAATCCAGCTATCACGGTGGGCATGCGGTAAGCCTTAGGAAATATTTCGTAGGGCTTCATTCCAATAATGGTGGAAACATGACCAGGCGCTATGAAGCCGTCTATGTGCAGGTCGCCTATGCCTAGGAGAAGTTCCATGGCTGGAGGAATCAACCTATGGGAAACGAGAAAGCTGAGGTTCCTAGGCGGCTTATTTAGAACTTCAATGGCAGTAGACGGCGCTGTGGTTTCAAATCCAATGGCAAAAAAAACGAAATCCCTGTCTGGCTCCTTCTCAGCCATTTTCACAGCATCCCCCAAACCATACACTATTCTAACGTCTCCACTAGAAGCCCTCGCCTCCTGAAGAGACGTTTCGGAGCCAGGAACCCGCAGAAGGTCGCCGAAGGTTACAACGGTTACGCCTTTTAAGGCTAGAGATATGGCTTCGTCGATTTCGGCTGCGGGGAGGACGCAGACTGGGCATCCCGGTCCAGCGATCACGTCTACGGTTTCTGGAAGGAGGGATCGGAGTCCATAGTGGGTTATGGTCCATTCGTGGGTTCCGCATACGTGACAAAATTTTATTTCGTGTGACGGCGCCAACTGTCGAATGTGATCCGCAACCTTCTTTGCCAAGGCTGGGTCTCTGAACTTCAACTCTTCACCCATTGTTTTGGCCTTCTTACATGAGTAGTTTTATGCTTTTTATTGTGCATTCTCGTCCTCCAACGATGTTGACCACTCCTCCGCATTTGGGGCAACGAAGCGTTGGGGTTGGAACATGATAGGCTGGGTTGTCTTCGTACATGAAGTCTCCTTCGTAGCCGCAACTGGAGCATTTGACAACGCCATTCTTCTCCTCGATGTAGAGCTTTGAACCCTCCATTATGGTGCCCTCTGTCAGTATGTTGTAGGAGAAACGAACCTGTTCCGTACCCAGAAACGTCAGTTTTCCTATGGCCAAGTGAACTTCCGTAACCTTCTTTGCATTGTGTTTTTCAGCTTCTCGAAGAACGTTTTCCACGATTTGTGTTGTCATGGAAAATTCATGCATTTCTTGGCTGGCTCCACTGAAGTAGGTTGGTTTGGTTATAGCCCTAATGCGCCGACTACTTCTTTGACACCTTCTCCGCTTCTGCCGTTGGTGGCTACAACCTTCACCTTTGGATTTATCTCTTTGACATCCCTCTCCAGTTTCTTAATGTCGACGCCCATGGCATGGGCCAAATCCTTCTTGTTTACAACAGCCACGTCAGCATCCATAAAAATGAAAGGATGCTTAACAACCATGTAGGGACCCTCTGTGACGCTCACAACCACAACACGCTTCTCGGACCCTAAGGGAAAATCGGCCGGGCAGATGAGGTTTCCAACGTTTTCAATGAACAAGAGGTCGATGCCATCCAAGCTGATTTTCTGGAGAGCCTTTCCCACCAGATTGGCGTCTAAATGGCATTCCTTTCCAGTATTGATTGCAACAACTTCAACTCCGTGGCGTCCAATAAGCTCAGCGTCCATGGTTGTGGTTAAATCACCCTTGAAAACAGCAATTCTATATTTCTTCTTCAAGGCTTGGACAAGTTTTTCGATGAGGGTTGTTTTTCCAGAGCCTATGGCGCCCATAACATCAATCGCCATTATGCCATGTTTCCTCAGAAGTTCCCTGTTTTTCTTTGCAAGTTCTTCGTTGGCTTTCAGGAGGTCTGCCTCAAGCTCTATATCGTAAATTTCTCCTTCCTCAGCCTTGACTACTTCCTTCAGATGCACCAAAATGCTTCTCAACCTTCACTATATTTTAAGATTTCTTCCCATAGGCGGAGGGTTTCCTCAGCCGCCTCCTGATCAATAACTTGAATGGCGTATCCGGCGTGAACCAAAACATATTCCCCCACATGAGCTTCTACAAGGATGACGTTTACGTCTCGGACAATTCCCTGTCCAAAGTCGACTTTTGCAATGTCTCCTTGAACTTCCAAGACTTTAGCCGGGATTGCAAGACACATTTAACATCACCTATAAACTGAATGCCCAAAAATAAATTGATTCTGGTTTACGGCTTTTGGAAGCCCGCAACAACAGCTTGACCAAAGGAAATTCCTCCATCTCCAGGCGGAACCCTGTCATGAACGAGAAACTTGAAACCGTTTCCCTCAACAACTCTTCTGATGGTCGCCGCAATGTGTTCGTTGTAGGCAACTCCTCCAGAAAAACCGATGTTGCTGACGTTCAGTCGTTTTGCCTTTTCCACGGCTAGTTGAGCCAAACTCCTAGCAAGATAGAACTGGGCTGAGCAGGCTAAGTCGGCGACTTGGTATTTTCCTCTCTGATTAAAGATTTCGTGAACAAGAAGTGACGTATCGATGACGCCCCCTTTAAGCCGAGGCGCTAAGTTTAACACGTCTTTTCCCTTCAAGGCGGCAGATTCCAACCTCATGGCTGGTTCACCCTCATAGGTGCGCTCGTAACATAAGCCAAGTATAGCTGAAACAGCGTCTAACACTCTTCCGCAACTCGTAGTCTTGGGCGTCAGTCCCTTTTCCAGTTGTTTAAAGATTATTTCAACTTCCTTTCCGCCGTGGGGGAAACGGTCGCTGTTCGAAAGCAACCATTCTTCAACGTCCGCCTCACCGTGAAGTATTCCGGCAACCATTCTTAGGGGATGTAGCGTAGCTAAATCTCCTCCCACCATTGGTTGGTCTTCAAGATGACCTAAACGTTGAAAACCTTCTTGGCAGCAGTAAAGAATTTCTCCGCCCCAGGCGGTGCCGTCTGAGCCGTAGCCGAAGCCGTCGCAGGCTATGCCCACCATCTCGTTGATGTTAAATTCACCCATCAAAGAAGCTATGTGAGCATGATGGTGTTGAACCGGAACAACCGGACATTCAAGTTTGTTCCCTAAGTCTTGAGCCAGCTTTGTTGTGGTGAATTTTGGATGAAGGTCACACGCTACGACTTCAACTTTGGTGTTGGTTAATTTTGTTAAATGGTCTATGGAGTTTTTTAGGAAATGGAGCGTCTCTAGATTCTCAACATCCCCTATATGCTGTGAAACGAACGCCTTGTTCCGCAACAGTAGGCAAGAAGTTACATTGAGTTCAGCGCCAACCCCTAAGGCGCACTTGTTAGCCAAAACTTTCAGGTGGATGGGTTCGGGAGCGTATCCCCTAGATCGCCTAATTATGCTCGGGTCTTCACAATGGAAGCGAACAACCGAGTCGTCGCATCTGTGAGCGATGGTTCTGTTGTGGAAAAGGAAAAAGTCGACTACGGAACCAAGCTTTTTTACAGCCTCAGAGTTTTCCGTGACAATCGGTTCGTTAGGAGGATTTGCGCTAGTCATGACAAAGGCTGGTTCCTTTACCTTGTCAAACAGCATCACGTGCAAGCCTGTGTAGGGAAGCATCACACCAACGTTGCATAAGCCCGGAGAGATAAGCTCGGAAAGGTAATAGTCATCCCTTTTCCTCAGCAGAACAATTGGCTTGATGTAGGAGGTTAGAAGTTCAGCTTCTCTTGGGCTTACTTCAGCAAAGGACTTCACGGTTTCCAAGTCAGGAGCCATTATCGCGAAGGGCTTTTGATTCCTATGCTTAACTTTTCTCAGTCTGGCAATAGGCTCTGACTTGGTAGTGGCTGTAGCAACGTGGAAGCCCCCGTTACCCTTAATCGCAATAATATAGCCGTCCTCTAAAAGCCTCCCCGCTTCTCTAATAGGATCTTCACAGTTCATGGACTCGCCATAATTTGTTGCGAGATAGGCTTTCGGACCGCACTTAGAACACGCCACTGTCTGAGCATGAAACCTGCGATTTGACGGTTCTTTGTACTCCTTGGAGCAGAAGTCGCACATCTGGAAATCCTGCATTGTAGTGTTTAGCCTATCGTAAGGAAGCCTTCTGATTATGGTGTATCTAGGACCGCAGTTGGTGCAGGTGATGAAAAAATAGCCGTAACGTGCATTTTTTGAGTCAAGAAGCTCCTCCAAACATTCGTTGCAGATGGAAACGTCAGGGGGAATAACTGACCCGGAGAGTTCAACTTCCTCAGAACTTTTAACGATTGTGAATTTTTCAAAATTACCTTTGTCCTCTGCATAGTTTGTTGTCAGGTCGTAGATTCGGGCAAGGCGGGGTGTTTCATACCTCAAATCTTTAAGAAACTGGCTAACATTGTTTTTCTTTCCTTCAACAACTATTTCTACGATAGCGTCTCCTCGGTTTCGCACGTAACCAACCAGTTCATTCTTTACGGCAATTCTATAGATGAAGGGGCGAAAACCCACGCCCTGAACGATGCCGCTGACCTTGATTTCTACACGCAAAGGCTAGTCAAACTCTCCATAACAGAAAATAAATTCTTCCAATCGTGACTAATAAATGAGTACTTTTTTGAAGAAATTGGCCGAAACGCCTTGTTATCGAGATATTTAAAAGTGTAAAGTTGCACTAATACCATTCTAAAATAGGGCGCCGAGCAGCCACATGCCAATGGAAGGGTTGAAATGGGGAAAGAAGAACCTAAGATCGGAGTGTACATTTGCCATTGCGGAGGAAACATAAGCGACACGGTAGATGTGGAAAAGGTTAGAGAAGCCGTTGCAAAACTAGAGGGAGTGAAGGTCGCTAAGACTTACGAATATGTGTGCAGCGACCCCGGACAAGAAATGATAAAGGAGGGTATAACGGAACACGGGCTCAACAGAATAGTAGTGGCTTCATGTTCACCTCGGATGCACCTCGACACCTTCAGACGAACCGTAGAATCTGCCGGCTTAAACAAATATTTCTTAGAGATGGCAAACATTAGGGAACAATGCAGCTGGGTTCACGACGACAAAGAAGCAGCAACAGCCAAGGCAATTGATCTTATCCGCGGGGCAGTGGCACGAGCCCGACACCTTGAACCCCTAGAGCCGAAAAGCATGCCTGTAAAGCAGAATGTTCTCGTGATCGGGGGAGGAATAGCTGGCATAATCACTTCCTTAGAATTGGCGGACAAGGGCTATCCAGTATACTTGATCGAGAGAAGCCCGAGCATAGGCGGACATATGGCTCAGCTTAGCAAAACCTTTCCAACCCTTGACTGTTCCCAGTGCATTCTGACGCCAAAAATGGTTTCTGCCTCACAGCATCCTCATGTAAAAATCATGAGTATGGCGGAACCAGCAGCGGTCGAAGGGACGCCCGGGAACTATCGGGTTCTGATAAATAAGCATCCAAGGTTCGTTGATGAGGACAAATGTACTGCCTGTGGAGAGTGTGAAAAAGTCTGTCCTATCAAAGTTCCAAGCGAATTTGACGCGGAATTGCTTCCGCGAAAGGCTATTTATACTCCCTTTAAGCAGGCGGTTCCCAGAACCTACGTGATAGATAAAGATCATTGTTTATACTTGACTAAAGGAATTTGCAGACTTTGCGAAAAATTCTGCAAAGGTAAAGCCGTCAACTTCGACCAGAAAGAAGAAACCGTTGAGCTAGAAGTAGGCGCCCTCGTTGCTTGCACCGGATTCCAGCAAATCGACCCAAAAATCATAGAGGAGTTCAGTTATGGTTTACATTCCGACATCATAACCAACCTACAGTTCGAGCGACTATTGCCGCAAGGATTACGTAGGCCGTCTGATGGAAAGGTGGCGAAAAAGGTAGCCTTCATACTTTGCGCTGGCAGTCGAAACATGAATGAGAACAGAGGAGTCGAACACTGTTGCAAGATAGGCTGTATGGCGTCGATTAAGCAGGCTATGTTGCTTCAAAAGGTTGTTCCAGACGCTGACCCCTGGATCTTTTACACGGACATAAGGGCGGATGGAAAGGGATATGAAGAATTCTACGCCACTTCCCAGGAACATAACGTGCACTACGTTAGAGGACGAGTTGGAGAAATTATTCCATCAAATGACGGGATACTGGTGAGGGCTGAAGACACCCTTCTTGAAATAGAGGTTGAAGGAAAGTTTGACTTGGTGGTGCTTGTTCTTGGCATCATTTCTGATCTAAGCACCCAAGAGTTAGCTAAAAAGTTAGGAATTCAGGTTGGCTCCGACGGCTTCCTTTTAGAAAGACACTATAAGCTTAGGCCAGTGGACAGCCAACGTGAAGGAGTTTTTGTTGCAGGATGTGCCCTAAGCCCTAAAGACGTGAGGGAAACCACCCTAGAGGCAATGGCTACTGCCTCAAGGGTTGCAACCTTCGTCGGAAAAGGCGAGATTTCTATTTCGCCGGAAGTAGCCTGCATCATCCCAGAGAAATGTGACAACTGCGGAATATGCATAAGCGTATGCCCTGTTAATGCGGTTGGAAAGTCGGCTGAGGGTGTGACAATCAACCCTATTTCGTGCATCGGATGTGGAATTTGTGTCCCGAGATGCCCAAGAGAAGCCATTGAACTCAAAAACTCTACAGAAGTCCAGTTGATGGCTCAGATCCGTGCGGTAAGCGAAGGCGGAAAATCTCCGAAGATTGTGGCTTTTCTTGAAAAGGAAATAGCTTACGGGTCTGCAGACTTGGCTGGGCAAAGCAGAGTTTCTTACCCCCCCAACGTCGAGATAATTGGTGTTCCCAGCACAGGACGCGTTGGCTTGAAACATGTGTTGCAAGCATTTGCTTCCGGAGCTGATGGCGTTGTATTGATTGAGGACCACGGCGGTGTATTCACGGAAGAAGCCTTAAGGGAACACGTTACCCAGATGAAAAAGGAATTGAGTGCGTATAAGGTTGAATCCCTCCGCCTAATGTCCTTCTCCACAACACTTCCAGAATACAACAAGGTGCAAAACACCTTCGAAACCTTCGCCGCAAGAATTTCAAAGATTGGTCCTCTGTCTGAGGAAACACGAGCGAAAATCAGAGAAAAATTACAATAAACTAATTTCAATCACCAAACAGTTACTTTTTTACTTTAGATTTTAGGATATAATATTCTGAAAGCCTACGAATCATCATTATGGTGATGGTTATGGAGCATTGGGACTTAATCATCATAGGCGCTGGTCCAGCGGGTCTAACAGCTGGTCTATACGGTGCCCGCAGCGGACTTAAGACTCTGGTTCTGGACGAAAAAATGCTAGGTGGTGCAGTCATTGACACTCCCTTAGTCGAAAATTATCCTGGCTTCGAAAGCATCAGTGGCCGCGACTTAGCCGACAGAATGGCTGAACAATGCAAAAAAGCTGGAGCGAAGATCAGTGAGTTGGAAAAGGTTGTTGAACTCGATCTCAAAAAGGAAAAGAAGGTTGTCAAGACGAATAGAACCGTTTACACAGCCTCGGCAGTGATCATAGCTTCTGGCAGCCACTACAGAACTCTTGGCGTGCCTGGTGAAACAGAGTTTAGGGGCAGAGGCGTTAGCTATTGTACCTTGTGCGACGGAGCCTTCTTTAGAGGAGGAAACGTACTCGTGGTGGGCGGTGGAAATTCAGCTGTGGTTTCTGCCAGATACCTCGCAAACATAGCGTCCCATGTTAGGTTAGCTCACCGAAGAGATCAACTGAGGGCAGAAGAGTTGCTTGTGAAGGACTTGATCGCACAAGGAGTTGAGATTATGTGGAACACAGAACTCAAGGAAGTTAAAGGAGACACCAAAGTGAAAAGGGTTGTTTTGGTAAATAACAAAACTGGCGAAACCATGGAAATCGACGTAGACGGAGTATTCGTTCAAATTGGGGAGGCACCAAACAGTCAGATCGCTAAGAAGGCGGGAGCAAAAGTGGATGAGGCAGGCTACATTATCGTGGATAATCGTCAAAGAACTAACATTGCCGGAGTATACGCAGCTGGCGACGTGACCACAGGTCCTGTGAAACAAATTGGAACGGCTGTTGGACAAGCCATAATTGCGGTTAGTGAAGCGTTCGGTTACATCAAAAGACCCTACTACTACAAGGTTTGATTCCTTGCGTTTTGGATGAATTAAGAGAAAGACTTAAGTTCTGAGTTAAGAAGTGAACTACTCTTAATCTATTAGAAAGGAAATTGTTAGGCTGTCTATATGGGAACGGAAATGACGATCGAACCAACAAGCGCAGAGCAGCATCAGCAAATTCGGAGTTTTAGGAGCTCGCAAACATGTATACGGTTCTAGTTAAGCAGGACTTGGCTCCTCAAATTAAATTATTCAAGATTAACGCACCTGATATTGCAGAAAAAGCCCAGCCTGGCCAGTTTGTGATAATACGGATAGATGAAAAAGGTGAGAGAATTCCTCTTACATTAGTAGATTGGGAAAAAGAGAAAGGAACAATAACCCTCATTTTCCAAGAAGTTGGGGTCTCAACTAGGAAACTCGGCATGCTCAAAGTTAAGGATGAAATACTAGACATAGTCGGCCCGTTAGGAAATCCAAGTGACATAAAACATAACAGCTCTGTGGCTGTTGTTTGTGGAGGAGTTGGCACTGCAGCTGCCTATCCCATAGCCAAAGCTTTCAAAGAAACGGGAAATAAGGTAATTTCCATAGTCGGAGCCAGAAATAAAGAGCTGCTAATTCTAGAGGACGAAATGAAAAGCGTATCAGACGAGCTTTACATCTCTACAGACGACGGTTCAAAAGGATACAAAGGCTTTGTTAGCGACGTATTGAAAACACTGATCCAAAAGGGATACCGACTCGAAATTGTATATGCAATAGGTCCTCCTTTGATGATGAGGGCTACCTCAGAGGTGACACGACCCCACGGCATCAAAACAGTCGTAAGCTTGAACCCAATAATGGTGGACGGGATGGGAATGTGCGGCGCCTGTCGAGTGACCGTAGGCGGCCAAACCAAATTTGCTTGCGTTGACGGCCCAGAGTTTGATGGACATCAAGTCAACTTCGATGAACTCATCAAACGTCTAAGAATGTATCAATCAGAGGAAAAGTTAGCATCACAATTCTATGAAAAACATGGAGGAACCCAGCTTGGCAGAGGCTAAGGCTAAAAAGCCTCTTCAAGATCGCTGGCATGCTGTTCCTATCCCTAAGCAGAAGCCAAAGGACAGAATCCACAACTTCAACGAAGTTGCTCTGGGCTACACAGAAGACCAAGCCTTAGCCGAAGCCTCAAGATGCATAACTTGTCCAAATCCCCAATGCGTCCAAGGGTGCCCAGTGGAACTCGACATTCCAGCCTTCATCAAACTTATTAAAGAAAAAAAATACGACGAAGCTATACGGAAAGTAAAAGAGAAGAATAGTCTTCCAGCCATCTGCGGTCGAGTCTGCCCTCAAGAGGATCAGTGTCAAAAATTCTGTGCCATGGGCAAAAAGGGTCAACCCGTGTCTATAGGAAGGCTTGAACGTTTCGTCGCGGACTTCGAACTGCAGAAGGGGGTCACGGTTCCACCTGTGGCAAATTCAACAGGCAAAAAAGTTGCAATTATTGGAGCTGGTCCCGCTGGACTCACAGCCGCTGCTGATTTGGCAAAGCTTGGACACGAAGTGGTTGTTTTTGAGGCGCTTCACCTTGCTGGCGGCGTCCTAATGTACGGCATTCCTGAATTCAGACTGCCTAAAAGAATAGTTCAAGCTGAGGTCGATTACGTCAAAAAGTTGGGCGTTGAGATACGAACTGACGCCATGATAGGGCGAACATTCACGATCGACGAGTTATTCAAGAAGGGATTTGGCGCCGTCTTTATCGGAACAGGCGCTGGACTGCCTCAGTTCCTAGGGGTTCCAGGCGAAAATCTGGGTGGGATTTATTCGGCAAATGAATTCCTGATTCGTGTTAATCTTATGAAGTCTTACCTGTTTCCTGAGTATGACACACCAATACGAGTTGGCAAACATGTGGCGGTTATAGGCGGCGGCAACGTAGCCATGGACTCCGCTCGATGTGCATTGAGACTAGGTGCCCAACAAGTTTGCATAGTTTATCGAAGGTCAAGAGAAGAGATGCCCGCCAGACTTGAAGAGATAGAAAACGCTGAAGAAGAGGGCATAACCTGCAAGTTTCTGGCAGCGCCCATCAGATTTTTAGGAGACGAACAAGGCTGGGTGAAGGGAATGGAATGCATCGCCATGGAACTAGGCGAACCAGACGAGTCAGGAAGACGGAGACCTGTTCCAATAAAGGGTTCCGAATTCATCATGGATGTAGACACTGTGATTGTGGCTATCGGGCGAACCCCCAACCCTATAATCCAACGCACCACAAAGGGACTCGAAACCACAAGATGGAGCACCATAGTAGCTGATGAGGAGACTGGAAAAACCAATTTGAAAGGCGTCTATGCTGGCGGAGACATAGTAACAGGCGAAGCAACAGTCATCAGCGCCATGGGAGCCGGAAAAAAGGCCGCCCGCAGTATTCATAGGTATTTAAGGAGGAAGAAAAAAGCTCAACAACGTAAGAAATCATAATCTCCTATTCACGCGCCAAAAGAACTAAAGTTGAGGCTCATGGCTGGTTCTAAAAACAAGAAAGACGACATCGAAGTCGACCTGAAGAATTGGCTTTCAAACGCTCAAAAAGTAGTTATCGCTGGTATAGGAAACCCCCTTCGAAAAGATGATTTTGTTGGAGTTGAAATTGTAAGAAATTTACAGAATAACGTATCCCAATCCGTCTACCTAATAGAATGCGAAACCGTTCCAGAAAGTTTCATAGAACCAATAACTGAATTCAAACCCACCCACATACTAGTCATCGACGCTGCACTGTTAAATCTCAAACCTGGGTCCTCAAAACTCATCGAGCCTAGTCAAATGGTGGAGTACCCCGCCATATCAACCCATGCCCTACCCCTCAGAATATTCTGTGAATACCTTGCAAAAACAACAGGCGCTAAGATTGCCCTACTCGTGATACAGCCCAAAGACACTAATTTTGGTGAAGGACTAACGGCAGAACTAAAGAAAACAGCAGTAAAATTGACTAATCTTCTGTCAAGGATTCTTCCATAGAATCTAAAAGATTTTATTCTCTTACCTATTCCAAATTGGAGCTATGTGGGATTTAGACTGATCTACTATTTGAAGACAACTATCTGACATATAGAAAAAAGGGAATGAAGTTTGGATCCGATTTAACCCGGCACAGTTTTCATGGCTTCTTGGAACAGTTTCTTTACGACAGCGACCCTCGCCTTTTGAGCAAGAAGGTCTTTCGTTGTGAAGTCCAAAGCTTCTTCTGGACACCATTCCACACATTTGGGTTCGCCTTCGCAGAGGTCACAGGTGAACACTACTCTTGTTTCGGGGTGGAGTGTCATGGCTCCGTAGTCGCATGCTTCGATGCACCAGCCGCAACCGTTGCACTTCTCTTCGTCAATCATGATGACACCTGTTTCATTTGACTGTTCCAGCGCATCTCGTGGACATGCAGCCACGCAAGGGGCCTCTTCGCATAGTCTACAGGTCACTGACAGATTGATGAGTGGGTGCAAACGTACGACGCGTATCCGAGACTTCGTAGGGTTAAAGACCTTCTCCTTCTCCAACGAGCATATATACTCGCAAACAGCGCATCCAACGCATTTTTCCGGGTCGGCGGAAACAAACTTTCTCACAGGTTTTCTCGCAGGTTTTGCAGCCATTTTTGTCCCTCCTTTATTTTTTCGGTTTCTCGATTTTCGGCTTAACTATGTAGACAAGATCGTTAAGTCCTACTCCATTGGTTTTTTCTATTGTCGGGATGCCGTCCTTTGTCCATCCGCGAACTTCATAGTAATCATCTAGAAGCAGATCAAGTTCCTTCTGGCTGACGTAGCTTCCTTTGGAGACTCCTTCGTCGGGTATCGGAGTGTTCATCACTTTCGCTGGCATGTGATCATCTTTCCTTGAGAGGCCCTCTCGAACGTTGAAGAGTCTCGCCAGATTGTTTATTCTTTCACCTGTTACTTGAAGCTCTTCTGGAGTTATTTCTATGCCTGTTGCCAGCGTGTAATATTGTGCCAGATCTTTGTAGGTGTCGTAGTATACGCCTCTCGTAAATTTACACACGATAAGCGAGTCAATTATCGTGTATAGGTCTTCGATTTCTCTGACGAGTTTGCCCCTTCCCTTTTCAGCCTTGAAGCGATTGACCGACCCTTTCACGTCGGGGGCGTAGGCTCCGTGTCTGTTGTGGTCGGCTCCACGGAAGGAAACAGCGTATCCTAAGGCTGCGGTTTTGAGGCCTCTAATGTCGTAGCCTGTCATTTCCACTCCTTTAATGTGATTGGCGTATTTTTCTGCGCCCTTTCCGATTTTTTCTGCGGCTCTCTTTGCGCCTTCCGCCAGTATGTCTCCGAATCCCTCTCGGGTGCCCATTTTCTTCAGCGTTTCTAGTAGGGCCTCATGGTTGCCGAATCGGAGATCTAAACCGTCGGTATCCTTTTTGGTAAGGATTCCATGCTCATAGCAGTCCATGGCAAAGCCAACGATCACGCCAGCGGAAATGCCGTCCATTCCATAGTAGTTGCAGGCGCCCATGGCCTTAATGATGGCGTCTAGGCGGTCGATTCCGCAGTTTATTCCAAGAGCCCAAAGGGTTTCGTACTCCATTCGAGTGGTGGTTCCTTTGTAGGGTCCCTCTGGAACCACTGCTATGTGTTCGCAGCGCATGGCACATGAGGAGCAACCGATGATTTTTGCAACAAAACGTTCATTCAAATATTCTCCACTAACCTTTTCGGCTCCTTCAAAAGTAGCGTTGGTGAAGTTTCTGGTAGGCAACACCCCTAAGGAGTTGAGAACAAGAACGTTCTCCGGAGTTCCTAGGGTTCTGTATTTTCTTGTAGCTGGTCCTTTCATCCGTTCATGGAGCATCTTTACAAATTCTCTGAATTCGTCAAGCTTAGCCACGGTGACATCCTTGGTTCCACGCACAGCAACTGCCTTCAGGTTCTTTGAGCCCATCACTGCGCCTAAGCCTGTTCTTCCCGCGGCTCTGGTAGAGTCGTTGATTATGCAGGCGATTCTAACTAGTTTCTCTCCGGCTGGTCCAATGGCGGCTACGCGGATGTAATGGTCTCCAAGCTCTTCTCTGATAGTCGCCTCTGTTTCTTCGGGTGATTTTCCTAGGAGAGGTTTTGCGTCCATCAGCTGGACAGAATCGTCATCAACCCATACATAAACTGGCTTCTCCGCCTTACCCTTAAAAATAAATGCGTCGTATCCAGCGCGTTTAATTTCAGCCCCGAAAAAGCCGTGGGCCTTGGCTTCACCTACTCCTCCAGATTCAGGCGACTTTGAAACAACCGCGTAGCTGTTTCCCGCGGTTGGAGCCATGGTGCCGCTGAGGGGTCCTGTTATGAATATGAGGGGGTTTGCTGGATTGAAGGGGTCTGTGCCTGGTTTGGAGTTGTCTAGAAGTAGGCGTATTCCAAGTCCTATGCCTCCGATGTATTTTTTGGCCATCTCATCCTTTAAGGGTTCGATTTCGGTTTTTCCGGTTGCTAAGTCTACGTGTAGTATTCGTTTGGCGTAGCTCAATCTTACTCCTCCAACAATTATGATTTACGATTTGAAGAGAGATATGAGATAGAATAGATAAATATTAAAATCTTTGTCTTCCAGCCCTGAATATGAACTTCTTTTTTTGTCTTCCACCCTATTTTATCGGTTTTTTGGACAGTCCTCGTGACACACATCGCATTCTAGTATCCATTTCTCTAATCTCTCTAAACTTCTAGGCGTATCTCCATTTTTGTTAAGTTTTTGCATCCCGTCTTCGTGACTTCCACGATGTCTTCTATTCTAACTCCGCCTAGGTTTGGGTCGTAGAGGCCGGGTTCAACTGTTACAAGGCTATGTTCCTTCAGAGGAAACCTGTAGAGTTCGCTCATGCTGGGACTTTCGTGGGGGTCTAGACCTATTCCATGACCTAGACTGTGGGTTAGGCCTCTTGTTATCTGTTTTCCTCCCCTTGTGGTTTCGTAGCCTGCCCTCTCCAATACGTCGCAGCATATGTTGTAGATGTCGCTTCCTAGGGCGCCAGCTTTGATAGCGTCTATGGAAGCGTTTTTGGCTTCGAGAACAGCGTTAAACATTTTCTTGACTTTGTCTGGAGCCTTTCCTTTCACGATTGTTCGAGTCATGTCGGTCCAGTAGCGCTTTTGGATGCTTCTGGGAAAAATGTCTAGGACAATGGGTTGGTTGGCTTTGAGTTTGTCTGGTGGGTCGCCGAAGTAGTGGGGGTCTGACCCTTTTGGACCACATGCAACTGCGATGTCTTCTTCCATTGAGCATCCGTAGCCCGAGAATTCTTGTCCAAAAAATGACTTTACTCTGCCAACTGTTAGAGGCTCTTTTTCCACAATAAGCGTGCCGCTGGCGTCCACTTTAGCGTTAGCTATCAAATCTATGACCTCAGCTGTAACCTTTTCAGCAACTGCTTGAACAGTCTTAACCTCGGCTATTTCGTTTGCATCCTTGGTTTCTCTAGCCTTCTCGAGGACGTTAAACATTGGCTTGATGGTTAGTCCTTCCTCTCTGAGTACGTCAGCAGCTATTGCTGGAAAATCAGGGGGTACACAAATCTTTGTTCCTACGCCAAATTCTTTGTTGGCTACGTTTGCGATGAACTTCATGGTGCCGAGATGTGGCTCCTTCGCAGTTTTTACCACTTCAAGGTATTTGTAGTCAACGTAGGATTTCACGTCTTTGACGATGGATTGTTTTTGCGCTCGAGGGTACTCCATTTGATTGACGACGATTATGGGGTTTGCGTTGACTTTTTTGAGGAATATGAAGGGGTCTGGAGCCAGAAACTTTGTGAGGTAGTACATGTTGGCGTTTTTGAAACTCTCTGAGTAGAGGAGTAGGGCTTCTGCTCCTTTCTCAGCGAGAATATCGTCAAGGTTTTCCCTCAAACCAGTCACTCTCTTAGCACATAGATTAAGCGAGGTTTAGGTAAATCCTTTGCTAAAAGAAAGACTTTGGTGGGCCCGCCCGGATTTGAACCGGGGACCAACAGGTCTCTCTTCTAGGGATAGAATATGAGCCTGTCGCTCTAACCGTGCTGAGCTACGGGCCCCAACATTATTCCATTCTCCTTCTGATTTAAGGATTTTCTGTTTTGTCTAAAACTTCATAGGTGTGTCTCAGTCTAGTCGAGGTTAGTTGGCTTAACATTGCAATCTGCTCCGTAGATAGGTAGCGGCTGATCGACGCATCGAAGAGCATGTTAGCCGAAGCTGGAAATTCTGGGCTCTCCACCCGAAGAACCACTGTGATGGGCACTAAGGGAAGCGAAGGCACTTTAACCGAACATTCTCCATAATCCACTTCAGAACCACCTAAAAGTTTTGCAGCTTCAACGAGCATTCTAGGCTTTGATCCGAAAACCCTTTGAACGGGCAGAATTACACGTCCAAGAAAGGCTTTATGATAGGCGTGTCCCCCGGGCAATTGTCTAAAAGAAATGAGCTTCGAGGCTTCTGGAACTGGTTCAGCCTCTGCATAGCCGGAAAGAATGCAATAGATACCGGGTGTCGCCTCTGGAAAAGGACAATTTCTGAGTTCGTCATGAATCCTTCCGTTTTCAAGGGAAAGGCTTAGCCTCAAAAATCTCAATGTTGACGACTTTTCGAAGCCAAGTCGTCCCTTCAAGCTTCTAATCTTGGTTTTGCATCGTTCCCAATTCCAGAATTCATGTTCCCTTTGGTTACCCAAAACCTGCCCCTCTTCCAATATTCGGGGTATAGTATATTTGTTTGACAGTTAGCGGGAAACATTTATTAAATATTACTACATTAGATACCTTGTGGTTTCTATGCCCTCAGCGTGCCACCAAACCAAATGCTCCCAGAACTGCGACAACTGCAAACACGCTCTTTCCTCATCCAAAAACGTTTATTGCGGCAAATTAAAAGAAATCGCCAACCTCATCGAATCTTGCCCCCACTTTGAGTTGGAGCCACCGGAATACAAACTCTACAGAAGAATGTGACCTAACGCTTTTTCCATCAAAACCTGGCCTCTAAAACCGTAAGTTAAAATATATAAACAAACAAAAGGTTTCCGAAAAGGAAAGACCCTACAAGGTAGAGGATCAAAAGATGGAATACAAGGAATTGCTGAAGCGCGCTCGGTCACAACTTCCTTCAGAAATTCTCGAGCATAAACGATTTGAGGTTCCAAAACCTCGCAGCGTTGTCACTGGCATGCGAACAATCTTGATAAACTTCAAAGAAATCTGTGACGCCCTCAACCGAGAACCACATCACGTACTAAAGTTCCTTTCCGGGGAGATGGCGACAGCTGCAACCATGCAAGGGAATAGAGCAATATTCCAAGGAAAGTTTTACAACGACACCCTTGAGCGGCTGATCGAAAGATATGTCAAGGAATTTGTTGTATGCCCCATCTGCAAGCGCCCTGATACGAAAATCGTAAAAGAGAGGCGACTCTTATTTTTAATATGTGAAGCGTGCGGGGCAAAATCGTCCGTAACACCTGTGTAAAGTGCTCAACATTGAAAGTCTATGCGAACTTGCGAAAATGGGGTCAGTATGTGCTTCTCGCAACATGCGACGCTGAACTGTTAGGAAAAATTCTGAGGGACGGAAAAATAGTCTTTGAAGTGCGTGAAGAATTCTATAAAGGACCAAAAATGACTGTGGAGGAAGTTATAGAACTCATGAAGCAATCTACCATCGTGAACATGGTTGGACACAACGTCGTAAAGAAAGCCATAGAAAAAGGATTGGTTCATCCGGACGCGGTTTTGAAAATTTCTGGTGTTCCCCACGCGCAAATCATCAAAATGTAGAATAAACAGGCAAACTTTTGTCACTTCCGTTTCTTGGAGATTTTTATAGAATCTTGCGGTAGTGGAAAGATATGAATGATTTTGAGAAGGGGCTGCCGTCATGCGCGCGGGCCTAATCTTTGACAAATTTTGTTAACAAGTTTTTTAAGAATTGTTGAACAGCAGTTTTCTTGAACCGAAATGTCTGTCGATCTTCCTTCACGAGTTCTTAACGGTCACCCTGGTTTTCCTGCATGGATTTCATATCACATTGGAATATTTTTGGTAGGGTTGTTCGTGATTTTGTTTGTTCTTTCCAAGTTCTTCGGAAACGTAGAAAACTGGACAAAACGTCAAAAAATCATTACATTGGCAGTGACCTTGATCTGGCTTGCCATGGCTTTTCCAATAGCATTAATGATTTCACAATTTCAACTAGTGTCGTAACAATAAATGTAACGAACAGATATTTAAGGAAGATTCTTTTCTCTTGTAGACGAAGGAACCTTTGAGGTGTCCCCTTGGGGAAAAAGAAGGTCATCAGTGAAGAAGAAATAAGAGACATGGTGCTTCCCGTTGCCAACGACGTTCTTGGCATAGCCGTGAAACTGCTGGGTTTCGACAGAGTTTTGGTGAAGTGCCAAGACGGTCATGAACGCCTCTGTCGAATTCGAGGCAAAATGAAACGGAGGGTTTGGGTGAGGGAAGGAGATGTAGTCCTTGTTTCCCCATGGGACTTTCAATCAGACAAACGAGGCGACGTTTTTTGGCGTTACACAAGAGCTCAAGCTGACTGGCTTAGAAAGAAAGGATATCTTACCGTTTCGTAGGAAGGCTAGCAGTGTCTTTTCGAAGGAAGGTGGAGAAAAAGCTTCGGCGCAAGGAAAAATCCTACGAGATTGAACAGTTAATGAAGGAGAAAAGAAGCGAGGAATACGAGGTTTTAGAAGAAGTTTTTGACCGATCCACCCTCATGACCATCTACGACTTTCTAAACAAACGAACAATCGAAGAGATTCATGGAGTTGTAAAAGCTGGAAAAGAAGCTCGAATCTACTGGGGAAAAGACCCAGAAGGAAAAGAACTTGCAATCAAAATTTACCTAACCGTCTCAGCCGAATTCAAGAAAGGCATGCTCCCCTACATCGAGGGCGACCCAAGATTCGCCCATGTCAGACGAGACACTCGATCCTTGGTCTACGCTTGGGCTCAAAAAGAATTCAAAAACCTGCAAAGTGCCCATGAAGTTGGGGTTAAGGTTCCCCAACCGGTTGCCGTAGAAAAAAATGTGTTGATCATGGAGTTTATTGGAAAGAATGGAGTTAGTGCGCCCCTCTTGAGGGAAGTTTCCCTCAGAAACCCGGAGGGAGTTTATAGGCAGTTGCTGACCTATTTAAGAAAGCTTTATCGAAAAGGAAGACTAGTACACGCAGACTTAAGCGAATATAACATCATGATTTGGAAGGGCAAACCTGTGATTTTCGATGTTTCACAAGCCGTACTCGTCGAACATCCCATGGCTGATCAATTCTTGCGAAGAGATTTAGAAAATCTGTATCGATATTTCAAAAAGCTAGATGTAGATGTGTTATCGGCGGAGGAAACGTATAAGAGGGTTACAGGTGGAAGGAGTTAGCGCCTTCGTTAAAATTCCGCAAGACCGTATCGGAGCTCTAGTGGGTCCTGACGGCCACGTTAAAACAGGTATAGAGAAGAAGCTCTCGGTTGCACTTCGGGTAGATAGCCAAACCGGTGATATCGAAATAAAGCTCACGCCCGAAGCTCAAGATCCAACGGCTATTTTCAGAGCTAAAGAGGTTGTCACGGCTATCGGCAGAGGCTTTTCACCTGAACACGCGTTTCGACTGCTAGAAGACGACGAGACCATATTAGAAGTGATAGACCTTCGGGAAACTGTGGGAAGATCTCAATCTGACATGAAAAGGTTGAAGGGAAGAGTCATAGGAAAGGAAGGAAAAACTAGGAGGATCATCGAGGAATTGACTGAAGCTAACGTCTCTGTCTACGGACATACAGTCTCCATCATCGGAAACATAGATCAAGTTGAGGTCGCGAAAGAAGCGATTCAGATGCTAATCAGAGGAAGCCTACACGGCACGGTGTACCGATTTCTGCATAAAAAACGGAGTGAACTCAAGAAAAAGAAAATGGAATTATGGGAAACTAGAGCAGAAATGTGATGCCGTCTAACATCCGCTGCAACTTTTTCAAAATTTAGAGCAACATTGAAATATTGCTCATGCTAAAATAAGAACGAACTTGTCATGTTGCTACATACAATACAATCATTTGAGGATATAGTTTCCAATAGAAAACGTTGTGAGAAGAGCGGAAAAACAAACAAGGCGTTTCGTCATATCATTCAGTTACGAGGAGGTGACTGGGCTTGGTGACCTTTGAGGAGATAAGTCCTGCAGACTTTTTCTACCGCAACCGAGACATAGCAGGCTTCACCAACCCGGCAAGAGCGATCTTTGCATCTGTAAGAGAGCTTGTGGAAAACTCCCTCGACGCCTCCGATCTATCAAATGTTCCTCCTGAAATTTACGTTCGACTATCCCAGGAGGATGGAGAGGAGGTACAGACTGAGTCCGGAGCAGAGCTGGGGGCGGAGCCGGGAGTTGGCGTCTACAGGTTAAGGGTTGTGGACAACGGATCTGGAATTCCAGCCCGCCATATACCATCAGCGTTTGGCCAGGTTTTGTTCGGCTCGAAGTATAAGCTTAGGCAGGCTCGAGGGACCTTCGGGCTTGGAGGAACAATGGCTATTCTCTATGGGCAGATCACCACTCACAAACCCCTTCAAGTCAAATCAAGTACGGGCACATCCAAGACATACGAGTATAAACTAACGATAGACATCCAAAGAAACCGTCCCCTTATCCTAGATCGTAAAATCCGCAGAAATAAGGAGGGATGGCGTGGAACCATCGTTGAATTTTCTCTGGAAGGAGATTATTTCCGGGCTATGCCTAAGATTTTGGAGTATTTAAAACAGACAGCGTTGGTGACACCTTATGCAGACATTAAATTCGTCGACCCAAAAGGACGGTTGTACACATTCACCCGAGCTACAACAAAAATGCCGCTTCCACCAAAAGAAACGCTGCCACATCCTTATGGAATGGATGTTGAGGCCATTCAACGCCTTATACGAGTCACTGAGTGCCGGAACATGGTTGACTTTATGCAAAAGCACTTCCATAGAGTCGGCGAGACCATCTCCCATCGCTTTTTGGAGTTTGCGGGGATAAGTGAAAAGAAGGACCCGAGAAGCTTGAAGCCTCAAGAAATTGTGAAACTTGTGCGGATGATGAAGAAGTTTAATGGTTTCCTTCCCCCAGACGCTAGCTGCTTGTCCCCCTTAGGTGAAGAATTGCTGGAGGCTGGAATTCTAAAGGAGTTGAAGCCTGAATTCATCGCTGTTTCCCAACGTAAACCTTCCACCTACTCTGGACATCCATTCATTGTGGAGACAGCAATAGCATATGGTGGAAGCATACCGAAGAAAGATGATGTTCTGATTTATCGGTTTGCCAACAGGATTCCGTTGCTATACGATGAGGCCAGCGATGTTTCTGTGAGGGTTATTAGGTCCATGAACTGGAGGAGATACAAAGTTACTCCTGATATGCCCCTCGCCATCTTGGTTCATGTGTGCAGTACAAAGGTTCCCTACAAAACTGTGGGTAAGGAGTTCATTGCGGATAGGCCGGAGGTGAAGGGAGAAATTCTAAACGGTATCCGCGAGGTAGCCCGTGAACTACAAAAATTTTTGACAAAACAGGAGTATGCTCAGAAGGAAAGGAGGAGGCTAACTGTTTTCTCCAAATATTTGCCCAAAATCGCCAGATTCTCTACGGATTTGGCTGGGAAGAAAGAAGAACCAAACATAGAATTGTTGTTAAGGAATGTGAAAAAAATTGAAGAACAGAGAGATTGAAATCTCAGCTAAAGAGAGAAAGAGAGAAGCCCTAAAGAACCTAAGGGGACTTGGCAGAAGACTCTACGATCAAATGGAAAAAGGTGTTTTTCCCTGGATTAAGATGCCAAGCCGATCCACTGAAAACATCTTCTATAGCCCGGAACTGCGGCAATACATTTTAGGGGACAAAGCTGTACGCAGAAGCGCTCGAAACATACGTCACATTAGACCCTTCACCCAACTCGTTTGGGCAGGTTATTTCGCCAGCGAACTTACAAAGAATCGGAAGACTTCGACTCTCCGTGACGTTTATTATTCCGCCCAAGCCTATGAAATGTCCTTCAAAGATCAAGCGGAATCCAATGGCATCATTACTGACCTTGAGACTGTTTCAAGTTTCGCTAGAGAGGATTTTAACGTGTTCCCTGAAGAGCGTTCAGCCATTTTCGGTGACCTCACTATCGAATATACGGTTCCTGGCTACGAGGGAAAGCAGTTGAATTTGATGTCGCATCCTGACGGCGTCATGATAGGTCCAGCCCTCACCTATGCAGAGTTCGTTAAAACTGGAGCAGACAAGGTTATAGCCATAGAGAAGGGCGGCTTGTTCACCAGATTCATCGAGGAGCGAGTTCACAAAAAATTCAACGCCCTCCTCATTCTCACGGCGGGTCAGGCGCCCCGCGCAACTAGACACTTCATTCATAGACTGAACAAAGAATTAGACCTCCCGGTTTTCATCTTCACCGATGGGGATCCATGGGGAATGCACATTGCCATGGTCATTATTTCGGGTTCAGCAAATGCAGCCCATCTTAGGGAGCTAACTACACCTGATGCCAAGTGGAGTGGTGTTTGGGCTACTGATATTGTGGATTATAAGTTGCCCAGCGACCCCTTGACTGACATAGATATTAAGCGTCTCCATGAGTTGGAAAGGGACCCTCGATACGAGGGAGAATTGTGGCAGAGGGAAATCAAGAAGTTTGTGAACATAAGGAAGAAGGCGGAGCAGGAAGCCTTCAGCAGATACGGCTTAACCTACATTGTTGACAAGTATTTGCCAGCAAAACTGAAAGAGACAAATTGATTGGATTCTTTTGTTGAAAGAGGCTTAATCTGAGGTTATGAGAGGAATTTGAGAGTTTCCACATTTCATGTTTATTGTCCTATATGTAGAAAAAATAATGGTATATCTCAGAAATTAGTTTCTTGATTCAATAGAAGAAAGTTTCCGAAATGTTAAATATATGATATAGATAATCCTAAACGCTTATAGGAGAAAGGAAAATGAAGAAAGTCTTGACAGTGATAATATTAGGTCTTCTATCTTTGTCAACTTTCTTGATACTTGCACCAAAATTGATAACTCAAGCAATCCCAACTGCTCAGAATTTCGAGGAGCTCTGGCGGACAGAAATAGTGGATAACAGAGAAGCATTCGTAGCCACCGGAGATGTTGACGGTGATGGAGTAAGCGATGTTGCATTAGTACCCTATGCATATTCGTATGGAACATGGAATACGCTGCAAGTAATCAAAGGAAATGGAACCTTGCTTTGGTCAAAGTCTGTATTCATTACGCCTTGTGGAGTTGCCATACAGGATATTAACGGAGACACCGAAGGAGAGATTTTAGTCTACGGTTGCACGACCGATGGCAACTATGGTGCCTATATCTATGCTTTCGATGCGACGGGAACACTTCTTTGGGATTTTAATGGGCGGGACGACTATTATGGGACTTTTCACTCCCTCAACTTCATTAACCTCGACAACGACGTGGAACCAGAACTATTCCTAGTAGGAGCTGGATGGACAAGATACACCAGCTACGCACTGGACACAAACGGCTCGCTCCTATGGAAATTTAGAGCCCAAGATTGGAATCATCTACAACCCGCCATCTCCGATATTAACGGAGATGGTTGGGACGAAATCGTGCTCGCAAGCTATGGCAGCGTCTACATATTAGGCAAGAATGGTAGTATTTTATTTCAAATACCCGACCCCTACAACGAACGTACCGATAAATGTGTCTCCTGTGGTGACATTACTGGAGATGGGTTACCCGACATAATTTTTGGAATTCATGGAAGCGACGTAACCAGTAGGAACTCCTTGCATGCATATCGAAATGACGGCACTCCTCTTTGGTCTGAATTCTATGGAAATCAAGATCGCCAGAGAGGTCCTTTATTCCCGTTGCTTGTGGATTTAACTGGAGATGAAATTAAAGACATTGTAGTCTATGTTGAGATTGAAAAAATGATTATCGCTTATAAGAACGATGGAACACTGCTGTGGACTTTCGGCAACGCAACATTCTTCAACACGCCAGTTTACTTACATTTAGGGTTATACGACATAAACCGAACTAGCTCAAGAGAGATTGTATTCTCAAAATGGGCAGATTCTTGGATCTATAGTCTCAGTAAAGATGGAGAAATCACATTTGAATCTCAATTACCTCAGCAAGGCTGGTTAGCGCATAATTGTTACCTCGGCAGATTCGTGCCGATGTCAGACGTCAATAAAGACGGGTTTGACGAACTGTTCGCCATCGAAGTCATAGATGGTAGACATTACTTAGCTGTCATTACGATTAATCCGCCGCCACCTCCAGCTACCCTAGACGTAGATCCACATTCCTTGAATTTACGTTCCAAAGGTCTATATGTTACTGCCTATCTTGAACTTCCAGAAGGCTATGATGTTGCTGACATCAATGTTTCTTCAATCTTGCTGAATGACACTGTTCCTGTAGATGTAGGTGGTCCTACTGAAATAGGAGACTATGACAGTGATGGTATTCCAGATTTAATGGTGACATTCAACAGAACAATGGTTTCAGAGTTCATACTTTCCAAAGGCATCAAATGTGGCAACGTAACTTTAACCTTAACCGGTCAACTCGCTGACCTCACATTGTTTGAAGGTAGCGATGTTATTAGGGTTAAGATGCCCGGAGACGTAAATGGTGACGGCAAGGTCAACATTTGTGACATCGTGCTTGCAGCCAAAGCCTACGGATCCTATCCAAGTCATCCAAGATGGAACCCAATGGCAGACGAAAACGAAGACAACAAAATAGGCATTATTGACATAATCATAATCGCAATAAACCTTGGAAAAACCTACTAAACCAAACACCCTCTCTTTTTTTATACCCTTAGGTGAATGAATGCAGAGTTAGTCAGAATCTATAAAAAGAGAGGAATTCATTTTTCCTTCAGCGTCTCCGGCGCCCTTGCTAACATTGCAAGGACAAATAACTTTAAAATAAACCTATGGAATGTTAAAGTAAGCCTTAGAGAAGGTGTCAACATGAGCGAAGAAGAGAAGCCTATAGGATTAACAATCGCCGAAAAGTTCTTCGGACTAATAGTCATCCTGATAGGAGCAATAGCCGTTTACTATACATACACTAACCCGCCCGGAAGCATAGTTACGCCCTTTTCAGGCATCTTCCTAGCCGCCGGCATAGCACTAATAGCAATAGGCATTTTCCTAGTGCTAGCCAAAACTGAATAAAGGATCAACGTCCCCCTATTTGGATCCAAATAAAAATAGGATGTTGAAAGGGGGGAGGGGGGTCTCCAGAAGATCGCTTAGGCAAGCGACTTAAAGAATAACGCAAGAAATTGGCTGCTGGTTTTTCATATACGGATATGTTAAGTAAAAAGGAAAAGTAACCGCTGGTCAATTTTGTGTAGGAAGACCAGTAAATAACGACTTTCGGATGTTAGAGTTAAATTCATATGTAATTTAATCTCTAGTAAACTGGTATTAATGAGGACGCCATCATGAAGAAAACTTCTGAATTTTCAGGTTTCTACAAATTAACTCCTAAAGAAAGAGTGAAGTTCGTAAAGGAGTTTGCTGGTCTAACAGACGAAGAAGTTAAAATTCTCCAGTCAACTGGCTCCTTACCGCTGGAACTAGCAGATCGCATGATTGAAAACGTTGTTGGAGCCATCCCCATACCACTAGGAATTGCCGTGAATTTTCTCATCAACGGAAAAGACTACCTAATACCCATGGCGATTGAGGAGCCATCGGTGGTTGCCGCAGCCAGCTACGCTGCAAAGATGGCTAGATCAAAAGGAGGATTCTTCACAAGCAGCACCGAACCCATCATGATCGGACAAATTCAGGCTGTCGGCATAAAAGACCCCTACGGAGCAAAAATGGCAATTCTAGCAGCGAAAAACGAGATTCTAAAGAAAGCCAATGAACAGGACCCCATGCTGGTTTCAGCGAGGGGAGGCGCCAAAGATCTGGATGTCAAGGTAATAGAAACGAACAGTGGACCCATGATCATCACCGAACTTCACGTCAACTGCAGAGACGCCATGGGCGCCAACGCCGTGAACACCATGGCTGAGGCAGTTACCCCCATGATTGAGAGAATAACCCACGGCAAAGTATACCTAAGAATAATCTCCAACCTAGCTGTAAAGCGGTTGGCGCGGGCTTGGACCGTTATAGCAAAGGAAGAGGTGGGTGGAGAAGAAATTGTCGACGGCATAGTGGACGCCTATAACTTTGCCGCCGCAGATCCTTTTAGAGCCGCAACCCACAATAAGGGTATCCTCAACGGCGTAATCGGAGTTGTAATGGCCACGGGCAACGACCACCGCGCCGTAGAGGCGGGAGCCCACGCCTACGCTGCCAGATCAGGTCATTACAGCTCATTGACGGCTTGGGAGAAAAACAAGGACGGAGACTTGGTAGGGTCGATTGAATTACCGATGGCTGTGGGAATCATAGGCGGAGCAACAAAGGTGCATCCAGTGGCTAAAATAGCCTTGAAGATTCTTGGCGTAAAAACAGCCAATGAACTGGGAGAAGTGATGGTTGCTGTAGGTTTGGCTCAGAATCTTGGCGCATTAAGAGCGTTGGCTCATGAAGGTATCCAGAGGGGTCACATGTCTCTTCACGCCCGAAACATTGCCATCACAGCTGGAGCCACCGGCGACCTAATTGACCTAATTGTTGAAAAGATGGTTGAAGAGCGTAAAGTGAGATTGGATAGGGCAAAAGAACTTATAGAAGAGTACAAGAAGAAAAGGGGAAAACCGTGATAGTTGCTCCAGGTCCAGCGTCTCAAGAATTAGGTCGAAAAGTCGCCGAAATTCTGAAGTCAAAGATTGTTCCTGTCATTTTCAAGACTTTTCCCGACGGAGAGTCTTATCTCCGCCTTGACGGCGACGTAAAAAACGAAGAAGTGGTGATCGTTCAGACTACGGGACCGCCACAAGACATGCACCTCATCCAGCTTTTTCTGATGGTTGATGCAGCAAAGAACCTAGGAGCCAAGAGGGTGATAGCCGCAGTCCCATATCTGGCTTACGCCAGACAAGACAAGAGGTTTTTGTCAGGCGAAGCAGTAAGCATCGAAACCTTCATCAAACTCATCGAGGCATCTGGAACCGATCAATTTCTAACAGTAAACATCCATGAAGAAAGCGTTTTAAAGAAATTCACCATCCCAGCGGAAAACCTTTCAGCCATAACTTTACTGGCAAAACATTTTAAGAAGAAGGGATTAGCTGGAGCATTTTCGCTGGCTCCGGATAAGGGTGCGCTGGAACTGGCAGAGGAGGCTGAGAGGATTCTCAATGGGGGATGCGGTTGGCTGCGGAAAGAGAGAGACCGCTTAACAGGCGAAATTCAAGTAGAAGAGAAAAAATTTAACATCAAAGGAAGGGACGTGATCGTTTTCGACGATATCATTAGCACTGGGGGAACCACAGCCGCCGCCGTGAAAATGTTGAAGACGCAGGGGGCGAAGAGAGTGTACACTGCTTGTGTCCATCCCCTGCTAGTCGGCGAAGCGCAAAGGAAGATTATGCAAAGCGGAGCCGAAGAAATCGTTGGCACCGACTGCGTTTCAAGCCCAGTGAGCACAGTTTCGGTTGCTCCATTAATCGCAGAAGCCCTAGCCAAAATAGGAGTCTAAAGGGTGGCTAAACTTTTCTTTCTGCTTTCAGGCGAACACCCAACCCTCCCTTTTTCCGAGTTGAAGTCCATCCTAGAGGCTGAAGGCCATACCTACAAAATTTTGGAGAAGTTAACTCAAGTTCTACGCGTTGAGGCTGATGTTGACTGCGTAAAATCCGTTGAATTTAGGTCCGCCATGACACGAGTTTGCTGTCAGGAGTTGTTCAGCTGCAACGCCGACCTCGCCAAAATCCTAGAGAACATGCGTTCGCCATCTCTAGAAGGCTTTATTGAACAAGGCGAAAGTTTCGCTGCTCGAGTGAGAAGGATAAAGGGTGTTGCTTCTCACCTTATCGGTGTTGAACTGGAACGCAAACTTGGGGAACTAATTCTAAACAAGGTTAAGAAGACGAAAGTGAATCTTACGGCTCCCCAAAAAACCTTTTTCGGAATCCTAACAGACAACCGATTCATCTTAGGATTAAAGATGGCTGAAATATTGCCAAAGCCCTTTGTTGAAAGAAGACCTCGAAAACGTCCCTTTTTCCATCCATCAGCCATGCCCGCGAAACTGGCGAGGTGCATGGTTAACCTAGCTCAACCCAAGAGAGGTGATTTGATGTTGGATCCTTTCTGTGGAACCGCCAGCATCCTTGTGGAAGCTTGGCTTATAGGATGCCGTGTGTTGGGATTCGATGTACAACGCCGCATGGTGAGGGGAAGCCTACAAAACCTTCTACACTATAATGTGAAACCAGAGGGAATGGCTGTTGCAGACGCCCGCCATCTTCCGCTGACTAAGGTTGACTGCATTGTGACAGACCCTCCTTACGGCAGATTAGCAACCACACTTGGATGGGACACCCGGCAAATAGTTGAAGATTTTTTGTCAACAATTGAGAACACGCTTCCTAGGGGAAAAAGAATTTGCATGGCGTCTCCAAAATCCATAAGGATAGGCAAGATTGGTAAGGAGTTAGGCTTCAAACACATGGAATCTCATTTTGTATACGTTCACAGAAGCCTGACAAGAGAAATAACCGTCTTCGAAAGAACTTGAAACGAGCGTGCATCTTCTTTCCAAATTATTTTTTAAGTTTTTCAAGAAAATCGTGACGTTGAACTAAGGAAGAAAGGGCTTTCGCCGCTCTTTCCGGCGTTGGGTAAACCGGCATTCCTCTTTTTGTCCAAGGAGTAATGTCTAATCCCTTAGTTGGGTGGGGCGGTACGCAGACAATTGGTTTCCTAACTTTCTCTCTAGCCTCTGCTAGCACTGAAAGGTAATCTTTACCATATGGTTCGTAGGAAAGGATCAGGAGGGCGTCAACAGCCCTAGACATGATTTCAATCATTGGCGGGTGAATGGTAGGTCCTTCTCCTGTTGGAAGCCAAACCGTGTCTACTGGGTTGGAAATCCCCGAAAAAGGTGGAATCACATTCTTCAAAAGATCTTTGAGCTCCCGCTGAGCCTCTTCTGGTAAGTTTGCAACTTTAAGGCCTAGGTTTTCGCAGGCGTCTGCGGCGGCAACTCCGGCGCCTCCGGCTCCAACTATTATTCCAACTTTGTTTCCCTTCGGTAAGTATGGAGATTTAAAAGCTATTAATAGGTCGAGGAGTTCTTCAACTCCTTGGGCTGTTATGATTCCGGCTTGCTTGAAGGCTGTTTCTTGGATCGTGTGGTCGCCTGCTAAGGATCCTGTGTGGGATGTTATGGCTTTTGTTCCAGCCCCTGTGCTTCCAGCCTTCCAAATTATAATAGGCTTCTTCCTTGAAATTTTCTTCGCCATGTCGATTAGGTCTCGTCCCCTTTTCACTCCTTCAAGATACGCGGAAATGATGCTTGTTTTAGGGTCCGAGCCAAAATATTCAAGGAAGTCGACAAAGGTGAGGTCGGATTGGTTTCCTATGCTTAAAACTTTGCTGAAGCGGAGTCCTCGCTCATAGCCTATAACTATGATGTACTCGCAAACCCAACCGCTTTGGGCGACGAGGGCAACGTCTCCACTCTCTTCGGTTAATCCTCCCATGTAGGGAACAACCGTGTTGAACCCCGCTTCGGGACAGTATATACCCATACAATTTGGACCAATAATACGAGATCCTCTCCTTCTAGCGGTTTGCATCATCTTTTCTTCCATTTCCTTACCTTCAATACCCATTTCCCCAAAACCGGCGGCATGAACAACAATGAACTTAACCCCTTTTTTGGAGCAATCTTCAACGGCTTTCGGCGTATCCGAGGCAGGTATCGCAATTATGGCTAAATCGATTTTCTTTGGAACATCCAACACGCTTGGATACGCTTTGAAACCTCGAATTTCTCCACCCTTTGGATTAACCAAGAACAACTCGCTTTTCAGTCTACATTCTACAAAACTGTTTAGAAACATTCCTCCGGATTTGAATCCGTTTTCCGAGGCGCCGATTAGAGCTACTGTTCTTGGATTAAACACCAAATCTAGGGATGTGGAGTCCATCGTTTCCCCGTCCTTTGGGATTCCTCTCTTCTTCTCTTCCTGCATCCTCACGTCTAGCAGAGACAAATCAAGACATGCCATTGTAATAAGAGTAACGACCATGAAGGGGTAAGAATAAAACTGAACATAGTATATTTTATATGAGCGTGCAAAAGGTTGACAGATTTACATGTGATCTTTCTTGGAACCGCTGGAAGCGTTCCAACTCCTCAAAGAGGGTTGCCAGCCATCGCAATTCAACGAAAAAACGAACTCCTCCTCTTCGACTGCGGCGAAGGCGTCCAGAGGCAGATGATTGAGGCTGGCGTGGGCTTTCATCGAAAAACAAAGGTTTTCGTCACCCACATGCACGGAGACCACATGCTTGGTTTGCCCGGACTATTTCAAACCATGTCTCTACTGGATAGAGAAAAAAAACTGGAGGTCTACGGGCCGGAAGGAATCATAGCGTTTGTGGAAGCAATAAAGCAAACGGTTCATTTCACCCTAACCTTCCCCATCGAAGTCCAAGAAATAAAAGAAGCCGGCCTAGTGTGTGAGGAAAAGGAATATGAAGTACACGCCACTTGGACCGACCACGTGACTCCCGGCCTAGCCTACGCATTAATAGAGAAGCCTCGACCAGGAAAATTTCATCCAGAGAAAGCCAAGTCCATCGGAGTTCCTGAAGGGCCATTATGGTCAAAACTTCAACGCGGTTCTGTAGTTAAGCTTTCAGATGGGCGAATTGTAAGGCCGGAAAAGGTCTTGGGGTCTCCTCGTTCCGGAAGGAAGATCGTATATACGGGGGACACTAGGCCAGCAGAGAACCTTGTAAAATTCGCTGAAAACGCTGACTTGCTGATTCATGACGCCACCTTTGACGATGAACTGTGGGAAAGGGCTCATGAAGACGGCCACTCCACTCCTAGCCAAGCCGCGGAGACCGCGAAAAAATCGGGAGCGAAATGGCTTGTTTTAACTCATATCAGTGCGCGGTACAAGGACCCAGGTCCATTGCTGGAGCAGGCAAGGAAGATTTTCCCTCATGTGGATGTAGCCAAGGACTTCATGAAAATTGATCTCCCTCTTTTAGACGCTTAAGATAGGAAATTCGTTAGGGAAGTTACTCTCTTGTGAACATCTTTTGGTTAAGTAAAAAGTTTGCGTAAGGTTTGAAGGCTTTCTTTTATGTATTCTGTGGATTCCAACATGATGATGTTGCCATACTCGATTTTCTTGACCTCCTCCGCAACACTTTCCCAATTGATGGTTCCATATCCTATTCCAAGGTGTAGGTCATTGGTCCCATCGTTGTCGCTCACATGCATGTGGACGATTTTTTTGGGGAACTGTCTAATGAAATCTTGGATTTGGTGGTTTAGGTTGGCGTGGGCTACGTCAAGCACCATTCCTATGTCATCTTCAAGTTCGTTGTAGAAACGGGAAAAGTCTTGAACGTTTTTTATGACGAAAGGATAGGGTTCTGGAACATTCTCTATGGCTATTTCAACACCCTCTTTTCTGGCAATCTTCAACAAGGCACGTACAGACTTTAGGTTCAGTTGCCAATCCTGTTCAGGATAAAAGTGGCTGACACCAGTTTGTAAGCCGGGATGAAACAACCACAATCGACAGTCAAGTTGACCAGCATAAAAAATGGACTTTTCTAGGCGTTTCATGGTTGTGCGCCTCAAAACTGGGCTGGGAACCGCTATGTTTATTCCCGCAAAAGGTGCGTGAACCACCAAACTCAGATTGTGCGTCTCAGCCACCTTTTTTAAGGCTTTTACTCGTCTGCTGTTAAGGGCATGCGAGCCTTCATCAACGATCTCCACATGGCTTACGCCCGCTTCATGGAGGTGTTTCAAGAGGGAGGGGAAAGGTTCTCCGAGACAGAAGAGCATAGATATGCCAATCTCTGGTTTGGACACGTTGACCACGACGAACATACTTACCTTTTGTTACTTAGAGAAACTTTCCTTAGCAAACAGGGCTAATAAACGCTTTGGGCAGACCACACCTATTAGGTTGTTTTTGGAGCAAGCCACTCAATGATTTCTCGTGGATTGTCACATCGGATTTGAACTTTGATGGGTCCTAAAGGGGATTCTGCCACGGGTTTTGAAAATGAGACGTGTCCTGCGTAAGCGACTTGCTTGTTCAAATAGAAAAATATAGCGTTCCCCCTTAGCCCATCAAATAAAACGCCTCGAGCAGCGTCGCGAATTCTCTCTCTGCGAAGCAGATTATGGAGCTTTGTGAGTCCGTTGATGCCCTTGGTTTTAGCCGTAAGTGAACTTCCCCAGTCTTTGGGTTTAACCTCAAAATCTACGCCTCCAAAAATGTTTTCAACAGACCTCTTGACCTTCTCTAGGTTCTCGGTGGGATTAACCTCAACCTCCACGTAAACTTCTACTTCATCCGTTTTTCTAGCACCTCCTTCAAGACATCGAGCGTTTTTCTTTTCAATTGAGACTTTGTTTCTTCGTTCACGATCATGTGGTTGGCGGTTGCGATGGCAGCGCCTATGCCAACACTGAGTTCTCGGGAGTCCCGTTCCATAAATGTTTCCCAACCCTTAGGGTCGTCGCTGCGCTTTCTTTGAAATAGGCGTCGGAATCTTGTTTCGGGCGATGTGTGGATGGCGATTAAAGTGAAGTTTGGGAAGTGTTTCTTGAACTCGTCTACTTCATGTAGGCTCCGAATGCCTTCCACAACAACGACCTCCCCTTTTGCTTTCTCCATTTTTGGGATACATCGTTTGGCTACGGCGGCTGGTCCCTCCTTCTCTCTAAGTCTAAGCATAACCTTGCCTAGGTTTTCTGGTGTTGGCTTAAGCTTTCTTCTTTTGGCTTCCTCCCTAATTTCGTCTCCCATCACCACTACAGGATAACCCATTTTCTGAAGGGTCTCCCTAACAGTGCCCTTTCCAGCGCCAGGCATCCCAACAATGCCCACGACGATTCTTTCCTTCATCGCGGTGTCATCCCTCTACGCCAAGCTCTATGATGTATAACGCTTCAGTTGAAAGTTATTAAGATGGTGTGTATGGAAGAATAAATTAAATAGATTTACGAGAAATAGCAAGGGGATCGTCATGTCTGAGACCATTAGAAGCTTCGTCGCTTTCGACATCAACAATGAACTCGTGCTTAGACGACTATCCGAAGCTCAAAACATGCTTGCTAATACGGGCGCAGATTTGAACCCGGTTAAGCCTCAAAACATTCACGTAACCATGCGGTTCCTAGGAAACATATCCCTACCCATGATTGACCTAATTCATGAAGAAATGAAACAAGTTTCCTTCACTCCCTTTGACATAGAACTCAGAGGCTTAGGCGCCTTTCCAAGTTTAAGATACGCCCGCGTTGTTTGGGCTGGAATCCGGAAGGGCGCCGACGAGCTTGCAAACATTTTTAATCAGTTAGAACCTCGCCTCAGAAGACTGGGCTTCAAACCAGACCCTAAAGGCTTCAGTCCCCACCTAACAATAGCCCGAATAAGAACTGGAAGACACAAAGCCGAGCTCGTCAAGTGCGTCGAAGACCTAGCAGATTACGAGTTTGGCATCATTAAGGCTGACTATTTAAGACTTAAAAAAAGCGTTTTAACACCAAAAGGACCCATCTATACAACTTTAAGAGAGGCTCGCGGCAGATAACACACAGAACTCCTAGTGGTGAATTATGACCTCTCTCATTGAAGAAATCTGTGCCGACGTTCTGAGGAGAATCACCCCAAGCCCTAGAGAAAAAGAGCGTATTCTAACTTTAGCAAAAGATTTAACTGAAAAGGTGAGGGAAGCAGCGAAAGAGGCGGGAATAGAAGCTGAGGTTCGAGTGGAAGGTTCTGTTGCGAAGGACACATGGCTAAGCGAGGAACCGGACATAGACATCTTTATGCGCGTTCCAACCTCTATGCCTCGTGAAGCCTTCGGAACCGTCTGTTTGGAAATCGCAAGAAAAGCTACCAGGGGCTTCAAGCAGGTTGAAAGATTTGCAGAGCATCCATATCTGGAGGCTATAATTGAAACTGATAAGGTTCGAGTAAACGTCGTGCCCTGTTATCAAGTAAAGCGAGGCGAGTGGATCAGCGCTACGGATCGAACCCCTTTCCACACAGACTATGTCAAGCCCCTTTTAGATGAACGTAAATGTGGCGAAGTCAGGCTTTTAAAAAAGTTCATGAAGAGCGTGGGCGTTTACGGAGCAGAAATAAAAGTTGGAGGCTTCAGCGGATACCTTTGCGAACTTCTCACCCTCAACTACGGAACCTTCGTAGAAGTTTTGAAATCGGTTGCAGACTGGAAAGAAAAAACAATCATAGATTACGAGGGCTATTACAAAGGAAGAGAGAAAGAAGCAGAGAAAATTTTTGAAGAACCGCTAGTGATTGTGGACCCCATAGACAAGGGAAGGAACGCTGCGGCTGCCGTTAGAAAAGAAAGACTAGACGAGTTCATCGCCGCGTCCAGAACATTTCTCCAAACTCCGCATAAAAACTTCCTTTATCCGAGGGAGGTAGAAGCCCTAGAGGCCAAAAGGATTGTTCGCACCATCAAAACTCGCGGATCAACTATCCTGTTTGTAAAATTTGGAAAGGTTGGCGCAGTGCCGGATGTTCTTTGGGGGCAACTCTACAAGTCTCAGAAGTCGTTGCGAAAAATGCTTCAACAACACGACTTCGCTATCATACGTGACTCCGTGTGGAGTGATGAAGAAAACCTAAACTTGTTCATCTTTGAGGTGGAAAGCCGTTTCCTTCCACTTATAAAAAAGCACTTTGGTCCACCTCTTAGAAAGAAAGTGGAATGTGAGAAATTTTTGCGAAAACACCTCGGTGCAGTACACACAGTTTCTGGACCGCGTGTGGAGGCAGGGCGTTGGGTGGTTGAAATAAAACGGAAACATACGGATGTGGTGGATTTGCTGCTTGACAAATTGAAGGACGGCGGAAGGCGTGTTGGCGTAGCTGAATTGATTTCCAAAGCTGTTGCCATCTCGGTGGAAGTTTTAGCGAACGAAGAAGTCTTGGCGCTATATTCGTCTAACCCTAAGTTCGCGAAGTTTCTGACAGAATACCTCGAAGGAAAGCCTCGATGGCTCATATAAAACCGATTCCTATGACGACACCTTAAATTTAATTGTTGATGGGTAGAGGAAAGATGACTAAGATAAAAGTGATATCTTTCGATCTGGATGGCACCCTTACCGATTACAGATTCGTCGATTCCGTGTGGTTTGAGGGAATACCCCGATTATACTCTGTTGAGAAGGGAGTTTCCTTTGAGGATGCAAGAGAAGTCGTAAAGAGAGAATACGATAAGGTAGGCAAGGAGAGGCTAGAATGGTATAATCTACACTATTGGATAAAGAAGTTTGGTCTTAATGTTGCGCCGCAAGAACTCTTGAGGCATTTCGAACACAGAATAAAAGCCTACTCTGAAGTGCCAAAAGTCTTGGGCGAACTGAAGCAAATGGGTTTTAGATTAATTATTGTGACGAATGCTCGCAGGGAATTTGTCGAATTGGAACTTAGAAAGGCTAAGATAGAGAATTATTTCGACCGCGTTTTTTCTTCAACCTCTGATTTTGGGGTGATTAAGAAGACGGTCAACCTTTATCAGAGAGTATGCGGTATCCTCGAGATCTCCCCACAGGAAATGATTCATGTAGGTGACGACCGGAATTTTGACTTCGATGTTCCTAGAGGGCTAGGCATAGTGGCTTTCCATCTCGATAGAACTGGTGAACATAAAGGGGAACTTGTAATCCATAGCTTGGAGGAGCTGAACAAAAATTTGCAAAGGCTTAGAGATAAACCTCACTAATTTTGCGCATGTCTTCTACCATGTTAAGACTCTTCGGTAGTCAAAGTTGTCTTCTAAGAGGGAATCTTTGTACTTCGTGACATCTATTTTTTGGTCCATCAATTTCTTTATGGGCGTAACGCCCTTTGTGTCTCCTAAAATTATGGCTCCGACGATTTTCCCCTGTTCCAAAACGATTTTCTTGTAGACGCCTTTTTCTTTGTCGATTTTTCTGATCTCTTCATACTGAGGTCCCTCTGGGTTCACTATTCCCATTGAAGTTAGGTCTATGCCAACAATTTTTAATGTGTTGGATGGTATCGTGCCTTTATAGTTCTGCTTTTCCTTTTCCAACATGTTTATGGCTGCTATTTTTGCTTGTTCCAAGGCTGCTGGAATTATGCCGTAGACTCTTCCCTGAAATTCAGCTACGTCTCCAGCAGCATACACGTTGTTGACGCTGGTTTCCAGATTTTGGTCAACAACAACTCCTTTGCCTACTTTAATTCCCGCCTCCACAGCCAAATCCGTGTTAGACCTTACTCCCGCAGAAATCAAAACGAGGTTGCCGGAAAGTTCTTTTCCATTGTCAAGTAAAATGCCAGAAACCCTTTTTTTGCCTAAAATTTCCTCTGTTTTGACGCCTAACACAATGTTTATGCCGCGAGCTTCAATTTGGTCTTTCAAAATGGTTGCTCCATCCTGATCGAGTTGCCTTGGCAATAGCCTTGGGAAAATTTCTACGACCTCGACTTGCTGACCAAGTTTTCTTAAGGAAGCGGCAAATTCTAAACCAAGAAGTCCCCCTCCAATGATAATGGCCTTCCCTGTCTTCTTCGTGTATTCCTTTATGATTAGGGCGTCTTTCATGGAGCGGAGGGTGAAAACACCAGTTTTTTCCACGCCCTTTATAGGAGGCACAACCGAACGTGCTCCATTTGCTAAGAGAAGTTTCTCATAGGTCACTCTTGAACGATCTTCTAGCAAAAGTTCCTTCTTGGCGGTCTCAACGCCCACCACTTTCTTGTCCAAATGAACCTTAATACCATTCTTCTCATACCACTCCCCAGAAAACATGTAAATTTCTTGGGGTCTTGCTTCTCCGGATAAAATTTCATATAGCCTCGGACGAGGATAGTACAAATGATTTTCATCCGTGTAGACAGAAATCTCGGCTTTAGGATCATTTTCCCTTATGGTTCTGGCTGCTGTGACGCCAGCAACTCCACCTCCGACAATAACTACGTGCATTGCAACACTTCCAAGCGGATTATAACTTTGCCAAAAGCTATTTATCAGTATGCTTAGTTCGGTGCCCGTCCAGAACAATGTTTCCCTATATTTTCTGAGTTGATATCCTGCCGATTAGAAATGCAAAAATAAGAACCAAGAAAATTCCTGCCAGACCGCTTGCCAACATGGAAAAATAGGGGTTTTCTATGGCTGGGAGACTATAGTCAGGCATTAGTCCATGCCAAAGTCCCTCAGGCTCCTTGACACCTGCATTTTGCGCTACCGTTTCAAGGCCATCTGGGTAAGTTGAAGCGAAGGGCAAGAGTATAGCTAAGCCAACAATTACCGCAAGCAAAATTTTTGCAGTGTCCTTCATCGGATATCCCAACCTAAAATGGCGAGTCCCTTGAGAACAGCGGGTTGAACGCGGACAAGTTGTGAAATTAAAGAAGTTGTTATGGCGGCTTCACCTACGCCTATAATTATATGCCAAAAGAGCATTGCCGGCACGGTTACAAGTAAGCCTCCCGCTGACGCAAAGATTGGAGAAAAGCCGATCTCGAAGCCACATAATAGTGCCCCTAAAACTACGGAAAGCCATGAAGCAGCGAAGACGCTTGCCAAGAATCTTTTTCGATTTGTAGATGAGCCTGAGAACATCTTAACAATGTAGAAGGATAAGGCTCCTATGATGGCCATGTTGAGAATGTTGGCTCCGAAGGTAGATATCCCTCCGTCTGCGAAGAAAACGGCTTGTATGAGGAGGACGATGGTCATGCTTAGCATAGCTGCGTGGGGACCAAGCAAAGTTGCAAGGAAGGTTCCGCCAACGAGGTGTCCACTTGTGCCGTAGGCTATAGGAAAGTTTAGCATTTGAGCGGCGAAAACGAAAGCACTTGAAATGGCGAGAAGAGGAACAACCGCACGGGGGTAAGTCGCCTTCATTTTCCTCCACGCCCAGACAAGAAGAACCGCGGATATGAGATAGGTTAGGACGCAAACGTAAGGATCGAGGAAGCCGTCAGGTATGTGCATGAGAGTCAACTCGGGCATAGTAACACTTTTCTTCAAAATGGTGTTACCAAGAATTTAAAGCTTTCGAAGAATCGTTTTGTGATGTCGCATCAACAAAAGATGTCTAAATTTCAGTGCATGTGGCATTGGCTTGAACATATATCTGCCTCTGGTCTAAAACATGCACAGATACCTCAACTGGGCTGGAAGAAATGTCGGCAACAAAAGACATGAAATAGGTTCCATTACCATAATCGATGACGGTGTAGTTATTCTGTGGACCAGGCGTTAACCAATCGTCCAGATTCTTGTAATACAACATGAGGTTCTCAGCCAAAGCAGGGTTTCCTTCATTTAACAGATTGCATGTAACGTTAACTTGTTTGCTGCTACCCTGCATTCCCTTGTATGTGCCTTGAATCAAAAGGGTAGTGGTTATGTTTATTGCATATTTGAGGTCGACATCTGCCCCTCGATCCAGTAATTGAAGGGTGAAGTTTGCGTAGGCTCCTGAAACTCCGAGACCATTGGTTCCCCAAGAAATCCAGATGCCCGATGAGTAGGGACTAATCTCCCTAATGGTAAAGTTTAGGATGCACTTTCCAAACTGGTACCGACTTCCAACAAAAGAAGACCATCTTTCAAGGTTGTTTCTGAAAATTTGGTTTGTTCCTCCTTGAGAAACGTTCGCTAGGGACCCAACCACAACATGTTCAGAACCTGCTTCAAGAGCCAAAATGAAATCGCTGAAAGAATTTTGCTTTCCTTCATCTAGGGCTTTTCCTAAATCGTAAACGTAAAGTTCGGTTGACAATAACAGCAGAGCTATGACTAGAACGCCCACCAGAAGAACTTGCCCCGAACAACTCTTTTTTCTCATTTTCTCACTCCGTGAAGGCCAACTGTAACCGAACTAAATAAAAATAGCATTCTGTACTTTGACTGGCACATGGATATTCGATGGAAACAACCTTTTGACCCCTTAAGCCGTTGCCTACCGTGGAATTGTTGATTTGGTACATTGCATCGTCATAGACTGTAAGGTTGTAGGAAACGCCGACGGGCAACAAGATTTTAAGACTCTCCGATAGGGCTGTCCAATTCCTTTCATCGACCAACCTTCCAAGGGTGCCGTCGCTGTCTAGTTCTATCAAAGCTTGCATTCCTGAAGTTGACAACAATTTTTCATCATTGAAATTTCTTGATGGAGAAAACGTTATGGAGATAATTGAAGTCGAGAATATGACTAGGACTGCCAAAAAGGCTTCTAACATTCTGATTTGCCCTTTTTTGTTGAACATAACTATCGAGGTCCCAAAAATTTTACGGTAAATTCGTAAAGAGCCGATTTTATGGTCACGATGTAGGTTAATGAGACGATTTTCGCCGCGACATCCAAGTCACCGAGGTCAGCTCCCATTTCTATTGGCAGTTGGGGATATGAAACCCACTCAGCAAAGGTTGATGATCCATTAAATCCTGTAATCGCTAATATCATGGGACTTGCATCCAAAAGATGTGGAAAACGGTATTCCGCTGTTTGGTTGTCTCCCGCAATCTGAGTCATTTCAAAAGTGTAGTTGTAGGTGAAGACTTGTGCCCTCAAAACTTCTTCGTTAGAGTATGAAAAAGATGCGTTCAATGTGTAATTTAGAGGGCTTAATCTCATGAAAGTTCCGTTGGGCTCGGGAGGCGACGAATTATGGCTGAAGGGGTAAACGTTGAAAGCCACAATCTGAGTTTCGATTTTTGCAAAAGATACGAGAAGCGCTGTCCCATTTGCTGAGTTTGGAACGGTGACACTCACTGAACCGTTTCCACTAGGTGAAGTTGATGAAACCACATCATCAATGTAATCTTTCGAAATGACATAGCAACTCAGCTGAGCTGAAATTGGCAACTCTGATTTCTTTGTTATAATTTCAAAGGTGTATGTTGTTTCGTTTCCATCCGTTGAGTTTGAAATCAAATCTACAGAAAGGTCGAACAGAGCCTTGATTTCTATTCTTAAAGCAACGTCACGAACTCCAAAGGCTTCTAGAATCTGAAGGTATGTTAGGGAGTAAGCGTTTTCAAGGTTTAGACGTGAAACCTTGTCAATGTCAAGCTGGTAGGGATGTGAGGAGTTCGCCAAGGCCAAGCCAAAACTGCTCGGAACAACCTCTGAAGTGGATCCCCAGTTTTGGGGCATTCCTGGATTTAGGAGAATATACTTGGCAAGCTGCTGGTAACGTTCAACGTCGTTTTTGTGGGAAAGCTCGTTCAGGTACGGATTCAAAGTTGTCGACGTGATGGCTATGGCTGAAGAAGCTAGAATAATCATAATTGAACAAGCTAGAATAGTGTCTATGGAGGAAGCTGGCATCTACAATATCCCTACCATAAGACCTGTCAGGAAGTTCTGAGAAATCAAGAGTGATAGGTAAGATGCGACTATAAGCATTGCCGAATATTTGAAACCTGCCGCGAAGATTCCTTCGCTGATTTTGCCTATGAAGAGTCCTGAAAGCCAGCACTGGAAGATGATTCCAGCAGAGAAAATGTCTACATGCGACTGTATCGTTACAAAGGGCGTTTCAGCTAAGCCTGGATATGACGCTTGGGTAAGAATATAGATCATGGATGTGATGGTAACAGCCATCAAAATGCTCCAAATAAAAGACAAAATAATGTAAGGCTTAAGCATGGCGCGCTTATTTTTCTCGATGTCTCTACTCTTCTCACTGTATTCAGATAAAATCTCAAGGGCAGTTGTTGAACCTCCACCAACCTCTATGGTTTCAACCAAGATTAAGAAGTTAACAAGCACCGGCCAACTTTGAATTTCTCTTTTTATGTTTCTAAAAATCTTTCTTAGGGATATTCCCCATTCAAGCTGATCTTTGATTAGCCTCAGCTGTTCGGAAAACTTTCCATGACCCTTTCTCTTCGACGCATGTATGATGCTCTTCTCAGGCGAAAGCCCAGTCTTCCTAGCTTCAGTTACATCCCGGAGAAAACTTGGCATCCCCTCTTCAGCTGAAAAGTTCCTTTTGGCAATTTTATGGTAACTAATTGCTGGAGGTATCGAAATGATCAAGAGACAAACTGATACCAAGGTTGGCAAAGGCAATAAGCGCGTTATAAATCCAAGTTGGGGTACAAAAACCACTGCGAGAATTAAGCCTAAGGTACCAATTATCGGAAATAATGCTCTATGGTAGGGCTCCTTAACACCAACAAGGGTACTCTTACGCATTTTGTGGGCAATCGCCATAAATAGAAGGGAAATTAGTGGCGTTGCAAAGAAGATCAACACGTAGATGTCTGCTGAAGTACTTGGCGTAGCGCCTATTTCCAAAGCAAAGGAAGTTGAATAAACTACTATAACAAGAAGATACATGCATAAGGTTACGATCAACATAACTGAATAAACCTCCACCAGTGTTCCCAACTTTTCGATGGATCGATTTTCATCGGCACTTCGCATTTCGAAGATGGACCGTAGCTTACTGTTAAGAAAGCTTACTAGATTACCGCCACTTTTCACCGATGAAACATATCCTGCTAAAAAGTCACGGTACAGCTTTGACTTTGTCTCCTCAGCCTTTTTGTACATGACCGTAAGTACATCATATCCTAAAACCTCGACTTGCCGAATAACCTCTTCTGCCTCTTTTTGAATTGTTGGAAGAAGACTGATGGAACGCAATTTTTTCCAGCCTTCATAAAGTGTAACTCCACTGGCTGCCATTACGGTGAAAATCATTGCGACGAAGGGAAGCTCGCTGTCAATTTGGCCAGCCTGTTTCCTTAGCAGAGGGCTTAAGATGCGACTAATTCCGTTTCTTGGGTTGGAAGATGGCATGGTCTCACCGGCTGAGTTCTGCAGAAAACTTTTCATAGAGAGAAGGGGGGCTGTGATAATATTTGCTTAAATAATTGTTGAGACTGCGGTAGTCTCTTATGTTTTGTTCTGCCATCCACAGTAGCACTTCTTTGCGATGCTCTAGTTCGCGTGTTAACCTCTCCATGGATACGCTTAGGCTTCTAGCTATGTTCTTAAGCAAAAAACTGTTCGACAAGTTCTCTTGGAAAGTGTCTGTGGGTGGATCCCAAGTGAATATGTCATGAATGGTGTCTGCATTTTTTATCTCTGAGACGCGAATAAATTTTCTACTGGATAATCGTTTTCCAGATGATTGGTCAAAGATGGGTGGTCTAACGTGTTTCACCACGATTGCGCAATTCATTAGCGGAATGATTGCAGGCGGAATGTTCATGGGTGGCTGGGTGAGCCTTTTGATGGCTGTCTCCACATCTTCGGCGTGAATTGTGCAGAGTCCGCCATGTCCTGTAGCCAGGGCTTGAAAGAGTACATAGGCTTCTTCTCCACGAATTTCACCTACAATTATTAAGTCTGGTCGGTGCCTCACAGCCGATTTAATGAGGTCGAATAAGGAGATTCCACCTTCGCTTTCAATTCCAAAGCCTGAACGTGAAATTGTTGAGACCCAGTTTTCATGGGGTAAATTGATTTCAGCTACCTCTTCAACTGAAATTATTTTATGGCTAGGGCGGATTAAGCAAGCAACGGCGTTCAAAGATGTTGTTTTGCCTGCCCCAGTGGCTCCTATCATCATTAAAGAAATTTTGTTTTCCACCAGTAGCCACAGATATGCGGCTATGTTTTCGTCTATTGTTTCATTTTTGATCAAGTCGATTATGGTGAAGGGGTCCTCACGGAATTTTCTGATAGTGTAACTTGTGCCAGCTGGTGTGACTTCCCTTCCATACGACACAGCTAGACGATGTTTACCAGGCAAGGTGACATCCACGATCGGGAAAGCGATGCTGACGTGTTTTCCTGCCTTATGAACAATTTTCATTACAAAGTCTTCTAATTCTTCTTCGTCGGTGAAATAGACGTTAGTTTTAATATTCTCATATTTTCTATGCCACAAGAAAACTGGTCTGTTGACGCCACTACAGCTGATGTCTTCAACGTCTGGATCAAACATCAAAGGATCGATCTTTCCGTAGCCTGCGATGTCTTGCTCCAAATAATGCATGATCTTTTTGGTTCCTATGGAAGATATCGATCCAAGTATTTTTGGATGGCGGTCCATTATTTCTGGCAACTGTTTGTGGAAAGACTGGGTTAGACTTTCTTCAGCTTCAGGGGCTCTTAGTTCGTATTCTAAAACGTTTTTCATTCGGGTGTAGGCTTCTCTTTCCTCTAGAGATAAGGGGAGTTCGTCAACTATGTAAAGATACTCTGTTGTGTCTTCGTTCTGGGCTATTAAAGCGTAGGAAAATGGTGGTTTCAGGGGGTATGATTCTAATTCGAAGTATCCTTCAGGAACCTTTTTTCGTTTAACGTCTAAATATCCCGCTAAGGCTTCTTCTGGCAAAGTTTTCTCCGCATCTTCTTCCCCTTTATCATAGTGTTTTCGCTTTTTCAGCTTCATTTAGCTGTTAACCTCCTGCAGATCCTAGATTCAGCTGAGGAATCGAACCGTTCATGTAACACTCTAGTATTGCTGATCCATGTCCTCCAATGTAGTATCCTGAGGTTGATGCTTTTTTAGGGAGGAAAACTTGGTATTTTGTTCCATCTTCCCCCAATTGTCCTAAGGCACCTTCTACCCAAACGTTTGATGTATCGTTTTGAACTCTTATCCAGTATTCTCGGTAGCCGATTGTTGGAGGCAGTTCAATAAAGATGTAGGATGTTGAATTTGTCGTGGTCGCTAGTGTTAAAAGTTCATTTCCTTTCGCTGCAACATGGTCTAGTATGTTCTTGAGTTGTTTAATTTCGGGTATGGTTCGCATAGTGTTTGCGTAGGAACTATATGAAGAAATGAGGAGGATGCTGACTGTTATTAAGGCGAGGAAGGTGTAAAGGTGACTTGACGGTACCGACGGCAAACAATCACACTCCAACTCTCTGTAACCGAATGTTGCAGGTCACTACCTCCACATTCACGAAGGCTCCTTCTATGTTGCTTGATATGGGAAGTGAAACTTCGCCAGTGACTCCGTCAAAACTGACTTTGACTAAGAGAGAATTGATTGGATAAGAAAAATTGTAGCTTCGGGAAGAGGATGTTACGTTTAAACATGCAATTTCAAGGTAGAAGTTTCCCTGAAGTGTAAGGCTCTGAGATGAGTTAAGGTTGATAACGTAGATTCGCACGTTGTTAATGGGCTTTCCACCGCTTGATCCAACTTCGGCGGAGGAGGCCAATGGGCGGTAGCAGAGGGTTATCTCTGGGTATTCCGCACCTTGGGAAATGTAGAGTTGTGTTGTTGTGAACCTGCTTTGGTTAATAACAACACGTTTGTCGCCTTCCAAGAAGAGATTGTCCTCTTGTGATTCCGATGAGGGTAATTCATAGACTGCTCTGCCAACTGAACTGTTAAAAACAATGTCATAGAATGAATTGTCGGTAAGGTTTATGAGTAGACTTTTTGCCTCTGGCTCCACTCTGAGTTTGCCTCCATAGTCGTCGAAGGAGTAGACTTGAGAGGAGCCGGGAGACCAGGCTACGGAGGAAATGGAATCTTCGAGGTAGAGCATTCCTTGTTTTGCCGCTGAGACCTTTAGCAACAGGCTTTTGCTGTTTATTCTGCTAACTGCAAGAGAATATGTTAACGAGATGATGAATGAAAGGGAAACAAGTAAAATGAGAAATGTAACAGGGATTGCCATCCCCCTTTTTGAAAGCCAAAATCTTGAAGGCGCTTTCTTCGGGCGCCTACAGTTCGCAGCGCTATTCATTCCTCTAGAAAAACAATTAGAAAGGAGAATAGAGGCTTTTTGTCTCTTTTTCTTTGAAAAGCGCCTCATATTGACTTTCTCCGGCAGAGAGTTCATTGGCGTAAAAATAAGATGATTTGTGTGTATTTGTGTACTACACACCAAGCGGCGAAATCGCTTGTTGAATCCGTTTGTTCTAGTGACTAAAAAAAGAAAAAGGAAAAGAAAAAAGAAGGGGGGTGTTTAGCTGGCGGATTCTACGTTGACTTCTACTTTGTATTGGGCGCTGGCGGTGAAAACGGTCATGCTGCACGTAACACCTATGTCGTCTACGGACATGGTTCCTGGAGAATCAATGTACACGATTAAGCATTCACCCGATCTCAAGGATAGGTCTGCTGCAGCGTTGGTGTAGCCAGATGCTGACAGGTTGCCTATAAGCGACAAATCTGCGGTTGGCGCTGTACTTGTTCTGTTGAACCATACACTTGTCCAGTCTATGTCCTGACCGCGGACCTGAACTTTGTCGATGAGGGTGTCCCTACCGCCAATGTTCACAATGACAAAAGCGGCCTGTGCGAAGGAACTATTTGTCCATATGTGAGGCTTACTTATTCTCAGGTTTTCTTCTTGTACTCTTGTTGTAGTCATGTTTATGGCGTAGTAAGTGACGACCGTTGCCAATAGAACCGAAACTACCAGGATAATCAGCGTTGTTACCACTGTGCTAAGCCCTTTCTTACCCTTCAGAAGGCTTCTCATTTTTGTTTTCTCCGACAGAAGGTTCAGTTCGGTGGAAATAAGACGATTTGCGCGTAGATGTGTACTACACTCAGAAATATCTGGGGCTTGTTAACGGAATTTCCATGCAAATTAAAGGAAAAAAGAAAGGGGGTGTTTAGCTGGCGGATTCTACGTTGACTTCTACTTTGTATTGGGCGCTGGCTGTGAAAACGGTCATGCTGCACGTAACTCCTATGTCCTCAACAGATATTGTGCCTGGCGAATCAATGTATATAACTAAGCATTCGCCTGACTTCAAAGATAGGTCTGCTGCGGCGTTGGTGTAGCCAGATGCTGACAGGTTGCCTATAAGCGACAAATCTGCGGTTGGCGCTGTACTTGTTCTGTTGAACCATACACTTGTCCAGTCTATGTCTTGTCCTCGCACCTGAAACTTGTCGATGAGGGTGTCCCTACCGCCGATGTTCACAATGACAAACGCAGCCTGTGCGAAGGAACTGTTTGCCCATATGTGGGGCTTGCTTATTCTCAGGTTTTCTTCCTGCACTCTGGTAGTGGTCATATTTATGGCGTAGTACGTGACGACCGTTGCCAATAGAACCGCAACCACTAGAATAATCAGCGTTGTTACCACTGTACTGAGGCCTTTCTTCCCTTTCAAAAGACGCCTCATTTTTGTTTTCTCCTTTAGAGATAACCGCTTGAAAAAATATGGCGATTTGTGCGTAGAAGAATGTTACACACAAATGTTGGTTGAGATGTTTACCTTAAAATCTCGGTTTCTTTGGGCAACTCAGCGTCAGATGATGATATTTTCGTGTTCCACAACTCCAAGAAGAGCGTTTTCAAGGCTTTAATAAAAGCATCATAGTTCGTCCAGAGGAAAGAAATTTTTTCCCTCTTTCTCCGCATTCCAGAATCTTGGATACCGTTGCCATTTTTGATGGAAAAAAGAAGCTGCTCTTGGTCAGATATTACGAAACTTGGAAGATCCTCAACATTTGAAAACAAGTACTTCACATCAATCAACTTCATTTTGTCTGCAATGAAACGGCTTTTCGGTGAATGATTGGTTAGAAGCCGAACCTTAACATTCTTCCTAGAAACTTTCTCTAGGTTGTCTGTAAAACCAGAATGGTAGAGGCGCATAAGATCCAAATCAGGGGCCAGCACGTAGATTTCTTCTCTGGTTCTCTCGAGGATTTCATTGGCTTTTATAATCATCTGCTCTTCCCCCTCTAATATCTGAAAAATCTCCTTGTTTTGAGGTTCCACCTTCTGTTGAGGAATAGAAAACCAGAGGTCAATGAGATTTTTCCTCTGTCTTTCCAGAAGTTGTATCTTTAGTTTTTTGGCTTTTATAAGAGTGTCAAAAGCTTCCTCGAAAGGTGTAGCCATAAATTTCAAGGGTTTCTCTAGAATAGAGGATATAAGGCCTCTTTTTTCCAGATCCCGTAAGATTCTATAAGTTTCGGTTCTATGAAGAGAGAGAGCATCTGAAATTTCACGTGCCTTACGCATTCCAGACCTTGCAAGATAAATATAAACTCTAATTTCGTTTCTTGAAAGGTCAAATTTGAGAAACGTGTCCTCAATAATCTTAAGAGACTTAAGCGGTTCCTTATCTCTTCTCAAAAGTTTCCATACGCGGGCATTCTCGTCGTATAGGCTGACTGGATGTTCAATTTTTTCGTTCAGTATTTCCACGAATACCACAGCCTTATTTCGATTCGAATCGAATTCCGATTTGACTCTCGATTAGAACTTATCCTATATTTTATACTTCTGAATTCAAAATATGAATTGGAGATATAGTTGAGGAGAGTGCGGCGAAACAAAATGGGGAACAACCGGGAGCGCGTTCTATTTTTTGGGAAGTATTTGGTTCCAAAAAATAATATTTGGTTAAAAAGGATGTGCCTTTTGTTCGGTTTTATTTTGTTAGATTACTTTGCAACATTGGCCTTTTGCATCACCCCAATGAAAGAGGCTAATCTACATGTGAGGGTTTTCATGGAGAATTATGGTATCTTTTTGGGTTTAACAGCATTTGTTTTTCTTATTAACCTTCCAATATACTTAATTTTATGTTTTAATTCTCACGTCATCAGCTTGCCTGCGCAGTTGTCAAAAATAGTGAATCCCTTGGTTGACGTGATTTTTGCATGGTTTTTAGCTGGAGCTCATTTTAACGGTGCTGCGAGTTGGTTCTGGACTGCTCCGGGCTTGATACGGCAAGTAACCGGTTTTGGCATCTATTTAGTTATTGCTATTGGCATGTATTTTGAGGAGTTGGAGACGTAGAAAAAGCGAACAACCCGCTATCCTTAACGAACCATTCTGGATGTGTAGCAGAGTGTTACATACAAATTTTCTTATTTTCTGAAACTCCGCTAAATAACTGAAATCAAGATTCAATTAACCTTATTGGAGAAATACGCGTTTTGGGAAAAAAGAAGAGCGAAAAAGAAGCGGAAGAAGCGAAAGAGGGCGATTTTTCAGAGGAAAGAACAGATTACGAGGATTTTTATTCTTTTCTTTTCGGTGATCAATCTTCAGAAACGTTAGATGAAACAATGGTGGAAAAGGCAAAGGTAGAGATTGAAGGGAAATTTCTAGATTCTCTAAAAGTCATAAACGAAGAAATTCTCCAACTAAGCGAGTTTCTAATAGAAGACAAAAAACTGGCTCAGGAACTATGTAAACTTATAAAACCTGTTCTCAAACATTTGAATTTATCCTTTGTCATATCCCCAAAAGCAATCCCCCTTTTCGAAAAAACAGAACAAATCATTCTAAACGAAGAAGGACGCCTAATTTTTATACACGATAAAAACAAGGTAGATTCTAAAGCTTTAGAAGAATATTCACCAGAAATTATCTTGATCGTATTTTTGGACATCATCCCAAAACTTGGGAGACTACTGAAATTATACAGAAAAAAAGTCGGAATGAGGGTTAACTTTTTTGAAAAAATATATCGCGAACTGGAGAACGTCAACAGAACATTTGTAACTTCGAATCAAAGACGTGATGAAAGCCTGGAAGAATCCGTTGAGGTAGATGGAGTGAAGAAAATCCTTTTCTTAAAGGGTAAAGATCACGAAGGAAAACCAGCTTCTTCAAACGCAAAACCAATCTAGAGTTGTGAGAAGACGGTGGATAGCTTGGTTACAGAAATACGAAGTTTCTATTCGTTGAAGGAACTGAGTGAAAGCCTCGAGGAAGAAATCAACTCTTACAAAGATATGGCGGAGGACTACAGTCAACGGTTAGGATCCTTTCTCAGAGAGATGGAAGCAACCCACGGCAACGAAGAATGGTTTAAAAAAATATCCGTACTTCAAAAATCTTCCAAGAAGAAAAGTAAAGGCAAAGAGAAACCAAGTTCATCATCGGGATGGATTGAATTCAAAGATATTCTGCTTTCCAAAGAGGACCAAGGGGAAGCCCAGATACTCTTTGAAGCCATAGAAGAGATTAATGATAAGGTCACACAATTAGAAAAAATTAGAGACACCATCGAAGACTTAAAACGGCTCGGTTTAGGAGAAGACATACTTTACATAACCTACGTGCGCGACGAAGTTCCGGAACGAATCGTTCTGCGTAAAAGAGGAGAAAAGGGAACCGCGGAAAAATTTGAATTTATGGCCACGTTTTCTGCCTCTAAAGGATTATGAAACTCGAAACTTACGTGATTACATAGTCGTGCTGTATTCTATGAAGGCCTTAGCAAATTTCTTCATTAGTTCGTAGGGGTTTTCAACGACACAATTTGTTCGAAAATATTTTTCTACTGCTTCGTTCTTGACCCCGATTCCAATAACACCGATGCCTGACCTTTCAATCTTCTTTACTTTCTCAGCCAATTCTTCTTCGATGTTTTCGTAGCCTGAAGGAAAGAAATCTGATACAACCACTAAGACTTTAGATTCTTCGAGGCGCTTTTTTAGAGCTTCTGCCGCCAACATTATTCCGTCTGGCAGATAGGTTAATCCACTGTGTTTTAATCCTCCTATCCTAGCGCGTATGCGACTAGTATAGACTTCTGAAAAATCTTTAACTATGTAGAATTTGTTGCTGAAAGCAAAAACGCCCCAAGCCGTCTTATCCAATAGAAGTTCGTTTGCTACTTCCGCTAGGCATAAAACGATGCCTCGGACCTCTCCGTGGAAATAGTTTAGGCTACGGCTTGCGTCAATAAGTATCGCCCAAGCTTCCACCATGCTTTGTAATTCTTCAAGGGTGAAAACATCCGTGCGTGGACTTTTACTAGCAACTACTTGTATTGCTTCTTGCAAATCCAATAATCCAGTTTCATGTCTAAAGTCGTCACCGTAAAGGTTTCTTAGAAGGCGAAGTTTGTTTAAGATACGCCTTATGGGACCCGCCAAATACGTTTTACGGCGTAGATAATCGGTGTAATCTTCCTGTGGAAACTCAAAGGAGGAAAAATGCGTGGTGCTGCCTAGACTTTCGAAGTTTTTCAGAATCCTCTCTTGGGCAAGTTTTCTTGATTCCCACGTAGAGAAAACCTGAGAAACTTCGTTCTCAAATAATCTTTCCCTGAAATCGTCTTGCTCCAGTTTTGATCCAAGCCTAACCAAAGCATGCTCCAGAGTTTCTTGTATTTCGTCCTCTGCAGGTATTCGATTCTCGTAGAAAACAGAGTTCATTCCATGATCTTCGGTGTAAGGCAGAGAAGGCACTTCGGATGGTTCGCCGTATCTAGATAGCCTCTTGTACATGTCATCAACTAATTTCACTTTTCTATGGTTAATGCTCTCTGAGTTGGGTCCTTCGGTTTTGCCAGCGCTTAGTTCTTTATAGGTTAGATCCTCGATTTCACGAAGACATCCAACCAGATAGTCAACATCTTTCTGCATTTCTTTTGGTAAAGTTCCTTTGATCATTCCAGTTGTGAAGGAGGAGAGTGTTGAAGTCATTACTTGGAGTGGGTCGTTTGGAATGGAAGACGATGTTTTTAATCTGAGATATGAGATAGTGTTTGCGTAGACTATGTCTGGTATCAGGGGAGACCAATGTGCTCTAAGATGGGCGTTCGTCATGGCGTCTTCAAGGGTGCTTACGATATACGTTGCCAAGTTCATGTTCTTATCTTTCGCCCAGTCGGCATATATCTCGAAATCAGAAAATCCAGCGTGGAGACTAAGATGGTAAACAGAGGCTTTGAATAAATGCCATAAAATCCTTCTATGTTCCGCATTTTTTGAGTCAAAAACCATTCCATGGAGACCGGCAAGATTGTTGCGTAATATTTTGGGTTTCGCCAAGCATATGACATAGCCTTGTTCGTCTTTTCCAAGGATTGGAAATGAAATGTTGTCTCGGAGGAGAATTTTTATTTCTTCTTGTTTTTTCCTTGTTATCTGAAAAGTGTTCGTCCATGCGTATTCATAGAAGTCCAAGCCTAAAGCCCACTTGAGTTATCAATTACGTTACAAAATTTGCCTGAACTATTCGCCTAACTATATCCTGTATTTCTGCCTCATCGCTTGTCATGCCGACAATGGTTTCTTCGGCTGCTACTAGGGGAGTGCAGCCATCCGAAATTAAGGTTGCCCAGTTGATTAGGTCTCCGGGTGAAGGACCATAGGGTATGTCACCTGCTTTATATTGTCTTCGAAGTTCTGCCCCAATTCGAACTATCCTCTCTGCTGTTTTTTCGTCTACCCTACTGCGTTTTTGAATGAGTTGAATTTCGTCGGGAGATATTTTTTCGCCGACACTTAGGTAGTCAAAGTTGATCCAGACTGACATTCTGCGTCGAAATGCGGCGTTCAAGGGTTTTGTGCCAACGAATTCGCTTGTAAAGGGGTTCATGGCGATTATGACGTATCCATAGGGGTGGCGAGGAACAATTTCGTTGTCCTTTTCTGTGAGAACAATATGTCCTCGCGTATCGAGAATTGGATTCAACCGTGTTGCGATGTCTTGTTTCATCATGTTTGCTTCGTCTAAGTATAGAATTCCTCCGTGCCTACACCACGAAATTATCTGTCCGTCGATCCAGTTTTCCTTGCCCAGCCCGATGTACCTTCCAAACATGTCGTAGGCTGAAGTCTGTAGTCCACAGTTGATTTCCCATAGGGGTATGTCGGCAATTTCCGCTACGATGTAGACCACATGGGTTTTTCCGGTTCCACTGGGGCCTATTAGGGAGCACTGTTTGAAGTAGTAGAGGGCACGGGTGATTCGTTCGACGTATTTTTCTCCCCGGTCTAGGTATTCCGGTGTATTTTGGGGTATCAAACTTCTAACAGATTCTGGAAAAACGTAATTTGGATGTAAGTCGTATTTTTCTACGCCGTATTTTGATATAAGAGGAGACTTGGGGACGGGCTTCGCGAGTGAAACACGTATCCGTGTATCATTTATTGCTGTTTTAATCTGCGTCTGTTTAAGTTGCGTTGCCTCGTCTTTTTTCTGCAGTCCTTGATGGCCAAAGGAAGGCAAAGAGATGACCTCCTCTTGTGTTTCCCTAAAAAGAATATGGAATATTGTGATTTAAACATTATGACTCAAGACAGTGGTTTACAATTCCTTACGGAAAATGTGTGTAGCAGGCGTATACACACAAAAGGGAAAAAAAGGAGGCCAAAGACTAGAGGGTTAGGTTACCACAACATTGCGTTTAGCCTCTTTGCAGGTTAACTAAGGCGGGGAATCAGTCATTTCAGCGGAAAGCAATGCTTCCACGGTTTCAGTCGAGGTCAATATTCTCGGTTTGCGAGGGGCAAAACTGGGCGGGGGAGAAGAATCTCTTGCAGTGAATTTTGATGTGAATGTGAAGCTGGAGGAAAAGGAAAGAAGAAGCGGTAGCCTAGTCGTCGGTTTCGTGTTAACTGTGGGTACGAAACCTAGCGTAGCAAAATTTGAAGTGGAAGGAATAGCAACCCTGGAGGGTAAAAACCCGGATATAGAAAGGTTGTTGGAGGTGGATCCGAAAACTAAGATACCCTTACTGCTCCATAGGGTTTACCAACGTGTTTTCACGTCAACATTTCTTTTAGCCACCCTTCTAGGCACGTCTTATCCTCCGCCTGACCTGTTTTTCTCCGGTGAAATGAACAAACCGGGATCAGAGAAACCAGTTGAGTGGAAGGAGAAAGCGGGAGAAAAGCCTGAGGAGAAGAAGGAAATAGCTAAGCCGAAGCCGAAGACCTAGCGCTGATAGTAGAGAGTCATCACTGAATGAAACTATAGACCATGACGTTTCCAACCTGGCTTACGTTTCTCTAGAAAAGCCTTGGCACCTTCACTGAACATGTCGCCCCTCATAAACATGGACGCAGCCATCTCCGCCTCTATACGTAGAGCCTCTTCAAGGGGACGTCCAGTTCCTCTGACCATAGCCTCCTTGTCCGATCGTATGGCTCCTTGAGGAAGTTCGCAGATAGCCTCAGCTAGCTCACGAGCCCTATCCATGAGCTTCTTCGGAGGCACAACCTCCGTAACCAGTCCCATACGCAACGCCTCTTGAGCATTGAAACGTCGACCGGTTATGATAAGCTCTAAGGCTCGCCCAAATCCAACTATCAAGGGAAGCCTTACAGTGCCGCCGTCAGCAAGAACGACGTTCCACCGTCGCTCCAAGAAGCCAAACTCAGCGTTTTCGGATGCAATGCGAATGTCGAGGGACAGGGCTGTTTCAAAGCCTGCGGCGAAGCAGTAGCCGTTAATAGCGCCAATAGTAGGCTTGAAGATGTCTAAACGGCGTGTGTAGCCGCATGGTCCAGGTGAGTTGTAGAGGGCAACTCGAGCCTTGTCGTAGTCCATGAGTTCTTCGAGGACGCCAGTCCCGAAGGCAGCGTCTTTCAGGTCCCATCCACTACAGAAAGCTTTGTCTCCAGCTCCTGTCATGATGGCGACGAAGGCATCCGTGTCATCTCGAAAAGTTTGCCAAGCCTTCTGGAGTTCTTTGGCGGTTTCCCAGTTGATGCAGTTGCGAACCTCAGGACGGTTGATGGTTATGGTTACGATATGGCCATCCTTCTCGTAAAGAATATTCTTATAGGACACAAAAACACCTCCCTTTACATTTTGTTCGCCAACGAACTTCTCACAGATTTGGATGTTGTTAGAAGAGCAGTTTCTTATCTATCCATTCTGGGAACCACTTGTAATATTTCAGCGGCTTCGCTTTCTTCAGCCCCTTGTACGTTGCCTTCGTCAACACGATGGTGCCTCGCCCATCTTTGTACAACTTGACGAGCCCTTTAGCTTCAAGGGATGTTAACAGTTTGTCAAGCTGATCATCGCTTACGCCTGCCAGCCAAACTTTCATGTCCTCGCGGCTCATGTATATGCCCGGATTAGCCCGGTAATCTTCTGCCAGAACCTCAAGTATAGCTTCCTCATTAGTTTCTTTAGTAGCCTTTGGTTGAGTGGTTGAGATTGGGACTCCCAACTTTTCATGTATGCGGCGGAGCGGCATCTTCAATTCTTCCCTCATGGCTCGCAACCCCTGCCTATAGAGAACTATTCTCATAACCTCGTTGCTTCCAGCGGCTATTGTGTTGACCTTTGCATCCCTCGACATACTCTCGATAGGATAGAATTTCGTCCATCCATCTCCACCCATAACCTGAACCGCATCGCTTACAAGTTCTTCGAAAGCCTCTGAGGCGTAGAGTTTGGCGTTGGTTGCCTCCAGAATCGCTTCCTCTTTCATGTCCATTAAGTGGGCTGCGTGGTAGACGAGCAGACGGGCAGTTTTCAGTCTTGCGATCATGTCAGCGATTTTAAACTGGTTAACTTCAAACTCGATGGTTGGCATGCCAAATTGAATTCGCCTCTGGGCATGGGCAACAGCGTATCGTAGAGATTCTCGCATGGAACCCAAAATTTGGGCGCTATAAACGGTTCTCTCGAAGTTCAGTCCGTCCATAAGTATCTTCCAGCCGTCCCCCTCGTTTGCCAGCCGATTTTCTACAGGCACCCTTACATCGTCAAAGTCTAGATACCCATTTGGAAAGCCTAACCATCCAGACAGTTCATTTATTCTCTCAACCGAGAAACCGGGCGTGCCTTTCTCAATGATCAAAGCGCTCAGATGCCTATACTTAGCTTTGTCCTCAGTACGATCACTGGTCCTCACATACACCAAATAGTTACTGGCTACGCCAGCATTACTTATGAACCTCTTCTTGCCGTTGACAATGTACTCGTCACCCTCACGCGTCGCTACTGTTTCTATACCAGCGGCGTCAGAACCAACACCAGGCTCAGTGATGCAAACTGCTCCCAACAACTCGCCCTTGGCAATTTTGGGCAACCACCTTTTCTTCTGCTCATCGGTGCCGAAGGCAAGCAGTTGTTCTGTACCGCCAAACATGGTTACGGCGTAAGAGTCTGTTAAGGCAGAGCATACACGAGCGAGTTCCTCAGCTATGATGCAACACCCGGTTACGCCTACATCTATTCCTCCAAGCTCTTTCGGGATTATGGCTCCATACCAGCCCTTTTTTCCGATTTCTTTTATAAGATCAAACGGAAATTCTCTCGTCCACGCTATTTCCTCTCCCTGCGGTATGTTCCGGTCCGCAAATTGTTTAGCTTCATTAGCAAGTTTCTTCTGTTTCTCGTTCCACCAAGGGTATTTTTCTACCATTTCTAAACACCACAGAGAGTATCAGTTAGGAATATGAAGGCACTTAAAAGTTGCTGGACTGCATTAACGCAAAATGATTATCTGGTCTCAACCCATGCAAGGAGCAACTATCTTGTCCTTTTAAACTCTTCCAAAAGATGAGGTAGAACCTCCCGAAGGTCTCCCACGATTCCTAGGTCGGCCACCTGAAATATGGGAGCGTTTTCATCCTTGTTCACGGCCACGATAACTTCAGAATCAAGTATTCCCACCGTATGATGCATTTCACCCGAGATTCCTAGGCCTATGTAAAGCTTCGGCCGTATGGTTTTGCCGCTCTGTCCGATCATCTGTTCCTCGCTTATCCAGCCCTCATCCATGGATGGTCTCGTTCCGCCAACGGAAGCCCCCAACAAAGCGGCCAGTTCTCTGATGGGCTGGAAGCCTCCCACTGCCCGCATACCCCACCCTCCAGCAACAACGACTTCGGCTCCTTCCAGAGGCTTTTCCTTAGGCTTTTCCTCAACCACCTGAATGGTTCTAGCCCTTAAATCGTCTTCAGTGATGTCTACGTCAACCTTCACGATGTTTCCCCTCCTTGACTCATCTCTGACTGGCTTCCTAAAAACCCCGGGTCTTACTGTGGTCATCTGTGGTCTATGGGTTGGGCAGACGACAACTGCCATGACTTTTCCCCCAAAACCAGGCACGATTTGCCGGAGATGCCGTTTTTCGTCTATTTCTAATTTTACCACATGAGCTGAAAGCCCGGTTTTTAATTTCACCGCTATTCTTGGGGCTAAGTCCATTCCGACCGCCGTCGCCCCTACAAACAGAATTTCAGGGTTATGCTGATTAACTAGGTCGGTCACTACCTTAGCATAGGCGTCGCTTTGATAAAATTCAAGGAGCGGGTGGCTGACCATGTGGATGTTGTCCGCGCCGTAGGCTATCAGTTCTTTGGCTAGCTTACGGACATTATGCCCAATGAGTATAGCGGTCAGGTCGACACCAAGTTTATTAGCTATTTCCATTCCCCCACCTAAAAGCTCTAGACTAACATTCAGCAACTTCCCTTTCCTTTGTTCAGCAAAAGCCCACACCCCCTTGTATTCTTCAGTCTCCTTGGTCATTTTATCCCTCCAAACTTAACAATCGTTTAAATGACTCCCAGTTCATGCAACCTTTGGACAAGTAACTTAACAACCTCTTCGGGTTCACCCTTCAGAATCTCTCCCTTTCTTCCTATTTCCGGACTGAATATGTCCACCACCTGTGTTGGGGATCCAGCCAACCCGATTTTCTCTTCCTCAGCCTCAATATCTTTGGCGGTCCAAACTTTAACCTCCCTCTGATGGGCTTCCAGAATTCCTGAAACCGTGGGGATTCTGGGAACGTTAATTTCTTTGGTTACGGCTATCACGGCTGGTAGCGTAACTTCAACTACCATGTAGCCATACTCTATGGAGCGTTCGACTCTCACCATTCCCTCGTTTGTGAATTCGATTTTTCTAGCCCGTGTTACATGTGGTACGTTCAAAAAATCAGCCAGTTGGGGTGGAACTTGTCCAGTGCTTCCATCCACCGTTTCGTTCCCACATAAAATCATGTTGAAACCTCCGATCCTCTTTATAGCCAACGATAATGAGTAGGAAGTTGACAGCGTATCGGCTCCAGCAAATGCCCTATCACATAAAAGTATAGCCTCATCGGCTCCCATGGCTAACGCTTCCCTACAGGCAAGTTCGGCTTGAGGGGGGCACATGCTTAACACTATGACCCTTCCTCCATACTTGTCTCGAATTCGCAAGCCCTCCTCTAATGCGTGTTTGTCCAGGGGGTTGATTACGGCGGGTACGTCCTCTCTTCTTATGGTTTTACTAATGGGGTCTATGGTGATTTTAGATAGGTGTTGAGGGTCGGGAACCTGCTTTATACAAACAATGACATTTAGGAAATTCAAGGAAACACCGTTTATATTAAAATAAAAAGTAGGGGGTTTAAGCGTACTTCCTCAGAACTTCCCTTACCATCACTAGTTTCATGATCTCTAATGTTCCTGCAGCCGATACGAGGGGCCAAGCGTCCCTCAGGAGGCGTTGCGGAACGTATTCCTTCAAAACGCCGTAGGCTCCAAAGATGTCTACCAGTTTCTGCGCGCACCTTACAGCTGCTTCGGTGGTCCAGAATTTTTGTAAAGAGTTTTCAGCGTCGCATCTAGCGCCTTGATCTCTTAACCAAGCTGCGTAGTAAGCCATCCATCTGCTGATTTCGTAGTCCATGTAAATGTCGGTTATGAGCCACTGGATGGCTTGAATATCGGCAATAGGCTTCCCATACAAAGTTCTTTTGTTGGCGTATTTTACGGCTTCTTCAAGGCATCTACGCACGATTCCTAGCGCTGATGCTCCAACTCCAGCTCTCCCGACGTTGCTTATGCAAGATAGGGCTATTCTCAAGCCGTCTCCAGGCTTTCCGATCATGTTTTCTGCTGGCACCTTGCAATTTTCTAGCACTACTTCGCCTGTGTTGCATCCTCTTAGTCCAAATTTGTTTTCTTCTCTGCCAGGCGAGAAGCCGGGTGTGCCCTTCTCTACTATGAAACAGGTTAGCTCCTTTTCGCCAGTTTTAGCTATGACGCCGCATACATCGCTTATGTGGGAGTTTGTTATGAAGCATTTCCTACCAGTGATAACGTAGGCGTCTCCTTCCTTTTTTGCCACTGTTTGTATGCCAAGCACGTCGGAGCCGCCTACTGGTTCTGTGAGAGCCAATGCCCCTATTTTTTTGCCCTTAGCCATGGAAGGTAGCCACTTCTTTTTCTGTTCTTCTGTTCCAAAGTAGATTATGGGAGACTCGCCTAAGTGATGTATCTGTAGGGTGTTAGCCATCGCTGCTGAAACCCTTCCTATCTCCTCAAGGATTATTATTCTGGCAATGTGGCCTACGCCGGTTCCACCATACTCCTTCGCTATTAACACGCCTCCGAACCCAAGCTCGCTCATCCTCTTTACCAAGTCCATTGGAACTTTGCCAGTTTCGTCCATCCAATCTACTTTAGGCGCAATTTCTTTTTCAGCGAAATCCCGCACTGTTTTCCTAAGCATTTCTTGCTCTGGGGTGAAGCTAAAATCCATTCGATCACCTGTAGGACTGTTACCTTTCAGAATTGTTTTAACCTTTTCGGGAAGTTTTTGATCCTGGCTGAGGAAACTATTCGTGTTTTTCACATAGCTCTATTAACACGCCTTTTGTGCTTGTGGGATGAAGAAAAACAATTTTCATTCCGTGGGCTCCAATTCTCGGTTTCTCGTCTATGAGTTGAACTCCCCTTTCCTTCAGTTTTTGCAAGGTCTCTTCGATTATTTCAACTTCTAAGGCTATGTGATGGATTCCCTCTCCCCTCTTCTCGATGAATTTGGCGATGGGTCCGTTAGGGTCGGTGGACTCCAGCAACTCGATTCTGCTTTCTCCTAGGGGAATAAAAGCAATTTTCACTTTCTGTTCCTTGACTTCCTCGATTCCCTCGATCTCCAAACCAAGAATTTCTCTATAAAATCTTGCTGCTTCGTTCAGGTCCTTCACCGCAACTCCGATATGATTTATCTTCCTTATCATTCTGGAACACTTCATCGACGCACATTTTCTTTAATATACTTAACAATGTTCTCGAGGGGGGTGCCTGGACCAAAAATCTCCGCGATGCCTGTCTCCTTTAGTGGAGGTACGTCCTCTTCTGGTATTATGCCCCCTCCAATTACTAGAACGTCGTTAACTCCTTTCTCCTTGAGGAGTTTCGTTACCTTTGGGAATAGAGTCATGTGGGCGCCTGTTAAGTGGCTTAGACCTATGACGTCAACGTCCTCCTGTATGGCTGTTTCCACTATTTGTTCCGGAGTCTGACGGATTCCAGTGTAAATGACCTCCATCCCAGAATCTCTTAGGGTCCTGACCAGAACCTTAGCTCCTCTGTCGTGAAGATCTAGTCCTGGTTTCGCTATCAGAACCCTTATCCTTCTTTTTGATTCCATTTTTTTCTTTACCTCCGTAAGCTATGTCTCAGACGATTGTCGTTGCTTTGTATTCACCAAACACCTCTCTTAATGAATCTGAGATTTCTCCATTGGTTGCATAGGCCTTAACAGCTTCAAGTAGGAATGGCATCAGGTTCTCCTTTCCTTCCGCAGCCTTTCGAAGTTTTTCAAGCGCTTCTTTCACTTTCTTTCCACTCCTTTCTGCCCTCACTTTTCTCAGTCTTTCTATCTGTCTTTTTTCGGCTTCTGGGTCTATTCTTAGAATTTTAATGGGCACCTTGGCGTCTGTAACGAACTCGTTTAATCCCACAATTGTTCTTTTCCTACCTTCTATTTCTCTCTGATACCTATAGGCGCTGTCGGCGATTTCTTTCTGATAGAATCCTTTTTGGATGGCTGACGGCGCTCCTCCCATTTCATCTATCTTTTCGATATATTCTAAGCTCTCCTCTTCTATCTTATTCGTCAAATATTCCACAAAATAGGATCCGCCCAAAGGATCAACCGTGTTGGCTACTCCACTTTCGTAGGCTATGACCTGCTGAGTTCTCAGGGCGGTCATTACGGCGGTTTCGGATGGTAAAGCTAAGGCTTCGTCGAAGGAGTTGGTATGCAAAGACTGGGCTCCACCAAGCACAGCAGCCAACGCCTGCATCGTTACCCTTACAATGTTGTTGAAGGGTTGTTGTGCCGTTAATGTGCATCCTGAAGTTTGGACATGGTATCTCAGAAGTAGAGACTCAGTGTTCTTAGCTCCAAATCTTTCTTTCATGGTTCTAGCCCATAATCTTCTAGCAGCCCTAAACTTGGCGATTTCTTCAAAAAAGTCGTTATGACACGCAAAGAAGAAGGATATTCTTGGAGCAAAACTATCTACGGGCAGTCCTCTCTTCACAGCGGCTTCAACATATGCAATACCATTCGCCAAAGTGAAAGCCAACTCTTGAACTGCTGTTGCTCCCGCCTCCCTAACGTGGTATCCGCTTATGCTTATGGTGTTGAAGTTTGGAGCATTTTTGAGGCAATATTCGATGATGTCGGTTACTAGCCTCATGGAAGGTTCAGGTGGGTATATGTAGGTTCCACGAGCTGCATACTCTTTTAGGATGTCGTTTTGAACTGTGCCTCTTACACTGTCTAGGGCGACTCCTTGTTTTTCAGCTATGGCGAAGTACATGGCAAGCACTTGGGGCGCGGTAGCGTTGATGGTCATGGATGTGCTGACTTTGCCCAAGGGAATTCCATCAAAAAGGATTTCCATATCCTTCAAGGAACTTACAGGAACCCCTGCCTTTCCTACCTCTCCCTCTGCTAAGGGATGGTCTGAATCGTATCCAACTTGGGTGGGCAGGTCGAAGGCGACGCTTAAACCAGTCTGCCCTTGCTCAAGGAGATACTTATACCTCTTATTAGACTCTTCAGCCGTGCCAAAACCAGCATACTGCCTCATAGTCCATAGTCGGCCTCTGTATCCAGTGGAGTGAATTCCCCTAGTAAATGGAAATTCACCGGGAAAACCCAAATCTCTTACGTAGTCAAGGCTTTCTACATCCATTGGAGTATACAACCGTTCAATAGGCATGCCTGACACGGTCGTGAATTTCTTTAGACGCTCCGGAAATTTTTCAAGCGTCTTGCCTAGGGTTCTTTTCTCCCAACGCTCTTTCTCTTTAAGAATAGAAGTCAGTTCTGATTTGTCAAACACTTTATTTCCTTCCCTTCGTTTCATTTCGTTAATTCGGAGACGAGCAGATATGCTTTTTCGCAAGGAAGAAATTAAAGCGTTAAAGCTCTACTGTTAGATGATCTAAATTTGAGGGCTTAGAAATGTCGTTCACCCAAAACTTAGAAGAGCTGCTCCATTTCCTAGAACGGTTAGAGCCAGCAAAGAAATCCAGCGTAGTAGTTATGCCCGACTTCTTCTTAGATCGTCTGGTAACATATGAGGGAGACCTTGACCATTTTTCTAGGACCATGACTGAAGTTGCTGAACGTAAGGGAGGAAGCATCCACGGCATAAAACAGCTGGAGTTAAGGGGTGGAAACGCAGCCAACACTGCTGCAGCCTTAGCCGCCCTAGGTGCCAAGGTTCACCTCATCATTGACACTAGTTTGCTAGGGTTTCATTTGCTCAAGTTTTATCTAGACCCCTTTAAGGTGAATCTTTCTCATGTGAAAACTAGCGGCAGGATGTCGCTTACCACCGCTATTGAGCTAACCCATCAGGGTGAAAGAGTCAACGTCATGATGAGCGACCTTGGGTCCCTGTCAGAATTCGGTTTAGACCACCTTACCCCTGAAGATTTCCAAGTCTTGCAAGAAGCTGACTACGTATGTATATTTAACTGGGTTGGAACTCGGCGTTGGGGAACCCAACTGGCCGAAGGGGTTTTCGACTACGTCAGGAAGAAAGGGAAGGGTAAAACGTACTACGACACCGCAGATCCAAATCCCAAAAAAGAAGAAGTTCCTAAGCTTGTCAAAAGAGTTCTCTTGGGAAACCTTGTTGACATCTTCAGCGTCAACGAGAACGAAGCCTTTTGTTATGCTTCTCAGGTCGATGAAAAGGTGAGTAGCCTTCAAAAAAAGTTGAAGCTCGGCGAGTTGGCTAAAGAATGCGCTAGAGTCTTGGCGAAAAATCTTTCAGCTCGGGTCGATCTTCACACAACAACTTTCGCTGGTTCGTTCACCTGCAGCTCGGAAGTTACGGTGCCAGCCTTCAAAGTTTCTGTTTTGAGGACTACCGGCGCTGGGGACGCTTGGAACGCCGGAAACATCTTTGGCGACGCTCTAAGTCTTCCGGATCGTTGCAGATTAACATTGGCAAACGCTGTGGCTGCGTATTATATTTCTAGCCCAGCTGGGGAGCATCCCACCCTGCCTAAGCTAGTTGATTTTTGCTACAAACAATTGTCGATAATTAAAGGTTAGCTTTTGTACATGATGTTTCCTTTCGATAAGTAGATAAATCCGATTGATAGGTTTGTTTTGGTGCAAAGTTTTGTGGATGCGGAAGGGAGAGGAAATAGTTGTTCGAATGCCAAAAGAGTGGGGAGGCATAGTTCCATCTGATGTTTTCTTGAATGAAGCCAAAAGAATTGTTGACGAAGCGAAGAAGAAGGACATTATTTTAAGGGCTTTAGGAGCGGTGGGAATCAGGCTTCACAGCCTTGATTGCGCCGATTTCTCCAAAAGGTTAGGTAGACTCGGGTTGGGTCAACAAGAGTTCAGTGACTTAGATTTTGTGACTTATCGTAAACAACGAGGTAAAATGGAAGGCTTCTTCAATTCCCTTGGCTACGTGAAAAGGAGGGTTACTCTTTCCACAGCCTCTTCTGAAAGGCAGATTTACTTTCATCCCGATGGATGGTTTACTACGGATGTCTTCTTTGACAAGTTGCTGGTGGCGAATCATCCACTTGATTTTCGGGGGCGCCTAGAACTAGATTATCCAACAATCACTGCAACAGAGTTGTTATTGGAGAAGCTGCAAATAGTAACGTTTAGCGAAAAGGACTTCAAGGACACGTTAATTCTTTTGATTTCGCACGATGTTGAAGAAAAGGATGAGAGGGAAGTCATAAACGCGAAGTATATAGCCACGTTGCTTTCAAAGGATTGGGGGTTCTGGTACACCACAACAAACAACTTGAAAAAAATTGAGCCTTTACTCACTAAAATGGAAACCATGAATGATGAGGAACGGGCTGATATACTCTCGAAGGTCAATAAATTGCTGGAATGTATAGAGAGAGAGCCGAAGACGACTGGATGGAAGTTACGGGCAGTTGTGGGTTCTAAAAAGAAGTGGTATCAGCATGTCGAGACAGATGAACTGTAGGTAATGCAAGTTGGATAAAGAGGGATATCTTTCAAAAGTTGAGCGCAAACTGCGCAGACATGCTCTGATAGCTACATGGGATCAAACGGAACGGAATGTTAAACTAGATGATGTCAATTTCGACCTGATTGTGAGAGGAGACACTGGCAAAATATCCATGGGCATTCTAGCTCGCCTCTTGGGTTCTGTCTTCCTGCCCAAACAGAAGGTTGCAACAATGGTAACGGTTATCGAGGGAGAGCAGCCGATTTCAATGGAAAGTTTAGTCAAAATCATAAATGCCGCCAAACAATACATGGCTAGAGAAAATCTCCACTGGATTTGGCTGGTTACTGTCGCCTTCACGGATTTTCTTGCTGGCACGTTAAGGTTTGCTGAAGAATACTATGAAAGAAACATAGCAATCATATTGGTTAACCTTGAAAGGCAAAAAGTCGTGGCTTTCACTGATTCAAGTATGGGACGCTCCAGCTTAGGCTTTTTGAAACCTTAGTCTCGTGGGCGACTCAAAATTATGTAATGATTCCCTTTGCTCTCCCGTAACCTATCCAAGCGAGAAAGGCGCCGATCAGTGTTAATGCAACGCCGGGAAACGTTAATTCTTCTATTCCAAGAACATTGAACATGAGGATTAAGCCTATAATCATTACAGGCACTCCTATGGCTATCAAAATTTTCGATGCTTTATCCACGATGCTTCACCTAGTAGAGAGAAGCGGGATGTTTTATATAATATTTAAGCCTTATTCAGAAGCAATAGCCACAAAATGTTCACGCAAAATACCGGGCTTTTTGAGAATTTGGATGTCTTTATAATCTGAATTGAAAAGGATTAACTTGTAGTCACGCGGTTTTCCCTTGTATTTTTTAATGCCTTCGCGGAGCCTATTAACGAGTTCTTGGTTGAGTTCCCTCAGATGAGTACTCTTGCTCTTTAATCTGCCAGCTGATTCGTCAAAGAACTTTTTTACGCGTTCCTTAACGAAATATCTGACAACCAAAACGACATTTCCAAAGATTAGAACTGAAACGAAAATGTTTGTGAACGATTCTGTTATTTCGATTGCTGATCCGATACTCACCATGATGGCTAGCATCATGACTGCAGTGAAACTTACGAGGCCTAGGAAACGTAGAAGAAGCGCTAAGTTCATCATAAACATCACTTTAGGCGAAGATGTCGGAAGATCCCTAATAGCCTCTAGATCGCGCCTTATTGACGTCCACTTCTTGCTGGTACCAGTCAAACGGACTTTTCTCACGATTCTATCCATGGATTTCAATTCTGCGCAACGGCCAACCCGAAAGCCGTCAACTGCAGAGATTAAAGTTGCTAAATCCTCTAATTCACGCTTCTTTTTTCTACGGCGAAAGGGCCAAAAGCGCATTTTATTAATCCTCAATACTATTTGGAATGTAAAATTAAAATATAACCTCTTATGTAAATGTGTGTTTTGGTTAGAAAATTAGAAGGGTATCTAAATGAGTAAAGAAGCACCAACCCTGTTCTTGAGGAAGGCTACTGGACTTGTGAGGGAAGTGGGACCGTTTACGGCTATGGCGCTTGGTCTCACCCACACCATTGGTGGAGGCATAAACAGGCTGATGATAGAGGGTTCTTATGCCAATCCAGGAGCAAGCATGCCTCTTGCATTCGCCATTACCGCCATACCAACCATCCTTACAGCAATTTGCTACACACTCTTGTCAATCAGTATGCCCCGCACGGGTGGAGACTATATTTATATTACGAGGGCAGTAAATCCAATAATCGGCTTCCTTAGCACTTGGGGCTTTTGGTTTACAGAGGTTCTGTCGCTTGGCATAATCTGTTTCTATGATATACCCCTCTGGGGTCAGTGTCTACAAATAGCTGGAGTTGCAACGGGAAACACGGCTTGGGTAGACCTTGGAACGACACTGTCAACAGACCTCACCGTGATGTTGATGGGCGCCTTTGCACTTCTAATCATATTCACCGTCACAGCATTCTTAGGGATGAGAGTTTACGGCTGGATAGTCAACGCCTTACTAATTATTCCAGCCATAGGCAGTTTCGCAACAATTGGCTTACTCATTAGCACGACTCCTGCAAATGCACCGTCCCTTTGGAACCAAACCTACGGAGCTGGAACATACGAGGGCATTCAAGCTATTGCAGAAGCTAACAAAACACATGAAGCGTATCCACTAGTTCCGTTCAGCATGGATGCCACATTAAAGGGCGGAATCGCCGCAATATGGGCATACATTGGGTTCACAGCCGCCGCTTATGTTGGCGGGGAGGTTAAGAACCCAAGCAGAAGCATGATCATAGCGATAATCTTGTCAGCAGGTCTCATAATCCTCTATTACATTGCCGCTTCAGCGCTGGTTTATCACGTTTTTGGAGATTTCATCCCAACTTACTGCTTTGTCCACAAAAACTTCCCAGACGACCTCAAAGCATTACTTCCAACCGCCGTACCGCCGCGGTCTCTTCCAACATTTGCAGCTGCATTAACTCCCGGCAACGCAGCACTTCAATTCTTTGTAGCAATTACAGCAGCCATATGGCTAATGAACGACATACCCGCATTCTTCGTAGTCTGCACAAGACTCGTCTTTGCATGGTCCTTTGACAGGTTCTTCCCCGAAACCTTTGCGGCTGTGGATGAAAGATTCCACACTCCATACTGGGCTGTTACCCTGACCTTCATAGGCGGTATCCTTGGTGTACTTCTCTCTTGGATTGGTGAGAAAGGTCTCCCAGGCGCATTCATTGCAGCCATGGACACAACCATGCTATACCAAGTTACCGTCACCTTCGCTTGCCTCGCCGCGGCTTTAACTCCATACGTTAGAAAAGACCTCTACGAAAAAGGCCTCAAATTCGAGATTGCTGGCTTACCAGTGCTCACAATATGCGGTATACTTGGATTCATGTTCAACTTCTGGTTCTGGCTTGTCGCAGCAACATGGCTAGATCCCACGCAAGGCATGTTACCCCAAGCGATCTGGATGATGGCAGGCCTTGCAATCTTCGTCGGATTCTACATTGTCAACATAAGGAAAGGCATAGACGTTAAGACAATCTACGCAGAAGTGCCACCAGCCTAAACCCTTATTACCCCCCTCCCTTTTTTCTCTTAAGTTTGAGAGGCTAAGTTATTGGCTAGGATATATTTTGCAACCGATGTCCATGGAAGCGACCACGTATGGAGAAAATGGCTAAGCGTCCCAGAATTTCATAAAGCAGACATCCTAATACTAGCCGGAGATCTAACCGGCAAGGCCATAGTGCCCATCGTAGAACAACCCGACGGCACCTATTCCTCCACCATTTATGGAAGAGAATGGAAACTCAAGAATAAGGAAGAAGTCAAAGAGATGGGAGAACGCGTCTCCTTTACTGGTTATTATCCTCTCGTTTGCACCACCGAACGAGTTACAGAACTATCCAATAATAAAGAAAAACTCGCCTCTCTCTTTAAAGAAATGATAGGTGACAGAGTTAAACGTTGGATGGAACTTCTCATCGAGAAAGTTGACACCAAAAAAACAAAAGTAGTAGTTATGCCCGGCAATGACGATGATTTCCTAATAGATCCAATAATAAAATCCTACGAAAAAGAGGGCATCATTTATCCGTTGTATAAAGTAGTCAATATTTGTTACGACTTTGAAATGATAAGCATGGACTACGCCAACCCCACACCATGGGATACCCCCCGCGAATGTTCAGAAGAAGAACTTCAAAAGAAACTAGAAGCCGAGTTTAAAAAAGTGCGTGATTACAGTAAGACCGTATGCAACTTTCATTGCCCTCCCTTTGGCACTCGTCTCGATATGGCTCCGAAACTTACCAGAGACTTGACGCCAGTGCATGTGTTAGGTAGACCCGTAATGGTTCACGTGGGAAGCAAAGCCGTAAAAAATGTTGAGAAAAAATATCAACCGTTGCTGGGTCTCCACGGCCACATACATGAATCATACGCGTCAGACCATGTTGGCAAAACACTTGTAGTTAACCCGGGCTCTGAATACACGGAAGGAATACTGAGAGGATTCATAATCGACCTAAACGAGAAGGGCATCGAAAGGTGGTGGAAGGTCGAAGGTTAAACTAGACGTATGTTCCACCAACCTTTATATTCAATGCCCACCTCATATTGTGAGGTAATTCAGGCTCGTGACATCCTTGAGTTCCAGAAAAGACCTTGTCGAAGAAGCCTACAGAATTCTTGAACTCGCAAAAGAAAGAAAATTAGTGCTGAGACTAATAGGCGGGGTTGCCATGAAAATACATTCTCCGAATTCTCAGCATCTTTACAAACTTCTTGGCAGAGTCATTCCAGACATAGACCTCGTAACTTATGGTAAATACCATAAAGATGTCCAAAAGATGTTCATTGAACTAGGCTATGAAGAGGATAGAATGATTAAAATGATTTTTCATGGAAAAAGACTAATCTTCTATGACCACCCAAACAACAGGCATCTAGACATCTTCGTTGATAAACTTAAGATGTGCCATGAAATAGACTTCACTCACCGACTCGAATTAGACTATCCAACAGTCACTTTGGTTGACATGCTCTTATCAAAAATGCAAATCGTGAAACTAAACGACAGGGACGTTATCGACGCCATAGTGCTTCTGAGAGAACATGAAATTGGAAACAATGACAACGAAACAATAAACAGCGAATATCTTGCTAAACTTTGCGCAAACGATTGGGGCCTATGGAAAACCATAACTATGAACCTTGAAAACGTCAAGAAACTACTTCCTAAATATACTGTGCTGCCAGAAGCCGACAAGAAAAATGTAATTCAAAAAATTGAAAAACTTTCAGAGGCAATTGAGAAAGCGCCGAAATCCACCAAATGGCGATTGCGATCTAAGATTGGGGAAAAGAAACAATGGTACACGGACGTCGAAGAAGTCGTCCGCTAAACTAAAAAATTTGTTTATCGCTTCCCCCAAAGAGTTATCTTACGAAGCTCCACCTATAATTTTGGGTCAGTTTCTTGGACTTACTTAAGGCCATAAAAGAAAGAAGAACTGTAAGGAAATTCAAGCCAGACGATATCGAGTCAGAACCAGTGAGGGTAATGATAGATGCCGCTCGTTGGGCCCCCTCAGCGGCTAATAGGCAACCGTGGGAATTCATAGTCATCAGCAGGGAGGAAACCAGAAGAAGAATAGCTGAATTATACGTCCAAGCCTATCTAAGGGAGGCTGAAGAGTTACCTGAATCAAAGTACGCGGACGAACTATATGTTGAAGATTTAGAGAAGCTAAAAGAGAAAATACATAGATTAAAGGACAAGCTTAGGGCTCAATTAGAAATACCTCCCGTTCACATCATTATTTGCGCCGATCCAACGAAATCAAAATCCTACATAGTTGACACGGCCGCAGCTATCCAGAACATGTTGTTAGCTGCGTATTCACTAAATTTGGGCACAGCATGGATCGACTTATCAAGCACGTTGCTGGGTGAATTTTTTGATAAGCAGGCACTTAAGGACCTGCTTGATATTCCTGAAGAAATCGAGGTAATGGCTATAATACCAGTCGGCTACCCAGATGAAAAGCCACCTCCACCTCCAAGACGTCTAATCAGGGAGATAGCGCATCGTGAAAAATATCAAATTGTTTAAAAAATTCCTTTAGCGTCATTTGTAACAATATTAAAGCATAATTTAAGTAACGCTGTGAGAGAATAAGTCTAGGAAGCCATTAAAGAATGGTGGTTTCGGTTCGTAAGGGATGCTCCAATGGACTATGATCATATCTTTAGGGCGTATGACATAAGAGGCATTTTCGGGAAAGACCTAACTAAAGAAGTTGCAATGAAATTAGGAACGGCTTTTGCAACTTTTTTGGGAACAAACAAGGAAGTATTAGTTGCCAGAGACGTTAGATTAAGCGGAGAAACGCTTAGAAACGCTTTAGTTTCTGGTCTAGTTTCTCGTTGCAATGTTACCGACATCGGCATCATCCCAACACCTTTACTATTTTTTGCAATAAATCGCCTTCAAAAGGACGCCGGGGTCATTGTCACAGCCTCCCATAACCCACCCCAGTGGAATGGTTTCAAATTGTTTGGGCGGAAGGGATGCATTTATGGTAACGACATGGAGAGAATTAAAGAGCTAACCAAAAAAGTTGATTTAAAAAAGCTCGGCGGGAAAAGGGGTAAATTAAACAGATACGAAGGGATAATCCAAGAATACATGGATTTTGTTCAAGGCAAAACAGAAATCCAAAGAAGACTTAAGGTCGTAGCCGACACAACAAACGGCGCCTGCGGATTAGTCGTTCCTTCTCTTTTTAGGCGACTAGGATGCGAGATTTTAGTCTTAAATGAAAATCCGAATGGCACATTCCCAGCGCATCTGCCAGAACCAAAGGAAGAGACATTGGTTGAATTAAAGAGGGAAGTAGTGAAGAATAAGGCAGATTTTGGGGTGGGATATGATGGGGATGGGGACAGAGCAGTTTTTGTCGATGAAAAAGGAAACGTGATCCCAGGTGACTTAACTTTGTTGGTCTTTGCCAAAGACGTTCTCCAAAAAAGCAGAGGTGCAAAAATTGTCTACGAATTGAGTTGTTCTATGGCTGTTGAAGAATACGTAAAAGAGCTTGGCGGAATCCCAATCGTTGAAAGGGTTGGTCACACTTTCATCATGGACAAGATGATTAAAGAAAAGGCTTTGTTGGGAGGAGAAAAAAGCAGTCACTTCTATTTTTCCGAATGCTACGGAATGGATGACGCTATTTTTGCGAGTTTAAGGATGGCTGAAATACTTTCCAAAACAAACGAGAAACTCTCAGAAATAGTTGAGTCCCTGCCCAAGTACCCTTCCATTTACGAGAAAAACTTTGAATGTCCAGATGAGCTGAAGTTTGGTGCCATCGAAAAGCTGAAGGCTAAGTTTAAGGATGGTGGTTTCAAGTTTCTAGACATAGACGGAGTGAAGTTGCTAGATAAAGACGGCTGGGTTCTTCTGAGGCCCTCCAACACCGAGCCAGTCATAAGGGTTTCCGCCGAAGCAAGGACAGGAGAAAAACTTAAAGAACTCTATGAATTTGCGAAGAAAGAATTAAACGATGTCTTAAAGGGTGGTTAATTGCAAACAGTCATACTTGCTGGCGGAACAGGAAAGAGGGTTTTTCCTTTAGCAGTGAACAAACCGAAACCCATGTTGAAAATTTTGGGAAAACCCTTGGTTCAACACGTTATCGAAACCTTGAAAGAGGCTGGCTTAAGAGATTTTATCATCGTAGTAGGTCACAACGGAGAAAAAATCAAAGAATACCTAGCAGATGGCAGCAGGCTTGGAGTTAACATAGTTTACACGGTTCAAAAAGAAGCCTTGGGAATGGCGAACGCCCTAGAAACCGCAAAGGGTTTAGTGGAAGACAATTTTTTTGTTGTTAACGCTGATGACATTTTTGGAAGTTCACTAATAAAGGAAATGGCTAGGCAATTCAAGGAAGGCGACGCAGATATAGTTCTTTCCTGCAAACCCGTTGAGGAAACATGGAAGTTCGGGATAATTCGCGTAGAAGACAACAAAGTAACAGATTTTGTTGAAAAGCCACCGAGAGGTCAGGAACCAAGCAACTTGGCTGTGGTCGGCGCCTACATTATGACCAAACGAATCTTTGATTACTACAAAAAAATTCCAGTTTCAGACCACCAATACGAAGATGCCATACAGAAATTCATCCAAGACAAGAATGTTGTTAGGGCTGTGAGTTATGATGGATTTTTCGCGGGCTATAAATACCCATGGGACCTTTTCAACATAAACGAGCATCTAATGAATACGCGTATAAAGAAACAGACCATCGAAGACGATGTAAATATCTCGGAAAGAGCGCAAGTTGAAGGAAACGTTTGGATACGACGAGGAACCAGAATTCTTGAAGGCGCCTGCATAAGGGGACCATGCTACATCGGCGCAAACAGTTTCGTCGGAAATAACAGTTTGGTTTGGAACTACTCTTCCATAGGCAACAACTGTGTCATAGGTTTCTCAACCGAAATAAAACATTCCCTGATTGGCGACGACTGCTGGTTTCACATAAACTACATTGGCGACTCAATAATCTCTGACAACTGCCTCTTCGGCGCTGGAACCATAACCGCCAACTTCAGATTCGACGAGAAGAACATTAAGGTGAAAATAGAGGGAAAAGAAGTAGATTCTGGCACAGACAAGTTAGGCGCCATAATAGGTGACAACTGCAAAACAGGAATCAACGCTTGTCTTGAACCAGGCGTAAAAATTGGTCCCCACAGCATTGTTGGCCCCAACGTAAACCTCCAAAACGATCTCGAACCAGGCAAAATCATCTATGTAGATAAGAAAAGTTATGTGGTGACAGAAAATAGGATAACAATTTCCTCCGAGAAAAAACGGCAACTAATGAAAAAGTTGATGAAATACGAAAAGTAATGGAACAAGAACTTACCAACAATTGTTCTAGAAGAATCTTCTATCCGGCTCGCGACGCCTTTACAATACTCTTAGCTCTACGCACCAACAGAAATCACGAGTTTACTCGATTTCTTTCGAAATAGATAAGTTCTCAACTGGACAAATTAGGGGTGAGGTGATATAATTGTCGGTGGCACAAAGGAAATTTTTTGGAGAGATAGCAGCGCTCCTCGATAAGACTATCATGGTCATTACGATGGATGGAAAAAAATACAGCGGAACCTTAGCTGGTATAAACCCAGAGACGCTGAGCCTCTGCTTGTCTGAGGCAAAAGATGATAAAGGCACATCCTTGCACAGAGTGTTTTTGAACGGCAGCACCATCGCCCAAATTTTCACAGCGGAAAAGCCCTTTGACCTAAAAGCTTTGTCTGAACGCATTGAAAAAGTGTTTCCAACCATGGTTAAGCTTTACGAAGATAAGGGTTTCATCTGGGTTATGGAAAAGATTAAGGTCACTGAGAAAGGTGTAGTAGAAGGATCAGGTCCAGCAGCCGAGCGGGTTCAAAAAGTCTACGACATGTTCATTAAAGAAGCTGCAACTAAATAAGCCAACGGAATTCAGGTTCCTGTTTTCTTTCTTCTATTGAAGGAGAAACCACGCCGAAAGACTTCAGTATGTTATCTATTGCTTCCGCAGCCCTATTCAACCTACCCAAATTCACTTTTAAATGCAACATTCCACAAACAGCTTTTAAGACCTCTCGCGCAGCCACCGCATCCGGATATAAACCCGGAGTTTCGGCTAGAAGACAAAAACCTTTCATATCCCTTAGTCTACCCAACCCGACGAGAAGTCCCGCCACACCAAAGATCCGTCCACCGATAATTTTGGCGCCAACATCTAAAGCGTCTTGTAAAGTCTCGCGGTCCGATGCCGCACAATAGAGCTCTGGCTTCTCAACTTTCTCTTCCCGCTTCAAGCCACCGAGGGTCATGATGTATCGGCAACCCAACTGCTCGGCAACGTCTAGGATGCGCCCACACAATTCGTACTGCCCAACTGTTGTTAAGGCTTGAGTGTTGCCATAAAGAATGATAAGGTCACGTTCGCCGTCTCTCCCTTTATGGTAATAGAGTTCGTTGATTGGAAAGTGAGTCTTCCCGTTCTCCGCTGTTATCGCGAGGTCTTGAAAAAAGGAAGAATGAATTTCTGCGAATAATTTTGCTTTCAAATCTTGAATAAGGTGTAACGCTGCGATGTTTGCAACGAAGCCTATGCCGGGTAACCCTTCGATCAAGATAGGATTTGTTAAGGTAGGTTTTTCGTATACTTGAATTTCGCAGACCATGCTCTCTAACCTTCGTTGACCAGCACAATTAAGAGAAGTCCTTCGCAATATAAGTATCTTGGCGGTTGCCTCCATGTCCTTTGAAATACGAGACAGGGATTTACTTGCAAGGATAGGTAGATTCGAAACTAAGCGCGGAGTTATCGAGACGCCGCTGCTACTGCCAGTAATAAACCCCACTGTTCAATTGATCCCACCCAAAACGTTACAGAAGGAGTTTAATTGCAAAGCCCTCATAACCAACGCCTACATAATAAAAAAGAATTTCATGGATGTTGCCATTAAGAAGGGAATACATGGCTTTCTAGATTTCAGCGGCGTAATTATGACCGACTCTGGAGCCTACCAAATTCTTGTGTACGGAGATGTGGACACCAATCCTGAAGAAATTGTGCGGTATCAGGAGGAAATTGACACAGACATCGCCACCATACTAGATGTCCCAACAGGATGGGGAGTCTCCAAAAAATATGCGAGACACACGGTAACCGAAACCCTAAACAGAGCAAGGAAGCTAGCGGAGATAAAAACCCGCGACGACATAGCTTGGGTTGGACCCGTCCAAGGAGGTCAATACCTCGATCTTGTCGCCCGATCAGCAAGGGAAATAGCAAAGTTGCCTTTTCAGATTTATGCTTTGGGCAGTCCAACCCCAGTTATGGAGCAGTATCTGTTCGATATGCTCGTTGACATGATTGTAACCGCGAAAATGAATTTACCGCAGAACCGCCCCCTCCACCTTTTCGGAGCAGGCCACCCCTTCATGTTTACGTTGGCGATAGCCTTAGGATGCGACTTTTTTGATTCCGCAGCCTACGCAATTTACGCTCGCGAAGACCGTTACATGACGGAGTACGGAACCACCAGACTTGATGAACTGGAATATTTTCCATGTCCATGTCCAGTGTGCGTCAAAAATGATCCAGATAGTGTGATGGCGGTGCCGAAAGTCGAGAGGCAGGAGATGCTTGCCAAACACAACCTTCACGTTAGCTTCTCTGAATTGAGGCGAATAAAACAAGCGATAATGGAAGGGCGCCTCTGGGAACACTTGGAGTTGAGAGCTCACGGACACCCAGCGCTTCTTCAGGCTTTGAAAAAACTTGGCAAATACAGTGAATATTTGGAAAAACAAAGTCCCGTAACGAAAAAAAGCGGCATCTTCTTCTTTAGTTCCTTAGGGCTAGCTCGCCCCGAGGTCATACGCCACAAAATGAGAATTTTTGAGAGGTATTCTCCACCAGAAGAGGCGAAGATTCTTCTTCTGCTTCCGCAAACTCGAACGAAACCGTTTCACAAGTCGAAAGAACATCAAAGGGTTCTGAAGGAAATTCAACAAAAAATAGGTAATGAAGTAGATAAGGTCCACGTATGTACGTATGCGGCGCCCTTCGGAATAATACCCGTGGAACTTGACGAAGTTTACCCCCTCTCCCAGTATGAAATTGCAACTCCCTTCGACGCTGAAACAATAATCTACGTAGCGAAACAAGTCGCAAACTACATTAAAAGGACCAGTTATGAAAAAGTATTTTTGGTTCAAGAAGCTGAAAGCTGGAAGGGAAAAATAGTGGCAGCATGTAGACGAGCTTGCGAGAAAAAGAAAATCCCTCTGACGGTGATACGAGGAAGAAAACTGGAACCTAACTTTAATTATGCCCCTAAAAGCGATAAAAAACGGAGCACAAGGGTAAGGTCAAAAAGACCCAGAAAGGTTACCATTTAAATGTTAGAATACACTAAACCAGTGCAATAGGTCTATGAACAGCGGAGGGTGAATGCGATCCCGATGAAAATAAGATTTCTTGGAGGCGCGAGGGAGGTTGGGAGGGCAGCAATTGCCGTCAAAACTGAGAAGACTCAGGTGCTGCTCGACTATGGCGTTATGATAAATCATGAGCCAGGATTTCCTATGCACGTTCCACCCAAAGAATTGGATGCTATCATTCTAACTCACAGCCATCTAGATCATTCGGGTGCTGTTCCTATTTTCCATATTCAAGAGAGAAAGCCCGTGTATGGGACTCAGGTAACCTTTGAATTGGCTAACATGTTGATTTCTGATTTCATACATCTGTCGAGTTACTATATCCCCTACGAGTACCTTGAGTTACGATCCATGACGAGAAGCTATGTCCATCTCAACTATAGAAAAAAGCAAACCGTGGGAGACTTGCAATTCCAGCTTTTGGACTCAGGGCATCTACCCGGAAGCGCTCAGGCTTTGATAGAGGCAGATGGGAAGAAGCTCGTTTATACTAGTGACTACAATGCCAATGTCACACGTCTTCTCCGTGGCGCGGATAGAGACTATGGCAATCTTGACGCCCTAATCATAGAAAGCACTTATGCTGATGAAGATCATCCCGACAGAAACGCTCTAGAAAAAGAATTTGTAGAAAGCGCTATCGAAGTAGTGGAAAACGGAGGAACCGTTCTAATCCCGGCCTTCAGCGTGGGACGTTCACAAGAGATCGCCTGCGTACTGGCTACCTACCATTTTGAATATCCCGTCACCATAGATGGGATGGCTCGCGAAGCCAACCGAATAATGATGAACCACATATCATACCTACGGGACCCCCAGTTGTTCATGAACGCTATTCACGCTGCAACTTGGGTGGAGGGATGGAGGGACCGTAGAATGGCAATGAAAAAGCCTGGGGCAATTATATCTCCAGCGGGCATGCTGAAGGGAGGACCAGCCGCCTTCTACATAGAGAAGATAGGGAAAAAGCGACAAAACGCTGTTTTCCTCGTAGGCTATCAAATTCCTGGAACACCTGGACGGGAGTTACTTGATGAGGGAAAATGTGTTATTGACGGAAAAATGCGTAAAATAAAGGCGCAGGTTAAGCGCTTCGATTTCTCATCGCATAGCGGAGCCAGCGAACTAAAAAAAACTGTGAAAGAGGTTGAGGGGAACCCAACTGTTTACACTGTGCATGGGGCTGAGGGAAACTGTGAAAAGTTTGCCAAATGGATAGAGGAGGAGGTTGGACTTAAGGCTGTGGCGCCAAAAACGGGAGAAGTTTTCACAGTTTGAAGGGAAAGAGATGCAAATCGCGCTTCTGCGCATAGGACCAGCAGACATCAAAGCTTTGAAAAGCATACAAAAAAGTTTATGTGCCGTTTTTCCCGGGGTCGGTTGCGAGATTCTAGAATCTATGATGCCGATACCTGAAGATGCATATAACTCGTCAAGACATCAATATCATTCCAGTAATATTCTAGCCAAAATTCGTGACTACGCTGAAAAATCTGGAGTAGATCGGATTTTAGGGGTGACCGAAGTGGACCTCTATGTACCGCGCCTAAATTTTGTCTTCGGAGAAGCTGAGTGTCCTGGAAGAACCGCCATAATATCGTTGTTTAGGCTCAAACCGGAATTCTATGGAAAGCCGCCGAATTGGAATCTCTTTGCGGAGCGTTCTGCGAAAGAGGCGGTTCATGAGGTTGGGCATACGCTTGGACTGGAGCATTGCCACAATTCATCGTGTATCATGTTCTTTTCAAATTCCATCTTTGATACTGATAGAAAGAAACTTTCCTTTTGTGAAAAATGTTATCCATCGGTTGAGAAACGCTTATAAATGATTTTAGACTTCGCGGATTTCGCAACGTAGTTTTTTGACGACTTCTTCAGCTTTTGTGGGGTTAATTTTCAAGGTGAACAGCTTTCTGGGGGTTCGAAGCTTCAGCTTTACTATTCGTTTTAGTCGTTTTATGCTACAGTATTCTGCTCGCTCGGAGAGCGCGACGAATTTGTCCACGTCAAAGATTTCTTCGGGCATGTTTCTCAGCCTTTGTTAGGTTGTATTGTGTTAGTTTGGTTTGTTTTATTTTTTGTGGTTCTTGTTTAAGGCGAAATGCTAAAGTTTTGAAACGTTGAGTATCAAGAGGAGGAGCTTTTATGCCCATAAATAAAGAAGAATTTGAAACTGGAAAACTCCATAGCCAAGTGGAAGAGGAAATAATTTCATTTCTGAAGGAACGAAAAGAAGGCGCTTTCACGTCCCAAGAAATAATGGGGGGACTGCACTATCACACGGATTTCAGCACTCCCGAAATCGCTAAAATATCAACCTTCGCCGTATCTGATTTTACCGCCCTTCTGTATGGTCTGGTAAAAGGAGGAAAGATCAAGATGAAGGATGTTAGGGGTCGGATGCATTTCATGGCAAGTGAATATGAGGTAGCTAAATGCCCTAAGTGCGGAGCAGAAGTTGCTGAGCCGAAGAAGACTTGGAAGATGGCTGGGCGCCCAGACAAAAGGGGAAAACGACTTCAACTTCACATAGGACTTTATGAATGTCCAAAACATGGAGCCTTCAGAGTTGTCTTAGCTAAACAAAAAATTTGAAAAAGTTTGGGGCTGGGATGTGGTGGGCCGGACCGGATTTGAACCGGCGACCTTCTGCACGTCAAGCAGATGTCCTAACCAGCTAGACGACCGGCCCCTTTCAGTCTTCTACAGATGTTTTCGCCTATTTAAGTTTCAGTTTGGTTGGCTTTTAGATTTTTGTTGTTTGGCTGATGGTCAGTCTTGATTTATGATTCATAAAGGCTAAGTCTCCATGAGGGTGAAACATATGGGTTTGGAAAACGTGTTCAAGTCCGTATTTGCTTGAAATAATCACTGTTATTGCTGGTGTTAGAGAAATTGGCTGGGACGTCGGCATGGGAAATAGTTGCGATTTTTGCATTCATGTTCGTGGGAATCACAATTGCTGCGTTATGGTTTGCATATTCCTCCTCGAAGGTAGAAAGTAAAAAGGAGCTTCAAAAGAGGAAGATGGAAATAATAGACAAACATTTTAATGAAATGGTGAGAATTGAATGTCCATACTGCAGAACAATTTACACTTCCAACGAGCCAGAATGCCCAAATTGTAAAGCCAATACCCAAAAGATACTTTTCCCAGAAATACCAGAATAGATTTGCAGGAACGAGAAATTCGTTTTTTACAACAACCGTGTAATCTCTGAAAACCTGCAATTTAGCGCAGCAATAGATTTAATAGGTTTTCTTGTTAGGTAAAGTGTTTGGGCGGGTAGATCAGCTTGGAATGATCGCAGCGTTGGCATCGCTGAGGACGCGGGTTCAAATCCCGCCCCGTCCACCATGCGCGAACCCCGACCCTCCCGTGTTTTCGCAACCATTTGGGAATTGAAGAAGAATGGCAGAGCAGAATCTACGCTGGCTGGAATAGCCAAAAGGTTG